>VFQQ010000034.1_pt1 | contig 379355 bp, 291 predicted proteins | sample 3512341 | NCBI WGS metagenome assembly VFQQ01 (sample SAMN10412373, study PRJNA504923) | tailings metagenome | isolation source: Relicate 2 Philex TSF1 revegetated site | place: Philippines: Tuba, Benguet | collected 2017-08-29
CGGACTCTTGCTTCATCTTGCCTCCCGGTTGACTCAAAGCGGGATGGCAGCAGAATTCCCGGCGGAAGGGGAAGAAAAAAGTGGCGCCTGGCGTTGGTTCAGAAAGGAAAGAGAGGCCAGGCATCCGCGACCCAGGCATCCGCGACCCCATGTTTTGGTGGACAAACTGTCATTCGACAAATTAGTGTGGCTAAACAACGTTCGCCTCAGATATGAATCGCTGTAGAATCATCATTCATTTAAGCGTAGTCGCTCTCGCGGCTCTGTCGACGGGCGCGTTCGCCCAAGGCGATGACGCAGAACCCCAGAACAACGTGATTCCGGCGGTGAAAAAGCCCATCGGCCCAGGCGAACTTTATTGGCTTATGGATCGAGCATGTCTTCTTGGTGACGCCATGAGCGTGCAGATGCTCCTGAACGCCGGAGCGGAACCGGATGGAGTGAACGACTACAAGCATTTTGGGCGATTCGAACCAATGTGGCATCTTCATCAAGCGGCCTATGCAGGTCACCTGGAGGTGGTCGATATGCTATTGAAGGCCGGAGCCACAGTCGATCTTCGTTGTGGAGAGGGGGAGACCGCTCTTTTCATGGCCGTCTACAAGAACCGAACTGACGTGGTGCGGCGCCTGCTTGAGGCGGGCGCTAGTTCAACCCTCGAAGTTAACGGCAAGACAGCGGTCGAAGTCGCTCGGGCAAAGGGATATGGCGATGTAGTTTCCCTTCTGCAACGCGCTGCTGAACTGAAACAAAAAGGCGAACAAGGCGGCGCTGGGCAACCCGCTACCCGTTCCGAGTTGAAGCCGGAGGGCGGTAAGATGCCTCAACCTGAATCGGAGGGGCGCTCCCGGTAGCGGGTGCCAGGCCTCTGACGTTCGGCTAAAATATGAAACGGCGAACAAAAACACTACTCGGCCTTTTAGGAGCGTTTGCGCTACTCTTTCCAGTGCACCCCGATTATTCGAACCCGCCAACAGTCTCGAAGGATTTCTTCGAGCAGGAAGTAGTTCCGCGTAAGAGCGAAGTCCGTTCGAGTTCTCTATTATTGGTCGAAGGACGGCACCGGGCAACGATCAAGGTTGCAGTTCTATCTGGATTCCGAGGAAGATCAATTTTCGGGATTCATGCGTTTATCGGGCGATATACAGAGCATACACTTGGTTCTACATCAATGCCGGCGTGGTTTCCGTGTGATCACAATGGCGATGTCTGGATCACAGAAGACAATCTCGATGCCGTAATGAAGAATATTCGGAAATCCGAATCGGGTAGGAGCGGGGATTGAACCCGCTCCCCCCACACCACCCGGCATGCGGGACCGCACCGGGCGGTTCCCATCCGTCATGGCTTCCATGGAAAAAGAGATATGGCCTCCGGCGGCAGGCAGAAGGCCCGGCCCATTTGTCCTGGAGACACTTCCTTTCAACGCGTCACCGGCACGTTCTCCGGCAGGACTGGCTCGAAGGAGCGTGGGGTGGGTACATCGCGAATGCGCTCGGCGGGCGGCACGTTGAGGCGTTCTTCCAACTGTTTGATGTCAGTCACCACGCGCGGGAACTTCGGTCCGTCACGGTCGTATTCGGCTTTCAGGATGTCGTAAGCTTTCTGCCAGAGCGCCGGTTCGTTGGTCTTCGTGTATTCATAAGCGGCCATGCGCGCCATTCGGACCCCGGCTCCGGCGTGCGCTGCTTTTTCATAGCACTCGCCCGCGCGTGCCGGCTCCAGTTTGCGACGCGCATAGATGTCGCCCAAACGCGTCAGCAGTCGGGGGTCGTCAGGGTTGTAGCGCAGGCCGTTTTCCAGAATGGCGACGCCTCGATCGAGGTACTCATGATAAAGTTTGCCTCGCATGATGGGCTCGACGCGGTTGCTGTAAAGATAGTGAGAGGCGGCGTTGTAGGCCATGTGCCAGGAGGCCTCGTCCCAATAAGAAAGGTCGCGCGGCTGCAGGCGGCTGGTCAGTTGAAAAAGGCTGTCCACGCGCGCCCATTCCACGTCCTCAAAGGCCACATAAGCGCGCATGTAGGTCACCGCCGCCACCAGCGCGCGCAGGCCGCCGAGGGAGGCGGCGAAACCCATCTGCCCCAAATTTTCCCACACCCCGAGGTCGGCCATGCCGTCGCGCAGACGCGCCTCCCGCAGCTTTGCCGCCACCGCCTGCTCCACCGGGAGCTTCACCACGCCCAGCAGCAGCAGCGCCAGCAGGGCTTGCAGTCGCCGTTTCCTCATAGCTCCTTCTCCACAAACAATAGATGCGCTACCACCAGGTAACCGGTGACGTAGAGCGCCGCCGCTCCGGTCATGAACCACGCGGCACCTGCCTCCACCGGCAGGCCGGCCACGACGTTGTCAATCACATCAAACAAGGCCAGGTCCGGCGCCACCACGGCGAACAGGCCGGAGGCAAGTTTCTCTCCCGTCGCATCGAAGGCGCGATGGAAAAAGAACTCGCGGATCAGCTCCTGACCCTGGCCGATGATACACACGCAAAACGAGGTGATGACAGTGAACAGGGTGCTGCTGGCAAAGCAGGAAATCATCAGGGTCAGCGCCGTCACCACCGCCGCCTTCAGGAAAACCGCCAGCACGCCGATTTGCAGATGCCAGCCGATGCCCTGCGCGAGAATGCGCTTGGTTTCCTCCGCCAACTCCTCTGAAGTGGCGTGACTGCCGCGCAGGAACTCCAACTCGGCCGCCAGCACCGAGGTCTGCCGCCAGTAGAGCACCGAGCACAGGATGACATCCATCACCAGCAGGCCGCCGCCGATCAGCAGCAGCACGCCGAGCAGTTTGCCGCCCAGATACTCCACGCGCGGCACCGGTTTGGAGAGGATGGTGTAAAGCGTGCGATCCTCCACGTCCTTTGGCAGCAGCAACGCCGTGGCCACCACCGCCAGCACGAGACTGAAAAATTGCAGCGCCCCAAAGGAGACGTACTTCATCATCTTGAGCTGCTGTTCGGCGCTGAACACGGGAAAGAGAAATCCCGCCGCCACCACGATGACACTCAGCACAACGAGGAAGACCAGGATGCGCATGCGCACCAGTTGCGTCACCGTCGCGGTGGCGATGGTCCAGATGCGCGCAACCGCGCCTCCCTGCCGATGTTGTTTTTCCTGCTCAGCCATGCTTGTCCTCCCTGGCTCCGGTCTCCGCGGTGGATTCCAAAAACAGCCGCTCCAGCGTGGTGCGCGGATGCCCCGCGCGCAGCAGTGTGGCGCCGCTGGCAGCGGCCAGTTCCCGCACCTGCTCCACCAAGGCCGCCGGCGCATTTTCCAGCACCAGTTCCGTCTGGTTTTCCACCGCGATCAAGTCCTCCAGCCGGCCCTCCCGCACCATGCGCCCATGCGCCATGATGCCCACGCGATCGCACACCTCCTGCATCTGCTCCAGCAGGTGCGAGGTCACCAGCACCGTCAGCCCGCGCTCGCGAAAGCCGAGAATCAAGTCGCGGATTTTGCGCGAGCCAGCCGGATCCACCCCCGCCGTCGGCTCGTCCAGGACCAGCAGACGCGGCTCGTGAATCAGCGCCTGCGCCAGGCCGAGCCGTTGCAGCATGCCTTTGGAAAAGCCCGCCACACGCCGGTTCGCGGCGTCCTTCAGGTCCGTCAATTCCAGCATCTCCTGCGCGCGCGCGCGCAGACGCGCGCCACTCAAACCGCACAAGCGACCGTAAAACAGCAGCGTCTCCATGCCGGTGAGGTGCTTGTAAAAATAAGCGTTCTCAGGCAGAAAGCCCACGTCGCGCCGGCTCGCCACCAAGCGGCTGTCGCGACCAAACACGCTTGTGCGGCCCGCCGTCGGCTCCAGCAGACCGAGGATCACTTTCATCGTCGTGCTTTTGCCGGAGCCGTTGGGGCCGATCAAGCCATAGACCTCGCCCGTGCGCACGCTCAGCGAAAGATCACGCACGGCCACGAAGGGACGCTTCAAAAAACCGCTTTTGAAGACCTTCGTCAGACCGGTCACCGCGACCGCGTCGGCGCTACTGCTGGCGTTGGGTGGGGGCAACTCCATCAGCGCACAATGTTAAAACCGCTCACTCCGGTCAAGGGCGGGATCGTCCGCACCTCGCAGGACTTCACCAGCGAGCCCAGGTTGCTGTCCATCACGTCCGCTAGAAATCCCTCCAGCTCCTCCTCATCTGCCGCCATCACCTGCATCTCCACCCGGCCATCAGGCAGGTTTTTCACCCAGCCGGTCACGTCGTAACCGGAGGCGATTTGGCGGGTCGTGAAGCGAAAGCCGACGCCTTGTACGCGGCCGCTGTAGAAGACTTGTTTGGCTGGCATGGTTGGGGGGAGTTTCAGTAATCAGTAATCAGGGTTCAGTTTTCGGTCGTCAGTAGTGAGTGGTTTGGCGCGCTGGACGAAATCTTGTTAATCCTGCAATCCTGCTCATCCTGTCAAAAAAGAACGCCGCATCACAGCTCAGCGCGAATGGCCGCGAGCAGGTCCGTGTAGTTTTCAAAGGGTTTGAACTGCGGGAACTGCGCCTGAATGGCCGCCGGCGCGTGCAGGAAGAAACCGGTGTCCGCCTCGCCCAGCATGGTGGTGTCGTTGAAGGAATCGCCGGCGGCGATGACCTTGTAGTTGAGGCTCTTGAACGCAGCCACCGCTTTCTGTTTTTGGTTCGGCTGGCGCAGTCGGTAGTTCACGATGCGGCCGGAGGCGTCCACATCGAGATGATGACAAAGGATCGTCGGCCAGTCGAGTTGGCGCATCAGCGGCTGGGCGAACTCCTCAAAGGTATCCGATAGGATGACGACCTGCGTCAGGGTGCGCAGCTCGTCGAGAAATGCCTTTGCACCCTCCAGTGGCGCCAATGTGCCAATCACGTCTTGAATGTCCGGCAGCTTCAGGCCGTGCTGGTCCAGCAGCTCCAGGCGGCCGCGCATGAGCACGTCGTAGTCCGGCTCATCACGCGTGGTGCGGCGCAGGCCCGCGATGCCGGTCTTCTCCGCGAAGGCAATCCAGATTTCCGGCACCAGCACGCCCTCCATGTCCAGGGTGACAATCGTTTGTTTTCTCATTCGCGCTCCTTTGGCACGGCCTGCGCGGGCTGTCCAGACTGGGTTGAGTTGGATCAAACACTCATTGGAACCCGCCGGATCGGAGACGGGAGAGGACATCCGGGCGTCCTTCCCCATTGGAATTCCATCATTGCGCGGCAAAGCCCGGCAACTGGCCGCCCTCGCCAGGCAGGATGCGTGTTTGAGCGCGGCCCTCGGTTTCAAGTTTCGCCGGTTTCGTGAACAGCGTCATCTTCGTCGTCGCTGACGCCGCCCGGTGCTCGCGTCCATGGCCGATGATACGCGGCCAGCCGCGCAGGATGATTTTTTGCGAGGCTGTGATATAATCCGCCTCCTCCCCGGTGCCGTGGTAACGCTCGGTGATGTCACCTTGCAGCAGCTTCACATCGACGTTGCCGTTGGCAAGCATCCGGTTCATGGCACCGCCCTCGGACTCCATGTGCACCACCAGCCGATCCGAAGTCAGCGCGAAGTCGGCGCAGTGCAGGGACACATTGCCGGCAAAGACCACCGTCTTGGTGGTGAGATCGAAGTTGGTCGCTGAGTCGGCCGTAATGCTGTAGCCTTGACCGTCCGGCACCGGGTCAAATTTGAGCTCCTCGGCCGCCACCGCCGCGAGTTGCGCTCCGCTTGGCGGCAGACTGCCCTCCAAAGGCAGTGACTTCGGCGGCGAATCCGCATTGCCGGCATTTGCTGGCGCGGCCTCATCAAGGGAGGGCAATCGCGGGCGAGCGTTCGCGCCAGTCCGGAAACCCATGGCGCGCGACTTCAATTCAGGCGCCCCGTCCGCTCCGCTGTGCATGGCCAGCGTTCTCACCACGGGCGCATCCATCAAAAAGTCATCCTCAGCGGTGTAACCTGCGTGCGCGGTTGTGGGCCGGCTGACTTTGACCGGATCACTGACAATCACATTGGTGCCTCGGTCAGACTTCAAATAAGCCGCCGAAGCCGCCACCAAGGCGATCTGAACGGAGACGATGTAATGGGCCGCTGGCATGATTTTCATTAAATTAAAAAAATTTAATGATTAAGACAAGTGAAAATTTCATAAATATCGACAAAAACATTCATTCCTCGCACAGTTCCGTGGACTTCCGACTCCCCGATTGACCATCGCCGCCTGCCGTCTAGCCTGGGCACCATGCTGCTCCACCGCACCCCTGAAGGCATCCTGGTTCAAAACAACGACTCCTGGCACCGCGTGCCCGCCGCCGATTGGGACGAGCTTTTCAACGCCCCCGACCTGGACGTCCGCGTCGCCGCCGCACTGGCCAGCCCCGCTGTGGCACCTCCGCAGGCCATACTGGCCCCCATTGGCAGCCAGGAAGTGTGGGCCGCGGGCGTGACTTACTTCCGCAGCCGCACCGCCCGCATGGAGGAGAGCAAGGACGCGGGCGGCGGCAGCTTTTACGATCGCGTTTATGAGGCGGAACGCCCCGAGATCTTCTTCAAAGCCACCCCGCAGCGGGTTGTCGCCTCCGGGGGGGCCATGCATCTGCGATCCGATTCCAAGTGGATGGTGCCCGAACCGGAACTGACCCTGGCCATCAACGCCCGTGGCGAGATCATCGGTGTCACCATTGGCAACGACCTCTCCTGCCGCGACATCGAAGGTGAAAATCCGCTCTATCTCCCGCAAGCCAAGTGCTTCGCCCGCTGCGCCGCGCTCGGTCCCGCCCTGCTGCTGCGCCGTGAACCGCTGCCTGCCGAGACCGCCATCACCTGCGTCATCCAACGCGGCGGCCAGACCGTCGCGGAGGGCGCCACCACCCTCGCCCAACTCAAGCGCACTCCCGCCGAACTCGCCGCCTTCCTCTACCGCGACAACACCTTCCCCGCCGGGGCCTACCTCATGACCGGCACTGGCATCGTCCCTCCCGATGATTTCACCCTCCTCCCCGGCGACGAAGTCCGCATCACCATCGAAGGCATCGGCACCCTGGTAAACACCATGGCCTAACGACCACTCACCATTCACCTCTCACCACTCACCCCATGCAAATCACCGGACACCACCTCATCGCTGGCGCGGAAGTCGCCCCCACGGGTTCCCTTTTCCAAGCCGCTCACACCGCCCAGGGCACGCCCCTCGAACCTTCGTTCAGCGACGCCACTAGCGAGCACGCCCATGACGCCTTGCTCTCCGCTGACGCCGCCTTTGACGCCCTGCGTCTTTCGTCGCCCGAGACCCGCGCCGCCTTCCTCGACAGCCTCGCAGAGGAAATCCTCGCTCTCGGCGACACGCTGCTCGAGCGCGCGCATCAGGAGACCGCCCTGCCCATGGCCCGCCTGACCGGTGAGCGCGGCCGCGCCGTCAACCAGTGCAAAATGTTCGCGGCCCTTCTGCGCGAAGGCTCCTGGCTTCAACCCACCATCGACCGCGCCCAACCCGACCGCCAGCCCCTGCCCAAACCCGACGTGCGCAAAGTCCATGTCCCCATCGGCCCCGTCGTCGTTTTTGGCGCCTCGAACTTCCCCTTCGCCATTGGCGTCGTCGGCACCGACACCGTCTGCGCCCTCGCCGCCGGCTGCCCCGTCGTCGTCAAAGGCCATCCCGCCCACCCAGGCACCTGTGAGCTGCTCGCCCGCGCCGTTTACGCCGCCCTCCTGAAGCACAGCCTGCCCGCCGGCAGTTTCTCCCTCCTCCAGGGCCGCGGCAACGAAATCGGTCTCGCCCTCGTCAAGCATCCGCTTACCCAGGCCGTCGCCTTCACCGGCTCCCTGCGCGGCGGGCGCGCCCTTTTTGATGCCGCCAGCGCCCGCCCGCATCCCATCCCCGTTTATGCCGAGATGGGTTCGGTCAACCCCGTCTTCCTCCTCCCCGGCGCCCTCAAAGAACGCGGAGATAAAATTGCCGAAGCTTACATTCAGTCCGTGAACATGGGCGTCGGCCAGTTCTGCACGAATCCCGCCATCGTGCTTGGTCTCAGTGGAGTCGATCTGGAAAACTTCGCCACGCAAACCGCCGCGCACGCCGAGGCCGTGCCGCCCGCCAGCATGTTGCATCGCGGCATCGCCGAAGCCTATGAGGCTGGCACCGCCGTCTGGCACACCATTGGCGGGTTGGAGATGGTTGGCCGCTCCGCCGAAAACCCTGATCACGACGCTTCCCAGGCCGCCTGCCGCATTTTCAAAGCTCCCCTTGAAGTCGTCGAGGCCAATGAGGAACTCCAGCGCGAAGTCTTTGGCCCCTGCTCCATCATCACCGAGTGCGCCGATCTTGACAGCCTGCTGCGTTTTGCCAACGGTCTTGAAGGCCAGCTCACCGCTTCTCTGCACGGCACCGAGCAGGATTTGAAGGACTTTGCCCCTCTCGTCCGCGTCCTGGAACGCAAAGTCGGACGCCTCATCTTCAACGGCTTCGGCACCGGCATCGAGCCTTGCCCCTCCATGCATCACGGCGGACCTTACCCCGCCGCCACCCACAGTTACTTCACTTCCATCGGCACCGGCAGCATCCAGCGTTTCGTCCGCCCAGTCTGCTACCAAGGTTTCCCCGACAGCGAGCTCCCCCCTGCCCTGCAAAACAGCAACCCCACCGGCGCCATGCGCCTCCTTGATGGCACGCTTACGCGGGATGCCGTGTGACCGCCGTCGCCCTGACCAATCCCCAAAAGAAGATCAATCGTCCAACCCGGACGGTTTTGTGATCGGTCGCATTTTCACGCCGCCGGGCTTGGCGCTCGTTCACGCACCATGCGCGCCCAAAACGTCCGCTGCCATCTTCTTGCGACCTTCGATGTCTTGTCTTTGCAAGCCTGCCCCACCCTAAGTGGCTACCCCGCTAGGACTCGAACCTAGAAAAACGGAACCAAAATCCGTTGTGTTACCGATTACACCACGGGGTAACTTCACGCCGCGTCATCCGCAGCGGAAGGCCAGCATATCTTGTTTTTAACTGGATGCAACCCTGGCCCGCAACTTTTTCCCGGCTTTCGCGCTTGAATCCACGGAGCCTGCTTGCCCTTGCGGTTTCCGCCCCTATGTTGCCAGCCTCCCGGTGCGGCCGGGAAAGCGCTATGGCTGCTGGCACTCAAGGGTCCTGGATACATCGTCTCATGTCGCTGCTGCGGCAGGCGTTTGACGAATTGCGCACCCTTGCGGCCAAGGGCGAGTTGGACCCCTTTCCTCTCGGACGCACGCTGCGCGGCTATGGCCGGCTGTCGTTTCTCTCCGATTTGCGCGCGGGCACGGCGGTGGCTTTGCTGGCGGTGCCGCAGGGGGTCGCTTACGCTGTCATTGCCGGTTTGCCGCTGCATTACGGCATCACTTGCTCGGCAATCGCCGCGATCGCCGGGCCGATGCTGGCTTCCTCCCGCCACACCGTTTTTGGGCCGACCAATGCCACCGCCTTCATGGTGTTCTCTTATTTTGCCACCTATCCGTATCTGGACCGGCTGGCGTTGATGCCGCTGCTGGTGTTCATGACCGCGGCACTTTTGATCTTTGGCGCCTGGCTGCGGGTGGCGGATCTGGCCCAGTACATCAGCCGCACCGTGGTGGTGGCCTACGTCACCGGCGCGGCGCTGTTGATCACCGCCAATCAACTGCCCGCCCTGCTCGGCGTGCACCTCAGCGACTCCTCGAACGCCGCCGCCACCGCGCAAGGCCCCGTCACCCTTCCCGGTCTTCTCTACCGCACCGCGCTGGCGATTCCCGACGCCGCGCCACCCAGTTTGCTGGCCGCGCTGCTCACCTTCGGCCTCTTTGGCCTCGTTAAAAAATACCGCCCGCGCTGGCCCGCGTTCGCCGTGACGCTGGCCTCCGTCACCGCGCTGATCGGATTGCTGCGGCCGCTTGGTTTCGCGCCGGAGACCTTTGCTGGCCAGGGTTTCGGCTGGCGGGAATTGCTGCCGCAGTTCCCCGACTTCGCTTCTGCCAGCACCCTGCCCAACGCCAGCCGCCTCTTTGGACTCGCCGTGGCCATGGCTTTTCTCTGCACGCTCGAAAACTCGGTGATGGCCAAGACCCTGGCCAGTCGCAGCGGCCGGCGTGTCGATGCCAACCAGGACATGCTCAGTCTCGGCGTGGCCAACCTCGCCTGCGCCTACGGCAGCGGCATGCCCGCCTCCGCCTCGCTCACCCGCTCCGCCCTCAATTATGAAAGCGGCGCCCGCACCGGTCTGGCCAGCGTTTTTTGCGGCACGCTTTGCCTGATCGTGGCGCTGCTGCTCGGCGGTCTGCTGGAGCAAATCCCCAAGGCCGTGCTGGCGGCGCTGGTCATCTGTGTGGCGGCTTCCCTCATTCACCGCCGCCAACTGCGCATCTGCTTGTTCGCCACTCGCTCGGACGCTGTCGTGTTCCTGGTCACCTTTCTGGCCACCTTGTTCGTGCCATTGCATGTCGCCATCTTCACCGGCATCGGCATCTCCGTGATGCTCTACCTGCGCAAAGCCAGCCGCCCGCAACTGGCCGAGTATGCCTTCAACGAGGAGGGCCAGCTCGCAGAGACCGAGATGGGCCGGCGGCAGAATCCCTCCATCTCCATCGTCCATGTCGAGGGCGACCTTTTTTTCGGTGCCGCCGACCTGTTTCGCACCCAGGTGCAGCGCAGTTGCACCGATCCGAATCTGCGCCTCATCATCCTGCGTCTGAAAAATGCCCGCCACCTCGACGCCACCAGCGTCCTCGCCCTGGAGGAATTGATCCGCGTGCTGCGCGCCGACGGCAAAGACCTCATCATCAGCGGCGCCATGAAGGACGTCTATCGCGTCTTGAAGGATTCCGGCCTCGTCGAAGTCATCGGCAAAAACAACCTCTTCCTCGGCAGCCCGTCGAACCCGAATCTCTCCACCCGCAACGCCCTCAAACGCGCCCAGGAAATTCTCGGCCGCAAAGACGCCGACGTGCGCATTTTCTTCGATCCGAACAAGTGATCCCCGCGGCGGGCGCTCCCGGCATAGTGGAATCCATTAGCCGCCGTTGCGGCGGACCGCAACACGCGGAGCCGTAGCCGTCACCAATAGCCCGTACCCGCCGGCCCGTTAGTTTCATGGCGTCAGTCAAACCTCAAATCCAACGCGCCATGAACACGCTCAACACTACCAAGCACAACGACAGCACCCTGCCACAACGCGCTGAAAATGCCGGCCGTCGGCGTTTCGTGCAGAACCTTGCCGAGAGCGATCTCTTCCAGCACTACCAAAGCGCCTTCCACACCCTCACCGGCCTGCCTCTCAACCTGGAGGCGCTGCCGGCGCATCGCGAGCTCTCCGGAGTCGAGACCGCCAGCGGCGTTGCCGGTGTCGTCGAGACCCTCGTCCCTGTGAAGGTCGGCAAAACGGTGCTCGCCGCCCTGCGCACCGGCGGCGTCCGTTTGCAACCCGCCACCGCCGACCACTTCGCCCCCGTGGCCCGCGCCCTGCTGGATGGTGACCGCTCCGCCGCCGAGATCCGCGGTGCCAAGGTCCAGTTTGAAAGCATCCCCGTCATGACCCCCGACCGTTATGATGCCGCGCTTGCCATTTTGTCCTCCTTCGCGCTCCAGTTGGGCGAGGCCGCCCACCGCCTGCTCTTTGCCCATGCCAGCCACGAGCCGCAGCCCGTGCGCAACGCGAAGAACTTCATCCACGAGCACCTCGCCGAGCAGATGAGCCTGGAGGACGTCGCCTCCGCTGTCAATGTCAGCCCCTTCCACTTCTGCAAGCTCTTCAAACGCGCCACCGGCCTCACCTTCACCGACTTCGTAAACCGCGCCCGCGTTGAGAAAGCCAAGCGCATGCTGATGAAGCCCGGCGCCCGCATCACCGAGATCGCTTACGACGTCGGCTTCCAAAGCCTGTCCCACTTCAACCGCAGTTTCCGCCGCATCGCCGACGAATCTCCCAGCGAGTTCCGTCTGCGCATGAAACAAAGCCCGCGCCAAGCCCTCGCCGCCTAAGATCCTCAAGCACGCCCCCTTTGCCCACCCTGTTTGGCGGGCAATCCACCCTGGAGACCGCCGCCTTGCGCGTTGAGCGGCGGCTCCAGGGTTCCTTCTTGTTGATGACTGGCCCGTCCCGCGGGCATTGCGGGCACCGGAAGCCGGAGGTCCGTGTCCCGCAGCCCGGCAGTGAAGCTCCAGCCAGCGACGCTTCAGTTGTCGTTAGCGAGCAGCGGCAGGAATGGCAAGCGCACGGTTCTAACGCCGGCCTGTTCATGGCAAAACAGCCCCACGACCTCCACTCACTCACGGGCTGAAAAAATCGAAAAAGAAGTCACAAAGCGCTGATAATGAGCGAGTTGTCAGTCAAAATCCCTCTTTGTCAGCCCCTGTCATTCAAGGCGAAATGGTGCGCGGTACAGGGTTCGAACCTGCCGACAATCCAAGCAAAATCAAGGCTTTCAGCGCGGGTGACTCACCGTATTACTCACCACCAGACAGGGATTACGCGGAGTTGGGTGAGATCGTAGCGGCCTGGCCTTCATTGTTGCCAGTTTTGAAAGCTGCCGTGCTCGCTATCGTGCGGGCTGAATCGGAGGCGGGAACACAGCGGGCCTGATCCGTGGCACAGATTCAAACAGAGCTACCTGCGCTGACGCGGGCAGCGCCAGGCGTGCCGTGTGGAGGGACGGAACACGGCACGCCTGGGGCGGACTGCGGCGGCGGGACTGCGGCGGGCTTGTCTAAGCCGCATATTAGAACGCATGAACTGCCACCATACGGGAATGGCCGTCTGCGTTGGCGCAAAGGCGGTTCTCTAGTCGAGATCAAAGCCGCCGTGCCAAAGCTTCCACCTCGCGAGCGCAAGCGGAAGAAGCGGGGTAAGGTCATTGAGTTTAGCGCCGCGGCTCGGAGTCGGTTAAAGGCGACCTTTGCCAGCTTCAAGCGTAGCGCCTTGGCCTCGGCCCATGTGGTGACTCTGACGTATCCTGCTGAATTTCCTGCGCCGGATGACTTCAAGGTTTACAAGCGACATCTTCATACTTTCCAACAGGCATTGCGTCGCAAGTGGCCAAACTGCTCTGGTGTGTGGAAACTGGAGTTTCAGAGACGGGGAGCGGCGCACTACCATTTGATTCTGTTTGGTCTGGTAAACGCATCACTTGAGGAAATCCGGGCATGGTTTCGTGAGAGCTGGTACCGCATTGCCCACAATGGGGACAAAAATGGCGGTATTGCAGGAACGCAAGTCGATACGGTCAAGAGCGCGGGCGGAATCATGTCTTACCTTGTTAAGTATCTGAGCAAGGGAGATCAGACCATGCCGGGCAACTTCACGGGCCGCTATTGGGGCAAGCATAACGAGAATGCATTGCCATTCGCGGAGGTGGCAGAGTATGAATTGTCACCGGAAGAAGCGAATCAAGCTAGGCGCATAGCCCGCCGCAAGATTCAAAAAGATGTGGAGGCGAGCAGGTGGAAATTGTTCTTCAAGCACAACCCGAACGCTTGGCAGATGGGAAGTCGTTTTTTTTGGGAAACGGGAAAGTCTGTTGTAGCAGGAGGTGCCAAACACGTGCGGGCCTGGGTCCGTGATCGTGGCGGCCTGATTGAGACTGAGCATGGAGAATGCTATATTGAGCCTCATTACTTGCAGCTTCGATGGTGGCCTGAATTCTTCAAGGGTTACAAGTACCCTCGCCGGTGGAAGCCGCGAAACAATGAAACAGTGCGTCTGTATTGTGATGCGTCGGCATTCGTGCAGCAGCTTTCACGATTGGGAAAACCGGCTTCTTCGTTCCTTGAGTGGTCGCGAGGGGCGCAAGCTTAAAGCCCTGGCCGGGCCTAGGCCTCCCGATTGTCTTGCGCTGGTTGCGGGTGGATGCCGTTTGATTTACTCGGGCGGTTGCGCGCCTTGACACGATTCAACTCCACGCCCGCCTCCAAGCCCAAAGGAAGGATTGGTGTGCGCTGTTTGCTTAAGGAATGGAAGGTTTAAGTGCAGTCTGAGCAATTCATCACTAGACGACTGGGCGTTACTACTACAAAATGGCAGAATGCGCAGTTTTGGCCGCTATCTCTGGAAATGCATCCGCATTGCGTTCACGCACAGTTTTACAACTCTTGAGCGTATCAGCACGATTGTTGGGCTTCTATTTCCAGTATTGATGTGGGCGAATCCCGATTGGTTTCCGTGGGCAGAGTCGCAAGTGAAGGAGCTTGCCTGGCAAATACCGGTAGGCGTAGTCACTGCCACATTGGCAGTCCGTGCCCTCATGGCTCCTTATTGGGCATACCAGGAATTGCTCAACGCCAAAAATGAGAGCGAGGCGAACTATAAAAAGCAGATTGAAAAGACTCAGAAGCCAAAGCCAGCCTTGAAGCTCGAACTGAAGTCTTTTCAAAACAAAGAATATTACGCTATGGGTCCGAAAATTGGGCAAACTGAAGTTCGATGTGATGGACTGACCATTACCGTTACCAACACCGGACCAACTGTCAGCCTTTCCAAAATTGACCTTTTTATCACAAAACAAGACGGCACTGTCCATGTCGTCCCCCCTGCTATGCCTTGTATCCTTTTACCCCAACCATTAGTTGAGACAGCGACTTTCGGACAAAACTACAAGTTCCCTCCATTTGGATTAGCCAATATCCTGAGCATGAGACCTCGCCTTGTCGTTGTAACTTCGTGCGGATATAAGAAGACACTGGGTGAAACTGCATTTCACAAGATGAATACCGTAGATGGCTACCCTCTTTTGGAAAGACCGGTGAAAGAGGACATTGAGGCACCCGAGTAATGCCCAAAAAGAACGTTGACAACACGTGACGCTTAAGCAGAGTGGCGGTTCATCTGCATGGTGAACCAGACCCCCGCCATTTGCAGCACACACACAGGGGTTAACCTCTCGGCGATAAGTCCCCGCTGGAACGAGGTTTGAGTCATGGGACATGCAAAGACAATTATCGTCGGCAGGTTTTGGTGCCGATTTTTGCATGCCCGCACCAAGGTAACCTGCCGAGGGCATGCCAACCTACTCAATCCCTTGAAAATGACCAATCATACAAGTTCCAAGTTACTTTACACCCTCCAAGAGGTTGCCAAGTTGCTCGGCTACAAGCACGAGCGCACTATCCGCCGCATGGTGGACAACAAAGAAATCCGGGCACGCCACGTTCGGAACCGCTGGGTTGTTCTCCATGACGATCTGATGGCCTATCTCGAACAGCAACCCTCGAACCTGCGCAAATCATGAGAGCCACTTTGATCAAACCGATTCGCAACGGCAAGCGGGCAAAGAACTACGTGATGCGGGTCTATCGGCAACCCGGCGAACGTCCCCTTTATGTCCCGCTTCATGTGAGCCTGAGAGAGACGGCAGAAAAGCGAAAGCGCGAATATCTGCTTAACCAGGAGAAAGAAGAGGCAGGCTTGCTTCCCTCGAAGTCAATCCGCGACGCCTCCAAGCTGGAGCTTTCCATCCACCTGGACGAATACATTCAGCACATGCAGCAGCGCGGGCTTTCGAGCGCTCACATCAAAGGCGAGGAAAACCGGCTGCGGCGCATCATCAAAGAATGCGGTTGGAAATCGCCAAGTGACATCAAGCGGGCAAGCCTTGAGATCTGGCTTTGCACCCTCAACGGATGCGTTGCCAAAACTCGCAACGGTTACTTGGATTCTGCGAGAGTCTTTGCAAGCTGGATGGTGAAGCGTGAAAGACTGGCAGCGAATCCCCTGGCCGGCGTGGAGAAAGCCAAGGTCAAAGGCAATGAAGCCAAGAACCGGCGCGCCTACAGTCACGAAGAAATTGCCAGGCTCCTCGAAGTCTCGGGGTCTCGTTCCATCGTCTATCGAACAGCCGTTTACACTGGCCTTCGGCGTGGAGAGTTGGAAAAATTGGAGTGGCGGGATTTGGACCTGGAGCCGGACAAGCTCAGTATTCGCGTGAGAGCATCCAGCGCCAAGAATGGCAAGGAAACGGTTCTGCCGTTGCACCCCGATCTGGCAGAGAAGCTGCGCGAATTCAAGCCATCAAAGTCCAGGGCGATGGACAAGGTATTCAAGGGCTTGATTGGCAGAAAAATCGAGCCTTTGCAGCGCGACCTGAAGAAAGCAGGCATCCCCTACGTGAACGAGAAAGGCGAGACGGCCGATTTTCATTCCTTCCGTCACACCTTCATTACCTGGATGGCGCTTCAAGGTGTGCCCATCGGTCACGCCATGCACCTGGCGCGTCACAGTGAGAGCCGGTTGACTGAAAAGGTGTACACGGATGCGGGCAAGCTGCCGCTCTCCAAAGTGGTGAGTTTGCTGCCTTCTGTGGATGCCGATGACTCACCGTATTACTCACCAAAATCTGGGAAAGTCTGTCCAGCCGCGTCAAGTGCTGTCCATTTGAACAAATCGAGAAAAAAGCCACAATCCGCTGATAATGAGCGAGTTGTCAGCGAAAATCCCTCTTTGTCTGCCCCTGTCATGGAAGGCGAAATGGTGCGCGGTACAGGGTTCGAACCTGTGACCCCCACCATGTCAAGGTGATGCTCTACCACTGAGCTAACCGCGCGAAAGGAAGGGCCGCAAATAAGGGCGCGAAAAATCCATCCAGCAACCGCTTTTTTGATCAAGCGAAAGTTTCACCAAGACTTGTTCATGAAAATCCGGCGGCAAAGGCTGGATGAAGCCGGGAACGGAATTTAGCGGAGAATCGGCACCTGGCAATTGGCGGACAGCCTGCGGCTGTCCAACTGCTCCCCTGGCGGCTGCTCCGCGTGTATTGACCCACCGTCGGAAATGAAGATCTGCGGCAGCCGAGTGTTCAGGGTTGCGGCGGCATGGTTGCTAGCGCGGTCGGTGCGTCCGCGGCAATGGCGGCGCGATAGTTGGCAAGCGCTCGGTAGAAATCCGCCTGGGCTTGCACTTGTAAAAGCCGGGCGTCAAAAGTGGCCTGCTCACGAATTTGCAGGGCGAGAAGGTCGGCGGCGCCCTGCTGAAAGCGGGTGGCCTCGGCCTTCTCCAATTCCAAGGCAAGCTCGACGTTGCGCTCCGTCTGCGCAATCTGGTCGCGCGCGGCGCGCAAAGCGGAATAGGCGTCCTGTACGGAGGTGGTGATTTGATCGCGGGTGAACTGCCTTTCCAACTGCAACTGCGTAAACAGAGCCTCCGTCTGGGCGAGGCGGCCCCTGGCTTCACGCCGCTGCAAAGGCAGGCTGAAATCAACCCGGGCTTGAATCTCGGTGCGCTCCAAATCCGCGCGGGTGCGTTCGCCAGTGATTTGCGCGGCTTCAAGACTGACATCGAGGTTTGGCAGCAGGTTGTTGCGCGCGAGCCGCTGGTCGATCCGGTTTTTGGACATGTCCAGCTCGACGCGGCGAATCTCCGGGCGCAGCATGAGCGCCTTGGCGATGTCGCTGGCGAGCTGGCCGTCGGCGGGGCCATTGGGCGCGGGAAAAACGGCGGGCAATCGATCATCGGCGGGGCGGATCGGTTGATCGGCGGCATCGCGCAGAAAGAGAGACAGTTCGATGCCGTGCGCCTCCAGCAAACGCCGCGCGGAGACAAGCGCGAGTTCGCGGCTGACCACGAGGCGCTCATTATCGACACCGACGATGGGTGCCTGGGCACCGCGCTCCACCATCTCCGTGATGGCTTGCTGGCGGTCACGCGCGACCTTGAGCAGCTCCCCGGAGAGACGCAGGCGCTGTCCGGCGGCCACCCAGTTGTAGTAGGAGAGGGTGGCGGCGCGGATGAAGTCGAGGTGCTGGCGTAGAATGAGCGGGTCGGCGAGTTCCTGGTCGATGCGGGCTTTGAAGAGGTCGGCACGGCGTTTGTCCAGCGTGCCGTCACGCAGCAGCGGCAGACGGAAACCCACCATGGCCTGGCCGTCGCGCTCGGAGCGGTTTTTGTCATACTCGGCGAGAAAACCGCCGCTGAGCCGGTAGCCGCCATAGACGGAGCCGCCCCAGAAGGACAAGGGTTGCTCAAGGGCGGCAAAGGCCGACTGACCGTCGTAGTAACCGTTTGGTTGAAACACCCCGGCCGCCGACAAGGTGGTGTCAAAAGCGCCGAGCGCCTGCCGGGCGCGACCATTCATGATGTCCTGATGGATCAGCGCGGCGAGCCAGGGCGGGTAACGACTTTTGACCGAGGCCAGGACTTCGTCGAGCAGCAGGACGCTGTCAGCGGCGCGGGTCGCCGCCGGAAACAAGACCGCCGAGGTCAAAAAAAGGGCGAAGAAACGGCGCGACATCATCCGACTTTTTTGGTGGTGGCGGGCAGCGGGCTTTCCTTGAGGCCGTTCTTGCCGGGTTCATCGGGGGCGATCACCGGCGGGAAACCGTTCAACTGCCGCCAGATTTCCAACCACAACGGCACGCGCTCAAGCAGCACCCAGCCCTTGGCGCGCACCCCCTGACGGAGGAAACGGTTGCCAGGCCACTCTTCGACGCGGGTTTCTCCGCGGCGGGTGACGACATCCGGTTTGGCGGCGACGACGATGCGAAAACGCCCATACCCGTCATCAGTGGGGTCAATGAACACGACCTCGCCGCCGAAAGTGCCGACGGCGACGCTCGGCCAGCCGACGAATTGGATGGCGGGCCAGCCCTCGAACTGAAGGCGCACCGGGCTGCCGGGCGTGAAAGTGCCATCGTCGTGCTCCTGGCGCTGGGTGATGAGCGGCATGTCCATGCCGTTGACCCACATCTCCACGAACCGGCTCTCCGTTTCGGGAATGACCACGCAAATCGGGGAGCCGGGGCGGAGGAAGGTGCCGTCGGTCACGGCAATGCTGAAGACGATGCCATCGCGCGGCGCTTCGATGATTTGCTGCTGGGCCTGGTTGATCTGAATGTCGATAGTTGTGATGTCGCGCTCCGCGGAGGCCAGGTCGGACTGGGCGGAACTGCGGCTGGCCTTGGCGTTGGAGATGCTGGCCTCATACTCCTGCTCGGTGCGCTCGAGGATGGCTTTGGCGGATTGCAAATTGGCCTCGGAACTGTCAATGGCGAGCTTGGCGAGTTCGTAGTCGCGCTGGGAGACATAGCCGGGCTTGAGCAGTTTTTCCATGCGCTCGTAATTGAGCTGGTTGGTGTTGAGGGTGAACTGCTCGGACAACACCCGCTGACGGGCGGCGTCGAGCGCCTGACTTTTGGCCAGTTCCATCTGCGAGATTTGCGCGGTCAGGTCTTCAATGCGCTGCTGGGCGGCGGCTTTGCGGGCGATGGCGGCATCGTGTTGCAGCCGCAGGTTGCTCATGAGATTGGGGTCGTTGTCCTGGATTTCGACGAGGATGTCGCCTTTTTTGACGCGCTGGTTTTCAACCACATGCAGGTGTTTGACTCGCCCCGAGACCGGGGCTTCCACATTGACCCGGCGGTCGAGCGGATTGAAAGCGATGACGCGGCCCTTGCCGGTGACGAACTGCTGCCAGGGAAGAAAGACAATGCCAGCCAGCAGAAGCAAAAAGAGAAATAAAATCGCCCGCGCCAGCAACCGGCAGGGACGCGAAGAGCCGGCCAGCGCCAGCGCCGGCAAATGGCCAAGCAGGGCGTTCGGAGCAGGCATTGAAGCGGAGGAGTTCATGACGCGAACCGGAATGCGGTGGAGGAAAGGAGTTACGAACTGGCGGCGAGGTCAAGGTTGATGACACGGTGGCAATGTTTCAAAACGCCTTGCTCACGCGTGGAAATCAGCACGGTCCATTGACGGGCGGGATCAAACAGGATGCCACTCAGTTCCTGAAGGGCCGCATCGTCGAGACCGTCGAGAACCTCGTCCATCAACAACAAGCGCGGCCGCATGACCAGAGCGCGGGCGATCAGCAGGCGCAGGCGCTGGCGGCTCGACAGCGGCAACCCGCCGGTAAGCAAAGTGGAATGGATGCCCTGCGGCAGTTCAAGCACGTCGTCTAGCAGTCCCGCCTCCTTCAACGCGGCGTTGATGTCGTAAACAGACACATCCGGGCGGCCCAGACGAACATTGTCGGCGATGCTACCCTGCATGAGGTCATCACCGCGCACCAGCGCGACCTGGGAGCGCAGCGTCTCCAGATACCAGGCGCGCATGTCGAGGCCGTCGATGGCAACATGCCCGCCTGTCGGCACACGCAGTCCATGCAGCAAATCGAGCAGCGTGCTGGACCCGCTGCCCTGGGAGCCGAAGACAGCGACGCGCTCGCCGGGTTTGATCTCGAAGCTCAGCCGGGAGAAAACAGGCCGCCCATTCTCATACTCGAAATCCAAGTCCATCACCTCCACGCTGGCACCATCGTTTTTGGCGGGCAGGGGCGACTCGCCATCCTTGCGCTCGATGTCGAGGTCCACCAGCAGGCCCAGCTTGTCCACAGCGGCGAGGGTGTCGTACCAGGCTTCGAACTGTTTGCCCAGCTTGGAGATGGACGCAACGATCGCCGTGACGATGATCTCGGAGGCCACCAACTGGCCGAGTGTGAGTTGCTGGTTGATCACCAGCCAGCCACCGACACCAAGCAGCGCCGCGCTCGCCACCACCTCCAAGGTCAACAGCCCGATGATCTGACGCAGCAGGATGCGGAAATGACGGCGCCGGGCGGCCAGGTAGGTGCGGGCAAGCTCGTCCGCGTGATTGGCCGCGAAGTCATAGCCGCCGGGTCCTTTGAACAGCCGGGGATAACGCGCCAATTCCTCCAGCCAGCCGACGACCCCGTATTTGCAGTGCGACTCCTCAATGCTGGTGCGCACCGCGCCGCGCCCGAAGACGAACACAATCACGGCCAGCGCCGACAACAGCAGCAGGCTGAAGGCAAGCAGAATGGGGTGATAAAAGCCCAGGACGGTCATGCCAATGACCGCGCTCAGCACCAGGTTGATGCCGGTAAGCAGCAGCAAAGCGGTGTTTTTCTGCATGGTCACCACGTCAAGGAAGCGGTTGACCAGCTCGGGGGCATGCACGCCGTCAATCGAACGCAAATCAACGCGCGGCAGTCGATGGGAAAGATCGGCCGTCATCCGCACAAAGAGCCGGCGCTGAATGACCTCGACCACATAATATTGCAGGCCGCGCATGAGCGCCGCCAAGGTCAGGCAGATGAAAAGCACGCCGGTCAGCACCACCAGCGCCTGCTGAAACGGACCGCTTTGCGCGCCAAAAGCCACGCTGCTCACCAGGGTGTTCACCGCCAGCGGCAGCGCCAGGTAAAGCAACCCTGTGACCAGACTGAACACAAGAATCGTCCACACATCCACCATTTCCGGACGCATCAGTTCGATGAACCTGCGTCCGGGTGACATTCTCCCGTGTGAATGCCCGGACGACCCCGCCACCGCCGGGTCCACTGCCAACTCCGAACTGACCACCCCCATCTCCACGAGTTGACTTGGGTCGCTTGCCCCCAGGCGACTCGCGATCTCGCGTCTCGAAAGACGGATTACTTCTGAGGGTTTCGCCGGCAAACTCACCCTGGCATGGAAAAAGCCGTGCTTCTGAATCACGAGCCAGTCGCCATCGCTCTCCGACCAAACGACCCATGGTAGATTCACATCCGCTTTCCAAACCGCGTCGGCGACACTCATTTTGGCCGGCGTGATGCGCAGACCGGTCTCAGCGGCGGCAGCCGCAAGCCGCGCCAGAGGTTCATCCAGCCTTTGATGAGCGTTATCCACCGCCTGCGCCGCTCTTGAACGGGAAAATGACGCCCCGGCCAAAGTCGCGAGCCGGGCCAAGGCGGCGATGTCCTTGGCTTGAGCGGGGGCGTTATAGGTTTGTAAAGGATTAGCCGAGGGCGGCGTCATGCGAGGAAAAACGCCGCAGATAAGGAAAAAGTTTTCCTTTTCAAGAAGAATTAGCCCTCGGCTAACGAAAACGCTTCTTCCTCACGCCGAAACGGCCGCTCTCACTGATCCACCCGCAGCAAGTACTCGTCGTAGTTTTCATGCTGCTTCTCCCAGAAAGCGAGCACTTCCGCGATGCTTTTGAACTGTGGCACGTCGCCGCCGCCGGGTTCGAGCCATTCCTGCAAGACTTCCAAAAGGCGCGGGGCGCGCTCAGCAGGCAAGGTCTCGCCCAGCGTCAGCATCATTTCAAACAATGGCCGCTCCGGGGTGACGGTCATCTCGTCGATGGCCTCGGTAAAAGCGGCCTGCGGACCGCGCGTCAGCGCCTCCCGGTAAATGGCGGCGCGGCTCTCCATCGGGTAGGTGGCACACAAACTCCAGGTCATTTCGCGCACATCCGGATCCGCGCTGGTGGCGGATTTTTTCCACACATCGACGGCGGGACCAATCTCCAGCGCGGAGGCGGATTCGACGGCGAAGATGCGAATTTCCGCATCCGCATCGTCGAGCGCGGCCTTCAGCATCGCGTAGTTGTTGTCGTCGCCCAGCGCCATGAAATTACTGATGGCGTCCATGCGCTCCTTGGCGGTGCGGCCTTCCCGATAATGGGCGACGGGGTCTTTGTCGAACAAATGCTCCAGTGGATGCGGATTGCCTTTGGCTGCCGGGGTCGTCGGGGGCGGGGTCACCTCAACCACGCTGGATGGACGGACAGCGCCGCCTGAGCCGCCCCGGGTGGCCAGCATCCAGCCGCCCATGCCGGCCACGCCGACGACGGCGGCCACTGCCAATAAAACCAATGCGCGATTGCCAAAAGTTCCAGCCATGCCGCCAGCAAAGGCTTCAGAACCGGTCTTGCAACCGCATTTTGCCGCTCTAACCCCAAAGAGTTATCCCCAAAGCCTCCACATTAGGTGTCGGCGGGCGGCAGCCGGCAGGATTGCCAGGCCAGGAAACGCCACTTGCCCTCCTCCAACCGCCAAACGGCGAGGTAGCTGAGCACGGAATCCATCTGCGCGCCCTTGCTTTCCGCCTGAATGCGGGCGCGGCCGCTAACCACGGCCACCCCCGGCGCGGCAAGCGTGGCGCGGCGCTCTTGATGATCGTAGCCCAGGTACTTGGTGGTGCCGCTGGTCAGGATTTCGATGAAGGAGGTCTTGGTATCAACGACGCCATTGGAGTGCGCGTAGTGGAGGTCGTCTGAAAAAACCTCCTCCAGAGCGCCACGGTCGGGCGCGCGCATGGCGGCGATGCGGGCGTCGTCAGCGGCGAGCACGGCCTCCTTCGTCTCCTGCGCGACGGTGAGGTTGGACAGGGCAAGCAGCGAGCAAAAGAAAACAGCGGGCAGTTTCATGGCGCGTGAACATGGCGAACACGCGCCGCAATGCAAGGCACTCAACCCGCCAGCGCGGCGCGATTGCGCTCGTCGATCTGACCGTTCAGAGTGAGAAAGTCGTAGATCCAACCGATGCCGAAAATGCCAGCCGTGAGCAGATACAGGATGCCGGTAGGCCACTTGCCCAGGTAGAAGCGTTGCAAGCCAATAAGACCAGTGACCGGGAAAGTCTGCAAAATCCAGGCCACCGAATAATCATAGGGACCCGAGGTGTACTTGCGGTCCGCCTGCCGGTCCATGCCGGGGATCAAAAACAGATCGATCAACCAGCCGATGAAGAACAGCCCAAAGGTGAAGAACCAGATGACTCCAGTCACCTGCCTGCCATAATAAAATCGGTGGGCACCGGTGAAACCGAAGATCCAAAGGATGTAGCCAATGGTTTTGCTGTGGGTTTGGTTGACGGGATTCATGACTTTGCGGGACGCCTCCAGCATCGACGATTCCCCGGTCTGCGCCATGACAAAGCGGGGTCATTTTTGGAATCCACGGGAGGGAATCCACACTGCTTTATCGTTTCGAATCCACACTGCTTTATCGTTTCATTTGCCAGCGCGCCGCCGCTCTCTATGATCTGCCGCCCATGAACGACGAGGTGCAGAAGCTGGTTGCCGCAGGCAAACTCAATGTGACGGATGGCCGCAAGCTGTCCGCCCTGGAACCGGGGGTGTATTGCCTCCACAAAAGCTGGGGGGTCGGCAGGATCGCCTCCTGGGATTTGCTGGGCGACCGCCTCATCATCGACTTCGAGGGCAAAGCCGGCCACCCGCTGAAGCTGAACTTCGCCATCACCTCCCTGGACGTGCTGCCGCCGGATCATTTCCTCGCCAAACGCCATGCCGACCCGGACAGCCTGAGGCAGCTCGCCCGCTCGGAGCCGGCGAAACTGGTCGAGATGGCCTTGCAGAGCGCCGGCGGCAAAATGAGCCTGGACGAACTTGACTCGATGATCAAAGGCCGCGTCGTCGGCGACGGCGAATACAAGAAGTGGTGGGACGCCGCCAAGAAGGCCCTCAAACCGCTGCGCCACATCGTCGTGCCCGCCAAACGCAACGAACCGCTGCTGCTGCGGGAAAGCGAGTCCGCCGGCGCCGGCATGGTGTCGAATTTCCTCAAGGCACGCGACCTCAAAGGCAAGCTGGCCGCCCTCAAAGCGATTGCCGCCGACATCGACCTCTTCGCCGACGCCAAGACCGAACTGGTGCCGGTTTTCCAAGACCTTTCTGACACCGCCCGGCGCGCGGCGCGCCTTCAGCTCAAAGAGGGCCTGCAACTGCTGCTGGTGCGGGATGAGTTGATCGAGACCGCCGGTCTCGGCTCCGCGCCGATGGGCTCGATGAAAGTCGCCGACCTGCTCAGCGAGGCGCGCGAGCAGCTCGCGGAGGCCGTCACCGGCCTGCCCGTCGGTCTTCTCGGCCGCGTTTACCGCGCCTTTCCCGACGCCTTCCCCGATGGCGGCTGGGTTGAGCAATGCCTGCTGCATTTGAATAAAACCGGCGGTCGTGCCGTGGTGGAAATCGCCACCGTGCTGCAAGCGCATGGCGAGACCGGCGTGCTGGGCGACTTTTTGCGCAAAGCCGTGCGCAACCGCCGCGTCAGCTCCGACCTGCTCATCTGGATTTGCAAAGAGCGCAAAGGCGCCGCCGCGGCGGTGTTCGGCATCGACCTCGGCAACGCCATCCTCGACGCCATGCAGGCCGATCACCAGGAGGGCGGCCCCAAACGCACCGGCCGCCTCCAGGACGCCTTTGCCGACGATCCCGACCTGCTCGGCGAGATGGTCACCGACGCCGACGAGCAGGACGTGCGCCTGCTGGCCAAGCGCATCCTCGCCTTCCCCGGCATGGACGAGCTCAGCCGGCGCTCGCTCATGGCCAAAATCATCAAGGTGCGCCCTGCCTTGCAAGACATGGTGGACGAAACCGCCGGCCGCCGCGAGGACAACACCCTCATCGTCTCCTGGGACAGCCTGGAGCGCAAAAAGAAGGAGCTGGAGGAAATCGTCACCGTCAAGATTCCACAGAACAAAAAGGACATCGAGATCGCCCGCGAATACGGCGATCTGCGCGAGAACTTCGAGTACAAATCCGCCAAGCAGCAGCAGGCGGTGCTCAATCGCATGCAGTCCGAACTTGGCCGTGACATTGACCGCGCCCAAGGCTCCGACTTCAGCAACGTCAGCACCGACACTGTCGGCATCGGCACCGTGGTGGACTTGGAGGACGTGCCCTCGGGTGAAAAAGAGACCTTCACCATCCTCGGCGCCTGGGACGGCGACGTGGAGAAAAACATCATCTCCTATCTGTCCGAGGCCGCCAAGGCGCTGATCGGCCGCGCTGTCGGCGACGAAGTCGAGCTGCCCTCCGACAGCGCGCACAGCCGCCGCATGGCCCGTATCACGGGCATCCGCGCTTTCAAAAATTGAGCGTGCGACCGCCAAAGTGACCTGCAACGGGGCGACCATCCGTGGCGGGAACGCCAGGGACTGGTTTTAAATAAACCGGATTTGGTTGGGCTTGCGCGTGGCGGCGGCCAGAAACTCCGCAGTCACGAACAAAGTTGTGACATCTTCGGTCTCGACAAGAAGGAGATTGTGGAAATTATAATTGCTTGGCACGTCGGTGCTCAAGCTCACTGTTCTGTGAATTGCCTTATCCAAGGAATTTTATTCTTGCTCTGCCTGTGCTGCGCCACCTCGAATGCCGCAGCGCAATCCGTTTATGAAGGCGATGGACTGCCCCTCCCTGCCGAGGAAGAAATCCGCTGGCTGCTGAACCGGGCACGCTTTGACCGGGCTCGCGAAAACGCCCGGCGCGGCACCAGTTACACCGACATTCCGATGCGCAGCGGACCGTTGGCGCCCAACGCGGCTTTGAACCGCTCCGCACGGCGTCATTGCGAGGATCTGGCACGCAGCAACCGCTTTCAACATGAAACCGTTCCCGGCAGCCTTTACTACCATGCCGCCACCCAAAAGCACCCCTGGGACCGCATGAAAGCAGAAGGGTTCGACTGGAGCCTCGCGGGAGAAAACATCGCCGCCGGCCACACTTCAGGACTCAGTGTGTATCTGGCCTGGTGGAAAAGCGGGGGTCATCGCCGCAACATGGGCAACGAAGGATTCCGCGAAATCGGCAGTGGCCATTTTTACCGTGCCTCCTCGGCATACCTTGATTACTACGTCATGAATCTGGGCCGGTCTGGATCGGAGTCATTTTTTACCGACACGCTTTTTCAGGATGCCAACCACAACGGCGCCTACAACCAAGGCGAGGGCAGATCTGGCTTGCGTGTGCTGCTGCTGGCGCAGAACGCCGTGCATGGTCATTGCGATGTGACCACCGTTACGGGCAGTTTTGCGGTGCCGCTACAGGGCATCGCCGACGCGGCCGTGGTGAGCGTGGTGATCGAGAATACCACCGCGCAATCCGTGTCCCTGCATTTGCCGCGCGATGCCAGCACGCTGGAGCCCCTGGTTTTGGGTCCCTCTGAAAGCCGCCTCTGGGGCCGGTTTGTTCACGGCGCGCGCAACGCCGGGTTCCGCGATCTCGAACCTGCCCCCTACTTTTTGACCGTCACTCCTGGCTCCCGCGAACATGCGGCGGAAGGGACGAGCGCGGCGACGCTGGCCATCGACAGCAGCACTTCCTGGAGCGCGCTGTCGAACGCGCCCTGGCTGCGTGTGACCCTGGGCGGGGAAGGCCAGGGTGCGGGCGCGCTCACCTATGCGGTTGATCCGCATGACTTCGGCGATCCGCGCTCGGCCGCCATCTTATTTACAAGCACGGAGCACCTCACCAGCATCTTCACCATCACCCAAAGCGGCGTGCCGGCGGAATTGCAGGTGTCCGCTGAAACCCCGATTTTTCCTGCCGCTGGCCGGCAGGGAATCAGTCTGCCTGTCGCTGCCAACGTCACTTGGCGGGCCGCGTCGGCGGCGCATTGGATTCAAGTGCCATCGCAGTCAATGACGGGCTCCGGGTCATTGCTTTTCAACGTCACACCCAATGCCGGCTCACTGCCGCGCGCGTCGAAAATCAGCGTGAGCGGCGGCGGGATGACACGCGAGCTTGTCATCCAGCAAGAGGCCGGCGGCAGGCCAACAGTGTCACAACACGTCGTCCTGGACCTTGCGGAGGGGGTGGGCCATGTGCGAACGATCGCCGGCATCCCGCCCGGTCTGGTCTGGGACAAAGTCAGCGGCCTGCTGCGCGGCCAACCGTCTCGCGCGGGCGTTTACACCATCCAGGTGGAGGTGCGCGCCGCCGACGGCAGCCTTAGCAAGCGCACGCTGACCTTGCGGGTGGAAGAATTGCCCGCCTTTGCTCTCGGGACTTTTGAGGCGCGTTTTCAACAGCATGCAGAAGTGGCAGACGGTCTTGGTGGTGAGACGCGTTTTACCACCACCCAAAGCGGCGTGCTGACCGGTGTGGTAAGAGTAAAAGGGCGGTCCTGGAGCTTTCGGCATCGCCTGGCCTTCGACGAGGCGGAAGGCATGCGCTGGACCCGGGATTTTCACCATCCCGGGCAGCCGTCTGCTCTCAAGCTCACGGCGGTTCTGGGAGCGGATCATCTTCTCTCAGGTGGCGCGCGCGCCGGTGCGGTCGAAGTCGAATTGCAGGGCTGGCGACGCGCCTGGAATGCGGCCGATCCCCCTGCCGATCTGTCCCTAAAAGGGCGGTTTCATGTGCTTGGCGAGGTGGCGGAGCCTTGGCGCGGCGACGAATTTGTCCCGCAGGGCCGCGCTTGCGCCGTGTTGACCACAACCGCGGCGGGACGCACGGTCTGGACCGGCAGGCTGGGGGATGGCACCGTCTTCACACGCAGCGGAGGGCTGGGACCCGCTGGCAGGAGCGGCTTTTGGCTGCCCGCCTATCGAGGGACGGGCTCCGTCCTCTGGCAGGGCGCGCTCGCTGGCGCCCGCCGCTTCCAAGGGGAAGCCACTTGGCTCAAAGGCGGAACACAGCCCAAAACGGCGCGCGCTTACCGGCACGGATTTGGCCTGGATGCACGCGGTTTGGTCACCCTCGAACTGACGGGCGAAGCCTGGACCCCTCCCTCTCCCGGCCAGAGTCTCGCCGGCATGATGTCCTTGCAGGGGCTGCCGCACGAGTGGTCGCTGAGCTTTGACGGCGGCGTCAAGAACGACACTGGCTTCACCCCACTGGATCGTTTCCTCGGGCTCGGACATGACAGCAAATTTATGCTTCCTGCACCAGGGCAACCCGGCAACGAGAATCGTATGCGCTTGCGGGTGAACGCGCGCACCGGCTGGTTGCAAGGCAGTTTTGTACTGGTGGACGCGGCACCGGATCAACCGGGCGCGACACTCACACGTACCGTCTCCATGCAAGGGCTGCTTCTGTCTGACAGCCGCCTGGCAGGCGGCTATTTCATCGCCATCAAACGCCCCGATCCCCTCAGCGACCCGCCGCGCACCCGCTTCAATAGTGACCGGGTCTCCGGCGCGATGCGGCTTCAGGTAATCGAGACTAGGTGAGACTGGACAACTTACGCTTTGCAAGCCGCCGTCAGAAGCGCATATTGCCATTCACAGTCAACTGACCTGACAGCCTGGAGAGGTGGCAGAGTGGTCGATCGCGTCGGTCTTGAAAACCGAAGGGCCGCAAGGTCCCGTGGGTTCGAATCCCACCCTCTCCGCCCCTTGTAAAATCAAGGGTTGCATCGCAAAGGCAGGGAAAAACGAGAATGAAAGCGAGAATAGTCCGCCTTTGTCGCCAATGCCAATTGTGATTTTTTTCCTGATTCGAAAACCATATTCATGACCCCTTCGGGACATGAAACGCCACCCCCTCCCCCCGGCCTCCATCTCACTTTTCGCCGCCTCGGCTGCGCTCTCGACAATTCACCGGCCCCGTTTGGGACACGCCACGCCAGCCGCGCTCCGATCCCCTCGGCCTTCCGCAAGGAAAGCAGGCCCGCCGCCATTCCATTCCTTCCGGGTTCGTCGCCGTCCACGTTTCCACCCTCCCCGCCGCCTTGGACTCTGCCCGCGCCCTCGGTCCCCTCGACGGCACCGCCAGCCCCCCAGCATCGCACCTGGCAGGCCGCACCGCTCCCCGCGCCCTCGGTCTCCTCTAAGGCACCGCCAGCCCTTCCAGATTAACGCCAATAACGCCAACCATTCCGTCCACCTTCTCCCCCTTAGGACTGTCTGGACTGGACGGCACCGGCCCGCGCCTGTCAGTTCATCCGCGACAGCAGGCGGTGAACACTCGTTGGATGCCACCGGCCCCCGGAAGGGGTTGGCACACTGCGCTTGTTCAGTTCTTCCGCGATTCCCCGCACCGTCTTGATGCCCGCCGCCTCGATCTCTCCCAGGATGGGCCGCACCGTCTCCAGCGTCGCAAGCGCCTTCTTGCGGTTCTCTGCCCCCAACACTGCGCCATGTGTCCCCAGCTTCGTCCCCCTGGCCTTTGCGCTTGCCAGCGCCGCTTTCGTGCGCTCCGAAATCGCCCGCGCCTCGTTCTCGGCCACCGCCGCGAGAATTTGAACGGTCAAACGGTTAGCGGTCGGATTGTCCACCGCCACAAAGTCCACCCCGGCTTCCAGCAGGCCGGAAATGAAATGAAGATTCCGCGCCAGCCGGTCCAGCTTGGCAATAATGAGCGTGGCCTTTTGCTTCTTCGCCAGTGCCAGCGCCGCGTTCAGTTCAGGGCGGTTCTTCCGCTTGCCAGATTCGACTTCGGTGAACTCCCCCAGCAACTCCCAATCTCCACCGTTCAGAAAGCCTTTCACGGCCTCCACTTGGGCTTCCAGCCCCAGGCCGGACTTGCCTTGTTGCGCGGTGGACACTCGGTAGTAGGCGACAAATTTTCCGTTCATGTTCACATATATACGTTCGTTTATCTGTGAACACAAGACAAAAATCACCATTTTGATGAAAAATCCTTTTTTGACTCCAAGAGCCTCATTGTTAATGAATAAGCAGATACATGAAGATGATTGCACTTTGGCACAACTCAAAATAGCTTCCAGGGCATCACGCGAAACCTTAAATTGAATAACAATGGACTCCGCGCCACTTAACAGAATTCTAGAGAGTTTAAGCCCTGAGATAAAGGACCATCCATTCCTATTTGATAAACTTCTCGCCTCGGGAGCGGCAGTTCTTCTTGGGCATCCGAGACAAAACGAAGATGGAACATTCTCATTTTATCTGCCCGATCATTCGCCAATAGGGATTGACGACAAATGTTTCCCTGATGGTTCATTTGAGGATAAGCGAGATGGCGAAATTTACACTTATTCTGATGCGCAATGGCATCCAGCAGACATTCGCTGTATCACGCTTAAAAGTGCCAGTTTTGCCAAAGCATTCACGCCCCGCTAATCCTGATTCTAGAAGTTCCTAATTCCAGGAACGAGCTGCACTCAACGGCACCGGCCCGCAAGGAAGGCAGGCCAGCACCGCCGCCGCGCTCACCCCTCCCCGCCGTCCGCTTCGTCCTCATCCCAGGGCGCAACCTCGACGCTCATTTCCCCATTGGCAGGGTTCACCAGCAGCAGCCCGTGAAAGCGCCCCTTCACCTTGTCCAGCGCGTTGTAAGCCGCCGATCTTCCCGCGCCCGTCCGCTGCATCAAAGCCTTGGCCGCCGCGTCTTTCTTCATCCACTTGCGCCCGCCGTCAAAAACCGCCTCCAGGTCGCTTTCCTCGATCTTCACATTTTGGCCCGCCGCGCCCTTGCCGCCGTGCTTGAACGTCTCCCAATCGAAATCTTCCAACGGCCCCACGAACTTCATACCCTCGCGCCGCCAGGCCGTAGGCATCCCCAGCGGACCGTTGTTGTTCTTGCAGCAGGTAAAAACGAACTCCACCCCCGCCGGATCATCAGTAGCCGCCTGAAGGATGAAAGCCGCCCTTGGCACACTCCCCAGCACCAGCGAGCCGGAAAGCTCGTTCAGCAGGCCGCGCCCATGCGCCTTGTTCTCCCTTGGCTTTTTGGTATGCGCGCAAATCACCAGGGCGGGCCGCTCATCCCCGGCAGGCAGGCATGAAAGGATATGCTCAAAGGCAAGGCGGAAATCCTTCTCGAACACGTCTTTCGTGGCCCGGTTCCAAGGATCAAGGACGATCACATCAGGCGCAAAGGCCGCCACATGCTCCTTGAACTCCAGCCGGAAATCCGGGTCATCGAAAGCGAACACATCCACATCACGGGACACGATCACCCATTCATCCAGGCCCGGCGTTTCACAATGCACTTGGTATTCCGTGGACAGCCGCGCCAGCCCGTTTTCCGCTTGCAGGATCATCGTCTTGAACTGCCGATGCACCTTCAACCCGAACCAATCCGCGCTCGTGGCCCCGCTCACCGCCAGCGCCGAAAGAGCAAAGGACTTGCCCACGCCCGCCGCCCCGCCAAGAACGAAGATGCCGCCTTTGAAAAGGTGCATGTCACCGATCAATGGCACATCAGCAGGCACCACGTAGGCCGCCAACTCGGAAGGTTTGAAGAACTCCAGAAACTTCCGTTTCGGTTCCCCCTCCGGCCCGGCCGTACTTGGCCCCGGCTCCCGCTTTCGATCTTCATCCGCCAATGGATCATAAACCCCGCTTCCGTTCCCCTTCATCACGGCATCATCCTCCCTTGAAATTTCACGTTCTCCGCCCGGCATTCCGGCCCGGTGTTCAGCAGGTCGCACAGGTCTTTTCCGCGCTGGCCGTCCGCCTTCACCAGGCCGGACAAATCGAAGGCATCCACCCGCGCCGCGCCCGCATCCCGTAGCAGCCGCGCCCATTCCCGCGCCGCCTTCCGGCCCGCCTCATCAGCATGAGGGAAAAGCCGGATCATCTTTCCCCGGAAGAAAGGGAGCGCCGCCGCATCCAGCCGCGTATTGCCCGCTCCCAGGATGCCCACCACGCCAACGGAATCCGCCACCCCTTCACGGCGCGCGATTTCCAGAGCCGCCAGCACATCCGGCCCGCCCTCGACAAGCGCCAGCTTCGGCAGCGCCGCCGATTCCTCCAGATTCACCGGCCAATCCTTGCCAACGCCCCAGGCGTGGCACTTGCGCGCAGGCATCGCCTTGAATGCCTCCCAGGGCAGCCCATCCAGCCGCCGCCCCTCCGCAATGCGTCCGCCCGGATCACAGACACACCACGCCACCCTGCCAGCCCATTCCGTGAACAGCAGCAGGCCCGCCGCTTGCGCCGCGTCCAGCGTGTCCAGCTTGATGCCGCGCAGGGCCGCCAGCGCCTCCAGTTCACCAGGCCGCGCCCGTCGCAACCGTGGCATGGGCCGCCCCTTGGCTTTGCCATTATTAACGCCGATGATTCCATCCACCCTTCCCCCCTTAGTGGAAAGTGGACTGGACGCCAACGGCAGCACCGCGCCGCCGCAGCGCTCCCGCGCCCACTTCACCGCATCCGGCAGGCCGCAGTTGAGAGCTAGACAGATGAAGTCAATCACCGAGCCCGCGTCTCCGCTGGCATGATCCCGGAAACGCCGCCCGCCATCGAACACGGAAAAGGACGGGTGCTTGTCATTGCGCGTTGGCGCATGGCAGCACTTGCCCGGCTCCCCTGGCAGCGCCAGCACGCGCCACACATCCGGGATGAACAGCCGCGCCTTGATTTCCTCGATGCTGATTTCATCGCGTGTCGCTGTCATTCAAAGCCCTCCATTTTTGCGATTTTGTAGCCCAGCGCGACGGCCAGGCCATTCAGCAGGCATTCCGCCTCCGCCACCGTGAGACAGACGCGCATAAGCCCGCCTTCTTCTCCGCTCTCCCATTGCTCAATCGACACGCCACCGCGTTCGTTCCAGAAGGCATCAAAGCCCGCGGTTCCTTCCATCTTCGCAATCGACGCACCCTCGTTACTTGATTTTGGTTCACACATGACTCACTCCTCCTTTCACATTTGGGATTCCCGTTGCTGGCGCAGATAGTCGCGCAGGGTGGGCAGGTGAACGAGCACACTGCCGCGCAGAGCGCCCGGCTTGCGCAACCGCACCAGCAGCCCCGGCACGGTCACACCCAGGTCAAGCACCGCACTACGGCTAAGCCCGGAAATCGGACAGCGCCCGCGCGGCCCCGGCAGCCTGCCGAATTCTGCCGCCTCAAGGGAAGCAGGTTGAAATTTATGTTCATGCCCCTTGGGGGCGGTTCCCGCCAGCTTGGCTGGCCCGTCACTTTGGATTGTCGTTTTTGATTTCATAGCTATTGGCGTTGTCGCCGTTCGCTATGACAAAACCCGGCCCGCGACATTTCCGCCAGTCAGCAGGCAATAGGCGCGCCCCAAAAGCGCCGCCTCCATGTCATCAATTCATTTCCGATTGCTGACAAGTTCACCGATCCACCACGGCGCTTCATCGTCGCCCGTGATTTCCTTGAACCATTCCGCCGCTCTCGCCTTGGCGCGTAGCACGTTCACGCCCAGGCCGCGCCGCTTGCTTTGTAGCTCCGCCTTGAAGGCTTGCCGTTGTTTCAAGAACGCCTTGGCATCGCCAACAAGTCCCGATTCTGAAACTGGCGCTTTTATCGCCTCCGTCATTCGCCACCACATCAGCACCGCCAGCGCCTTCTTGGCAGACTGTTCACTGTCTCCTGAACTTTCCTCCAGCGCAGGCCACTTCGCAGGGCGAATGCGGCCACACAGAGAAGCGAACGCTTCCCCCAACTCAGCATTGCTTGTGTCCTTCCAGTTGACATGAAGAACGAGGACTTCCGCGCCTTCATCATTCACCGCCCGCGCCGTTAAGTCATCATTGCCGCGCCGCTTGATTTCAGATTTGCCCATCTCCCATTTGCCTTCATGCGGTTTGTAAAAGCTCTCTGCAACCGTGGCATTCAAAACATGGCGGCATTGATAGGGAGTGACTTCTTTTTTATCCATGTCATAAATCCCGTGGTTTGTCGTTGCGCTGGATTCCTCAAGGGAAGCAAGCCGCACATACTGACGGCCCGCCCATTTAGCTTCCGGTGGACATGAAGGCCGCCCCGCATCAAGAATGGTGAAGGTTTGAGGATCAATTTCAACATCCGTCAAAGTGGCTTTGGCGGCGAAAATTGCCATGTCCCGCCGCCGATGGGCGGGCACTTCGGAGAAAGGCAAATCCTCACCAAGCCATTCCGCCATTGCCTTGAACACCCAAAGCCAGCCTTTCCCCAAAGTTGCCTTCAATCCGTCCATCCGATTGTTGATTTCAGCACCTTGCATAATGTCGCTGTCCGTCGTCGTTCGGATCATGCGCACCCAGGCCAGCCAGCGCGGCGACTGTCTCGCATACTCGTAATACACTGGCAGCCAGCGCGCCGCGTGGTCCAGTCGCTTCCGCGCTTCCGGGCCGTCACAACTCACGCTCTCGCAGCCGTCCACCGTAAATGCCGCTGCATCAAAGCCCAGTGTTTCGTTGCCCGTCCGCCTACCCTCGATTCTCGCCCGCGCCCAATCTTCCGCCGCCTCGATCCACAGCCGCCGCAATCTAATTTCATCACCGATGCGCCACGTTCCGCTAAGTTCATTTAGCCTTTGAAGATCATCGTCCAGCGCCTTCAATTCGTTTGTTGAGCCATTGCCATTCGCTGACTTTGCCAGCATGTCGGCGTGAACTTCCTTCGCTTTCTCCTCCAGCCAGTGAACATCCGCTTGTGACATATTGCACGCCTCTCGACAGGTTTCCTTTCTTTCCGGCCAGGCAACGCCGCTTCTCTCAGCACTCCACCAATAGCATTCAAAACGCGCCTCAGCATCCGGCAGGCCCGTGATTCGTTTGATTCCTTCACCATTCATGTCTTGATCCTCCCATCATGATTCCATCCAGCCGGGGGAGGGCTGGAAGCGTCCGCATCATGGCCCCCAAGGACGGGAGACCCCGCGCCCCTCGATCTTCCCGCGCACCCGTCCGCAGCCACCGCGCCGCGCCTGGCAGCGCCGGACACGCCGCCCGCCGTCTCCACCCTCGCCACCGCACCGGACGCGCCAGCAGACTCCCAGCGCGCCGCCGCCGCTCCCTGGCCGTCCTTCCGTCCAGTCCACTTTCCTCTAAGCGTGTACGGGTGGATGGAATCATCGGCGGTAACAATGACATAAGGGCGTGTCCGTCCAGGAAAAAAACTCCCCCAGCAGGTGAAGCCCGGACAGATAGGAAAGAGAGAGAAATACTCTCTTTCTTCTTTTGGTTCCCTCCATGCTCATCACCGCCGCACCTTGCGCTGCCTGCTTGCCCGCGCCCACTCCGCGCCAAGCTGGAAGGGCAGCCCTCCCAGCTTCACCCGGTCGAACTCCACCCGCGCCCGTTGCTCCACGTAAGCACCGCCGCCAGCCTTGCCAACTCTCCTATTCCAGGCCCGCTCAATCCTCCAGTTTCTCAATTCCATCCTCTGGCGCGCAATGCTTTCCCGCAAGGATGCCAGCGCCTCGGCCTCATCTTTGCCGCTGCCGCTCCCTGCATCCGGGAAAACCTGCATCATCACCTGTCCATCCTCCGCCCGGATCACATCGACATCCAGCACCGCCACGCCTTCCCTTTCCTGCCGCGCCAAGTCCTCCACCAAAGAATCCAGCGTCATCATGCGCCGCTTGGCCTCCGCTTCGAGCCATCGCGCCACGCCCGCAGGCAGGTTCATCGTCACCGATTTCATTTTTGCTTTGCTCATGTCGTCTTGTTTGGGTTTGGGTTGAATGCTCATCAAATCACCGGCAGGGCCGCCAGCGCCTTCCGTTTCGCCTCGTCCTCGATGTGCGTGTAAGCCCGGCTCACCGCGTCCGAATCATGGCCCACCAAGTCCTGCACCACGGCGGGGGAAATGCCCGCGTTCTTCATCATGCTCACCGCGCTATGCCTCAAGGAATGGAAGGTCAGTTCATTCACCTTGCGCCGCTCGGCCTCCCTATCCTTCACCTTGCGGTGCTTTTGTTTGGCCCGGAATCCGCAGCGCGCCAGCACTTCGCCAAACTCCCGGCTCAAATGATTCACGCCGATACTGCCAGCCCTCGGATGCAAAAGGCCGTTCGGATCGTCGCCGCTCGCCATTGAAAGCAAATGCTCGCGCAACGGCGCGCAGATAGGCACGACAACCACCCGGCCCGTTTTTTGTGTCGCCCATCGGATCTCATCGGCCACGAAATCCACCTGCCCCCAGCGCAGGCCCGCCAAGTCTCCCAGCCGTTGCCCCGTATAAAGCCCTAGCCGCACCAGGCTTTCCCATTCCGTTCCCGCCGTCTCCCTCAGCACCACGCGCAGCTCGTCCAGCGTGAAGCCGCGCCGGCCTCCTGAATCCGCGTCACGCTTCAAGGGTGCCACGCCATCAAACGGGTTTTCAAAAATCACCCTGGCCGCCCGCGCCTCCCTGAAAAGCACCTTCAAGTATTTGAGCAACTTGTTGACCGTCGTCGGCTTCACCCGCTGCCGCAGATGATCCCGGAAGGAAATGATGTGCTTTTGCTCGATCCTGAAAAGCTCCTCATCCGCTGCCTCACCCAACCATTCCAGAAAGTCTTTCGTCACCTGCTCATAAGCCACCATCGTTGATTCCGCCACTTCGCCCCGTTTGCGCTTCAAGTAGTCCGCCACATAGCCGCGCACCGTGGCAGTCTGCATGTTCTCGCCGGTCAAGTCCTTCACCAACTCCCCGCACAGCGTCACGATCTGCGAAGCCGTCAGCCGCCGCTTGTGCGCGTTCTCCAACTCATCGGCCACCCTCAGCGCCCTGGCCCGGTTCTTTTCGGTCGCTGGGATTTTGGTTGACCCCTTCCGCTGGCGGCCCGTCGCATCCGTGTAACAGGCAATCCAAAACTTGCCCCGGTCGCTGCGTTTCCAAAGTGAAGCCATGCCCGATCCTCGCCAAAGCCAGGCGAGAATGCAAGCGAGAATAACATTGGCGTTTTAGCCGTTTTCAATAGCGCCAATCCCTTGATTTTACAAGGTTTCACGATTTCAAAACCCCCTCTAGGCGTGCCGTGGGTTCGAATCCCACCCTCTCCGCCACCCTACCAAGTGGATTTTCAGGCTGTCTTGGGGCAAAGTGAGAATAAAACCGAGCCGCTTCCAGCGTTGCAAGAATCGATCAAGACAGCGCTCATGCCTGCATCCTACAAGTCGGCTTTTCGCGGGTTTCGACCAGGACGCGCACGGGGAATGGGCCGTTGCGAAGTTCTACTTGGTGCTTGCTCACTGCCGCCAATGGCGCGCAGGGGACCACCTTACAAGCCCTCAATGAAGGCGAGCAGGTCGGCCATGTCCTGCGGGGTCATGCCAGTTTCGAGGCCCTCGGGCATGAGGCTCTGGCCGCTGGAGGTGCTGCCCTGGATTTCAGCGCGCGGCAGGGTAACCCGGGCGCCGCCCATCATCATCAGGGTGACGCCGCTGGCGTCGTCCTCGACGATGATGCCGGGCACGACGCTGCCGTCTTTTTTGGTGAATGTGTAGGCGATGAATTGCGGCTGCACTTCCTTGTGCGGGTCGAGGATGGCCTCCAGAATGCCCTCGCGCCCGCGGGTTTTGACAGTGACCATGTCGGGACCGACTTGCAGGCCCAGACCCTCGGCGACGTGGCAGGCCATGCAGCGGCCGATGAACTGATTGCGGCCGGCGGCGGGGTCGCCTTTCAATTCGAGCGCGGGGGCAAACCGCTTCGCCACCTCGGCGCGCGAGGGCGGGATGACGGCAGCGAGCTTTTCACGGGCAAGCGCGGCGAGCTTGGCGTCCTTGTGGTTGATGAGGTTCTGCACTTGCGAGGCGCTGAGGTCCGCGGCGGCGGGGGCACCGGCTTGCTCCAGCCCGGCCAGCAATTTGCTGGCGCGATCCGGCCTTTCCAACAGGGCGGCGAGCGCGGCTGTTTTGGCCTTGGCAGCGAAGTCGGGCCAGAAGCTGAGCAGCAGATCGGCGAGACCTTTGGCGTTTTGTTTGGCGAGCGTGCTGATGGCGGCGAGTTGCACCGACTCCGGCTGGCCTTCGGCGAGGCAGGCTTTCAACGCGGTGTGCGCGGCAGGGGCGGCGCTGAGGCCGAGCAGTTGAATGGCGGCGCGGCGCTCGGCTTCCGGTGCTTCATCGGAGGTGGCGCTCTGCGTGGCACTGGCGAAGACATCCTGCAAGTGCCTTTCCCGGTCGGCCTTCTCGATGGAGGAGCCGGCTTTGCGCAGACCCTCGGCGAGCGCGGTGACAAGCTCGGTCTGGGCAGTGAGTGTCTGTCCGGTGATGAGGGCAAGCGTGGCGCTGATTTCATCGGGCTTGTTTTCCGCGCCGATGGTGACGAGCAAGGGTTTCAAGTTCGCCACCGGCGCTCCACCTTTCAGGGCCATGGCAAACACCGGCGCGGCAAACTCCGGCGGCGCGCTGTGCACAGCAGCGTGATGCCAGGCGTTGCTCCCCTTCAGCGCCAGCGCCAGACGCGCCACGGAGGCGTTGTCCGGCTCCTGCTCCCCGGTGGCCAGCAAGTGCGCGAAGACCAAACGAGGCTGGTCGGCTTTCGGGCTTCGGATTTCGGTTTTCGGATTGATGGCGAGCACACGCTCGGTGAGCGCGGGCATGCCGAGAGCCGCCGCCGCATCCAGGGTTTCTTGATCCAGCTCCTTCAAACCCTGCAAAACCCCCAGCGCATGAAGCGCGGCGACTGCGGACTTCGGATTTCGGACTTCGGATTTCAGCAAAGCGGCGGCTTCCTTGTCCTGCCTCTCATAAAGCAAACGGTGCGCGGTGTCGCGATGCCAGCCATTGGGGTGCGCGAGTGTTTCGACGAGTTCAGCGGTGCTGGCCTCGGCGAGGTTCACACTGGCGCGGCGGGTCCAATCGGCACGGTCGGGCACGAGACGCCAGAGACGGCCGCGGGTGTTGCCGTTGTTGAGGTCGAGGTGCTGCTTGATTTCCTCCGGGATGCTCCATGGATGCTCAATGACCTCGCGATACATGTCGCAAATGTAGAGGCAGCCGTCGGGGGCGTTGGCGAAGTTGACGACGCGCACCCAGGTGTCGGTGCTGGCGGCGAACTCATAACCACGCTCGTCGGCGGGACGCTCGCCTTCCAGGCTGACGCCATCGGGCGCGGGACGGATGATTTTGCGATGCACGAGCTGGCCGCCGGCGTCGCCAGTGAAGCTGTTGTTGACGAAATCAGGACCGAGGGCGTCACCGCGATACATGGTGGTGCCGGTGGCGCCCGTGAAGTAACCGGAGACGCGGCCACCGCCCTCGACCGAGCCTTTGACCACGCCGGAGATGCGCCAGCGGGTGCGCAGGATGCGCCAGGGCTCGTCGGGACTGATGCGAAAGACCTCGGCGGCGCCGCCATCGACGGCGATGCTTTGGCGCGTGGCCGGCATGGTGTGATGCGGATTGCGGCGGGCAAAGCGGTCGTCATAAATCCAGTGCTGAAGGTGCACCGAGTTCGAGCAGCCGAACTTGCGCCCGTAGTCGTCGAAGCTCATGCCATACTGCGCGCCACCGGCTTCGAGACCGAAGTCGAGCGTGAGCGGATCAAACCAAAAATCGCGCCCGCCGAGTTCGAGACCGGGCAGGTCGGGACGCTGCAAGCAGGTGACGACGCCGCGGTTGCCGCCGCCGGCCTGGATGTGGATGCGGTTGTCCTGTCCCCACTGCGGGCAATTGGCCATGCCCTGCACGTTGATGGTCTGCAAGCCGGTGCCGAAACCGGTGAAGATTTTCTCGCGCACCTCGGCTTTGCCGTCGCCATCCTCGTCTTTGAAGGACCAGATGTCCGGCGTGGCAATCACGAAGAGCTGGTTGTTCGCCCAAATGAGGCCGGTGGGCCAGGGCAGCTTGTCGGCAAAGACGGTGCTTTTGTCGAAGAAGCCGTCGCCATCGGTGTCCTCCAGCAGGGAGACGCGGCCCAGATGCGGATCGGCGTCGCGCATCTCGGAGTAGTCGATCATTTCGCAGGCGAAGAGGCGGCCGCGCTCGTCGAAGCAGATGGCGATGGGATCGGTGACCTGCGGCTCATGCGCGGCGAGCTCGAGCTTGAAGCCCGGCTTCACCTTCCAGGTGGCGGTGGCATCCTGCGGCTCGACGGCGGGATAACGCGGCAGTTCCTTGGCGGGATCAACGCTGACCGGAGTCTTGGTGGGGCCGTATTTCTCGCTGTAACGTGACAGGGACTTGATCTCGTCCGCCGCGCCGAGCGTGAGCGCGGGGAGGACGGCTAGGAGGGTGGCGAGTTTTGAAACAGGATTCACAGGAGGACAGGATGGACGAGATTTCTGCTCGAGGAGGCGGGGAAAGATACGAGCGTGGGGGCGGGGAGTTTTATCTGGGATGTGACGTGGGTTGGTGTTTTTGTGTCGGCTGGGAGGAACATGCCGAGGGGCAGTCAAGGGCGGTGTCAAAAGGCTCAAGAGGCGTGTCAGCGTCCTCAAATTAGGTTTTGCTGGCGTCTGGGCACGCGGAGTAACGCCCAGTTCATGACACCATGCGTAGTCCCGCTTGTGAGAAATCCATTTTGGTGCTTAATCAGCGTTGCGTTTCGCAGTGAAAACCCTTCTCTCTGTCCTCATCGGTGCCGGATTGCTGGCCGGAGCTTTAGGCGCCGTCAAAATCATGGCCAAGTTCCGCCCCGAGGCGGAAATCGTGGAAAAACCCAGGCTGCTCACCACTGTCGAGGTGCTGGCCGTCAAAAGCGGCCAGGTGACCGTGCATTTGCTCTCGCAAGGCGTGGTGGAACCGGCGCGCACTGCCATCCTCGCCGCCGAAGTGGCCGGACGTGTGGTCGAAGTGACGCCGCGTTTTGAAGCCGGCGAACGTTTCGCGGAAGGCGAGCTGCTCTTGCGGCTGGAGGACGCTGATTATCAAGCCGCTCTCATCCAGGCCGAGGCCAGCCTGGCCGATGCGCGCGCCCAATTGGTCACCGAAAAAGCGCGCGCCGAGCAGGCGCGGCGCGATTGGGAGAAGCTGGCCCTCAAAGAGCAACCCACCGATCTCGTGCTGCGCAAACCGCAACTCGCCAGCGCCGAGGCTCGCGTCAGCGCCGCCACCGGCGCGCTCGAAAAAGCCCGCCGCGACCTTGAGCGCACCCGTGTCACCGCGCCCTTTGCCGGCCGCCTCAGTGTCAAACATACCGAACTCGGCTCCTACCTCGCCCCAGGAACGCCCATCGCCGGCTTCACTTCCACGGGCACCCACCGGGTGCGCCTGCCGGTCAATGTCGAAGACCTGGCCTTCCTCCCCAACAACGGCGACCACGCCGATGCGCCTGTGAAGTTGGAGGCGGACGCCGCCGGACGCCGCCACTCATGGGATGGAACAATCCTGCGCACCGAGGGCGAGGTCGAGCGCGGCACACGCTCTGTTTACCTCGTCGCCGAAGTCGCGGAAAAGGACGCGCACGACCTGCTCCAGCCCGGCTTGTTTCTGCGCGCGCTAATCACGGGAATCACACTCGACAACCTCTACCGCGTGCCACGCGCCGCTTTCCTTGATCGCGACCGGCTCATCCTCGTCGATGAGCAAAACCGCCTGCGTTTTCAGCGAGTCGAGATTGTGCGCGCCGATGGCGGCGACCTGCTCGTCTCCTCCGGTTTAAAAAACGGGGACCGCGTCTGCCTCACCACCCTGGCGGCGCCGGTCGATGGCATGGAGGTGCTCACCACCCCCGCCCCAACCAACCCCACCCCCTGACCCCTGGTCCCCATTTCACCTCGACTCCCGCATGGAAAAAGCCATCTACTGGTTCACCCGCAATCACGTCGCCGCCAACCTGCTGATGGTGGGAGTGATCGTGATGGGCGTCTTTTCCTGGGGCAAGCTCAAAAAGGAAATCTTCCCCGAGACCTCCATCGACGCCGTCGCCGTGCAGGTCCCCTACCCCAACGCCACGCCCGCCGAAGTCGAGCGCGGTGTTTGCATTCCGATTGAGGAGGCCATCCTCGACGTGGACGGCATCCGCCGCCTGTCCTCCACCGCCGCGCCCGGCATGGGAGTGGTGCTGGCGGAAGTCGAGACCGGCTATCAGGTGCGCAATGTGATGGACGACATCAAAACGCGCGTCGATGCCATCGACAACTTCCCCGAGGAAACCGAGACACCGGTACTCGAAGAGATGATCCTCAGTGGCGAGGTGCTCAGCGTCGCCATCTCCGCCGACACCGACGAGACCTCCCTGCGAGTCATGGCGGAGCGTCTGCGCGACGAGCTTCTGGCGCTACCTCCTGAGCAAGTCAAAGGCTTTCGCGGTTTGTTAAAAAAATTGCTGAACAGGGTGTCGACCGAATCGCCAGTCAAGTCTCTCGAACTCAAGCTCACCCGGCCTTATGAGATCTCCATCGAAATCTCCGAGGACACGCTGCGCGCCTACGGTCTGACCTTTGACCAGGTCACCGCCGCCGTGCGCGGCAGCTCGCTCGACCTGCCTGCCGGTTCCGTACGCACCGCCGGCGGCGAGGTGCTCATCCGCACCGAGGCGCGCCGCTATCGCGCGCCGGAATTCGCCGACATCACCGTGGTCACCCGGCCCGACGGCAGCCGGCTCAAGCTTGGCCGGATCGCCACCATCGTGGACGGCTTCGAGGAGGTGGACATCGAGTCCGAGTTCGACGGCCGCCGCGCCATGCTGCTCACCGTTTTCCGCGTCGGCAGCCAGGACACTTTGAAAGTGGCGGAAGCGGTGAAAAAATTCATCGCCGAGGAAGCGCCGCGCATCTTCCCCGACAACGTCACCCTGGAAATCTGGAAGGACGACTCGGTGTATTTGCAAGGCCGTCTCGATCTGCTCGGGCGCAACGCCGCCACCGGTTTTGTCCTGGTGCTTATCGTGCTCTCGTTGTTTTTGCGTCCCGGTCTGGCGGCGCTCGTCGCCCTCGGCATCCCGGTGGCCTTCCTCGGCACCGTGGCGGTGATGGGACCGCTCGGCGTCTCCATCAACATGATCAGCCTGTTCGCCTTCATCCTGGTGCTCGGCATCGTCGTCGATGACGCCATCGTGGTGGGCGAAAACGTGTTTCACCGCATCGCCAACGGCGAGCACCCGCGCAGCGCCGCGCCGGCTGGCACGCACGAAGTCGGCGTCATCGTCATCTTTGGCGTCCTCACCACCATGATGGCCTTCACTCCGATGCTCGGCCTCAGCGGCGTCAGCGGCAAAATCTGGCCGAACATCCCGCTCATCGTCATCCCCACGCTGGCGTGGTCGCTGCTGCAATCCAAGTTCGTGCTGCCCTCCCACCTGGCCCTGCTGCGGCCCATGTCGGCGCGCAAAAAAGGCCCCACCGACCGCCTGCTCAACGCGGTGGATGGCGCGCTGCAAAAGTTCATCCAGCGCGTCTATCAACCCTCCCTCGATCTCGCCCTGCGCTGGCGTTACGTCACCCTCTGCGCCTTCCTGGGGCTCATTGTTTGCACGGTCGGTCTGGTGGCCACCGGCTGGGTCAAATCGCAATTCTTCCCTGAAGTGGAGGCCGACGTCGTCATCGCCCGCCTGACCCTTCCCGAAGGCGCCGCCTTCGACACCACACGCGCCGCCGTCAACAAGATCGATGACGCCACCAAGCGCTTGCAGCAGGAATACAGCGCCGAGTTTGGCGGACCAATCATCCGCCACACCCTCGCCAGCGCCGGCACCCAGCCTTTTCAGCAGGGCTTCGACCAACTCGCCGGCGCGCCCAAAGGCAGCAACCTGGGCGAGGTCGTCATCGAGCTCATTCCCGGCACCGACCGCCGCTGGGCCGCCAGCGAGGTCGCCTCCCGCTGGCGCGAACTGACCGGCCCCATTCCCGGAGCGCTGGAACTCACCTTTCAGACCCAGGCCGCCGGCGGCGGCAATGCCATCGATCTTGAAATCAGCGGCAACCACATCGCCGAGTTGGAGGGCGCTTCCGCCATGGTCAAAGACGAGCTTTCCTCCTACCGCGGTGTCATTGACATCGCCGACAACAACCGCCCCGGCAAACGCGAACTCAAGCTCGCCATCAAACCCGGCGGAGAAATTTTGGGGCTTCGCCTTGCCGACATCTCGCGCCAGGCCCGCCAGGCGTTTTATGGCGACGAAGCCCAGCGCCTCCAGCGCGGGCGGGACGAGGTCAAGGTCATGGTCCGTTACCCGGAAGCGGAGCGGAAATCCATCAACAACCTCGCCGACATGAAAATCCGCGCCGCCGACGGCAGCGAGATCCCGTTCAGCGCGGTGGCCGACTTTGAATACGGCCTGTCCGCCTCGTCCATCCAGCGCGCCGAACGCCGCCGCGCCATCAAAGTCACCGCCGACATCGACAAGGCTGTCGAGGATGTCAACGCCAACGAGGTGGTCGCCGCGCTCACCGAAAACGTCTTCCCCAAAGTCAGGCAGCGCTTTCCTGGTGTTCAGTTCGGTTTCCAGGGCGAGCAGAAAGACCAGCGCCAGTCGGTTCAGGAGATCGGACAGAAGGGCCTCATCGCCCTGCTTGGCATATACGTCCTGCTCGCCATCCCGCTGCGCTCGTATGTGCAGCCGTTCATCGTCATGAGCGTCATCCCGTTCGGCGTTGTCGGCGCCATTTTGGGCCATCTGCTGCTCGGCCTGAATCTGAGCATCATGTCCATGTGCGGCGTCGTTGCCCTGGCCGGCATCGTGGTCAATGACAGCCTCGTGATGGTCGAGTTCGTCAATCGCGAGCGCGCCGCCGGGCATGGCATCATCGAGGCCGCCCTACAGGCGGGAGGGCGCCGCTTCAGGCCCATCATGCTGACCTCGGCCACCACCTTCGCCGGCCTGATGCCGATGCTGTTTGAGACCGATTTGCAGGCCCGCTTCCTGATCCCGATGGCCGTCTCCCTCGGCTTCGGCGTGCTCTTCGCCACCTTCATCACTTTGCTCCTCATTCCTGCGGTCTATATGATGCTGGAGGACGTCAAACACCTCGTCCTGGGACGCCGTGCCGATGACTCGGTGAAACTCCACGAAACCTCCGCAGGAGTGGGGTGAGCGCGGCAGTTTTGCCAATGAGCAAAAGCCGCATTGTGCCGCAGCCTGCTTTGAACTCCACCGTTTGACTCACCTGGCCACCGGCAGGACACAAAGGCAGGTGGCGCTGATTCGGATGTCGGCGTGTTCCCATGCCTTGGCAAACCGCGCCTCAACTTCAGTGGCCTCCGTCGATCCCTTTTGTTTGAGAGCCTGGGCCAATCCGAAGAGCGCCCAGCCATTTTCCGGCCAGCGCTCTAAATCCTCGCGGTACACTCGCTCCGCCTCCTCCACTCTGCCGGCGGAGAGCAGGACCGCACCAAGGGAGTGCCGCGCCGGTTGCAGCCAGTCAGGTGGTTCCATGTAGCGCAGGTCATCCTCCAACCGCACTGCCTCGGTGAGCGCCATCACTGCCTCATCAAGCTTGCCCTGGCGAAAGGCGATCTCGCCCGCGAGTGCGGCCTCCGCAATCGCCAGACCTTGCGCCGCCGGATTCAACTGCAGCATGGCGTCCGCTGGCAGGGCCGCGACCGCTTGCCGAAATGCCTCCTGCTCCGCCTGCGCTTCAACCACCTCGTCCTGCGCCGCCAGCGCGCTCGCGCGGGCGTAATGCCAAATTGCCAACGTGACAGGCAGATACTCCGCTGGCTGTGGCTGGCGCAATATCTCCTCCCACTCACCGAAACGCATCAGCACTGACAGTTCAAACCAGGTGGCCGGAGGCGGGTATCAGAGTGCGCAGCACATCCGCCGCGGCGCGCGCCCTGCCCGCATCTGACGAGGCTTCCACCGCGTGGATGTAAAGATGGTTGGCGCCGGGGTGATCGGGTTGCAGACGCATCGCATGCTCAATGGTCTCCACAATAATCAGAGTGCCGGCCTTGGGTTCGCGCGTGATGTGATCGTACAAATCCCAGGGCTGCAAATCCATCAATGATTCCGCGTACAGGCTGGCCACATCAGCGTCATTGGGGTGCGCGGCAAAGACATCCCGCATCGCGGCGGAGTAAGCTTCGTCCAGCGGCTTGCGCTCCTCCGCGGTGAGCGGCGGAGCGCCCGCAGCCGGGTCCGCATAGCGGGCGGCTAGAGACCGAACCAGAGCCTGCTCCACTGCGCTGCCGTTTTCGACCAAAGCCAGCGCCTTTTGCAGAGCTTCCCACGCCGCCAGGGAGCCGGCCTCATTCATCACCGGATTATTGATATGCGGCCCGTGACAAAGCGCGATGCCCCAGTAGGCCATGGCGCAGCCGGGATCGAGTCGAACCGCCTGCTCAAACGAGCGGATGGCCTCGTCATGATTGAAGGCAAATGTCCAATTCAAGCCCTGGTTGAAATAAGCCTGTGCCTCCGCCGAGGACGTCGTGATTTTCCGGTGATGACTCCCCATTCCCGGGAACAACGGCACCTTCTCATCGCCACCGGCACCCGTGCCTTGGGCAAAGGAAGCGCCAACCCCGATCACAAGCATTCCAACCATCCTCAACCAAAGTTCCCCATACAAGGTCTTCATTTGTTTCATGGCTTTTCCCTACCCCTTTCAAAATCGATTAGACCCGCCCTGCGCGCACGCGTCAAGCATATTGTATCCACTGATTCTGGCAATGCGTCTGCTTGCGTCGCGCGCATGGCGCTAAGACAAGGTTGCGCATCGGCGTTGTAGATTTAACGTTTCCACTCATGAAAGCCCTCGCCGTTCTCGTTCTCGCCCTGGCTCTCGCCTACTTGTCGTATGAGTATGCCTATCCCCCCATCGCTGAAGCCCTGGGCATTCAGAAGAAGGAGGAGGCGCCAAAACCGGTGGAGGTGGTCGCCGCGCCGGAACCGAAACCCGAGCCCGTGCCGGAGCCGCCGAAACCCGTGATGGAGGAACCCAAACCGGAGCCGCCAAAGCCGGAAATGCCCGTGGTCATGGTGCCCGATCCGCCGCCTGACGTTCCCGAGCCGGAGAAACCGAAGGGCGACGAGTTTGTGCCGCCCGAGTTCCCGCCCATCGAAACCGTGGTCGGCAACTGGGCCAGCATTCCGAAGAGCGCCTTTCCTCGGCCCGTCAAAATGAACCGCCAGATCGAATTCAAAATCAAAGTCGGCAGCGGCACGGCCTCCTCCGTCGTGCCGCCTGGCCGCGATGTCATCGTCATTGCCCAGGAGGGTCAGCAACTCGTCGTCGCCCCCACCCCGGACTCTCCCGCGCGCGGCCAGGTGGCCATGGAGGAGACCAATCTCAAAGAAGTGCTCACCGACACCTACGAGAAGTGGAAAGTCTGGCGGGTCGAGACCCTGCGGCGCGCCCACGAATACAAGAAAAACGCCGCCGCGCGTGCCGTCAAAGGCGGCCCGGCGGGCAGCGGCGATGATCGCCCGGAGAAAAACGAGAACGGCGCCTACCCGATCCTGCTTGCCAGCATGTCCTCGGGCGAGGTCACCGAGATCAAACCGGACAACATCAAAGAGTGGGGCGACGTGCTGCGCGAAAAAATCGATGGCGAGGACTACTGGACCATCATCGTGAAGTACGAGACGAACACCATGTTTGGCAAGTTCGACACCGAGGCCCAGGCGCGCATCAAAAACGGCAAAGTCATCAAGTGGGTGTACACCGGCTCGGGTGAGGTGGTGCCGTAGCTTGAACCACGAATGTACACGCATGGTCACGAATCAGCGCCGGGCCATGCCGCTTGTCACTTTGAGGCTTGGCATTCCTGCAACTCGCTCACTTTCCTATTGAGCCGGCAAACCGGAGCGCGGCAAGCATGACACAAGTCGCAACTCACCCCTGACCCCTCACGATTCACCACCTCCCCGCCCCGCATGGCCACTGTTCGAGACTGGATCAGCGCGGCGCGGCCAAAAACGCTGCCCGCCGCGCTGGCACCGGTGCTCGTGGGCACGGTGCTGGCATGGAAGCTGACCGGTGACTTCAGCCCTGCCCTGCTCGGCTGGACGTTGCTGAGTTGCGTGAGCCTGCAAGTCGCCACCAATTTTTTCAACGACGCGCTTGACCACCTGCGCGGCGCGGACACGGATCGCCGCCTCGGACCGCGCCGCATCACCGCGTCCGGCGCCGCCTCCGCCCAGGCCACCCTGCGCGCCGCTTTCCTCGTCCTCGCCGTGGCCGCGCTCGCCGCCCTGCCTCTGCTGCGGGCGCGCGGCTGGCCGATCCTGGTCATCGGCCTGCCCTCCCTCTATTTTTGCTACGGTTACACGGGCGGTCCCGCCCCGCTCGCCTACCGCGGTCTGGGCGAGCTATTCGTGGTTCTCTTCTTCGGCTTGGTCGCCGTGCTCGGCACCGTCTTTGTGCAGACCGGCGCCTGGTATGCGGATGCGCTGGTGGCCGGTTTTCAAATCGGCTGCCTGTCCACCGTGCTCATCGCCCTCAATAACCTGCGCGACATCGACGAGGACCGCTCCACCGGCAAACGCACCCTGGCCGCGCGCTTCGGCGCGCGATTCGCCCGCTGGGAGATCCTGCTGCTGCTGACCTGCCCGCATTTCCTCGGACTGCACTGGTGGAACCAGGGGGACCAGCGCGCCTTCACCTACCCGCTGATCCTGCTGCCAGCCGGCGCCTGGATCGCCTTCGGCGTCTGCAGCCGCCCGCCAGGCCGCCACTTCAACCGTCTTTTGGCCCTCGGCGGCCTGCACCTGCTGCTTTTCTCGATTCTACTCTGCCTCGGCTTGGCCGCTCACAAATAAAAAAACGCCGCCAGAGCCTTCGGCGCGCTTTTCCGATTGCCAGCCGCCGCTCGCGGACGAATCCCATTAGACCTGCGTTCCTACACGCACACCATGCCAGACGAGCCGATCTATTTTTGGGAGTACCAACTGCACAGCGAAGCCGCCCTCAACTCGGCTTCGGTCCGGCGATCGTTCCCCGGCGCGTTGATCCGGCGCGGGGCGGGTGTCGGCTGTCTTCACCCCTGGCCTGAATTCGGGGACGCGCCACTCGCCGAGCAGTTGCAAAGCCTGCAAGCCGGCACCCCGACCACCCTCGCTCAGTTGGCTTTGGATTGTGCCGAATGGGACGGAGCGGCACGCCGCGCGGGAGTCAGTCTTTTTGACGGCCTGGAAATCCCGGCCAGCCACTACTCCTGGAGTTTCGGCCATGCGAGCGGACCGCAAATCGACCGTTTGCTGGACGAGGGCTGGCCAGCGCTCAAAGCCAAAGGCTTCGCCAACTGGGGCGAAACCAGACGGTTCCTCGAAGCCTGCGAGCACGCCACGCGCGGCAGCAGCCTGCGTTTCCGGGTCGATTTCAACGCCTGCCTCACTCCCGCTGATTTTCACAAGTTCATCGAGTTCATGCCGCTGCGCCTTTACCGAGCACTCGATTTTATCGAAGACCCCTACCCCTATGACGCCACCGCCTGGCAGGACAGTCGTGAGCGCTGGTCAGTGCGGCTCGCGCTCGACAAAGGCTGGCGTAAGGGCAGCGACGGTTTCGACCGCGTCGTTGTCAAACCCTCGCGGCGTGACTGGCGGGAAGTGGCGGCCCGGCACCCCGGCCAGACCCTGGTATTAACCTCGGCCATGGACCACCCCATCGGGCAACTGTTCGCCGCTTACCAAGCCGCAAAGGCGAGGGCAGAACTCGGTGATCGTATCGATCTGTGCGGGCTTTGCACCCAGCATCTTTTCACCGGTGATCCGTTTCTCGAGCGTGTCAGCTCCCCTGGTGGGCGGTTGCAATTCGACCGCAGTGGCGGCGGCCTCGGCTTCGGCGACCTTATCGAAAAACTGCCATGGCGACGCCTGACCTGACATCAGATGCTTTCTGGCGGAATCGCAGCGTTTACGTGGCCCTGCCGCCTGATCTGCCCGCGCCTCCACCCGGCCTGGCGGAACTGGCGCAACCTCACCTGCCAGAGGGCGGTTGCCTGTTTCGCACCTCCGGCACGACCGGCGAACCGAAGTGGGTGGCGCTGGAAAAACGTGCTCTGCTGCATTCCGCCCGTGTGGTCAATGCGCACTACAACATCACCGAAAAAGATCAGTGGCTTTGCGCGCTTCCTCTGCATCATATTGGCGGCTTTGCCATCATCGCAAGAAGTTGGTTATCAAGTAACAAAGTTTGTTTTTTATCAGAAAAATGGAATCCAAATAAATTCACATCAAGCTTAATAAGTAACGATATAACCATTACATCTATCGTTCCAGCTCAGTTACATGATCTAGTGATGGAGCGTTATCCGGCTCCGCCTGCCCTGCGGGTTTTGATGGTCGGTGGCGGCCGTCTAGAACCAGCCTTGCTGCGCCAAGCCCTGACTCTCGGTTGGCCCGTGTACGCCACCTACGGCATGACCGAGACCGCCTCCCAGGTCGCCAGCCAAGCCCTCGATCACGATCACCTTAACGACCCGGAAACGCTCGAAGTTCTACCCCACTGGGACGCCCGCACGGACGAAAATGAAACGCTCCTTTTGCGAGGACCCTCCCTCGCGAAAGGTTACATTTTCATGGCTGCTACCGGCCCCGTCTGGCACGGCATCGATTCCGAGTCAGGATTGGTCACGCGCGACCGCGTGCAACTGACATGTAACGGCACCCGCTCGTTTCTGAAGTTTCTCGGACGTAACCACAGCTTCCTGAAAATCCTTGGCGAATTGGTCCACCTCGACGCTTTGGAACAGCGTTTTCTTGACCTTTGCCCGGCCGGTTTTCCGTCCATCGCCCTGCTGGCACTGCCTGATCCGCGCCGCGAACATCGATTGGCGCTAGTAATCGAGTGCGCCGATCCACCCGCCGAAGTGACGAGTGTTGTCGCTTCTTTTCAGCAGCAAAGCGCGCCTTACGAGCGTCTCAGCCATCTCTTGTGCGTCCCGCAGCTCCCGCGTGCCGAGCTCGGAAAACTGGCGCGCCAGTCGTTGGAGAAAATGACGATTGCGGCGCTGGCAAACGGCCAGGGATGCGTTCTGTAAGTGTTTTGGGAAACAGCGTACCGTTGGCTAAAGATAGGATTTGTTTGAGTGGCGACAGGGATGTCGCCACTCCACTCAGCCCAGTTTCCAGTCACCTCGGTAGGGGCGGCCCAGGAGACGGGCGGCTTCCTCGTCGCCGATGATTTCCTCCGTGGCAGGATTCCATTTCACGGGGCGATTCAACATCAAGGCGATGAGGGCGAGGTGACCGGGAACAGCGCTGCGGTGGGCGGTCTCCACTGGGGTAATGGCAGGCTGGCGGCTTTTCACGCAATCGAGGAAGTTGCGATGATGACCGGGGCTGTTGTACAACCGGGTTTTGATGACATCGTCGCCCAGCTTGGGTGCAGCGGCGGCTTCAACGACTTTTCCCTCCTTGCCGTCTTTGCCCTCCTCGCGCTTTTTGATGATGCGCTTCAACTCCGGATTGGAACTGTCGTAGGCGCCGCCGCGGTTCACATAAACCCAGCCGTCCGTGCCGATCCACTTGGTGCCCGATTTGATGTCCGCGTGCCCGCCGGCGATGGTCATCACCACCTCCCCGGCATAAACCGCTTCGGCCCGGTATTGGGTGGCCGTGTTCCAAATGTCCGTGCGCGGTGGCATCTCCACCTGCAAGGGGCGCACCTCCACCGGACCGCTGCCATCCATGTCCATGCCCCAGTGGGCGATGTCGCAGTGATGCCCGATCCAGTCGAGAAGCTGGCCGCCGCCGATGTTGTAATTCCAGCGCCAGTTTTTGTGAATGCGCGCCTCGATGTAAGGCTCCATTTCCGCCGGACCGATCCACATCTCGTAATCCAGGTGCGCGGGCGGCTCGGTGACGCTGGTTTTCTCCCCGGTGCCGGCGAAATCCTTGTGGCCTTCCGGCAGTCCCACCTCGACCGTTTTCAAAGCACCGATGAGACCGTTGCGCACGATCTCGGCGCCGATGCGGAAATTGTCCTCGCTGCGCTGCCAGGAGCCGGTCTGCCAGATGCGCTGATGCTTTTGCACGGCGGCGACGATGGCCTGCTGCTCGGCGATGGTGCGGGCGAGCGGCTTTTCCCCGTAAATGTCCTTGCCCTGCCGCGCGGCCTCAATGGCGGTGAGGGCGTGCCAGTTGTCCGGCACCGCCAGCATGACTGTGTCAATGTCGTCACGAGCCATCATCTCGCGATAGTCGTGGTAGGTTTTGCAGTCGGTGTTTTTGTAGAACTGGTTGATGGTCTTGGCGGCGGCATCGAGATGCTGCTGGTCGATGTCGCAGGCTGCCAGCACCTGGCAGTCTTTCTCGCCCATGAATTTGTTGGTGTTGCCCGGTCCCATCATGCCCCAGCCCACCACGCCCATGGTGATGCGATTCGACGGCGCGTTTTCTCCAAAGACAGACGCTGGAACGATGGTGGGAAATCCAAGCGCGGCAGAGGCGCGCAGGAATTGGCGGCGGGAGGTGGTCAAAGGGCGGCGTTTCATGGTTAAGGCGGTTATAATCAAAACGAACGAGCGCTGTCGAGCATCAAAAACACGCTCAAACCACCTCGGTCGGGCACTCCGGGAGGGAGGCGAGAAAGGCGCGTCCATAGGGTTTCGACAAAATGCGGTTGTCGAGGATGGCGCAGATGCCGCGGTCCTTTTGAGTGCGGATCAGGCGACCCACCCCCTGGCGCAGTTTGAGGATGGCCTCCGGCACGGAATATTCGGTGAAGGCGTTGATGCCCTGCCCTTCCAGATGCTCGATGCGGGAGGCGGTGACAGGGTGATCCGGCACGGCGAACGGCAGGCGGGTGATGATGACGTTGCTCAGCGATTCGCCAGGCACATCGACTCCCGTCCAAAAGCTGTCGGTGCCGAAAAGAACGCTGTGCGTGTCCTCCTTGAACTCCTTCAGCATCTGGTGCCGGGCCAAGCCGCCGCCCTGCACCAGCAAGCGCCAGCCTTGACTGGCGCAATGCTCCTCCAGCAACTCCGCCATCCGCCGCATTTGACCGTAACTGGTGAACAGCACAAAAGCCCTGCCGTTTGACATGTCCAAAAAGTGCCGGATGCGCTCGCTCAAGACCTTGTCAAAATCCGGCGCGCCGGGCTGCGGCATCGACTTGACCAGGTAAAGCCGCATCTGCTTTTGGAAATCGAAGGGACTTTCCAGACAGGCGGCACGCGCCTCCTCCGCGCCCACGCGCCGCCGAAAGTAACGCAGTTCCTCGTCCCCGCCCACCCCCAGGGTGGCGCTGGTGAGCACGCAGGCTTTGCCGGGCCGGAAAAAGATGTGCTTCAACTTCGGCGCCACATCCACCGGCGCGCTGTGCAGGGAAATGACCTGCCCCTCCAATCCGCCGCGCTCAGCCCAATACACATGACCATCCTCCTCCTGCTCCAGCCAGGCATGAATGGCGCCGGCATGCGCCACCAATTTTTTCCCGAGATCATGCACCTCGCTTTTTGTATTCTCATTCTGCGCGGTGTCCCCCGCGCGTTCCGCCAGCGCGGCGATGCGGCGCAGATCCTGGGTGATGCTGTCGGCGACGAATCCCGGCTCGCGCACCCGGTGCTCGCGCGCGGGACCTTTGAACTGGCAGGCGTTTTCGACCTCGCGGAAAAACGCGGCGATGGAAGCGAAGGCAAGCTGCACGCGCTCCACCCCCTCGCGCTCGGCCAGCAGCGTGAAGTAGCCTTTGCGGCTCTTCGGATTGTAAAGCCGGCTCAATTCAAAACGGATGCTCGACTCGCTGGCGTGAATGCCGAAGGCTTTGGCGGCGATGTTTTCGATCGTGTGCGCCTCGTCGAGCACAACAAAATCCTTGGCGAAGAGAAAACTGCCGTCCTCAGGCGGATTTTCCTCGCTTGAGGAAAGCAACGTGAAAAACAGCGTGTGGTTCATCACCACCACGTCCGCCTCGGCCACCCGGCGGCGCGCGGCCTGATACCAGCAGTTCGATGCCGGTCCGCAACGGCGGGGTGTGCAGGCATGAGCCTCTGAGCAAACTTGGGACCAAACCCGCATGGAGGGCGCGAAAGTCAGATCACTCAGCGTGCCGTCGCGAGTAACCTCCGACCACTCGGCCAGCCGTGTCAACTCGACGGCCTCGCCCTGCGTGAACAGATCGCCCGACTCCGCCAACGCGCGCTTCAGCCGCGTGGGACACAGGTAATTGGAGCGGCCTTTGAGCAGGACCGCGTTGAAGTCGCCAACCAGCTTTTTCAGGATCGGGATGTCCTTGTGAATGAGCTGCTCCTGCAGGTTGATGGTGTGCGTGCTGATGACGGCCTTGCGGCCGCTTTCGAGCGCGCGACGCACCGACGGCAGCAGGTAGGCCAGGGATTTGCCCACCCCGGTCGCCGCTTCGATCACCACCGCCTGTTGCCTTTCTAAAGCCGCACCCACCAGCTCCGCCATGCGCTGCTGCTGGGGGCGATACTCAAAATCACGCGAGGCGGAAAACAACCCTGTCTCCGAAAACGCCGCGTGCATTTCCTCGGCCAGCGAGGTTCGCGGCCCGGCTGTTCCCGTGCTTTCATCGGCAAGGTGGATCATTCGAACCACCATTGTCCAGCGGCGGCGCGGCGGGTCAAGCGGCTGTCAGCCCCGCCTGCAAAGTAACCAGAAAAAACGATTCGCTATTCCCGGCCCGATTTTCGAGCTTCGATTTTCGAGCTTCGATTTTCGAGCTTCGATTTTCGATTTTCGGGCTTCTTATTCGTCATTCATCATCCCATCCGTCTCCGCCAGCGTGAAGCGCGTCATCACCACGGAGTGCTTGTTCCCATCCGGCGCATACTTGATGTAGGTGCTGGCCAGGAAGGTGCCGTCAGGCAGCACCTCGAAGCCGGAGTAACCCGTGTCCCGCCCCGCATGGCTGTGCAGCAGCTTGATGCGATACTGGCCCTCGCGTCCTTCCACGATGTCCTCATACCGCCCCACCCAGGCGACGAAGTGGCCGAAGGTGGCGTTGTGTCTGCCGCCTCCTGTGAAATCCTGCGCGGTGTCCCGCATTACCACCACCAGCCGGCCATCCGGCGCGTAGCGCGCATGATGACGGTGACCGGTGAGCGCCAGTGGCAGCGCGCGCGCCTCCGACCAGTTCGCGCCGCCGTCGTCGCTGGCGGCAAACAAGCCGTTGCCCGCGCCGTTGTGGCGCAGCAGCATGAGCAGTTGCCTGCTGTCCGGCGAGCGGATCACCGCCGGCTGCGCCCAGCGCGTGGGCACCTTCACCACCACTTTTTCAGGACTCCAGGTCAGCCCGCCATCGAGCGACTCGCTCTGCCAGACCACCGGGTCTTTGTCCTCCTTGGCGCTGCTTTCAGGATCGCGACGGTCGCACCACATCACCAGTCGTTTGCCGCCGTCGAATTCCAAAATCGTCTTCGGTGGACACTCCGCCTTCAGACCTGTGTCCGCCATCGCCGTCCAGGTCTTGCCGCCATCCTCCGAATACGCCTGCTGCAAGCGCCCTGGAAAATTCAGGCCGCCAAACACAAACAAGCGCTCCTTGCCTTGCGGGTCCACCAGCCGGTGAATCGTCGGCGTCGTCACCCGCACCTCCCACCAATTGTCCGGCACCGGCAGCGGCTCCGTCCAGGTCAAACCCGCGTCATCACTCCGCGCCAGCGGCCCCAGATGCCCCGCATGATTGATCGCCCAGGCCGCGAACATCGTCCGGTTGTCCGGCATCAGCACCGTGTCCACGTGCCCCTGATAAACTTCCGGCGTGCCGCGCGCGATGAACGAGTGCCGCTCTGCCTGTCCCGAGATGTCCACCGTCGGAATGCCCAGCAGCGGCTCGCCCGCGGGAATCTCCCCCACCGGCAATTCGCGCGCACTCCAGACCGCCAGCCCGTAATAGCCAAACTCCACCACATCCCCCGTGCCCACCGCCTTCTGCCAAGCCGAGCAAAGATTGCCGAACTTCATCCGCCCGACCGAATAAGCATGAAACGGCGCGCTTTTCACCGATTGAAACCCCTGCGCCCGCAGTGTCTCTGCCTGGCTCTTGTCCCCCTCCGCCGGAGTCAGCACCACCACAAAGCCCGGCTGAAACACCTCCAGCCGCGCGCCCTTGATGGAGGACCGCCACAGCGTGCGATGCGCGTCAAACAGCGCTGGCCACTCCGGCAAAGAATACTCCCGGTCATTCCAAACCCGCGCCCCCTCCTTCCGCTCCACCGCCTCCCCGCCATCAAGAAGACGCAGCGCGGAAGGTTCGAATGCTTGGCAGCTTGCCGCCCAAAGAATGAGCAACGCCGCCGGATGAAGAAAGGACAAGCGATTCATGATGTTGCTGTTTGCGGTTTTGGTCATACAGTGTCGCCTCATGAACTGGCACCAGTTGATTGACCAGCGGAGTCTGGAGATGCACCAGGTGATCGCGGAAATCTTGAAGCGATCACCAGAGCGTCTTGCGGAGGTGCGTGCCTGGATTGACCGGATGCTGGAGAAAGCTGATTTGTCAGACCAGAACAAGGATGCTCTTGAAGAATGGAAGCAGATGATTGTGGTTGACGGACTGAGCAAGGTGCTGGCGGTCCTTGAAGACCCTGGCCATGATGGCCAGAGGATGCGGCAGAGCACTCCCTTCGCGGTCCTGATGCCCCAGGACAAGCGGCTTCAGATCTTGGAGAAGTATGAAAAGATCCGAACTCGAACATCTCTTGCGGGCGTCTAAAGGAGCCACTGGCGAGCAGGACTTCATCATCATCGGCAGCCAGTCGGTGCTTGGCAAGCACCCCGATGCTCCGAGGGAATTGCGCCAATCCATGGAGTTGGACATTTACGTCCGATCCAAGCCAGAAGAGCTTCGGATTGAGATCGAGAGAAACCTCGGTGAACTCTCCCGGTTCAGTGAAACCTACGGCTATTTCGCCGACGGTGTCAGCCCTGACACCGCGTTTCTGCCGGAAGGCTGGGAAACCCGCCTGACGCCGGTTTGCAATGAGAACACGGATGGAGCGACCGGATGGTGCATTGATCCGGCGGACCTCACGATTGCCAAGCTCTACGCCAACCGTCCCAAGGACATCAGCTTCATCCGTGCCTTGCTCAAGCACCGCTTCATCCGCCCTTCGCAAATTGAGCGACTGATCGCCACCTTCGCCGATGAAACCATCCGCCAGCGCCTGCTCAATGCCTTTGCTGTGTGCCGGCAGCCTCATTGAAACTGCTTCCTCCATTCCTCGTATTCCGCGGCTTTGAGCGTTTCATGCGTGGCCTTGTTGGCAATCCGGCCCAGCACACTGCCCTCCCCGACCAGCTTGCCTGCCTTGATGTCGGCTTCGGTGATGCGGTGGAAGATCACCTCCTTCTCCGCAGTGCGCCCGAAGTCATGCACAATGTGGATCACGCCGTCGCCATCTTGCGCGGCATCAGGATACGAGGTCTCGCGCTCATCCAGCAGCAGCTTGTGCGGCCAGCTCTCGCCATCGTCCTCTGACAGATAAGCAGTCAGATGCGTGCGTTTGGAGGGCTGATTGATTTCGGCCCCGTTTTTGATCAGCAGGATGTTGCCCGACTTCAACCGCTGAAAAAACGTGCGTGAGGAAGGCCCTTGAATGCCTTTGGCGGGTGCCATTTCTGTCCACGTCTGACCGCCATCCTTCGAGAACGATTCCCCCACGCCATACTTCGTGCGGCCCAGCATCCAAAGCGTGCCGTCTTTTTTCTCCACCAGCATGTGCTCCTGATAGGTTTTGTCTTTCTCAGGAATCCTGGCCTGGGACAGGTATTGCAGCGTCTTGCCCTGGTCGTGTGACACAAACACGTTCGCATGATTCAGCTCCGGCATCGGATGAAAATGTTTCTGCTCCATCCGCGCCCCCTTGGCGAAACGTCCGCGCCGTGAGTAAGGCCCCATGTGCTCGATGAGATACAGCCAGCGGCCATCCCGCGTGACGAAGGGCTTGTTCTTCGTGTAACCATCGCTCAGCCACAGCGGCTCGCTCCAGCGCGTGTTCGCGTCGTCGCCATTCTCCGCCGTCATCGTCCAGCATCCGCCGCGCCCGTCCCAGAAACCATACACCTGGCCCCACATCAGCGTCACCTTGCCATTCGGATCAGTCCAGAGTCCCGGATCATTCGTGCGCACCGGGCCGTCAATGTCCACCACCAGCACCGGCTCGCTCCAGGTTTCGCCTTGGTCACCACTGGTCACCACCACGGTGCAGTTGTCCTCATCCTCCCAGATGTCGCCGCTTTTAAAAGTGACCCAGAGCCGCCCGCCCGGCGATGCCGTGATGCCAGGCCCGCAGAGAAACATGCGGTTCTCATCCTCATACTGCGCCGGCACCGGCGCAGTGTGGACCTGCGCGGGCAGGCGCGAGTCCTTGCGCTCTTCTGGACGGAAATGCGCATGCTGATCTCCCTGCGTGTCCACCAGCGTGTCATAACCCGGACCGCCCGCGCCCAGATAACCGCCGCTGGCGCCGCAGGCATGAGGGCTCACCCAAAACGAATAGAGGCTGCCTTTGGTCATCTTGAAGCGCAGCTTCACCGGTTTTCCACTCAGATCAGACAGATCCGTGCGATCCGGCTGATCCTTTTCCTTCACCCAGGTCACCTGTTGCAGCGTGCTGTCCCCGCTCACCACCTCAGAAACGGCCCGCACCCTGCCCTTGTCATCCAGCACCTCCGCGCGCAGCTCGCCGTCCAGGTTCACAAAAAGGTGCTTGCCGCTGAACTTCACGGTCCGCGTGGTCAGCTCACCCGGTCCATCCATTGAAGCAAAGCCGTCTCTGCGCAGCATCGCCAGCCCCACGGCGGCACCACCATAGATGTCGCCACGCCCCCCGCCCGCATCCCCGGAATACGCGCAATACGGAAACACCAGCTTGTCGTCCAGCACCACAAAAACACCCGTCGTCGTGTGAACGTAAGCGCGGTCCCAGGCTCCCTCACGACGCTCGCCACGGATGAACCCGGTCCGGTCCGGGCGATCCCAGTGAAAGCCATCACGGCTGAACCCCAGCTCCAGGTCTGTCAGCTTCGGATAGCCGCCTTTTTCGCAAATAGCGTTGTTCGGTCCGCGATGGATCTGATGCATGCCGATCATGAGGCTCTCATACGCCACCGCTGCCAGGCTGTAGAGCTGCGGTGCATCGCCCACCTTTTCATTGCCCGCGTAACCGCCCGCTGGCTCCGGTTGGTCCTTGGCATCCGCATTGGTCCAATACACCGCCGAGTCCCAGTTGGCCCCGTCCAGGAAGGTGTCGCTCTCCACATAGTAGCGGCAGCGCCCGCGCGGCCCGTCCTTCTTGATGCTCTGCACCCATTTCTTCCGAAACGGATTGTAAAAGATCGAGCCGTAATCCCCCGCCACCGTCGTGCAGGGCACCGGCTTCGACCACGTCGCGCCGTCGGACATTTGCAGGCTGTGCGTGAGTCCCGGCACACGCTGCTCCTTGGGCACATGCATCCAGCAGGTCAGGTATTTGAGGCGCTCCTTGGGATCGCTCGCGCCGATGTCATACCACAAGGCATTGTCCGTGCCCGCCGTCGTGCCCTCGCCAGCGCCCCATGCCGCGCCTGTTGGCAGCAGGATGTTGCCCTCATGCAATCCCAGCTCAGGCCGTGTCCACGTTTTCAAATCAGGACTCGTCGCCAACGCCAGCGGGCCGCGCCAGCCTGCGGTGTAGAACATCTTGAACAGCTCCTCCTGCGGATCATAAAACACCCCGCCCTGGCCGAGATAAACCACGTTGTTGAGCTTCTTCTCCAGCTCCGTCTCCGCTTTGAACACCGGGTTGCCCGCAAACTTCTCCGCCTGATGAAAGCGGCGCTTCAGCGTGCTTTTCTCGATCAAGAAATCATCCACCAACAACTGCCGGCCCACATCAATCGGGATCACCTTCGGCCGCTTTAGCAAATACGGCACCTCCATCGGCTCAGAGGCAGCAGGATCAAGAAAGCGTGGCGGCCATTGCTCAGGCAGCTCGATGCCATTGTAGAGCGTCTCCGGCTTCGGACCCGTGGCCTTGTTCACCGGCATCCGCAGCTTCGCATCTTTCGACACCACCTTGCCCGCGAGCACGTCCTCCTCGCGAAACTTCGCCATCAGGATCTCCGCGTCGGTGTGCCGGTTCCAATCATAGAGGATGTGGATGAGTCCATCGGGCGACTCAAACCCATCGGGATACGACACCGCGTTGCGTTCATCCAAGATCAGGCCGCCCTTCCAAGTCTGGCCCTCGTCTTCAGAGAGCCACGCGCTCATGTGGGTGCGCTTGGTCAAGCGCTCAGCGGGCGATCCGTTTTTCACCAGCAGGATGCGGCCCGATGCCAGCCGGCGCAGGAAAAAGCGCGCGTTGATGTTTTGCACCGTCGCCGCCTGCTTCACCTCGCTCCAGGTGCGGCCCTGGTCGTTGGAAAAGCTTTCGAAGGGTTGCCCGGAAGTGCGCGCCAGCATCCACAACCGGCCATCCTTCAGCTCCACCATCATGTGCTCGTCGAAGTTCCAATCCGGAAACACCAGACTGCCGCGCTCCTTCAAGGTCACGCCCTCATCGGTGGATTCGAACACGCGCGCCGTCTTCTTCTGCCAGTCGGACACCGGCACCAACCAGGTGCCATCCTTCAAAATCGTCGGTTTGTTCAGCGTGCAGCCCTCCGTGAACATCACCGGCTCGCTCCACACCGGCTCCGCCGCATCAGGATCATCGCAGCGCATGAACCAGTTCGTGATGCGCTTTTGCGGATCACCCAGTTGCTGATCGAAAAACAGCCACAGCCTTCCTTTCGGATCGGTCCACAAATTCCCCACCAGCGCCCCGCTGATCTTTTGCGCCGCCTCCATGCGCGCGCCCACAACCAGACGCGGCTTCGACCACGACTCGCCGCCATCCTCACTCGTCGCCAGCAGGAAGTAGCCGTCCTTCTTGTCCCCCGTGCCCGTCCAGCAGCCCCAGATGCGCCCCTTCGGCGTGCGATCCATGCCGATGATCATCGCGCCACCGCGTGCGTCGTCTTGAAACTCCGCGCCGGGATTCATGATGACCGAAGGCATGAGCCCATCCTCATCCCGCACCTCCGCCCCATCCGCCAGCACCAGCAGCGTCAGTTTTTTGAAGTGGAACCGCTCCCCCGGCTCCACCGCCTTTTGATAGAGGCAGACATGATTCACCTGCCCTGGGAAAAGCTCCGCCAAAGCCGCCTCCATCCGCGTGAAGCCCGCCTTTTGCAGCGCCGCCTCCTGGCTGTAAGTCCTCGACTCCGGCCTCGCCGCCGAGGTCAGCGCCAGCAGCGTGCCCGCCTTCGTCACCCGCACCTGCACCTGTTCAATGCCCGTCCGATGAAACGGCAAACCCTGCACCGCATCCGGCATGGCCTTCAGCACATACTGCCGATCCGTGAACAACTTCACCCCCGGCCTCATCACGGCAGGTTCATCCGCCGCCATTGCAGGCGCTGCGAAAAATAAAACGAAACCCGAGAGAGCTAGAAGCGAAGCACGCATCCCACTCAAACGCCCACCAAACCCCCGCCTCGCACCCGCAGCCAACCAAGCTGGTGTTATGGTAACTCCGCAGCGTGGTGAATCCGCTTCTTAGGTCATTGCATCCGCCAAATTGACAGCCATCCTTGCGCGATGTATAAAACGCACCATGACACGCACTCAGATTCAGTTCCCTGAGCCTCTCTACCAGCGGCTCAAAGAGATCGCTGAGCGTCTTTATTCATCCTTCAAACTTTACCCCGCCGCGCCCTCACCCTCCGCCACCACGGCGTCACCCGTTTTGCCATGGCCAACGCCAAGCACTTTGAGGGCTTTGGGTTTGGAGTCCGATCTCTGAGTAAAATATTATGCCCGCGCAGGTAGTATCACCAGTGGCAACAGGCGGTTACGGCACCGACTTCGAGCGTGACGTGGTCGCGTGGGCAGCGGTTCATATTCTTCGTGATCAACCTATATTAACGGGAGAAGGCCACGTCTCGGAACGGTTAAATGTTCAAACCCGCGTCGATGGCTGGTTCTTGGACGACATCGTTTTGGAGACTAGTGGTCAGGATGGACATACGTCACGCATTGCCGTCACCGTGAAGAGCAATCCGTCCTTCACCGCCACCCACTGGCCCGCCGACGTGCTTGAGCCACTTTGGGACCAATATCTAAATCAAAGTGACAGTGGCTTCGACGCTGATCTTGATTATCTTTGCCTGATAGTTGGAGACCTGAATGACGGTATCTATCGAAATCTTCGACGACTCATCGAACTGGCACGAGAGTGCGAACCAGCGGATTTCTTGAACCGAATGGACGCCGATACTGCGTTCTGCAATGCACGAGTCCGTGCGCTTTGGAGAGCTGCAGCCTGCCCTCTGCCAAACGTTACGGTTGGCTTGTCTGATCGGGCGCGCATGTTGAGCCGTCTGCGGCTCATCCAACTCGACTTCAGAGACGATCACTCAAAATCCAAGCGGGAAGTCCTGAGCATGTGCAGCGATGGGTTGGTGGAGCCAACTCCACACGCAGCCGAGAATTTGTGGCTCCAGATAAGAAACATGGTTTGCGAATTCGAACCTGTCAGTGGCGGCCTCACTCGATCAAAGCTACTTGAACGGCTTCGTCCACGATTCCAACTCAAGGCGGCACCCTACTTTGAAGCTGATTATGAAAGGTTGGCGCGGGATTCAAATGCATTGCGTTCGCAACTGCGAAGACACACGGGGCCGAATAGAATAAGCCTCCCAAGAAGCGACTTGCTCGCACAGCTACATTCGTCGTTCGATAATGCTGATGTCGTCTTCGCGATGGGTCGATCAGGAACTGGCAAATCGTCCATCTGCGCTGAGATCAAAGCTGGCTTCCTTTGGTGGTTGAGCGTGGATCAGTTGCGCCATTCAACCTTGTCTGAGTTCGAGAGCCATCTCGGCATCCAGACACGGTTGGAGCGCCTGTTGCCGTCTGTTCCATATCCATCTGCCAAGATCTGCATCGACGGACTCGACCGATGCCTGTCCGATGACGAAAGGGTATGGGACACTTTAGCGGTGCTCTGTCGGGTGCTGTTTGCACCATCAAATGGCGGCGCGTGGAAAGTCATTCTGCCGGTTCAACCAAGTATGGTTGACAGCATTATAAGCGAGTTGCGGATAAGAAACGTGGAGCTGAGCTCAACGGTCGTTGAAGTGTCGAACTGGTCGCCGGAAGACTGGCAGACCATTTCGCGACATTACCCGTGGATTGAAAGCGCAGCGCAAAGAAGCGGTGCAGCGGATTTTTTCCGAGTCCCCAAGATGACGGATTGGTTGGTGAACCGAGGAGAGTCTGTATTCCAAGGCTCATCAGGTGCGAACAAACCTTTCGTTGAGCGCCTTTGGTGCGAGTTGGTCGTCTGCGCAGGGAATCCAAGCTTGGTCGAACAAAGACACCGAACACGTCTTCTTCCCGAATGGGCGGCAAACATGGCAGATACTGGAATGTGGTCGCTCGGATTGGCGACGATCTTGGACGATCAACTGTCGGTCGTCGAATCCTTGCGAGCGCATGAGGTGTTCCGTGTTTCTGACCAAGAAATCAGCTTCGCCCACGATCTCGCTGCCGACTGGAGTCGAGCCGTCTTCTTGAGCCGGATGGAGTCGCCAGTCGAGGGTCTTGCGGCTCGCGAAACGTTACCGCACTGGCACCGTGCCATACGGCTTTGGAGTTCTGGCATTCTTGATGGAGCGCGAGCAGACCCTGGTCAGTTCACTCTATGGATGGGTTTGCTTGAGAGCTTGCGACAGAAAAGTTTGATCCGTGTTAGCGATCTTTGGGTGGAGGGAATCATTCACAGTCACTCGCCCGCCGCTGCACTGGAGAGTCTGAAATCCAGACGAGACTTCGATACCCTGCTTCAACGTTTGCTGATCATCTTTGAGGTGTCCGGCACGGTTGCGTCGCCCGTCAGTTGGCCGTTTGATCCAGCACAGGTGCCCGCAGAGGTAATGTCAGTATTGGCACGAGCATTGAGGCGGCCCAGTGGGACGGCATGGAACGAGCTCTTTTCCTTCCTCCAGAGAAATTCGAGAACACTCTCTCCAGAATCTGCGGTTGTGGTGTGTAGGCTGGCTAAAATCTGGCTCACCTCAAAACTGGACTGCGCCAACAACGATGCCACGACTCGTTCCATCGCCGACTGTGCCCTTGCCATCGCAGAGAGATTCGTGCGCGAGGATCGGATGCACTATGCCGAGGGTAGAACTGTTGTTGAGGCAGTGGGGTTTGCCGTAGAATACCACCCTGAGAGAGTCAAAGCAGTGTTTCGCCAGCTAGCTGGTCTCGATCCGATAGCAGCGAGTCCAACCGGCGAGCCGCCCACATCAAGGCGACGACGCAGGCGTGTGGCAGACGATGACGAGGATCTCGTCGAACCCTGGCCGGATGGTGCCCGGTGGCGGGTCAACGAGACCTTCGCGAAGGCATGTTTAGCGGGCGATGCGCTGATCAAAGTAGCAGTAGTTGATACTGATTTTGTGTTCCAGCTCATCTACGCAATGCTGATCGAGGATGCCGGCGAGAGAGCCTACCGCCTTGAGAACGAGCGCAGCCAGATGCGTGAGACGATATTTCCAGACTGCTCTCTGTCTTTCCGCCGACTTCAATACCCTCAAGAGGGAAGCTTCCTCATTCAATTCCTGTCTCTGACATCACCGCAGGAGGTTCTACGGCTCGCGATGCGGCTCACGGAGTTCGTCACAGCACAGTGGCACGAGTCGTTCGGTAGAAGCATGACCAACGAGATAGCGCTTATCATTCCTGCTTCAGCCACTGGTCGTGCATGGATGAGCTTTCCGATGTTGCGGCGATTCAATTGGGATGGGCTGCCTCACCCAGTGGACAAGATTCTCCGTGCGGTGCTTGCATCATGGAACCATCGTCTTTCAGGCGGTGCGGACGTGTCGGCTGAACTCGAACTCGTGCTCTCCGAATCCACCAGCAGCGCCTTCCTCGATCTCCTGGTGACCATTGGAGTGCTCCACCCGTCGTTGTTCTCGGGGCCGCTGCTTCACATCGTCACATGTCCCTTTCTATGCCAGCGCCACACCGATCTATTGCGCTCCTTGAGATCACTAGTGAAGGCTTCACCGGAACACAGACCGCTTCTCGATTCAACGGTGACATGGTGGCAGGCAGAAGCGCGAAGGCGCAAATGGAACCAAGGGAGCATCGACAGTCTTGAGTGCTGGCGCTCCCTTGCATTGGCCGATGAAGTTGATGAGGCTAAATGGAATCAGTTCCTCGGCATCGAAACTCCCGATCCGATCTCTGTAGAGAACTGCCTACAGGTTCTGCGAGCCCCCCAGGCTATGCTTGCTCGGGGCCTTGCTGATCCAAGCAGAGACATGCTGATCGAGCGGCTCGCCATTCAGGAATATCTGGTCATGCATGAGGGCGAAGAGAATGACGAATCAACGACCCATGATCTGAATGAGCCAAAACGCTGCGCAGCAGCCGCGACGCTGCTGCTAGCCGCTCTCGGCCCGACAGAGATTCCGTCCGAAATCCTGTCACGCTGTCGGACGATCCTTCTACCGAACGCCCAAGCAGCCAGCGCGCAGCCCAATGGCCTCATCACGCACTTCAACTATGGATTGATCGGGCAGGAGAATTACAAGCGTGAGGAGGCCACGGCGCGGGGAATTACAGCCTACGCACTCGCAGCTCTTCTCGCTACCTTCCCCGATGATCTGGAAGTTCGTTCGGCCTACGCGCGCACCATGTTTGCACAAGAGATCATCTTCACAGACATGATGTGGAGCACCATCAATTGGTTGGGCGAATGGCTTGGCGATGACTACATTCGTTCTCTCCATCTGGTATTGCGTGTCGCCGCAGTACGTGAGGGAGGGCGTTGCCTTGGCGGTTTCATGCGTGACACAGCGACCCAGGAGGAGGCCACCAAGCTGGCTGCCAATGCTCGCATCGAGATACTCTGCAATGAGTTCTCAAGTCAGTCTCTCTCGCCTTCGATCCCCAAGTGGAGCGAAATCATCGCGGCGGAATGTAATCCAATTCGAGCGATCTGGACTGAGGCGATGGAACCGTGGGAGCGGGAAAAATCCGGCGGATTCGACACGTATCTCATGAATCACTCTCAGCCAAGATTCTGTCGGCGTTCGGACGGAAGACTGGACCCAACATTTGTGATCTGGTGGGAAAGGTGTGCTGAATTCATTCATGATCGTGAGACCAACGACACAAGGACTCAATCACACGAACGATGGACCGAGCATCATTTCGGTGCATGGGTTCAATTGTTGGCGAGCGTCACACTGCTGATTGGCGAGGCAGAGGCGTCCCGCAAAATTTGGGAACCCATCCTGCGTCTTGCCTCAACAAAGATCGAAAACGTTACCGAGTTCTTCAACTACTGGTGGCAGGAGGCGATCAACAAGACAGCTTCGGAGGAGATAGTCGCACCATTCGTCAACGGCTTCGTTGGTGTCCTACGAGACTCCGCGCCGATCACCGGCTCTGACCCGGGCTACGTTGCAGTCGAACTCTGGACGGCTGCGCTCGGCGTCCAGGATGCATTTCGTGCTCTGAAAAAGCGACCATCATCCGTTCGTTGCCCAGCTGAACTGCTGGCCGAATTTGGACCGATACTGATCGCGACGCATCGAGACTCCCCGATCCGAGGCATCGCGCACTACTTGTCACTCGGGTTTAGCGGTCTTGATGATGCTGTTACGCTACGATGGTTTGCTGATGAAGTAACACAGGGCAGTTATGCATCTGGTCACGCTGAAACTGCCCAGGTTCTTCTCATGATGCTTATGGCTGCAAGAAACCGAGACTTTGCCAACGCCCAGCAGCCCCATTTCCGGCAACTCTTGAACACACTTGCTTCCCACCCATGGCCGGATGCTGTTCTATTTCAGGAGGAACTTGCAGTTTCGTGACCCTTGATGTAGGGATCGATTTTCCCTCACATAATGCGCCCCGCGCCCCGCGCCCCGCGCCCCTGGCCTTTCGGCAGGAGGTGGCCGTGCTGGACGAGTTCCTTCAAGCGCAGCTTGAGCGTGCTGGGTTTGCCGTTGGTGAGCTTGACGAACTGGCCGAGCGTGAGCGTCTCGTGGTCGGCGAAGTGGGCGAGGATTTTCTTCGCGAGCGGGTGGAGGTCGGTGGCGTGCGTGACCTCGACGGCGATCTTTTTCGCGAGCGCGTCTTTTTGCTTCACGAGGGAGCGGAGGAAGAACATGAGCCAGGCTTCCCAGTCGGGCTTTTTCGCCTGAAGCGTGGTCTGGGTGCGGCGGAGGGCACGGTAGTAGCCTTCGTTGCCGGGTGCCCCCGCACCCGCCCTTTGGGCTGCCGTTGGCAGGCTGTCTCGTTCCACTCGGCTGGAGGCCTCGATGAGGCTCTCCAGCGAGCTGTAGGGCACATAGGCATACCCGGCGCGCAGGAGCATGAGCGTGGTGAGCACACGGGAGAGGCGGCCATTGCCATCCTGAAACGGATGGATGGCGAGGAAGACGACGATGAAGCTGCCGATGAGCAGCAGCGGATGCAGGGAGCGCTCGCGGTCGGCCCTGATGAACCAAGCGACGAGAGCCTCCATCTCGCGGGGCGTGTCGGAGGGCGAGGTGGTCCGAAAGACGATGCCGAACTCCTTGCCATCGGCATCGAAGGCGGCGACGTGGTTGGGCAGGGTCTTGTAGTGGCCGCGGTGGCGTTCGTCCTTTGTGCTGTGGCGCAGGAGGTCGCGATGGAGTTGGCCGATCATGTTTTCCGTAACCGGGATCTGCTCGAAGGCATCAAACACCTGATCCATGACATAGGCGTAGCCCGCGACCTCCTGCTCATCGCGTGTCTTGAACTCGGTGATGTGCAGGCGTCCGAGCAAATCCTCGACCTGACGGTCGGTGAGCCGGGAACCCTCGATGCGGGTGGAGGAGCCGACACTCTCGATGGTGGCGACCTTGCGCAGTGAAGTGAGCTTTTCGGGCGAAAGGCTGCGGATCATGCGCCACTGCCCTTTGAAATCCTCCAGCTCGGCGATGAGCCGCAGCATCTCTGGGGTGATGGTGAAGACTGGGGGCAACATGGCGGTATTGGCTGATTCTCGTAGCCGATTCTAGCCGATTCCGGCGGCCGCAGCAATCGGGGAGCTTGATTCGCTGCCCGGCAGGGGAATGGACCATGTTTCTGGAGGCTGGGGGCGACTCGGCGGCGAGCGTGGAGACGGGTGTTCGTAGAGGATGTCGTCAGACTTCCCTGCCCGCAGGCAGCGTTTACTTTCCTGACGTCTCGTCCGCAGCCGGTGCCGGGAGGGCCGAGACGAGGACGGAGGTGTCGGGGGCTTTGCCGGAGTATAAGGAGCGGTAGTGGGTGCCGCCGATGCTGGTGGCGTTGACATTGCCTGCGTCAAAGGTGACCGCGCTGCCTTTGGCGACGACCTCGAAGGCGGGCCAATCGCCTGGATGCTCGAAGATGCGCCGCGGATCAACGACGCGACGGCGCAGGAGACCTTTGCCACGATGGTAGTAGTAGTTGCTGAGCAGGCCGGTTTTGGCGTCGAGGATCAGACTGACGTGGAGGCTTTGATGTCGCTGATGTTGGTCAGCGACCACACCGGGACATGCACGGAACCGCTCGACATGAGCACGAGTGAAGCTGGCCTGTGGCAATGGAGAGGTCGTTCGCCGTCAGGCAGAGAGGATCACCCGCGCCGAAAGGGGTGTCAGCAGCGGCAAGCGAAGCGATGGCAATCAGGAAAGTCGTGCGCACGATCGTGAGGCTTGCCCCGAATGGCGGCATTCACAAGCTCGACGGACTTTTCTGTCACTCCACCGCCGCACCATCCGCGAGCACCAGCAGCACGAGTTTTTTGAAGCGGAGGCGCTCGCCTTGCTTCACCGTTTTGCGGTACAGGCTCACGCGATTGATCTCGCCGGGGAAGAGCTGTGTTTCGGGCACATCCACCTTGATAAAGCCGGCCTTTTCGAGCGCGGCTTCCTGGTTGGCGGCTTTCGGGCGTGGGGATGGCGTGAGGGCGAAAAGCGTGCCGGCCTTGGTGACGGTCACGTCGAGTTTTTCGATGCTCGTGCGGAGGAAGGGCAGGCCGCGTACGGGCTCAGGCAGTTCGTCGATCACATACTCGCGATCGGTGAAGAGCTTCTCGCCTGGAATCAGCTTCGCCAGCCCCCTTGGCAGCACTGGCGGCCATTCGATGCGCTTGCGGCCTGCCTGCGGCTCGAACTGACCCACGTCCTCCAGCTTGCCGAACATGATGCGGTCTTTCTGCGTGCCCTGGGTGACGCTGAGCCAGATCACGCCCTGATGCTCGTGAAGCGTGGGGTATTGGAAGGAGTACGGCGTTTCAAAGCGGTATTTGCGCTCCCAGGTTTTGCCGTCGCTTGAGATGTCGAGATTGAAGATGGTGCGGCGGTCGCCGTTGATCACCTCCGCGTCCTGCCAGCCGAGGTAATAGACGCCGCCGAAGTTGTCGAAGGTGGGCTTCGAGTTGGAGCCTTTCACGAAGGGCATCTCCGCGCCGACGCTCCATTTTTTGCCATCAACGCTGGTGGTAAAGTGGTAGTTGCCCTTGTCGTTGCGCACGATGGCCATCCAAGTGCCGTCGGGCAGGCGGTTCACGGCGGATTCGCTGAGTTGCTGCGTTTGCGGCTCGTTGTAGTGACCGAGCACTTCAAAGGTGACGAGATCATCGTGCAGCAGCGCGAGCGCGTTCTGCCCGACGGGAAAGTTGTTCAGCGCGACGTAGGTCTTGCCTTCGAACTTCTTGAACGAGTCGAAGATGAAAAGACCTGCGTCTCTCGCCGGACGGCGAAAGCCCTGCTTCACCGCGTCATCGTGGAAAGGCTGCGGCTGCATGTCGAAGGTGCCTGCCGCCGTCTTGAGCTTTGCCTTGAAGATCCGGTTCTCGAAGGCCGCGCGTTCCAGATCAAAGTCGATGTACCACATCTGCGACTGTCGCTTGCCGGGGTCCTGGCTGGTGAAATAACAACGCAGCGTCTTCGCGTCCTTCTGAAGGATGCGCGGCACGAAGCACTGGCCGAACGGCAGCGTTTCGTTTTCAAAGACCTGCTCGCTGCGGGCGAAGTCGATGACTTTTTCCACCTCCAGCGTCTTCAAGTTCACGATGGACATCGTGACGTAGATGAAAGGCCAGGCCGAGCTCTCCCCCGCGCGCTGGTCATTCGCCTCCGTGACGATATAGGCATGGTCGCCGACGCAGACGAACTCCGCGTCATGCGTGCCTTTGACCTTTGGCGCGGTGATTTTGACGAGGCGTCGCATGACGATGTCGCCCGCGAGCGCGGGATCCCAATTGGCGGGGAGGAGGCTTTGAGCAGCGGTTTGGCCGCAAAGCAATGCAGGGATCGCAAGGAGACAGGAGAAAGGGCGAAGCTTCATGATTTGGAGGAAACGGAATCCGGGCTGGCAGTTAATGCCTCGAATGCCAGCATGGAGTGTTATGGTATCACCATCTGTCAGACAGTTGCCATGCGAACGCGTTGGAGACTTGCGCTTGCTTGTCTTGTCACGCCTTCCCGCCCAGCAGCTTGACATTCAAGCTGCCGCCAGCAAAGAGCATCTCATCAAGAGCCGACTCCACCTGAGCGAGGCTGAGCTTATCTTTGCCTCCAGAGCGGAGCATGACTTGGGCTGAGCGGCGCATGAGTTCCTTGATAAAGGCAGCGCTCGCATTCCTGGTCTTCTTGACGAGCAATGTTTCAATCTGCTCCGTCATCCGCAAGCCGCCCGCATATAGCCTTACAAGTTTCCGACGCCCTGCATCGTCTGGCAGAGGAAACTCAATCGCCTGATCCACGCGTCCCGGACGAGCCGCCAGCGCAGATTCCAGTTCCTCGGGTCTGTTGGTCGTGAGCACGAAGAGAAGCGCGGCATCCTCGCGCAATCCGTCCATTTCATTCAGCAGCTTGTTGAGCAAGCTCTCCTCGCATGGATTGCGCATGGATGTCCGGGCTCGGGCAATCAAATCAACATCCTCCAAGACGATCATCGCCGGCTGGAGGAAGCGGGCGAGTTGCATGTACTCGTCAAGCATCCCGACTTGCTCTGCGGTGATCAGGAGCGTCGTGTGTTCTGGCAACTGGCTCGCCAAGTAGTGAATCGTGTGGGTTTTGCCGGTTCCTGGAGGACCGTAAAACAAAAGGCCCTTCTTGATGCTCATTCCGAGATCCTGGAGCCTTGAGCGTTGTTGGATGAACTCGGTGACGTTTTGCTCCAGCAGTTTGATGGTCTTTTCTGGAAGTATGACTTGATCGCGAGTGACGCCCCTGAGCTTGTGAACCCTCACACTGCCAGCCTTGCCTGAGTAGTCGTCCCGTTGCTCAAGCGAGATGACTTTTCCCCGGTAGGATTGCACCTGACTGAGGGCAGCCTCCAGACCCGCAAGCATCGCAGAACAGGGATCGTTGCCAGCCTTGTCCGGCAGAGAGGCGGCTTCGACCTGCCATCCACCGACCCGCCCGTGGGCAATCACAGGAGTGAGCATAATGGATATACGTTGTTCGCTGAGGATGCAGAACCAAAGCGTGGACTTCAGCGCGCGAAAAGGAAAGCTTTCCCCCACATCCACATCTTCAGTTTCCAAAGGGGCAATCACAGCGGCATTGTCGCGGTCCAGCGACAACATGCTGAAAGTGAACGTTTGAAATGCATAGCCCGCCTGAACCCCGGAGCGGTGTGTGACTTCACAAGTCGTCGCAATTATGTCCAGCAGCGCCAGCTGTAAATCGACACGCGCCGTCGCCGGGAAAGCTCGTGCAGTGGTGGTGAGACGATGCAAATCGGAAACTCGGAAGTGCTTCCGCAACATGCTGGCCACGGTAATCACGGTTGGACGCCTTTTGGATTTGGCTCTGTTCTTTGATGCCATGGACGTGGTAGTTTGTTGGTGCAGAACAATCGTCAGACGGGACTCCAAACCCTCCGAAACCCAGCGCCCTCATAATCCTTCACGTTGACGGTGGCGAACTCGGTGACGCCTTGGGCGATCATGGTGAGAGCACTGCGGGTGTCGTGGAGGCGGCGGAAGGCGAAGGTTTTGGCGGTGGCTTTTTTCCAGAGGGTGTCGTGGAGAGGCCGGCTTTCGGTCGGGAAGCCGATCAAGCGCCAGCGGGGGTGATGGCGGTAGGTCTGGATGACCTCGACGGCTTCCCCGGCGGTGAGCGGATGCTTCAGCACGGCGGGATTGCGCAGGAGGCCGTAGAACTCGGCGAGGATGAACTCGGAGATGGCCACGTCTTCGTTCCGCTGAATGGAACTCATCCAGGCAAATGCGGCGTCGTGCCACGGTGACGCCTCGTTATAGGCGTACAGCAGCAGGTTCGTGTCCATCGAAAGCATGGTCAGCCGCGTTTGGATTTGGCCGTGTGCATCAGCTCGGTGGTGGTGAGTTGAGCCTGCGCCTTCACTTCGGCATGGGCAAGGCCTTTCCAGCCAAGATTGCGCGGCTTGGGGAGTTGCCACTCGTCCGGCCTTCCAGGCTCCTGGGCATAGACGCTGAGGATGTATTCGATGCCGCGACGCGCGAGTTCGGCGAGCGAAATCTCACGCGCCTCACAAAGCTTCTTGGCCTTGGCGAAGACATCGTCCGGCAATTGAATTTGAGTTCGAACCATGCCAACATTTTGACATCATTTCGGGTGCCGTCAATCTGATGGCTGGTGTTTCTGCTGCTGGATGACTGTGGCGAATGCCCGGTCGTCCCATGCGGAAGTGGAGAGCGAGGAGCCGAGAGGGCAGACTCCACACTCGGCCTGCATCAAGCGAATGCCAGGTCACTCCAGCCACCGTAGAGCACGTTGGTCTTGCTGTCTTCGCAGGCAGGGGAGGCTTGGATGAGGGGTCTTTGTTTGCCGCTGCCGGAGTGCGTGGTGAGAGCCGAAGGCAACAACGCCAATCTGCGAGCACCATCGAGCCGGGCGCGTATCGCGTGCATCTACATGTGACCGACACGCCTGAGCGGGTCGCATGGCAAACCTTCCGTTCTTGGTGGAGGGAGGTGCTTGATTGGCATCTCCCTCAAGGCGAGGTCCTGATTGCGGGTGTCTTCGGCGTGTTGGAGTCTGCGCGGCAACTATTTGAAAAGAACCCCGTTGAGCAAGCACTTAGAACGGTTCTCGAAATTCCTGTCACCTTGCCCGGCGGCGGAGCGGCCTCATGGGCTGCGTCAGCCGCTTGCCCGTTATCGTTCTGATAGCGGGCTGCGCGACTTTCTTGCCCATGACGCCACTGCGCTCGCCGGATCAAAATGACAATCCTTTCGAGAATCGGTCTATCTTTCGTCGATGGGGACCACGACTTGATCGAAGGGTTTGCCGACGTACAGGCTGAGCGGGCGGAAGAGGCGGTTGTCGCTCCATTGCTCCAGCACATGCGCGGTCCAACCGCTCATGCGGGAGATGGCGAAGATGGGCGTGAAAAGATCGGTGGGAATGCCGAGGCTGTAATAAACCGTGGCGCTGTAGAAATCGACGTTGGCATTGAGCCCCTTGCGCTCCTTCATGATCTCGGCGATGCGCTCGGACATCTGAATCCACTTCGGCTCGCCAAGCTGGTTGCTCAATTGGACGGCCATGGTCTTCAGGTGCGGAGCGCGCGGGTCGAGCACCTTGTAAACGCGGTGGCCGATGCCCATGATCTTTTTCTTCTGAGCCAGCGCGTCCTCGACCCAGCCATCGACCTTGGAGGGCTCGCCGATCTCCTCCAGCATGTGGATGACGCCCTCGTTGGCACCGCCGTGCAGCGGCCCTTTGAGCGCGCCGATGGCGGCGCTGATGGCGGAGTACATGTCGCTCAAAGTGGAGGCGACGACGCGGGCGGTGAAGGTGGAGGCATTGAAGCCGTGCTCGGCGTGCAGGACGTAAGCGACATCAAGGGTCTTCTCCGCCTCGGCGCTCGGCACATCTCCACTCATCAGATACAAAAAGTGGGCGGCCTCGCTGAGGTCTTTGCGTATCGGCGGCAGATCTAGCCCCAGGCGGGCACGATGGAAATAGGCGGCGATGATACCAATCTGCGCCACCAATTTGATGGCGTTGGCACGGTGCTCATCCATGTCGAGGTCGTGACGGCTGGTGTCAAAGCATCCCAACATGCTGACAGCGGTGCGCATCACATCGATGGGGCGCGCCTTTTTCGGCGCCGCCTTCAAGAATTCGATGACGCCCTGCGGCAACTCGCGCTCGGCGCGCAGAGCGGTGGTCAGTTTTTCAAGCTCGGCGCGGTTGGGCAGGCTGCCATAAAACAGCAGATAAACCACCTCTTCGTAGCTCACCTTGCCGGCCAGGTCGTTGATGTTGTAGCCGCAATAGTAGAGCTTGCCCTCCTGGCCGATGACTTCGCCCAGACGGGTTTCAGCGGCGATGATTCCTTCGAGACCTTTCGATACGACAGACATGATGCTTGGTGGGGTTTGGGGGTTCGGGTGCAGGTCCGGGGTTACTTCTGGTAAATTTGGAGCAGGGTGCTTGCCATGTCCGCGGGGCTGTCAGCGACAGCGATGCCGCACTCCCGGAGAATGCGTTTTTTGGCCTCGGCGGTGTCCTCCGCGCCGCCGACGATGGCGCCGGCGTGGCCCATGCGGCGCCCCGGAGGAGCGGTGGCGCCGGCAATAAAGGCGGCAATGGGTTTTTTGCAATGCTCGGCGGCCCAGCGTCCGGCCTCGACTTCGGCGGTTCCGCCAATCTCGCCGATCATGATGATGGCCTCGGTCTCGGGGTCCTCGTTGAAGAGTTTCAACACATCAAGGTGACTGGTGCCATTGACCGGATCGCCGCCGATGCCGACGCAAGTACTTTGACCGTAACCGCGGGTGGTGAGCTGCCACACGGCCTCGTAGGTAAGCGTGCCGGAACGGGAGACGACGCCGACGCTGCCGCGCTTGTGGATATACCCGGGCGCGATGCCGATGCGGCAGCCACCGTGGCTTTTGTCGCCGGTGCCGGGCGTCACCAGACCGGGACAGTTCGGCCCGATGAGGCGGGTCTTTTTGTGGCACATGGCGGCCTTCACTTTGATCATGTCGTTGACCGGGATGCCCTCGGTGATGGCGACCGCGAGATCGAGTCCGGCATCGACACACTCCAGGATGGCGTCGGCGGCAAAGGGCGGCGGCACAAAGATGGCGCTCACCGTGGCGCCGGTCTCGCGCGCGGCCTCCTCGACGGTGTCAAAGACAGGAACCTTGGCACCGTTGTGCTCGAAGAACTGGCCGCCCTTCCCGGGAGTCACCCCGGCCACGAGTTGCGTGCCGTATTCGAGGGAAAGGCGGGCGTGGCGGGAGCCGAAGTCACCGGTGATGCCTTGCACCAGGATGCGTGTGTTTGTGTCAACGAGAATGGCCATGGGGAGGTGGTGAGTCGTGAAGGGTGAGTGGTGAGGGTTCGTCTGCGAGTGCTCTCGTGGGTAGTTGGTAATCAGTAATCAGTGATCAGTTTTCAGACGGCGTCAGGTCGTTGATGCTGAGGTCGGCGCGGGACCACCAGTGATCACCTGATGGCAGCAGTTTTTCCGGCTGTGGTGCGGCGCAGGTGACAGCGTTGGTGGGGGTCTCTTGAATGGTGAGGGTGACGCAATGCAGGCCGGGATTGTCCATGCTGAGAAAGCAGCCCAGCTTGCTTTTGAAGCAAGCGGCGCGGATTTCCGTGGTGGGATCGCCGGGCGTGAGCAGCAGGCGCGGCAGCAAATGCGGCTCATGCGCGCTGAAATAAGTCACCAGCGGGTCAGCCTGATTGAGGTGCAGGCTGTGATCGACGGCGTCATCGATCCAGTCAAACCAGCGCCGCTTGGCCTGATCGAACTCCACCAGCATGTTGGTCGCGGGATCAAGCGCGGCGTTGTCGCGGCTGGCCAGCTCCACCGTGACCACCTCGTCGTGCCCGTGCGGCACCCGGCAATTCGGCGCGGCTTCCCCCATGAGGCGGTGCCCCATGCTGTAGCGGCGGCTGAACCGCAGGGTGAAGTCGTGAGGGGCGGCCATGATTGCTAAGGTGACGGGTCTCAGGCGGCGATGGCTTTGACAATCTTGCCGGCGGCGTCGGAGAGATCGTCGCCAGAGATGACATTGAGACCGCTCTCGGCCAGCGTCTTCTTGCCGGCCTCGACATTGTTGCCCTCCAGACGGACGACAAGCGGCAGGCTCAAACCGACCTCCTGCACTGCGGCGACGATGCCTTCAGCGATGACGTTGCAATCCATGATGCCGCCAAAAATGTTGACCAGGATGCCCTTCACATTGGGGTCGCCGAGGATGATCTTGAAGGCGTTGCTGACCTGCTCCTTGGAAGCACCACCACCGACATCAAGGAAGTTGGCTGGCTCGCCGCCGTGCAACTTGATGATGTCCATGGTCGCCATCGCCAACCCGGCGCCATTGACCAGGCAGGCGATGTTGCCGTCGAGTCCGATGTAGTTGAGACCGAACTCACTGGCGGCGACTTCGCGCGGGTCTTCCTCGCTGGTGTCGCGCATGGCGACCACGTCTTTTTGACGGTAAAGCGCGTTGTCGTCGAAGTTGAACTTGGCGTCGAGCGCCACGACCTCGCCCTCGGTGGTGACCGCCAGCGGATTGACCTCCACCAGCGAGCAATCGCATCGCAAATACAGATTCCAAAGCGAGGAGAAAAGCCTCACCGCCGGGTTCAGCAGTTTGCCGCGCAGGCCGAGCGCGGCGGCGATTTTCCGGCACTGGTAGGGCTGCAACCCGAGGGTTGGATGCACCACGACCTTGGTGATTTTTTCCGGCGTCTTCTCCGCCACCTCCTCGATGTTCATGCCGCCCTCGGTGGAGGCGATGACTGAGTGGGTGCTGTTGGAACGGTCGAAGAGAATGGCGAAATAAAGCTCCTTCTCGATGTCCACCGATTTGGCGATGAGCACCTTGCTGACCAGTTTGCCTTCGGGCCCGGTCTGGTGGGTGACCAGCGTCTGGCCGAGCATTTGACCGGCGATCTCACCCGCCTGCGCGGCGTCGTTGACGAGGTGGACACCGCCTTTGAAGCCGTTTTTGAAGGTGCCCTTGCCGCGTCCGCCGGCATGCACCTGGGCTTTCACCACGAGGCCCGCGCCGCCGAGTTCGTTGGCGGCCGCCACCGCCTCCGCGGCGGAAGCGGCGACCCTGCCCGCCGGGCTGGCGACGCCATATTTGGCAAACAATTCCTTGGCTTGATATTCGTGGATGTTCATCGGGGATTGGAGAAAATGACGCGTGCCGCCCAACAAAAGCGAGGCGCGCGGAACGGCGACCATAGGAACGCCCATCGGCGGGTCAAGCGGCTTTCCCTGCGATTGCAGAATCAATCGCTCCGCACCTGCCCGGCCGAGCTGCGGGACTTATTGCCAGACCTGCAGAATTGCGGGCGGAGAGTCGCCCGCGCAAAAAAAATGACAACGCTGACTCATTCACGCCGGGTCACGCAGCCCGCCCGGCTCGCTGGAGCGTTCCACCCGGGCACGAGGCAGGCACCGTCCACAAAGCAATCAGCCTCGGACTTCCGCAGCAAACCGGCGCGCGGCCAGCTTCCCGGAGCCGGGCGCCTTGCCAAAGTTTAGCCCGCCCACTTGACCCGGAACTTGCGTTACGCTTCCGCCACATGCAGCCTGTGGATCAATCGAGCTTGTTCCGGCAAGCTGCGCCCGACCGCCCATGTCACGCCTGCCCGTCCGTCTTGAAGCCAGCGTCCGCCCGTTCATCGAGGTCGAGCATTTCGACTTTTGGTATGGTGACAAGCAGGTCCTGCATGACATTGACCTCGCTTTTCCAGAGAATCACATCACCGCGCTGATCGGCCCGTCGGGTTGCGGCAAGAGCACGCTGCTGCGCAACCTCAACCGCATGAATGACCTCATCGACGGCATCCGCCATCGGGGCGACATCCGACTGGACGGCATCAGTTTGTTCGATCCTGCCGTGGAGGTCATCGCCCTGCGCAAGCGGGTCGGCATGGTCTTCCAAAAGTACAACCCCTTCCCCAAGTCCATTTACGAGAACGTGGTCTTCCCGTTGCGTGTCGCCGGCAGGCACGACCGCGCCACGCTCGACGAAGTGGTCGAGCGCAGCCTGCGCCAGGCCGCGCTCTGGGACGAAGTGAAAGACAAACTGTATGAGAGCGCCTTCAGCCTGTCCGGCGGGCAGCAGCAGCGCCTGTGCATCGCACGCGCCGTGGCCAACCGTCCGCAAGTCCTGCTCATGGACGAGCCCTGCGCCGCTCTTGACCCGGTGGCCACCCTCAAAATCGAGGAGTTGATGACGCGGCTCAAAGAGGAGTTCACCATCGTCATCGTCACCCACAACATGGAGCAAGCGCGCCGCGTGGCCGACCTCACCGCCTTCTTCCACAACGGGCGCCTGATCGAGTACGACGACACCATGTCCCTCTTCACCGCGCCCAGCCGTAAGGAAACAGAAACTTACATCTCAGGTCGGTTGGGATAAGGCTCTGGAGACGGCCGGCATCGACTCCCAACACCTTCGATCACAATGCAAATCTCCGCGCCTCCCGTGATCGCCCCACGAACCGCCGCATCCCTCCCTTGCCTCCCTCCCAAGGCACCCCGGCACCACTTTAAGGGTTGCATGGCTGCCGGGTCTCCGCTCAAAATGAGAACACATGATTCCTCTCGAAGACCTCTTCAACGACGTGCTTGCCAAGGCCCAGCGCGGTCTCGGCCTGGATGACACCGCGCTGGCCGCACGTGCCGGGGTGGATGCCACCCTGCTTGCCGCAGCCAAGGAGGGTCTGGCGGATGAGACCACCCTCCACAAACTGGCCACAGCCCTGGACCTGCACGGCCCTTCCCTCGTCGTGATGGCCCAAAACGCCTGGTTCCCCCGCCCCATTGAGATGGCCGGCCTGGCCTGCTTCAACACCCCCTTTCACGACATGACAGTCAATGCCTACGTGGTCTGGGACCCCGCCACCAAGCAAGCCGCCGCCTTCGACACCGGTGCGGACGCCCAGCCCATGATCGACTTCATCGAAAACCACGACCTGCGCCTGGAAAAAATCTTCATCACCCACACCCATGGCGACCACATCGCCGACCTCGCCACGCTCCGAAGAGGCGCCGGCGGCGCCCTCGCCCTCAGCCACGCCCGCGAAGCCTGCCCGGGCACCGACACCTTTGACATCGACGACGCCACCGCCTGGACCCTCGGCTCCCTGCGCATCGAACCCCGCTCCACCCACGGCCACGCCCGCGGCGGCGTCACCTACGTCATCACCGGCCTCGCCCATCCCGTCGCCGTCGTCGGCGACGCCCTCTTCGCCTCCTCCATGGGCGGCGGCATGGTCTCCTACACCGACGCCCTCGCCACCAACCGCAAAGAAATCTTCACCCTCCCCGACGACACCATCCTCTGCCCCGGCCACGGCCCCCTCACCACCGTTCTCGAGGAGAAACGCCACAATCCCTTCTACCCCGAGTTCAAGTAACCACTCACCACTTACAATTCATCACTCACCATGCCCTCCACCATCGCCTTCATCGGAGTCGGCCGCATGGGCGCCAACATGGCGCGCCGGCTGAAAGATTGCGGCTATACCATCACCGCCGTCTATGACAGCCATCGCCCCCTTGCGGAAAGCCTCGCCACCGAACTCGGCAGCGCCGCTCCCGCCACGCTCGCCGAAGTCACCGCCGCCGCCGACCTCATCTTCACCGTCGTCACCGATGACGCCGCCATGCGCCGCATCTTCCTCGACCCAGACGACAACCTCCTCGTCAACGCCAGCGGCAAAACCTTCGTCAACTGCGCCACCGTCTCCCCCGGCATCCACCGCGAAGTCTATGCCGCCGCGCAAGCCGCCGGCGCCGACTCCCTGGAAGCCTGCATGGCCTCCAGCATCAGCCACGCGCGGGAAGGCAAACTTTACCTCATGCTCGGCGGCGACGAAGCCGTCTATCAGCGCCTGCTGCCCGTGCTCGAGCAGATGAGCGTCAACCGCCGCTACATCGGCGGCCCTGGCCGCGCCGCTGAAGTCAAAGCCCTCGTCAACATGGTCATGAACATCAACACCGCCGGCCTCGCCGAGGGACTCGGACTCGCCGCCGCGCTCGGCCACGACCTCGACCTGATCCGCGAGGTCTTCTCCCAGACCGGCGCCAACAGCCGCGTCCTGGAGACCGACGCCGCCGACATGGTCGCGCGCGAGCACGACTGCTGGTTCAGCGCCGATCACGCCGCCAAGGACAGCGGCATCGCCGCCCACCTCGCCCGCGAGGCCGGTTTGTCCCTCCCCCTCAACGCCGCCACCCAGGCGCAGTACGAAAAAATGAAGACCCTCGGCCTCGGCGGCCTCGACAAGAGCGGCATCGCCGAGCTGACCTTCAAAGGCCGGCACGCCGACGCCGGATGAAAATCCTCGCGGCCATGTCCGGCGGCGTGGACAGCAGCGTCGCCGCCGCCCTGCTTGTGCGCGACGGCCACGACGTCACAGGCGCCTACATGAAGAACTGGATCAACGAGGAGAACATCCTCGGTCATTGCCCCTGGCAGGAGGACATCGAGGACGCCCGCGCCGTCGCCGATCAACTCGGCATCGAGTTCCACGTCGTCAACCTCATGCGCGAATACCGCGAGCGCGTCGTCAAATACCTGCTGGAGGGTTATCAAGCCGGCATCACCCCGAACCCCGACGTCATGTGCAATCGCGAGATGAAGTTCGGCGTGCTGCTCGCCTGGGCACGCGACCACGGCTTCGACGCCGTCGCCACCGGCCATTACGCCCGCCGCGATGTCCTGCCCGACGGCGCCCCCGTCATCCTGCGCGGCGTCGATCCGAACAAAGACCAGACCTACTTCCTCGCCATGCTGCAACCGCATCAAGTTGAGGCGGCGCGCTTCCCCATCGGTCACCTCACCAAACCCGAGCTGCGCGCGCTCGCCACCCAGATGGGCCTCAAAACCGCCGGCAAAAAAGACAGCCAGGGCATCTGCTTCATCGGCGAGGTGCGCATGGAAGACTTCCTGCGCGCCTTCGTCCCCGACCACCCCGGCCCCATCGTCGATCTCGAAGGCCGCGTCCTCGGCCAGCACAAAGGCCTCCACCTCTACACCCTCGGCCAGCGCAAAGGCCTGCGCGTCCCCTCCAACCTCTACAAGCAAGCCTACGTCGTCGTCGCCAAACGCCCCGAGCGCAACGAACTCGTCATCGCCATCGAGCGCCCCGACACCCCCCTGCTCTGGGCGCGCCACTGCACCCTCGCCAGCCTCTCCAGCACCGGCACCCCCTTGACCGAGGCACGCCAGCTCGACGCCCAGCCCCGCTACCGTTGCCCCGCCGGTCGCGCCGACTTCAGCCCCCGTCAAAACGTCCACGGCGACTGGACCGCCCACCTCCATTACCACCAGCGCCAGCGCGCCCTCACCCCCGGCCAAATCTGCGCTCTCTACGAAGGCGACCGCCTCCTCGGCGGCGCCGTCTTCGAGACCATTACGCCGGATGAGTGACAGGGCCGCCATTGACACCCCCGCCTCCACCCTTATGAAAAGGGTGGCATATTTAAGACTTCCAAATTAACCTCCCCCATGTCCCAACCCGCCCACGGCTACACCGAAGACAGCATCAAATCCCTCGACTGGCGCGAGCACATCCGCCTCCGCCCCGGCATGTACATCGGCAAACTCGGCGACGGCTCCCAGCCCGAGGACGGCATCTACGTCCTCCTCAAGGAAGTCATCGACAACACCATCGACGAGCACGTCATGGGCTTCGGCAACCAGGTGGACATCACCATCGACGAGGAGCAAACCGTCACCGTACGCGATTACGGCCGCGGCGTCCCCCTCGGCAAGCTCATGGAATGCGCCGCCCAAATCAACACCGGCGCCAAGTACGACAGCGAAGTCTTCAAACGCTCCGTCGGCCTCAACGGCGTCGGCATCAAAGCCGTCAACGCCCTCTCCGAATTCTTTGAAATCCAGGCCGTCAGGGAAAAGCGCACCCGCGCCATCGAATTCGAGCGCGGTCACGTCCGCTACGAAATGAAAAACCCGCGCGAGAGCGACGAGACCGACGGCACCCGCATCACCTTCCGCCCCGACCGCGAAAGCTTCAGCCCGCAGGTTCATTACAAGCTCGACTACGTGCGCGACATGCTGCGCTACTACTCCTGGCTCAACCCCGGTCTCACGCTCACCCTCAACGGCGAAAAATTCAAATCCAAGAACGGCCTCGTCGATCTCATCCAGGCCAAGCTCAGCGAGGAACCGCTCTACCCCGTCATCCACATCGAGGGCGAGGACATCGAAGTCGCCTTCACCCACGGCACCGGTTATGGCGAAGAGCACTACAGCTTCGTCAACGGCCAGCACACCACCCAGGGCGGCACCCACCTCGCCGCCTTTCGCGAAGCCGTCGTCGCCGGCTGCCGCAGCTTTTACAACAAGCAGTTCGAGCCCAACGACGTGCGCGGCTCCATCATCGCCGCCATCAGCGTCAAGGTCCAGGAGCCCGTCTTCGAATCCCAGACCAAGACCAAGCTCGGCTCCACCCACATGGAGCCTGCTGGCCGCAACCTCCGCACCCACATCACCAGCATCGTCGCCCAGCAGCTCGACAACTACCTGCACAAGCATCCCAACATCGCCAAAGCCCTCCAGGAAAAAATCCTCGCCAACGAAAAAGAGCGCAAGGAAATCAGCGGCATCCAAAAAGCCGCCCGCGAGAGCGCCCGCAAAGCCAAGGTCCACAACAAAAAGCTGCGCGACTGCCGCGTCCACCTCGACAGCAAAGACAAAAACCGCGAGGACAGCACCATCTTCATCACCGAGGGCGACAGCGCCAGCGGCTCCATCACCAAGAGCCGGGATGTCAACACCCAGGCCGTCTTCTCCCTGCGCGGCAAGCCCCTCAACTGCTACGGCCTCACCCGCAAAGTCGTCTATGAAAACGAGGAGTTTTATCTGCTCGCCAACGCCCTGCAAATCGAGGACTCCCTCGACGAGCTGCGCTTCAACAAAATCGTGCTCGCTACCGACGCCGACGTGGACGGCATGCACATCCGGCTGCTCATGATCACCTTCTTCCTGCAGTTCTTCCCCGAGCTCGCCCACATCCCGAACGCGCGCCAGGGCCATCTTTACATCCTGCAGACCCCGCTTTTCCGCGTCCGCAATAAAAAGGAAACCCTCTACTGCTACAACGAGGAGGAAAAGCAGCGCGCCCTCGACCGCCTCGGCCGCAACGCCGAGATCACCCGCTTCAAAGGCCTCGGCGAGATCAGCCCCGACGAGTTCAAGCACTTCATCGGCCCCGACATGCGCCTCGAACCCGTCATCATGCCCGAGCACATCAAATTGAAGGACATGCTCGCCTATTACATGGGCAAGAACACCCCTGACCGGCAGAACTACATCGTCGAAAACCTCCGCGTCGAACCCGAGCTCGAAGCCCAGCCCGAAGCCGCCTAAAGTAGTCATCACTCTCCGAGTGATGACACCTCTAGAGAAGGCTGAGCTGAGCAACAGCGGGACCGCCAGCCCCCTCAATCCAGAGCCATCTCGACCAAAGGCAGTTCTTGCCGCAGCGAGCGCTTCTCCAAACCGACCAAACACTCAAGTTCCCGGCTGACCGAACTCCCGTCTTTCCGCAACAGCACCAGGATGCCGGCAGCGCGATACGACCCGCGTTCCCGCAGCAGTGACGACGTGCCGCCCGCCCCGAATTGACCGCGCAAGGACACCGTCCCGTCCGCAGAGGTGACACCGGCCATTTGGTGGGAGGTCAAAGCATCGAGCCAATCGCTTCGCTCCAGTTCCCCCAAGCCCGCAAGCCTCTCAGCCTCCGTGCGACTTCTCAGGAACAAGACCGTCTCTCCATGAATCGGAGCTCCTGCCGCGCCTTGCGTCACGCGCACGGTGAACGTCTTCATCACGGCCCCTGTCCACTGAAAACCAGGGGCAAAGAAAGCGATCCACACCAGGAATCCCACCGCCAGGATCGTCAACGAGGTGCTGATGGGATGCTTCATGGAGTCGCTGGCGGTGAACTTAAAATCGGCGCGGTGAGGGGCCAGCGCCTGGCGGAACTGGCAGCCGCCAAGAGAGCTGCTCGGTCTGGCGGCAGGGGAAATAGAGCTGGCATTTCAAGGTGGCCGCCGGGGCTGGGGAGGGCCTGCTCCGGCGGTCAAAAGACTATCCCAGGGGAGTGGAGTGGGGCCAGGCTACAACTGGCTGACAGAACGCTTTCTTTTCACTCTCAGGCTGCTCGTTCTCACTGTCAATCTCGACCCCACGCCAGGGGCCCCGGTTCCGACCTGCGCTCCGGCTGTCACATTTTTCCCGCCCTTACGCATTCGGCCAGTCTGAGAAAGACCGGCGACCATGGACGCGCCGCCACAGAATCAGCCATCACGCGATGCGCGAACCTTGCGAAGCAGCGCCTCCCACTCGCCGACATGCTTCTCCCAGGTCAGCTTTTGCATGGCCGCGCTGGCGGCGCGACCCATGCCGGCACGGGCATCCTCCGGCAGGGCCAATGCCACTCGCAGACGCTCGGCGACCGCCACCACGTTCTCAGGGTCCGGCAGCAGCAGGCCCGTCACACCGTCCTCAATGTGATCGATGGCGCCGTCGCGGGTGGAGATGAGACCGGGCAAGCCACAAGCCATCGACTGCAGCACGGTGTTGGCGCAGGCGTCGTAAAGCGTGGGATGCGCGAACCAGTCGGCGGCTTGATACAGGCGCACGATCTGCTGGGTCTGCGGCACGACCCGCAGGCGATGCCCGATCTTCAAGTGCCGAATCCGCGCCAGCCAGCGCAAGTCGAGCGGTTTGCCAACGATCCAGAGCACGCCTTTTTCCACCTGGGCCAGGGCTTGCAAAAGAGCATCGAGTCCTTTGCGGCGATGGTTGAGGGAGACGAACAAAAACACGGGATCATCAAGTCCCGTGTGCATCTGGCGGCGCATCGCCTCACGCACGGCGGCGCGGTCTGCCGGCGGGCGAAACAATGCCGTCTCCACCGCAGTGTGGATCGTCGTCAACTGTTCCGCCGGCACGCCATAGGTCTCGCTCAATTGGATCGCGACCTGATCCGAGTTTGTCACAAACGCGCGCGTGCCGCCGCCCGTGTAGAGACGCCGCTCCAGGCTCAGCTCCAATTGATTCTTCAAACTTAGCCGCTTCCAAAAAGGCAGCAGACGGGAGTAAAGCGCATGACAGCCACCGCCGGCGCGATGCACGTCCTGGCGCGTGGTGCGGCCAAATCCAAGCACGGCGTCCACGGACAACTCCGCCGCCGCGCGCGCTGCCGCGATGTCGAAGCGCAGCAGTCGCAGCGAGGCGGGGCCTTTCGCGTTCGGCAGCATGCGCACCTCCCCTTGCAGTTTGGAGGCGACCTCGTTGTTGATGCGCGCGGTGATGAACTGCAGCTCATGTCCGGCGGCGGTGAGCCGGCGGGCGAACTCGATCAGGTAATTCTCCAATCCACCCGCCGGCACCAGTTGATGATAGACCAGCGCCAGCCTCATGACTTCGACCCGCTGCTGGCGACCCGTTCATCCTCATACTTGCGGCTGTAGCGCACAAAGGCGAAAAACGCCGTGGCTACCGCGATCCACAATCCGGGGAAACCATCAAGAAATCCGCGCCGCAAAAAATAGGCGCGGAAGAACCGCCACCACGGCCGGAAAAGAGTGGCTGTGAGCGTCCACTTTTCCCCGGCTTCTTTTTGCCGCTCCAAAAACACATCGGCGAAGCCGTTGATCTTCGAAATGTAATGCCGCATGTCGCGAAACGAGTAGTGATGCAAGTCGCCCTCCAGGCGCGTTACCGCGCCCTGGCTGAGTTCGATTTTGTCATGCTCCGGGCTGCCGCCCCAGCACCCCGCGTCACGGCGGAAGATGCGCAGCTTGCGGTCGGGATACCAGTCGCCATGCGTGATCCAGCGGCCGAGGAAGAACACCTTGCGTGCCATCTCGGCGCCTGTGAAGCGCTCGTGATCACCTGAAGCGAAAAAGGCGCGAATGGAAGCGCGCAGTTCAGCGGACAGTTCCTCGTCGCAATCCAGCGCCAGCACCCAGGGTTGCGCGCAGAGATTGAGCGCCACGTTTTTTTGATCGCGATGACCGAGCCAGTCCTGATGCTGGATGCGCGCGCCAAACTCGCGCGCGATGTCAAGTGTGCGGTCCTTCGATCCCGAGTCCACCAGCACGATCTCGCGCGCCAAATCCGCCGCGCTTTGCAGGCAGCGGCGCAAGTTCGCCTCCTCATCGCAAGCGATGATGGAGATCGACAAAGGCAGGGGAAGATGCAAAACGGGAGATTGTAAGGTTGTAGTGGCGGTCTGTGACCGTCGCACTTGTTCACCGGAATTCGCACCGAATCACCAAAAAATAAGCGACGGTCACAAACCGCCGCTACAGGAGATCATAAGCCCGCCCGGCCTTCTTTTCCATGTAATGAACGAAGGAGCGGTTCACCATCTGGTAACCGCCGGGGGTGGGATAGTCGCCGGTGAAATACCAGTCGCCACAGCGCTCGCCGAGGGCGCGGTGCAGACCCTCGACGGTCTGGTAAATGACGCGCACCTCGCCCTCCCAGGCGATGCCGGCCGGACGCACCATCTTGCTGATGCGCTCGGAGAGTTCGTCGTCGGTGAAAGGAGAATAAAGGCCCTTCACGACATTGCGCATCTCGGCGGGGTCTTTTTTCAACTCCTCGCGCGCCTCTTGATAAAGGTCCTCAAGCAGGTGCCACATGCCGCGCTCCTTGGTCAGTTCGATGGCGGCTTCGAAGGCGATGAACTTGCTGATCTCCGCCATGTCGATGCCGTAGCAGTCCGGGTAACGGATTTGCGGCGCGGTGGACATGACCAGGATGCGGCGCGGGAAGGTGCGCGCCAAAATGCGCAGGAGATTTTTACGCAGCGTCGTGCCGCGCACGATGGAGTCGTCCACCACCACCAGCGTGTCGTCCAGGGTGACCACGCCATAGGTGATGTCATAAACCATCGAGGCCATGGTGTCGCGATCCCCCTCCTGGGAGATGAAGGTGCGCAGCTTCACGTCCTTGTGCGCGATCTTTTCCGCGCGCGGCCAGTTGCGCAGGATCAAGCTGTCCAGCCTGGCCTCGTCCATTTTGCCGCTTTGCCACATTTCCACCAGCGAGGCGCGAACCTCCGTGCGGCGGCGGATGCGCAAGCCGTCCATGAGGCCGTGGTAGGCGGTTTCCGCTGTGTTTGGAATGAAACTGACCACGGTCTTTTCGAGATCGCCGTCCGTGGCATCGAGAAACTGCTGTACCAACTCCGCGCCCAGATTTTTTCGCTGCTTGTAGATGACCGAGTCGTTGCCGCGAGAGAAGTAAATGCGCTCAAAGGAGCAGGGGCGGTATTCACGCGCCTCGGCGAACGGCTCGACCTGGAGAGCGGCGGTGGCGTCCGCTTTGATGGAGGCGACGTGGGCGGGCTGCAACTCGAGCACCTCGTCCTCGGAGGCGTCGAACACGGTGCGGATGGCGGCGCGCTCGCTGGCGAAGACCACGACCTCGTCGTTCTCGTAATAGAAGCAGGGGCGGATGCCGTTGGGATCGCGCATCACGAACATGTCACCGTTGCCGACGACGCCGCAAATGGTGTAACCGCCGTCCCAATGCTGGGCGGAGCGGCGCACCATCTCCGCCACATCGAGCTGCTCGGAAATGTGATTCGGAATGTCGGCGCCGGTGAAGTGCTCCTTGAGCGCGCGGTAGATGTCGGTGTGCAACTCGTCGAGGTGGAAACCGATTTCCTCCAGCACGGTCTGGGTGTCAGTGCCATAGACCGGGTGCTGGCCGCGCTCGATCATCATGCGGTGCAGTTCACCGGTGTTGGTCATGTTGAAATTGCCCATGACCATGAGGCTTTTGGTCGGCCAGTTGCTGCGGCGCAGGTAGGGATGACAGGCGCCCTTGCCGAAGGAGCCGGAGGTGCCGTAGCGGAGATGGCCCATCAGTACCTGGCCTGAATAATCAAAGTGCTCGCGCAGCACCTCGGGACGGAAAAAGCGCTCCTCATCGGCGCGGTCGCCATTGCCGAAGTGGCGGCGCATGTCGCGCACGTAATCCTTGCGGGCCTCCTCGAACATGTCATCGAGCGCGTCCTTTTTTGAGGAGCGCAGCCGGAACATGTAGGGTTGGCCGAGCGGCATGTGCAGCTTGCAGGAACCGATGCCGGTGCCGTCGTGGCCGCGGTTGCGCTGCTTTGCCATCAAGGCGTAAAGTTTGTGGAAGCCCCACAGCGCGGTGCCGTGACGGGCGTGGTAATGCTCCAGTGACTTGCGCAAGCGCACCACGGCAATGCCGCACTCATGACGGATCGGGTCGCTCATTGGGGGTCGGAAAAGTCGGTCATCCGCCGTCCTTCTTAGCGGTCATCGGGTCTCATGCAAGCCCCGGTTGCGATTCCGTCACAGACTGCCTTGCGTTTCCATCCATTCACGAAGCTGGCGCATCTGTTTTTTGTCCGGTTTGCCCGGCATTTCATGCGGATGCGGGCGTTGCAACGCCAGTTCGCGGCGGATGGCGGCGGCTTTTTCCCGGCGCTCGGGCGGAGTGAGGTCCTCCAAAAACTCCGGCACACGCGGCGCGCCGACCCGCTGGGGCGGCAGGCCGCGCACCCGCAGGTCGAGCCGCAGATCGTCGCACTGAACCTCCAGCGCGTCGCCCGTGCGCACAGGCCGGGCGGGTTTCACCGGCTGGCCATGGATGCGGACATTGCCCTTCGTGCAGGCCTGGGCGGCCAGGGTGCGGGTCTTGAACACACGCGTGTGGTGCAGCCACTTGTCGATGCGCAATTGCTCCAACTCCATGCTCGTTTTGACTCAAACCGGCCGGCGCCCGTTCAGCGCTTGGTACAAAGTCAGCTCATCGACATGATCGAGCGCGCCACCAGCCGGCATGCCTTGCGCCAGGCGCGTCAGTTGCAAGGCGCCGCCGCTGAGCACGTCGGCCAGATAACTCGCCGTCGCCTCCCCCTCCACATCGGAACCCACCGCCAGGATGACCTCCCGCACCTCTCCGGAAGCCAGACGGCGCTGCAACGACTCGATGCGCAGGTCTTCGGGCGTGACATTGTCAAGCGGCGAGAGTTTGCCGCCGAGCACATGATAAAGACCGCGATAAGCGCCCGAGCGCTCCAGACGCAAAACATCCGCCGCGTGCTCGACCACGCAAATCACCTGGCGCTCGCGCTTTGTGCCCTCGCACAGCTCGCAGCCCCTGTCCTTCTCAATAAAAAAACCGCAGTCGTCGCAGGCGGCCACCTCTCCCGCCAAGCCCGCGAGCGCGTGCGCCAGCGGCTCGCTGCGCGCCGATCCCTGCTCCATCAGCCAGAGCGCCAGCCTCTCCGCGCTGCGCGGACCCAGCCCCGGCAGACCGCGCAGCAGCGCAATCAACCGCAGGATGGGACCGGGGTAGTCGAGGGCGGGCATTCGGGGTGGAGTAATCAGTGATAGGTAATCCGTATTCAGTGTTCAGAATTCAGATTTAGCCTTTCAGCTTCGCCTTAAAATACGCCAGCGGTGCGTCCTCGACGCCCGCCATCTCGGCGCGCTCGAACTGGCGGCGCGCGCCTTCGGTGTCGCCTTTGCGCAGCAGAATGACGCCCTGCCAGAAAGCATCGCGGGCGACGGCCTGGTCCTCGCTCAAGCCATGCTTGAGTGCGAGGACCTCATAGACCTCGCTCAAAGTGCCCGAGTCACCTTGCGGCAACAGATCCAGCGGACGCACTTCGAGACCGTCCGCCGCCTTTTGATGGGTGGCGGAAGATGCCAGCAGGCGGCTGCCAAAGCGCGCGTTCTCCAATGCCAGCTTATCCCCCAACTCCGCCGCCGGGCCGCTCAAGCGCCACACCGTTTGCGCCCCCTCTGCCAAGGACGCCGCGAGCATTTCACCGCTGGTCAGTGCCAGACCGAAACGCGGACGTTTGCCGCACAGGCGCTCCAGTTCCTGCTCCCATTCAGGGAGTCGGCGGACCGCCTCCAAGGCCGCGCTCGCCGCGCTCAGGGCATGAGTTTCATCCGCGTTGGGAAAACCAAACCAAGCCCGCAGCCGGCCCGGCCCCGCCTCCTCCAGATAACCGCCCGCGCCAACGAAAAAATCGCCGAGCAATCGTCGGCCACGATTCATTAGGTCCCCCCACAACTCCGGTTCCAACTCGCGCAGCAGCGCCGTCTCGTTGAGCAGCCTGCAAGTGAGGGCGGTGGCCTGATGCCGTCCCGCTTTTGGCGCCCCGCCCTGCTGTCGCCACCAGCGTCCAAATTCCGCGCGACTCAGCCTGCCCGCGAAAACCGAGGCCATCACCGAGCGGCGATGCGACCCGGCGTCCATCAGCATCGCGGTCCCGCCCGCCAGCAAGGTGGCGCCCATGCTGATGAACGGCTCAAAAAACACGCCCTGCCATGCCAGCACCGGCCACAGGGTCAAAATCAGGAACACCAGCCCCAGCAGAAAACCCGCGCGCCGCGCCCAACCGGTCAGTGTCAGGCAGAACCATGCCGCCAGCAGAGACGCCACCGCATAGGCCGTATGCTGGAGCACGGACAAGCGGGTCAGCCCTTCGAGGAAGGGCAGTCTTTCAACAAGCCTAGCCGCCAGCGCGTTGTCCAATCCATGATGATGACAGGCCGCCGCTGTGCCAGCCACCACCGCCGCAATGATGCAGGTCAGCAGAGCGTTACGACGCATCTTTATCCCCCTCCACATGCACCGCGTCCGGTTCCTGCTGATGAATTTCCGCCGGTGTGGCCACGCCTTCGCGCCCATAACAGCGCACCACCAACTCGCTCAGATAGGGGTCGGGAGCCGCCACCGCCGGCTCGCCGAGAATGAAATCGTTGGCGCCGCCGGCGCTTACCACCAATTTCAAACCGAAGGGATAGTCCTTGAACAGGCGCGCGCACAGTTCCGCCACGCCCAGCCCTTCCCTCTCCGCGCGCCGGATCAAGGCCGCCACCGCTTCCGGCGCGAAGCGCAGGTTCAGCCCGTGCTCGGCGCTGAACTTGCGCGCGAACTCCAGCGCCGCCTGGCCACGATCATCCGCCGCCAATGTCTTCGCCGCCTCCCGGCAGCGTTGCAACGCCGCCGCCGGATCGTGGACCAGCGCCTCGTCGAGAATCAACTCCGGCAGCCCCAGGCTGGGCAGCTCGAATTTGAAATCACGCAGGATGCGCTCCCAGGCGGTGACGAGACCGCGCGCGCCGGTTTTTTCCTCCGCCGCCCGCCCCGCCACCAAGCGTAGCGTCTCGTCCTGGAACGCCGCGCGGATGCCGTAGGCGGCGAATTCACGCTCGAACTGCCGGATCAGACTGCCCTCCGAGCATTTCATGATTTGATACAAATCGTCGGCGTCCAATGGCTGGCAGACCACGCGCACAGGCAGGCGGCCAATGAACTCCGCCTCGAAGCCGTAGTCGATGAAATCCCGCGTGACCGACTCCCGCAGCAGGTCCTCGGCCGCCTCCTCCGCGACCGCCGCCGCACCGAAACCGATGGACGCTTTGTTGCGGCGTTTGCGGATGATTTTGTCCAAGCCGGAGAAAGCGCCGCTGACGATGAACAGGATGTTGCGGGTGTTGATGACCTCGCGCCCGGTGCGGCCGCGGCGCGAGTCGAACATCATCTGCATCTGGGAGCGGATGTCATTCGGTGCGTAGAGCGGCACCTCGGTCTCCTCCATCAGTTTCAGCAAGGCCGTCTGCACCCCGCGCCCGCTCACGTCGCGCCCCATGCGTTCGCCGCCGCCGGAGGCCAGCTTGTCAATTTCATCGAGGTAAATGATGCCGTGCTCGGCCAGCGCCAGATTGCCGTTCGCCTTCGCCACCAGATCGCGCACGAGGTCATCGACATCGCCGCCCACGTAACCGGTCTCGCTGAACTTGGTGGCGTCCGCTTTCACAAACGGCACCCCGATCAGCTCGGCGATGTGTTTGACCAAGTAGGTTTTGCCCACCCCGGTCGGCCCGGCGATGAGCACGTTCTGCTTGCTGAACTCCAGCGCGCGCCCCTGGCGACGCTCCTCGTGCAGCATGCGCGCGTGGTTGTAGTGGTCGCAGACGGCGGTGGCCAGCACCTTCTTCGCCTCGTCCTGGCGGATCACGAAGCGGTCGAGGTGGGCTTTAATCTCGGTGGGTTTGTAGTGGAACTCGAAGCTGGGCTCTTCTTCAGGCAATGGCTCGGGCGTGTCTCCAGCCCCGCTCTCTGGTTGCGGACCATTGCTGCTGACACTCATGTTGGTGAACAGCACCTGGCCGCCCAGGCTGTTCTTGATGAAGTCCTCCAACTTGCGCGCCATCTCGTCGGGAGAGGGCGGCGTGCGCGGGCTCTCCTCATCGGGTTCGGCGGGGGTTTTGTCGCTCATCATCTTTACTTTCCCCCGAACCACCCGCCTGACAAGCACAGATGCTGCGGACGGAGGCGGCGAACAAAAACTTGGAGAGGCCCGCTGGGTGGCGTTCCTGGATTTTTGTCTCCACAAAAGTCAATCCCGTTCGCCTGCGCTTTTCATTGGCGCGCCACCCAGGCCGGGCTTTAATCCACTCCGCCATGATCCGCCTACTCTCCTTCCTTTCCCTCGCCGCCTTGGCTCCAACCGCCAACGCCGCGCCCCCCGTTCTGGACGCCGAACTCACCGAGTCCGGTGCGCTTGTCCGCATCGATGGCAAGCTCTTCACCGAATACGTCGGCAAAGGCGCGCAACGTCCCTACCTTTACCCCATCATCGGCCCCTCCGGCGCGAATTTGACCCGGCCCTACCCGATGGCGGAGGGCGGTGCCAAGGACCACCCGCACCATCGCTCTTTCTGGTTCGCCCACGGTGCGGTCAACGGCATCGACTTCTGGGCGGACGGCGAGAAACATGGACGCCAGGAGCATCAAAGCGTGAGCGACCTGCGCGTGGCCGGCAACCAAGTCTCCTTCGCCACCACCACCCGCTGCGTTGATAAAGCAGGCAAGCCCGTGTACGATGACCGCCGCCTCATCGCCATCGAAGCACGCGAGGACGGCAGCCGCGTCGTCGATTTCACCATCCATCTCCAAGCCGCGCACGGTCCGCTGGTTTTTGGCGACACCAAGGAGGGCACCTTCGCCCTTCGCCTCTGCCCGTCCCTCACCATTGATGGCGACGACGGCCACGGCGCCATGCTCAGCAGCACCGGCAAAAAAGACGGCGCCGTCTGGGGCAAGCAGGCCGAGTGGGTCTCCGCCTTCGGCCCCGATCCGAAGGGCGAGCGCGTCACCATCACCATCTTCGATCACCCCGCCAACCTGCGCCATCCCACCTGGTGGCACGCCCGCACTTACGGCCTCTTTGCCGCCAACCCCTTCGGCAAGCACGACTTCGAAAAGCTCGAAGACAAATCCGCGGGCGACCACAAACTCGACTCCGGCGGCGTACTCACCCTCCGCTACCGCGTCCTCATCCAAGCCGGCGAACCCGATCAAGCCAAGCTGCGCAGCGAGTTCGCAGCCTTTTCCGCAACCGAAGCGAAGTGACACCCGGCGACCGAGCCGGACGCCCCACTCACCACTCACTCCGCGAATGCACCGCCGCCAGTTCCTCAAACGCACCTTCGCCCTCAGCGGTCTCACCCTGGCCGGCGGCGGGTGCGACTGGTCCGGCAGCCCCGGCACCGATGTGCGCCTCGGCATCTGCGGTTTCCACGGCAAGGGCCTGCATCACATCAAAGATCTCGTCAATCGCCGCGGCGCCCGCATCGTCGCGCTTTGCGATGTGGATCAGCGCTCCATCGACATCGGCCTCAAAGAGTTCGAGAAGGAAAAAATCAAGCCCGTGGTGCATCGCGACTACCGCGAGTTCGTGCAGGACAAGGAAATCGACGGCGTCATCATCGCCACCCCGAACCACAGCCACACCCTCATCGCCCTGCACGCCATCGCCGCCGGCAAGCACGTTTATGTCGAGAAACCCGTCAGCCATAATTTGACCGAGGGCCGCAAGCTCGTCGAAGCCGCTCGCCATCGCCCGAACCTGATCGTCACCCACGGCATGCAACTCCGCTCCGACGCAGGCAAAGCCGAAGCCTTCGCCTGGCTGAAGGAGGGTCACCTCGGCCCCGTCACCCTCGCGCGCGGCCTCAACTACAAAACCCGCGAGAGCATCGGCAAAGTCACCGGCCCCAAAAAGGTCGCCAGTTACATCGACTACGACCTCTGGTGCGCCTGCCGCGAGGTGAAGCCGATGATGCGCGCCAAGCTGCACTATGACTGGCACTGGCAGTGGGACTTCGGCAATGGCGACATCGGCAACCAGGGTCCCCACCAACTCGACGTGGCCCGCTGGGCGCTTGAGCAGCCCGCCCTGCCCCGCCACGCCCTCAGTATCGGCGCGCGCTGGGGATACGACGACGACGGCCAGACGCCGAACAACCAGCTCGCCTGGTTTGACTACCAGCCCGCCCCTTTGCTCTTCGACAATCGCGGCCTGCCCCTGCGCGACATGGACTGGCGGCTTGAACCCGCCTACAAGGACATCCGCATCGGCAACGTCGTCCACTGCGAAGGCGGCTGGCTGGCGGAAAGCCGCGCCTTTGACGCCAGCGGCAAGCAGGTGAAAAAGTTCAGCGGCAGCGGCGGCGCCGATCACATGGCGAACTGGCTCGAATCCATCCGCCAGGGCAAACCCGTCACCCCGCATCTCGATGTCCTCCACGGCCACGTCTCCGCCGGCCTCGCCCACCTCGCCAACATCTCGCATCGCATCGGTCAAAAAGCCGGACCCGATGTCGTGCGCGAACGTCTCGGCGGCGGCGCCTTGATCCAGGAAACCCTCGCCGACTTCGACGCCAACCTCCGCGCCAACGGCATCGATCCCGCCAGCGAAAACGCCATCCTCGGCGCGCTCCTCACCTTCAACCCCGATACCGAGCGCTTCGAGGGCGAGTTCAAAGTGGAAGCCAATGCTCTGCTTGATGAGGAGTATCGCGCCGGTCACGAGTTGCCCGTCGTAACCTGAGGGTGGCGCAAGCTTCCAGCTTGCGTTCCATTCAAACGGGCAATCAAGATGTTTGCCCCACTTTCAAACCATGCTGCCCGGTCTCAACCAGCTCAAACTCCCCGACCCCTGGCAGCATCAAGCCGTCAATCATTTGCGTGCCGGCAGCGACGTGGTGGTCAGCGCTCCCACCGGCGCCGGCAAGACCTACATCTTCGAGATGCTGCACCAGTCCGGTCATCTCAAAGGCCAGGCCGTTTATACCGTGCCCACCCGTGCGCTCGCCAATGACAAGTACGCCGAGTGGAAGGACGCGCGCTGGGACGTCGGCATCGCCACGGGTGATGTCTCGGAGAACATCCACGCGCCCGTGCTCGTCGCCACCTTGGAGACACAGATCGAGCGACTGCTGCGCGGGGAGGGACCCGCGCTGCTGGTCATCGATGAGTATCAAATGATCGCCGACGCCTCGCGCGGCAGTCATTACGAGGGCGCCATCGCCCTGGCGCAGGAGGAAACCCGTTTGCTGCTGCTCAGCGGCTCGGTGGCGAATCCCGATGATGTCGCCGCCTGGCTGCGCCACTTGGGACGGCCCGCGGAAGTCGTGCTCACCAAGGAGCGCCCCGTGCCGTTGGAGGAGGTGCCGGTGGAGAACCTGCCGCAGCGCATGGCGCGGCACTTTGACGGTTACTGGCCCAAGTTCGCCGCCGCCGTCCTGCTGGCCGACCTCGCTCCCCTGCTCATCTTTGCCCCGCGCCGCAAGGAGGCGGAGTCCATCGCACGCAAACTCGCCGCTGAACTGCCTCCAGGCGATCCTCTCCAACTCACCACCGAGCAGCGCGCCGTCTGCGGACGGGAACTCTCGCAACTGCTCGAACGCCGCATCGCCTACCATCACAGCGGCCTCTCCTACGGCGCGCGCGCCGGTGTCATCGAGCCGCTCGCCAAAGCCGGCCAGCTCCGCGTCATCACCGCCACCATGGGTCTCGCCGCCGGCATCAACTTCTCCGTGCGCAGCGTGCATGTGGCCGCCACCACCTTCCACGATGGCCGCGGCGAGCACCGCCTCGCCAGCGACGAACTTCTGCAAATGTTCGGTCGCGCCGGACGACGCGGTCTCGACGAGCGCGGCAGCGTCATCAGCACCCGGCAAAGCCCCGGCCTCGGCGATGCCCGCGCCGCGCGTTTGCATCGCGGCAGCGTGCTGGCTTGGCCGCTCTTCCTGCGCGTCATGCGCCACGCCGCCAGCTCGGGTGATGATCCCTTCACCGCCGCCGAAACCTTCGCCGCGCGGCTTTATGCCAAGGTGCCGCCGCCCCTCGGTCTGGAGGACCTCCCCGATGACGGCGCGCATTCCCCCTCGCCCGACCAACCCGCCACAGCCGCGCTCTTCGGCCTCGAAGCCTTTGAAAAACAACTGCTCAACACCCATGGGGAATGGGAGCGCCGCTCCAGTTACCCGCCGCGGCGCGCCACCCTCGCCGAATGCTGGCTCGCCACCCCCGAGCGCGTCACGCCCGCGCTTGCCTTCGGCCCCTTCGCCGGACGTTTCGCCGCCGGCCTGGGCCGCGTGTTCCGCATGGAGCAAAGCGACCCCGGCGCGCCGCGCCGCTTTGGGGTCGAGCTTCCTCTGGGCACGCTGATTGAAAACTCCACGCAAACCTTTCGCCCCACCAAAAACCTGCGCAAACTGCTGAAGCTGCCACGCCGAGTCGAGCACCTCGACCTTGGCGAGATCGAGCACACCCACCTTCCCGCGCTCGCCCACGCGCTGCTCGCACAGGTGCCCGCCTTAAAGCCCACCGGCGAGCCCGCGCTCGTTGAGTTCCACGAGCGCGACGGCGTCCTGCACGCGCGCTTCGATCTCTCCCCGCTTGAAACCGACGCCCTCGAAGACTCCCAGCACCGCCCCATCCTCGAACCCCACGAGCGCGTGCTGACACGGCGACAGGCCACCGAGCCAGCCCCCTCACCACTCACCACTGACCACTCACCGCAACGCCGCCCCCCGCGCCGCGGTTCCCCCCTGCACACCTGGATGCAGCTCGGCCTCATCGACCCCAACGGTGCCCCCACCCGGCGCGGCGAAATCTTTTCCTTTTTCCAAGGCGGCGAGGGCCTCGCCGTCGTCGCCGCACTCGAGGACGAAACCTATCCTGTGGACGAACTCGTCCTCCACCTCGCCAACCTGCGCGCCGGCGTTCGCTTCGATCTCTCCCCCTTGGGGCGCGGCCATCCTGACCGCGAGGGGCGCGGCCATCCTGGCCGTGACACCGGCCCGCGGGCTTCCCAGCCCGCCATCCCCCCCTCCGAGCGTCTCAGCGCCGCCTGCCGCGCCGCCTTCGGTTTCCTCAACCACCACGGCTACCTCGAAAACGGCCTGCCGCTCGACTACGGCGAGGGCGCCGCCGAAGTGCTCGACGTCCTGCTCCATCCCGACCGCCCCGGCTCCGCCGACCTGCGCCATGGCGTCCCCGAGGGCGATCTCTCCCGCGCCTACATCGAGTGGCTCAGCCAGCTCCGCCACATCCATCACGCGCCGTCCCACGACTGGCCGCGCTGGACGGCCCTTCAGGAGGCCGCGCGCGCCACTTTGAAACAGCACACCGCCGCCCTGCGCCACCTTTTCCACCTCGACCTGCCGCCGCTCACCAACCGCCAAAAAACGGGCCGCGCGCGCCATGTGCTCATGACGCGCTAGCGCGCCGTAGTCCGCGAGTCCTCTCGCGGCCGGCAGCCGGAGCGCGAGTGGCTTCACTCGCCTTCCCCGCTCACCCGCGCCGCCGCCACTGCGCGCCGGGACTGAGCTGCACCCGGTAACCTGTCAGGTGACCGTTCGAGTAATCCGTCTTGCCCAAAGCCCCTACCATCCAAATGCCCGTGGCGCGCTTCCAGGCCGCGCTCATGCTTTCCGCCGTGTGACAGCCCCAACTGTGGCAGTAGGCGTTGGGCGCGAACGCGCTCGACCGGATGCGCCGCAGGTCCGCCTCATGCAGCCAAGCGCTCGACCCGCCATAGACAGACGAACTGTAATCGAACATGAAGCAGAACTTGTTCGAGTGGCCGAAGTACTCAAAGCCGCTCACCTTCACACTGCGACGGTTCATGCCGTTGTTGATGTAGCTGATCAGCTCGTCGCCCGTGCGAAACCATACCAGCCGGATGCCATAGGTGTCGCGCACCGACTCCACGAAACTCACCAGCGGCTGCCGGTCCTCTGCGGCGCGCCGCGCGTAAGCGTCGCCATACACCAGCCAAGTGAGGGTCGTGCCGCGCGGCAAGGTTCTTTGCAACTCCTGCATTCTCACGCGCGCGGGCCGCACAAAGTTGCCCCACCAGCGGTCATGCTGCTCGTCCGGCTTGCGCAAATTTTCCCAGACGCGCAAAGCCGGCCCGCCGCTGACCACGAGATACTCCGTCGTTTGTCCACTCGCCTCGACCACGGCGTTCAGCACGAACAACAACACGCCGCAGGTTACCGCGGTACAAGGAGAGAATCGGAAAAGAGGCATGGCAGGATCGCCCGCATGGTTGACGCACCAAGCCTCGCAATCAACCGCCACTTGGACCGAATCACGCAGGCCACACCCCTTGCGCCACGAGCTGCCGCGTCGCCGCCTCCGCCCAGCCGCGATTCGCCGCCGGACTCGCCGGACTCGGATGCAGCACCCTGCCCACGCGCGCATCGCCGCCGAGCGCCGACACCGCCCGCCGCAGACGCTCCTCGGCAAAGGCCCCGACCCCAATCACCCACTCCGGCTCCAACCGTCGCAGCACCGCGCGCAGGTGGGCATCGCAGGCCGCCTCCATCGGGGTGCTCTCCGCCACTGGCAGCTTGTCCGGCGTCACATTCGCGCCGGACGCGCTCATGAAGACCAGCGGGCAGTAGTTCGCCACGAAATGCTCCTTAAAATACGCCTCCGCCGTCCCAAACCGCTGCGCAAACAGCCCCCATAACCGCCGCCCGCTCACCTCCGACTTCGGACAGTCAAAACCCTGCACGGGCCGCTTCGGATGCTCCCGCTGCGGCTTCGCCACCGCCGACTCGATGCCCATCCAGTCGCGCACCGCAGGAATTTCTCCAAAAGGCACGCCCGTCTGCGCCATGCCAAACGGCCCCGGATTCATGCCCATGAACACCACCCGCTTCCGTCCGCCACCGAACCGGCTCAGGTATTCCCGATGCGGCTCCCAGGCATACTCGAGCGGGCAATACACATGCGTCACCGGCTCCGCAAAGCGCAGCCCGCGCAGCGCTGCGCGCAGCTTCAACGCCGCCTCCTCCAGACTTTGCTTCATGGTCTCGACTTCGGACATGCCGACTACTGCCGCCACCCGCCGCCAAGCGCAAGCGCCCTCACGCACCCGGGTGTTTCATGGATGCTGGTGCCCACGCCCCCTCCAAAGCAACGGCACGCGGCCCCGCCGCCGGCCCGGTTGGGATGACCCTGCCGCGCTGCCATTGCGGAGCGGGCCTTCCTGGAGCGGAATCACCAATGACGATTTTGAAACCCGTTCGGACGCGCCGCCGGAACGCAGCTTTGGCAACCAGCCCGGACGCTCGGATCAGTTGCGGGGAGGCGAATTGTCCTTCCCTGGGTCTTCCCCTGGGGGAGGCGGCTCCTGACCGCCGCGGAAGGTCCTGAACAACAGGCGGCTGATGTAGAGGCACCAAAAAAGCAGGGCGATGCGGAGACACCAAATAATAAGTTCTTCAATCATATGGAGGCAATTGGGCGCGAAAATGAGCGGCGGAGACAGGTCAGCTTGCGCGCGACGGGCAGTGACCGTCGGCCGCGGGGCACAAGCAGGGACGTCTGGCGTGGCGACGTCCGCTAAGGAACCGCTCACAGCGAGCGGGGCGAGTCAGAGCCAGCTTGCTGGCGGCCCGCGAATACTGGTGCCCTCAGGCTCGGAGGAAACAGGCGGCGCGGACGGAGTCAAGCCGACCGCAGTCTCACCCCCTGAGGGCATGGAGAGCGCCTCCGCCTCCAACCACGTTGCCAGCAGCTTGAAACTGCTTGGCGCGGGAAATGCGTCCCCATCCGTGAGGCTGGCAGCTTGCAACTGCTGCCCGCCCGAGCCGTCGGACTGGGAGTGCCCGTAGGCCAGAGCCGCCGGCACGGCGCCGAGCAGCGCCAAAAGCGCCGACAAGGCAAAAACAAGCGGAAGACGACGAATACGCAACACCAACAGAGAATCCACCAGATTGCGAATTTCGTCAACTGGCGCGAGAAGCCGCCGCTGCTTGCCCGCAAGAACCAGTCGTTTTGCCCCGGCTGAAGGCACCGTCTTTTGATCCACTTTCGTCTCGGTTTTAAGTTTCCTGAAGCGAGTCTTAAGCCGGCTGCATTTCGCTCTCGACTCCGCGCGGGTGTTTGGCTAGCTTTTCACTGCAACAGGTGGCAATCGCCAAGCGTTATCCGCGACCGCGCACTCGCCTGCCATGTCCACTCCAACCACCTCGAATCCACCCCCACATCCAACCATGGTCCGTTCCACCTTCTCACGCCGCCGCTTCCTCGGCCGCTCCTCCGCCCTCGCCGCAGGTCTTTTCACCGCGCCTAACCTGCTGCTGCACGGCCAGAATGGCGCCGGCAAGCGCCTCAACCTCGCCGTGATCGGCGCCTATGGCAAAGGCCAGTCCGACACGCAAGCCGTCACCCTTGCCCATAACATCGTCGCGCTGGTGGACGTGGACCAAAAGCGCCTCGAAGAAGCCGCCAAGAAGAACGAGAAAAACCACCTGGACGCCGGCGGCAGCGCCCCCAAAGCCCCCAAGCTTTACCAGGACTACCGCAAGATGTTCGATGAAATGGCGGGTGAGATCGACGGTGTCATCGTCTCCACCCCCGACCACACCCACTACCCGGCCGCCATGTGGGCCATCAAACACGGCAAGCATGTCTGCGTGCAGAAGCCTTTGTGCAATTTTATTTCCGAGGTTCGCAACCTGCACAAGGCCGCCAAGGACGCCGGCATCGTCACCCAGATGGGCAACCAGGGCCGCACCATGGACGGCCAGCGCATCGCCAAGGAATGGATCGAACAGGGCGCCATCGGCGAACTCCAGGAAATCCGTCTGTGGACGAACCGCCCCATCTGGCCGCAGGGTCCCCTCGCCAAACGCGCCGCCGAAGCCCCGGCCCACCTCAACTGGGACCTCTGGCTCGCCCAGGAAAAAGAGGAGCCCTACTTCGAGTTCGAACTGCCTGAAGGCATGTCCAACAAGCGCAGTGGCAATAGCATCCACCCCTTCGCTTGGCGCGGCTGGTGGCAGTTCGGCTCCGGCGCCCTGGGCGACATGGGCTGCCACATCATGGACGCCAGCTTTTCCATCCTGGGCCAGTTGATCCCCGAAAAGATCGAGGCTGAAAGCGGCCTCATCTCCGACACCTGCGCGCCCATGTGGAGCAAGCTCGTCTATCACATGCCCGCCGGCCAGCACAAGGCCATCAAGGTCACTTGGCACGATGGCATGAAGGATGGCGCGCCCAACAAGCCGGAAATCTCCCCGCACATGACCAGTGAACTCGCCGTCAAAGCGTTCGAGAAGGCAAGCAGCGGCATGATGTTTATCGGCAGCGAGGCCACCCTGTTCGAGGGCGAAGCCTACTGTTCCAGCCCGGTCATTTACAACGAGGAGCGCTACACCCAGGTGCGCCTCGACATGAAGGCCGGCAAGATCAAGCAGACTGAGACCCGCAGCGTCATGCCAAACAACCCGCAAGGCGAGTGGGCGCACCATATCGTCAACGGCGGCGCCCCCAGTTCCAACTTCGACTACTCCTGCCCGCTCACCGAGTTTGTGCTTCTTGGCAACCTCGCCATCCGTTCCCAGCAGACCATCTCCTGGGACAAAGACGGCATGAAGGTTTCCAACGCCGAAGCCGCCAACCAATACGTCAGCCGCTCCGCCTATCGCGATGGCTGGCAACCCTCCTGACGAAACGACGGCATTCCTGCCGTCTTAGCTTCGCCATCACAAATGCACGACGCCGCGCCTCGCCGCGCGGCGTCGTTTTTTTTGCGCGCCTCAGCCGGCCTGCTCCCCCTCCCCCACCATTTCCAAAAACAGCTCCTCCAGATTGATGCCGCCGCGCTCATGCTGGCCGCGCAGTTCCTCCATCGTGCCCAGCGCAATGAGCCGGCCCTGTTTGAGGATGCCGATGCGATCCGCCAATTCCTCCGCGATGTTCAACAGATGCGTGCTCATCAACACCGTCGCACCGGCTTGGCTGCGCGCCTTGAGCTCCTCCTTGACCGTGCGCGCATGGATCGGATCCAGCCCCACCATCGGCTCGTCAATGACCACCACTCTCGGATCGTGCAGCAGCGCCGAGGCAATCGCCAGCCGCTGCCGCGTGCCGTGGCTCAGATTCTCAATGCGTTTGGCCGCGCTTTCATGCAGACCAAAGCGCGTGAAGAGCGCCGCCGTCTTCGCCGCCGCGTCCTTCCTTGTCATGGAAAACAACTCCGCGATGAACTCCATGAACTCCGCCGGCGTCAGTTTCTCATAGAACTGCGCCACGTCCGGCACATAACCCAAAACCGCCTTGGCCGCCAGCGGATCCACCGCCATGTCATGACCACAAACCCGCACCGAGCCCGCGTCTGGCTTCATCAATCCAGCCAGGATTTTAATGGCCGTCGTTTTGCCCGCGCCGTTGGGGCCAAGAAAGGCGAACAACTCCCCCGGCTGGATGGACAGGCTCAGTCCATCCAGCGCCTTGAGGCTGCCGTAATGCATGGTCAGGTTTTCGATTTCAATCATGAAGAGCAGTCAATAAAGGATCAGTGCTCCACCAAGTCCGGCTCAAGCCCGTGAATGAGCGGTTCCTTGAGGGCGAAGCCGTGCGGCAAGTCCACCCGCGCCAGTTCGCCCACCTCGGTGAAGAGAGCCCGGACTTCGTAGAGATCAAAAACCTGCAATTGGATGACAAAGCAGCGGCGACCGCGGCCGGCGAGGTCCATCACCCCTTCCCGCGCCGACATCTCCAGTCGCGGCTGTTCCGGTTTGACCCCGGATTTCCCCAGCAACCCCTCAAACAATCCCAAGCGGCTGCCCACGCCTGCCAGCGCCAGCGCGCCCTGGGTGTCCAACACCACCTTGCCCTGATCGCGCACCTCCAGTTCCGGCCTGTTTTGCCCTTCCTGCCAGCGCAGCAGCACCGTGCGGCCGGAGTCAGACCCCGTCATGTCCATGCGCAACCCCGTCAACTCCTCGGCCTCCAGCAAGTCCGCCTCGATGCGCCAGCCCGCCGTCACCTTTTGCCCCTGCCCCACCGCCGTGTCCACCCCGCCGCTGACTGTGAGCCGGTAGAGCGGCCGGCCGTCGCGTCCCGGTTTCGGCGACTTGATGACATGGAAATTCGCATGCCCCAGCCGCGTCTGGTGATGATAAACATGCAGCGTGTTGCTGTGCATCGCTGCCTGGTTCAAAAAAAGATCGAGCACCAGGCGCGGCGGCACCTCCGCCAGCACTGAGTGATTCGGGAAATAGACATTGCGCAGCAGCAGGCCGGTCATCACCGCCCAAAACAAAACCAAAATCGCCGTCGTCACCCGCCAAAGCATCGACGTAACCTGCACGAGTTGCCGCCTTTTTGCAAAGCCGCATCTCGGTCAACTTACTCGTTGACACGGGGCAGCGCGGGCTGCGCTTTCCTAGCATTAACATCCCATCCCGTCTGCAACGAGCCTGTCCAGGACCAGGAGCGCCCGCCCCCGCCAAACACGCCGGCACCCTTTTTGAGCAGCCCCCTTCCCCCCGTTGACCTGCGGCTGATCGGCTCTATGCTAAGCGTTTATCATACTTCATGAGCCAGGACAAATCCGCCATCAGCCCCCGCCGCGTCGAAGACTTTCCGGAATGGTACCAGCAGGTCGTGCGTGCCGCCGACATGGCGGAGAACTCGGAGGTGCGCGGCTGCATGGTCATCAAACCCTGGGGTTACGGCCTCTGGGAAAACATTCAGCGCCAGCTCGACGTCAAATTTAAGGAGACCGGCCACGTCAATGCCTACTTCCCCCTGCTGATCCCGCTCAGCTACCTCGAAAAAGAGGCGGAGCATGCCGAGGGCTTCGCCACCGAGTGCGCGGTGGTCACTCACCACCGTCTGGAGGCGCAAAAGCAGCCGGATGGCAGCACCAAAATGATTCCGACCGGCGAGTTGGCCGAGCCGTTCGTCATCCGCCCCACCTCGGAGACCATCATCGGCGCCGCCTTTGCGCGCTGGGTGGAGAGCTACCGCGATCTGCCACTGCTCATCAACCAGTGGGCCAATGTCATGCGCTGGGAAATGCGGCCGCGCTTGTTCCTGCGCACCGCCGAGTTCCTTTGGCAGGAGGGCCATACGGCGCACGAGACGGCGGAGGAGGCGATGGTGGAGACCAAGCTCATGCACAAGGTCTATGCCGACTTCCTGCGCAATCACCTGGCCATCCCGGTGATCGCCGGGGAGAAGACTGAGAACGAGCGCTTCCCCGGCGCGGAAAACACCTTCACCGTCGAGGCCATGGTGCAGGACCGCAAAGCCATCCAGGCCGGCACCTCGCACTTCCTCGGCCAGAATTTTGCCAAGGCCGCCAACATTCAGTTCCTTGGCCGCGACAATCAGCGCCAATTTGCCTGGACCACCAGTTGGGGAGTCAGCACCCGCCTCATCGGCACCATGATCATGGCGCACGCCGACGACGACGGCATGATCATGCCGCCGCGCGTCTCGCCCGTGCAGATCGTCATTCTGCCGGTGACCCCCAAGCCGGAGACACGTCAGGAGGTCATCGACGCCTGCGAGGCCCTGGCCCGCACCCTGCGCTCGCAAATCTGGGCGGGCGAACTGCTGCGTGTGCAGGTGGACAAACGCGACATCCCCGGCGGCACCCGCAATTGGGAGTGGATCAAAAAAGGCGTGCCTCTGCGCATCGAACTCGGCCCGCGCGACATCACCAGCCGCAGCCTTGCCGTCAGCCGCCGCGACGCCGGCTCGAAAGGCAAGGAAGTCCAGCCCAAGGAGGAGTTCCTGCAAAATGTCACCGAAATCCTGCAAGACATTCAGGACACCCTGCTGGCCCGCGCCACTACTCTGCGCGACGAACACACCCGCAAACTCGACACCCTGGAGGAATTCACCGCCTTCTTCACCCCGCAAAACGCCGACAAACCGGAAATCCACGGCGGCTTTGCGCTCATGCACTGGGCCGGCGGCAACGAGGACGAGGAACGCCTGGCACGCGAACACAAGGTGTCCATCCGCTGCATCCCGTTAGGCGATGAGTATGCGGAGGAAGGAACCTGCTTCCTCACCGGAAAGCCAAGTTTCCGGCGCGTCCTTTTCGCGAAGAGTTACTGATGGCGGCAGAACGAAGCTGGGCAGAAAAACCTGCACTGCCATCCCTCACGGTCAGACCGATCCCGCCGCCGCTTTGCAGATCTCCCAGAAGCTGTCCGGCTCCAGGCTGGCGCCACCGACGAGCGCGCCATCGACATCGCTCTGGGCGATGAGTTCGGCCATGTTTCCTGGCTTGACGCTGCCGCCGTATTGCAGGCGGATTTTCTGCGCGGTGTCGCCGTCGTAGATTTTGGCCAGCGTGGCACGGATGAACGCGTGCGCTTCCTGCGCTTGCGCCGGACTGGCGGTGCGGCCGGTGCCGATGGCCCAGACCGGCTCGTAAGCGATGACGCAGTCGAGGACTTTATGGGCGCCGACTTCAGCGAGACCGCCTCGCAACTGGGTTTCAAGAACGGTCTCGATCTGGCCGCCGTCGCGTTCCTCCAGCGTCTCGCCTATGCAGAGAATGGGATGCAAACGCGCCTCCAGGGCGGCGATCACCTTGGCGTTGATGACCGCGTCTGTTTCGCCGTAGATCGAGCGGCGCTCGCTGTGGCCGAGAATGACGTGGAGGCAACCGCACTCCTTGACCATGCGCGCGCTGGTCTCGCCGGTGTAGGCGCCGGCAGGATGCTGGCTCATGTTTTGTGCGGCCAGTTCGACGCCTTTTTCACGGCCATTTTTGAGCACGGCGCTGGCGCGCTCCAAGCTGACGAAGGGCGGCGCGATGACGACTTGCACGGGGCCTTTTTCCGGCAGCAGGCGAATGAATTCGCGCAGGAACTCCTCGGTTTCCTGGGGAGTCATGTGCATCTTCCAGTTGGCGGCGATGATGGGTTTGCGGGTATGGGCCATGCGGGGATTGCGGGGTCGTTGAAAAAATGAAAGGGACGGTGGGGCGGCTGGCGAAAATCACTTGTCCTGCAAGACCGCCACTCCTGGAAGCACTTTTCCTTCCAAAAGCTCCAAAGAAGCGCCGCCACCGGTCGAGATGAAGGTGACCTGATTGGCCATGCCGGCTTTTTTGACGGCCTTCACGCTGTCGCCGCCGCCAATGATGGTCTTGGCGCCGGCGGCGGTCGCTTCCGCCACGGCACGCGCCACGCCGAAGGTGCCCTCGGCGCAGGCCTTGATTTCGAACACACCCATCGGGCCGTTCCAGACGACGGTTTTGGCGGACTTCAATTCCTCCGCGTAGAGCTTCAAGGTTTCCGGGCCGATGTCCACGCCCTCCCAGCCATCGGGAATGCCTTCGCCGGGCTGGGTGAAGGACGGGGTGCTGACGGTCTTGCCTTTGAAATCCAGCTCCTCGACGATCATGTTGTCCACCGGCAGCAGAAATTTGACATTGCGCGCCTCGGCCTTGGCGAGAGCAGCTTTGGCGGTGTCCACTTTGTCCGGCTCGCACAAGGATTTGCCGATGCCCTGCCCTTGTGCCATCTTGAAGGTGTAAGCCATGCCGCCGCCGATGAGAATGGCGTCGGCTTTGTCGAGCAGGCGGTCGATGACCTGGATTTTGTCGCTCACTTTGGCGCCGCCGAGAATGACCACGAAGGGACGCGCCGGGTTTTCCAACTCGTCATGCAGGTATGCCAGCTCTTTTTCCATCAGCAAACCGGAGACGGCGGGCAGATGCGCGGCGACACCCGCCGTGGAGGCATGGGCGCGGTGCGCGGAACCAAAGGCGTCGTTCACATAGACCTCGGCCAGCTCGGCCAGTTGCGCGGCCATGCCGGAGTCGTTGGCTTCCTCCTCGGCGTGGAAACGCACGTTTTCGAGCAGCAGCACACCGCCGTCGGTCAGGGCGAGCGCTTTTTCTTTGGCCTCGGCGCCGATGCAATCGGAGGCGAAAGCGACCTCGCGACCCAGCAACGCGCTGAGCGCCGCGGCGACCGGTTGCAGACTTTGCTTCGGGTCGGGTTTGCCTTTGGGGCGGCCCAAGTGACTGCACAAAATGACGCGCGCGCCCTTGTCCAGCAAAGCTTGAATCGTCGGCAGCGTCATGCGCATGCGAGTGTCATCGGTGATCACCATCGCTCCGTCCTGCTCCTCCAGCGGCACGTTGAAGTCTGCGCGCACGAGCACGCGTTTGCCGGAGAGATCGAGGTCGTGAATCGTTTTTTTGGCCATGTCTTGAGGGAGGTTTGCAGTGGACGGTATCGCCAGGGGGCTGCGAGGCTAGCACAATGTCCGCCATGGTCTTGTGAAAAATGCGGAAATCACCGGAAGACGGAAGATCACAAGCCATGCCGGCGGCGTTTGGCCTGGAGCGCCGTTTCCACCTCCGCCAGCGGCAGGCAGTTCAAGATGTCCCGGCGTCTGAGCCAGCCTTTGCGGGCGGATTGAATGCCGAATATCACGTCTTTGAGACCCTCGGTGCTGTGCGCGTCCGGATTGATGGAAGTCATCACCCCCTGGTCACGCGCGGTTTTCCACCAGCGCCAGTCCATGTCCAGGCGCCAGGCGCTGGCGTTGAGCTCGATGAGGGTGCCGTTGGCGGCAGCGGCGGCGATGACCTTCGGCAGATTGACGGCGCTGGCCGGGCGCTGGGTGAGCAGGCGGCCCGTGACATGACCGAGCATCGTCACATGCGGGTTTGAGATGGCTTTGAGGATGCGCTCGGTCATCTCCTCCTCCGGCAGGTTGAGCGCGTTGTGGACGCTGGCCACCACATAGTCCAGCTCCGCCAGCAACTCATCGTCAAAATCCAGGCCGCCATCCCGCAGGATGTCCACCTCGCTGCCGGCGAAAAGTTTGAAGGGGATTTCCTCGGCGGCAAACTCAGCGTTGAGTTCGCGGATTTCAGCGATCTGCTGGCGCAGGCGGCCGGCGTTGAGACCGTTGGCTTGGAAGGAACTTTTGCTGTGATCGGCGATGCCGAGGTATTGGAAACCGAGATCGATGGCGGCCTCCGCCATCTGCCGCAAAGTGGCGCGGCCATCGCTGGCGGTGGTGTGATTATGGAACACCCCGCGCAGGTTCTCCAGCTTCACCAAGTCCGGCAGCGTGCCGTTCTCGGCGGCCTCGAATTCGCCGTTGTTCTCGCGCAAGGCGGGTTCGACGTAATCCAGGCCCAAGGCGCGATAGAGACCGGCCTCGTCCTCGATCTCAGGCGGCGGCTTAGCTTCCCTGCCCTCCACGGGCTTGAGTCCGTATTCGTTAAGCGACCATCCATGATCCAGCGCGCGCTGGCGCATGACGATGTTGTGCTCCTTGCTGCCTGTGAAGTAGTTCAGCGCGAACGGAAACTCGGCGCAGGAGACCGCCCGGAAGTCGCACTGCAAACCGTCCGCGACGTGGATGCTGGCCTTGGTGTCGCCATGCGCAATGACATCCACCACCAACGGATGCGCGATGAAGGCCGCGATCACCTCCTCCGGCTGGCGGGTGGCGACGAGAAAGTCCAAGTCATGCACGATCTCTTTGCCGCGCCGGAAGCTGCCGCAAATCTCCACTTGCGCCGCCGCCGGGTGTGCCTGCAAAAACTCGCGCAACTGCGCGGCCACGCAATGCACCTGGTCGAGCCTGAACTCGGAGGCATGCGCCTCGCGGAAGGCGATGCTCTCAAGGATTTTCTCCACGCTTTTTTGACCGAAACCGGCCAGTTCCGCCGCCGCGCCCGAATCGCAGGCACGTTTCAGATCGGCGATGCTGCCGACACCGAGCTCGCTGTGCAGGGCTTTGATTTTCTTCGGCCCCAGTCCCTGCAAGTCGAACAACTCGAAAATGCCCTCAGGAAACTCCGCTTTGAGTTTCTCATAAAACTCCAGGCGACCCGTGACGGCCATTTCATGGAGCTTGTCTTGCAGAGCCTCGCCCAGCCCTTTCACGCCCTGAAGCTGGTTGTCAGCAGCCAGTTTCATGAGGTCGCCAGGAAACGACTCGACGATTTCGGCGCCGGTTTTGTAGGCGCGGATTTTGAAGGGGTTCTCGCCCTTCAGATCGAGCAGCAGGGCAATGCGATGGAAGATGTCAGCGGCGGCTTCGCGGGTCACGAGCGAACTGTGCGCAGGGTTGCGGAAAGCGCAACGCGGGCTTGATCTGTTTTGGATCGGCGTTGGAGTTCGAGCTTCAGCTTGTCTGGGGGCGGGTAGATGCGGAGCCCGCCCCCCGTGTTGCCTGAAGGCCTCACTGCAACAGGCTCAGCGCGTCACCTGCGAAACCGAAGGGCCGCGCGACAGCACGACGCGGAAGCCGACGGTGTTGCGGCGGGCATCGGCGGGCAGGGGAGTGCGGGCCGAGGCGAGCAGTTCCTCCTGGGAATGGCTGCGCCAGTTGCCGCCGCGCACGGTGCCCATGACGTTGCGCTCGTCGCTGCTTTCGCTGGCGGCGCGCAATTCGTAATCCGTGTCCACCCACTCGGAGACATTGCCAGCGAGGCCCACCAGACCCCTCTCATTTGGCAGGAGCGCGGTGACCGGAGCGGTAAAGCTGAAACGGTCCTGATAGTCCGGGATCGCGGCATCGGCGCCGGAGCGCTGCACGGCGGAGGCATCCGCCAAATTGTCGAAGTGAGAGGGCGGCGGCCACTCGAATCCCCAGGGGTAAATGCCGCGGATGCGGCCGTTGCGCTGCGCGGGATCGGCGCCGCGCTCCAGCGGCAAACCAGCGGCGCGGCTCCACTCCTCGTCCGTCGGCAGGCGGTAACGGTCGGCCGGTCCGATCAATCCCGTGGTGCGCTCGCGCTCGGTCAGCCAGGCGCAGAAGGCGCGCGCCTCCTCGCGCGTGACGTTCATCACCGGCTGCGTGGCGTTGCGGCCCTCGTTTTGGTCGCCCCCCTGCGGGCGCTTCACGCCCGACTCCTTGGCAAACTCCAGGTAATCGCGACGGCGCGTTTCCCAAACCGACATTAAAATATCGCCGAGCGGTACGAACTTCATGCCAAAGCTGTTTTTCCACTCGCGTCCATAGGTGACGCCGATTTTGGCTTCCATGTCGGCGAATAACTCCAGGTAATCGGCCTCGCGCACCTCGCCATCCAACACCAAATCGGTGAATCCGTCCTCGCGCAATTCGTACTCGACCGCGCCCGTGCGGACGCGCGGCAGTTCCAGGGGAGTGACGCCCAGCAACTGCTCGTTTTGATAGACGCTGACGCCCTCGGGAGCTGAGCGCACCAGCACCGAACCGTAGGTCTGGCGGCTGACACGCAAATAGAAAGCCTGCCAGTCATCACTGTCGTCAGAGCCGCCCACGCCCGGCATGTCCGGCATGTCCTCGGCGGGCGTGGTGTTTTCCACAAAATAAAACGGTTCCACCTCATAATAGTGCTCCTGGCTGAGGAAACCGGCGGCGCGGTCGCGGTCGGTCAGCCAGTAACGAAACGCCTCGGCATCCGTCACCGGCACCACCACGATGTAAATCTGGTCCTTGCTTTGAAGAAAGCGCACCACCCGCCCCTCGAAGGGACGGCGCTGCTCGCTCAAAAACTCGCGAAACACGCTCATCTGCACCGGCGTCATGCTGGCGTGCATGCCGCCGCGCGGCTTGAACTCCATGCCCAGGCTGTTGTTCCAGCGCTCGCCCATCTGCGGCAGTTTGGAGGTCTCCATTTTCAAATGATAGACCGCGTCCTCGCCATCCGGCACATGCTCGATCTCCTGGCGTTTGTGCCCCGCCAGGCGCAGTTGATAAAGCACCGGCAGATCCTGCGGCGGCGTCAATTCAAGCGGCGTGACACCGAGCAGCGACTCGCCTGAGAAGACCTCGGCGCCGGCCGGCTCCGATTCGATGCGTACCGTGGGCGGTCCCATCTCCACCGAGACCAGGCCGCGCGTGCCCGCTTCCTTCTTCGCCAGCCACATGCCAAAACCCACGGCAAACACCAGGGCGGCGGCGATGCCAGCCCCCCAATAGAAATTCCTCCGCGCCGAGGGCAAAGTCTCGCCGCGCAAAGCCAGCGCCATTTCTTCCGCCGAAGCGTAACGATCACGCGCCTTGGTGGCGCAGGCCTTGCAGATGACTTGGTTCAAGCGCCGCCACAATTCGAGACGCTCTCCCGATCCGGAGGCGGAGGGCAGATCGGGAAAATCGAGGCGATCCTTGCCCGTGGCCGCCTCATACAATACCATGCCCAGGCTGAAAATGTCCGAAGCCGCCGTGCCCGGACCCTCCGGCGCCACAAAACCCTCGGTGCCGACAAAGCTGCGCTGCCCGAGCAGGGCCACCAAACCGATGTCCGCCAGCCGCCATTGGCCGTCCAGGTAGATCAGGTTGGAAGGCTTCACATCGCGATGGATGAGCTTCTTTTTGTGCAGGTATTCGAGGGCCTCGGCGACGTTGATGCCGAGCGCGAAGCACTCCGCCACCTTGACGCGCTTGTCCCGGCGCATTTGCAAGCCGAGCGTGTGCGGTTTGTAGGACTCCGGATTGATTTCGCGCCCGCAGTCCAGGTCGTCCGCGAGTTCCATCACATAATAATAGAATCCGGCCTCCTCATTGCGTCCCACCTGCAAAATGGGCAGCAGACCAGGGTGACGGCGGGAGATCGGCTCGTAGCGCTTCAGCGCCTCGAACTCGCGCTCGAAGGACTCCTCATGATCGTAGTCCTCGCGCCAGACCACCTTCACCGCGCGCAGGGCGCCGGTGACGCTGCGCGCCAGCCACACCTCGCCAAAGGCACCACGCCCGATCTGCCGGATCGTCTCGTGATCGCGGATGACCGGGGCCTGGCGCAGCGAGTTGGGGTCGGGCCGATTCATCATCGGGTGGGAAGCGCCGCTTTTCCACGACGGGTGCCGAAAAGCGTGGAAAAAGGCGGTGGGAGGGTGTTTATCCCAGTTTTTTCAGTTTTTGTCCAGTCTCATGTACGTCCGTCGCGATTTTGAGGAACCTGGAGGCGTGTAGGTTTCCAGGCGCATTTCCTTCAATATCGTCACCTCATTGACTTTCTGGACGGAGACGACCTCAAAGCGTTTCATTTTCTGGCCCTGCGGATTGTAGGCCTCCATGCGGGCGACACCGCCGCTGCCCTGATGCACCCAGAGATCGACCGTGCCGTAAGGACCTTTGCCATCGGGATTAACCACGCGCACCACCCACATCTTCTGTGTTTTGAGGGTGTCCGTGCCGATGAGCTGCGGGTTTGGCCAGTAGGTGAAGCGCAGGGACAGGTCCTCGAAATTCATCGCCATGCCGCGCACTTCCTCCGCGTAAGACGCGATGGCCACCGGCGCCTTGCCGCCGGCCACCACACGGCTGAGGGTGGCGGGCTGGGTGCCGAGATCGAGTTCGACGATCTCGGCGGGATTGCTGAAGCGGAAGCGCACCGTCTGCTGCTGCATGGTCAGTTCAAAGGCCTCTTTGCGGCCGCTGCTGTCATCGCGCAGATGGCCGGTCAGTTTGTAGTTTTGCTGGGCGTAACTGGTCCGCACCAGACGCATGATGTCCTCGGCGGTGGGATCATTGGCATTCGCGGTGACAAGGCTGCCCGCAACGACCGCCGCCGCCAGCGCGCGCTGACGACGCGAATCCAGGATTTTGCAGGTCATCAGCCCGGCGGAGGTGAACAAGGCGGCCACGAGGGGGTAGGTATGTGAACGGCGCATGGAAATTCGGAGTGAGGGTTCGGAACGACCGCACGGGCCGCTGTTCTTTGACAGGAACGCGGTGGACACTATTCAATAACGGGCTACCTGACTGTTTTCAACCCCTTCCATGCGCCGCCAAACCTTGCTCCTCGCCTCTCTTGGCTTGATGACGCTCTGGCGGCTGGCTCTGCTGCCGACGATTGAGTTGTCGCCGGAGGAGGCTTTCACGGCGCTGATGGCCGGGATGCCGTGGAGCGCCGATTTCATCCAGCATGGCCCTTTGCCAGTCTGGCTGGCGCGCCTGAGCATGATGATCGGCGGGCATGACGCCTTCGGCGTGCGCCTGCTGGCGCCGCTGCTGGCCCTTGCCACGTCCCTGCTCGCCTGGCGGCTGGCGCGCGCGCTTTACGATGCGGCGGTGGCGGGCTGGACGGTGGTGGTGCTGAATTTGCTGCCCGCGTTCAACCTGGCCGCCGTCACCTGGACACCCGCCATCCTGCTGCTGTTCCTGCTGACCGCGCTGCCGCTTTGTCTGCGCCGGGCGCAGGAGAGCGCGCGCCCCTGGGATTGGAGTTGGGCAGCGGCTGGTGGTTGCTTGACCGGCGTGCTGCTCACCACGCCGGGTCTGGTGCTGGCCCTGCTGCTGGCAGCGGCCATGGTGTATCGGCCGCGCGCTCATCAGCGCTTGCTCAGGCAGCCCGCCTTTTGGGCGCTGACGGTCATGCCGGCTATGGTCGCGCTGGCGCTTTGGCTGGGTTGGCAGGCGAAAAACGACTGGCCGCTGTGGGAAATGGGCGGTTGGCGGCCTGATCTTTGGATCTTCCCCGGCTGGTTCCGTTGGCTGGTGCTGGTGTCGCCCCTGCTGTTCGTGATCATGCTGTGGGCGGTGCGCGCCATCTGGCTGCGTCCTTCCGCCATGCTCGGAGCGCATTCGTTGCTGATCGGTTACGCGCTGCCGCTGGCGGCGGCGGATTTTTTCTGGTTCGCGGACGCGCCCTGGCCGGACGCGGGCTGTCCGGCCTGGATGGTTTTTGCGGCGATGATCGCGGGCTGGCAGTTCATCACCAGCCCGTTGCTGCAAACCGAGGACCGGGTCAGTTGGCGCACCATCACGCTGGTGCTGGCGGCAATGCAATCGGTGTTCCTGCTCAATAGCGATTTCCTCCGCGCCGCCGGTGTCACCTGGACCTTCGAGCAGCGTCTCGACCGTGCAGGCGGCGTGTACACACGTCTCTTCACCCGCGACCCTTCCGGCTCCATGCGCGGCTGGCGGCAAAGCGGCCGCTTGCTGGCGGATGTGCTGCTCGACACCCAATTGAAATCCCCGCGCGAGGGTCGCTACTTCGTGATCGCCTCCAACTGGCGCCTGGCCGCCGCGCTCAACCAGGCACTGCCCGACAACGCGCCCTGTCACTGGCCGGCACCCGAATATCCCCGCGTGCATGCCTTGCTCGATGCCACCGACTGGAGCCATCCCTTCACCCGCCTGCCCCGCTACGATGCGCGCACAGTGGATGGCAGCAGCGCCTTCGCGGGTCGTGACGCGCTTTTTGTCAGCGACGATCCAGCGCGCCTCACACCTCCGCCGCCATTGCGCTCCGCCTTCGCGCGCACGGAGCTGCTGACGGTCGTGCAAGTCATGCACGCCGGCCAGGGGGTGCGCGAGTTGAAAATCTTTGCTTGCTACGACTATCGTCCACCCCAGCTTTGACCTCCCGCCGCCTCCGCCGTCCTCGCTTTCATGTCCGAATCCTCCTCTCCCGATCTCTCCGTGGTGGTGCCGCTTTACAACGAGCAGGACAACATCGCCCGCCTGCAGGAGGAGATCGCGCGCGCGCTCGACGGCATTGACTACGAGTTGGTCCTCGTCGATGACGGCTCCACCGACGCCACCCTGCAAAACATCACCCCCGGCCCGCGCGTGCGGGTGATCGCCTTCGCCAAAAACGCCGGCCAAAGCGCTGCCATGCATGCCGGCATTCACCAGGCGCGCGGCCGCCTCATCGCCACCCTCGATGGCGACCTGCAAAACGACCCTGCCGACATTCCGGCAATGATTACCAAGCTCGACGAGGACGGCGGTTACGACCTCGTCTGCGGCTGGCGGGCGCGCCGCAAGGACAGCGCCTTCAAGCGCCTGCAAAGCCGCGTCGCCAACGCCGTGCGCGCGCGCTTTGTCGGCGACGGCGTCCGCGACACCGGCTGCACGCTCAAGGTCATGCGCCAGCCCTGCCGGGAGGCATTGACCCTCTTCCACGGCATGCACCGCTTCATCCCCGCCCTGATCCGCGCCGCGGGCTGCCGCGTCACCGAGATGCCCGTCAACCACCGCCCGCGCATCCACGGCGTCAGCAAATATGGCTTCGGCAACCGCGCCCTGCGCGCCACCTTTGACATGATCGGGGTGCGCTGGCTGAACAGCCGCCGGGTGCGCTATGAAATCCGCGATCTCGCGCAGTAACTGACCGCTGAAAGCGCAGACGGCGGCACCGCCGCTGGCGCGCCGTTGCGAGTCCGCCCTGTTCTGCGGAGAGAGCCCCGCCCCCTACAAAAAGCGGCAGCATGCCGCTGCTCAACTCAAGGCTTGCCTGCCAGAACTTCGCGCGCTTTGTTGTCAAAGTCCGCAACGAAAGCCAAGCCGCCGCTGGGACCAATCACAATGCCCAAGCCCTTGCCGCCGACGCCGGTCGCATCCGTCGAGGGGCTGAATAGCATGGAGCGCAGACGAGTGGCGCCAGCCAGCGGCGCGGCATACAACGCCCCTTTGCGCAGCTTCAACACCGCCCGCCGCGCCGCGCGCTGGCCGCCGGCATTACCGATGTGCGCCTCCCCGCTGAACAAGGCCAGATTACGGTCCGCCGCGCCGGTCAGGGAGCACAGCGCCGCGTAACCACCGTGGGCCACGTTTGCGTCCACACGCAGAATGGTCTTCACCGCCGCGCCGTCTGTGCCTTCCACGGTATCGCCCTCTTGCAGCAGCACCTGCCAGGGAGCGTGCGGCGGCACGGCATCGCGATCCCAAAGCAGCAGCGCCATGTCGTTGGCACTGTTGATGCCGGGTCCGCTAAGTTTGGCCAGAACCAGCAGCGCCGTGTCGAAATTCATGGGCCATAATTGATGGAACCGGGCAAACTTAACTCCAGGCCGCCACTCGGGGTCCACCTCATCCCCCTTGCGCGCGATCAGCAAATCATCAAACCAACCTTCCTTCCAAAGAGCCTCGTTGTTGGCGCTTGTCACGCCCGGCCCGCTCAGCGTGGCGCGGCGTGCGCTGCTGATGTCGGCCAGGCATTCCGCCAGAAACGTCCGGTACTGCGCCGCGGGAACACCGGTGCCAGGCGCGTCCTCGCCAGAGACGGCAAAGGGTTCCAGATTCGCCACCGTGTAATCGGATTGAAACATCGCCTGTCGTGCCGCGCCACCGCTGGCTGGAATCACCGCGCCGGCAAATACGCACCTGTTCGAAGAAAAAATCATGCCCAAGCCCACGCGCGGCTGCAACTGGCCGAGCGTGAACAATCCGCCCGCGATGCCATCCCCCTCCCGTCGCGGAAACGGCAGGGCGACGCCATCGTAATCCACGAACAGCAACGCGCTGTCATTGGCGGCGGTGACTGCCGGGAATCCGCTGCCCGCGCGCAATCGCAGGTTGACCGCCACGCGGCCCATGAAGTCCACGCCTTGCAGCACTTGATGAAATTGACCAAACACCGCGCCACCGAAGACGCCCGGCAGGGAGCCGCCTTTGTTGACGAGCAAGCTTGGCGTTCCGCTCCATTCAGAAACAAACAACCCTTGGTTGTTGGCGCCGTTGATGCCAGGACCGGTCAGCGCCAGGTTCATCAGCGCATGGGGCGTGCTGTTGCACCAGGCATCCAGAATCTTGGACGCGCGCACCCCGCCGCCAAGATCCGTGTCCTTGACCCGCACCGCCAGCTTCGGCGGCAGGCCCACCTCCTTCCACACGCCCTGATTGCGCCCGCCGCTGGCGCCCCTGTCGCTCAGCTTGCCGTGCACCACCGGGCTGTCTCCATTGTCATTGAACACGCGCGGAAAATCCCTGAACACCGCGTCCACCACGCCGGCCGCGGAGGAACCGCGCGCCGCCACGCGCCGCAGCGGCAGCGGCGCCGCCAATGGACGGATGAAATAGGCGGAGCCGGCATCCGTCCCCATAATCGGATCGTCGTCCTGGGACGCGCCGATCAGCGTCTGGCCGTTGCACAGTGCCACGCTGGCGCCAAAACGGTCGCCGTTGCCGTCGCTCTCGCCATCCTGCGCTTGCAGGCGGGCCAGGCGCGCGCCGCTGCGGACATCGAACAAATACGCCGCGCCTTTGCTGAAATCATCGCGCCAGGCGCCCACCAAAGCCAGGCCACCGTCGAGCGCCACGCTGTAGCCAAACTCATCGTTGGGGTTGGCATCCGGTCCCGCCGTGAGTTTGTGCAAATGCGCGCCGCCAGCGCGCGCGTCGAACACGTAGGCGGAGCCGGCGCTGGCTGTGTCTCCCTGCGCGCCCACCAAGGCCAGCCCGCCGCTGAGCGCCACGCTGAATCCGAAAAAGTGGTTCGCCGCGCCGTCGCTGGCGGTGAGCTTGCGCACCTCCGTGCCGCTGCTGAGTTCGAAGAGATAAGCGGAGCCTTTGTTGCCGTCATCTCCATAAGCGCCGATCAACGCCAAATCCCCGCTCACCGCCAGGCTGGAGCCAAAATGGTCCTCAACCTGATTGTCGCTGGAAACGAGCTTGCGCAGAAATGCCCCGCTGCGCGCGTCAAACACATAGACCGCTCCATTGCCATAAGCGTTTTCATACGCGCCCACCAGAGCCAAACCGCCGCCCAGCGCCACGCTGTGACCAAAGACAAAGTTTGCCGCGCCATCCGGCGGCAGCAGTTTGCTGACCAACCGCCCGCCGGCCGGATCATGAAGATAGGCTGCGCCGTTGGCGGCATTCTCGCCCAGCGCGCCGGTCAACGCCCGGTTGCCCCAGAGCGCCACGCGGTGCCCAAATTGGGCGTTGGACATGGCGGTGCTGGGTTTGAACTCGCGCAGGTAGCGGCCGGTGCGCGCGTCAAACAAATAGGCCGCGCCGTCCGAGCTGCCCGCTGCATTGCCATGCCACGGTTCCCCCACCAGTAAAAAACGACCGCTCATGGCCACCGCCCTGCCAAAAGAATGGAATGCCTGCACGCCGTCCGGAGACCTGCCGTGCAGCTTGGTGACCGTGGGCAGCAACGTCTGCGCCAGCAGTGGCGCCGTTGCCAACAGCAAAAAACACCCGCAGCCAGCCGCGCTCGTCCGGACACGCCTGCGCAACCAAAGCCGCGTTTTCATGGCGCACTCTAGCCATCAATCTCCGGCAAATCAATGCTGATTTGAACTTGCCAAGTCAGACGCATGACCTGCGTCCTCGTCCCCCCTCTCGTCCTTAAACTTAAACCTGCGGGTCGATGACCGGACAAAAGGGGTTACTCCCGCCCGCTCAACTCCACCGCAATGCCAGCGGCGATGCCGAGCAAACGGGTTTTCTCCTCCTCGGAAAAATCATACGGCACCATCTTGCCGATGCCCAGGGTGCCGCACAGATGCTCCCCATCCAGCACCGGCACCGCCAGTGATCCTTGCACCTGTGTCTGCTTCGCCCCCGGCTTGGCCACACCCGAGGTGTCGGTCTGCAGGTTGCACATCTCCACCGGCTGCCGCGTCTCGGCGGCCGCGCCGGCGATGCCTTTGCCCAGCGGTATGGACTGGATCACCGGCATCAGCACTTCGGGGATGCCCTGGTGCGCCACCAGCTTGAGATGACGGTCACCCGGTTCAAAACGGTGCAGCGTCCCGGTCTGGCAGTCAAAGCCCGCCACGACCTCGCGCAGAAACGCCTGCCAGTCACGACCGGTCTTGGATTGGGGTGATTCGGAGGTTTTCATGGCAAGGGGAAAGAGGCGGAGCCCGCGCGTTTTTTCGCTTTGGGATTGCGCCAGCTCAGGATAGCATGGGCCAGTCTCGCTCATACCATGAATCGTCGCCGCGCTTATTTTGCCATTTTATTGACGCTCGCTGCCATTCTTCCTGTCGCCGCGCAGTTGGGAAATGTGACAGGAAAGACCATCATTCATGCCGATGGCACCCGCACCGAGTCCGTCAGCGACCCGAACACCCGGCAAATGGAGCAGAAGACCTTTGACGCCAACAACGTGCTCATTCTGCGGCGGCATTACCAGCTCAACGAGAGCGGCCTGCCGGTCATGGGCAACGTTTATGACGGCTCAGGCACCCTGGTGGCGCGCTCACAAAGCGTGCTGGACAGTTTTGGACGGTTGCAGGAGGAGCGGCTGAGCAACCTGCAAGGGGAAGTCTTCCAACAGGTCATCCACGAATACGACAGCAAAGGCAACGCCAAGAAGCCCAAGGTCATCAACTACAAGGTCTCCTCCCCCGCCATGCGGCCAGCCGCGCTAGACTTTACCCGCTTTCAGCAGCCGGGCGCGGAGCCCGCTCCCGCCAGCGGCACCGGCCGGGTCAAACAACCGGTGAACATGGACAATGCCCCCGCCCAGCCGGCGCAGCCTTCCGCATCGCCGCCCGCACAGCAGCCCGAGGAACCGAAAAAAGGCTTTTTCCAGAAACTTTTCAAAAAGTAACCAGGCTGCCTCATGATCCCGCGCCTTTGGCCCGTCCTGCTTCTGCCTCTAACGCCGCTCGCCGCCGGTGACCAGCGCGCCCGCGATCTCGGCATCGAAATCGGTGTCATGCGCCCCGGCGCCCTCAACGCCATCACCGACGTGCCCGGCGTGCGCGTCGGTCACACCACGATCATCGAAGGCGACGGCATCCGCACCGGTGTCACCGCCATCCTGCCGCACCCCGGCAATCCTTTTCTCGAAAAAGTACCCGCCGCCATCCACGTTGGCAACGGTTTTGGCAAGCTGGCCGGTTCCACCCAGGTCGCGGAACTCGGCAACCTCGAATCCCCCGTCATTCTGACCAACACCCTCGCTGTCGGCACCGCCGTCAGCGCCACCGCCGCTTACCTGCTGCGTCAGGACGGCATGGCAAAAGTGCGCTCGATCAACGCCGTCGTGGGCGAGACCAACGACGGCCAGCTCAATGACATCCGTGCCATGAACCTGCGCGCGGAGCACGTCGAGCAGGCCATCACCAGCGCCGCCGCAGGCCCGGTCGCCGAAGGCAACGTCGGTGCCGGCACCGGCACCATCGCTTTTGGCTGGAAGGGCGGCATCGGCACCGCCTCCCGCCGCCTGCCCAAGTCCGCCGGCGGCTATCATGTCGGCGTGCTGGCACAGACCAATTTCGGCGGCGTGCTGCAGATCGACGGCGTGCCGGTGGACAAAATCATGGACCGCCACCTCATGAGCGGCGCCTATGGCAGCGCCGACGGCAGTTGCATGATGGTCGTTGCCACCGACGCCCCGCTCGACGCCCGCAATTTGCAACGGCTCGCCGCCCGCGCCATGCTCGGCCTGGCCCGCACCGGCGGCATCGCCGCCAATGGCAGTGGCGACTACGTCATCGCCTTCTCCACCGCCGCTGAAGTCCGCGTGCCGCATGAAACGTCCGGCAGGCTGAATCCCCCCGCCGCCCTGCTGCGCAACGACGCCATGACCCCGCTCTTCCTCGCCGTCATCGAAGCCACTGAGGAAGCCATCCTCAATTCCATGTTCATGGCCCGGGACATGACCGGCCACCAGGGCCGCACCGTGCAAGCGCTGCCCGTGCAGGAAGTGCTCGCCATCCTGCGCCAGCACCGTCGGCCTGACAACTAACTTCACGGGCTTGCCTTGACATTTTCTCCCAGCTTGCCCGCAGGCAAAACTTAAATCCGTCAAGGCCAGGGCGCACGCCCGGCGCAGAATCCGGTTTCCATTCCCAAAAATCGGGCTTTGCTTCCCGCATATGCGCAGCTTAATCCTCCTCGCTTCCCTCGCCTCTTTCACCGCCTCCGCAGTGGAGAAGGCCGATGTCATCATTTACGGCGGCACCTCCGGCGGCATCGCCGCGGCCATTCAGACGGCGCGCATGGGCAAGTCCGCGGTTCTCATCGAGCCGACGCAGTTCCTCGGCGGCCTGACCACCGGCGGCCTCGGCGCCACCGACATCGGCAACAAAAAAGCCATCGGCGGCATCTCACGCGAATTTTACCAGAACGTCTTCGAGTACTATACCGACGCCGCCAAGTGGAAGCAGGAGACGCGCGACGCCTACTTCGCCGCCAAACGCCATCACAACACCGGCGCCGAGGACACCATGTGGACCTTCGAACCGCACGCCGCCTCCGCCATTTACGACGCCATGCTGGCCAAGGTCGCGGACAAGGTCACCATCGTCAAAGGCGAGCGCCTCAACCGCCAGTCCGGTGTCAAAAAAGACGGCGCGCGCATCCTTGAGATCGTCATGGAAAGCGGGCGCGCCTTCAGCGGACCGATGTTCATCGACTGCTCCTACGAGGGCGATTTGATGGCCGCCGCCGGCATCAGCTACCACGTCGGGCGCGAGTCCAACGCCACCTACGGCGAGACCCTCAACGGCGTCCAGGTCGGCCACGCCCGCAGCCATCAGTTCACTGTCGATGTCGATCCCTACGTCGTGCCCGGCGATCCCGCCAGCGGCCTGCTGCCCGGCATCAACCCCGAGTCGCCCGAACCGGACGGCACCGGCGACAAAAAAGTGCAGGCCTACAATTTCCGCATGTGCACCACCGACGATCCGGCCAACCGACGCGACTGGGAAAAACCGGCGAACTACGACGAAAAATGGTTCGAGCTGGCCCTGCGCAACATCGAGGCCGGCGATCACCGCATCAACTGGGCGCCCGCCTGGATGCCGAATCGCAAGACCGACACCAACAACAAAAACGCCATCAGCACCGACTTCATCGGCATGAACTGGGACTACGCCGAGGCTGACTACGAGACCCGCGCCCGAATCTGGCAGCAGCATGTGGACTGGCAGAAAGGCCTGATGTGGACCTACGCCCATCACCCGCGCGTGCCCGAGGCCATTCGCGCCGAGTATCAAAAGCTCGGCCTCGCCAAGGACGAGTTCCTCGACAACGACAACTGGCCGCGCCAGCTCTATGTGCGCGAGGTGCGGCGCATGGTCAGCGACTACGTCATGACCGAGAAAAACTGCAAACGCGAGGAGATCGTCGAGGACAGTGTCGGCATGGGCGCCTACAACATGGACTCCCACAACATCCAGCGTTACGTCACCGCCGAGGGTTTTGTGCGCAATGAGGGCGACGTGCAGGTGCGCTCCCGTCCCTACCCGATCAGCTTCCGCAGCATCCGCCCGAAGGCCGCCGAGTGCGTCAACCTGCTCACCCCCACCTGCCTCAGCTCCAGTCACATCGCCTTTGGCAGCATCCGCATGGAACCGGTGTTCATGGTGCTCGGTCAAAGCTGCGCCACCGCCGCCGTGCAAGCCATCGAGCAAGACACCACCATCCAAAACATCGACTACGCCAAGCTGCAGGAGCGTCTGCTGGCCGACAACCAAATGCTCGACTTCGAAACCCCGCCCGCGCCGGAAGTCGCGCGCTTCACCAAGGAACAGCTCGGCGGCATCGTCATTGACGACGACGAGGCGGCGCTCAACGGTTTCGATACCCAGGCCAGGACCATGTCCGGTTTTGTGCACGAAGGCTACCGCCACGACAGCAACGAGAACAAAGGCAATCAGCGCGCCCGTTTCCAGCCCGACCTGCCCGAGACCGGCAACTACCGCGTCGCCATCGCCTACATCCCGCAGGGCAACCGCGCCACCAACGTGCCTGTGCTCATTCATCACGCCGACGGCTCGAACACCGTGATCGTCAACCAGCGCTTGAACCCGCCGGAGAACAATGTGCTCAAACCCGTGGGCGTGTTCCGCTTTGAAAAAGGCAAAGACGGCTTCGTCGAGATCAGCAACAAGGACACCAACGGCTATGTCATCATCGACGCCGTGCAGTTCCTGCCGGTGGAGACGGTGCTCAAGCCGAAAGACTGATGTGCTGTAGCGGCGGTCTATGACCGTCGCATATTCTCCCGTTTGCGGAGCGAATCCCGTGAAATCAGCGACGGTCACAGACCGCCGCTACAACTCACACCGCGAGCAATAGGCTACCCTGATCCCCAGACCACGTTCACCCGTGGCGCGACCAGCCCGGCCACCGCCCGCTCTGGACTGCGGCCGTCCTGTTGCCGGAGGTGGTGTTCGCTCCCACTCCCTGTCAATCCAACCCGCCTCGCCAGCAGGCTGGCTTCGGAAAAACTGCAGCAGGGCTGCCGCAATCCAGGGTCATCGTCCTGCTCCACTTGCTCTTTTCCATGTCGCGTAAGACACGCCCCGCTTCCTGGGTGAATCAAATTTTGCAAATGCCACCGCTCAACCCCGCTTGGCCATGACCTCCGCCGTCCGTGCCAGCGCCTGGCGGTTGCGTGCGTAGAATACATGACCATGTTTGAGCAGGTGTGCGAGCCACCAAAAAGAGAACAGCATCAGCAGCAAACCCAGCACAGCACCCATGACCGTGATCCGAGACACCTCGATGTTGAATTCCCAACTGAAAAAGGGGATCGCCATCATCGGAATAATGATGATGAAAGGAGCCAGTGCCGTTGGCAGCAACAAGGCCATGACACGCCAAAAAGCAAGCACGCCACTCAAAGCAAGGATCGTCGCGGTCAACGCGAAATGCCAACCCCCAGGCCATCCAAACAACCAGACAAGATAAAGAGCTGAAATGGACGCCAGAACGAGCGGCGCCGTCAAAACCAAGCACGCCAGCTTGCGCGTGCTCATTGGCTGAAACCGCAATTCTCGCATGGGAAATGGGGTAAGGGATAGAAACATCATCGGCATGATCAGAATCCATCCGAATGACATCATGGCGTCGCGCTCCAGACTGCCTAGAATCCACAAAATACAAACCATCGCTCCCATCATTGACAAAGTCATCCAAGCCGCGCGCCCGGCCTCCTGGGCAAAAACGAGTCGCTCACCTTGCAGCCCTCGCCGATTCCGTGGGCGGTTCGTATGTTCTGATTGAAAGTCAGCCAGTGGCGGCACATGAAACAAGCTCGCCCGCCTCCAGGCCAGGACTGCCATTGGCAGAAACAAGTGCGCCACACCAATGCCCGGCGCACTGTCCAGGTAGGCGTTGAACGCGGTGCCGCGCTCGCCGCTGAGATAGGTCGTCGCCATGATAAAGATCAGCGGCGAGAAATTGGGCAGCATTGAGCCGTGCCTGGCGAGCCGCGAATGCCTGTGCGATGTCATGGCCAGAAAAACGAGTGCGGCAAGGCTGCCAACATGAGCGGCCGCCACCAGTGCCCGCGTCCAGGTGAAGAACGACGCTTGGTCTGCTCCCAAGCTCATGGCAATCACCTGTCCGCTAAGCATTCCGGCAAGGGAAAGGAGCCATGGTAGCAAAACCAGCGCCCACCAAAAGCAGCGCCCCGCCTCTACCCGGCGAATGGCAAGAAAGGCGAGGGTGCGCAGCATTCCCTCTGAACGCTCCCCTGAAATCAAAAACAGAAATGGAAAAAACACAGCCATGCCAAGCAGCGGCCACGTTCCCATCCAGCCGGCCATGACTGAAAACAGCATGTTGAAAGGCCACACCCACCACCCGCGCCGCAGCAGAAAACCCAACAACACCCGGTTCATCACGCCCGCCCTCCTTTGCCGGTCAAAATCAAGAACCATTCCTCCAGCGTCAGCGCCTGCCGATCCAGGCTGCCAAGCACGGCGGGCAGGGTCTCCAGAGCGCCGAGACGTTGGTCGATCATGCCGCGCACCCGCCTTCCATCCCGCGCTTCCAGCCAAAACCAGGGCGGCCCCGGCGCTTGGGATTCCTCTGTCAGATCAAAGGAGACGCGTTGAAAGTGACCGAGCAGGTCATCCGTCGTGCCCTCCGCCAGCAGACGCCCCTCGCGCAGCACGATCACCCGGTCCGCATGGCGTTCCAAGCCGGACAGTTCATGCGATGAAATCAGCACGGAACGCCGACCATCACTCACGAAAGCCAGCAGTTCCCGGAACAAAACCTGCCGGGCCTGCGGATCGAGTCCGGTGGTGGGCTCGTCCAGCACCAGCAGTTGCGGACGCCAGCCAGCGCCAGCAGCAGGGCCAGCTTGGTGCGCTGGCCATGGGAAAGCGTCGCGATCTTCATGCCCGGCGTCATTTCCCATTCCGCCAGCAGCTTTTCCGCCAGCGCGTCATCCCAATCCGGATGCAGCCCGCGCACAAAACGCATGGCCTTATCCACCCGGCCCCAGTTCAGATAAAACAAATCCGGCCCGGCGTAACCGGCGCGGCGTTTGACCTCCAGTTCGTCGCGCTCATGGTCAAATCCGCACACGCGGATATGACCGGAGGCGAGACCTCCCACCCCGAAGATGCTCTCCATCAAAGTGCTTTTGCCGGCCCCGTTGGGACCGACCAGACCCGTGATCGAGCCGGCCGGCACCGTCAGACTGACGGGACCCAGGGTGAACTTCGGGTAACGACGCACCATGGCGTCCAATTCAAGGCGGGTGTCATTCATCGTTTGCAGCGGGGTTGAGGGCTTCGAGTAAAAGGCGGCGCTGCGCCGTTGGGGAAAGACCCGCGGCGCGCAACTCAGCGGCGGCCTGCCGCAACAGCTCGCGCGCGTTGCGCAGCATCGACTCACGGCTGCGCGCCAGGCCGGCATCCGCGACGAAGGTACCGAGGCCCTGTTTGCGGTAAATGATGCCCTCCTGCTCCAGCTCCTCGTAAGCGCGCTTGACGGTGATGACGCTGACCATCAACTCCGCCGCAAGCTGGCGGAACGAGGGCAGTTGCGCGTGCGCAGCCAGCGCGCCGCGGCTGACCGCGCTCTTGATGCCCTCGACCACCTGCGCGTAAAGCGTCCCCGCGCGCGCGGCGGAAACCGGCGGCAACAGCATTTTCAACGAAGGCTTCGGCGGCTCCCGCATCGCGGCTACTGTGTATATAATACATAAACAGCAGTCAAGGCATCATCGGGCTGTTTGAAAATATTGGTTCTTCCGGGATGTGAATGCGTTACTGGCGTCAAGGCCAGCCGCCACGCGTGGTTTTACCTCCGTTCGGCATTTTCTTGGCGGAGGAACGTTCCCCAGAGCCTTCAGCAGCCGCGCGCACAAAGGTACCGGAACTGGTGAGGATGCGCGGAGCATCATGAGGGCTTGCATGCCAGCCTCAGCCCAGGTTAAACCAGAACTTATCACCTCATGGAACCCGTTTTGAAAATCGCCCTGGTCGGCGCCGGCATGTTCGGCGGAGATGTGCATCTGCGCGCTTACGCGGACATGCAGCGCTTTGGCATCGCCGGCCAGTTGGCGCGCGTCGGCCTGGACATGTTCACGCGCGAACTGGCGCCGGTGCGGGTGGAACTGGTGGCGGTGGCGACGCGCTCGGCCGCCTCCGCGAAAAAATCGGCGGATGCTTTTGAGCAATGGACCGGGCATCGTCCGCGCGAGTTTCAGGGCGAGGCGCCCTGGGACGACATTTTGGCGGCTTTCCCCGATCTTGATATCATGGCGGTGGCCACGCCCGACCACCTGCACACTGAGCCGATCCTGGCCGCCCTGCGCCGCGGCGTGCATGTGCTCACTGAAAAACCGATGTGCCTGACCCTGGCGGAGGCGGACACCATCATCGACGAAGCCGCCGCGCGCGGCCTGGTGGTGGCGGTGGACATGCACAAGCGCTACGACCCGGATCACCTGCGCATCCGCGACGATATCCAAAACCGCATCGGCGCGCCGCTCTATGGCACGGCTTATCTTGAGGAACCCCTGGAGGTCAGCACCAGCACTTTCAAATGGGTGGAGCAAAGCGATCCCTTCAGCTACGTGGGGCCGCACTGGACCGATTTGATCTGGTCCTACTACCACAGCAAGCCGGTGGCCCTGAGCGCGGTCGGCCAAAAAAGCCGCCTGCTGCGCGACGGCATCAACGCCTTCGACGCCGTACAGGTGCGGGTCGAGTTTGCCAACGGCCTCTCCATGAACTTCCACAACAACTGGATCACGCCGCCGGACTTCGAGGCGCCGGTGAACCAGGGACATGAGATTGTCGGCGCCGACGGCAAAGTGGAGAGCGACCAGCAGTATCGCGGCTTCCGTTTCTGGAATGCCGGCGGCGGTTCCCGCACCAGCAACAACCATTTCACCCGCGACGTGACGCGCCCGGACGGCAGCAAAGGTTACCTGGGTTATGGCGTGGACAGTTTGGTGGTGGGCATGGCGGCCGTGAGCCGGATCAAGTTTGCCGGTGCCACGCGCGCTGAAGTCGCCCCGCTTTATCCGACCGCCGAGGAGGCGCGCATCACTTGCGCGCTGGTCGAGGCCGCCGCGCGCGTGCGCGATCTCAACTACCAGTACCTTCAGGAAGGCAAAGGCGCGCCGGTGACCGCCCGCTTCGGCGAGGACGGCATCACCTTGATCGATCCCTGCCGGATCGCGGAGGGGCCGGAGGCGGTGTTTCAACGGATTTACACGCGGCCGATTTGACCTGAAGCCTTGGGTGGGGCGTGTCGTCCCTGACCCGCCGCGTGCGCACGCCGCACTTTCGTGTCAGACTTTCACGGCGTTCGTTCGCAGTTGCCCCGCTCGCGGCGGACTGAAGGGCAGTCCGCCCTCCCGAGTCGGCTCCGGGCGACCGGGCCGGCCGCACCACGGTGTTAAAAGCGCCAAACAAATCCCGCGCCGAGGTAGGGCGCGGCCTCGGCGTCGGACTCAAAGATCGTTTGCTCGGAGGAGGTCTCCACCGACAACTCGCGGGCAAACATCCAGCCGCCGCTGGCGTAAAGCCAGCCGTTGCCAATGAGACGACGCTCGACACGCAAGCCAGCGCGGATGACTCGGCGATCCAGGTAGGCGTCGTCGCCGTTGAGGTCGGCCACGCTCCAGCGGGAGCCGTCAGTGTTTGCCTCCGCGGCAAAACGCCAGTCGGAGTTGGGTTTCCAGGTGATCCGCAGCCAGGGCGGCACCAGAAACGCGTCCCATTGCTCGCTGATCCGCCAACTGAAACCGGGCACGGGAATCACGCTGAGATCGCCAAAGTCCTCGGACAGATAAGCGGCGCCGAGCAGGGTGAAGTTTTTCGAGAAACGATAACCGACACCGGCGATGGCGACGAACATCCAGTCATCGCTGTCGATGCGGCCGCCGTTGGTAGCGAGCGCGGGACCGGCAGCCAGCAGGCCGAGCCAGGGAGAGTCCTGCGGGTGATACAGCAACGCCAGATTGAGGTCGATGCGGTGCAGGAAATCGTCGTTCAGGAAATAGGTCTGGCCCTCCCAGTTGATCTCGGAGAAGCGGTAGCGCATGACCGCGCCGAGCAGCCAGTCGCGCCCCAACTCCGTCATCCAAATTGGCGTGTTGACGCGGATGTCCCAATAAGAAAAGCGGCCGCCCATATCAAGATCGGACTCCGGCTCCCAGGCGAAATCAAACCGCCCCAGGGGACGCAGTCCCTCGCCGATGGCGGCGGGCTTGGTTTGGTTGCTGTCTTGCGCAGCCAACGGCGGCACCGGCATCGTGAGCAGACTCAACCAGGAAAGTCGGGCGAGAAAACGGCTAAAGTCCATGCGCGCAATCTAGGCTGGCAAGCACATTGCGCAATCGACTCGATCACGACCACAAAACCACTGGCGTGCCGCCGGCCTGCCATTCAGCCAAAAGCGTTCGGATTCGGGGATAAAAGGTGAACCCGCAGGCAGGGGCGCGTAAGAGGTCATTGACCAATGCGATGTAGGGGATTGTAAGAATGTAGTTTCTTAAATTTGACATAAAAAGTATAAATATCATATTGATTTCAGCGCAGTGTTTGGTTAATTTCAGTTAGTAATCTGAAATCATGGATCGCTTTCGCTCTCGTCTCTCGGCGCTCCCCAGACTCTGGTTGTTCCTGGTTTTGGGGCTGTTTTGCTTTGATTTTTCAGGCCTTGCCCTGGCTCAAGACACCTATTCTCTTTCCGGTTCAGTGCGCCGGGATGCGGATGCGGACGGCGACCCAACCGACTTCGACACGCCCATGGCAGGTGTCCTCATGCGATTGTACTCCGATCCAAATGGCGATGGCAATCCGGCGGACGGCGTGCTGCTGGCGGTGACGGCGACGGATCTGGATGGCTGGTATCAATTCAGCGGTCTGCCGGACGGCAACTATGTGGTGGAGCAAGTGGACCCACCAGGAGCGGTCAGCACCTACGATCCTGTCGGCTCGCCGACAGACAGTCTGGCGGCGGTGACGATCTCGGGAGCAGACGTGGAGGAGCTCGATTTCCTGGATTTTGGGGTGTTTTTATTTGCGCTCTCGGGCACGGCCTTTGCGGACGGGCCGCTGATGGATGGTGATTTCGGCCCGGATGACTTTCCCATCGCGGCCATTTCGATGCACCTCTACGCTGACCTCAATGGCAACGGGCTGGTGGACGCGGAAGACCCGCTCATCGGCATGACGGTGACAGGCATGGATGGCCGTTACGGGTTCGGGGGGCTGGTAGTGGGGAATTATGTGGTGCTGCAAAGCGATCCGCCCGGCGCGGTGAGTGTCAATGACCGTCACGGCGCGCCCAATGACAATCAAGTGGGGGTGACGATCAGCGGCGGGGATGTGACCAACGCGGATTTCCTGGATCAGGGACTGGACCTGGCCTCCCTGCTCGGGACGGTGCGTTTGGATTTGGCGGCCAGCGGGGTGCCGAATCCGGCCAACCCGCCGCTGGCAGGCGTGATGCTGCTGCTCTTTACCGATCCGGATGGCGACGGTAATCCCTTCGACGGCAACGCGGTGGCACTCACGACGACGAATTTGCAAGGGCAATACGCTTTTCCCCACCTGCCGCCGGGACATTACGCGATCTTCCAATTCGATCCGGTGGGGGCAACCAGCACTTGGGACGCGACCGGGCATCCAGGGGACAGCATCGTGGGTGTGATGCTGACGGGCACGGACCTCACCGGCTTGGACTTCCTCGATGCGGGGGCGCTGACCGGGGTGGCGAGCGGAGTGATTTTCGAGGACGGGGCGAACCAAGACGCGGAATTCACCGCGGATGACCAACTGGTGGCAGGGGTGACGACGCGCCTCTACGCGGACCTCGACGGCGACGGTCTGCTCTCCAATATGGACGTACTGGTGGGAGAGGCGGTGAGCGTGGTCGGCGGCGGCTACCGCTTTTCGAATCTGGTATATGGCATGTATGTGGCCCAGGAAGTCACCCCGGCGGGTGCCACCGTGGTCAATGCGCTGGACGGAGACGCGGAGCAGGGGGTGATCGGCTTTGAGTTGTCCGGCAGCGCGTTTCAAAATCTGTTCTTCCTCAACCAGGGACTGCTGCCGGCCAGTTTGGCGGGCATGGCGCGCAATGACCTGGACGGCGACGGTGACCCGGCGGATGCCGACCCGCCGCTGCCAAATGTGCCGGTGCGCCTGTTCACCGATCCGAATGGCGATGGTGATCCGGCGGATGGGTTGCAGCTCGCGCGCACTGTGACCAACGGCCATGGCGGCTGGGAGTTCGCCAGCGTGGCGGTCGGCAATTATGTGTTGGTCGCTGACGAGGTGCCGGGATCGAGCAGCACTTACGACACTCAGGGATCGCCTACTGATGGCCGTGTGGCGCTGACGCTCGACGGCACCGATTTGAGCGGGCTGGACTTTTTGAAGACCGGGGCGCTGCTGGCTGCCATCTCCGGCAGCGTTTATGCCGACGGACCGGCGCACGACGGGCAGTTCAGCGGAGACGACGTGCCGCTCCCCGCCATTTTCATTCGACTGTACGCGGATGTGAACCAAAACGGACTGGCGGACTCCGGCGACCTGCTCATCAGCACGACCGCGACCAACATCAATGGCGCTTATGTTTTCTCCGGCCTGCCGGGCGGCAGTTACTTGGTGGTGCAACTGGATCCGCCGGGCGCGAGCAGCCTGCGCGACGCGCAGGGCGACCCGCTCGACAACACCATCGCGGTGGAGCTGGCCGGCACGGACATCGAAGGTCGCGATTTCCTTGACGGAAACGTGGTGTTCTCCAGCATCATCGGCCAAGTGCGCGACGATGTGGACGAGGACGGCACGCTTTCCACGCCAGACCGGCCGCTGCCGGGCACCACGGTGCGTCTGTATATCGACCTGCCTCCGGCCGGCCAGCTCAATGCGGAAGACATTTTTCTGGATGAAACCGTGACCAACGCGGCCGGGCAGTACGTCTTCCCAGGCCTGGTCGGAGGCAGCTACCTGCTGCAGGAGATCGACCGGCCCGGCGCCACCAGCACCGGCGACTCGCAAGGCGCCAATGACAATCTCGCGGGCGTGGAGTTGACGACGGTGGACCACACGGACTCCTGGTTCGTCAATGCCTTCGATCCGACCGGCTACCTCTACGACGCGGTCACCGGCGAGATCATCGCCGGTGGCCAAGTGGCCGTGAGCGGACCGGGCGCGGTCACGCTGGTCATCGACGGCTCCGGAGGCCAGTACGTGTTTGAGACGGACGGCACGCCAGGCACCTATTCCCTGCTGCTGACGCCGCCGCCGGGCTACATCGCCGCGCCGTTGCGGCCTGCGCAACCGACGGCGCTCGATCCCACCGGCATGCCTGCTCCCACCGCAGTCGGCGCCGGTGAAAACCCAGCGGCACCCGGCACCCTGTCAGACAGCTCCGCCCTGGCCAATCCCTACCACCTGACCTTCAATCTGGCCGCGGGTGATCCGCTCGTCATCAACAACAACCTGCCGCTGGTGCGCGCGGACGCGCCCACCTTCGCCTACTGGAGCGCAGCCACGCCGGGCGCGGGCGGCTCCGCGACGGCGAATCTGGACGGCGACGCGCACCCCGACCTGCTGGAATACGTTTTCCACACCGATCCGCAAAACGGCATCGTCTCCACCCCGCGCTACGGGGTGGAGTACCACGCTGGCAGCGGCAAGTTCCGCGCGTTTTTCAGGCTGCGGCAGCAAGGGCTGGAGGACGTGAGCGTGAAAATCAAGGTGCTGGCGGATTTGGCGAGCTCCCCCGCCGGCTGGCTGGACGCGACGGCCGCGTTGAGCATCACCTCCCATGGCGACGGCAGCGAGACGCGCCTGCTGACGGACCTGGAGGCGGAGGCGGGCTTTGCCGGCCTGGAGCAGGGTTTTGTGCGTTTTGAAATCGCCCTCGACGCGGATCAAAATGGAACGCCGGAGACCGTGCTCGTCACCGAGGCACAGGGCTGGCAAAGACGCACACTGCCAGCGGAGATGGTGAGTTGGAGCGATCGTTTCGCACGGGCAGCTGCCAGCCTCGGCTTGGAGGGCGTCATCACGGCGGTGAGCGAAAGTTCGCTGGATTTGACCCAGGCGCTTGGCGGACAAACACTCTTCCCGGCCAGTCTGACTGCCTCTGACTATGTGGAAATACTCGATGGCGCCCACGCGGGACACCGCCTGCCGGTGCATCTGGCGAGCTCGAGCGGGGTTCATTTCGCCGTGGATCTGGCCTCCACGCGCTCCACCCTCAGCAGCCTTCCCGGCAGCTTGGCCGGAGCGCGCTTCGTGCTGCGCGCCTTTCCGACCCTGGCCAGCGTCTTCCCGACCACGGCCTTCAACGCCACCAACAACCCCAGCACCGCGGATCGCGCCCTGCTCTACGACACCGCCACCCAAAACTTCACCACCTATTGGCTCTTCAGCGGCGGCGGCACGCCGCGCTGGGTGCGCGAAGGGGATGCCACGCTCGCCAGCCAAAACAACCTCGCTCTCGACCCCGCCCGCGGCGCGCTCATTCACCGCCGCAATGCGCCGCTGACGCTGACCTCCAGTGGTCCGGTGCGTTCGACACCGTTCGTTTACAAACTGGCCACCGGGCAATCCTTCCTCGGCAATCCTTGGCCGCTGCCAGCCAGCCCGCTCAGTCGCGGCATGACCATCGCCGCCGGCTTTTCCGGCTCGGCCCAGCCCAGCACCTCCGACCTGATCTCGGTCTGGCGCACGGACGTCACGGCTGGCACTGCCGGGTACGACACGTACTTCCTGCTCCATTCCGGCTCGCTTGAGCGCTGGGTCCGCCAAGGCGACGCCTCGCTGCAAAATCGTGGCGCCGAATTGCTGTTCAAGACAGGTCGCGCGGCCTTTGTACGCTGCCTGACAGCGAAGCCTGCACTCCAAATACCGCCCCCCTGGGTTCCCTGATTCGGGTTAAATTCAGCGAGGAAAGCATTGCGGCGGTGAGGCTGGCCGCAACGGAGGAGCGATGGAGCGGGCTTAAAGACAATGCCACGCGTTTCATTAAATTTTTACAATTTATTGATGACTGCAATTATTTTCATAATTATCGTAATGCAATATGTCGTCCTCCCTCTCTCCCGAACGGTCCGCACTGAACTTCTTCAGAAAGGTGTATTTATTGCCGGCCATGCTCCTGCTCGGAGGCTCTGTTTGGTCACATAACCTTGACATGCAGATCAATTACTTGGTCTTTGACAAAACCACCATGCAGATGGTGCAAGAGCGCTCCGCTGCCGGGCAACCTTTGATGCAGGCGGGGGACATCGTCGGCATCATCATGAAGGCCACCCCCAATGCCGGCACCAAAACGGGGGCAGGCGGTTACTCGACCTTTTTTGTGCCAGTCGGCAGTCAGGTTGTCGGCGCGGAATACGGAGTGCTGCGGGACAACGGCGAATTCCAATCGTTGCCTATGAAAGGGCAATCGATACTGCGCCACGCACGCAACCCGGCCGATCCCGGTGCGCCTCAGGAAGTGCGCGGCTACGTTCTGGGTCCCAACATTCTGGGCCGGAGCGCGGAAATCGCCGAAAACAACGCCGCCGGCTTCTGCCGCGGCACACTGGCCGGGTTGTACGCGGACACCGGCATTTTCTACTCCACTGATCCCGCCACCGCCTGGCAAAGCTGGGTTAATGGCGGTGGTCTTGATGGCAATCCAGGAACCACCGCAGACAATGTCCTGCGCAACAACCGGGGGGATTACGTCACCCCCACCACACGCTGGGACGCGCAACAGTTGCTTGCCTTTGGGGTCAAATCCCCGGTGAAACCCATTTTGGACCGCCATGGCCGCGGTTCCACTCTCTGGGGAACGGGGTCTCCCGTCGCCGGACCTGAGAGCGGCTACGCCTGGGGCTTCAACAAGACGTACTGGGACGCCAACCCGACCAACCCCAACCGCATGCGCAACTCCATCCAGGTCGGTCCCTGGAAGCGTCTGCGCTACCCCGGCAGCGAAATTTCCAGGGACACGCCCGGACGCCTGGGAACGCAGCTCGAAGTGGTGGGTGTCGATGGCAGCGAGTACGGCGTGCAAGTGACCCCCGCCAATCCGCTGCCGCCAACCAGCAGTTGGACGGACAACACCAGCCCGAAGGCACTGCGGTTGAGCTGGGGCGGCCTGGAACTCTACCGCCCTGAGTTCTGCCGCATCTTCGTCAAAATCCTCAAAAATCCGGGCGAATCCGGCGCGCCCTTTGACTCGAACGGTTACCTGCAGCTCTTCGGTGAAACCTTCGGCGGCGACGCCGGCGGAGAATACAACAACTACGACCACGTCTGGCGCTACTACAAACCCTCCACCATCGGCCTGAGTGCCTCGCCGATGATCGACATGATCGCCTCCAAACGCATCGTGGTGCCCAACGAGCTTTTCCACTTTGATATCCGCATCACCAACCTCGGCAACCTGCCGATGACCAACGCCATTTTGGAGAATCCCCTGCCCTCCAGTCTGACCTTTGTCAGCGCCACCCCCGCGCAAAGTGCCGGTCCCAGCGCCCTGCGCTGGAACCTCGGCACCATTCCCGCGCAGTCCACCCGCTCCATTCGTCTCAATGTGCGCGCCAAATCCACCGGCCTCATCACCAACAAAGCCACCATCCGCTCCAACGAATTTCCAACGCCGAAAGAAGCGTCGGACACCGTCACCTCCGACTTCATCGCCATCATGTACGGCACCAAGACCGTGACCCCGCAGACAGCGGATCCAGGCCAAAAAGTGACCTACCGAATCGTCGTAACCAATGAGGGCGCCTGTCCGAACCGCACCCCTTGGAGTGTGCGCGAATTCCTGCCGGAAGGTTTCAAGTTCGTGCGTGTCGTCGATCAGTACATCAATGGCGGCAAGACCACGTTCGGTGGCTCGTCAGGAGTCGTTTCCCTCACCAACACTGATCTGACCCAGCCCGCGTTCAAAATCACCAAAGCGCTGGATGTCGGCAAGACGCTGGAGATCGTCTTTGAGGCCGAGCTTTCCGCCAGCCAGGAGCCTGGAAAATATTTCAACCGTTACGCCGTCGATTACGATGACAAGGTCTATGCCACCGGATTGATCGCCCCCGTCACCGTCGGCGGCGCGAAGATCGGCGACCTGGTATATCAAGACTGGAACAGCAATGGCCAGCATGACTCGGGCGAACCGGGACTGGCAGGCGTTCAGTTGCAGTTATGGACGGACCCCAACGGCGACGGCAATCCCGCCGACGGCGTGCTTGTGCGCAGCGTCACCACGGACTCGCAAGGGGGCTACAGTTTCGGCGGCACCCAGGCCGGCAACTATGTGGTGCAGGTCAGCGGCGGTGTGCCGGCGGGTTATGTGCTGACAGGCGATCCAGAGGGCGCGGTGGATGGCCGCGCCAAGCTCACGCTTACGAGCGACACCGACGCGCTCTGGGTGGACTTTGGTTACAAACCGCAGGGCACCCTGTCCATTTCGGGTCTGGTTTATTCGGACGTGGTCAATGACGGCGTCTATCAAAGCGACAAGGACACCCCGATCAATGGCGCCACCGTCACTCTCTTCTTCGACGCCAACAGCAACGGCATTGTGGACAGCGCCGACATTCAAATCGCCGCCGCCACCACCGCCTCCGGCGGCGCCTACAGTTTTTCCGATCTGGCAAGCGGTCTCCATTATGTGGCCAAACTCACCACACCCTCGCCGGTGCTGGCGGCGTTCTTCGAGCCCAACGGCTATAAAGAAAGCAGCCCGGTCGAGCTGGAAATCCAAAACCTGACAACCAGTGTCAGCGACAAGAATTTTGGCTTGTTTGCCGACCTCCCCGGCTCCATTGGCGATCAAGTTTTCCAAGACCTCAATGGCAATGGCATTTTTGACGCTGGCGACATCGCCCTGCCGCGCGTCACTGTCCGCCTTTACCGTGACGAGAACAACAACAAAGCTCCTGACCCGGATGAGTTGGTTAGTGAAATGTCCACCAACAGTCTGGGCAAGTATCGCTTTTTGGATGTGGGAGAGGGGGACTACGTCGTCGAAGTGGACTTGAATGATCCCGACATCCCGACCGGCCTCACCTTGGTGCCGCCTCACCTCCCGGTCACCGTGCTGCCCTCCGAAAACCGGCTCGACATCGACTTCCCGCTCAAGCGGGTGCTCAACCTGCAAGTCAGCCCCTCCGGCTCCGCCCTGCCCGGCTCCAGGCTCACCTACACGCTCAACACCAACTACCCGCATGTGACGGCAATGGGGTCGATCCTGCTTAGCAACAGCCTGCCTGCCGGCACCACCTTCGTCCCCGGCAGCATCACTGGCGGCGGTTCCTTTGGCGGTGGCGCCGTGACCTGGAATCTGGGTTCCACCTCCGCTCCGCAGCAGCACTCGTACACCCCGCTTATCACCTGCGTGCGCAACATCCGGCTGGAGGAAACCACCACGGTCGAGGACACCTATATCAATGCCAACTCTGGAACAACCAACTATCAAAACGCTACTCTCCGTTTCCGCCCAAGCAACGCCTCCCAGCAGCGGCATTCCATGATCAAGTTCAACGTCGCGGAAGTGCCGCCTGGAGCCACCATCCGCAACGTCTCCATCGGTCTCAAGGTTTCCAGCACGCAGAGCAGCCAAGTGGTGACCCTTTATCCTATGAACACCGCCTGGATCGAGAGCGTGGCCACTTGGAACGACCCCAACGGCTCGGCCGCCGGCCGCTGGGCCTCCGGCACGACCTTCAGCGCCAGTGATTTCGACTCCACCAAGCCGCTTGGCTCGTTCACTCCGAACACCACCGGCTACAAGACCATCACCTCCACCGCCCTCAAGGACTTGGTGCAGTCCTGGATCAATGATCCCGCCTCCAACAAAGGCATCGGCCTCATCGTCACCGGCACCAGCACCAGCGAATCCCAGGTCTTCAATTCCGAGTCCACTCCCAACAACGTGCCCTACTTGGACATTGAGTTCGAATACGTCGTGGCGGACGCTTGCAACGTGGACTCGCGCGGCGCCGCCTACTGGTCGCGCAACGGCGTGCTCAACGGCCAATGGGCCTACTGGAACGGCGGCAATTTTGAATCCACGCAAACCGCGCCCGCGGTGGCCGCCAGTTTCGAATTTGTCGTCGGCGCCTCCTCCGCCCAGCGCGATGAAAAAATCATCGCCGGCGTGCTCAACACCACCAGCACCACCAATATTGTCGGCCAGATGTGGGACGGCACCGCCTGGACCAACCTGCCCATCAGCCCCCTCGGCCGCGCCACCAGCATCAGTGACGTCGGCGTTGCCGTCGGTTACGAGCAGCAAAGCGGCCGTGCCGTGCTGGTTTGGAACGACACCCGCGAGCCCGCCGGGCGCAAGCTGCGCTACAGCGTCTGGGATGGCACCGCATGGACCACACCCGCCAGCGTCACTTCCTACACGGGAGCCGAGCCTTCCAACATGAAAATAGTGGTCAAGCCGGACAGCAACGAAATGCTGCTGGTCATCAACGCTTACGATTACTCCGACCACGTCATCGTCTGGAACGGCACCTCCTGGAACAACAGCCTGCAACTTGAGTCAGGGGTGGCCAACAACGCCAATATCCACGACATCGCCGTCGCTTACGAATCCCTGTCCGGCCGCGGCATGGTCTTCTACGGCAAAAACAACTCTCCTCATGTCTTTTACCGTATCTGGAACGGCACCTCCTGGAGCGGCGAGCAGCAGCGCAGCAGCCCGTCCAACATGGGCGTCACCCGCTACCTCACCGCCGCCTCCGACCCTGGTGGCAACAACATCGCCATCGGCGTCACCGCCGCCGGCCGCGACGCCTGGTTCAGCATTTGGAACGGCTCCTCCTGGTCCACCCCTTATGTCGCTGAGTACGACTTGGCCACCGAAAATGCCCCCACCGTGTCCTGCGCATTTGAAAGCTTGTCCGGCAAACTGCTGGTCGCTTACTCAGAGGACAAACATAGCGGCGTGAAATACCGCACCTGGAGCCAGTCCGGCGGCTGGTCGGCCGAGGACACCACAATCCCGCTTAACAACGTGGCCAATTCCGTCATCCTCTGCCCCGACCTCAACACCAACCAGATCATGATGTGCGCGCAGGACAATTCCCTGTCCGTGATGGCCACCCGCTGGATGGGTGATCGCTGGAAGGGCTTCCGGGAGTTGGAGGACAACACCGGCAAGAGCGACCGCCAGCCCTTCAACTACCTTTGGGATATCTACCGCCGCAATCCCAACCCCCCGGAAACCTCGGCCACAGGCCTGGCCGGTCCTGCCTCGATCCTCAACCACAATCAAGAGATTGATGTCTCGGTCACACTGACCGCCTCCCGCAACACCGAGGGCGTGCTGCCCGCGGATCCGTCGTTCATCCTGGTCAATGGCAGCGGCGTCACCGCCACCAAGCTCAGCGGCCCCAGCCCCGGTGCCTCGGTCGTCGGCCAGCGTGGCACCACTTACACCTGGCGTTACCGCGTCAACGGGGGCGCAAATCCGGCGGAGGCCCTGTTCCGCTGGCCCCAACTCTTCATCGCGGACGCCACCTTCCCATCCACCGACTCGAACAGCTTCATTTACGCGCCAACGATGACCTTTCAGGTGGACATTGACACGCCTCCTCTCAATCCGCTCGTCCAGAACCAGGCGTCCATCAATCTCGGCGGCCAGTCCGTGCCCAGCAATCGCGTGGAAACGCCCCTCGTCGCCTCCATCGGCGACCAAGTCTGGGCGGACTACAATTTGGACGGCATTCCGGATGCCAACGAGCCCGGTCTTGCCGGCGTGCGTGTCTTCATCGACCAAAACGGCAACGGGCTCTTCGATCCCGGCGAGCGCGAAGCCGTGACCGATGCCGCGGGTCATTACCTCATCGCCGGTGTCGGCGCCGGCACGCATGTGGTGCTGGTCGATGTCACCACCACGCCGGAGGACTTCATCGCCTCCACCGCCACCGCCTTCTCCCGCACCCTGACCAGCACGCAATCCGCGTTTGATTGCGACTTTGGTTTTGCCCCGCGTCCCGCGGATGCCGCCGCCGCGTCCATCGCCGGACGCTTCTGGATGGACCATGATGAGGACGGCATCGAGCGCTTCGACGAGCCTGGCATTCCCGGTGTCCTGGTCAAACTGCACGCCGACCTGAACGGCAACGGCCAACTCGACACGGAGGACTATCTGGTGACGACCACACTCACGGATGGCGCGGGCGGCTACCGCTTCGACACGCTTTTCGCCGGAGCCTACATCGTGGTTCCCGACAGCTCCTACCTGCCGCCCGGCTTGCTGCTGGTGAGCGGTCACACACCGTTGAGCGGAAGAATTCCCGCCACCCTGGCGGCGGCCCAAGCGCACAGCGGGGCCAACTTTGGCTACAACCACACCGGTTCCATTGGCGGCTTGGTGTTCTACGACCACAATGGCAACGGCCTGTTTGAGCCGGCGGGCGCGGACGGCATCCCTGGCAACGAGGACGACGAACTCCCCGTCATCGACGCCACGGTTCACCTTTACTTCGACGAGAACGGCGACGGCGTGAACGACCTGGACGACACCCTTCTCGCCTTCGCCAGCACCAACTCGGACGGCGTTTACCTGTTCTCCAATCTGCCACCCGGAAACTATGTGGTCAAAGCCGAGGATCAAAGCATCGAGGCCCCTCCAGGCAGCGACAACGCCGGCACCGTCGGCTTCATGCTTTGCACCTCGGAGGAAAATGTGGCGGTCGCCCTCGCCGCCGGCCAGAACCACTTGGATGTCAATTATGGTTTCATCGAAAAGGCCATCATCGAGGGGCATGTTTTCCACGACGAAAACAGCAGCACCCTGCGCGATCCCTGGGAACCCGGCCTGCCGAATGTCCCGGTGCGCATCCTCGGCTCGGATTACAAAGGCAACGTGGTGGACCTCACCACGAACTCCGGCCCTGATGGCCTTTACACTCTCTTCGTGCCGCCGGGCAGCTACACCCTGGCTTACGATCCGGCCGATCCGAACATCCCCGCCGGCTTGATCATGGCCACCACCCCCCTCGCCTACAGCATTGAGGTGGTTCCCGGGGTCGAACTGGCCAATTTCGACTTTGGCCGCGATCACAACGGCATCCTGGGTGGGCGCGTCTTCAACGACGACAATGGCAACGGCACTCAAAACCGCGGCGAGGATGGCATCCCCGATATTACGATCCAGCTCCTCGCCGAGGACGGTCTCACCCTCGTCACCACCACCACCACCGACCATTGGGGTGACTACCGTTTTACCGGACTGCCCAACGGCACCTTCACCATCGCCGTGCACCACGATTCCCTGCCGCCCGGCTACAGCCACACGCCGACCGCCGACCCGGACGCGGTCAAGGATGGCCGCTCGCAGCCGGTCGTCTCCGGCGGCACGCCGAATCTCGCGCAAGTCTTCGGCTACCGGCACGCAAGCTCCACCCATCAAATCACCGGCTTGATCTTCGACGACAACGGCGCTGGCGGCGGGGTTTATTCCAATGGCGTCCGCGACGGCTCCGAACCCGGCATGGCCGGCGTCAATTTGCGCGTGGACATTGACTTCGACAAAGACGGCAGCGTGGACGAGTTCCGCGTCATCACCACCGAGCCGGGCGGTGTCTTCATCACCGAAGGGGTGCCCACCGGCGCCAATGTCGGGCTGTCCATTCTGCCCAAATCTCTGCCGCGCCGGGCGTACGCGCCCACGACGGACCCCAACGGGCCGGTCGATGGCAAAGCCTCCTTTGCGGCCCTCACGGAAAGTTTGACCGATCTGGTCTTCGGCTACTCCCTGCAGCCCAGCACCCTCACCGGCACCGTCGTCCTCGGCGACGGCAACGGCATCGCCGATCCCGGCGAACCGCCGCTGGCCAACGTCATCATCCGCGCCACCTACGCCGGCGAGGATGATGTCATCGGCACTGCCGACGACATCGTTTACACCCGTTTCACCAACGCCTCCGGAGTTTACACCGTCACCAATCTCGATCCTGGCGTCTTTCAAATCACCCAGTCCGTGCCTTTCGGCTACAAAGCCCGGGCCGACGCCGATGGCGGCAATCCCGCCAACATCAGCCTCGCCCTCAATCCCGGCGGCCATGCCACGCAACAGGACTTCGAGAACTACCAATTGCCGCAGATTCGCGGCCGTGTGCTGGTGGACACCGATCGCAGCGGAGATTTCAGTGTTGACGACACGCCCGTTCAAGGGGTGACCGTTCGCATCTTCCAGGATGTCAACGGCAACGGCCTGCTCGACCCCGAGGACACCCAGGTCGCCACTGCGACCACCAATGCCCTTGGGATCTTTTCTTACGGCCCGATCAGCGAACCCGCTCATTTCATCGTCCGCCAGGAGGTGCCCGAAACCATGATCGCTGTCTCCGACGCGGACGGGGCATCCAATGGCATCAACCACATCGCCGCTTATGTCGAGGAGCTCGATGTCAACAACCGCGACTTCCTCAACCGCCCCATTCCCATGACCTTGGGCGGCGCGGTGTTCGACGACCACAACTCCAACGCCTTGCGTGACGGAACGGAAACCGGCCTCTCCGGCATCGTCCTGGCTCTGGTGGACATGGGCAGCAATCAGCAAATTGCCACCACCACCAGCGCGGCCGACGGCACCTACCGCTTTACCGGACTCTGGCCCGGCTCTTACCAAGTCCGCTTCACTCCACCTTCATCGCACCCGGCCTCGGGCGGCACTCCCGTCGCCCTTGATAACGACCAGCCTGGGGACAACAACGGCCTGCAACCCGGCGGCCCCGGCTCCGCCATCAACAGCCCGGTCATTGAGCTGGCCGTCAACACCGAGCCCGTCAACGATGGCGACACCGATCCTAACACCAACCTTACCCTGGATTTCGGCCTCTGGGCCGGCCTCACCCTGGGCAACCTCGTTTGGAACGACTCAAACAATGACGGATTGAAGGGGGCCACTGAGTCCGGCATCTCCGGCATCACCCTCGGCCTCTACGATCCGGGCGCGGATGGGGTCTTTGGCGGCAGCGGGGCCAACGCCGACACCCTGGTGTCCTCCACCACCACCAACAGCTCGGGCGCTTACTCCTTCAAAATCTACAAGCAGGGCAAGTATTATCTGCGCCTCACACCTCCCGCCAACCGCCAACTGGCCTCCACCAACGCCGTCAACGCCGACAACGGCGTGGACAATGACAGCAATGCCATCCAGCTCGGCTCCGCCGGCAATGACATCATCTCTCCAATCCTCACGCTGACCGCTGGCGGCGAGCCCGGCTCCACCGGCAACAGCAACGACGAAAACACCATCGACTTCGGCCTGCGCGCCTGCCCTACCATTACCGTCGGCCCCTCAACCATCGCTGGCGCGCAAGTTTACACCTCCTACACCCAGGCATTCACCGCCAGTGGCGGCGTGGCACCGCGCACTTTCCGAATCATTTCCGGAGCCCTGCCCAACGGCCTGAGCCTCTCCTCAGGCGGCGTCCTCAGTGGCACCATCCTTGATATTCCAGGCAACTACTGGTTCCGCATGGAAGCCCGCGACGCGCAAGGCTGTATCGGCACCCGCGACTACACGCTCTCCGTGACCTGTCCGAACCCGGTGGTCACCCCAACCAACGCCAGCCTTCCGGCAGCCTGGCACTGGCAGTCCTACAGCCAGGCCTTTGAGGCCACTGGAGTCGCCGCCGCCTACACCTACAGCCGCTCCTCCGGCTCCTTCCCTGCCGGTCTCACTCTGAACAGCAGCACCGGTGTGCTCTCCGGCAGTGTCACCGGCTCCCCCGGCATCTACACCTTCACCATCCGCGCCACCGACCCGCTCGGTTACTGCGTCACCGACAAAGCTTACACGCTCGAAGTCAAGGCCCTCTGGGATTTTGGCGACCTCAAAGACACCCTGGCGGGCACCGGCTACACCGCCGGCGACGCCGTCGCTGATCACCGCACCCGCCTTGCTGACGACGGCCCGCGCCATTCCATCCGGCCCGGATTCATGCTCGGCACCAGCATTGATCACGAGGACGACGCCGCCACTGACGCCACCGCCAGCGCCGACGGCGCCGAGGAGGACGGCCTAGCCATGCCCGCCACCATCACCGCCGGCTCCCCAGTGACCGCGGTCATCTCGGTCACCAATAGCATCGGCGTCACCGCCCGCGCCAACATGTGGATCGACTGGAACGGCAACGGCAGTTTCGAGGATGTCGGGGAGCGCTTGGTGAACAACTCCACTGTCACCGGTTCCCGCTCTTATACCGTGACCGTGCCCATCGGCGCCGTCCTCAACCGGCCCATCGGCGTCCGTGTCCGCCTCAGCTCTCTCTCGCTTGGCAGTTCCATTGGTGCCGCCAACGATGGCGAAGTGGAGGACTACCTGCTCACCGTCACCTGTCCCACCATCACCACCTCCCCGGCCACCCTGCCGGCGTATTACTTGGCGGCGCCGATGTATCAAATGCTCTCCGCTTCCGGCGGCACCGCGCCTTACTCATGGAGTGTTTCCGCCGGCAGCCTGCCGCCCGGCTTGACTCTCACCACGGGCGGCCAGCTCTCCGGCACCCCGGCCGCCGTCGGCACTTACCAATTCACCGTGCGCGCCGCCGACGCCTACGGCTGCTTCAGCACCCGCGACTATGTTGTGCAGGTCAAAGGCATGACGGCTGGCAACTTGGTCTTCAATGATCAAAACGACAACGGCCTGCGTGACGCGGGCGAACCTGGCGTTCCAGGTGTCACCGTCCAGGCCTTCCATCCAGGCGCCGACCTTGCCATCGGCGGCAGCGGCGCGGATGCCGATGTCCTGCTGGCCACCACCACCACCAACTCCACCGGCAATTACCGCTTCGACGATTTGCCCGTCGGTCCTGTTTATGTACGGGTCTCTCCGCCTTCTAATCTTCGCGTCACCGGCGGCACACCTGTTCTACTTGATAATTCCGTGGACAACGACAACAACGGCAGCCAGCCCGGCGGTCCCGGCACGCCGTTGTTCAGCCCCATCATCACCCTGACGCCCGGCCTTGAATCCACCAACGACGGCGACAACGATCCCGACACCGATCTCACCATTGACTTCGGCATCTGGAGCGGTGTCGGCATCGGCAGCACCCTCTGGGCGGACGCCAACTCCAACGGCCGCATTGATTCCGATGAAAACGGCATCGCCGGCGTTCGTGTCGAACTCTGGCGGGATGTCGATGGCAATGTTTCCAACGGGGCCGAGGTGTTCATCGCGCACACCACCAGCAACGTCGCCGGTCATTACACCTTCCTCGGTTATCCTGCCGGACGCTATCAGGTGGTCATTCCCGACTCCAATTTTGTCACTGGCGGCGCGCTGGCCTCCGCCCCCTTCGCCAGCCCCGTGCGCGCTTACAACGACGACCAAGTCGATGACGACAGCAACGCCATCCAGGCTCTCGGCGGCGGCACCGAGGCGCGCAGTCCTCTGATCACCCTCTCGGCTGGTGACGAACCCGTCGGCTCCGGCCTCGGCGGTGTCACTGGCGAGTTCGGACGCGGCGGCGACCTTGACGACGATTTCCCGGATGAAAACGCCGACATGACCATCGACATGGGCTTCTCCGCCCCCGGTTCGATCGGCGTCGGCAACCTCATCTTCATCGATGAAAACGACAATGGCCGCGCCGATCCAGGCGAGGGCGTGGAGGGCGTCACCGTCCAGCTGTATTATGCCGGCGATGATCCGGAGACCAGCCCGCCGCTGCTCAGCACGGTCACTGACTCTCAAGGTCTCTACATCTTCTCCATCGTCTGGGAGGGCACATTCTTCATCCACCTGCCCAAGCATCAATTCGGGGACAGCGGCATGCTGCGCGCCACCTTCCCCATCCAGGGCGTGACCGCCGGCGATGATGACGTGGGTGAAAAATCCCTGTTCACCGACGAGCCTTGGGACACCGGCGTGCGCTCCATCGACTTCACTGTGGCCTATGGCGCCGCTCCCACCGCCGCCACCGGCGAAACCGGCTTCAACTCCGATTCCGACGACCTGCTCGACGCCGACTCCGACCTCACCATCGACATCGGTCTCTACCGTCCCGTCGGCATGGGCAACCTCGTCTTTTTCGACACCAACGAAAACGGCATCGCCGATGCCGGCGAAGGACTTGATGGCGTCACTGTCGAACTGTACCGGGAGGATCAACTCCCCGGCTTCGACGCCCCGATCATCACCACCATCACTGACAACGGCGGTCTCTACCTGTTTGAGATGCTCAAACGTGGCCTCTACCAAGCCCACATCCCCGCCTCCGAATTCGCTCCCGGCGGCCCCCTTCACGGCGCCGTCAGCATCAGCGAGGGCCTTGCCGGCGACGATGATGTCGGCGAGGATGGCATTGATGTCGCCAACCCCGGTCTCACCGGCATTTCCAGCCGCATCGTCGCCCTCTATCCCGGCATCGCCCCCACCAATGCCGGCAGCGAAACCGGCACGGCCTTTGAAATGGACGACCATCTCGACGCGGCCATCGACCTGACCATCGATTTCGGCTTCACCAACCCTGTTGGTCTCGGCAACCTGGTCTTCATCGACTACAACGGCAACGGCGTCTATGATCCCGGCGAGGGCGCGGCCGGCGTGCGTGTCGAGCTTTACCGCGCCAGCCAGAGCATCGGCGTGGATCCTCCCATCTTCGCCCAAACCACCGGAGCTGACGGCGGCTATTTCTTCGGCTCTCTCAGCGGCGGCTCCTACGTCGTCCACATCCCGGCCAGCCAGTTCCAAGCCGGCGGCAGACTTGCCGGCCTCATCCCCCTGCCCTTCTCTGAGTACGGCGACGATGATGTCGGACAAAATGGTCTGGCGGTTGACGACCCCGCCACCGAGGGCATCTCCACCAACGTCGTCACGGTCATCGCCGACCAGGCACCAACCAACGACGGTGTCGAAACCGGCTTCAACCACACTGCCGATGACTTTGACGACGACAATTACGATCTCACCATTGACATTGGCTTCTCCGCACCGCGCACGGATCGCTCCGGTGTCGGCAACCTGGTCTTCATCGACGTCAACGGCAACGGCCGCTATGACAGCGGCGAAGGCGCGGCCGGGGTGCTCGTCCAGCTTTTCGTGGCCGGCGCCGATCCTCTGGCAGACCAGCCGGAACACACCCTCACCACCGACCCCAACGGTCTCTACCTGTTCAGCGATCTCGACGAGGGTGACTACTTCATCCATATCCCCGCGTCCCAGTTCGCGGCTGGCGGCGCGCTTCATGGCTACTTCTCGCTGCCCGGTGCCGGTGGTGATGATGGTCTCGATGACAACCAGGACGAGAACGGCATTGACTCCCCCGCTCCCGAACTCACCGGCATCAGTTCCGCCGTCTTCAACCTGACGCTGGGCACCGAGCCCACCACCGTCTCTGGAGAGACCGGCGAGGCGTCCTACATGGACGACCTTGCCGATGCCAACTTCGATCTTACCATCGACTTCGGCTTCTCCCGCTCCATGGGCATTGGCAACCTCGTCTTCATCGACACCAATGGCAACGGCCGCGCCGATGCGGGAGAGGGCGCGGCCGGTGTCGCGGTGCAACTTTTCCACGCCGAGGACATCCCGGGCTGGAGCCAGCCCCTGGCTGTCACCACCACGGATGGCTTCGGACGCTACGGCTTCTCCGGCCTGCTGCCCGGCGCTTACATCGTCCACATCCCGTGGACCCAATTCGCCAGCGGCGCTCCCCTCGCCGGTTTGGTCAGCCTGGCAGGCACTGCGACCGGCGATGATGACACTGGTGAGGACGGCCTGGACGAGGTGCAGCCGGAATGGTTTGGCATCTCAACCGCGCCTGTGGTTCTGATTCCCGGCCAGGCTCCCGTCGGCTCCATGGAGTCCGGCCTCTTCGGCTCGGACGATGATGCCTTCGATGCCTTCGTCGATCTCACCATCGACTTTGGCTTCGCTCCCAGGATGGGTGTCGGCAACCTCGTCTTTGCTGATCTCAACGGAAACGGCAAATTCGACCCCGACACCGAGCACGGCATCGACGGTGTCGAGATCGAGATTTGGAATGACAACGATCCTTCCGCCCCCGTCGCCACCACCCTCACCAGTGATGGCGGCATCTACGGCTTCACCGTCGCCCCCGGCACCTACTTTGTGCGCATCCCGCCCGGCGAGTTCCAAACCGGCGCCGCCCTCGCCTGGCATGAGTCCTCCAAAAACGACTATGGCAACGCCCCCGTCATGGACGGCGACGACGACGTCGGCGAGGACGGCCTCGATGGCGGCGATCCGCTCACCGAGGGTGTCCGCACCCCGGCCTTCACGCTCACGCCCGGCCAGGCTCCCGACACCGCCAATGGCGAGACCGGCCACCTTGCCGACAGCGACGACGATGACGACACCAACTCCGACCTGACCATCGACTTCGGTTTCACCCGCAAGCCGCTCGGTGTCGGCAACCTCGTCTTCCGCGACCTCAACGAGGACAGCCGCTACACCGCCGGCATTGACAGCGTCATCCCCGGTGTCCCGCTCCGCCTGTTCCGCGTCGGCGACAATCCGAACACCGCCACCCCGGTGGACGTGACCATCTCCGCCATCGACGGCACCTACCACCTGCAAACCCGCGATCCCGGCCTGTATTACATCCACATCCCGGCCTCGGCCTTCGCCAGCGGCGGCGTCCTGCACGGTGCCAACGCCAGCCCGGATTTCGGCGAGGATGACGGCACCGACGATCAATTGGATCAAAACGCCATCCAGGCCGCCAACCCGGCCAGCAGCGGCGTCTTCTCCATCGCCTTCGAACTCGCGCACGGCACCGAGCCTGTCAGCGGCACGCAGCCGCCCGGCAACACCGAAATCGGCGCCTTCGCCCACACGGACGACGACAACGATCCCAACGTCGATCTCACCATCGACCTCGGCTTCGTCGGCGGCACAGCCGGCAACCTCGTCGCCGTCGGCAACGTCGTCTTCATCGACGCCAATGGCAACGGATTCCATGATGACGGCGAGGGCGTGGACGGCGTCTGGATGCACCTCTACCCCGCCACCGGCACACCCGGCCAAAGCGCACCACTGGCCACCACCCATACCAGTGACGGCGGTCGCTATCTGTTCAGCCATCTGCCCGCCGGCCAGTACCTCGTCCACGTCGCCGCGGACAACTTCAAACCTTACTCCTTCAACGGCGGCCCCAACTACGTGCCCGGCCCGCTGCACGGCTTGCTCTCCAATCCCGGCACCGGCGCCGGTGACGACGACATTGGCGAGAAAGGCCTCGATGTCAGCAATCCCGATCAAGTCGGCATCTCCTCCGCGCCTGTCACGCTCACCGTCGGCGGCGCCCCGCTCTTCACCGGCATTGAGACCGGCGCCTACCTCGAAATGAACGAGGTGCATGGCGACGCCAACGTCGATCTCACCATCGACTTCGGCTTCAGCGAACCCGCAGCCGGCGCGCCCGATTCCCTGCGCGCCAGCAACACCCTCAGCCTGCCGGCCCTCCTCGGGGACAACGGCGACGCCGATGAAACCGCGTCTGACAACGGCGATCTCGCCCCCGAAACCTACGCCGCCTGGGCCGCCCTTCACGATCTCGGCAGCCTCGCCGCCCCGCTGGACGACGCCGATGGCGACGGCCTCAGCAACCTGCTCGAATACGCCCTCGGTCTCGATCCCCTCAGCGGCATCAATCCGCGCGGCGCCCTCAGCCTGGATGTCACCGCCGCCGGCGTCAGCGCGCTTTACAGCCGCCCCGCCACCGGCCACTCCGACCTCCGTTATGAAGTGCAAGTCAGCGCTCAGAGCGCCCAGGGATGGCAAGCGCTGAATGCGACGCCCGCCGTCACGGTCAACGCCGACGGCAGCGAAAGCCTGCGCTACCACGCGCTCGACAGCCTGCCCGCCTTGTCCACCGGCAGCGGCTTTGTCCGCCTGCAAGTCCGCCTCGACAGCGAGGGCGACGGCAACCCCGAGGCCACCACCCACACCCAAGCCGCCGGCTGGCTGCGTTACCCGCTCACCACCGGGCACCAGACCCTCGCCATGCCCTTGCTGAAGCCCGCGGTATATTCCGGCCGCGCGCTGATCGCCGGCAGCGGCAGCCTCACCCTCACCAGCCTGGGCTCCGCCACCCTCGCCGAGGTGATTGAACCGGGCCGCGCCTACTTCCTCGAAGTCGCCAGCGGCGCCGCCACCGGTCATCGCTTCGCCATCGACAGCGCCGCCAGCCAGGGCAGCCAGCTCGTGCTTGATCTTGCCTCCGACACCAGCACCAGCGCCAGCCTGCCCGCCGCCCTTGATGGCGCCCGCGTCCACATCCGGCCGCACTGGAGTCTCGGCGAGCTCTTGCCCGCCGGAGTCTTCACCGCCGGCACCAGCCAGGACACCGCCGACCGCGCGCTCTTCTTTGACCGCGCCAGCAACCAGTTCCACAGCCGCTGGCTGCAAGCCGCCGGCGCTCCTGTCTGGACCGCCGATGCCGGCTCCACCGCGCCCGCTCATCTCGCGCCCGGGGCGGCCCTGCTGCTGCATCACCGCGGCACCGCCACCTCCATGACTCACACCGGTCTCGTACGCGACCATGACTTCCGCGTCAAGCTCGCGCCCGGCAGCCAGATGCTGGGCGGCGCCTATCCGCAGGCGCAAAGCCCGCGTCATCTGCAACTCGACACCACAGCCGGACTCACTGCCGGCAGCAGCGCCACCACCTCCGACCGCCTCCGCCTGTGGCTCGGCGACAGCCAGCCCGGTGCCACCGGTTATCGGACCTACTACCTCCTGCAGGAGGCGGCGCCGCCCGGCGGCCGCTGGGTCGATCAAGCCGACACCAGCCTGCGCGACGCCGGTGACGACCTGCTGCTGCCTTCTGGCAAAGGCATCTTCATCCAGCTCCTGCCCTCCACGCCGCCGACGGTGATCCGTTTCCCGGCGCCAGCGCCGTAATGTCACCGCTCTCCCCCGCGTCCTCGAACCAACGGGTTTTCGAGCACGGGGGGGGACGAGAAGGAGGCCAAGGACGCTGAGAACCCTTCACTTTCGGCGCGGGCAGGGTTGCGCCCGCCGCCCCTGTGGTCACAGTGGCGCCTTGAGCGATCCCGATAAAGTCGAACCTTTGGATGAAAACGCCGCGGCCATGAGCGCCCTCGGCGCTGAGGCCGCGCAGGGCGTCGGCCGCGAGCGGCGGTTGATCGTCCTGCTGGTGCTGGCCGTGGCCGGATTCATCCTGCTGGCGCAGTTCACCCCGCTGCGCGCTTGGCTGACGAACACTCAGGAATGGAAGCAGCATGTGCGCGAGTTTGGCTGGCAGAGTCGCGCCGCCTTCCTCGCCTTGACCGCACTGGCCGTTTTGCTCGGCGTGCCGCGCCTGGTGCTGGCAGCGACCGCGGGACTGCTGTTTGGCTTCGCCGAGGGCGTGGCCGTGTCCCTGCTTGGATCCGTGCTGGGTTCTTATGGCTTGTTCGTCGCCGTGCGCCGGGGCTTCCGCCGCCGGGTGGCGGAGCAGGCGCAGCGCCGCCCCTGGCTGGCGGCGCTGCTGCGCAAGCCCTCCCTGATGAAAGTCTTCTGGGTTCGCCAACTGCCCCTCCCCGGAGCCGCCCTCAACGCCATCCTCGGCGTGTCAGAAATCCGGCACCGCATTTTTCTGGGCGGCACCCTGCTCGGATATCTCCCGCTGAATCTCGCCGCCACCCTGGCCGGCAGCGGCCTCGGCAAAGCCAGCCTGACCGCCGCCGCCGTGCAATTGATGGCCGCCCTGGCCATCATCAACGCCGCCCTCTGGCTGGTCTGGCGGCGCTTCAAAAAGACCGCGAACCCGGCCTCGACTTAACGCCCGAGCGCCGCCTTCAACACCGGCTCGAAGATGTCCGCCTGGCGCATGAAACCCAGGTCGCTCGCGTGGGAGGCATCGGTCGCCCCCTCGCTGTCGGTGCCGTAGAGCGCGTCGCCAGGAATGTAATGCAGACCCGTCACCCCCTGCTTTTGCAGCGTCTCGAAAGCCGCGCGCAACGCCGCGTGGTTCTCGTCGTGAAACGCGGCCTTCACCGGCGTGATCCAGGAGTTGGTAAAGCGGCGATCCTCCACCAGCACGATCGGCGTCTTGGCATGAGCCGCGCGCAGTTGTTTGACCAGCGGGATGGTTCGCTCCCGCACCAGGTCCGGCTGCATGTTGGGCAGGCAATCGATCACAAAGACCGCCGCGTCCAAGCGCGCCAGCAGATCCCCCACCGCCGCATCCATCTTGCCGTTGCCGGAGAAGCCGAGATTGAGGACCGGCACATCCAACCGCCGACCCAGGATGGCCGTGTGCACCATGCCCGGACGCGACGCGCACGCGCCATGGGTGATCGAGGTCCCGTAAAACACCACCGGTTTCTCCGCACGCGGCGGCAGGCTTTCAAAAGCCGCCCCCTCCGGCACCCCGACGGACAGCTTCTCAATGCCATTGTAGAGCGGCAGATAGAGCGCGTACTCGCGCGCGCCGGGGCGCAACCCGGTGATCATTTCCACCCGCACCTTGGTCGCCACGGGACGCGTGACCTGCACCCACTTCCACTGGCCGTCGTCCGCTTCGTCGCGCGCGTAGAGATCCACCCCGCTGACACCCGTGGCCGGCATGTGCGCCAGCGCCAGCCGCTCGCTGCGCAGCTCATAGTCCACCCAGAGACTCGCCGCGTCCGTCTTGAAGCGCGCCACCATGCCCGCGCTGTCCCGGCTCAGGTTCCACACATTGCTCGTCACCCTGCCCTCTGCCGCGGCCGGCAGGCGGTCAAAGTATCGCCTCCGCTCCTCCCCCGTCCAACCTCTCCCCTCCACCTCCCACTTCCCCGTCCCCACCTCATGCCAAACCAGTTCGGGTGTGGCGGCCTTGTCAGTCGTTTGCGCCAGCGCGGACAAGGGTGGCAGAAAATGGGCGAAGAGGACGCAAGAAAGCAGCAATCTTGTCATGGCGCGCTTTTAGTGCCCGCCAACCCCGGCTGGCAAGCCCTCATTTTCCTGAGTCCCTCAAGAAATCGAACAGCCCGCCTCGCGACAGCAGGCGCCAGCTCGTTGCAAGCGGCCGGCAAACCAGCCGCCGGTGACCTTTTGGGTTTGCCTCCAGGCCCGTTGGCGCCGCCGTGGCGCTTCATTGCGGAAGCTTTTCCCTCCCAAACTTCCGGCTACGATCAAGGCGCCAGCACCGCGGCGCCTTCAATGCGGCCTTCGCGCAGGTCGGCCAGGGCTTCGTTGGCTTGCTCCAGTGCATAGGTGCGCGTGGCGATCCGCAGCGGAATCCTGGCGGCAAGGGACAGAAAAGCCTGCCCGTCATGCCGGGTCAGATTGGCGACAGAACATACCGAGCGCTCATGCCACAAGTCAGCATAAGGAAACGAGGGAATGTCGCTCATATGGATGCCGCCGCACACCACGATGCCGCCTTTGCGCAAAACGCGCAGCGCGGTGGGAACCAAAGCGCCCACCGGCGCGAACAGGATGGCGGCATCCAATGGCACGGGTGGATTTTCATCCGAACCGCCCGACCACACCGCGCCCAGCCGCGACGCAAAACCCTGGGCCGCCTCGTCACCTGGCCGGGTAAAGGCAAAAACCTCGCGCCCCTGATGGCAGGCCACCTGCGTGACAAGATGGGCCGCGGCACCAAAACCGTAGATGCCCAAGCGGCGCGCATGGCCGGTCTTCATCAAGGATCGGTAGCCGATCAAACCGGCGCACAGCAGCGGGGCTGAGGAGATGTCGTCGCGATCACCAGGCAACGGGAAGCAGAATCGGGCGTCCGCCACCATGAATTCGGCATAACCGCCATCCAAAGTATAGCCTGTGAAACGGGCGGCATCGCACAAGTTCTCGCGGTCGCTGCGGCAGAATTCGCAAGCACCGCAGGTCCAGCCGACCCAGGGCACGCCCACACGCTCGCCGAGTTGCCGGTCGCTGACCCCCTCACCAAGGGCATCGACATGACCGACGATTTCATGACCCGGGATCAACGGCAATTTGGGCCGGGGCAGCTCCCCATCCACCACATGCAGGTCGGTGCGGCACACCGCGCAAGCGGTCACCCGCACCCGCACCTGGCCCGCTCCCGGTGTTGGCAGGGGCATTTGGCGCGGCACCAGCGGCCGGCACGCTGTTTCAAGCAGCATTGCCTTCATGTAACGCTCTCTGGGCATCGATGCACGGATGCGCCACTCTGCCGTAACGATGTCCTATGCTCAATTAAAAGCCGTCATGCCTGCCTGGAATTGAACAATTTCAGAGGTTTCGCGTTCCAACCTTGAACCGCCCACCAAAATGGGCTTGAGCCTCCTCGCAAACCTCAAACCTCTCCCGTGAGAATGAAAACGCCCCTGCTCGCCTTTGTCCTGCTCAGCAGCGCCACGTTTTTGAATGCCGCCGCCTTCAAACAAGCCGAAGTCACCCGCGTGCTCAACGATGTGCGCGTCTTATCCCCGGAAACCCAGTCCGCGCCCGCCCGCATTGGCGATGTGATCCGCGGACGCACCGCCGTCGCCACTGGCGTGCAGTCGCGCGCCGAGTTGATTTTCCAGGACAAAACCCTCACCCGTCTCGGCGCCAACACGCTGTTCCGTGTGGACGAGGGCACTCGCAAAATGGACCTGGAGCGCGGGGTTTTGTTCCTGCAAGTCCCCAAGCGCATGGGCGGCGCCACCGTGCGCACCGCCACCGTGACCGCCGCGGTGACCGGCACCACCATCATGATCGAGTACCAGCCCAATGGCGCCGTCAAGTTCATCGTCCTGGAGGGCAGTCTGGATCTGTCCTTGAAGGACAAACCCTCGACCTTCACCACCCTCGAAGCCGGCGACATGATCATCATGAACGCCAACGCCAGGAGCTTCCCTGAACCTGTCAAAGTGGACATCAAACGCCTGATGACCACCTCCAAACTGCTCGACGACACATCCTTCGCCCCCATCGGCAACACCAAGGAAATCGCCGAGGCTCTGGCCGACCAGGACAAGAAAATCACCAAGGGCGAGCTGTTGAAGACCGCCTTTAAACTGCCTGCACGAGCCTCGTTAATCCACCAGAACAACGAAGTCCGCCGGGAAATCCACCGCTTTCAGCAGCCACCCGTCATCGAGGTCAAACTGCCGGAGACGGTCAAGGTGAAGGAACCACCCCGTCGTCGTCCGCCGCCGCCGCCCCCGCCCCAGCGAACTGACACAACGCCCAACAACCGCGGTTAACACCCGGAGCAAAAAAGAACGTCTCCCCACCGGCTCTTGACGCGCCATCTGGCAGAATCCGCATGAACATGACATGTCTTCCGGCGTATTCATGGGCGCATGTCCTCCAGGCCCCATCTGCTCATCCTCGGCGCAGGCTCCATTGGCGAGCGCCACCTGCGCTGCTTCCAAAACACCGGTCGTGGTGATCTCTCCTTCTGCGAGCCGATGGACACGCGGCGCCAGGAAGTGGCGGCGCGTTACGGAGTGACCGGCTATCGCGACTGGCAGGAGGCGCTCGCCAGCGCGCCCGTGACAGCGGCTTTGATCGCCTCCCCCGCCCCTTTCCACGTCCCAACAGGCATCGCACTGGCCGCGCGCGGCATCGATCTGCTGATCGAAAAACCACTCAGCCTGGGCATGGAGGGCATTGACGAATTGCGCGCGGTCGTCGCCCAAACAGGCGTGCGCGCGGCAACGGCCTTTGTCTATCGCGCTCTCCCGGCTCTCAGGCAGATGCGTGACGCCGTGCTCTCCGGTCGCTTTGGCGCGCCCGTTCAAGTACAAGTGCAGTCCGGTCAGAACTTCCCCTTTTATCGCCCGGCCTACCGCGAGATTTATTACGCCAACCCGGCGATGGGCGGCGGTGCCATTCAGGACATGATGCCGCATCACATCAACGCGGTGGAATGGATTGTCGGACCGGTCACTCGGGTGGTGGCGGACGCGGCGCATCAAGTACTGGAGGGGGTCGAGGTGGAGGATACCGTGCATTTCATGACCCGTCACGACGGCGTGCTCGGCTCGTTCACGGCCAACCAGCACCAGCCAGTGAACGAGTTCACCCTCACCGTGCTGTGCGAGCGCGGCGCGGCGCGCTGGGAAATGAAAGGCCACCGCTGGCTGTCCGCCGAGGAAAACGGCGGCGAGTGGCGGCAGGAAGCGGCCTTCATCCATGAGCGCGATGATTTTTACCTCCTGCAAGCACAGGCCTTCCTTGATCACCTTGAAGGCCAAGCGCCCGCGCTCTGCCCGCTGGAGGATGGCATCCACACTTTGAAAAGCACCCTGGCGATCTTGGAATCGGTGCGCAGCGGGCGCTGGGTCTCCACAACGGACTACTGACTACTGACTACTGGTTACCGATCACCCTCACCGCGAGAGGACTCGCGAGCTACTTTACCACCATGACCTCACCCACTGTCCACCAACTCTTCGACCTGACCGGCAAAACCGCGCTCCTCACCGGCGGCTCAGGTTACCTCGGCGGCGCCTTCGCGGCGGCCCTGGCGGAAGCCGGCGCGAACGTGGTCATCGCGAGCCGCGAACGCGAACGCGCCCTGGAGTGCGCCGCCGCTTTGCCGTTGCGCGAAGGGCAGCGCCATCACGCTGTGGCACTTGACCAGCTCGACGAAGCCTCCATCCAGTCGGGTTTTGCCGAGGCGGTGCAAGCATCTGGCGCGGTGGACATTTTGATCAACAACGGCCATGCCGGCCACACCGCCGACTGGACCTCCGCCGACGCCGCCAGCTTCAACGCCACCCTCGCCAACGCTGCCGGCTGGTTCCTGCTGGCACGCTGTCTGCGCGATCATGTGGTGGCGCGTGGCGCTGCGGGCAGCATCGTCATGATTGGCTCCATGTATGGCCAGGTCGGCTCCTATCCGGATGCCTACGCCGGGCTGGCGCCCGCCAGCCCGGCGGCCTATCACACTTTGAAAGGCGGCATCATCCACTTGACGCGGCATCTGGCAGTCTATTGGGCCGCCGACCAAGTGCGCGTGAACTGCCTCAGCCCCGGCCCCTTCCCCTCCCCGCAGGTGAATCCTGAAATGGTGTCACGCCTCCGCCAGAAATCGCCCATGGGCCGCATGGGACTGCCGCACGAATTGAAGGGCGCGCTGGTGCTGCTGGCCAGCGCGGCCGGCTCCTACATCACCGGGCAAAACCTGACCGTGGACGGCGGCTGGACCGCGTGGTGAGGCGCCGACTTCATTTGCCTTGCGCTTCGGATTCGGCATAAGTCGCCTGTCCATCATTACGCCCGCACTTTTCTCATGCCTCCGCCCGTCACCACCGAACCCGCGCCGCCCCGGTCGCCGCAGCGCGGAGGCGGCCTTCTGGGCCGCCTGCCGGCGGATTGGTGGCACCCTTACTTGTGGCGGCAGGCGGTGGGCCGGCGCTTGCGCGGCAGTCGTGACACCTCGCCGCTGCGCGCCGGCGGCAACCACATGCTGCCCGTGCTCATCGAGGTCTTCGCCGGCTTCAGCAAGCTCGACGGTGTCGTGGACGAGGTGGAAATCGACTCCAGCCTCGGCTACCTGCGCTACGATTATCCAGAGGCCATCTACGCCGATCTGCGCCGCCTCTACTTCGAGGCGCTGCAAAAACCGCAGGACCTGAACCAGCGCGCCCGCGAGTTGGGCCGCACCTTGACCATGGAGCAGAAAATCCTGCTCGGCGTGCAGCTTTACCTGCTCATCTCCCGCTCGGCTTCAAACCAGCGGCAGATGGTCGAGTTTTATCTCTTCATGACCAACCTGGGCATCGCCGCCCAGGCCATCGACATCGTCTATCAACTCAACGCCGGCGACCGCCCGCCCGAGGACGACTTCAGCATGAAAGGCGGTCATCCGCTGGAAATGCTGCGCATTTCCTCGCAGGAGCCCTGCGACGTGCTGCTGCGCTCGCTCTCGCCCGACTGCTCAGTGGTGGCCTTTCGCTTCGAGGGTCTGGTGCTGTTGAAGAACACCGGCGGCGTGCCCGTGCTGGTGCGCAGCCGCCGGCAGCCGCCCGGCGAGTTCTCCCGCTTGTATCCCGGCGAGCGTCTCGTGCTTGAGGATGTCACGCTCGACTACGCCGACCTCATCTCTTATTTCAACGCCAAGAAAACCCTCACCGGCACCCAGCTCTACCTCACCTTGACGCCGTCCGGCGACGCCGAGATTTCCCCCCAGCGCGGGCGCGGCACGAACCTGCGTGTGAGCTTCGGTCTCGGGGTCACCGTGGAGGCGCTGCGCAACACCAACGCCACGCTCAACAACCGCCGCCTCAGTGAGGGCACGCTCGTCGAAGCCTCCCTGGAAGACCATCTCGTGGTGCAGGGCGAGGTGGAAATCTCGTTGCGCGAGCTGCGCCGCCGCGCCCAGGAATTCGGCGGCCAGTTCCGGCTCGCCGGCAGCCGCAACACCTATCTCGTCTCGAACAACCCCGCGCTCCTGGAGGAGGGTGACATCCTGCTTTCCGATGACAGCGAGGGCGAGATCCTCCTGCGCATCGAGTGCAACTACGCGCAGAAATCCGGCGCCGTCGAAGTGCTGCGCGCGGCGCGGCCGATCTTCGTCGGCGGCGTGCCGGTGCGGGAGCGGATGGAATTGGAGGACGGCGCCACCATCACCCTGGGCGAGGGCCAGTTCCTGCGCTGCCACTTCGCCGACCGCATCATCGAAGAGGAGCGCAACGTCATCCGTCTGCTGGAGGTGCGCGAGCTGTATCATCGCTTCGACGGCCGCGACACCGCCCTCGAAGGCATCAGCTTGCAAGCCCGGCGCGGCGAGATGGTCTGTGTCATGGGCCCCAGCGGTTGCGGCAAAAGCACCCTGCTGCGCGTGCTCGGCGCGCAGTTGAAACCGCGCGGCGGTGAGGTCCTCATGAACGGCCTGCCATTGTACGAGAACCTCGGCAGCCTGCCGCCCTACATCGCCTACATTCCACAGGAGGATGCCTTCGATCCGTTGCTGCGCGTGCAGGAAAACCTCGACTGCTCCGTCGCCATCCGCTGCCCGCACCTGCGCGTCGAGGACCGCCGCCGCCGCGTGGACGCCAAGCTCGCCGAACTTGGCTTGGCGGACCTGCGCCTGCGCCTTTCCGGCACTCCGCAACAGAAGTTCCTCAGCGGCGGCGAGCGCAAACGCCTCAACGCCGGCCTCGACATGATCGGCATCTCCGACGTGTACCTTTTTGACGAGCCCACCTCCGGCCTCTCCTCCAAGGACTCCGAGCATGTGCTCGAAATCATCCGCTCGCTCGCCCGCAACAAAATCGTGCTTGCCTCCATTCACCAGCCAAGCTCGCGGCTGCTGAACATGTTCGACAAAGCCCTCCTGCTCGACAAAGGCGGCAAGATGGTCTTCTTCGGCACTCCGCGCGAGATGCTCGACTACTTCTGGCGCGCCTACAACGAGGAGACCGGCTCCGGCGACACCTCGGAAACAGCCCCGGACAATCTCACGCCCGACTTTGTCTTCGACGTGCTCGAGACGCCGCTGCGCGACATCAGCGGCGACATCATTCAGGAGCGCAGCGCCGACGGTCATCTCGTCGCCGCGCGCCGTTTCCCGCCGAACTTTTGGCGCGACCGCTTCCAAAGCCACGCCATGCTGGAGTCCTTCGCCGGCGTTCCCGATACGGGCGCCAACACCGCCGGCGTCTTTAATCCGGCACGCGGGACCCGTGATGACAGCAAGTCCGTCAGCCGCGTGCGCCAGACACCGCGGCCGCCCTCCCACAGTCTGCGCGAAGAAAGCATCCTCTTCGGCGCGCAGTTGAAGCGCGCCTTTTTGAGCAAGCTGCGCAATCGCACCAACCTGCTGGCCACCCTGCTGGAGGCGCCCGCCCTGGCTGTGCTCATTTCCAGCGTGCTCAAGTACTCCGAGGAGTCGCACTACACCTTCGCCTCCGCCTTCCACATCCCGACCTACCTCTTCATGAGCCTGGTCGTCGCCATGTTCCTCGGCCTCACCAACAGCGCCGACGAAATCATCCGCGACCGCCACATGCTCAGCCGCGAGCGCAACCACAACCTGCGCACCCTCTACTACCTCGCCGGCAAGATCATCTCCCTGGCCGGATTCGCTCTCATCCAATGCGTCATTTACCTCATGATTGGCAACTGGGTGCTCGAAATCCGCGACATGTTTCTAATCCATCTCGGATGGATGTTCGCCACCGCGCTCACCGGCGTCTGTCTGGGCCTGCTCGTCTCCTCCCTGGTCAATGACACCCGCACCGCCTTGAACGCCATTCCGCTGCTGCTCATCCCGCAGATCATTCTCGGCGGCGCCCTCATCAAGTACGAGGAAATGAACCGCAACCTCGACCTCGCCTACTCCGTCGAACGCTGGCTGGTGAAGGCCGGCGTGGATCACGCCTCATCCGCCAGCAAGCTCAAAGTCCCCTTCATCTGCCAGTTCATGCCCCTGCGCTGGACCTATGAAAGCATGCTCATCTCCCAGGCCAAACTGAACCCGCTGAGCCGCACCCAGGACCTGCTGGAAGACCGCATCCAGGAGCTGACGAGCCAGCCGCCCAGCATCCCCTTCACCGAGCAGCAGCGCCTGGAACTGGACCTCGCCAAGCAGGCACTGGCCGCTGTCTCCGGCCTTTACGGACCGCGCGCCTCCGAGGTCGCAAGCACCTTGCGGCAAATCAGCCACGCCGCCATCGAACGCAAGCTCGACCCCGAACTCATCGCCCGCGCCATGGAAATTCGCAAGGGCACCAGCGCCGAGGAAATTTTCGTCAACCGCAAGGTGCTCGACCTCGTCACCAAGGCCGAGATGGAGCGCGAGGACTACCGCAACCAAGTCGGCCCCAACGTCTTCTTCGGCACCGTCAAACGCTACTTCGGCACCGACTTCAACACCCTCTGGATCAACGGCGTCGTCCTTCTGCTCACCCTCGGCCTCATCGTCGGCGCGCTCGAGTGGAGCCTGCGCCGCCAGCTCACCCGCGTCTGAGCCCTCCTTGTACCGCCGTCAGGCATGGACGACTTTCTCCGCATCGAAAACCTCGCCCACGAACTCGGCGGCCGCCGTGTCCTTGACGGCGTCTCTTTGAGCATCCGCCGCGGCGAAATTTTCTCCCTGCTCGGCCCCAGCGGTTGCGGCAAGACCACCCTGCTCCGCCTCCTCGCCGGCTTCCTCCAGCCCCTGCAGGGCCGCCTCCTGCTCGCAGGGCGCGATCTCGCCGCCCTGCCGCCCGAGCGCCGCCCCGTCAACACTGTTTTCCAGAACTACGCCCTCTTCCCGCATCTCAGCGTCGCGCGCAACATCGCCTTCGGCCTCGAATGCGAGCGCCTGCCCCGGCCTGAAATCAATCGCCGCGTCACACGCCTGCTCGACCTCGTCCGCCTCCAGGACTGCGCGCAGCGCCGGCCCGGCGAGTTGAGCGGCGGGCAAAAGCAGCGCGTCGCGCTCGCCCGCGCCCTCGTCAAAGAACCCGCCGTCCTGCTGCTCGACGAACCCCTCGCCGCACTCGACCTGCAACTGCGCCAGACCTTGCTCGACGAATTGCAGCCCCTCCAGCGCCAGCTCGGCACCACCTTCATCTACGTCACCCACGACCAGACCGAGGCCATGCGCCTCAGTGACCGCATGGCCGTCATGAATGAGGGACGTCTGGCGCAGATCGGCGCCCCCCAAGCCATTTACGACCAGCCCGCCGACGCCTTCGTCGCCCGCTTCATCGGCGACGGCAATTTGCATCCCGCCACCTTCCGCGCGCTCACCCCCGACGGATGGCTGGAGTTGGAAACCCCCGACGGCATCCGCCTGCACGCCGCGCCCCCCACCGTGGGCACCCCCGCGCCCGGCCAGAGCTGCCAGTTCCTCGTCCGCCCCGAGCGCCTGCGCCCCGCCGCCGAAGACGCGCCCTCCGCGGAGGACTCCGCCCTGAACCGGCTCACCGGCACCGTCACCGCGAGCCGTCCGCAGGGACCGCGCACCCGGCTCCTGGTCCGCGTTCGCGACAGCACCTGGCTGGCCGACTTCAGCAGCGCCGACGCGGCCAGTCCGCCACCCGCCCCCGGCACCCCCATCCAGCTTTATCTCCACGCCGCCGACCTGCGCGTTCTGAGTTGAACCTAAGCCAATCTCTCCGCGGCATGACATGAGCACGTCATCAGATGCTGATCCATGAAACAAGGCACCCAAACGGCCGCGGACAAAGTCGTGACTTTTGCGGTGAAGAAGGCTCCGCGAAACACCCCCCAGGTTGCAAGCCGCTCCTGCTGTGCCAAGCTGCCTGATGCGCACCATTCTCTGCTTTGGCGACTCGAACACCTGGGGTTACGACCCCGCCTCGTTCGGCGCTCCTTTTCCCGCCCGGCACCCCATTGATGCCCGTTGGACGGGGGTGCTGGCGCGCGCGTTGGGCGGCGGTTTTCGTGTCATCGAAGAAGGTCAAAATGGCCGCATGACCGTGCATCACGATCCCTTCAACCTCGCCCGCCGCGCCCTCGACTACCTGCCCGCCTGCCTGGAGAGTCACCAACCCATCGACGCCGTGGTGATGATGCTTGGCTCGAACGACTTGAAAACCTTTCTCCACCTGCCACCCCTCGAGGTTGCCAACGGCGCCGGGGTGCTCGCGCGCCAGATTTTGACCAGCACGGCCGGACCGCGCAATCAACCGCCCAAGCTGCTGCTCATCTGTCCGCCACCGATTGGCGGCGGCGAGCATCTGCCCGACCTCGCCAGCCGTGTCTTCGACGGCCCGGCGCGCAGCGCGGAGCTGCCACGGCATTTTGAGGCGCTCGCCGCCAGCCTCGGCTGCGCCTATCTCAACAGCCAGGACATCGTCGCCCCCAGCGCCATCGATGGCGTTCACCTGGAGGCGTCCGAGCATGCCAAACTCGGCGCGGCCGTTGCTCGCGCCGTCAGCCGGCTCTTTTGAACGCCCCCGCCCCCATCATGTCCGCCTCCCTGCCTGAAACCCCCGTCATCGAAACCCGCGAGGAAGTCATGTTCTTCGACACCGACTGCGGCGGTGTCGTGCACAACATCGCCTACCTGCGCATGATCGAAACCGCGCGCACCCGGCTCGCCGCGCGGCTGGGCATGGCTCTGCGGGAGATGGCGGAGACCAAACTCTTCCCGGTGGTCGTGCGCACCGAGATTGACTATCGCAAACCCGCCCTGCTGGGCGATCACCTCGCCATCCATGGCCGCCTCGAGCGCATCGAGCGCGCGCGCTTTTGGTGCGCCTTTGAGATGCGGCGGGAGGCGGACGCGCAACTGCTCATCACCTGCCGCCAGTCGCTCGCTCTCGTGCAAATGCCGCAGGGTCGCCCCGTGCGTCTGCCGGAGGCTTGGGCGGAGCGCTACCCGCATCTGCTGGCGCGCCCGGCGTGATCACGCGCGCGCCAGCGTCATCACGCATTCCAGGTGCTTCGTCTGCGGAAACAGATCAAAAGGCCGCACCCGCCGCAAGCCCCACCCCGCCGCCGCCAGCAGCTTCAGGTCGCGCATCTGCGTCGCCGGATTGCAGGACACATAGACCACCGCCCGCGGCGCGAAGTCCATCAACTGCCGCAAAAACGCCTCGCTGCAACCGGCGCGCGGCGGATCGATGACCACCGCCGTGTCCGCCCCGGCATGCGGCACGCTGGCGAAAATCTCCCGCGCATCCGCCGCCAGGAAACGGCAGTTTTCCAGACCGTTCAGCTCCGCGTTGCGACGCGCGCGCGCCACCGCGCTTTCCGACACCTCCACGCCCACCACTTCCTCAAACCGCCGTGCCGCGCAGATGCCAAACAAACCGCTGCCGCAGTAGGCATCCACCAAAAAGCGCGCCCCGCAGGCCGCCGCCTCCTCCACCACATGCGCCACGAACGCCGGCAGGATGAACGGATTGTTCTGGAAAAAATCGCCCGCCAGAAATTCAAAGCGCGTGCCCGCCACCTCCTCCACCGCCAGCGCGTCCGCGCGCCGCAGCACGCGGCCCCGGGAGGCGCGCATCAGCAGCGTGGCACCGTTCTTCAAAGTCGCGGCCCCGGCCTTTGCCTCCGCGCGGGCAGCGGCCAGCTCGGCGTTGATTTCGTCCATCGCGATGTCGCACCGCTCCACATCCACCAGCGCGTGACGGCTGCCCGCGCGCAGGAAACCGATCTCGCCGATCTGCCCCTCGCGCGGGCGATGAAAATGCGGCGTGATCTTGGAGCGATACCCCCACTCCACCGGCGAGGGGGCCACCGCCTCCACCGAAAACGCGATCCCCGCCATCCTCTCCAGCAACTCCGCCACCTGCCGCCGCTTCCACTCAAGCTGCTGCTCATACGCCAGGTTTTGGTACTGGCAGCCGCCGCAAACGCCGAACAACGAGCAGCGCGGCGCGCGCCGGTGCGGCGACGCTTCAATCACCTCGACGAGGTCCGCCTCCGAATAGTTTTTGTGGTTGCGGAAGACCCGGCAGCGCACCCGCTCCCCCGGCAGCGCAAACGGCACAAACACCACCCACCCGTCCACCCGCGCCACCCCCGCGCCCAGGTTGGTCAACGATTCCACCGCCACCTCCAACTCGTGATGGTACGGGAAAGGGTGCGGATTGAACTGGCGCGGCGGACGACGAACGGACACAGCCTCTCCTAACGCCCGGCCCGCGCGCAAGTCAACGATCACCGCTTTCCTTTCCACAGCGCCGCGCCCGCTTTGCCGGTCGAAAAAAGGCGGCGGTCACCGACCGCCGCCCTCACCATCAAACGAAAGACTGGCGCGCGCCTCAGAAGTTGATCTGCACCTGCGCGTAGGCGAAGCGGGCGTCGTCGCTGGCGCCGGTGTCCGCCAGGTAGTCGGCGGCGAAGTAGTGGCTGTAACCGAGCAGGAAGCTGAGGTTTTTGGACGCCTTGTAGGCCACCGTCACGTCGAGCTCCGAGCCGCGAAAGCGGTCCGCGCCCGGCGCGATGCCGCGCACCTGGGTGACGCCGTTGACGCGATACCAGGCGTCGTTGCTGGTGACGTTCCAATACAAGTGATAGTCGAGTGTCAGCTTCAACTTCTCCGTCGGCTGCACGCTCAGGTTGAACTGCGGATTGTGCATGTTGATCCAGCCCGTGGTGTCCATGAAGCCGTAGAACAGGTGGTTCGTTGGAAACAGGTTTTGAAAGGTGCCCACCTTGCCGTCATCGGCGTTGCTGTCGCCGCTGCCGTAGTTGTATTGCAGGCCGGCGTTGGTTTTCCAGGCGTCCTGAAATTGATAACCCACCTTCCAGTGACCGGCGAAGGCCGCAAGATCCTTGTCCGCCACCTCCCCGAACTGCGCGGCCATCTCGGTGTTGTAATAGAAGCCGCCGAGCTTTTTCGGGTCGCCCTTCCATAGCGTGCCGAGGGTGAAGAAACTGCTGCCGCCCGCGGGCTGGGTTTCATCAAGATGGAAAACATAGAAGTCGGTGGTGGTGTTGAATGGCACCCATTTGGTGGCCAGATAAGCGCCGGAGAAAAACTGGTCGCGCGCGCTGTCGCGCAGCCAGTCGGAACGGTTGAATACCCCGTCCTCAAACGGCACCACGCTGGAGGTGAACAGATCGAGCGACCAAGCCTGCGCGGCAAAGCGCAGCTTCGCCGCATCGAACGTGCGCGAGGGATTCAGCCACTCCAGCGGACCGACCAGACGCTGGTCGCCGTAGCTGAGTTTTTGGCGGCCCGCTTTGAAGCTGAAGCCCTCCGCCGCCTGGCCTAGCAGCATCCAGCCCTCCAGCAGATCGAAGGTGTCATCCCCCTCGGCGCCGAGCTGGCCGATCACGTTCGGACGATCGGAGTCGATCTCCCGCGCATCCTGGCCTTGCGCGTAAAAAGTGAGCCACTCCGCAGGTTTGAACAGCACCCCGAGACGCGCGCGCTGCAGCAGCCAGGAGTCGTCCGTCAGCGAGTCCACGCTGCTGTCGAAGTCAAAGTTGTTCTCGCGCGACTCGAAGCGCATTTTTTCCTCGAAATCGAAGACCAGTTTGCCGTCGGCGAAAGCCAGCGGGTTGGAGGGCGGCGGAGCCACCGCCTCCTGTGGCGGAGGGGCGGGAGGGCCGGCGTGCAGCAGGGAGGCCGCGGCCAGGGCCAGGAACAAGGTGGTGCGTGTTTTCATGTATTGCGGGGTCGTGTTGTTTTTGTTGAGGTTGGCGGCGGCTGAATGGGAAAGGAACGGGGTGCGCACCCAGGCCCGACACACCAGCCACCCGCGTGCCAAGCCGCGCCGCGCACCCGGCCCGTTCACGGAATCCTTTTCGCTTGAGCGATGAATTTTATTCATGAGCAACGCCACCCGCGCCGCTTTTGACCGCGACTTCCCCAGGCACTTGATGGCGGCGGCATCCCGTTGCAGGCTGCGTCATGCGCATTGATGTCATCACCCTTTTCCCCGACTTGGTCCGGGTGCCGATGGGCCTGAGCATGATGGGGCGCGCTCAGCAGCAGGGCACGCTGGACTTGCGGGTGCATGATTTGCGCGAGTTCGGCCTGGGCCGCCACCGGCAGGTGGATGACACCCCGGCTGGCGGCGGTCCCGGCATGGTGCTGAAGCCGGAGCCGCTCTTCGCCGCCATTGAGTCCCTGCCGCCCGGCGGACACCTCATCGTCGCCAGCCCGGCTGGCAGACGTTTCAATCAGGCCGCCGCCCGCCGCCTCGCTGCCGAACCGCATCTCGTCTTCATCTCAGGACATTACGAAGGCATCGACCAGCGTGTCATCGAACATTTCCAGGCCGAGGAGCTTTCCATCGGCGACTACGTGCTCACCAACGGCGCCATCGCCGCCGTGGTCATGATGGACGCCATCGTCCGCCTGCTGCCCGGCGTGCTCGGCGACGAACTGAGCGCTGTGGAGGAGTCTTTTGGCGACAGCGGCCTGCTGGAGGCCCCGCAATACACCAAGCCCGCCGAGTTTCGCGGTCTCCCCGTGCCGGAGGTGCTGCTCAGCGGCCACCACGGCAAAGTGGCCGCATGGCGCGCCGCCCAAGCCCATGCCCGCACCCGCCAAAATCGCCCGGATCTGCTGTCGCAATCCGCCCGCGAAGACGGCCCTCCTTGAGCCCGGTCAGGGAATCTCGTTGCGCGTGCGGGAGGCAGCAGCGGTCGGCCTTTGGGTCACGCAGGCTGTCGAATCGCAATTCATGAATGTGACCGCGCGTCGGCGCGCTCAAAACGCGAAGCCGGCGGTGACATGCACACGCCCGCGATCCTCGCCAGGTCGGCGGTCGAGATTGTATCCGTAATCCAGACGCAGCGGGCCAAACGGCAGCAAGTACCGCAAGCCGCCACCGACCCCGTGCCGGAAGTCGGACGAGTGATGGAATGGTTGCTTCGACTCGCGCAAGTCGAGCGAACCGATGTCGTAGAAAACCGCCAGCTCCAGGTTGGGAAGAATCTCGCGGCTCAACTCCGCGCTGGCAAACACCGCCGCCGTGCCGCCCAGGGGCGTGCCGCCCGCGGTGACGGGGCCCAGTTCACGCATGGCAAAGGCGCGCACGCTGTTGGGGCCGCCATTGAAGACACGGTTGTCGATGGGAATGTCCTCAAACCCCGCGCCCTGGATGCTCTCCGCCAACGCGCCAATGGCGAAGCGCCACTTGTCCGTCAGCGGCAGCATCCAGGCGGCGCGCGCCTCGTTGCGCAGGAAACTGGCGCCTTCCCCGATGCCATCCAGATTGTAATCCCCGCGCAGACTCAAAAACCAGCCTTTCCTTGGCAGCACCGGATTGTCGCGATAATCAAGCAGCATGGACAAGCCGGCGCTGTAGTAGCCGTAGGCATCGGGCCCAATCCATTCCGCGGGCAAATCCGACGCCACCGCGCTCACTGAGATCGCCGAATACACGGACCAACTGAAGTGACGCGTAAGCCGCCGCGAGATGTCCACATCGAGCGCCAGCGTGTAGCGCGCGTATTCGTAGCGAACAAAATAATCGCCTGACAGCCGCACCGTGCCGGAGTAGGCGGAGTCGAACAGGGCCGGGTCGCTGAGGCTCAAAAACCCGGTGGGACCCGCCAGGCTGTAATTGGCGGCGGCGGCCAGGATGCGGCCGCTGTCCCACAAGTTGGTGTTGCGATAGTTGAGGCCGACTTGAAAACCCAGAAAGGTATCCAAGGCTGCCTCAATGCCCAGCGTGCTCGGACGAGTCTCCGCGCCTTCGACATGCAGGACTGCCGTCGCTTGAGCTTTATCCCCCGCCATGCCCTCCACGAGTTCCAGACGGTCGTCCAGCATTGCAAACATGCCCGTGTCCAGCAGCCGCCGGTAGGCCAGTTCGGCGGCGTCGGCGGACCAGTGGTCGCCCAGGAGCGGTTTGAATCCGGCGCGTAAAACCCGGCTCGCGCCGCGGCTGAAAATCGCGTCCGGCTCCACGCGCGCGATCAGCGGCCGCTGCCCGGGATCCAGACGCACCCGCGCCGCCACCACGCCGCCCGACGCGGGGCGTTGAAACTCCGAAACCGCCGTCGCGCCCAGCCAGCCTCGCCGCATGGCGGTGTTCGCAAGACGCCGCTCCAGCGCTTGCAATCCGCCCTCGCTGAAAGGTCCGTCTTGAAACTCCTCCGTCACCCTCTCCATCTCCGGCATGAGTTCAGCCGGCACGCCGGACAGCGTGATCTTGCCCAGCAGGTAGCGCGGTCCGGCCGTCACTCGCAGGCGCACGTCTTGTCGCAAAGGATCTCCCCCAGGCAGCTTTTCCAGTTCGCAAACCGCCTCCAAATATCCTTCCGCGCGCAAACGCCGCGCCACCAGTGCCGCGCCCGCCTGCGCGTCCGATTCAACCCAAACCGGCGCTTTTTTATCCGCACCTTCGCGCTCCGACACAGGCCGCAGAAAGTAGCGCCGCAGTTCCTCCTCCGGCAGCGGCGGATCCCCTTCCCAGGTGACGCTCCCCAGCCGCACGCGCTCGCCCGGCTGCAAATCGAGGTGGATGACGCGCCCCTCCAACCGCCAACGCGCCAGCGCCTGCGGATGACCGTTGCGCAGCAAATGCTGGCGCGCGAAAAAAGCCAAGTCATCCGCCAGCGGCTCCGCTGGCGCGGCGCCGCCGGAGAGCGTGATTTGATCCACCAACTCCGCGCGCAGGCCCTCCGCCTGCCGCTCGTCCACTCCCCGCAAACGCAATGTGACCCCGTCTTTGACCAGGGTGAGAGAGGATTCCGCAGGCGCGGACTCCTGTGCCATCGCAGGCGCGCCCAACGCAAGGCAACCCGCCAGCCAAAGCCGCCCCCACCTCATGGCTCCAGCGCCTCCGGTGATGGGTTGGAGCGGTTTTTGCCAAAACGGATCAAGTAACCCAGCGCCGCCCGCACCCGGCCGCTCGGCGCGAACTGGCCGCTCAAACGCCAGCGATCATTAAAATCATAGGTCGCCTGCATCGCCTCCATGGCGCGGTCGGCGCCCACTCCCGAGGGCGCGAAACCGAAGTGAAAGCGCGGCGGCGTTTCGTCGATGACCTTCTTTTTGTTGAAGGTCTTGCGATAAAACTCGCTGAGATAAAGATACAGACCGCGCACGACGGCCTCCGCCGCCGCCTGCGAACCGTCGCCGCTTAGCGTGGTGCCGGTGGCCAGCAGCGCGGCGATGTCCGCCTCGCTTAGCGGCGGCGTCGAGCTGAAGCGCGTCTTCACATCCGAGATCGGACCGCTGGCAAACAAGGTCAAATGGTGCGTCGGCATCCTCGACTCAGCGCGCAGGTCCACCTGCGGATCGAAGGGATGTTCAGGCCGCAATGTGACCGCGCCATGGGTCACCTTTAAACGGGAGAACGGCAGCTTCAGCAGCAACCGTTCCACTTTGGCGCCGCCGGTCAAAAGCGGCGCCTCCCCGCTGCCGCCGAGCGCCGCCCGCACCGACAGCGCGCCATTGATGAGGTTGCCGGAAAGCAGGATCGGATCGCGCGTGACGACATCCACCGCGAATTGCCAGCCGGCCAGGAAAGCCGGCAGCTCCAGTTGGGTCCGCACCCGCCCCGGATCAGGCGGCAGCGCCGGCGCGTCCGAAGGCAGGCGCAACGCTGGCGCCAGATCGATGTCCTTGTAGTAGCGTCCGCGCACCAACTCCACTTTGCCGCCAAGCCGGGCCGCATCGAGCGGCCCCTGGAGACGCAGGCTGGCATCAGCGCGCAGCGAGGTGTTGGCGTCACGAAACAGCAGCGCCTCCTCCGCGCTCAACTCCAAATCAATCTCTGGATTCAGCAACGAAGCGGTTCCCGCGCGGCCGCTCGCACGCAAACGCCCGCCGGCAAGCAGCATCGACAACTCCTCCAAACGCACCTCCTGATCCCGCGCCCGGACGCGCAGCACCAAGTCACGCAGCGATGGCAAATCCGGCTGGGCCAGCAGCACCTCCGCGCAATCCAAATCCACCTCCGCCTGCAAACTCGGGCGGGCCAGTGTGCCCGTGAGATGGGCCTCCAGGCGCAGACGCGCAGGCAGTTCACGAACCCAGTCTCCAGCTAGGCCCGCCAGCGCATCGAGACGGCTCTCCGGCAAGCGCAACTTCGCCTCGACGGGTTGCTCCAAAAAACCGGCGGGATTGCGCAGGATTTCCGCCACCGCCAGCGGCAGCGACGCCGCCACGGTGAGAGTCTCCAGCGGCGCCTGCCTGGCCTCCGCCACCAATGCCAAGCGCTCCGCCTCCAAGGTCAGTTCCGCCTTGAGCACAGGCGGCTCCAGCCCGGCGACAAGTGGCGCGGCGGCGGCAAAGCTTGCCGTCACCGCGCCCTCCAGGCTTTGCGGACGCCCGTCCACGCGCGCGTCCACATTCATTTTACCCTCCGGCACACCTTTCACACCGAGCGCACCCAGCAACTCTGCCAGCGCCAGATCCTCGACTCGCAAACGCCATTCCAGCGGACCGCCGCCAGCCTGATCTGGTTCCGGTTCAGCCAGCCAATCCCAAGGATAACGAAGACGGCCCTCAGCCAGCAATGTCTCCTCCAAACGCACCTGCAAATCCTCCACGGATAACTTCTCCGGGCCGATTTCCGCGCGCAATTGCGCCGACCACGGCCCTGCGCCGACCGACAGCTTGGTGATGTCCGCGCGCGTGCCGGCAAACAGCGCGCCGGCCTCCACGCTCATCCGCTCCGGCAGACCCGGCAACGCCACCTCGCGCGCCGCCAGTTTTACCCAGCCATCGCATTGCCAGGGCGACAACTCGCCCCGCGCCCGCGCCTCCACCTCCAATTCACCCGCCCCCGGCACCACCTTGGCAAAGGGACGCAGCAGCGGCTCCATCGCCGCCAGACGCGGCAAACGCATCCGCGCTCCGATCTCGAACGCGCGCGCCCCCGCCAATCCCGCCTGACCGCTCAGCGTCACCTCGTTTTCCGCGTCCAGGCGCAACAACCCACGCTCCAGTCGCGCCACTCCTTCCTTCAGATTCAGGTCCAACTCCAAACTTTCCAGCAAGGACGGAGCCCCTTCCGAATCGTCCGCCTGCAATCGCCATTCGCGCGCTGTCAGGCGCGTCTGCGCCTGCGCCTTGCTGAAGTCCCCCTCCAGCAGCGCCGTCAAATCCGCCTGCGCTTTTCCCTCCAGCCGCATAGCCGCGCCAATGGGCTGGGGCGGTGCCGGCACACCGGTTGCCGCCAGCAAGTTCGGCAGCGAATCGCATTGCACCTGCCAGCTTGCCTCCAGCGGCAGCGACCCGCTCAAGCTCAGCGCCGCCTCGGCCGAGAACGTGTTGCCTTCGCCCAAACGCGATTCCGGCAGCGTCACTCGCAAGCGCTCGCCCGCCAGTTCCGCCTCCAGCCGCGGTTCCGGCAGCCGGTAACCGGCCAGCGTCCAGTCCGCGCCTGACAACGACAGCGCCGCGCCCTCCACTCTCGCACCCCGGCCATGCACTTTCACCCGCGCCCGCGCCGCACCGCCAAAATCGGGTGGACTCACAAACAACGCCGCAGGCGTGGGCAGATCCGCCTCCACCTCCGCCTGCCACACCGCCTGCGTGATCTCGCCCCCCTTGCCGCCCTGCTCTATCGACCCCCGCCATCGCAATTCGTTATCAACCCGCCGCACGACCGCCTCCTCGATGACTAGCTTTCCCTCCCGCAGTCGCAGCGGGAGGAGCGCCTCGTCAAGACGCGCCAGCCCTGCCAGCTCCAAACCTTGCGCCGTGAGCTCCAGTTCCGCCGTCATTGACGCCCAGTCAGCCGGCCGCCCGCTCGCTTTGAACTGCCAAGCCAGACTGCCCAGCGACCAGCCCGCCGGCAACGGCAGCGCCGCCAGCTCTTGCGCCTGCAATCCCTGCAAACTCGATTCCACCTCCAGGCTCAACGGCCCTTGCCCCAAGTCACGCGCTGTCGCCGCCACCCGCAAGCGCGCCGAGGCCCGCACCATCTCCAGAGCCAGCGCCGCCACCCCCTCGTCATAGTGATCCAAATCAAGGGTGACCTCCTCCAGCCGCGCCTCATACGGCAAGTCCAGACGGTTGATGAGCAACTGCCGCCCCCGCCTTTCCAGCCGTGCCCGCGCCGGTGGAAACAACACCGCCGCTGAACCTGAAACCGCCGGCACCCAGGCCAGTTCGGTCCAAGCCAGCTCGCCCTCGCCTTGTGCGGGTTGCCGCAGGCGCAACCCGCTTGCCCGCACCAGCGACCCATCCGCCAGCGTCACTTCCGCGTTGATATCTTCGATCTCAATGGCCTCCGGCCAAACCAGCGGCGGCGCGTTGCCGGTCAGCGATTTCGGTTTGGCGCCGGCCTTGGATGACCCGGCCGGCCGCCGCCGCAAATCGAGACGCACTTCCGCCTCATGCAAGGTCACCGCCCGCACCGCCCGTTCCCAATCCCCGCGCCAAAGCGCCCGCCAGTCATACGTCGCCCCCACCTTCGCCACCTCCACCTGCGACAGCCAATGCTCGTCGCCACCCGAGACACGAACCCCGCTCAAAGACAGGTCCGACCAAATCGATCCCGTCGAGCGCAACGCCACTTGCAAACCTTGACCCGCCGCCCAACGCGGCACCACAAATCCTATCAGCCCGTGCAGCAACGGCCGATGCAACACCCCCGCCAGCAGCGCCAGCAGCAGCATCCATGTGAGCAAGCGACGCCAGCAGCGCCTGCGGCGTTGCACCGGCGTTTGCAGTGGAAATGGGGCGTCGGAGGACAACGGCGACGAGCAATTCGGATTTCCACCCCCTAAGGCCAAAAACCCGCTGCATCAACAGCCCTCGCGTGCAACCGAGCCCCCCCACTTAAAAGTTCCTGTCGTGGCGCGTTGCAAGCAAAGCCTTCGCCGCCACAACGAACCACCGTTTATTCTTGCGCTAAAAAAGTTAAGGAATCTTTACTTTTTTGTTTACCTTGGCATTTGGACGCGTCATTATAGCGGCAATAATTCACTCACTTGTTCATAAACTTTTGCATTTATGAAACTGCTCCTTTCCTCCCGCTCTTTCCCCCCCCCGCATCAGCCCTTGGAGCAAGTCCTGGGCTGCTTGATCCTCGTGCTCTGTGTGAGCGCCCATTTTTTCGCGCTCGGCTCCAAAGCTGACCCGGAACTGCTGGCCTACGATGAGTCCCAAAGCTGGCAAGTGCCGGTGGACTTCATCGCCCCCACGGCCTCTGAGGTGCTTTTTGCTTCAAAAAACACATGGCAGTCTCCGGCTTCCCGCACGCTGGGCATGACGGAAAAGCCCGTCCTGAGTCTGGCGCCGGGAACCACCCTCGGTGCGCCTTTGCAAGCGACGGCCTTGCAGTTTGAAGCCGCCCTGGTGGCATTGAATTTCCGTTTCTGAGCTGGACGCGGCTTGAATCCGCTCCCATTCGTGTCATCAATGGGTCACCCCATCAATGACACCCACTGAGGAAGCCACGCGGCGCACGTTTCGCAACGAACTGTGGCGTTCCCTCCCAACTGGAGTCCTCGACACTCTCGGCACCACCTTCGGCATTCTCATCGCCGTGCGTGTCTTCGAGATGCGGGACTTCGCCAAGTCCGTCTTCCTGGCCAGCACCAGCGGCGGCTTGATGGCCAGCCTCTTTGTGGTGCCCCTGCTGCTGCGCCTGCGCGGCACCATCGCCAGCACTGCCGCCAAGGTGCAAATCATCGGCGGCCTCGCGATGGGGGTGTCCGCCGCCTTTGCCGGCTCCGCCGCGCTCTACATGGGCGGACTCAGTGTCGGCCTGTTCTGTCTGGCCATGCAGATTCCCTTGCTCACGCAGTTGTACCGCAGCAACTACCCCGAGCGCAGCCGCGGCCGGCTCTTCGCCGTCACCGGCATCGGCCGTGCCGCCGCCGCCATGGCTTTCGGTTTTCTCGGCGGCTGGATGCTCGACCTGGACCTGCAGCACTACCGCTGGCTGCTCGGCGCCTTCGCCCTCAGCGGCATCGTCTCCGGCCTGCTCACCTATCAATTGCCCGCCACGCCCTGGCAGCCGCCGGACGACGCGGGCGGCTCCCTCTGGACCTCGCTGCGCTGGATCAAACTCGACCGCGACTTCCGCACCCTGCTCATCTCCTGGATGATCATGGGCATCGGCAATCTGATCGCCGCCTCACTCTTTGTCGAGTACCTCGCCAACCCGCGCCATGGCATCAACCTGCCGGAAAAACAAATCGCCTGGATCGTCGGCGTCGTGCCGGTGATCTTTCGCCTGCTGTTCTCCTATCCCTGGGGCCTCATCTACGACCGTGTGAACTTCTTCATCGTGCGCGCCTCCTTGAATGTCTTCTTCGCCGCCGCGATCTTCTGTTTCTTCGTCGGCCAAGGCGTTTGGGCCTGGACCGCGGGCATGGCTTTGTGGGGCATCGCCAACGCCGGCGGCAATGTCACCTGGAGCCTGTGGGTCACCAAGCTCGCCCCGCCGCACGCCGTCGCCGAGTACATGTCCGTGCACACCTTCTTCACCGGCATGCGCGGCTTGATCGCGCCCTTCATCGCCTTCAGCCTCATCGGCCACGTCTCCTTCGCCACCCTCGGCCTCTTCTGCGCCGTCTCCATTCTCGCCGCCAGCGGCTTCATCACCGTTCGCGTTCGCGGCAACGACCCGGCGACCAGCAAAAGGCTGGATCCGAGAGCCAAGTTGGAGAGGCTTTAGCCGGCAAAGGACGCAACACAACCGGTGCGTCATCGCTGCTTCCTCACGGCTTCAGCCGCCACACCTCGTAACTGAACATCGCCTCCAACCCAGGCAGACTGGCGTGCTGCATGAACTCCCCGCTGTCGAGCACGCGCGCCGTCACCTCCGGCACCCGTGCGCGCGAGGCGCTGCGACCGCCCATCACCGCAAACAGGGGACGTTTGTCCGCGCGCGCCTGGGCGATGATTCGATCCAGACTCGCCACCTCCTCCACCACCAGCGCGCGCGGATCGTAGCTCTCAATTTGTTTGTCGCTCACCCCAAACACCACCGCCAGCGCCTCCGGATAGTCCTCGCGATAGCTCGCCACCGTCTGCCGGATCGGTTGACGATCGTGATGCGCAAAGCGCGCCCGCGCGTCCTCCGTCGCCAGCCCGTACAGCGCCACCACCAGCAGCACCACCAAGCCGCCCGTTTTTTCACCGCCCGGCGCCAGCCAGAGACAGGCCACCGGCACCGCCACACAAAGCGGGATCGTCAAGTAAAGCAGGTACCACGACAGCATCGACTGACCCGCCAGCGCGTTGTGCCCGATCGCCAGCAGCCCGCCCGCCGCCAGACTCCACACGATCAACCGCCCCGCCGACGCCTTCAGCAGCGTCAGCAGCAAACCGAGGCCGGCCAGCGAAGGCAGCACGTACTGCAGCAGCGGCACCCACAGCGGCCGCAGCGCCGCCTGCTCCACCCAACTCGTGCCCGCGTGCAGGTCCGGCTCCGGATTGATGAAAAGAATGCCTGCCGCCAAGTGGCTGCCGATGTCCCGCGCCCAGGCCGCCCCGATCGGCGTTGGCAGCACCGTCACCCGTCGCAGGAACTCCACCAACTGCGGCACGGACGGCAGCATCCACACCAGCACCGGGATCGCCGACAGCAGATTGAAGCCGATCAACGTCCGCAGCCGCCGACCCTCCCGGCGGCGCAACAGCTCAAAGGCGGCGATCGCGTTCAAACTCACCGCCACATACAACGACCCCGCAAAACTCAGCAAAAAAACCGCCTGCGCCGCCGCGAAGGTCAGCCAGGCCGCCACCTTGTCCCGCCGCAACGCGTGCAGCAACGCCAGCACCGCCGTCACCATGCCCAACAGCATCAACGAGTAACCGCGCGCCTCCATCGCGTAGCGCACGTGCCAGGGATGCAGCGCCAGCAGCGCCGCCGCCCCCAGCCCGCACCACTGCCGCCCCGCCTGCGCCCCCAGCAGCGCCACCCCCACCAGCGTGAACACCCCCGCCACCAAGGAGGGCAGCCGCATCGCCGTCTCGCTGAAAACCTCCCGTCTCTCCTCCCGCATAAGCCGCCAGCCCTCCAGACTCAGCCGCGCCAGCGCCGACTGCAGCAGGTGATTGTTGCCGTTGTAGTTCTCAAACAACGTGTCCTCCCACGATGCCGGTTTGAACTCCCTGCCCCCGCCCGCGGTCTCTTTCCAATCCCCGTGAACATAACGCCGCAACGCGTACTCCTCGTCATTCCACAAGCTGTGTGTCAACGCCGGCGCCCGCAGCAAGCCCCCGCCCGCCAGCACCACGAACAGTCCCGTGTAAAAAAACACCCCGCCTTGCGGCGGCGGCACCGAGCGATGGCGCGGCGCGTTCGGCCCGCCCGGCATCCACCAGCGCGCCCCCAGCAGCAGCGCACCACCGAGGCCCGCCGAGATCGCACAACCCCACCACACCCCGATGATGCCGTACTCCTTCGCGCGCAGCGCCGCACCCGCCTGCACCCGCTTCTGCACCTCCTTGCCCCACGGCTTCGGCCCGTCCAGCACCCGGTGCAGACAGAGACCCGAAATCATCAGCACCAGGAACAGCAAAGCGATCCCGCTCCGCCCGTAGCGCCCGCGCCAGCCCTTGCGGGCGGAGGGTACGAAAGTGGCAGAAGGGTCAGGCATGGCAGGATTGACGCAGGCGCGCCACGCTCCTATGCTCGTCCGCGTTTGTCCAACAACTCCTGCCACCACCAGCCATGAAACTCGAAACCCTTTGCCTCCACGGCGGCCACCAGCCCGATCCCGTCACCCTCGCCCGCGCGGTTCCCATTTACCGCACCAGCAGCTTCGTCTTCAAGAGCACCGAGCACGCCGCCAATCTCTTCGCCCTGCGCGAGCTTGGCAACGTCTATACCCGCCTCATGAATCCCACCACCGACGTACTGGAAAAGCGCGTCGCCCTGCTTGAGGGCGGGCCGGAAATGGGCGGCCTCGGCGTCGCCAGCGGCACCAGCGCCGTCTTTTACTCCATCATCAACCTCGCCCAGGCCGGCGACAACATCGTCTCCGCCCGCAATCTCTACGGCGGCACCTACACCCAGTTCAACGACCTCCTCCCCGCCCTCGGCATCACCGTGAAGTTTGTCGATTCCAACGACCCCGAAAACTTCCGCCAAGCCATCGACGACAAAACCCGCGCCCTCTTCTGCGAGTCCGTCTCCAACCCCGCCCTCGAAGTCGCCGACCTCGAAGCCATCGGCGCCATCGGCAAGGAAAACGGCATCCCCCTCATCGTGGACAGCACCTTCAGCACCCCGTACCTGACCCAGCCGCTCGCCCACGGCGCTGACATCGTCGTGCATTCCTTGACCAAATGGTTCGGCGGCCACGGTGCCGGCATTGGCGGCGTCGTCGTGGACAGCGGCCGCTTCAACTGGGCCGCCGGCAAACACCCCCTCTTCACCCAGCCGGACAACTCCTACCACGGCCTGCGCTGGGGCATCGATCTGCCCGAGCCCCTGCTCCCGCTCGCCTACATCCTGCGCATGAGGACCGTCCCCCTGCGCAACCTCGGCGCCTGCATCGCCCCGGACAACTCCTGGCTCTTCCTCCAGGGCATCGAGACCCTCCCCCTGCGCATGGAGCGGCATTGTCAAAACGCCCTCGCCGTCGCCAAACACCTCAAGCAGCACAGCGGCGTCACCTGGGTGCGCTTCCCTGGACTTGAGGATGACCCGCAGTACGCCCTCAACCAAAAATACCTCAAAGGCAAAGGCGGCAGCATGGTCGTCTTCGGCATCAAAGGCGGCATGGAAGCCGGCCGCAAATTCATCGACAGCTTGCAGCTTTTCAGCCACCTCGCCAACGTCGGCGACGCCAAATCCCTCGCCATCCACAGCGCCAGCACCACCCACAGCCAGCTCAACGAGGAACAGCAGGCCGCCGGCGGTATCACCCCCGATTTGATCCGCCTCAGCGTCGGCATCGAGCACATCGACGACATCCTCGCCGACATCGACCAAGCCCTCGCCGCCGCCGCTTGATTGGGCGCGCGGATTGGCAGCCCCACCCCTTTCAGCAGCACCTCCAAAACATCAGACATCCTCGCAAGGGGAAGCCTGTATCGGCCAAACTCAATGACTTGCCGTTTGGGTGACGGACGACGTAGGACAGGCGCTCTGATCCCTCCCTTGCGCCCCGGCAGGCCGGTCCGTGCCGGCAAATACGCAGGTTGCAGCCCTTCGTCATGAATGGGTGTGAAGGTGGGCATGTTCCTTTCTCTCGCAGCATTTGCTCCCGCGCCAATCCCGTGTTTGTTGCGGCTGACACATGCCCAACGCCCCCCTCACCATCGCCGGTCGCGCCTTTCAGTCCCGCCTCATGCTGGGCACGGGAAAATTCGCGTCGGGCGACCTCATGCGCGAGGCCATCATCGCCTCCGGCACGGAGATCGTCACCGTGGCGTTGCGCCGCGCCGACCTCACCGGTCAGGGCGATCCGTATGCCAACATCCTCGACTTCATCCCTGACAACGTCCTGCTGCTGCCCAACACCAGCGGCGCCATGAACGCCGAGGAAGCGGTGCGCCTCGCCCGCCTCGCCGTGGCCGCCGGTCTGCCGAACTGGGTCAAACTCGAAATCCATCCCGACCCGCGCTACCTGCTGCCCGATCCGGTGGAGACCTTGAAGGCCGCGGAAATCCTCGTCGCCGAGGGATTCATCGTTTTGCCCTACATCAACGCCGATCCCGTCCTCGCCCGCCGCCTCCAGGATGTCGGCACCGCCACCGTGATGCCGCTCGGCTCGCCCATCGGCTCGCACCAGGGCATCACCACCCGCCGCCAGATTGAGATCATCATCGCCCAGGCCACTGTGCCGGTGGTGGTGGATGCCGGCATCGGCGCCCCCAGCCACGCCGCCGAGGCCTTTGAGATGGGTGCCGACGCCGTGCTGGTGAACACCGCCATCGCCATCGCCTCCGATCCCCCGCGCATGGCCGCCGCCTTCAAAGCCGCCTGCGAGGCCGGCCGCGCCGCCTACGAGATCGGTCTCACCGAAGCCGTCAGCGAGGCCAGCGCCACCAGCCCGCTCACGACTTTCCTCTATCAGTCCGCCGATTAGAACACGCTGAGCTGGATCGTGCGTTTGGAAACCACGAATGGACACGAATGAAGGCGGCTGCGCAGCCAACCCTTTTCGTGTGAATTCGTGGTCCACCACTCTCAATCCAAAACCCCATTTTGTGCTTCACCTGGAACGCGCCATTCATCATAGTCCCAGGTGATGTCTCGATACTTTGCTCTTGTTGGTGTCCTGGTTTTGTCAGCGGTCTCCGTCTTTTCAGCGGAACCGGAAAAAGTCCCGCTCTGGCCGCAGGGTGCTCCCGGCGCGAAGGGTCAGGAGGACAAGGACCAGCCCTTCCTCCTCTGCTGGCGCGCTCCCCAGGACAAAGCCAATGGCGCTGCTTTTGTCGTCTGCCCCGGCGGCGGTTACGGCGGGCTAGCGGCGGATCATGAGGGCACGCAGGTGGCGCGCTGGCTGAACGGCCTCGGCGTCTCCGCTTACGTGCTGCACTACCGGCTCGGAACCCACGGCTACCATTACCCGACCCAACTCCTCGACGTGCAGCGCGCTCTGCGCTGGGTGCGCGCGAACTCCGCCGCGCACGGTCGCGACCCCGACCGCATCGGCATCATCGGCTTCTCCGCCGGCGGTCATCTCACCTCCATGGCGGCCACTCTGTTCGATGAAAAACCGGAGGGCATGACCAACGACGAAATCGATCAAGTGAGCGCCCGTCCCGACGTGGCGGTGCCGGTCTATCCCGTCATCTCGATGAGCGACGCCTCGGCTCACCAAGGCTCCCGCAAAAACCTGCTCGGTCCCGATCACACCGACGAGCAGGCGCGCTGGGTCAGCACACAGCACCGCGTCACCGCCAGCACACCGCCCATTTTTATTTTCCAAACCAATCAGGACAGCGTGGTGCCGGCGGAAAACGCGGTGGCTTTTTACCTCGCCTGCCGCCAGCACGGCGTTCCCGCGGAGTTGCATGTCTATGAACCGGGGCCGCACGGCGTCGGTCTCTCCCAAGGCGATCCCGTGCTCGGCACCTGGCCCGGTCATCTGCGCGACTGGCTGCGCAATCGCGGTTTCTTCCGCCCCGCCAAACGCGCCGCCGTCGAGGGCAAAATCACCGTGAACGGCACCCCGGTGAGCTGGGGTTTCGTGGTGTTTCGCCCGCGCGATGATGCCGCCCCCGTCGCCAGCGCCCGCGTGCGCAACGGCAACTTCAAACTCGACGTCGCCAGCGGTCCCGCGCTCGGTGAAAACCTGATCACCGTCAGCCTCTCCGCCGCCGACGCCCCCGCCCTGCCCTCCAGCGATGGCACCCTCACCTTCACCCAACCCAAACCCGACGCCGCAGGCGATTGGAGCCTCGAAATCAGCGCAAAGACACCCCCGTTGAACCTCGAAATCACGACGCCCTAAACCTCCCCACTCTGCCCTCCACCTACTCACTCACCCGCATTCGAGCTTCGAATTTCGATTTTCGAGCTTCCACTCACCACTCGCGACTGAAAACGGAAAGCGGAGAGCGGAAAACTTATCACTGCCCCCTCCCCCATGCGCCTCCTTCTCCTGCTACTCATCCTCCCACACCTCACCCGCGCTGCTGACCGCCTCCCGAACATCGTCTGGATCGTGGCGGAAAACGCCAAGCACGAGTTCGGTTGTTACGGTGAGAAACTCGTCTCCACCCCGAACGTGGATCGTCTGGCCGCCGAGGGCGTGCGCTACACCCGCGTCTTTTCCACTGCGCCCGTCTGCGCGCCGAGCCGTTCCGCCTTCATGACCGGTTTTTACCAGACCACCACCGACACCCACCACATGCGCTCGCATCGCAGCGATGACTTTCGGCTGCCGGAGGGCGCGCGGCCCGTCCAGCATCGCCTGCGCGACGCCGGTTACCTGACCGCCAACATCAAGAAGATCGAGGGCGAGGTGGTCGGCACCGGCAAGCTCGACCTCAACTTCGTCAACGAAGGTCCGATCTACGAGACGGACGACTGGGGCGCCTTGAAAAGCCGCCAGCCTTTCTTCGCCGTCATCAACATGCCGGAGGCGGAGTACGACATCTACGACCGCGAGAGCGGAAAAAAAGACCGCGTCAAATGGGTGGGCGAGGACGATCCGCGCCTGCCTACTCTGGCCACGCCGGAGAACGTCACCCCGCCGCCCTACTACCCGGATCATCCCGTGGTGCGGGAAGAGTGGGCGCGCTACTTGAACACCACCTCGCTAATGGACGTGCATGTGGGTCGTGTGCTCGCGCAGTTGGAAAAGGACGGCACGCTCGAGGACACCGTCGTTTTGTTCTTTGCCGACAACGGCCGCATGGAGCCGCGCGGCATTCACTGGTGTTATGACAGCGGTCTGCATGTGCCGATGATCCTCCGCTGGCCAGCGAATTTCCCCGCGCCGCCGCAGGTGAAGCCGGGCACGGTGAACGAGGACGTGGTCAGCGTGCTCGATGTCGCCGCCACCACCCTCGCCCTCGCCGGTCTGCCCCGCCCCGCTGGCATGCCCAGCCGCAACCTGATTGGCCCCCAGGCCGACCCGCCGCGCGTCTATGCCTTCAGCGCGCGCGACCGCATCGACGAGACCCAGGCGCGCGTGCGCAGCGCGCGTGACAAACGCTGGCGCTACATCCGCAATTACCCGCCGCACACCACCCTGACCGCGCTCAATCGCTACAAGGAAAAATGCTTTCTCATCCTGCCCCTGATGCGCCAACTGCACGCTGAGGGCCAACTGCAAGGCCCCGCCCTCGACCTGATGCGGCGTGAGAGCGCCCCTGACGAGGAGCTTTACGACCTCGACACCGATCCCCATGAAATCCGCAACCTCGCCGCCTCCGAAGATCCAGTGCATCGCACAGCCCTGGCCCGCCTGCGCGGCGCGCTCGACACCTGGATGACCGAAACCGGCGACCGCGGTCACCTCCCGGAGCCGCCGGAAGTCGTCGCCCCTTTCGTCAAGGAAATGCACGACTGGTTCGGAACACCTGAATGGGTGCGTTTGAACGAGTGACCTGACTTGGCTGAAAATGAGGGTGAATGAAAACACATCAACAACCTCAGCTGGCCACCCGTCAGCGGTATGTGAGCAGCATGTTGAGCCAGTTGCCCGCGCTTTTTTTCGCGCGCTGACCTTCAGCGGTTGGTCATTGAGCACGAGGCCGGGCGGCAGATCGTGCTTTTGACCAACAACCGCAAACTCAGCACGGCAACCATCGCCGCCATGAAGGCATGAAACCGCGCAGCAGCCCACCGCATCCCTCAAGCCCGCCAGACCCAAGCCCTCCCCCCTTCCTGATTTGTTTTGGACAGCAATGCCCCAAAACCAGCTTGATAACGAAGGTGGCTCGTAAAGTTGCGCTCCCGCTCCACCAGCGACGCTGAAGGTGGGGCAATCATCCTGATTGCCATCAAATCAGGACTGCCCTCAGGACGCTGGCACCACCTTTGCCTCAGCCTTCTTTCTTCTGCCGGGTGACGCGGTCCACGGAGTGTTTGGTGACGATGTTGCCGAGGGAGCCGCGGTTTTTGATGGCGAGCGAGGCCATGGGGATGGTGAGCACGAGGTTGCGCAGGTAAAGCGCGGGCTTCAAATGCACGGCGAGGTTTTGCGCGTCGCTCTCCGCCTCGGTGTCGTGCTTGGCAAAGTAGAGGATGCGGGATCCGGGCGTGCCCTGGGTGATGGCGTAGGCTTTGTCGCGCGTGATGCCGCCCATGCGGAAGCGCTTGGCGAAAGTGCGCCCGGCACGGCCGTCGCGGTAGATGACGGTGTAGATCGGGTCCTCGTCCTTTTTGAACAGCTCGATGTGCAGCGGGTTCTTGCCGACGAAGAGCTTGGGGGCGACTTTGGAGACGGTGACGTTGCCCTCGGGGCTGAAGTAGATGATGTCGTCGAGCGTGGAGCACTTGAAGAGCGGCTCGCCCTCGCGCTTCAAGCCGTAGCCGGCGAAGCCGTCCTTGGCGTTGAGGTAGAGGGTCTCGTTGGCCATGATGACCTCGGCGGCGGCGACGCGCTCGAACCCGGCGATCTCGGTGCGGCGCTCGCGCCCCGGGCCGTACGTTTTTTTGACGCGCTCGAAGTGGGCGATGGTGTAGCGGGTGAGCTGCTTCAACTGCCGCTGCACCTCGGCGATGTCGCCCTCCAGGGCGGCGATATGCTCGTCGGCTTCGAAAGTGTTGAACTTGGAGATGCGCTTGATCTTGATCTCGGTGAGGCGGGCGACGTCGTCGTCGGTGACCTCGCGCTTGAGCTGTTTGAGCCAGGGCTTGAGGCCTTTCCAGATGGCGCTCATCACTGCCTCCCAGGTGGTGCACTCTTCGATGTCGCGGTAAATGCGCTTTTCGATGAAAATTTTCTCAAGGGAGGCGAAGTGCCATTTTTCCTCCAGCTCGCCGAGTTTGATTTCGAGCTCGCGCCCGAGGATGTCGCGGGTGTGATTGGCGCTGAACTGGACGAGCTCGTTGACGCTGAGGAAGCGCGGTTTGTTGTCCTGGATGACGACGGCGTTCGGGGACAGGGAGACTTCGCAATCGGTGAAGGCGTAGAGGGCCTGGATGGTCTGGGCGCTGTCGGTGCCGGGTGGCAGATGGATGAGGATTTCGACTTCGGCGGCGGTGTTGTCCTCGACGCGCTGGATTTTGATTTTGCCCTTGTCATTGGCGGCGACGATGCTGTCCATCAAGGAGCCGGTGGTGGTGCCAAAGGGGATCTCGGTGATGCGGAGCTGGTGTTTTTTGTCCCCCGCCTCGATGCGGGCGCGCACGCGCACGCGGCCGCCGCGCAGGCCGCCGTTGTAGTCGGCGGCGTCCATGATGCCGCCCTGGAGGAAGTCGGGCAGGAGGTTGAACTCCTCCTTGCGCAGGGCGGCAATGGCGGCGTCGCACAGCTCGATGAAGTTGTGCGGCAGGATGCGGCAGGAAAGGCCGACGGCGATGCCTTCGACGCCCTGGGCGAGCAGCAGGGGGAACTTCACCGGCAGGGTGACGGGTTCTTTGTTCCGCCCGTCGTAGGAGGCGGCCCAGCGGGTGACTTTGGGGCTGAAAACGACGTCGAGGGCGAACTTGGAGAGGCGCGCCTCGATGTAACGGGGGGCGGCGGCGTTGTCGCCGGTGAGGATGTTGCCCCAGTTCCCCTGGGTGTCGATGAGCAGCTCTTTTTGCCCGAGTTGCACCATGGCGTCGCCGATGGAGGCGTCGCCATGCGGGTGATACTTCATGGTGTGGCCGACGACATTGGCGACCTTGTTGTAGCGGCCATCCTCCAACTCGTCCATGGAGTGGAGGATGCGGCGCTGCACGGGTTTGAGACCGTCGTGGATGTGCGGCACGGCGCGCTCCAGGATGACGTAGGAGGCGTAGTCCAGAAACCAGTCGCCGTAGAGGTCGTCGATGGGCTTGGCCTCGACGGGGGCGGTGTGCTCGAAAACGGGTTTGTCGTCGGCGGGGCGGTTCTTGGACTTGGAAGCTTTTTTTGCCACTGTGGAAAATCAGGAAAGGTTTGGGGAGTGGCGAGGATAGCGGGAAGCGCGGCGGGCGCAACTGCGGGGTTCACGAAGGCGTTGCCCCGGCCTCCTCCCCTGGCGGCGGCTCTAATTTGCAGGTCACGCTCTCTCCAAACAGGCGCGCAGTTCGGCTTCAGTGAGGGTCACGGGATTCGCTTTCATGCTGCTGGCACGCTGGGCGAGGGGGATCAACTCCTCCCAGTCGGCGGCGGCGACGCCGAGTGCGGCGAGGCTGGGGATGCGCAGGCTGGCGGCGAGCGCACGCAGGGCGGTCGCGCCGTCCTCGGGGGCGGCTTGGGCGTCGCCGGTCAGCCAGACGGCGGCCTGTTGAAAGCGTGCCAGGACCGGGTCGCTGCCGCGTGCGCGCACAGCAGCCAGATTGACCTCCCAGACGGCGGGCAGCAGCGCCGCACAGACGACGCCGTGGGCGGCGCCATGACGTCCACCCAGCGGCGCGGCGAATCCATGCACGGCGCCAAGTCCGGCGTTGGCGAGCGCCATGCCGCTATACAAAGCGGCGAGGGCCATGTCGGCGCGGGCTGCGAGATCGGCTCCAGCGGCCACGACGCGCGGCAGGGCGCGCGCGGCCAGAGGAATAGCCTGGGCGCAGAGGGCGTCGGTCATCGCGTTGGCGCGCGTGCAGACGTAGGCTTCAAGCAGTTGCGTGAGGGCGTCCATGCCGGTGGCGGCGGTGAGGTGGGCGGGCAGCGAGAGGGCGAGTTCGGGGTCGATCAAGGCCAGACGCGGCAGCATGGAGGCATGACGCAGGCTGGCTTTGACACTGTGCCCGGGGCTGAGCAGGACGGCGTTGCGCGTGGCTTCGGCGCCGGTGCCGGCGGTGGTCGGGATCGCCGCATAAGGCGCGGCAGGCTTTGCCAAAGGCAGGCCGCGCCCCACCACCTCCAGGTAATCAAGCGCGGCACCGGAATTGGTCAGCAGTGCGGCCACCGCTTTGCCGGCATCCAATGCGGCGCCGCCGCCGAAGCCGAGCACCCAGTCGCATCCCTGCGCGCGCGCCAAGGCCGCCGCCGCCTCCACCTCCGCAATCTGAGGCTCACCAGCAAAACGAACCGTCACCCAAGTGACTCCCGCCTCCGCGAGCAGACGTTCCACCGGCGCCTCACGCCCGCCGGAACCGGTGACCAGCAAGACACGTCCGCCCCAGCCGGCGACGCACTCAGGCAGCCGCCGCAACACGCCGGCGCCAAACACGATGCGGGCGGGGCCGGCCCAGTCAAAAGGCGCTGTCATCACTTCGCTGGTTCACCCGCTTTTTTAGGCGGTTGCAGGCGCTTGATGCTTTCCAGGATGCGGCGCGCGATTTTCTCATCCGGCGTGTTCAAGGCGGCGGCGCGCCGGTAGGTCGCCAGTGCCGCTTTGGCATCGCCGAGCGTCTCCTGCACGATGGCGATGTGCTCAAGGATTTCCGCGTCCTCCGGGCTCAGCTCCGGCATCAGCGCCTCGGCGCGCTGCAACTCCGCTAGCGCTTCTTTGGACTTGCCCTGCTTGTGCAGCAGCCAGCCGCGGCTGTCGAGAAAGGCGGGGTTCTCCGGGGCGAGTTCCAGCGCCCGGCCAATGAGTTTCTCCGCCTCGTCAAGATGCGTGCCGAGGTCCGCCCACATGTAGCCGAGGTAGTTCAGGCTGTTGGCCAGGAACTCCACCTCGGATTCGGGCGTCATGTCAATGCTGCGCCGCAACTGGCGGTCGGCGTCCTCGTGGCGGCCCGCGCGCTCCAGGGTGGCGCCGTATTGGAAATAGAAACGGTGGTTGAAGGCGTGCATGCCGCCGGAGGTGGCGAGCGTGTCGGCGCCCGCGAAAGCCTTGATCGCGCGCGGATAGTCGCGCTTGGCGCTGTAGGCCATGGCCTGCTGGGCCTGAAAACCGGGGTTGTCGGGATACAGCCGCACCGCGCGCGCGAGCAGGGTCAGGGCCTTGTCCGGCTGGCGCAGGCCGAGCCAGAGATTGGCCAGCTTTTCATAGTCGTCGGCGCTGCCGGTGGCGATCTGGATGGTGGCCTCCAAGTGGCGGGCCGCCTCGGTGTAATTCTGCCGCCGCATCAGGGTGTCCACCAGCAGGCGGCGCTGCGTCACGTCCTTGGGGTCGTCGCGCACGATGCCTTCGAGCGTGGCAAAGGCTTTTTCCTGGAGGTTTCCCGCCTCGTAGAGCCGGTAGAGGATCTTGCGGGCGGCGATGTCGCCATGACGCGCGGCGAGACGCTCGCAGATGGCGCGCGCGGCGGGCAGTTGATTGCTGAGAAGAAAAAACTGCGCCACCTCCATCTCGCGGTCGCGATCCCCGGCGGCGCGGGCGCTTTGCAGGGCCTTCTCATAAAAGGCGTTCACCTCCGCGCGATGCTCCTCCACCACCTCGGATTGCCCGAGCGGCCAGACCTCCTGCGCCACGCTGGCCAGGGACAACCAGTGCGCGGCGTCCCCCCGCTCACGGGCGACAGCGGCGTGCAGCAACGCGCGCGCCTCGTCTTTGCGCCCCTGCACGAGGTAGCGCAGGGTGGCGGTGGCGACTGCGCCGCCGTCATCAGGGAACCGCTTCAGCAAGTCGCTCAACAGCGCGTCGGCACGCTGGCGCGAAACCTCCTCGTCATGGTAGGCATCGAGAAACTCGACCAAACGCAGCACCGGTCCGGGTTCGCCGGGGCGCAGATCGATGAGACTTTGCAGCATGGCTTCGGCCTCGCCAGGCTCGCCATGACGCACTGCCAGCTCCATCGCGCGGCGGACGAGGTGGTCATCACCCGCGCCGGCACGCAGCACGGCCTCGTAATGCTTCAAGGCGGCGCGCAGGTCGCCGTCCGTCTCGGCCTGCAAAGCAGCGCTGTGATGCGCCATGGCGGCGGCGCGCTGGCGGGCGGATTGCGCGAGCGCGTTGTCCGCGGGTTCCGAAGACAGCGTTCCAAGCTGGCGCAGATCGGCGGGCACAGGAGTGGCCCAGGTATGGCACAAGCAGCAGGCCAACCCCAGGCAGACGAAAGCGCTTTGGCTTGCAAACATGGAAGCACGCCCGCCCAAAGGCGGCGTGCGACTCGGGCGCGCGGTCAGGCGCGCCGGACGGGTGACAAGCAACCTTCCGCCGAACCCACCGCGAGCCCCGCGCGTCTTGTTTTTGGACAAGGCACGCGCCGGGTTCTGCATGGCCATGGCGGAAGGCTAACGCTTAGCTCTTGTAGCGCAAACGCTTCTTATGGCGGTTCGCGCGCATGCGCTTCTTCCGCTTGTGCTTGTTGATCTTGGTTTTTCTCCGCTTCTTAAGCGAGCCCATGTTGCGTGTTCTCCGGTTGTTGCGTTAACGCCGTCCCGTCATGGGACGACTTTGTTGAGTGGGTATTCCACAATGCCTTCCGCCCCCATCGACTTCAGCCGCGGGATGATCTCGCGCACCACCGACTCGTCGATCACGGTCTCCACCGCCACCCACTCGGGATTGGCCAGGGAAGACACCGTGGGTTGACGCATCGACGGCAGGCAGCCGGTGACCGCCTCCAAAGCGGCCGCGGGGACGTTCATTTTGAGGCCCACCTTGCCGCGGGCCTCAAGCGCGCCGCGCAAAAGCAGCGCCAAAGTTTCCATCTTCTGCCGCTTCCAGGCATCGGCGGCGGCCCCCCGACTGGCGACCAGTTGTGGGTAGCTTTCCATCAAGGTATCGACAATGCGCAGCTTGTTCGCGCGCAGGGAGGAGCCGGTCTCGGTGATATCGACGATGGCATCGACCAGCTCCGGCACCTTCACCTCGGTGGCGCCCCAACTGAACTCGACCTCGGCCTCGACGCCGTGCTTTTCCAAATAGGCGCGCGTCATGCCGACAGCCTCGGTGGCGATGCGCTTGCCCTGCAAATCCTTCACCGAGCGCACCGGCGAGTCTTCCGGCACCACCAGCACCCAGCGCGTCGGTTTGGAGGTGGCGCGGCTGTAGCGCAGGTCAGTGATGACCTCCACATCAGCGCCGTTTTCCACCACCCAGTCGTGACCGGTGATGCCGCAATCGAGAAAGCCATGATCGACGTAGCGCCCGATCTCCTGGGCGCGCAGCAGGCGCAGCTCGAGGTCGTCATCGTCCACCGTGGGCCGGTAGGAGCGGGAGGACACCACGATGTTGAATCCGGCGCGCTTGAACAACTCCAGCGTCGGCTCTTGCAAGCTTCCTTTCGGAAGTCCGAGCCTGAGGACGGGGTTGGTGGGTTCTGCCATGACGAATGCGGGTGCCAAAATGGGCGCGTATGGTAGCGGACATTTCCCCCCTGGCTAGGGGAATTTTCTTTGAAGATGCGCGGTCTTGTCTTGCCGCCGTCAATGATCGATCCCCCGCTCCCCGAGATGGACACACAGACGCCATTTGCGCGGCGCTTGCGAAAACGCGTTTTGAGCCTACCCTGGAGGCATGAAACATCGGGCGCTTTTTCTGCTGCTGGCCCCCGGACTCATTTCATGCCTCTCGGCGGCGGTTGAGGCGCCCTATATTTTCGTCAACTTCGAGGCTGTCTCCGCATGGCCGGACGGGGTGCTGAAACCGGAACGCGCCGGCTGGCAGATCACCGCACCCGGGGCTTCGGTGCGCAATGCGGATGACCGGGGCGCTTCCCGGCATTTGGAAATCACGGGAGCAGCGGTCCTAATCGGCGACCGCTTCACTGGCGATGGGCGGACATGGCTGGAGGTATGGGCGCGGCCGCAGGCGGTGCGCATGGCCGAGGGGGCGGAATTCCTGGATTTCGACGGCGCGGCGGTGGCGCTTTTCCTGACTGAGAGCGGGCATGCGGAGCTCCACGGGCTGCACATCACCGAGCAGGGCTGCGGCCATTGGATCGCAAGCGGCGTGAAGGTGCCGCTGACCAACGGCGCGGCCGCCGATTGGCTGAGTGTCGGCATCGCGCAAAACTGGGCTGACCGCACCTGGGAGCTGACCCTGAACGGGCAGGTCGTCCTGACCGGCATGGGACGGGGTGACTGCGCGGATGGCAAAATTTTTGAACTCTGGTGCTATGGTCATGACGAGGGCCTGGCCAACCGCTTTGACGACGTGCTCGTTTCCGCGCTGCCGCCCTCCGTACTGGAGGCGCGCCTCGCTGAGCCTCCAAAACGCCGGCAAACTGCCACCGCCGAGCTGTCGGAATCCGGCAAGCGCGTGGGCAAAAACACCCTCGATGAAAAACGCCGGAAACATCATTTGCCCCGCCCTGACCTTGCAAAAGCGGGAAAGGCTGCAGTGCTTGGCATCTCGCTGCAGGTGGTTGGCGGAGGGCGTCACATCGGCGAGTTCGAATCCAAAAACGGCCAGGGTGGTTTGGACAAGTTCGCCCTCTACAGCCCGGGCTACGACGAGCAAGGCAACCCGAAGCCGCTCGAAGTCGTCATTCGCTGCGATGTCAAACTGGAGGAAGGCTCCCGCTTGGACGACATCGAATGGGCCATCACCGAGGACAAAAAGGAGGGCGCCCAGTCCTTGCGGGTGATCGTTTGGGGTGACTTTGCAAACGGCCCCAGCATCAAAGCGACGGTGCCCTCGGCCTGGTCGAACCAAGCTCTATCCATCGTCTGCGGCTCGCTTGGATTGAAGAAACCGGCGCCGGAACGGCCGTGAGTCCTCTTCAATCCCTCAAAAGACCGCCCTCATGCATGCGCCACACCTGGTCCATGCGCGCGGCCTGCGCGGGATGGTGGGTGACCATCACCAGGCCCAGTTGCAGGGAACGTTGCAGCTCAAGCAGCAGTTCGGTGAGCGCGGCGGCGTTTTTTTCGTCGAGCGCGCCGGTCGGCTCGTCCGCCAGCAGCAGTCGCGGCTGGTTGATCAAGGCCCGCACCACCGCCACACGCTGGCGCTCGCCGCCGGAGAGTTGCGCTGGCAGGCGGTCGCGCTGCTGGCTCAGGCCCACCCGCTCCAGCAGTTCCCCGGCGCGGTCTGGCGCGGCGGCGTCGCGCTCGTTTTTCGGCAGGGCCAGCGTTGGCAGCAGCACGTTCTCCAAAACGGTGCACTGCGGCATGAGATGATGAAGCTGAAAGATGAAACCAAACTTGCGACCACGCAGCGCGCTGAGCCGGGCGGGCGGGCAGCCAACGAGGTTCTCACCCTCAAAAATCACCTCGCCACTGTCGGGTTCATCGAGCGCGCCAATAATGTTCAGCAGCGTGCTTTTGCCGCAGCCGGACGGACCGACGATTGCCGCGGAAGCCCCGGCCTCAAGACTCCAATTCACCTCGCGCAGCACCGGCACAGGTTGGCCGCCGGCGGATTCGAGATAACTTTTGCTGACGTGACGCAGTTCGAGCAGAGGCATGGCAGGTCGGAGTTAAACGTCGTCTGACACTGGCACCTTCCGCCAACGACTGGCTTTGAACTCGGGACGCGGCAGCGAGCCGGCCGGCGCGCGGCGCACCGGGATGCGCAGGGAGAAGGTGTCGCGCAGTTTGGCGCGCAGCCTTTCCAGCACCGAGTCGGCGGCGCCCTCCGCCAGTTCCACAATCACCATTGGCTCCGCCATCGCCTCCACCTGCCGCTGCTCCACCACAAACTCCACCACCTCGGGAAACGCGCGCACCACAGCCTCGACCGCGCTCGGATACAGGTTGACCCCGCGCACCACCAGCATGTCATCCACCCGGCAGAGCACGCCGCCTTCAAGAAACAAACGGCCGTCCACCAGACGCTTGCGCACCCAGTCGCCGGTGCGGTAGCGCAGCAAGGGGCAGGCCGAGCGATCCAGCGTGGTCAGCACCAATTCACCGCAATCGCCCTCCGCCACTTCCCTTCCCGTCTCCGGCTCGATCACTTCGGCGAAATACGCCTCCTCAATGATGAACAAACCGCCGGGCCGCGCCTCCGTCTCGTAACTCACCGGCCCCACCTCGGTCATGCCGTGATGATCGAACACCCGCGCGCCCCACAGCGCCTCCAGCCGCGCCCGCACCGCCGGCACGCTGCCGCCCGGCTCCCCCGCCACAATGATTTTGCGCACCGCCAGGTCCGCCCGCCGCACCCCCGACTCCGCCCCGATTTGCTCGCCCAAGCGCAAGGCGTAGGTCGGCGTGCAGCAAAGCACGGTCGCCTGGTAACGCGCCATGCACTCCAGCCGTGCCTGACTGGAAAGACCGCCGCCAGGCAGGGTCATGTAATCCCGCTCCGCCGCCTCGTAAGCGGTCCAAAAACCGAGAAAAGGGCCAAAAGAAAAAGCGAAGAAAATGCGGTCCTCACCTGGCCGCAAGGCCGCCGCCTCATAAACCCGCCGCCAGCAGCGCAGCATGGCCTGCCAGCTCTCCGGCGTGTCCAGCCAGGCCATCGGTTGTCCGGTGCTGGTGCCGCTGGTCTGGCAGAAGCGCGTGCAGCGCTCCATTGGCTCCAGCATCTGCGTGCCGAAGGGCGGATGCGCGCTACGGTCCGCCAGCAGCTCCGCCTTGCAGGTAAAGCGCAGCTTTTCCGTGAAGTCCTCAAGCCCGGAAATGGCTCCGGCAGCGACGCCCTCCGCAGCGAAACGCCGCGCGTAAAAGCCACCCGTCGCCGCCGCGCGCCGCAGCAGCGCCGACAGCTTCTGCCATTGCGTCACGCGCAAAGCGGTGCGGTCGAGCGTCTTGATGTCCTCCACAGCGATGAGCGAAACCGAGGATTGCCGCCGGGTCAATCAAAACGCCGTGTAGCGCTGCAACTCGCGCAGGCGCGCCGTCACCAGATCGCGCGTCACCTCCCGCAGGCGGTTTGTGCTGAAAGCCTCGCAGGTAAAGCTGGCAACCACGCTGCCGTGCACCACCGCCGTCTTCAAATCGTCAAAATCCGGCTGCAACTTGCCCTCGGAAGCGAGCCAGCCCGCCATGCCGCCAAGAAAAGAATCTCCCGCGCCGGTCGGATCAAAAACCGACCCGAGCGGGTAGGCGGAGCAGGAAAAAAAGTCCTCCTCCTTCTCGCCGAACAAAAAGCTGCCGTGCTCGCCGCGCTTCACCACCACGTAGCGCGGCCCCTTCTCCTGCAAACGGCGGCCCGCCTCGATCAGATTCGTGGTGCCGGCAAACTCCTTGGCCTCGCCGTCATTGATGACCAGCAGGTCCACCTTCTTGAGCACGTCATGCAGGCGCTCGTTGGCGATCTCGATCCACAAGTCCATGGTGTCGGCGGCGACGAAACGCGCGCCGCGGCATTGCTCCAGCGTCTCCAACTGATTGTCCGGACTCATGTTCGCCAGCACCACCATGGCGGCCTCCGCCGCCGCGCCCGTCACCTTCGGCTGCCAATGCTCCAGGACATTCACCGCCACGCGATGCGTCGTGCGCTGATTCATGTCGCGATGATATTCGCCGCTCCAGGTGAAGGAGTCACCCTCGCTGCGCTCCAAGCCGTCCAGTGATACCCCGCGCTGCGCCAGCATGTCCAGATGCTCGTCAGGAAAGTCTTTCCCAATGATGCCCACCAAATGCACCGGACGCGCGAAGACGGAGGCCGCCAGCGAGGCGTAGGACGCGGAGCCGCCGAGCAAATTCTCCTGGCTCGCGCGCGGCGTTTTGACGTGGTCGAGGGCGACGGTTCCAGCGATGATGACGGACATGTTCGGGGGAGTTGAAGTTGGATGCGTGAGGGCGGCGGAGTATCCAGACACACTTTGCGGTGTCAATGACCGCTTCCTGCTTCCTCGCGCCGCTCCTGGCGGCTCCCGCGGCGGGGTCTCGCGACGAGTGGCGGAGCGGACGGGGCTCGAACCCGCGACCTCCAACGTGACAGGCTGGCGTTCTAACCGACTGAACTACCGCTCCAGACTCGTTTGGCGAGTGGGCAAACTAGCGGCGCGCGCCATCCGCGCAACTGAAAAGTCACTCGCCCTCTGAGAAAAAGCCGGGGGCTTCCTCGCGCAGCCAATCCAGCGCCTTCTGATAACTCGCCTGCGTCAAAAAATGATTCAGCCGCGGCGGCATCTCTCCACGCCGCTTTTCATGCTCCGCCATGATCGCCTCCGACACCTCGCGCAAGCGCTGCCAATGCGCCTCAGGATCACGGCCGCGCCACTCGTGATCCGCGATCACGTTCAATCGCGCCTCCAGCAACACTTGCAATGTGAGCCAATCTTTTTGCCCGCTCATGTTGCACTGCATCTCACAACGCACAGCGCGTGCCAAGTCGAACTTTTGCACAAAAAAAGCCGCTCATTCACCGGTTGTTCACAGCTCTTGCGCAGAGTGTCTGTGAACTCTTGCAACAACTGGCGCGCCAACCGCCCAGCCACTGCCTTGGCGCCAAACGCGATTCCAAAAAAATCCCACCAATTAACTTGTGAAGTGTGTCGTTTTCGTCATACACAAAGCATGATTTTTTGTGATTGCGTGACAGCAGTCGCAACTCTTTTTGAAACTTGAACTCACTCCCGAGGCATCAACCCGATGGAATCTCACTCCGCAACCAGCACTCTCCAAGAAAACGACTCCGAACTCTCCAAACCAGCCCGCCCAGCCCCTTCCGAAGAACCCGCTTGCACCGCCTGGCAGAACGTTTGTTCCCTGCTCAAATCCCGTCTCGGTGAGGACAACTTCGAACGCTGGTTTGGCCGCGCTGAAGCCGAGCAAGACAAGACCGCCTTTCGCATCCACGTCGAGAATCCCATCCACCAATTGTGGATCGAATCCAACTACGGCGCGACCGTGGCCGACACCGTCGCGGAAGTACTCGGCGTCGCGCTGCCGGTGGAGATCATCGCCAGCGAGCGCGCTTCCAAGAGGTGGAACGGCCACGCCGCTCCCCCGCCCGCTCAAAAGGCCGCGCGTCTGCTTGCGCCTACGCCCGAGCGCGAACCCGCGGCGCATCACCGCGTCATCTCCGAGGACACCGCGCCGCCCGTGCGCAGTCTGGCCGACGCGGGTTTGAACCCCAAGTTCAACTTTGAGACCTTCGTCGTCGGCTCCAACAGCTCCTACTCCTGCGCCGTCGCGCGAGCCGTCGCTGAAAAGCCCGGACGCATCTACAACCCGCTGTTCTTTCACGGCGCCTCCGGCATCGGCAAAACTCACCTCATGCAGGCCATTGGCCAGGAGGTGCTGATGCGCAAAAAGAAGGCCGTCGTGCGCTACGTCACCAGCGAGCAATTCACCAACGAGTTCGTGGAGGCCATCAAGAAAGGCACCTTCAGCCAGTTCCGCCAAAAGTACCGCAAGGTCGATGTGCTGCTGATTGACGACATCCACTTCCTGGCCGGCAAGGACAGCACCCAGGAGGAGTTTTTCCACACCTTCAACGAGCTCTTCAACAACGCCAAGCAGATCGTGCTCGCCAGCGACCGTCCGCCGAGCGAGATCCGCAATCTCGAAAGCCGCCTCGTCTCCCGCTTCGAGTGGGGTCTCACCACCCAGATTCAACTTCCCGATTACGAGACCCGCGTCGCCATCCTGCGCCGCAAGCAAGCCGACTTCCAGGTCGCCGTCGATCCCGCCATCCTCGAGTTCATGGCGCAGCGCATCAAAGGCAATGTGCGCAAGCTCGAGGGCGCCCTCATGCGCGTCGTCGCCCACATCTCCCTGGAGGGTTCCGACCCCGACGAGACCGCCCTGCACAAGCTGCTCCAGGACGTGCTTGACCAGGAGCCCGCCAAGTCCGTCACCGTCGATCGCGTGCAGCGCGTGGTGGCCGCGCACTTCGACCTGCGCGTCAGCGACCTCACCGGCCCGCGCCGGCCCAAAAATATCGCCGAGGCGCGCCAAGTGGCGATGTTCCTGGTGCGCACCCTCACCAAGCTGCCGCTGACCCAGATCGGCGAGGAGTTTGGCAACCGCGACCACGGCACCGTCATCCATGCCTGCAAGGTCGTGGATCATCGCACCAGCAGCGAACCCTCCCTGCGCCAGACCCTGGACACCCTCACCTCCCGCATCCTGGCCGACTGACCCGCCTCCACCTTCTCAAAACCGCCAAACACAGAAACCGGGCATTTCATTAGACAGCCCGTTCTTTTCTGTTCAATATCCTTGCCGATTGCGCCGCACGCGTTAAAACAGGCGGATTGCATCAGAGCCGAGGTTTATGAAGTTTAATATCAGCAAGGAAGAATTCCTGGACGCCATCCAGCAGGTCCAGCACGTCGTCGGCGCGCGCACCACGCTCGCCATTCTCTCAAACGTCCTCATGCGCGCCAGGGACAATGTGCTCGAACTCACCACCACCGACCTCGATGTCGGCGTCAGTTGCACCGTCCCCGCGGAGGTCACCGAACCCGGCGCCACCACCCTGCCCGCCCGCCGGCTGGCCACCATCATCCGCGAGCTGCCCTCCGAGGAGATTGAAGTCTCCGTGGACCAGAAAAACACCGCCTCCATCAAGAGCGGCCCCTCCTTCTTCAAAGTGCTCGGCCTTTCCAGCGAGGAATTCCCCTCCCTGCCCCAATTTGACGAAGCCTGGGAGTTCCAGATCGAGCAGTCCGTCCTGCGCGACTGCCTGCGCAAGACCTCCTACGCCATCTCCACCGACGAGACCCGCTACGTCCTCAACGGCATCCTCTTCTCCTTCAAAGACAACAACCTCACCATGGTCGCCACCGACGGCCGCCGACTCGCCATGGTCGAGCAGGAGATCGAGTTCCCGCAGAGCCACGAGACCGACATCATCGTCCCCACCAAGGCCGTCAACGAACTCTCCCGCCTGCTTGGCGACCAGGGCGAGGTCACCATCCGCGTCAGCAACAGCCAGGTCGCCTTTGACCTGGGTGACTCCCTGCTCATCAGCAAGCTCATCGACGGCAATTATCCCAACTACCGTCAAGTCATCCCCGGCGAGGCCCGCGAGCGCATCGCCCTCGAGCGCGAGACCTTCTTGAAGGCCATCTCCCGCGTCTCCCTGCTGGCCAGCGACAAATCGAACTCCGTGAAGTTCATCTTCACCCCCGGCAGCGTCGAAATCGTCGCCTCCAGCCCCGACATTGGCGAGGCGCGCGAAACCCTCGCCATCAATTACAAAGGCGCCGACATCACCATCGCCTTCAATCCCGAGTTCACCATGGCGCCCCTGCGCAACCTCAGCGCCGACGAGATTTACCTGCATCTCATCGATGAAATCAGCCCCGGCGTCATCCGCAGCGGCACCGGCTTCTTATACGTCATCATGCCCATGCGTGTGAACTCCTGACCGTCATTCGCCATGAATGCCAGCCCCCGCCGCGCCGCCTGTCTCTGCTCCTCCCTGCTCCTGGCCAGCCTGCTGAGCCAGTGCGCCATGGCGCCGCCATACATCCCGCCCAACGCCGGCGGCGGCTACTCGCTTGACAGCGCACCCGGCAGTCGGAGCCGGCAACAAAACCGCTACCTGGAAAACACCATGCCCCCGCCGATGCCGGATCCCGGCACTGGCGGCACCGCCCTTTCCAACGCCCCCGTTTACGAGACCCCGGAGACCATCACCACCACCCCGCCCGCGCCAGAGCAGACCCCGCCTGTCACCACTCCGCCGCCGGACACCACCACCACCGCCAGCGAGCCGCCCGCGCCCAATCCCCCCGCCGGTGCCGCTCCCGAGCAGATGCCCTTCGGCCTGCCCGTGCCCGGCAAAAAGGGCTTCGTTTACAGTCCCTTTGACAAAACGCAGATGGTCGATGTCCGCGGCATCCCGCCCGGCAAGAAAGTCCGCTGCCCCTACACCAGCAAAATCTTCCTGGTGCCGTAAAAGTGGGGCAAGCATCCTGCCTGCACCCCCTCAACGGGCAAGCGAGAGAGATGCTTGCCTCGCTTGCCTCGCTTGCCTCGCTTGCCTCGCTTGCCTCGCTTGCCTCGCCTGCCTCACCCTCGTCACCTCAGCACCACCACCTCGCTCAGTTTGCGGTCGCCGGTCAGGACCAAGGCGATGGCGCCGTCGCTGCCGACCACCTGAGCTAGGCCGCGACCGCCTGCGCCGCTCTTGTCCACCGCCGGGCGCAGGCTGATGCTCCTCAACACGCTCTGCGGTGTGTTCTCCGTCCGATAAGTCTGGCCCTTGCGCAGCCGTAGCACGGGCATCCCATACACCGCCGCCGTGCCTCCGCTCCCCAGCAATGCGCTGCCCGCATCTCCCAATGACGCATTGCCGCTCCACAAGGCCTGATTCTCCGATGCCGACACCCCGCTTAGTGTGCCCAGCACGGCGTATTTCCCCGTCTGCGGATCCACATCCACCGCACTGATCGTCTTCAGGCGTGCCGTACCAACACCAGGCATCACGTTCCCCGTTCGCATCAGCAGCAGGTTGCGGCCGTTCTCCAGCCGCAGCACCAGCGCTTGGTTACTGCCGCTCTTTACCCCCGCGCCCGCTAATTGCACCTGCAGGATGATGCGCGAGCCCCCCGCCGGCCAGAACCGCAGCAGCCGTGCAAACCTCGCCCGCTCCGGTGAGGAAGCCACATTCACGGCATTCAGAGGTTCTCCCTTCTGAGTTAGCACCGCGCTGCCATCCCCGCGCCACAAACCCTCGTTCCACTTTGCCGGACTGCCCTTCAGCGTCGCCGTGAATAGCGCGTCAGTGCCCATCTGCGACAACCCCTTGAAGCTGCCAAACTTCGCCGGCACTGCCCCTGGCGCAACGTCTCCCACTTTCACTGTGCGACCCACCACCGCCCCGTCCACTGTCGTGCGAAAAAGCGCCGATACAGCCCTGCCTTTCGTCGGCTTGAGCATTGCCCCGAAGTGCACTGTCTGGCCAAGGCCTGCGGCCAAGCTTCCCGTGAACTGTCCAAAGAGCCCGTCACCGCCGCCAAAGGCCGTCCTGCCCTCCCGCGCCGCCGAAGTTCCCCGCACCGCCCCGCTGTGCCCCAGCAGCAGCAGCCCCGAGTCGTTTCCCTTCACGACTTTAGGGGATCGGCCCTTGTTTAAAATATAGGTCAACGCGATCAGATTCTCATCGTGGCTCTGCACCATTTCCAGCGGCCGGTTCAGGCTGGCCATGTTTAGAGCCGGCATTTGCGTACCACTCCGCAGCAGCGGCAAAACACCAATGTTATTCTCAAGCAACAGCAAACGGTTGTTGCTCGCCTTGACCCCACTACCCCTCACCGTCGCCTGGAATAGGCCCCCACGAGGATTCTGTCGCATCAAACCTCCCATACCCGCAATCGTTGCATCATTGGGCAAACCCAATCCCAGTGCCGCCAGCCCATCCCCCTGGCGCAGAACCATTTCAGTGAATCCGCTCCTCCCCGGTGCAAACAGCGCCTGTTTCCCGCTGTTGGCTCCGCTCCCAATCAAGGTCGCTTCGAAAAGTGCATTGCCATCCGACCCCACTGCCAGACCGCCCGGTGATCCATAAGCAATGTTCAATCCGCCCGGCGCATTATGCCCGCTCAGCGCCAAAGACTCTAGGCGAGACTTTGTAAAGATCAGCAGTCGTCGATAATTTGTATCCAGCACGATCAGATGCTGGCGCTCAGGATCGTAATCGTGTTTTAACAGGCTATTGGCAGCATAACCTACAACCCTGTCGGCATGGATGACGGACCCCGAAATACCGGCCGCTCCATCGCCGAGCGTGACCGTGTCCCCATTGAGTCCGGTCCGAGGACTCCAACTTACACCTGTGATGGAAAAATCGCCATCCTCGTGCGCGATCACTTTCCCGTTGCTAAAATCGCCGTCTTTGCCCCCAACCAGGGAGTTGTCCATGGAGACCACACCGCGGGCGACCTTGAAACCACTCATCAACGTCACCGCCCCTACGGGTTCAGCCTCCTTATTCTTCCACTGCGGGTTGAGCATCACGTAATTCCCGTTGCTCAGCGCCGCGATCACCCCGTTTCCGCCGAAGTCGTCCGTCTGTTGACCAACCGAGGAATTAGCGGGGCCAACCGTCCCCACGCTGCCACCAAGACCATAACCCCAGGTCACCGCCCCCACTCTCACCCCCACGCCATTGCGCCACTCCGGACTGCTCACCACGTAGTTTCCATTGCTCAACACCGTGATCCCTCCACCACCCACTTTTTCATTGGCCTTGCCCCCCACCAGCGAATTGGCAGGGGAAACCACCCCGCCGGTGACCTTGCCACCATCCATCCAAGTTACTGCCCCAGCATTAACACCCCCTGATCCATTTCCCCACTGAGGACTGGAGACTAAGTAGTGACCGTTGGTCAGCATGATGATACCACCACTACCCACCCTGTCATTATGATTGGATCCTATCAGGGAGTTCCCCGCGCTAACCGCTCCGACGGTGCCACCCCAGCCATCGCACCAGGTCACCGCCCCGTTCGACGACAACCAAGTGCTACTGCTCAAGTCGTGACTGCACACGACGTAGTGACCACCACTTAAAGCAGTGATTCCGCCATGACCGATGTTAGCAAAGCTATGTTCACCCACCAGCGAATTGTCCGCGGACACAGGTCCCGCCGTGCCTGTCTGACCGTCACCCCAGGTCACCGCTCCGGCATTGACCGCGCTACCGTTGTCCCATAAGAGACTTCTTACCACATAGTGGCCGTTGGCCAGCGCGGTGACGCCGCCATTACCGACCCGGTCATTGTCCACGCTGCCCACCAAGGAATTGATCCCGTTCACTTGTCCGACCGTCCCCCCGAAACCCTGGCACCAAGTCACCGCTCCCGCGTTCGCTGCCGAGGCGCTGTCCCACTGGGGGCTGCTCACCACATAATTCCCATTTACAAGAGCCGTCACACCACCGCTGCCGATAGAATCAGAAACCAAAATGCCCACCAGGGAATTGCTAGCTGAGACAAGTCCCAGCGTTCCGCCATTGCCGTCACCCCACGTCACTGCCCCGGCAGCGGACACCCCATCGTGTCTCCAACTTGGACTGCTCACCACGTAGTTTCCATGATTCAACACCGTCACACCACCACTTCCGACATTATCGTGAGCCCAACTGCCCACCAGCGAGTTCGCCGCGCTAATCTCCCCAACCGTGCCTCCTCCGCCATTTCCCCATGTCACCGCACCGTTTCCGCTCGGAATATCGCCACCCCACAACGGACTGCACACGACGTAGTGACCATTACTCAACGCCTTGACCCCGCCGCTACCGATGCGATCCCCCTTGTCACTGCCCACCAGCGAGTTCGCCGCGCTAACAACTCCCACCGTACCGCCCCATCCGTCACACCACGTTACCGCGCCCTTGCTTGACGGCACTGACGGCGGAATTGGCGGCGCGATCGAGTCTATCCCCCATAGCTGGCTGTGCACCACATAATGACCGTTGCTCAGGGCGACCAAACCCTCGCTGCCGACTTGGTCGTTACCCTGGCCACCCACCAGCGAATTCGCCGCGCTCACCTCTACCATCAGCCCCACGCCCCAGCCCGTCTCCGCACCCCCCCAAGTCACCGCACCAGCATTCGTCACCGCTCCATTCTTCCACACTGGACTAAGCACCACGAAGTGACCGTTCGGGAGTACCGTCACTCCACCAGACCCAACGCGGTCACCTTGCTGACTACCCACCAAAGTGCTGATCAGTTCGCCCTTTGGACTGTAGAGCCACACCGCTCCCATATTCGACAAAGACACACTGGGTTGAAACCCAGGTTCCACCACCACGATGTTCCCATTGGGCAGGACGACGACACTACTGTCAGAGTGGGAAGAATTGGTCAGGCCCGGCAGTTGCACCACATTTTGAATGACCCCGGATGAGGTCTGGCAGAGGGCAAAAAGGACAAGCAGGGAAAGGACAAGGCGAGGCATAAGGTGAGTGGCTCGGAATAGAATATTTGAAAATGGCGCGCAAACTAGGCAGCATTGACATGGTTGGCAATCCTAAATTTGCTCATCTAATTGAGGCTTGTAACAAGCAATGGCGTAATGCAACAACTGCAGTGTTGCGGGCTCACATAATGGCCCTTGCTCAGAGCGATGGTGCCATTGCTTCCTACTTGGTCGGATGCCTGCGTGCCGACCAGGGAATTGCCAGACGTCACCGGGCCGCTGTTGCCGGTGGCGCCATCGCCCCAGGTGACCGCGCCCGCGTTGTTGACTCCGCCATTGTCCCAGAGCGGGCTGGACACCACGTAATGACCGTTGTCCAAGCCCTGGAGCCATTCTCCTGCCGCCCCACTTTGTAGTTTCCCTGCCTTTCACCTCGACAATACTTCCCTGCCCCTGGTATGGAGAGTCATATCGCTGCCATCCTGTGTAGAAAAAGAAACTGCGCGGCAAACAGCCACCGAATCGCAACCAAACCGCACTCAATCAGCCCATGAAAATTGCAAAGCAAGACATCAAGCCACGCATCAATGTTCCCGGGGCTATTGCCCGCCAAGAGTTGAACTTTGGAGACGCCACCGGTTATGGAGCCATGGCGGGCGAATACTTTTCCCTCAAGCAGGGAACTGACATCGCGCCGCTGCTCAAGGGATTGGAGTCGGATCTCTGCCAGTCTCCCCACTGGGGCTATATGATCGAAGGCGAGGTCACGGTCTCGTACGGGAATGGCACCGAGGAAACCGTGGCGGGTGGAGACCTCTTTTATTGGCCGCCCGGCCACTCGGTGCGTGTGGCCGCAGACGCGGAAATCATCCTTTTCAGCCCGCAAGCCGAGCATTGCGCTGTGGTGGAGCATTTGAGCAAACAACTCGGCGGGTAACGAGCAACCAGCTTCGCTGGTGAACTGCCAAACGCTCAAATTCACTTTGGCGGCAAAGTCCACCGAAGCCAATGGCTGTGGAATCCTGATTGCCACCCAACGTCATCAGTCAGGACGGGTGCATTATCGATTTGACGGTTTTGAAGGCCCTGCTGGTCTAGGATAGGACATGTGATTTTCACCAAACCTGAGGACGCGGGCCATTTTCCTTCGAGCGGCTGTTTCGGCAGCACATGGCATACGGCGTGAGTCACTCCAGATCCAGCCGCAAGGATTGGGACGCCCGCCTGTTGCCATTGCGCCAGCCCGGGCTGAACCTCCCAAAGCGGCCATTGCTCAGCACCATGATGACGCCGCTGCCCGCGGTGTCATTGGCCTGGGAGCCGGTGAGGGTGGTGAGTGCGGGTCCCTGCTGCGCTCACAAATTTGAGGGAGCACGCCTGGCCTGCGCATGGCAACCACGTCGTGCAGACCCAACGCCCCTCTGCGGTGTCCTGGATGCGGCTGTCACGCCGCCGGACTCACCAAGCGCCGGCAGGTTCGGGCAGGGCGCGCCGGATTTCCGCAAGGCGGTAGCCGAAGCCGGGGCCGCCGAGGGTGCCAAGATCGAGGACGCCGTCGCGGCGCTGAAATAGGCCGGGGTGGACGGCCTGCTCGGGCAGGGAGGCGGCGGGGTAAAACTGCATGGCGTTGCACTCGACGCCCTGGATGGTGCCGGCGTGGGCGGCGAGACGGACGTGCGGGATCATGGCGAGCATGGGGTTGGTGAGGTCCTGCACCATGAGCGGCATGCCATGCGCCTTGGCCCAGCACAAACTGAGCAGGGCGCCGGTCTGCGTTTTGCAGGTCTTCAAGGCGACGCCGGACCAGCCGAGATCGCGTCCGAGTTTGACGAAGTGCCAGTCGTGCGCGCTCTCATCGAGGAACAACGGCTTGCGGGCGGAGACGGAGCGGGCGTCGATGCGGTGCGCCTCCAGGTCATACGGGAAGGGCTGCTCGACGTAGAGGGTGCGGGCGTAAATCTCCGGCTCCTCGCGCAGCAGGCGGTCGAGGATGGCGTTTACGTAGTCCGGCTCGCGCACGGTGCAGTTGAAGTCGGCGCTGAGCCAGCGCACACCACGCGGCAGGCCGATGCGGCCCACGCGCACCATGCGCTCGTAGTCCCACTCGGCGTCGGTGCCGCGCAGTTTGACCTTGAGGCAGCGCAGGCCGTCGCGCTCGATCCAGTCGGTGAGCAGCACGGGGTAGCCGTCGTCAGGCTCGCTGCCGGTGAGGTCCTGGCTCTCCAGAGCGTCCACGCCACCGACGAGGTGCCAGACGGGCAGCACTTTGCCCGGCGCGGCGACGAGGTAGTCCGCCGGGTAACGACCGGCAAAGTCCACGGCTTCCGCCTTCAAGTAAGTGGACAGGTCGCGGCTCATCCAGTCGGCGTTGTAAGTCTGGTAAACGTCCACGCCGTGGCAGACACCGAAGGCGTCGTGGATGGCGATGTCGAAGGCGCTGAAGGCGACGAGGGAGGCGAGGTAAGGCATGGCTTCGCCCGAGTTCTCGCGGTTGAAGCGGGCGGTGAGCGCGGCCAGCGGTCCCTCCATGAAGTCGTGCCCGATCTCCATCGGATGTCCGCGCAGGCCGGCGGCGAGCAAGTCGGCGGCCAGCAGCTTGGAAAAGGCGGTCATGCGCTCGGTGCGCTCGGCGACGCTGAGGGTGCCGGGCCAGACCCAGGAAACACTGAGCGGAGTCTCCCCCCATCCCTCGGCGCGTTTGCCGTTGGCGGCCTCGACCTCGACGCGCACGCGCAGGCAGACGGCGCGGGTGACGGTCTCCGGTCCGAACTTCAGGGGTACCCGCAGGTCAATGGGCAGCAGGTGGAAAGTGGCGCTTTTGAGGGTGATGTCGGTGGGTTGCATGGCGGGGGAAATTAACTACTCAAGCTGGAGGCGGGCGAGCGTGGCGTAGAGACTGTTGGCGCTGGCGACGAGTTCGTCGTGGGTGCCGCGCTCGATGACGGTGCCGCCGGAGAGGACAAGGATCTGATCGCAACGCCGCACCGTGCTGAGGCGGTGGGCGATGATGATGGAGGTGCGGTTGGCCATCAGCTTGTCGAGCGCCTCCTGCACGAGCCGCTCGCTCTCGGCGTCGAGGCTGCTGGTGGCCTCGTCGAGAATCAAAATCGCCGGGTCGGCCAGGATGGCGCGGGCGATGGCGATGCGCTGGCGCTGGCCGCCGGAAAGCTGGGTGCCGCGCTCGCCGACGAGAGTGTCATAGCCCTGCGGTAGTTTTTCGATGAACTCGTGCGCGTTCGCCTGACGGGCGGCCTCGCGGATTTCCTCATCGCTGGCTTCGGGGCGGCCATAGGCGATGTTTTCGCGGATGGAATCGCCAAACAGCAGCACCTCCTGTGGGACGAGCGCGAGGTTCCTGCGCAGGGCGCGCAACGGCAGATCGCGCGCCGGTTTGCCATCGTAGCGAATCTCGCCGGCCAGCGGCTCATAGAAACGGAACAGCAGGGAGACGGTGGTCGTTTTCCCCGATCCGCTGGGCCCGACGAGGGCGACGCGCTGACCAGAGCGCATGGAGAGATTGAAGTCCTTCAGCACCATCGCCTCGGGGCGCGCGGGATAGGCGAAATCGACGGCGCGCATCTCAATGTCGCCGCTGAGGCGGAGGGTTTGCGGATGCTCATCAAGCACGCCCTGCTCGCAGTCGTCGGCGAGGATTTCGCGCACGCGCTCGGTGGCACCGAGGGTGCGCTGGATTTGCGTGATCAGCTCGGAGAACTGCATGAAGGAGGCGCCGACGAGGCCGGAGAAAATGCCGAAGCTGGCGAGGCGCTTGTGATCCATCTCGCCGGAGGCGACCATCTGCGCGGCGAACCAGGTGACGGCGACGAGGGCGACGCTGAAGCAGAAGATGATGAAGGCGATGAAGGTGGCGCGCGGCAGGGCGGCCTTGATGGCGGTGGCGAGGAAGCTGTCGAGCCGGCGGTTGTAGCGCGCGGTCTCGTAGGCCTCGTTGCCAAAGGCTTTGACGCTGATGATGCTTTGCAGGCTCTCATCGACGACGACCTGGGAGGCGGCGAGGTCGTCCTGCGCCTTGCGGGTCAGGCCGCGGATGCGAGCGCCGAAGATGGCGATGAGGACCAGCACGACGGGAATGGTCGCCACCATGAACAGCGCTAGTTTGACCGAGAGCACAAACACCGCCACCAGCCCGCCGATCAAGATGACGCTATGGCGGATGGCCTGGGGAATGGTGACGACGAGCGTTTCCCTCATGCACTCGACGTCGTTGGCGAGGCGGGAGGCGAGCTCGCCAACCCGGCGCTCGCCGAGCGTGGCCATGGGCAGGCGGATGATGCGGCTGAAGGTGTCCCGGCGCAGGGTGGCGAGCGCGCGCTCGGAGGCTTTGGCGAAGAGCAGGATGCGCCAGAAGGCGATGAAGGCCTGCACCGCCACCAGGGCCACGAGAAAGAGCGCCGACTCGTTGGAGCGCCGCAGCAATTCCTCGCCAGTGCCTCCATCCAGCGCGAAACCGACCCACTCGCCCAGCTCGTGGAAGAAGACGAGCATCATGACCGCGGTCGTCACCAGCGCCAGCATGGCGGGGATGAAGACGCTTTTGTGCGGCGCCAGGTAACGCCAGAAAAAGGCGGCGTCCCGCCAGGCCGCCTTGTCCCACAGTTTTTTTCCAGGTCGTTCTTTTGCCATGATGCGCGTCTCCTTGCCGCCTCTCCGATTCCCTTGCGATCAATAGAGCGCCGCGCTCCAGCGCTGGGTGGGTTCCTCTGTCAACTCCAGCACCGCGCAGCCTTCGGCGTCGTCACGATGGCGGTTGAAGAGCAGGTTGAATTGATGCTCCTGAGCGAAGCCGCCCGGCTTGCCCTCCTCCCCCGGCTGCCAGATGGCAAAGGTGGCGTTGATGCCGAGCTGGCTGTTGCCATTGCCGAGCGCCCACTCGTGCAGGTAGAGATAGGAACGCGGCAGGGTGACGGTGACGCGGCGCGCTCCTTCACTGCCGCTGGAGAGCACGGCTTTGATGTGCTTTTCCTCAAACTTGGCGGCGTAACCGGTGCCGAAGGCCCAGGGGGCGATGGGCGCGACGAGCGCCGCGCCATCCGAGGCGCCGCCGCTGACGCGCAACGGCTCGGTCACACCCACGTTAAGGCGCTTGCCGTAGGAGCGCGCGTCGAGATTGATGGTGCTGATCCAACTCGGACCGCCCCCTGGATCGTCCTTGAGGTCGATGCCGCGAATCTCGAAAGTGAGGAAGAAGTTTTCCTTGTCCGCGTCGGCGCGCAGCGTTACCGATTGATCACGCGCGCCCAGTTCCGGCAGAGAGGGCGACTTTCTCTCAAGCTGCGGGGTCATGGACACGGGGTTTTTGAGACCGAAATTCCGGGTCAGGTCCACTTGGCGATCGAAACGCAAGGTGGCGCCGCCCAAGGTGACCAGCACACTCATGGGCGACTTTTGATTGAAGGGACTGCTGGCGTGGTCGGGCAGTTTGAAGCGCAACGGCAGCTCTTTTTTCTCGTCGGCGGCCAGCTTGAAGTCGCCTGACAACTTTTGCCCCATCCATGAGGCCTGCCAGGTACCGGACAGCTCCTTGCCGCTGGTGTTGGCGAGCAGATTGGCAGGCGCGAACTCGCCCTCGATATTGAACTGCGTCTCAACTTTCCAAAGCAGCACCGCCGGACGCAACTGCGCGCGCAAATCCTCAATGCGCGTCAGACCGCCGCCATTGAGCAGGATCGGCAGCCGGAGCAAGGGTTCGTGGCTGGGCATGGGATTGTTGGCACCAGCCTGCTCCCGCCGGCCAAAGTGGATTTTCAACGCGCGTTTCTCCCCCGGCTTGAGCAGCAACTCAGGCGTGGCATCCAGCGGCTTCCAGGTGCTGGTCACTAGCGGCAGCACGGTCAGATTCAACTCCTGCTCCGACCGGTTCACCAACTCCACTCCCAGTTCGAACTCCCCGGAGTCCTTCAGGTCCGCGCCGGTCGTTTGAATCTCCCAGGGCATCTGGCGCGGACCGTCGATCAACTCGCGGTAAATCTTGCGCCCCAGTTGCTCATGCAACGCCGCGCGTGGGTGCACAAAGTCCACCGTCTGCTCGTGGTCGAAGAAACGCCGGTAGCTCTCCACCACCGCCGAGAAAACCGTCGCTGGTTCGCGCAACTCCTCCGGCACGGTTACCAGCGAAGCGAAGTCGCCAAGATCGACAAAAAACGCGCCGCTCTCCTCTGCCACTTCGCGCAAGGTGTCGGTGTAGGGCCGGGTGCGGCCGAGTTCGAGTTCGGGCGGGTTGCCGACGATGGCCGTGGGCCCGAGCAGAATGACATCCGCGCCCGCCGCGCGGACGGTGGCGACCAAGTCCTGGAAAGCTCTGGCGTAAACGCCGAGATCGAGGCCGGTGGAGGAGTCATTGATGCCGAAGCTGATCATCACGATGTCCGGTTTCACCTCCATGCCGTAGGTGGACAGCGCCTGAATGGCGTGGATGCTGAGTTTGCCGCCGCGGCCGAGGTTGCGCAGGGTGATCTCAACACCGCGATGCGGCTGCAGCTTGTCCGGCTTGTCCTTCTCCGGCTTGATGACGCGCACGCCGCCGGTGTAGAAAAACTGCCGCGCCAACTGCTCGCCAAACTGCGCCGGGTAGCCCTTGATCCAGTTCTGCGCGTTGTCGTCGTAGCCGAACATATCGACGATGGAGTCGCCCAGCGCCACCATGTGCAGAGGCTTGCGCAGGGAGAGCTTCTTGTAGGCGTTTGGCAGCAGCTTTTTGACACGCTCCTTCTGCTCCGGCGTCAGATCGAAGTCGAGAGTGCGCTGGAAGGAGATGTCACTCTCCGCCTCCTCCGCCTCGATGGCGGCCTCCACCGGAGCCAGGGCCGCGGCCGGCTTTTCGGGTTCCACCGCCGGTTTGTCCGGCACCGGAGCAGCCTGCTCCTGGGCCACCGCCCATCCACCCACACCCAGCGCCAACGCCGCCAGCCAAGTGGGGACGCGCGCATTCTTCAACTCTGCTTTCACCAACATACGCCGCTTATCTGAGCGTGATCGGCGTTGATTTCCAGCCTTTAATTTGCCGACTTCAACCAGGACGGCGGCGCCGCCATGACCGCTGGCAGGGTTTGCTCCCGCAACAGGCGGAAGGCGCTCTCCCAACTCGGCGTCAGCAGCGCTCCCGCGAAGACACTCCAACCCGTCGCGGGCAGAACGCTGTCCAGGGTCAGCAGCCAACGTTCGGGGGACCCAGTCCCGGCCACCTCGCGCGCTCCGTCCGCGATGGCCTGAAGCAACGCAGGCATCCAGGCAGCGGACTCAGCTCTCTCCAGGCGCATTCGGCGCGCGCACAAGCCGTTCTTGCCCGCCATGAGCAGGCTGAAGCGGCCCGATCCCGGCTCGCCCGCGCAGGCCACGCTGGCCCAGACGACGCCGCTCAAGTCCTCCCGGCGCGCCATCTCCCGCACCTCCCACAACTCCACCGCGCGCTGGTGTTCCAGCGACGAAAGCAACCTCGGGTCCGACCGCAAAGCGAGCGCCACCTGAGATCCCGCTTCCACTTGTAGCGCCTCCGGCAAACGCAAGCGCGTCGTTTGCGCACGATCGCAAAGCGTCTCATGCAGGAAAAACAGCGTCTCCTCGTCCGTGAACGCCTCCAAGTCGAGCCGCCCCCAGGCCGCGCGCAGCAGCGCGGTGGCTTCCGACCATGCCGCCTCATCCCGCAGCACCGGCATCTGACGCCAGCTCGCGCGCCAATGGCGGGCCAGTTCCAAAACCAGCGCGGCCTCGCCGGGCCGGACTGCCAGCAACTTGCCGGCGCTGACCAGACATTGATGACGCAGCGCCAGCCGCGCCGCCGCCGACAGCAGGTCGTGCTGTTTTTTCACCGCGTGCGCCTGCGCCTTGCGCGCCACCCAGGCCAGCATCGGCAGCGGATGATGAGTGGCCATGCCGGCGTCCCGCAGCACCTGCCAGTCCGCGTCCACCGCCACTTCCTTCTCCAAAACCGCGCAGGCTGGATCCTCCGCATCCTCAAAAAGCAGAGCCGCCTCCCTGCCCCGCTCGCTCTGCGGCGGATCACCCGGAAACGGCATCGTCTCCAGTCGCGCCTGCCAGCGCTCCGGCACCCGCAATCCCGCCTCCGCCACCGCCCAGGCCGCCACCCGGCAGCGCCGCAGCAAGCGGTCAGACAACCGCTCCGGCGCCAGATGCAACGCCAGCACCGCCAGTCGCACCGACTCCAGTCCCTGTCCCTCCGCACGCGCCCAGCCCGCCGCGTTCAACAGCATTTCCACCTCCGCCGCCCCCGCGCCGGCATGTGCCGGACGCGCATCGCGCAAAAGTTGCCATGCCGTCAGCGTCCACGCCCCAGCCTTTTCCATCCCGCCCTCCCGCACCAGCCGTGACAATGCCGAGGCCGACCACCGCCGCGCCAGGCTCAAATCCACCGGCAGCCAGTTTTCAGACCCCAGCGCCGACAAATCCAGCGCCCGCCCCGCTTTCCAACCCGGTGACAACTTCTCAAACAACGCCCGCCCTTGCTCCAGCGTCGCCCCCGCCTCATTGCCCAGCCAAGCGCCCGCCAGCCAGCGCACCCAAGCCACCGACAGCGACGCGTTCGCGGGCGACTCACCCCGCAGCGCCGCGCGCACCGCCTCCGTCAAAGCCCCTGACCGTGCTTCCAGCGGGATCGCCGGCAGCAAACTCAAAGCCGCCCAACGACACTCCACCTCGTCACCGCGCAACGCCCGCAGCGCCGGCTCCACCACCTCCGTCAAGCGCCCCCGAAACACCGCCGCTCCGCGCACACGCCGCCACAACACAAAATCCGCCCGTCCTCCATGCCGCGCATCCCAGCCCCGCCAAAACTCCCGCGCCACCCCGCTCTCCGGTCTCTCCCCCAGCGCCGCCAAAGCCGCCTCGCACTCCGCCACCAGTAACCTCAAAGCAAACGCGGGAGGTCCTGGCGCCTGGGTTCCACGGTTCCTCCCCTGCGAATGCCCCCGTCTCTGTTTATGCGCCGCGCGTTTATCTGACCTCATTCGAATTGACTCTCAAATTTCTATCCACATCCAGGGAGTTATTGGCGATGTGTTCAACCCGGTACGAACAAAAAAATAAATCCCATACACTACCAAAGCCATCCCGCCCACAACCACAGCAGGATACAACCAAACCGCTTTGACGGCCCGACGATTCGCGTAAAGCGCGAGCAGAACCCAGGCAACCGGCATCAGTAAAAGCCAGCCCCCATAATTTCGCACCCGAACGGAAACCGCCGGGAACCAATGCTCCGGCCACATATCCGTCCCGTAACCATGCATTTTCAGCATCGCCGTCGTTAAAATGACACCCGCCACCACGACAACACACTGCAAAAACCCAATAATCGAAATGGGCCGCAGTTCGGAATTCAGAAAACGCGTCATCATGGCCGCTCAAAAGTGAAAGACACCACCATCCTGAGTGATTCCAAGAAAAAACAAAAGCCCAAAAATCCCGTCAATCCTGCAATCCTGTCCATCCTGTCAAAAAAAAAACCTCACCGCAGCGGCAACTCCCCGTAAAGCGTGAAGCCCTTCGCCTCCCGCACCCGGACATTCAGGATCTCCCCGGTGTGCCGCTCGAAGTTCCCCTCAAACACCACGATCTTGTTGGTGCGCGTCCGCCCCGTCAGCCGGTCGTTGGTGTAGCGACTGTAACCCTCGCACAGCACCTCGACCTCGCTCCCCACCAGTTCCTCGTACTTCGGCAGCGCCAGCCGGTTCACCACGCCCAGCAGATCCTGGTTGCGCTCCTCCTTGACCCGCTCCGGCAGTTGCAGCGCCTCCTCCATCTCCGCCGCCGGCGTGCCGCGCCGCTTCGAGTAGCGAAACACAAAGGCATTTTCAAAAGCGATCTCCTCAAACATCGCCCGCGTCTCCAGGTATTGCTCCTCCGTCTCGCCTGGGAACCCAACGATCACATCCGTGGTCACCGCGATGCCCGGTCTGGCGGCGCGAATTTTGCCGACCAGCTCAATGAACTTCTCCCGCGTGTAAGGCCGGTGCATGCGCTTCAGCACCGCATTGCTGCCGCTCTGCACCGGCAGATGCACATGCTCCGCAAGCTTCGGCAAATAGGTGAAGGCCTCGATCAAATCCTTCTTGTAGCCAATCGGGTGCGGACTCGTGAAACGGATGCGCTCGATGCCCGGCACCTCGTGCACCGCCTCCAGCAACTGCACGAAGGGACTCTTGCCATCCACCGCCGGGAACTCATGACGGCCATACAAATTCACGATCTGTCCCAGCAGCGTCACCTCCCGCACCCCGCGCTCCGCCAGCCGCCGCACCTCCTCCACGATCTCCGCGATGGGCCGCCCGCGCTCGCCGCCGCGTGTGTAGGGCACGATGCAGAAGGTGCACTTCATGTTGCAGCCCTGCATGATGCTGACAAACGCCGTCGCCTGCCGCTCCGCCAGCGTGTGGTCGCGGATGGTGTTCTGGCTCGACGCCTCCTCCTCGATATCGACGATGGAAAAGCGTTCCTCGTCCATCAGCTTCTCCTGCTTCGCTTTGAGCAGCCCGTCCACATGGTCCACCACGCGATGATATTTCTGCGTGCCCACCACCAGGTCCACCTTCGAGGTCGTCACCAGTTCCGCGCCGCGGCTTTGCGCCATGCAGCCCATGAACCCCGTTACCAGATGCGGCTTCGCTTTGCGATACTGCCCCATCAAGCCCATCTTGCCCAGCGCCTTCTGCTCCGCCTGATCGCGCACCGAGCAGGTGTTGATCAAAATCACATCCGCTTCCTCCTCCTCCCCGGTCATGGTGTAGCCGCGCTCCACGAACATCTGGGACACCTGCTCGGTGTCCCGCTCGTTCATCTGGCAGCCATAGGTGCGGATATAAACTTTCGGCATGATTCAAAAATCCCGTCAGGGGGCGGTTATAATACCCGGAAACCCCACCGCGTCAAAGAACTGGTCCGCGCGCCAGAAAGCCTCCACTTGAAGCACGCGCGACTCCAGAATTTCAGAAACTGTTTGACAGCAACGCCCTGACTATTAATCTCCCCGCCCCCGTGCTAAGGGCCTTTCCTTCAAAAGCCCGCGCGGGCGCCTTTCAAGCCCCACACACAACCGATGAAAACCTTTTCCGCCAAAGCACAAGACGTCACCCGCAAATGGTGGGTGATTGACGCCAAGGACAAAGTCCTGGGTGACGTCGCCGTGGCCGCCGCCAACCTTCTGCGCGGCAAGACCCGCCCCACCTTCACCCCGCATGTGGACACCGGTGATTTCGTGGTGGTCGTGAACGCCCGCGACGTGGTGCTTACCGGCAAAAAAGAGACGCAGAAGACCTACACCTCCGTCTCCGGTTACATCGGCGGCCAGAAAGTCGAGACCGCCGAGCGCCTGCGCGCCCGCCGTCCGGAGTTGATGGTCGAGCGCGCTGTCAAAGGCATGATCCCGCACAACCGTCTGGGCCGCCAAATCGGCCTCAAACTGAAAGTCTATGCCGGTGCCGAGCACCCGCACGAAGCGCAAAACCCGCAGCCTGTCGCCCTCGCCTGATGCCCGGCCTGCCGAAACTGATTCCTGCACACTGATTCTTCCCTCATGAGCGCCCCCATCAACAGTGCCACTGGCCGCCGCAAAACCGCCGTCGCCCGCGTCCATCTTCGCGAAGGCAACGGACAAATCATGATCAACGGCCGTCCGCTTGACGATTACTTCCCCACTCAGAGCCTGCAAAACCAGGTGACCCTGCCCCTGCAACTCACCGGCACCCGCCAGACCTTCGACATCGACGTCAACACCGGCGGCGGCGGTCACACCGGCCAGGTCGGCGCCGTCCGTCTCGGCATTGCCCGCGCGCTCATCGCCAACAACCCCGAGTTCCGCGCGCTGCTCAAGCCGCACGGTCTCCTCACCCGCGACTCGCGCGCGAAGGAGCGGAAGAAGTCGGGCCAGCCGGGCGCCCGCAAACGCTTCCAGTTCTCCAAGCGGTAAGTTTCCAAGTCCCCGCTGGACCCCAACCACTGCCAGCTTTTGGAAGCCCCGCACCAGCGGGGCTTCTTTGTTTTCACCCACCCCTTCCCTTATCATCCTGTTAATCCTCCCCCGAATCCTGTTAATCCTGTCAAAAGATCCGCCGCCATGCACCCCGACCCGTCCATCAAATACCAGCGCTTCGATCCGGTCACGTTGCCGGATCGCCGCTGGCCCTCCGCCACTCTCACCAAAGCCCCCATCTGGTGCAGCGTCGATCTGCGCGACGGCAACCAGGCCCTCGCCGTCCCCATGAACGTCTCCCAGAAACTGGAAATGTTCGACGCCCTCGTGAAGTGCGGGTTCAAGGAGATCGAAGTCGGCTTCCCCTCCGCCTCCAACACCGAGTTCGCCTTCAACCGCCGCCTCATCGAGGAGGATCGCATCCCCGCTGACGTCACCATCCAGTGCCTCGTCCAGGCGCGCGAGGACCTCATCGAGAAAACCGTGCAAAGCCTCGCCGGCGCCCGCCGCGTCATCATCCATCTTTACAACAGCACCTCCCCCGCCCAGCGGAAGTACGTCTTCGGCATGAGCAAGGAGGAGATCGTCGGCGTCGCCGTGCGCGGCGCCCGCCTCATCCAAGAGCGCCTGCATCGCCTGGAGGACGCCGGCACCGAAGTCATCTTGCAGTACTCCCCGGAAAGCTTCAGCGCCACCGAAGTCGAGTTCGCCAAAGAAGTCAGCGAGGCCGTCATGGACGTCTGGCAGCCCACGCCCGCGCGCAAAATGATCCTCAACCTGCCCGACACCGTCGAGGTCGCCATGCCCAACGTCTATGCCGACCAGATCGAGTGGATCTGCACCCACATCAAAAACCGTGACGCCCTCATCGTCAGTCTGCACACCCACAACGACCGCGGCACCGGCACCGCCGCCACCGAGCTCGGCCTCCTGGCTGGCGCCGACCGTGTCGAAGGCACCCTCTTCGGCAACGGCGAGCGCACCGGCAACCTCGACATCGTCCAGGTCGCCATGAACCTCTACATGCACGGCATCTCCCCCGGTCTGGATTTTAGCGACATGAATGCCCTCATCCGCATGTACGAGCGCACCACCGGCATGACCGTCCCCCCGCGCCAGCCTTACGCCGGCGAGCTCGTCTTCACCGCCTTCTCCGGCAGCCATCAGGACGCCATCAAAAAAGGCCTCAGCGCCTGGGAAACCCAGCGCGCCATCTGCCGCGAGGGCGCCTCTCACGCGATCAAACAAGGCACCGCAGCCCACGAGTCCGAGGGCGGTTTCTGGGACGTACCCTACCTCACCATCGACCCCAAAGACATTGGCCGCGAGTATCGCGAAGTCATCCGTGTCAACAGCCAGAGCGGCAAGGGCGGCGTCGCCTACCTGCTGGAGAGCGAGTTCGGCATCGAGTTGCCCAAGGACCTCCAGCGCGAGTTCGGCCCCCTCGCCAACGACGAAGTGGACCGCCTCGGCCGCGAAGTCTCCGCCGCCGAACTGCGCGACATGTTCTGGCGCGAGTACATCGACCGCGCCGAGCCTTACGCCCTGCACCACTTCCATGCCGACGGCGTGGACGGCCTCTTCACCTGCCGTTGCAGCCTCGTGCGCGACGGCCGCGAGCACGGCATCACCGGTTCAGGAAACGGCCCCATCGCCGCCTTCGTCGATGCCCTCATCCGCGAGGGTGGCGCGCCCGGCTTTGAGGTCGCCAGCTACCGCGAGCAGAGCCTCAGCTCCGGCACTGGCGCCTCCGCGCTCGCCTTCATCCAGATCAAAACGGAAAGCGGCAGGACCGTCTGGGGCGCCGGTGTGGACACCAACATCGAGCTCGCCTCCATCAAAGCCGTGCTCAGCGCCGTCAACCGCGCCAGCAAGGTGGGGCAATCATCCTGATTGCCCTAATTTTCAGCACGAAGCCGCCCCCGGCTGCGTTGGAACTAGCATGAACTTACCGCCGCTCCTCCGGCTCCTCTTGTTGCTCCTGATCGCCGCCGCGCAGGCGGCTCCCGCACAAACGCCCACCCCTGCGCAGCGGGAGCAGTTGCAGCGGCTTTTCAATCCCGAGAACGGGGTGGCGGAAATGCAGGCCGCGCTCGAAGCCGCCGCCAAGGCCGGCCTCAGCGAGCAAGTGCTGCTCATGGCCCAGATGTCCTGGGGCCTGCGGCGCGGCGATGTGTCCATCCTCACCACCCTGCTGCCGGAGCTGGAGCGCGTCGCGCGCGAGTTCGACGCCTCCCTGGCCGTCGGCGTCCGCAGCGTGGACGAGCTGAACGGCCTCATCCACTACATCAAAGCCCTCGCCGCCCGCCAGCAGGGCGATGAGGCTGCGTTCAAGCGGCACATCACCGAGGCCTTCTGGTTGAGCCCCGGTTCCGCCCAGCTCTTTGGCCAGGCGGTCGAGGCCCTGCGGCGGGAAAAGTTGATGGCCTCCCTCCGGCTCGACCTTGATGTCGTGCTCACCACCTCCGAAGGTGAGGCCACCACGCTGCGCGACCAACTCGGCGGCAGCAAGGCCCTGCTCGTTGACTTCTGGGCCTCCTGGTGCGGCCCCTGCCTCGCCCTCATGCCGGAGCTGCGCAAAAAAGCCGCCGAGCTCGCCCCCCACGGCATCGTCGTCGCCGCCATGAACACCGACGCCGAAAACGCCGAGGCGCTGGCGGACAAAATCCGCCGGGAAAAAGACATGACCCTGCCCTGGCTCGTCGAACCCGAGGACCGCCCTTATTCGAGCGCGTTGGAGGTGACCAGCATCCCCGCCATGGCGCTCGTCACGCCCGACGGCAAAGTCCTCTTCTTCGGCCACCCGCAGAACCCCGAGCTCTGGGATGCCCTGCGCAAAGTGGACGCCGCGATTCAAAAAAGCGAGCCCTAAGCCGCGCGGCGGCGCGCCCGGCCCCGCTCACTCCACGTCCAGCTCGGGTTTGAAATCGGCGGCGTGGTAGGAGCTGCGCACCAGCGGCGCGCTGGCGACGTGGCGGAAGCCCTTGTTACGGGCAATCTGCTTGTAGTTCTCGAAAGTGTCCGGGTGAATGTATTCGACGACGGGCAGATGCTGCGGGGAGGGGCGCAAATACTGGCCCAGCGTCAGAACAGTGACGCCGTGCTCCAGCAGATCGTCCATGGCCTGAAACAGCTCCGGCTCCGTCTCACCGAGGCCGAGCATGAGGCCGCTTTTGGTGGCGCAGCGGTTGCCGAGTTCGGCGGCCATTTCCTTCGCGCGCTTCAGCACGTGCAGGCTGCGCTCGTAGCGCGCGCGAGAGCGCACCAGCGGGGTCAGGCGCTCCACGGTCTCCAAGTTGTGATTGAAGATGTGCGGGCGCGCCTGCATGACGCTGAGCAGGGCGTCGTCCTTGCCGTTGAAATCGGGCACCAGGATCTCGATGACGATGCCCTCCACGGCGGCGCGCACGGCCTCAATGGTGCGCGCAAAGTGCTCGGCGCCGCCATCCGCCACGTCATCGCGCGCGACGGCGGTGATGACCACATGCTTCAAGCCGAGACGCAGCGTGGCCGCCGCCACCCGCTGCGGCTCATCCGCCTCCAGAGCGAAGGGTTTGGCTGTCTTCACCGCGCAGAAACCGCAGGCGCGCGTGCAGCGGTCGCCGGCGATCATGAAGGTGGCGGTGCCCTGGCTCCAGCACTCCCAGCGGTTCGGGCACTGTGCCTCCTCGCACACGGTGTGCAGTTTCAGGTCGGAGATGAGGCCCTTGGTGCTCCAGAAGGCGGGCTCGCGCGGAAGCTTCACACGAATCCAGTCCGGTTTCTTGTCCCGGTGCAGGGCGGGGTCGATTTTGCAGGCCATGAGATGTCGAAAAGAGGGCTGGCGCATACTGGCGGCAGGCGGCGGTACATGCAAGTTGGGACTTGCCACAGCGCGTCGCGCTTTCCATGTTACGCCCCCACGTCCACTGCAAACCCCAAATCTTTACCGACCATGATTCATCGCTTGCCCCGCCTCGCCTTCGCAGGAATCCTCCTGGCCGCCCTCGCCCCACTCGGCGCGCAGGACAAAAAGGCCGCTGACACCAAAGCCAAGGCCGCAACCCCAACCGAAGAAAAAGCCAACACTGTGAAAATCACCCTCGAAACCTCCAAAGGAAACATCGAACTCGAACTCGACGCGGAAAAGGCCCCCATCAGCACCGCCAACTTCGTCAGCTACGCCAAGAAGGGCCACTACGAGGGCACCATCTTCCACCGCGTGATCCCCGGCTTCATGATCCAGGGCGGCGGCTTTGACGCGGACATGAATCAAAAAGGCACCGATGCGCCGATCCAGATCGAGTCCAAAAACGGCCTCAAAAACGCCCGCGGCACCATCGCCATGGCCCGCACCAGCGACCCCAACAGCGCCACCTGCCAGTTCTTCATCAACGTGAAGGACAACGCCAACCTCGATTACCCCAGCTTCGACGGCTTTGGCTACGCTGTGTTTGGCAAAGTCACCGCCGGCATGGAAGTCGTCGATGCCATCGTCGGCGTGCCCACCACCAACAGCGGCCCGCACCAGAACGTGCCCGAGGAGCCGATCGTCATCAAGAGCGCCAAAGTGGCTGAGTAATCCCGCCGCTATCTCTCTGCTATCAAACGCCCGCCGGAGCCGCCTTCGGCGGGCGTTTTTTTGAGTCACTTGGAGAGCGACTTCTCCTTTCAGAATTTCTTGTTGGCCGCCTTCAAGTGGGCGGCGTACTCGGCCATGCGCAGTTCCACACGCTCCTCCAGAGTGCGCATCTCGATGGTGTCGCGGCCGGTGGCCACCAGCGCCTTGAGCAGATTCACCATCGACTTCACATCATCCATCATGACGTATTCGGGCGCGAGGCCCTGGGAATCGTCGATGTTGTGGTAGTTCCCGAGCGGGACGGACACGCCGACACTGCGACGGCCGCAGGCCTGCATGGCACTGGCCTCACAAGCGCCGGCATCGAGAAGGCAACGCTGCACGCGGAGACCTTGTTCGGCGGCGGTCTGCGTCAAAGCGGCGACGGCGGCGGCATCGAACACGGAAAGCCGGTCGCCCACACGGACAATGGGTCCGCCGCCCATGACGGAACCGTTGACGGGCCGGCTGGTCTCGACGGAGACAAAAACGGCGTCATCTTGGAAGGGCCATTTTTTACCGACCTGCCAGGCGCCGAGGAAGCCGACTTCCTCGGCGCGGGTGAAGACAGCGTGGAAGGTGGTCTCCAGGTCAAGGCTGGCGAGGTCCCAGAACACAGCGAGAATGACGGCGCAGCCAACCAAGTCATCGCAGGCCGCAGCCTCGATTTTTTCGCCGCTGATTTTGACAGGGAAATTCCAGGTGGCGATGTCGCCATGGGCCTTGCGCAGCCCGGCCTCGATGCCCTCCTCCACCGCCTCACGGGCGACACCGCCCAAAAACTCCCAGTCGTCCTTGCCTTTCGCTCCCGGGATGCGGACAAAAGCAGGGTGATCCATGTGGGCGCCGAGCACCCAGGTCTCGCGGCTTTTGCGTTTGCCGTTTTTGTAGGTGACCAGGAGGTTGCCGAACTTGTCGGTCTTGGTTTTGACATGCGGGCAGCCGTCCAGCAGCGCCTCGATCTCCGCCCGCACATGATACTCGTGAAACGGAGCGGTGGGCTGCTTCAATAGACGCTTGAGGATCGTTGTCAGGGTTGGCACTGGCATGAGGCATCCTAGCGCGATTTGACGATGTGCCAAACGCCAATTGCCTTCAAAGCAGGCGCGCGCCAGCCTGATTAGGCCGGGCAGGCGCGGTCCGGTTTTCCGTGTTGACCCGCCTGCCTCCCGCCGCTAGTTTGCAGATCAGCCGGCCGGCAGTGGCTTGCCATTGAACCCTGCGGCCCCGCCTGTGACGCGCCCATCAGTCCCATGAGGCAGACTTGTGAGTTTGAGCTTTCTCTTTCCATCCTGGAATCAGGGGCTGACGGCGTGTCCTTGGCATCTACGTCTTTCGACATCGCGGCCCCTGGCCGTCATGAAGGTCGAATCCAGCGGATGACACCGCACACGGCCGGCTGCCACACCGAATGGGAGCGTGACCAGGCAGGTACACGTTCGAGACGCGGGCTTCCGGTTTTTCCGGGGAGGCCCGATGGCGCTCCCAGCCCGCGTTTGAACTCGTCCCATGGCCGGTGTGTGAACATGAAACCGACCCCATACCCTATCGACCCACATGTCCGATACCTCCGCTCCCCAGGGAGCCCACGACAGACGACGCCGGAACCGCCGGCGTCAAGGCGGCCAACCCAACCGTAGCCGCAGCGGTTCCTTCCGCCCCTCCAAAACCCCCAAGCAGACCGCCTTCCAGAAAATCCTCAGTTTTCTGACCTTCGGCCTGCTTGGCGGTGCCAAAAAGAAAAAAGGCGGCGCCCCGCGCCGCGAACCCACCTCCAACGTCACCGTGGTCAGCTCCAAACGGAGTGAATCCGCGGATCGCCCCCGCCGCCCGCAGGCCCCGGCCGATCCCGGCAGCGTGACCACCGAGCGCCTCTACGTCGGCAACCTCTCCTACGACGCTGGCGAGAGCGATCTCTTCGAGCTCTTCAACGGTGTGGGCGATGTCCGCAACGCCGAGGTGGTCGTCAACAACCGCACCCAGCGCTCCAAGGGCTTTGCCTTTGTCACCATGGGCAGCGTGGAGGAAGCCCGCCGCGCGGTCAGCGAGCTGCACGGCAAGGACTTCATGGGCCGTCCGTTGCAGATCAACGGCGCCAAGCCCTCCTCCAATCGCGACGACGCCTCCGAGTCGAGCGACGAGCAGGCTGACAGCGCCGCCGCTGTTTAATTCGAGCCTCAACTCTCCGGCCCGGGCGCGCCACGCGTTGCCCGGGCTTTTTTTATGGTGCTCCCGTCCGGATTCGAACCGGAAACCAAGGGATTATGAGTCCCCTGCTCTAACCGTTGAGCTACAGGAGCCTGCGGAATTGCATTGCTAACATCGAGCAGCGGACACTTCAAGCCTGGGCGCTGGCTTTCGACGCTACCAAGACGAGCGCACGTTCCAGGTCTCGAAAATCCCCTCGGGCAGGTCGGTCAAAAAACGCGAGGGCCGCTGCAGCATGTCGCTGTCACGCGCCTGATGCCAGAGCAGCGGATAGGTCAAGTAAAGCTCGTCCTTGGCGCGCGTCACGGTGACGTAGAACAGCCGCCGCTCCTCCTCCTCACCGCCTTCCTCGACGGCGCGGTTGTGTGGAAACATGCCGTCCGCCAGCCAGACGGCGAACACGGCACGCCATTCCAGTCCCTTGGCCTGATGAGCGGTGGTGAGCGTCACCATGTCCTTGTCCGACGGCTCGCGCGCGGGCTGGTTGTCGGTGTCCACGCCGGACAGCAGGGCGAGCTGGCTGAGAAACTCGTTCACGTCCTGGAAGCGCTCGCTGAAGCTGCCGAGCTGCTCCAGATCCTGGAGTCGCTGCTCATAGTTGTCGAACTTCGTCTTCATGTAGTCCTGATAAACGCCCTCAATCACACTGCGAATCATCAGCGCGGGCGGCGCCATTTGCCCCTGCTCATCGACGAGTTCCTCCAACGTCCAGGCGAATTGCTGCCACACTTCGGCGGCTTTTTTCGGCACCTTCATGCCGTGCAGCGCGCCAGCCAGCGCCTGCCTGCCCAAGTCAGCGCCCGCCGCCGGACTGCGCGTCCATTCCGCCCACATCTTCACCGCGCTGGCCGTGCCGACGCCCGGCACCAGTCGCGCGAAGCGCAGGAAGCTGACCTCGTCACTGCGGTTGGCGATGAACTTCAAAAACGCCGCCACATCCTTCACATGCGCCTGCTCGAAGAAACGCAGCCCGCTGGTGATTTGAAACGGGATGCCGCGATTGGTCAGTTCCATCTGGATGTCGAGCGAGTGGAAATGCGCACGGTAGAGCACCGCCATCTCCGAGAGATCGACGCCCTCGTCCTGCAATTCCAGAATGCGCTGCGCCACAAAAGCCGCCTGCGCCTGCGGGCTGTCGAGCGTGACCAGCGCCGGCTTCATCTTGCCGCCGGCGCGGTCGGCGCGCAGTTCCTTGCGGATTTGCCCCTCGTTCCGCGCGATCACCGCGTTCGCCAGGTTCAGCACCTCCGGCACCGAGCGGTAGTTCACCTCGATTTTGTGCACCGCCGCGCGCGGATGTTTGTCGCTGAAATTGAGGATGTGCCCCACGTCGGCGCCGCGCCAGGAATAGATGCTCTGGGCGTCATCCCCCACCACCATGAGGTTGCCGTTGGGACCGGCCAGCAGATCGATCAGCTCGCATTGTAACAGGTTGGTGTCCTGAAACTCGTCCACCAGCACAAACTGAAACTGCCGCTGAAAACGCTCGCGCACGCCCTCGTTTTCGCGCAGCAGTTGCACGGTCTTGCTGAGCAGGTCGTCGAAGTCGAGGCAGTTGGTCTCCTTTTTTTTCTCCTCGTAAAGCGCGCGTAAATGCTGGATCTGGCCGGCCACGTTTTCAAAATACGGGAAGCGCGCCGCCAGCACCTCGTCGAGGGAGCGCAGGGTGTTTTCCGCCAGTGAAAAAATTTCCCCCAGCACTTCGGCCTTCGGCAAGCGGTAGCTGGTGGTGTCCACACCACTGGCGCCGATGACGGCGTCGAGCAGGCTTTTTTGATCCTCGCGATCCATGATCGAGAAGCCCTTGCGAAAGCCGAGCAACTCCGCGTGATGCCGCAGCAGGCGGTTGCCGATGGAATGGAAAGTGCCGCCCCAGAGCCGCCGCGTCTCCACCGGCACCAGCGTCTGCACGCGATCCAGCATCTCGCGCGCGGCTTTGTTGGTGAAGGTGAGCAGCAGGATGTTGTCCGGCTGAATGCCGTTGTCGAGCAGGTAGGCCACGCGGTAAGTGAGCGTGCGCGTCTTGCCAGAACCGGCACCGGCGATGACCAGGGCCTGCCCGGGCGGACTGGTCACCGCGGCCAACTGCTGCGGGTTCAGCTCCGCCGCATAGTCAATCCGCGTCAGCCGCTCCGTGGTTCTGTGCAATTGGTACTCTCGCGCCATCCCCCATCAAACGCGGACTGCCGGTGACTGCAACCGGCGGCTTGCCGTAACCGCGTCAGGCAAGAGGCCCGCTTCCATATTCGTTGATGAGACCATGTCCTCTTCCCCGCTCTCCCGTCGCTCGTTTCTCGCCGCCACCGGCGGCGCCGCCCTTGCCTTCCCCGCGTTGCTGAGCGCGCAATCACCGGCGCAAGTCATCCGCCTTGCGATCATCGGTTGCGGCGGACGCGGCGCCTCGAACCTGGCGATGCTGCTGAAGGACCCCAACGTGGCAGTCACCGTGCTCTGTGATGTCGATCAAAATCACCTTGACCGCGCGGCGGCGCAGCACCCGAAAGCGAAGCTGTTTCGCGATTTCCGCAAGTTCTACGACGATGCCGGCGCGCTGGCGGAGGTCGATGCCGTGGTGGTGAGCACCACCGAGCACACCCATGCCTTTGCCACGCTGCCCGCCTTGCGCCTGCGCAAGCCGGTTTATTGCGAAAAGCCGCTCACCCACAACGTGGGCGAGGCGCGACTGGTGACTCAAGCCGCGGCCGAGGCGGGTGTGCCGACGCAAATGGGCACGCAAATCCACGGCGAACCGAACTACCGGCGGGTTGTCGAATTGATCCAGTCCGGCGCCATCGGCGCGGTGACGGAGGCGCACGTTTGCGTCTCGCGCGCCTGGGGCCTGCAATCCCAGGAGGAGTCCGAAGCCAACGGCGACCGGGTCTTTGTCACCGACCGTCCGACCGAGGCGCAAACACCGCCGCCACATCTCGACTGGGATTTGTGGATCGGACCGGCCCCTTTCCGCCCCTTCCACGAGGTTTATTTCCCCGGCCCCAAATGGTATCGCTGGTGGGACTTCGGCAACGGCACCATGTCCGACCTTGGCTCGCACTGGAATGACCTGCCCTTCTGGGCGCTGCAACTGGACGCGCCGTTGAGTATCGAAGCCTTTGGGCCGCCGCCGCATCCTGAAATCGCGCCGGCCACCATGTCCGCAACCTACGAGTACGGCGCGCGCGGCGCATTGCCGCCCTGTCAGGTCCACTGGCATCAAGGCAACACCAAACCGGAAATTTGGAGGAACGATCCCTTCATCAGCCAGTGGGCCAACGGTGTTCTGTTCGTGGGGGACAAGGGCATGCTGCTCTCCGACTACAAAAAGCATGTCCTGCTGCCGGAGACGGAATTCCAGGACTTCCCGCGCCCGGCTCCGTTCATCCCGGATTCACCCGGGCATCACCAGGAATGGCTGGACGCCATCCGCAACGGCACGCCCACCGGCAGCCCCTTCAGCTACGCCGGCCCGCTCACGGAGGCCAATCATCTCGGCAATGTGGCTTATCGCGCCGGTGGCAAACTGCTGTGGAATCGCGAGTCGATGCGCGCCGAAAACCTGCCTGCCGCGGATCGTTTCCTCTCCCGCGAGCCCCGGGCTGGCTGGAGTCTGTAAAGCCGGAGCACAGCTCAGGGCTTCTCGTCCCATAGAAAACGCTCCAGCCGAATCCGGGTGGCGATGTTTTTTGCCTCGGTGGCGCGCGCGCCACCGGCGGCGGCAAGACGCTCCGCCATGCGCGCAGCGCCTTCCCAATGACCCTTTTTTTGCAGCAAGTCCACCGCCAGGAAACCCGCACGGTAGTGCCAAGCGGCGATTTCGGGGTTCATGCCGTCGGCGTCGCTGTCCGCCAAGGTGACCGCGTCGTAGCAGGCGGCCAGTGCGGCGGTGCTGTCGCCCCCGGTTTCCAGGGCATACGCCAGCCAGTAGCCCGCCCGCACCTGCCAAACCGCGGGCAAATCCGCCTGCTTCAAAAAGGCGCGCAACAAGCTCACCGCGTTTTTCAATTGCCTGGGGTCTTTGGCACCGAGCAGGATGAGCATCTCCGCTTTGTCGCAGGTCAGCTGGCGGCGCAACGTGACGTCGATATCCTTTTCCGCCAGCAGGCCGTCCAGCACTTTCAAAGCATCGGGCTCCTTGCCCTCACGCCGCTTGGCCTGCGCCTGTTGAATGCGAGCCTGGAGGCTGAGTCGCCCGCCTTGAATCGCGACACTTTCCCAAAGACCGATGGCAGCGTCAAAGTTGCGCAGGCTGAGCGCGCAGCGTCCCGCCAGGAACATGGCCGTCTCCGCATAATCCGAGGCCGCATGGTTTTTCGCCACCAATTCAAACTGGGTTTGTGCGTTGGCGAAGTCCTCCTGCCGGAAATATGCGTCCGCCACTTTCATGCGCACGGCGGCGGCAAGTTCCGCCGCCGGCCAGTCTTGCAGCCATTTCAAACCGGCGGCGACCACTCCCGGCCAGTCCGCCTCCGCCTCCCGGCACCACATGCGAGTGTAGGCGATGCGCTGACGGACCGCCTCTGGCAGCGCTTCCCCCTGCTCCGCTTCCGTCAGCGTGGTTTCGGCGGCACGCACACGCGGAGGAATGTCGAGCAGCGCCAACTCCGCCAACGCCACCCGCGCCTCCACGCGTCGGGCGTGGTCAGGATAGGCGTGGAGGAAAGCCTGCAAGCCCTCGGAGGCGGCTCCATCGCCTTTGGCGGCCAGTCCCAGCACACGGTCGAGCTCCAAATCCGCCGCCGACTCTCCTGATTGTTGTCCCGCCTCAAATGCCGGCCTGCCCTGAGCGTCCACCGAACTGACCGATTGCAACTGCCCCAGCAGGCTTGCATAAAGCGCCATTTCCCCCGCCTTGAACGCCGCCACACCCGCGTTGAACAACGCACGCCGCCGCTCGGGCAGCGCCGCCGCCAAATCGGCCGCCCGTTGGAAGCGCGCCAGCGCTTCGGCATGATCGCCGCGCGCATGGAGCAGACTGCCGGCGATCAAATCCACCAGCGAGGCGCCGCCGCCTCCAAATTGGTTTTTCCAGCTTTCCGCCAATTCCAGCACGCGCTTGTCATGCCCCAAGGCGCCCTCGATCTCCATCGCCTTGCGCATGGCGTCGCTCTGCCGGCGATGCCCTGGATAGGCCGCCAGCAAACTCTCCAGCAGCGCCGCCGCCTCCAGGCTCCTGTTTTGCCCGGACAACCAGCAGGCTGCCAGGTAAAGCGCGTGTCCGCGCCGCTCCGGACGCGTGTCCTGGGTCAGCCATTCGATCACGACCTCCGGCAGTCGTGCCTGCTGTGCCGCGGGCAGGAACTGCCGGACCGTTTCCAGCAGCGAAAAAGTCTCGTGCATGAACTCGCTGCCGGTGCTTTCAGCGAGCAATTTCAGCAAGGCCTCGTGCGCCGCCGAAGCGCGCCCTTGATCGAGCAAAAGGCGCGCATTGAGCAGGGTCGCCGCATGATGAAGCCGCAGCCCGTACGCCCCCCCTGGCGTGGCCTTGAGCAGCTTGCCGACGATTTCAGCCGCCGCAGCGGGCCGGCCTTGCTGCACAAGCGACTGCGCCATCAAGAAGGCCGCCGTGCCATCATCCGGCTCCGGTTCCCGCCGCAAACGCTCCAGCACGATGCGCTCGCGTCCCATGGTCAGCTCCGATTCATTGAACATCAGCCGCGCCCGGCGCGCCAGTTCCGCGTCCGCGCTCTCCCGCAGTTCCTTCAGTTCGCGCCGCGCCAGCGCCTCCCTCCCTTGCGCCAGAAACACCTGCGCCAGGCAAAGACGCGCGCGCTCGCTGTAGCGGCCCGCCTTTTCATAGTCACGCAGCACCTGCTCCGCTTCTTCCAGCTTGTCCTGCAGCAGCAGCGCCTGTCCGCGCCAGAACACGCCGCCAAAGGGACGGTGGCCTTTTTCCATCAAAGTCAGCACCCGCTCCGGCTGGTGATCCCGTGTCCAACCCTCCGCTGCCAGGGTGGCGAGCATTTGTCTCTCTTCCTCGCTCCATTTCGCCCCCGGTTGCGTCAGCAAGGCTTCGGCCTTGTAGGCCGCCACCCCTGGAAGTCCTGAGACCAGCGCTTGCCGCGCCTGCTGGTAAGCGGGTATCGCAGGCAAAGCGGCACGGCTCCACGGCAGCAGCGCGCACAGCCATCCCGTCATCACCAGCAGTCTGGCAACGGCAGGGCAAAAGTGGGCGTGGAACACCCCGCAGAGTAGCCCCGACACACGCGCGCGCAACCGGCCGTGCGAAAACCTCCGGCTGCCTGCGCGCCACTGTCTTTTCTTTTGGCGGTCAATCCCGTTGGAGTTCAAGCTTCAGCTTGTCCTGGCGCTCCGATGCCCTTTTTTGTTCCCATGAATTCAAGACAATCTCATTTCAAAATGTTCGGTTGAATGGAGTGTGTGCCCGGTCACGGCTCGGTGAGCAATCTCTCTCAAACATCCGCATCCATTCCAAAGCGCCGGACGGCCATGCCATCCGGCGTTTTTTTCATGCTCCCGCCAAACTTGCGGGAAGGGACAAGGCCCAATCATGGCTGCCATGGCCCGCTGTGCCGCTCAAATACCTCAGCCTGCCCATCCGAACATACGGCTGCAGCAGGCGCGCTTCCGCGTCACCATCATGGTCGTACGGCCTTCCAAACGCCTTGTCATTCCAATAGTGATGCTTGGAACTGGCGTGCTTGGTGAAGTGGTCGAACCCCGCCAAATGCAGGCGCTTGACCCCGCACTCAAGCAGCCAGCGCGTGACTAGAAATCCGCTTGTGGGGTTGATTTTCGCGGCGTTGCGGTGGCAGGACACCTGGCGCAGCTCTTTGCGCATGGCCTCGTAAAAACGCCGCTCGATCCGGTAGGTCGCTTCCATTGGCAGCGTCGGATTGCCGGAGTCGCCGTGGATGAAAATCGCCCTTTTGGCGGCTTCGCCGCTGATGGGCTTCGTTCCTTTCCCAAAGGTGCTCCACAACGTCGTGCGCGTGCCCACATCCTTCTCAAAGCCCGCGACCGCATAGTTGTTGAATCTCACCACCTCGTCATGCGCGTCAATCAGCCGGCCCAGACCCGAGCCCGTGACGGAAGGACCATTGCCCACCAGCACGCAGGTCGCCTCCGGATTGATCGGAGAATCCGGCAGCGCCGGTTTGGTGGATAGACCGGGCAGTTCCATCAGCAGCTGGCGCCAGCCGGACTCAGCCACCGCTGGCAACAGCGGGTCCGCTCTGCCGAAGCGCCCCTCATTGAGCGCCGCGCACAGACCCTCCCAGGAATTGCAGAAGCAGCCGTCCATGCCCAAATCACGCATCATGGCGCTGGTCTTGTGTGTGTTGCCGGGCAGCCCGATTACCGGTGTGCCCGCCAGCAGCGCCAGCACGAGCCCATGAAACCGCCCGGTCACCACCCCGTCGTGGCGCGCGATGAGGTCAATCAAACTCTCCGGCGACTCCTTCCAGTTGCACATTTCAACAAACGTCGCCCCGCGCTCTTCAGCGGCCTTCGCTGCCCAGGCGCTGGCTCGTTTATTGAAGCTGTCGATGAAGATCAGGCCGCTGCGTTTGCCCGGCGCGGGCCGGTGTCGGCAGCACAGGCTGATGTCCGGCAGGGTATGCACACGCCCGCATTCCGCCTCCGTCCAGAGGGCATTGGCGGACGTGCTCTCACGCGCCGCCGCCAAACTCAGGTGGCGCAGCTTGTCCGGCATTTTCTGCCAGACCGTGTTCAGCAGCACCACCGGCATTTCCCGGGCCAGCATCTCCATTTGGGCGAGAAGTTCCCGCGCCCTCGGCGCCGAATGATGCAGGGTGCCCTCCCCGTTGACGATGGCCAGCGTGGCGTCCTTGGCATCTTTGCTCAGATGGATGCCAACTTCCTGGCACAAACGGTTGAATTCCCGGCTTACCAGAGCAGATCCCGCGTGGTATTTGGAGCAGTCATTGAGGAAAAGCGCGTTCATAGAAAAGGTGAGGCTTTCAGTGCGGTCGGTAGAGCCAGTCGATTTCGCGATCGCCGATTTTTTCGACCAGTTCATAGCCGTAATCTTGAAGGATGCGCTCCGCCGGCACCGGTCCTGAAGCCCTGCGCTTGTTCTCGATCAGAACCCACGGACGGCAACGTTCGAGAGTTTCGCTAGCTCCCGCGAGCGCCCGCGCCTCGTGTCCCTCGATATCGAGTTTGAGGAAGGAGCACTGCTCCAAGTACAGGCTGTCAAGGGTGACACAAACGACGCCGGTCCCCCGCCCCAGCCGCCCCGTGACCGTGCGCGCCCCTTTGGCGATGCGCATAGAGGCCTGCCCGGCCCGGTTCGACAGCCCCTCGGCGTGGCACACGACCCTGTCGCGAATGCCCCATTCTTTGATATTGCGCTCCAAACACGCGAAGACCGCCGGATTCGGCTCAAAGGCGTGAACAAGGGAAAAGCGCTCCGCCATCCGCCGCGTCCAAGCCCCCACATTCGCCCCGCCATCAACGGCCACAATCCGGCCAGGCACCCATTGCAAAGCGCGTTCCAGGTGGGCAATTTGCACACCCTGATGGCGCTCAAAACCAAGGCGGCTGCGCTCCAGGTTCCGGCCCGGCTCCGCATCAACATCGGGTATCCAAAACGCGCCCAGCTTGGTCATGCGACTATTGGGGTTTGCCATGCGGAAAGACCAACATCGTGGCGCGACCGGCTCGGTCGCCCGATAGAATCAAAACAAGAAAAAGGAGCCACTGGCCTGGGTTACAAATCCACCTGTTTGCGTTCATACAGTCTATTGTGTATTGAGTGGCTGCCGGGCAGAATCGGGACAGAGCGGCAGCCAGCGGGCGTCAATCAGACTTGCCGGCAGGGAATGCTGGATGTAAGGCAGTGTGTTGCTGTCCACAATCAGATGCAGGGGCTGGGCAAAGGCATACCGGCAATGCCGGAGCGTGGATTTTTCAAAAGCCTGGGCCGGATAGTGGGTGTCTGCCACACGCTCAAAAGCGCGCAGCAGCCAGTCCCGGCGGCAGAGGAAGGCGTGGGTCCGCGCAAAACGCACCCGGCGACCATGGGCAAACAGCCGCTCCTTGACCGCCCGGCGCGCCTGCGTGCTCTCATCCAGGTCGGCCTCACTTGCCCAAGCGGCCAGGTTGGGTTGAAAATAGATCACCTCCAGTTCCCCCATCCGCGCGGCGAGATGAGCCGCATCAAGTTCGGGGGCGATGAAGAGGACATCGTCATTCAAGCACAGCAGCAAATCGTCGCCGCAATCAAGCGCCGCGTCATAAAACATGCCGATGTCACGGCGTTTGCGCAGGGGATCGAGTGAAAAGACATCCACTGCCTCCCGGTTTTGCAGCCTGTTGCCGGCCACCCTTTTTGGCAGGGCCGACAACTCGTCATGACCGGCCACAAGGTTCTGAATCCGGTCGCTGTGATGATGCGTGGCGAGAAGGAGTGTCATAAAAGGGTCCAGACACTGCCCGGTTTGCGATCCTGCCTATTGCGGTCGCTCATTTGTTTTTCACACCCCGTTTTCCCGGCGGTCCATTGACTTTTGAATGATGAGGGCAAAACTGCGAGGGACATAGCCGGACAAGTTGCGCGTCTAACTGGGTTCGTGCTCAAGACAAACGCCGAAGGTTTGGAGGCGTTTGAGATGGAGTGCGGAGCGCTCCACCCGTAGGGCAAGAATGCGTGGGGAGCATGTTGTCAATTTGGGTTAAATGGGTTAAACGTCCTGATCAAAGCCTCCCGAACGGTTGCCCGGGACCAGTGCTGGATGGTGGCGGGATTGATCAAAGCTGTGCCCCACACTGCTTTGCCCCTGCGGGTCATTCTTCGAATGATCTGTCTCAGTGCCCGCCAGGCACTTCGGCTGTGCATTGACGCGTTCGGACGGTAAGAGGCAAGCTCCCATGGGGCCGCTGCCACGAGGCGAAGCCGCTCCGTAGGAGCAACCGTAGTTTCGGGGTTTTATTTTTTGGAAAGTTGGCACTGGCATGGTGGCGGCTATGGGTTGGCACTGGTATAGTGGCAGCTATGGGTTGTCTCTTTTCTGTTTCGAGTTGATATTTTTTTGGGGTTGGCACAGGTACGGTGGTGTCTAATTGCCTCTATTCTCCGCTCCTAAGCACTCAGATACGGTCAATCCTAATATACACAGTATGTCCTTCCACATGAAATGCAGCATAGACAACTGCAATTTTTGAAGCGCTATTTCCTTGATAAACACGATAAGCATTTATTTCACTCAAGTTATCATCGCTCAAATTTTTATTAGCTAATGTCATCGCAGTTTTCAGAAGCGCAAAAGTTTCTATTTTTGCTATTCCCTCGACCTCACTGAGCAAATCTGAGTTTTTTATATCATTGATGATTTCACTGCAATCAATTCCATTTTTGTTTGCCGCATAGACCGACCACTCACGACCCGTAACAAGCCTGTAGGTAAAAAAATTTGCATGATTGAAGTTTGAGAATGGCCCATGTTTCTCCATTATATCTCTCGCGCGATTATGATTTGATGCGTCATCACATCCGAATTGCAGCAATCCTAAGGCAAATAAAAATACACGTATCATGTTTGTCTATATCTATTATTCACAATGAACCGAGGAATTTAATTGCCACTGCGCTCGCCGGACCGGCTGATCATTAGGCACACCTAATGCAATCAAAATTTTTCCAACCCATCCATCGTCAGAACCCGCTCCTAGAACGTCCCTTACCACCAAACTGCCTTCCCATGAGGCAATGCATGTATCGCAATCAAATTTAACCGTTACCTCATCCAAATTGAATGTAAATCGTCCTAATTGTTTAGTTGCCCGCCAATGGCTTCCCGCACGGTCCCCCCATTTAGTCTCGTTCGAATTAGGGTTTTTATAGTTTGGCGGTAATGGCTTTTGGAAGGTTCCCATTCCATTATAATTCGGATCGCCGGCTGGGTTTTTATCTGGCCTTACGGCCCTATTATAACCAACACGAACTTTTGTATCGCCAGAATAGTTAGATAAGCATATACTCTTTAAGAGTTTGCATTTTTCCCTGACTTTTTGATCAGCCTTAATTCTTGCTTCCTGTTTTGCTCTGTTTACCCAACCACCGTAGTTTTTATTAAACCAATCAGTATTATTTAACTTCCCGTCCGCATCTCCTAGAAGATTGTCTAATACACTAGGTGATGAACCGGCAGCAACCGCATTACCACTTCCAGCCTCAGGGGGCCATACACCCAATAATCCTAGTTGATCCGTATTGTTCACAGGATTATTCCAAACCATCGCATAAAGATTCTGTCCGCCTTCTTCCCCAATCGGATCCTTCGATGGCCACCTGCCAAGCGCGGGGATGTAATACCGGTAGCCGTAGTTGAGCCAGCCGGTTTCGCTGTCCTCAAACTGGCCTTGGAAGGCGAACTCGAAGGCACTTTCACTGGTGGGTCTCAGCGTGCTGTAGTCGGGGGAGAGGATGCTGCGCAGGCCGAAGGCGCTGAATGCGTAGCGTTCGGTGACTTCTCCCTCCTCGTCCGTGATGGCGGCGGGGCTGAAGTAATCCATCAGCACGTAACGGGTTTCGTCAAAAGTGCCAGGGGTGCCGGTGGCGCGGTCGCGGCGCACGAGGTCGTCGCGGTGGCGAGCTCCCCACAGGTAGTGCGCGTGCAGCGTCGGCGTGCCCGGTGACCCGGCGTCGGTGACGCGGTCTTCCAGGGGACGCCAAATGTCACTGTAATAGGTGGAGATCAGGTCGCTGCCGGTCTCGCGGCTGATGCGCCGGGTCAGACCATCGTAGGCGTACTTGCCGACGGTGCTCTCGCCTTGCTTGACTTCGACGATGCGGCTCCAGGCGTCCCAGACCAACTCGAAGGTTTCGTCCCAGGCGCCTTCCACCGGGGGCAGTTCCAGCATCCGCCCGGCGCGGTCCACGCGGGTGGGGCCGGCTCCGGCTCCGATTTCCAGCAACCGGTTGCCGCGGTCGTGGGTACGGGGCTGGTCGAGGGTGGCGGCCCCATTGACGAGTTGCTGATAGCCCTTCCAGTTGCCGGTTTCGTCGTAGTCCCAGCGGCTGCCGCTGGCGGGGATGCCTGCTATTGCTGTGCGGTTGACGTTGATGTCGCCACGATCCTCGGCCACCACCTGGCTCAAGGTGTCGTAACGGTAGTGCCGGTCCTGTTGCGCGGCACTGGCGGCTACCAAGTCGTCCCGCCAGGTGCGGCGACTGTTGGCATCAAAGCCGTATTGCAAGTGGACGAGCGGCGTGCCGGCCTTTTGCCAGCGCAGGTCGATGCTGCGACCGAAGCGGTCATAACCAAAGTAGATGTCTCCGGCGTCACCCACCGGCTCGTCATTCTGGCGTTTGAACGTCAGCTCGATTGCCGGCTGCGGCAGACCGACCACGACTTGCCAGGCCAGTCCGGCGTAGGTGTAGTTCACCAGGGTGAACGGGGTCGTCTCGCCTCCGTCGTCCACCTCCAGCGCGCTGATCCGGTTCAAATGATCGTCCACGCTGTTGGTGCTGCCGTATTGGCTGTTCAACTGCCGGCCGTTGGGGTAGGTCAAGGAGGTGCGGCGGAGCTGATTGCCCGCGCCGCTGGTGTAAGCGTATTGCACTTTCGGTGTGCTGCTGTCAGCTTCGCCATCGTGGGCCTGGCGATCCTGAACCAGGTTGTTGAACGCGTCGTAAAGTCGTTCCACTTCATTGACGACATCGCCTTCCTCCTCGGCGGCGTCGTAGCTGGTGACTTTGTGCATCAGGCCCCGCGCGTTGTAGCTGGTGGCGATGCGCAGCACCGCGTCGCTCAAATGAGCGGCCAGTTCGGTGACGCGGTCTTCGGTTTGGCGGCCCAGTTTGTCGTAGCTGTAGGCGTGCTGGGTGCCGTCGGCATCCGTGAACGTGACGGCGTTGCCTTGGCGGTTGTAGGTGTACTCCAGGCGGGCGTACACGCCGTCCGGGCCGTCGTGCAAGGGCGCGGGGCGGTCGTCGCTTTCCGGGTATATCTTGGCGCGCAGCAGGCGATTGCTGGCAATCGCGCTGTTGTCCAGGGTGGTGCCGAACACCCAGCGGGTGACTTGCTCGCCGGTGTCCGGGTTGTGCAGGATGAGGCGCTCAAGCTGGCCGCTGGCGTGCCAGACGAACTCGGTGGTGCGGGGGGCTGAACACGCTGAAGCGTGAACAACGTACGGATTCGAGCGACGGTCACAGACCGCCGGTACCGCAGTGGTGGAGGTGATGCCCTCCATCAGCCGGATGCGGCGGCCCAGCTTGTCATTGTCCCAACGGGTTTCCACGCCGGTGGGGTCGATGCTGCGGTTGGCGTCCCCGCTGTCTTTGTAGAGGGTGGTGGAGACCAGTACGGTTTCACTGCGCTCAGGGGCGACGCCAGGACGTGTCACGGGAAGGCCGCCGTTGGTGCCGTAGTCGGCCACGCTGCGCTCGCGACCGATGGCGTCCGGCCACTGGCAGGTGGTGGTGACGCGCGCTTGTGGTTGCGCGCCGTTAGGCCCATGCAAGGCTCCGGTGCCGCTGGCGGTGTCCAGGCGGCGGCGCTGGCGGCTTTCGATCATGTTGCCAGCGGCGTCGTAGTCCAGCTCGCTCTGCTCCAGCACGGTGTCTTCAGACACATCGTTGCTGTTGTCCTCCGGCACCCCGGCCGTGCCGGGCACGCAGGCTTCGTATCGAACCAGCAGACGGTTCATGCCATCAAAAACGCTCTTGCTGAACGCGGTCTTTCCGGCCTCGCTGGCTTTGATCACATTGTCCGCGCCGTCATACCAGTTCTGCGCCGCGAGGGTTTGGGTGATGTTGCCGTTCTCGGGGTTGATGCCGTCGATCTCCGTCTTGTACACCCGACCCATGGCGTCGTAAAAGGTGCGGCTCAGGGAGGTGCGCTTGGCGTTGTCCACTTCGTCAAAATACCCCGTCACCTGCGTGGGCCGGTCCAGGTTGTCGTAGGCCGTCACCGAGATCAGCAGGCGCGCGCCGTCATCCTGCTCCGCCCGCACCTGGCGGTCGCGGAAGTCGTAGGCGAAGTTCGTCACGCGGTCGTTGGCACTGTTGGCATCCACCGGCGCTTTGATCTCGGTCAGGTTGCCATCGCCGCCATCCTCACCCTCGTCGTACTCGTTGAGAGTGACCGGAACCATGTTGTTGCCCGGCGCGCCCTCTCCAGAAGGATCGTCGTCCGTGGCTCCAGCGTCGTTGGTGCCGCTCCATTGCGCCAGCACCAGCCCGCGCACGTCAAACACGGTGCGGTCAATGGTGCCGGTGGCGTCCTCCACCCGGTTGCGGCGGTTCATCACGTCGTAAGCGAAGCGCGTCGCCAGATACTGCGCGCCTTCCTCGCCCTCGCCGGCGGCGGGGATTTCATAATAATCCCGTTTCTCCTCCAGCCGCCCCCAGGGGTCTAGCACATGCTGACTCCAGCGGCTCCAGCGCGCCCGTGGCAAGGGTTCCTGCGCCGTCAGCGGACCGCAGGCGCATTCCCGCGCGCTGGTGAACTCCTCCAGAACCTGTCCCGCCGCGTTGCGCCGCGTCACCCGCACGCCACCCACCACCTGCCACTGCGGATCGTCCATTCCCCCGCTCATCCATCCTTCCGCCTGCCGCGTCTCATGCGCCACGTCGTTGTAGGTGGTGAACTGGACGCGCCGGAGCCAAGTCGGCTCCGCGTCCTCCAAACGCAACTGCACCTCATGCCACGGCCCCAGCTCCCGCAGCGTGCGGCCAAGCTGGTCTGACAGCACATCCGTCACCAAATGCAGCCCAAAACCGGTCACGGTACTCCAACCTGCGGGCACATCCTGCATCTGCTCCGTGTCCACGTCGTCAATGCGCTGCGCCAGCGCGCCAGTCGCCGCGTCATAGGCATAGTAAGTGATCACGCCCCGCCCGTTCATTTCCCACACCACCCGGCCATCCACATCATAGACGGCTTTTTCCTCGTAGGCCGTGTCAGTGCCGTTCTCTCCTTCGCCCACTTCCGGGAGCGTCTTTGTCTCTTGCAGCACCTGGAAGGTGCCGGCATACCAAGTGCGCGCCCAGGTCGTCAACGGCGCGCTGGCGTCTGACATGCCCGCTTCCGGATAGCGATACTCATGCGACACCGGGTGCAGGCTCTGCCCGCCCACGGTGCGCTGCGCGTACTTGCGTTTCAAGGTGACCGCCACCGTCCCCCCGCTGCCCTTTTTCACCCCGCGTGTGTGCAAACGCCCCGCCGCCGCGCCGGTGCCAGCGTCCGTGGTGCTGTAATAAGTGAAGACCTCAATCAGCCCCTCGTCAGCCTTGAGGGTGATCACCAAATTGCTGCCAGGCTCAGTCACACTCGCCACTGCCGAGGGATGCGCGTAAAGCACCCGCCGGTAGTTGCCGTCATACTGGTTGTATTCATACCAGCGCCGCGTGGCGGCGGCATTCTCCAGAACTTTCAGCAGCATCGCACCGCCCGCATTGCTGTAAACTCGCACCTTGCTGCCGTCAGGCCGCGTCTCCTGCGTGCGCGTGGCCCAGGTGTCCACCGCGTTGTGGCCCGGATTGGCGGGATTGCTGGTGTAACTGAACACGAACTCCTCGCGCCCGCCGCGCAGCTTTTCACGCGACACCCGCTGCTCACCGTCATACTCAAAATAGTAGTCGGCATAAGCCGCCACCTCCGCGTCACTGGCGCGCACCGGATCAATGCCCGCCCCGCGCATCCGCTCATAAGCTCCCGCGCCGACCACGTACTTCAAACCATGCGCGTAGCCGCTGCCGGTGATACCGTCGTAATAGCGATAGTGCCGCGTGCGCACCCGCCGCCAGCCGGCTCCGCCAGGCTCCTTTTCCTCCACCATCGCCAGCCGCAAGTCGCCCAGCAAGCCATGTGCCTCACCGTCCGCGTAGTAGTCAAACAACGCGCGCCTGACAGGGCGCCCATTGACCGACTGCCGCACCTCCACCAACCGCAATGGCCCATCCGTCAGCACCTCGTAAGCATAGTCAAAGGCTGCGCTCATGCCGCCGCGCGACTGCTCAAAACGCAGCAGGTTGCCCGATTCGTCATGGGTCAAGCTGGCCGCCTCCCCGGCTGGATCAATGATCCCCTTCAAGCGCCCGGAGCCGGGCACGGTGTGGTCGTAAAACAGCCATTTTTTGCCACGGCTGTTGGTCAGCACATACTGATCCTCGGCGCCCTCCCAAACCAGCGTGCTCAGCCCGCCGAACTCAGGCGCGTAGGTGCTGCCGCCTGCGTGGACAAACCACTGGTTGCTGTTGGGGCCGATCAGCACACAAATGCGCTCGGGCTGGGAGCCGGAACTCCCCCACTCAAAACTCAATGAGCGCAGTTGGTTAACCACCCAGCCCGACCCGTTGAGGCCGGCCGTGTTGTGTGTCGTGCGGTTGGCAAAGGCGCGGCTGTGCCCCCAACTAATACCAAACCCGGACGCGGCAAGGTCCACCTCGCTCAACTGCATCACCCCGCTGGAGTAACGCACCGGTCCAGGGCTGAACGGAACCGGTCCGGAACTGATCGGACAAGACTCGCCTTCGCCCTCTTCTCCCTCCTCGCAAGACGTGCAGGGTTTTTCCCGAATGAACGGAGCAGGTCCCGGTGTCGGAAGCGGGACTTCCGTCGGAGTGGGCAGCGGCGTCGGCGTGGGTGTTGGAGGCGGCGGCGTAAATGACGGTGTCGGAACCGGCGTGGGCGTGGGCGGTGGTGGTGGCGTTTGTGGCGGTGTCGGTGTGGGTGTCGGCCCGGGAGTGGGTGTGGGTGTTGGCGTTGGTGGGGGCGTCGGAGCGGGCGTGGGGGGAGGTGTCGGTGTCACCGTCGGCGTAGGTGTCGGACCGGGAGTGGGTGTGGGTGTCGGGGGAGGCGGCGGCGTGGGCGTCGGGCCCGGGGTCGGCGTAGGAGGCGGTGTTGGCGGCGGCGTAGGAGGTGGCGTCGGCGTAGGCGGAGGCGTAGGAGGCGGTGTGGGAGTCGGCCCGGGAGTTGGCGTAGGAGGCGGCGTTGGTGTAGGGGGCGGTGTTGGCGTTGGAACCGGGGTTGGAAACGGTGTTGGCCGGGCAGTCGGTGTCGGCGTCGGCGTGGGGGGCGGCGGCGGTGTCGGGCCCGGAGTTACGACTGGTGTTGGCTGAACCGTAGGGGTCGGGGTCGGTGTCGGGGTCGGTGTGGGATCAGGATCGCTCAACTCCGCTGCCCGCTGGCGGGGATTCCGCTTTGCATGGTCTGCCTTCTTTTTGCTCATCACATTTTATCCTGTTGTGGGTTTCAGGGCGGGGAGGATTCGATCAGGAAACAGCTTGTTTTCCGCTTAATTGACTTTTGTGACAGAAACACAATTTGCTGACAAGAAAAAAATAAGAGATTTAGAAAAATCTATGTAATCTTCTGATTATCAATGACTTGGGTCAGAAGGCATGGGCTTTCCAACTCCCTTCACAGTGGACAGCTCGCGCCAGACCAGCCCCGGACTGAAGTTTGCGAGCATCCGTGACCACGGCATAGCTTATCCTGTGTTCCATCAAAACGGACTCGGCTTTGATGGATTACCACACCGGCTGCCTGCGCTCCCGTTTTTTTGTTTTCAAAGCCGGCCAATCCCGTCCAGTTTCAGGCGCTCCCTCATGGCGCGCCCGTTTCACTCCTCCACTTACTTCCGCCTCACTGCCGTGCTGTTTCTGGCCCTGCTGGCGGCGCTGCTGATCGTGGAGCGGCCCGTGAAACTGGAAAAACGCATCACCGAGCGACTGGCGACTCAAGGCAAAGCCGCGCCCACGCACTGGCTGGTGCCGGTCTGGCTCTGGCGCGGTCTGGCGGTCAACACCGGGCTGGCGGCGTTGCTGGTGGCACTGACACCGCTGGCCGCGCGCCCGCTGCGTGTCGTGAACGAGTCCAGGTCCACCCCGCGCGACGAACCCCTGACCCGGCGGGAAAAACTCATCATTGGCGCCGCTGTGCTCCTGCTTGCCGCCAGCACTGCGCCCCGGCTTGGTCACTCCCTCTGGGGCGACGAGGAATATGTGATGAAGAGCTACATTGCGCCGATCCTGGAGCAGCAGGACGAAGGCGCCTGGACCTTCACGAAGCGACCCTGGCACCTGACCTTCTGGGACTATGCTCGTCCCACCAACCACATCGGTTTCACCGTGCCCGCGCGGCTTTGCCATGACCTGTTTTTCCGCGCGGGCGAGGACGAACGCGCTCCCTGGTTCTCTGAAACGCTGATGCGCCTGCCTTCCTTCCTCGCCGGACTTGCGGCCATCCTGACCCTGGTGTGGTGCTGCCGCGTTTGGGGCTGGCGAAGCGGCGTCGCCTGGATCGCGCTGGGCTACGCGGGTCATGCCTGGCTGGTGCGCTTCGGCTGTGACGGTCGCGGTTACGGCATCGTCGTCATGCTGTTGCCGCTGCTGCTCGGCGGCCTGGGCCGCGCCACGCAGACGGGGCAGTGGCGCTGGTGGCTGGCCTTTGCCTTGGCGCAATTCTACTTGATCTGGACCTATCCCGGCGCGGTGCATTTTCCCGCCGCCATGAACGTGACGGCGCTCTGGCTGATCTGGCGGCAACCCGCCGCGCAACGCCCCGCCCAGGCCGGACGCTGGCTGTCCGCCTCCCTGCTCAGCGCCATGCTTGTCATCGGATTGATGGCCCCCTGCCTGCCGCCCTTCCTCGCCTTCCTCAAACACAACCAGCTCGAGGGCCGTCTTGACTTGCCCTGGTTCCAGGACGCCGCCGCTTATCTTTTTTGCGGCGCTCCCTGGCGGGCCTGGGACAGCGCCAACCCCCTTTGCACCCATCTCTCCGCGAACGCCCCCCTCGCCGCCGCCTGGATCGGTCTCGGTGCCGGTCTCGCCGTGCTGGGAGCCTGGCAACTCGCGCATGACCCTGGCCGCCGCCCCTTGCTGGCCTTTCTCCTGGGCGGCCCCTTGCTCCTGCTCGCGCACATCGTCCTGGGCGGCACCCGGCCTTACCACTGGTATCTCATCCCCACCCTGCCCTGCCTTTTTCTACTCTGGGCCGCCGCCTGGAACCGCTTCGGCGCCTGCCGGGCAAACCAACGCGCCCTTGGCATTGCCGCCCTGCTCATCCTCGCTGGTGTTCATGTCCTGGGACTGCCCACGGCCCGCTTGCTCACGCGCTTCCCCATCGAAGCCTGCCGCGAGTCCGTCGCCCTCACCCGCACCATCACCAACCCGCGCCATCCCGGCTACGGCAGCGACACCCTCACCGCCAGCCCCGGCATGACCACCGAAGCCTACGACCCCGCCGTCATCCGCTTCGACACCGCCGAGGAGTTGCGCGTCCTCATCGACCGCGCCCGCGCGGAAAAAAAACCGCTCTACCTCAACTTCGGCTTCCGCCCTTTTTTGCAAAGCGCCCAGCCCGAGATCTTCACCCTCATCGACAACCCTGCCCTCTTCGAACCCGTGCAAACCCTGCCCGGCCAGTTCTTCACCGCCACAAGAGAAGTCCACCGCCTGCGAGAGTAAGGGTCAAGTTCAGGAGAGCCATCCTCTTGCCCCTTTGACCCCTTGACTCCCCACCCAACCTCTCTGCTTGAACTTCCCTTTCCCCGCCGTTTTATCTCTCTCACCCCATCATGATTGATTTACTAGCCGCCACCAGCCTGCCCGAACCCAGCCGCTCCGGGGACGTGCTGATGGCCTTCCTCAGCATCCTCTTTGAGGGCGCGCCTTACATCCTCATCGGCACCGTCTTGTCCGGTTTCATCGACGCTTTCCTCCCCGCCAAGCTGCTCGACCGCGTCCTGCCGAAAAACAAAGTCCTCGCCACCTTCATGGCCGGCTTTCTCGGCCTTATTTTCCCCGTGTGCGAGTGCGCCGTCGTGCCCGTGGTGCGGCGGCTGGTGCAAAAGGGCCTGCCGCTGTCCTGCGCCATGACCTACCTGCTCTCCGCGCCCATCATCAATCCCATCGTCGCCGTCAGCACCCTCACCGCCTTCAAGGAATTTCAAGGCCTCACCAGTGTGCCCGCCGTGCTTGATGCCACCATGACCCTGGGCCGTCTCTCCCTGGGTTATGTCGTCGCCGTGCTCGTCGGCCTGCTTATGCTGCGCTTCCGCGTCACCGACATCTTGAAAAGCAGCGTCGCCGCGGTCGTCACCGCCACCGCCGCCCGCAGCGGCGAGCCTGCCGAAGCCGTGCCGCCCTTCAATGACCGCCTCATCCACGCCCTGCGCACAGCCATGCGCGACTTCCTGGACACTGGCATGTACTTCACCATCGGCGTCATCATCACCTCGGTCTTCAACACCCAGGTGGACCAGTCAAAGGTGGATGCCTTCGCCTCCAGCGAGCTGCTTGCCATCCCCTCGATGATGTCGCTCGCCTTCATCCTCTCCCTGTGCAGCACTTCAGACGCCTTCATCGCCGCCCCCATGGCCGCCTTCTCTGCCGCCTCCAAGCTCGCCTTCCTGGTCTTCGGACCCATGATGGACGTGAAGCTCGTCTTCATGTATGCTGGCGTGTTCCGGCGCCGCGTCGTCGTTGCCATGGTCATCGGACTCTTCCTTCTTGTCGGACTTCTCAGCGGCCCCTGGGTTGTCCTGCTGGAGAAACTCGCCTCCCTCAACTGACGTAACCCATTCAGAACACCATGAGCGGCATTCGCATCCTCACCCACCTGATCAGCGTCGCCCTGCTCCTGCTTTGGGGCGGCGTCATGCTCTACTTTTACGCCAGCGGTCGCATCATCCATTACCTGCCGCCCGACGGCATCTTCCAGCCCATGGTCCTCGTCGCCGGCATCGGCCTCATGGTCCTCGGCCTCTTCAACCTCCTCACCCTCGGACAAAAAGAGCACGACTGCAGCCACGACCACGGACACAGCCACGACGATCATGATAGCTGCGGCGCGACCGGCTCGGTCGCCGCCAGCAAGCCAGCGGCTCACTCCACTTGTTGCGACCACGATCATTCTCACACTCATTCTCCTGCTCATACACATTCCCACGACCACCCGCACGAACATCACCACCACGAGCACAACGGCTGCTGCGGCCACGATCATTCCGAGCACCCCCACGATCACACCAACCGTGACGCGACCGGCCCGGCCGCAGCCGGCGAGCCAGCGGCTCGCACCCCCTGCTGCGACCACGACCATCACCACTCTCACGATCACCCCCATCACCACGACCACGAGCACAACCACGCCCACGGCATGTTGGAGGAAAGCGGCTTCACCGGTCGGCTCATCGCCATCAGCATCCTCGCCATCCCACTCACCCTTGCCGCGCTCAACACCCCGGATCAATTCAGCCCCGCTGCCATCGCCAACAAAGGTCTCTACAACCCCAATTATGCCGACAACTCCCGCGCCGATCAGTTCTCCCTGAAGAAAGCCCAGAGCACCGCCCCCGGCATTCCAAGCACGCAACCGGCAGCAGCGGACCTCGTCGCCACCACCGACTCCCCCCTCACCACTCCCGACTCACCGCCCGGCACGCCCAGTCCCGCCGCCACCACCCCTGCCGGCAGCGATCCCCCCGCCGCCGCCTCTGGCAGCGGCGGCAGCAGCACCACACCCGCCGAGCCGCAGAGCTACGGCAGCTTCACCCTCGCCGACCTCGAAGCCCAAGTCCCCAAGAGCGAGGCCGGCAACTTCATCCTCGATGTCCCCGAGATCTACTACACCGGCGGCGACATCGAAGTGCAAAACGTCCTCAAGGGCCAGCCCGTCGAGACCATCGCCCAGGTCCTGCCGGAAAAGGTCAACAACGACGACGGCCACCGCCTGCGCATCTTCCGCATGTTGGTGCAATGCTGCGCCGCCGACGCACGCCCCTACTCCATCCCCGTCGATTTCGGCAAGCCCGCCCCCGACTTCAAAGAGATGGCCTGGGTCAAAGTCGTCGGCAAGATCGACTACAAAGAGGAAGGCGGCCAAACCGTCCCCGTCATGTCCGTCACCAGCATCGAGGAGACCACCGCGCCGGATCAGACGATGATTTATTGAGCCGGGTTTCCAAAATCAGCGCACGCATGAGCGGACAACAAAAAACAACTTTGGTTGCCATCTCAATCGTGGCTTTCTCCCTTGTTAGCATCATTCTTCTCCTCACCTTGACTGGCGGCGACAAACTTGCCATGAGAGGATTTCGATTTGTCTTGACATGCGTCTTCGCTTTTTTCCTCTGGAGAGGAGCTGGATGGTCCCGCTGGCTTGTCGGCTCTCTGTCCCTACTCAGTATCGTCTTGAGCGTCTTTGGCTTTATCGGACTCAGCGCCTCGGGTGTGCCCATGCTTTCAGTGATCGGCATCTGGATGATCGTGATGACTTTGTTTTATATGTGGGTTGCATACATGCTATTTCTTGACCGGGACGTCGCCTCACATTTTAATCCCTCCAGCGGGTTCTAGTGAATCAATTGCGTCCACAATTTTTATCAGCATTGGCAAGTAGCAGCCGCGACGTTGCCTCGCAATTCGAGTTCCTTCCGCCCGAACTGCTTTTTCGAGCCGGCACTCTGGGCATTGGCATAAAACTCTCCCTTTATCTATTCCTCGCCCCAAAGGAGGGCGCCTTGATCTCCATCAAATAATCTTGTTCATCCTGAAATCCTGTTAATCCTGTCAACAAAACCGCCGCCCGCTCTCATGCCCGAACACGTCCTCGTCATCCCCCGCGCCCTCTTCGATCAACTCGGCTCTTTCCAAGGTTTTCAGCCCGACGCTCAGCGTTACTTGAACGCCATCCTCGCGCCAGGCGCGAATTTCTTCATGGAGCGCGCCGCCGCCGAACTCGACCCCACGCACAAACAAATCATCCCCTACTCCCTCTTTCATCACGAGGGCCGTTACCTGCGCTACACGCGCGGCGGCGGCTCCGGGGAGAAACGCCTCGTCGCCAAACGCAGCGTCGGCATCGGCGGCCACATCAACCCGGTGGATGAGGCCCACGACGGCCTGGGCGAGACCCTTTACTTCAACAGCATTGAGCGCGAACTCGCCGAGGAACTGCGCATCGCCGGCAGTCACCGCCAGCGCGTCATCGGCCTCATCAACGACGACTCCAACGAAGTCGGCTCCGTCCACCTCGGCGTCGTACACGTCTTCGATCTCGACAGCGACGACGTGCGCTCCAACGAGGACGCCATTCAGGAACTCGCCTTCCACTCCTTGCCGGATCTCGTCGCCCAGCAAGACGGGCTGGAAAGCTGGTCACGCATCTGCATCGAGCACCTCGCGCGCTCCTAACGACGCCCTGCCGCCGCCTCTCCATTTCCTGACGGTGTGCCATGCCAGCTTGGGCGGCGGGGAGATGGAAATAATCGACACTGGTTGAGCCCTGGCTGCTGGGTTTGGCAGGACAAACTTCAGGGTGCCAGGCCGCGTTCTTGTGAAACAAATCTTCCTGCAAGCTGACCCGCCAACAGGGTGTACCTTCCGCCATGCGCCTGCTGCCTTTCCTGCTCTGCTCCTTCTGCCTTACCCTGCCCGCCTCCGCCGAGGACTGGCCGATGTGGCGCGGCCCACGCCTGGACGGGCACACTACTGACACCGGCTTCCCCATCGCGGTGACTGCGGAAACCATCACCTGGAAGACCGAGCTGCGCGGCGAGGGCCATGCCTCTCCCATCGTCTCCGGGGATCGCGTTTTCATAGTCAGTTGCGACGGGCACAGCGAGGAGCGGCTGCTAATCTGTCTGGACCGCGCGACAGGCAAGACTCTCTGGGAGAGCGCGGCTTTGAAATCACCGCTGGAAGGCAAGCACCGTCTTAACAGCCACGCCTCCAGCACGCCCGCCAGCGATGGCGAACGCGTGTTCACCGCCTTCCTTGATGGCGATGAGCCGGTGATCACCGCCTTCGATCTCGACGGCAAACGCCTCTGGGAAAAACGCCCCGGCAAGTTTTACTCCAAGCACGGCTTCAGCAGCTCCCCCATTCTTTTTGAGGACAAGGTCATCGTCAATTGCGACCACGACGGCGACGGCTACATCGTCGCCCTGGGCCGCGCGGATGGCGCCGAGCACTGGCGCATCGAGCGCCCGAACAAAACGCGCAGCTACTGCGTTCCCCTCATTCGCGAGCTGGCGGGCCGCCCGCAGATGGTCCTCTCCGGCACGATGTGCGTGACCTCCTACGACCCGCGCGACGGCTCCCTGATCTGGATCATCGACGGTCCCACCGAGCAGTTCGTCGCCTCCCTGGTGTATCATGAAAAATCCAATCTCCTGTTCATGACCGGCGGTTTCCCCGAGCACCACTTCCTTGCCATCCGACCCGACGGCAAAGGCAACGTCACCGACACCCACATCGCTTGGCGCACCCACCAGGGCGTCGCCTACGTGCCCTCCCCCGTGGTGGCCGGCGATTTTCTTGTCAGTGTCTCGGACTCCGGCGTGGCGCATTGCTTCGACGCCGCCTCCGGAAAAATCCACTGGACCGAGCGCGTGCGCGAGCATCATGCCTCCCTGGCGGTGGCGGAGGGCCGCGTCTATCTCATCAATGACTTCGGCGTCATGCGCGTGATCGAGCCCTCACGTGACTACAAGCTCCTGTCTGAAAGCGAGTTCGACGAAAAAGTATTCGCCTCCCCCGCCTTCAGTGAAGGCCAGATCTGGGTGCGCGGCGACCGTCATCTGTTCTGTCTCGGGCGGCGCGCCAAAGCATCCTCGCCTTCCGAGTGAGACTCGTCACTCGCAGAGCGACCTCCCACCTAATCCTCCTCCGCCAGCATCCGCTTCAACCCGGCAAAGAGAGTGGCGCGATCCTCGACGCTGACCTGCTTTTTCATCTGGCGGCTGTAATCGAGCTCCTCAATGTGCGCGCGATCAAGCTCGCTCAGGAAGGGGCTGGGCAGGGAGCTTTGCTGCTGCCCCCATTTCGTTCGGAAGCGCACCCAGCTCAGGGTGAGACGCTTCTGCGCGCGGGTGATGCCGACGTAAAACAGGCGCCGCTCCTCGTCCACCCGGTCTTCCTCGTAACTGCGCTTGTGCGGCAGCAAATCTTTTTCCAAACCGGGCAGATAGACCACTGGAAATTCGAGCCCCTTGGAGGCGTGCAGGGTGATGAGGCAGACGCCTTTTTTCTTCGTGATGTCGTCGTCCTTGTCCTCGCGCTCGTCGTTGAGGCTGACCTCGTCGAGGAAGCCGCCCAGTCCGTCCTTGCGGTTGCGCTGATCGTAGTCGTGAATCTGCTTGAGCAGCTCGTTCAGCGCGTTTTGCCAGACGGTGAGGTCCTCCGGCTCTTTGGCGCCTTTTTTCAGAAACTCCATGTAGCCGGTCTCGTTGATGAGCTGCTCGGTCATCGGGCCGATGAGAGTGCCGGCAGTGTGCGCGGACTCGTAGTACTTGTTGACCAGCTCGATGAAGCCGCGCACGGCGGCGCGCGCCTTGGGCGGGATGCCCAGCAGAAAATCCTCCTCGCAAAGTGAGACCCAGATGCTGTGCCCGCGCTCCATGGAGCGCTCGCGCGCAAGTTCGGCGGTGGCGTTACCGATGCCGCGCGTGGGTGTGTTCAGCACGCGCAGCAGGCTGATGTCATCGTGCGGATTGTGCATGACGCGCAGGTAACTGATGATGTCCTTGATCTCGCGGCGGTCGAAAAAGGAGCGCGTGCCGATGACGCGGTAAGGGATGCGGGCCTGGCGGAATTGCTGCTCCAGTAGGCGCGACTGGTCGTTGGTCCGGAAGATGACCGCGAAGTCCTCCCACGGCTCGCCGCGCAGGGCGTGCGCCATGTCGATCTCGTCGGCGATCATTTTGGCCTCCTCCTTGTCGTCATTGGTGGTGACGAGCCGCACTGGATCGCTGCCGTGATTGCGGCTCCACAGGGACTTCGGCCGGCGGCCGGCGTTTTTGACGATGAGCGAGTTCGCGGTGTGCAAAATGGGCGTGGTGCTGCGGTAGTTTTCCTCCAGCTTGACCACGGTGGGGTTTGGAAAGAACGACTCAAACTCGGTGATGTTGGTGATCTCCGCGCCGCGCCAGCCGTAGATGGACTGGTCGTCATCCCCCACCACGCAGACGTTGTAAGGCGCGGGCACCAGGGCGCGCAACAAGCGCATTTGCAGGCTGTTGGTGTCCTGAAATTCATCCACCATGACGAAGTGATGCCGCGCGTGCAGCGCCTCCCGCACATGCGGATCGTCCTCCACGGCGCGCACACCGAGCAGGAGCAGGTCGTCAAAGTCCATGGCGTTGAGCGCGCGCAGTTCATCGGTGTAGGCGGCCATCACCGCGGCGTCGATGTCCTTCTCCGGGTCGCCAAGGGAGGAGCCGTCGTTCTTGGCTTTGCTGATGCGGGAGAGCACGGCACCAGCCTCGCGCGATTCCTCCTTGGTGAGCAGGCGGCTGAGGATGCGTTTCACGAGGCTGGTCTGCTCACTCTGCGAGTAGATGACAAAATTGCGTTTGTAACCGACAGACTCGGCGAACTCGCGCAGCAGGCGCGCGCAAAAGGCGTGGAAAGTACCGAGCACGACCTTGGCGCCGCGACCTCCATGCACCATGTCCTTGACGCGCTCCCGCATCTCGCCGGCGGCTTTGTTGGTGAAGGTGACGGCCAGGATGTTCTCTGGCGCGATGCCCTCGTTAATCATGTGGGTGATGCGGGCGGTGATGACACGCGTCTTGCCGGTGCCGGCGCCGGCGAGGATGAGCAGGGGTCCGTGGATGTGCTGGGCGGCTTGTCGTTGCTGGGGATTGAGGGTGCCGGTGAAACCTGACATGCTAGGTGGGGGAAATGTGAAAGGTAAGTTCTGAAGGATGAGTGGCGGGGCGGCTTTGACTTGGCCTCCTGCTCCCGCTCAAAAGAGCAGTCCGTGATCCGTATTCAGTGTCCTGTGGGCAGGTCAAGGGCGCGCCAGTCGTTGAGCACACGCGGCAGCAGACGATGCTCCTGCTCCTTGATGCGGCGGTGCAGGCTGGCTTCGTCATCGCCGGGCAAAATCGGCACGGCAGCCTGCGCCAGCACGCGACCCGCGTCGATGTCCGCGGTCACCAGGTGCACGCTGCAACCCGTCTCCGTGTCACCCGCGCTGAGCGCGTCGCGCACGGCATGGCGGCCTTTGTGTCGCGGCAGCAGGGAGGGATGCACATTGACGATGCGCCCGGCGAAGGCGCTCAACGAGGGTTCTTTCAAGATGCGCATGAAACCGGCCAGCACCACCACCTCGACCCGCGCCTCCATCAACCGATCATGAATATCCCGTTGCGACTCCTCCGTGGTGCGCAGCGGATGCGGACCGCAGTCCACCACCGCGCGCTTCAGCCCGCGCTGCTGCGCCAGTTTGAGAAAGCCGCTGTCCGCCTCATCTGTGAGCGCCACCGCCACTTCGGCATTCAACTCGCCCTGGTCGATGGCGGCCAGGAGCGCGGCGAAGTTGGAACCTTCCCCGGAACCGAGCACACCTAGCCGCAGCGGCGGCGGCCGCATCCGTTCCAGCGTGGCGGTGGTGCTGCGTCCCGGCACCAGCGGCAAAATGTGAATAGCGGTGCCGGCTTTTTCGAGTGCGGCTTTTTCCTCGGGATTGAGGGAGTCTGGCGTGTAGTCGCCGCCCTTGGCATAGACATGCGGTTGGATCGTCTCGATCAAACTGGTGGCGCGCGGGTCGTTGAAGATCACCACCGCGTCCACGCAGCGCAGAGCGGCCACGACCTCGGCGCGGTCCAGTTCCTGATTGATCGGACGCGACGGCCCCTTCAACGCGCGCACCGAGGCGTCGGAGTTGATCGCCACCAGCAACGCGTCCCCCAGCGCCCGCGCCTGCGCCAGGTAACGCACATGCCCGGGATGCAGCAAATCGAAGCAGCCGTTGGTGAACACCAGCCTGCGCCCGGTCCGGTCCAGTTCGTCCCGCCATCGGCGCAATTCGTCAGGGGTGCTGGGCTGGAAAGAGTCGGGGGGCATCGTCGCCTCTTATTGAGCGAAAGCACCGCCCGGCGCAAGCGACGGATTTTAGAGATTGACTGCGCCCTTCCGACGCAGCGGCACATGCACCAGCAAGGTGGCGGCAAAGATGGCGGCGGCTCCCACCCAGCCCAGCGCAGTCAGCCGCTCGCCCAGCAGCAGATAGGCGCCAAAGGCCGCAAACAAAGATTCGGTGGAAAGGATCACCGCCGCCTCCGCCGGGCGCGTCGCCCGCAGCGCCACCGCCAGCAAGGTGAAGGTCAGAGCGCTGGATAAGATCCCCACATAAAGGATGTCCGGCGCAGCCCGCCAGATCGCCGCCGCATCCAGCGGCTCCCAGATCAGCGCCGCGCCGCCTGCCAGAGCCGCCACCACCACGAATTGACCCGCGGTGAAAGTTGCCGCCATGCCTCCGCTGGCCGCCATGCCGACGAGCACCACATGCAGCGCCCACAGCACGGCGGAAACCGCGATCAATCCATCCCCCTCCGTGAACGCCGCCAACGATCCGCCTCCCAGCAGCCAAGCCCCGGTGAAGGACAGCACCACTGCCCCCCATACCTGCGGACCCGGCTTCTGCCGCATCATCATCCAGGCCAGAAATGGCGTCACCACCACGTAAAGCGCCGTCAGGAAACCCGCATTGGTCGCCGTCGCTGTGACCAGACCAGCCTGTTGAAAAGCCGCGCCACCGAAGAATGCCAGGCCCGCCAGCAAACTCACCCGCGCCAGTTTGCGAGGTTCCATCCGGTCCCGGGCGCGGCATTCCCGCCACGCCAGCGGACTGAGCGCCGCGCAGGCCAGCAGCGCCCGCAGCGCGATGAACAAAAACGGCCCGATGTGCGTCATCGCCCGCTTTTGAAACACGAACGCCAGCCCCCACACCGCCGCGCAAGCGAGCAGCATGAGATTGGCCTGGGGTCGTGTCATTCCCCTCTATCGCGCGGCTGGCAGCAAAGACAAATGTTGGCACTCAAAAAGCCTGGAGCAGGAAGAAGGCAAGCCTGAAATACGAGGCGCCCGCCCCCTTTTTGTTGAGCATTCACACCCACTCTCATCGTTACCTTTTTATGCGCCTGCCTTTTGCCGCCCTGGCCATTCCGGTCCTCGCCGCCAGCTTGAGCGCCGCGCCCGTCATGGACGCGGAGACGCTCGCCGTGCTGCGTGTCCAGCCCCTGCTCAAGGAAAAATGCCTCGGCTGCCACGGCGATGACCCGGATAAAATCAAAGCCAGCTACGACATGCGCAGCGTGGAGGGACTGATGCGCGGCGGCGACAGCGGCACTGCCGCCATCACCCCCAAGCAACCTGACGCCAGCCCGTTTTATCTCTCCGTCCTGCGCACTCACGAAGACTGGGAAGCGATGCCGCCCAAGGACAGCGACGCCCTGACCTCCGATCAAATCGCCTGGATCAAAGACTGGATCAGCGGCGGCGCCCCCTGGCCGGATGAGGCCCGCAAAGCCGAGATCACCGCCAAAGCCGAGCAATGGCTCAGCGCCGACGGCGTCACCGTCGCTGTCACCGGCGCGCTCTCCGAGGACTGGGCCAACCGCCGCTACAAACCGGAGGACCTTTGGGCTTATCAGCCATTGCGGAAAATCGAAATCCGAGACTCGAAATTCGAGAATCCCATCGATCATTTCATTGATGCCGGGCTGCCGGATGGACTCGAGACCGCCCCTATCGCTGATCCCGCCACCCTGCTCCGCCGTCTCAGTTTCACCCTCACCGGCCTGCCGCCGTCCGCTGAGGGCACCCCGTCATTCGATAAAATTCTCGACCGCCTCCTCGCCTCCCCCCACTATGGCGAGCGCATGGCCCGGCAGTGGCTCGATGTCACGCGCTACGCCGACTCCTCCGGTTTCGCCAACGACTACGACCGCGGCAACACCTGGCGCTACCGCGATTACGTCATCCGCTCCTTCAACGCCGACAAACCTTACGACCAATTCATCAAGGAACAGATCGCCGGTGATGAATTGGACCCCAAGGACCCGGAAAAACTCATCGCCACCGGCTTCCTGCGCATGGGTCCTTGGGAACTCACCGGCATGGAAGTCGCCAAGATCGCCCGCCAGCGATTTCTCGACGACGTGACCAACGCCGTCGGCGTCACCTTCCTCGGCCAGGCTCTCGAATGCGCCCGCTGCCACGATCACAAATTCGACCCGGTGCCGACGCATGATTACTACGCCATTCAGGCCGTCTTTGCCACCACCCAACTCGTCGAACGACCTGCCCCTTTCCTGCCCGAGGAAAACACCACCGGCTTCGAGGAAGTCGCCTACCTGCAACAACGCCGGGATGAGCACCGCGCCGAGCTTGCGCGCCTCGATCAACTCCAAGTCAAAGCCGCCCGCGCCTGGTTGAAGGAAAACAAAATCGACCCTGCCGCTTTTGAGACCGAGATCGCCAAACCCGCCGGCGCCAACGCCAAAGGCCGCGACATCACCCGCTTTGGCCGCGCCCGTTCCGCCCTCATGGCCCAAGGCATCCCGGAACAAGAAATCCCGCCGCGTCACATCGGTTTCGGTCCCGAGGAATATGGCCGCGAGCGCGTCGCCCGCAAAGGCCTTGAACGCCTGTCCTGGGAATTTGACCGCTATCAACCCATCGCTTTCTCAGTCTATAACGGCAAGACCCCGCAGGTGAAATCCGTCACCAATCCGGCGCGCCTGCCCGCGGATCCCATGGCCGCAGGCGAGTTGGAGCAGACCGCCATCCTCGGCGGCGGCGATCCGTTTTCACCCACCACTCCCGTCAAACCCGCCGGCCTTTCCGTGCTCGCCACCCTCGCGGGTCATGCCGCATCCATACCCGATCATGTCTCTGGCCGCCGACGCGCGCTTGCCGAATGGATCGCTTCCCCGCGGAATCCGCTCACCGCCCGCGTCATCGCCAACCGCATTTGGATGTGGCACTTCGGCCAGCCCCTGGCCGGCAACCCCAACAACTTCGGCGGCACCGGCAAGAAACCCACCCACCCCGAGTTGCTGGACTTCCTCGCCGCCTACCTCATCGAAAAAAACTGGAGCCTCAAAGAGTTGCACCGCCTCATCCTCAGTTCGCAGGCCTGGCAGCGTTCCTCCACCCATCCCCATCCCGCCCTGCTGAGGGAAAAAGACCCGCTTGGCACCAGCTACGCCGCCTTCGCCCCCCGCCGTCTCACCGCCGAGGAAATTCGCGACGCCACCCTCTTTGTCTCCGGCGAGTTGAATCCCGCGCTCGGCGGCATCCCTGTCCGTCCGGAAATCAATCTCGAAGCCGCCTTGCAACCGCGCCAAGTCATGGGCACTTTCGCCTCCGCCTGGGTGCCCAATCCGCAGCCCGAACAACGCCACCGCCGCTCCATCTACACTCAAAAAATTCGCGGTCTCGCCGATCCCTTCATGGAGGTCTTCAACGAACCCGGCCCCGACTTCTCCTGCGAACGCCGCGACGCCTCCACCGTCACCCCGCAAGTCTTCAGCCTGTTCAATTCCCAAAACACCACCCAACGCGCCCTCGCCCTCGCCCAACGCGTCAGGAATAAATCCGAAATTCTAAATCCAAAATCCGAAATTTCAGATCTGTTCCACCTCGCGTTCAATCGTGCGCCCACTGAGGCCGAACTCGCCGCCGCGCTCGCTCACTTCGACAAGACCCTTCTCCATCATCAAAACCAAACACCGCCGCGCGCCGATTACCCCACCCACATCGTGCGTGAAGCCGTCGAGGAAAACACCGGCGAGAAATTCTCCTTCACTGAAACCCTCTTCGCCTACCGGGACTTCGTACCCGATCTGCAAGCCGCCGACGCCCCTCCCGAAACTCGCGCCCTCGCCGAGCTCGCCCTCGTGCTTCTCAACAGCAATGAATTCGTGTATGTTTATTGAATAAAGCGTCCCTTGCCCATGTCCGCCCTCCCCAAGCAGCCCCTCACTCCCGAGGCCTACCTCAACATCGAGCGCCAAGCCGAAGGCAAAAGCGAATTCCACGATGGCGAGGTCTATGCCATGTCCGGCGGCAATTACCGTCATAGTAGGCTGAAGACTCGCCTTGCCTCCATCTTTGAAAGTCTTCTTGGTGGCAAACCCTGCCGCCCCACCGACAGCGACATGCGCGTCCACATTCCCGCGCTGGGCAACTTCACCTATCCCGACCTCTCCATCGTCTGCGGCAAGCCTGAGTTCCTCGACGAAAAACAAGACACCCTCACCAACCCCACAGTCATTTTTGAGGTGCTCTCCGAATCCACGGCCAGTTTTGATCGCGGCAAAAAATTCTGGTATTATCGCCATCTGACCAGCCTCCAGGACTACATCCTTGTCAGCCAGGACGAGCCTCTCATCGAGCATTTCACTCGCCAGACCGGTGGCGGCTGGCTCCTCATCACCATCGAAGCCGGGCAGACTCTGCGCATCGCCTCCATCGACTGCGCCGTCACCATCGACGAGATTTACACTGACATCGACCCCGCAGCGGCCTGAAATCAAACGCCCCCGGCCTGCGGACCGTCGCAAGGTGAATAACTGCCCCCACTCCATGCGCACGCTTTTTTTCGTCCTCTTCTTTGTCGCCAGCCTCGACGGTGCCGACCGCCCCAACGTTCTGCTCATCATCTCCGACGACCTCCGCCCGCAGCTTGGTTGCTACGGCGATCCCATCGTTCAGACACCGCACCTCGACCGCTTCGCCAAGAGCGCCCTGCGCTTTGACCGCGCCTACTGCCAGATCGCCATCTGCAGTCCCTCACGCAACTCCTTGCTCTCCGGCCTGCGCCCCGCCACCACCGGCCTGCGCGGCTTTGGTGTCACCTTGCGCGAAGCCGTGCCCGATGTCGTCACCCTGCCGCAGCATTTCAAAAATCACGGCTGGCACAGCGCCGCCTTTGGCAAGGTCTTCCACGTCTATGCCGAAACCGGCCTCGGCTCCGAAGACGACCCCGCCTCCTGGTCGCAACCACTTTATCTGCCCCAGAATCCGGTCTGGGGACCCCATCAGGAAAAAATCCGCCAGGCACAGATCGAAGCCGACCGCGCCGCGGGCGTCGTTTACCAGCATTCCCACGACTGGCCGCGCGGCGAGGCCATCGACGCCCCCGACATCCCCGACGACGCCCTGCGCGATGGCGAAACCGCGCGCCGAGCCGCCGAATTCATTCAAACCCGCGCCGCCACGCCGGAACAGCCTTTCTTCCTCGCCGTCGGTTTCTACCAGCCGCACCTGCCCTTCGTCGCCCCTCAAAAATACTTCGACCTCTACGACTCTGACACCCTCCCACTACCCGCACTCAACCACCCTCCAGAAGGTGCGCCGCCTTACACTCTCAACGTCGGCATGGTCAAAAACTACCGCCACTTCCCGCCACCCGAGGCGCAAAATGACGCTTTCAAACGCCGCTACTTGCAGGCTTACCTCGCCAACATCAGTTACATGGACGCCTGCGCCGGTGTCGTACTCGATGCTCTCGACGCCAGCGGCCTCGCCGAACATACCATCGTACTGATCCTAGGCGACCACGGTTACTACATGGGCGAGCACGGCTCCTGGGGGCACAAGCACAGCAATTACGAAATGGCCACACGCGCTCCCTTGCTCGTGCGCGCGCCCGGCATGAAAGCCGCGGGTCAGGCCAGCTCCGCGCTCGTCGAGTTCGTCGATTTTTACCCCACCCTCGCCGAACTCGCCAAGCTCTCCGTGTCCGCTCAACTGGAGGGCACCAGCTTCGCCCCCTTGCTCGATGAACCCGCCCGCCCCTGGAAAACCGCCGCTTTCAGCGAAATGCAGCGCGGCAAAAACCTTGGTCGCAGCCTGCGCACCGCCACCCATCGCTACGTCGAATGGCTCGGCCCCCAAGGCAAACAAATCATCGCCCGCGAACTCTACCACCTCGGCGCCGATCCCATCGAGCAGATCAACCTCGCCAATCATCCCGATCAAGCTCCCCTGCTCCAGGAGCTCGCCACCCTGCTCAAAGCCGGCTGGCACGCCGCCCTGCCCGAGTGATTGAAACAAGGCAGGCAACAACTCCGCGCGCATGACAAGCCGCCCTTGTGCGAAGCTTTGAGCCGGTTCAGGATGGCGCTTTCTATTCCTCCCTCATCCGCATGATGGCCTTTCTTTTTCGACGCCTCGCCGGCAGCATCGTGGTGCTGTGGCTGGCGGCGACGATCACCTTCGTGATGATGAGATCGATCAAAGGCGGCCCGTTCGAGAGCGAGAAAGGCTCGGACGCCGCGCTCGCGGTCAAATTGGCCCGATACAAACTCGACGGCAGTCTTTGGGATCAGTACACCGCCTACATGGGCAGCCTGCTGCGGCTCGATCTTGGCGAGTCCACCAAATACCTGAACTGGACCGTGGCGGAGTTGCTCGGCCAAAAACTGCCCAATTCTTTGCTGCTCGGTGGCGTGGCCTTTGTCATCGCGGCGACGGGCGGCATCCTGCTCGGCGGCATCGCCGCGGTGCGGCAAAACTCGTGGGTGGATCGTTCCGCCATGCTGGGCGCGCTTGCCGCCATCTCCATCCCGACCTTTGTCACCGGGCCGGCTTTGATCGCGGTCTTTGCCCTCTGGCTCGGCTGGCTGCCGGTCGGCGGCTGGGGGCGCTGGGAGCAGCTCGTGCTGCCCGCCCTTTGCCTCGCCGCGCCCTACCTGGCCTACGTCGCCCGGCTCATGCGCAACAGCCTGCTCGACGTGCTGAAGAGCGACTTCATGCGCACCGCCAAAGCCAAGGGCCTGGGCACCACGCGGGCGGTGGCGCGTCACGCGGTGAAGGTGGCGATCCTGCCCGTCGTCACCTTTCTCGGCCCGCTGGCCGCGCATTTGTTGACCGGCTCGATGGTGGTGGAAAGCGTCTTCAATCTGCCGGGTGCCGGCATGATCTTCGTCAACTCGATCCAAAATCGCGACGTCTTCCTGCTCGGCGGCGCGGTCATCGTGTACTGCGCCCTGCTGCTGCTGTTCAACCTCATCGTGGACCTGCTTTACAGCGTCCTCGACAAACGCATTCGCCTGCATGGCTGACACAGCGCTCCAGCCTCAATCGGGATTCGGCGGCCGCCCCGGCGGCTGGCGCATCCTGCGCCGCAACCGCACCGCCATGCTGGCGCTCGGCTTCCTGCTCGTGCTCTCGTTGCTGGCTGTAATCCTGCCTTGGTTGCTGCCCGACGCGGTGAGAGAAACCAGCGCGGGCACCTTTTTGCCGCCCCTTGCGCCGGGCGCGGATCCAGGGGTGCGGCACTGGCTGGGCACCGATGTCAACGGCCAGGACCTGCTTTACCGACTCGCAGGCGGCGCCCGTGTCTCGCTCGGCGTGGGTCTCGTCGGCGCTTTGATCAGCCTCGTCGTGGGCACCCTTTACGGCATGGTCAGCGGCTTCGCCGGCGGCCGCATCGACGCCCTCATGATGCGCGCGCTCGATGTGATCTACTCGGTGCCGCGCATCCTCTTCATCATGATCTTCATCGCCGCGCTCGACCCTTATCTGGAGGTCTGGCTCGATCACGCCCGCCTGGCCGCGCAAGCGCGTGACTGGGACTGGCTGGAGCAGCGCATCAATGGCCTGATCCCCTACTCGCGCATCCTGGTCATGATCGTCTCCCTCGGCTTGGTGGAATGGCTGACCATGGCCCGCATCATTCGCGGCCAGGTGCTGGCACTGCGGGAGACCACCTTCGTCACCGCCGCGCGCGCCATGGGACAGCGCCCGGTCGTCATCCTTTGGAAGCACCTGCTGCCCAACCTCAGCACCATCATCCTGACTTACCTGACCCTGACCATCCCCGCGGTCATTCTCGACGAGTCTTTCCTCAGCTTCCTCGGCCTCGGCATCGAGGCGCCCGCAGCCAGTTGGGGCAGCCTGCTCAAAGATGGCGCGCAGGCGATCAATCCGCTCGAAAGCAAGTGGTGGCTGTTGCTGTTCCCGGCGGCGGCGATGTCCCTCACCCTGCTGGCCCTGAACTTCCTCGGCGATGGCCTGCGCGACGCCTTCGACCCCAAGAGCGAAACCCATTCATGAGACTGCTGCACACCGCCGACTGGCATCTCGGCGCGCGCCTCGTCGAGCGCGACCGCCTCACCGAGCACGCCGCCTTTCTCGACTGGCTCATCAGCACCCTCAAAACGGAAAAAATCGACGCCCTCCTCCTCAGCGGGGATGTCTTCGACGCCGCCAATCCGCCGCAGGACGCCGTCGCGCTCTACTTCGATTTTTTGCGCCGGATTGCCGACCTCAAAACCGTCAAGGCCGTCATCACCGGCGGCAACCACGACTCCGCCTCCCACCTCAACGCCCCGCGTGAGTTGCTGCGCCGTTTCGAGGTCCATGTCTTCGGTCACGCCGGCGATCCGCACCTCGTCGATCTCGGCGGCGCGGTGATCGCCGCCGTGCCCTACCTGCGCGAGCGCGATCTGCGCCAAGCCGCTGTTGGTGAAACGATGATCGAGGCGCAGGACCAGGTTCGCGCCGCCATTCGCGCGCACTACGCCGCCCAACTCGTGGCTTGTCGCGAACTCGCGCAGGACCGCCCCATCATTGCCATGGGACACCTCACCGTCGCCGGGGCCGTGTCCAGCGACAGCGAGCGGGACATCCACATCGGCAATCTCGGCGCGGTCAGCGCCGACGTATTCGAGGGTTACAACTACACCGCGCTTGGTCATCTGCATCGTCCACAAACCGTGGCCGGACGAGAGACGATCCGCTACAGCGGCTCGCCCATTGCGCTCAGCTTTTCCGAGGCTGCCGACAGCAAGTCCGTCGTCTTGATTGACACCCAGGGCATGAGCATCCAAACCCTGGCCATACCAGCAAGCCGCAGCCTCGTGCGCATCACGGCGAAGCACGCCAGCCTCGGCAGCGATCTCGAAAAAGTTCCAGACGACGCATGGGCCGAAGTCACCGTGAAGCTGGAAGTTCCAGCACCCGATCTTGATCGCTTGGTGCGCGAGACCGCGGGGAGTCGCTTCGAAGTCCTCAAAGTGCTGAGCGAGTTGCCCGAAGCCGCGCAGACCCCCTGGCAGGCCGCCGCGCCCCATCTCCACGACCTCAAACCGCGCGAGGTTTTTCACGAGTTGCTCAAGGACCGGCAAATCGAGGACGACTCGCTGGCCACGGTCTTCGATGAATTGCTGGCCATTCATGAGCAGCAACTCCTCGGTTAACCGTGCCATTAGCCAAGCGACCTCGCCGGCCCCGGCTGGATGCGCTTGTAATGCAGTTGCACCCGGCCCAGGAACCAGCGCCAGCGCAGGCCCGGCCGGCCATTCTCCAGCAGGAAGTGCGGGCAGTTTTTGTTCGGAGGATTCTGTCCACGGCGCGGCCAATGATAATGCGGCACCACATTACCCAAGGGAATCTGATAAACATACGCCGTGTAGGCCGCCAAACGCGCGGTCTTGTCGATGGTCAGTGCCAGATCATTGCCACGATGCTCGCACATCTCGATGCCGATGCTGTAGTTGTTGCCCGGGCCGTCAAAATCGGCGTGCTCGCCCTGCTCCCGGCAGGGCAGATGCTGGATGGCGACGTTGTCCTGCACGGTGAAGTGCCAAGTCAGGTAGCCGATGCGATTGCCGCCGGGCCGGCGAGTGGCGCGCAGCGCACCGCGCTTCAAGGCCAGGGCATGGTTGTAGGCGTCGCCCGAGTAATTTTGCGTGCTGTGAATGGTGATGTACTTCGGCTTCATCGGCCGGTGCCAGGTCCTCCCAACTCTCCTCGCTGGAATCAAATCCACCCGCAGGTTCACTTCGCGCAGAAGTTGTTCCGGCGTCACCGGTCCCAGCATGCGATCATTGTAGCGCGACTGCCAGCGCGCCGTCACCGCATCCACCGGCCGTCCCGAAACAGGTGACTGCGGTTTGGATTGGCAGCTCAAAATGACCACAACGCAGGCGAGCAACAAGGCGGGCAAGGCTTTTTTCATAGGCAGCTGGGCGAACCTTAACGCAAGCCTTTCATCACTGCCACCCTCATCCCGTAAAAATGCCCGTTCTCACAAAAAGGCATCAGGAAACGCCTTGTTCAGACGCGACAGAAAAACATGCTCCTCCTCCGCCATGCCGTCCGGCGACAGCACCTGATGCACCACGCTATAAGCCGCCGCCTGCACCGGAGCCGAGGTGAAAAAGGCCGCCCGCGCTTTGACGAAGGCTTTGATGGCCTCCTCCGACTCGGAGGCCGCGCGCGCCGCCGCGGCGGCTTTTTCAAGAAACAGGTTTTTCGGATACTCCGAATCCCAGCCCTGCTCGGCGATGGCGCGCTCCAGCGCCTCCTCCTCGGTTAGGGAAATGTGAGCGTCCGTGTGGATCGCCAGAAGAAGGAGTTCGATGAGGGCTTCGCGCTGCTGCTGGGTCATGCGTCCACCATGACAGAACCGCCGGCAGCGCACCATTACTTTTTGGCGGCAAATTCGGAGCAACATGACGGTTGCGCTTTCACCCTGGTGTTTCCACATTCGCGGTTCTCACATGCACAAAAATCAAGCCCACGAATGGCACGAAAACCGGTCCCGCGAGGAAGGCGGCGGCAAGCGCTATACCCGCGCCCGCTGGGACACGCGCGAGTGGCGCTTCTCCGTGCTGGAGCCGGAGTTCGAGGACTGGCAGCGCATCGAGCAACCGGGCGTCGCCGAATATCAAGCGCTGCGGGACGTGCTCTGGCGCAAGTACCAGCGCAAACGCGTGCCCTTCAAGTTTCTCGAAAACGTGGACGCCATCCTTCGCGAACTCGGCGCCGATCCGCAAGATTCCGGCAACGATTGAACCCGCGAAGGCAGGCGCATTCGCCAGACTGCGGGGTGCGCAAGGCCGCGCTTGGCAAGCGCGCCTGCATCGGCAGGACGCGTTGTCCTCAACGTGCCGTCGAACCCCTCAGACCGCGCGCTCCATCAGGTAGTCGTCCATCACAAATCCGTTGCCGATGTCCGAGCAAATGTCCTCGACAAACTGGAACCCGGCCCGCAAATAAGCGCGAATGGCGGCGGCGTTGTTTTTGTTCACTCGCAGCCGCAGCACGGTGTTTCCCCGCGCGCGCGCCTGTTCCCGCACCCACTCCAGCGCGCATTTCCCCAATCCCTTGCCGTGATGCCGCGGCAGCAAATAAAGTTTGCTCAGAAACAATGCGCTACTTCCCGGCTGTGTTTCGAAGCCGATGTAACCCGCCGGCGCCCCCGCGCTCTCGATCAAGGCATACACCACGCCGCGCCCGCTCATCTCGCGCCGCATCGCGCCCTCCTCGTACCACACCGCCAGCATGTAGTCGATCTGCGCCTGGCTGATGATGCCGGGATAGTGGTCGTTCCAAATGCGCCGCGCCAGCGCGATCACCACGGGCAGTTCTTCCGGCGCGATCACGCGCACCGTCGTGGTGGCCGCGGACGAGTTGCTTGCTCCTGACTCTAAGCGCGCCCAGTGCAAAGCGTTCTGCCACGCCAGCACATCGTACTCCGGCGCCAAGTGACCGAGCCTCTCGAAGATTTGCTCGAACACGGGCTCAACCACACGCTCCTCGCGAATCTGCTTCAAGTCGGCGGGAAACTCCACCTCCGGCAGCAGCGTTTTCGCCAGATACCAGCACGCCCAGGCGCGCCATACGCGCAGTTCCTTGTGCGGCTCCACCATGCGCGTGGCCAGATGCTGCCAATGCCGGCGCGGATTGCCGATGAACTGCCCTTCCGGCCTCTGCCGCAACGTCCAGGCAATCGCCTGATAGGGCGGCGGCCAGGGACGCAGCACCGGTTCCTCCTCCGCCAGCACGCAGGACAGGGCGCGGTTGCATTGCAACAGACTCTGCCCCGGCAACCCCTCCTGCCACAAGCTCTGCGCATAAGACAAACAGGCCAGATAAAACTCCGGCCCGCGATTATCCCTGGCAAAACGGTTCACCTCGGACGCCCTCCACACACGGTCGATCTGGGGTAAAAACGGATGCGGGGGATTCACGAAAGCCATGACAATATCAGGCATTGCTAGCTCGTCCAACGGACGGCGCAAGACCGGGCCACCCCACTTTGGCATCAAACCGCAATATCCGCCAGCCGCAGGCTTATGTATGTCAATGCGGTTTCAATCGATTCCATGGACACTGATTTTCCTGGCTTGGCTGGGAGCGGGCGAGGCTTGGGCCTGCCAAGTGCCGGTGTTCCGCTACGCGCTGGAACGCTGGGAGCCGGCGGCTTATGCGTTGCAAGTCACCCCTGGAAAAAACGGCTTGAGCACGGAGGAGTCACGCCGTCTCAACGAAGCGAAGGCCCTGGCAGGCGGCATCAACCTTGAAGTGATATTGGGCGAGCCAAGCGCGGAGGCCTCGACGGCTCAGGCGGTCTTGCTGCCGCCCGCACGGTCGCGTGAAGAACCCGAGCCGGTTTGGCAGGGCGGACTGGAGGCTTTGCCGGGCGTGCTGGACTCACCGGCGCGTCAAGAGGTGGCGCGCCGTCTGCTGGCCGGGCAATCCGCGGTCTGGGTGCTTGTTGAGTCCGGCGATGCGGAGGAGGACGCGAAGGCGGCGGAGCGGTTGCAGGAGGGGTTCGCGCTGGCGTTGCAGCGGCTGGAATTGCCGGATGGCGTCATCACCCGCGAGGACGCGGGCAAGGCGGAGCGTTTGCCCGCGGGCGCCGAAGCCAATCAGCTGCACTCGGACTTGCCGCTGCGTCTGGAGTTCTCCATGCTGCGCGTGCGCCGTGACGATCCGGCGGAGCAGGTGTTGGTCGCCATGCTGTCGCGGGTGGAGCCGGACCTGGCGGATTTTGCGGACAAGCCGATGGCGTTTCCCGTGTTTGGCCGCGGGCGGGTGCTGGAGCCGCTGATCGGCGCGGGCATTTTCAAAACCAACGTGCTCGAAGCCGGGGGCTATCTTTGCGGCGCCTGCTCCTGCGAGATCAAGGAACTCAATCCCGGCATGGACCTGCTTTTGCAAGCCGACTGGACTCCGGTGGACACCGCGCCCAAGATCGAAACCGTGCGCATCGTGGCCCGGTCTCAACCCGCGCCAGCGGCGAAAGCCGACGGGAAGCGGCCCGTGCTGATTGGAGCTTGTCTGCTGGCGGCGGGAGTGGTTTTTGTTTGGATGCTGCGAGGACGCAAGTCCGCCGCCTGACCTTCTGGCTTTTCACTCTTCAACCATGAAACGTGCTCCCCTTTTTTTACTCACGCTCTTCGCCTCGCTGCTGATGCTGCCGCCCGTCATGACGGTGCGCGCCGACTGGCCAGGCTACCGGGCAGACGCGGCGCGCACGGGCTACACGCCGGAATCGCTGCCCGGTCCGCTGACGCTGCAATGGTCGCTGGAGGCCGGCCGGCCGCTCCCCGCCTGGCCGCGCTCGGAGCGGCTCGCTTTTGATCGCGGTTACGCGGGGGTGGTGGCGGGCGGCGGGCTGTTCTTCGGCAGCTCGCGCGACCACGCGCTGCACCGGGTTGAGGTGGCGACGGGGCAAAGCCGCCGGATCTTCATCACTGACGGCCCCATCCGTTTTGCCCCGGCGGTTTGGAAGGACCGGCTGTTTGTCGTCAGCGACGACGGCTTTCTCTACTGCTTGTCTTTCGAGGGCGAACTGCTGTGGAAACGACGCGGCGGGCCGGGCGATGCGCGCCGCCTGGGCAACGAGCAGTTGATCTCGAAATGGCCGGCGCGTGGCGCGCCGGTGGTGGCGGGCGACACCGTCTATTTTGGCGCCGGCATCTGGCCGAGCGACGAGATCTTCATCCACGCGCTCGACTGCGCCACGGGCGAGCCGCGCTGGCTCAATGACGACTCCGGCGGCCTCTACATGCCGCAACCGCACGGCGGCGCGGATGCCGAGAGCGGTGTGGCGGCGCAGGGTTATCTGGTGGTGTCGGGCGCGGATTCGACGAACGTGCCCTTTCCGCCGCCAGGCCAGGGCAGCGCGCCGGCCGAGCCTGGAAAAGCCCGCCTGCTGGTGCCCACCGGTCGCGCGGTGCCGGCGGCCTTCGATCTGCAAAGCGGCGCCTTCGACTATTTCCACCTTCAGCAAAACGGCAAACGCGGCGGCTTCGCGACGATGGCCCTGGGGCCGATGTTCTTTAACAGCGGCATCGCCTTCAACGCGGCCAGCGGCCAGGCGGGCGAAAATTTGGGCGAGGGACCGGTGGCAGCCTTTCCTGAAGGTTTGGTGCGCGCGGCCAAGGGCAAAGTGGAGGCGCTGCGCTGGGTGCTGAGCGCAAAGCCGGACCGTCGCGGTAATCTCGAGCAAGCCTGGGAGCTTTCGCCTCTGTGGAGCAGGAAGCTGGAGGACGGCGCCACGGCGATGATCATCGCCGGGCAAACTGTGGTGGTGGGCGGCGCGGGCGCGGTGACGTTGTTCGATCTGAAGGATGGCCGGACACTGCAACGCCTGGAAATCGCGGGTGAGACGCATGATCTGGCGGCGTCGGACGGACGGTTGTTTGTCAGCACGGAGAAGGGCCGCTGGCATGGCTTCGCCCAAGACGCGGGCAGTCCGAAGCATTATGTAATCAGCGCTGCAAAGGCGGACTTCCCTGAAGACGAGCGCTTCGTGGCGGCAGCGCAGGAAATTCTTGCCGAGCCGGAACGCCGCCAGGGGTACTGCCTGGATTTTGGCTGCGGCGATGGTCAGCTTTCCTTGGCTCTGGCCCGGCGGAGCGAGCTGCGCATTTACGCGGTGGATGATGATGCCGGGCGCGTGGACGCGGCGCGGCGCAAACTGATCGAGGCGGGTTTGTATGGCTGGCGGGTCACGGTGCATCATGTCGCGGATCTGGCCGCGCTGCCTTATCCCCGCTACTTTGCCAACCTGGTGGTTTCAGGCCGGTCATTGACCGCAGGGGACGCGGGGGCTTTGCCCGCAAGCTGGCAGGAGTGCCTGCGCCCCTACGGTGGTCTCGCCTTTTTCGGAGCGGCGGGCGCGATGAAAAAAACCGAGCGCGGACCGCTGGTGGGCGCGGGCGAGTGGACGCATCAATACATGAGCGCGGCCAACCAGCTCTGCTCCACTGACGAGCATGTGCAGGGGCCGCTCGGCATGCTCTGGTATCGGGACGTTGATCTTGATCTGCCGCAACGCCACGGGCGCGGTCCAGCCCCTCTGTTTTACGACGGGCTGCTCTATCACCTGGGCACCGATGAACTCGTCTGCGTGGACGCCTACAACGGCACCGAGCGCTGGCGCTTTTCCCTGCCCGGCATTTTGAGCGCCTTTGATGGCGATGAGCTGATGGGCGTGTCCGGCACCGGAAGCCAGTACTGCGTGGGCGAGAGCGGTCTTTACATCCGCAAAGAAGGCCACTGCCTGCGCCTCGACCGCCGCACCGGCGCGCAGTTGGCGCGCTTTGAGGCGCCGCCGCAAAAAGATGGCAAGCCCGGTGTGTGGGGGCATCTCTCGCTCTTCGATGACGTGCTGCTCGGCTCGCTCGCCAATCGCGAGCATCAAGTCACTTATCGTTTCCGCGCGACCAGCGGCGACCTCGCTCAGCAACTGACCGAGTCCTCCACCCTCTTCGCGCTTGATCCGCTCACCGGCGATCTGCGCTGGCGCTACAATGCCGAACACTCGATCCGTCACAACGCCATTGCCGCCGGTGACGGCCAGGTGTTCCTGATTGACCGGCCGCTGGCGCTTTTTGATCGCACCCGCGAAGCACCGCGTGAGGACCTTCCAGGAGGCGCGCTGCTGGCGCTGGAGGCGCGCAACGGCGCGGAAAAATGGCGCGCCCAGCAGCCCGTGGAAGGCACCACACTGTCCTTCAGCCCGGAGTTCAAACGGGTGCTGGTCAGCTACCAGCCCACCCGCTTTGCCCTCGCCTCGGAGGCAGGCGCCAAGCTGGCGGTATTTTCCTCCGAGGTCGGCGGCCTGCTCTGGGAAAAGGAGGCCAAATACGCCAGCCGCCCGCTGATCAACGACTACACCATCTATGCCCAGGGCGGCGCCTGGGATCTGCTCAGCGGCGAGGAGCGGCCCTTCCATTTCAGCCGCTCCTATGGCTGCGGCATCCTGGCCGGGTCGCGTCATTTGATGGTGTTCCGTTCAGCCACCCTCGGGTACTTTGACCTCACCAAAAACGAGCGCACCGAAAACTTCGGCGGCGTGCGCCCCGGCTGCTGGCTGAACGCGCTGCCCGCCGGCGGTCTGGTGCTCGTGCCGGACGCCTCCGCGGGCTGCACCTGCAGTTACTTGAACCAAAGCTGGATGGCGCTCGAACCGCTGGCCCTGCGCCCGCCCGAGGTGGAGCCGGCGACGGGCAGCTATCGCGAGACCGTGCAGGTGACGCTGCGCCATGAGGGCGCGGAACCCGGCGCGGTCATTCGTTACACGCTGGATGGCAGCTCCCCCACCGAGAACGCGCCGGTCTATGAAGGGCCGATCGAGATCAAAACCAACGCGCGGGTCAGAAGCCGGGTCTTCACCGCGGACGGCCGCGTCAGCCGCGCGCTCGACGCGAGCTACCACATTGATGCGCACCAGCTGCCGCTCGCGGAGGCGCATTGGCGCGTGTGGGATGCGCCGGGCAATGCCAGCGGCGCGCCCAGCCGCTGGTTGGTGGAGAACGATCTGATCCGCCAGACCTCCAACATCTACCTCGGCGCGGCGGGCGACTTCAGCCCGACGACCGAGCGTTACGGTACGCTGCGCCTCTTTGAGGACGGCGCGGAGTTCAAGGACGGCGTGATCGAGTTCGAGTTCCGCAGCGGCGATGACGACGGCGTGGGCATCGCCTTTCGTCTGGCGGATGAGCGGCATCACTACCTGTGGGCCACCGACCTGCAACGCCGCTTCCGCATCCTCGCCCGCAAGGACGGGGATGAATTCACCGTGCTCGCCAAAAACGAGCGCTCTTATGTGAAGAACGTCTGGCAGCAGGTGCGCATCACCCTCGAAGGCCCCCGCATCTCCATCGCCGTGGACGGCGAGGATGACCTCAGCATCACCGATAGCCGCTTCGCCCAGGGCACCCTCGCCCTGCACAGTTGGGGATCCAATAAACTGGACTTCCGCAACCTTCGCTTCATCCCGGCCGCGCCGCCCTCTGGCCGGTAAAGGTTGGCATAGGAAGCAACGAGCTTACTTCTCCAAAAACACGCACAGCACCTCGGCGTCCGTTTTGTGCGCGTTATGCAGACGGTGCGGCGTCTCGGCGTCGAAGTAGAGCGAGTCCCCCGCCTCCAGCTCAAAGGTCTCGCCGCCGTACTCCAGCGCCACTTTGCCGCGCAGCACGATCAAAAACTCCTCGCCCTCGTGCGGGCGCGAGAGGCTGCGGCCGCCGCCGGCGGGCACCTCCAGCAGAAAAGGGTTCATGCGCCGGTTGGCACGGCCCTTGGTCAGCGCGTGATAAATGATGTCCGAGTTCTGCGGGTCGCGCTGGATCACCCGGCGGTCCTTCTTTTTGGTCAGCACGATCTGCGGTTTCGCATCGAGCCCCTCCAGCAAGGTGGACAGCGGGATGCGCAGCGCCTCCGCCACGCGCGCCAGCGCGGGTAGGGAGGGCGTGATGCGGAAGTTCTCCACCTTCGACAGCCAGCTCCGCGTCTGCCCGGCGGCGGCGGCCACCTCCTCCAGGCTGAGGCCGAGATCGAGGCGGCGTTGTTTGATGCGCTGGGAGAGTTCGACGAGGTTCATGACGGCTGCGAATATCCACACCTTCGGCCTGCCGATGATCTCATTCTTGTGGGAGCGAACCACTGGGAGCGGCGGGCGGCGCGCTGCCTTCGGATGCGGGTGCGCCGGAGGCGGCGGGGGCAGCGGCGGGGGCGCTCTCCGCTGAGACGGACGTCTCCGAGGACTCGGGCGCGGCCAGTGGATCCGTCACCGGCGGCTCAGGCTCTGGCGGTTGCGGGAACGGATCGGGCCACTCATGCAGCGTGTAACCCGCGCCGATGCCGCCCGCCTCGTTCAAATAACCGATGACTTTTTCCTGCCAGAGCTTCAAATCCGGCGGCCCCCAGGGTTTCTCCCCGGTGCCGGGAAAGATCAGGTACGTCACCTTCAAATCGCTCTCCGGCCGGCGGTAGGGCGTGGCTTTCTCATTGATCGTCTTGGCGATCAAGAGACTGGCCTCGCCCATCTTGAAGGAGGGACCGTAGTCGCCGCAGATGGCGGGGTAGATTTTATCCCCGTAGATCACCGCCGCGTAATCCCCCATGCGCGGCGTGTGCGGATTCTGATTTTCGTAGCCGCGAAACAGCAGCGAGATGACGATGAACGGATCCTTCTCCGCGATCAGGCTGCTGCGCGCCTTCATGTCGGCGATCTCCAGTTTGATGTGATTGATGGCCGACTTCAGCTCCGCGTTGCGCGCGGCGGACAGCCCCTTCACCGCGTAGTCGGCCTCCAGTTTTTTGAGCCGCGCCTCCCAGCGCGCCAGCAGCGGGTTCGGCGTCTTCGATTTCTTCGGCCAGGCGTAGCTGGTGAAGGGTTGGTAGTAGTCCGACATGTAAATGTACTCGTCCAGCTTCGGCATGCGGTCGCCGTCGGAGCCGTCCGCCACCACGTCCATCTCGGATTGAATGAGCATCACCCGCCGCTTCGTCTCCGGATGCGTCAACTCCAGGATCGTCTCGCAATCGAAGAAATTGTGCCGGTCCAGCACCTTGCTCAGACGCGTCAAATCCGTCTGCACACGGCGCGTCTTGTTGTCGTAGAGCTTGTGGTAAAAAGGCGAGACCTTGGCCGTCTCCAGCATCGTCGCGAGGCCCGGCAGCACCTTGGGCAGGTGGGTGTTGATGCGGGAAAGCTCCGCCAGACTCTGATTGGCGCGCGGCACCCGGATGCTGAGCTGGAACTCCGCCTTGTAGGCCTCCGGATCAAGCCGCTCCAGACTGGCAAAGCCGCCCTGCTCGGTGACCAGTTGTGTCTTCACCGTGATGCCATTCCAGAGCGAGGCCACATCCACCTCCTTGCGGTCGATGTACCCCCCCGGCAGCGGCGGCGGTGGTGCCGGCACCTCTTTGAGCACCTCTTTCTCCACCACCTTGACCACCTCTTTCTCCACCTCCTTGATGACCTCCCGCGTGATCACCTCCGGCGCCGCCGGCCCCCGCGCGCTGCGCACGATGTCCTGGATGCCGCGCTTGATCCGGCCTGCGAAAGGGGTGAATGGCAGCACCAGACCGGTGGCGATGATGACCAGCATGAGCAGCCGCACCGTCTTCCCAAAAAGGCCAGGTTGTCGTCGCGGCGGCCGCCAGGAGGAAGGCTCATCCCGGCCTGGGTCCGAGGGGGTATCGGAGGGAAAATCAGACATGACCCCGCATACTGCCACGCCTGCGCCGTTTGCAAAGCGCAAGTCGCCCGCAAGTCCTCGCCCCGCCCCCCGTGGGAGCGCGAGCACCCTCGACAAGTCACCGATTTCTCAATGCCGTCAAGACCTCCACCTTCCCTCCCGCGTGACGAAGCATGAGTTCCGCGTGCTCCAGCCGCTAGCCTGCCTGACCCCGCCACCGCGCCGGCGGTCCGCCACGTCGCCGGGCGCGTCCGGGGTAGGAGGATAGGCGTGCGGGTCTCGGCGACGCAGACAGGATACGAGAGATCGCTCCGCCGGTCACGCGCCCGTGTGGTTGGCCGCCCTGCCCGGCGCGCCGGACTCGCTCCCCTTTCCATCGGGGACCGGTTCCCGGATCGACTGCGCCCTTGTCTCGCCGCAAACCCAAGCGAGCAGGCTGGGCCGCCACTTTGCTGCTGGACGGGGCGGTGCGCGGCGTATTGTGAGGGTGATGACACGATTTGGTTTTGGTTTGGCACTGGCTCTGGCGGCGATGACGGCGGCGGCTCAAGAGCGGGATGAGGCGGTGTTTCTTTCCGGCGCGCGGCAGTTGACTTTCGAGGGCCGCCGCGCTGGCGAGGGCTATTTTAATCACGACGGCACCAAGATGGTGTTCCAAAGCGAGCGCGAGCCGGGCAACCCGTTTTATCAAATCTACCTGCTCGACCTGGAGACCGGCGACACCGAGCGCATCTCCCCCGGCCAGGGCAAAACCACTTGCGCCTGGATTCACCCGGACGGGGACCGCATCCTGTTCGCCTCCACCCACCTCGACCCGCAATCGGAGGCGTTGCAAAAGACGGAGTACGAGGAGCGCGCCAGCAGCCGCGTGCGCAAATACTCTTGGGACTACGATGAGCACTTCGATCTCTTCGAGTACCGCCTCGCTGACAAGTCGCTGCGCAATCTGACCCACACGCGCGGCTACGACGCGGAGGGCGCTTACTCGCCGGATGGCAAGAAGATCGTGTTCGCCTCCAATCGCCAGGCTTATGAAGGCGAGCTCAGCGCCGAAGACGCGGAGCGCTTGCAGACCGACAAGCAGTTCTTCATGGAGATTTACACCGCCGACGCCGACGGCGGCAACGTCCGGCGTCTCACCGACACGCCCGGTTACGATGGCGGCCCCTTTTTCAGCGCGGACGGCACCCACATCTGCTGGCGCCGCTTCACTCCGAAGGGCGACCAAGCCGAGGTCTGGGTGATGAAGGCGGACGGCAGCGAGCCGCGCCAGCTCACCCGCCTCGGCGCGATGAGCTGGGCGCCCTACTTCCATCCCAGCGGCGACTACTTGATCTTCACCACGAACCTGCAGGGCTTCGCCAACTTCGAGCTCTACCTCGTCGATGCGCGCGGCGTGCGCGAGCCGGTGCGGGTGACGCACACGGATGGTTTCGACGGGCTGCCGGTGTTCTCGCCCGATGGCAAAAAACTGGCCTGGACCACCGGCCGCGGCGCCGGGGGCGAGTCGCAGATCTGGCTGGCGGATTGGAACCACGACGCCGCGCGTGCCGCGCTCGGCCTCGATGACCGCGCGCCGGAAAAAGCCGCGCCGCCCGCCGCGATCCCCGACCTCACGCAGACCGTCGATGACATCCGCGCCGAGGACCTGCGCCTGCACGTCGAGTATCTGGCCAGTGACGCGCTGGAGGGCCGCCTCACCGGCACGCGGGGCGAGCAGCTCGCCACCGAGTACGTCGCCCAGGTCATGGACAAAGCCGGCCTGCAAGCTTTCGGCGACGACGGCTGGTTCGAGCCGTTCGAGTTCACCGCCGGCGTGGCATTGGGGCCGAAGAACGCGCTCACGCTGGCGGGTGTCGAAGATGGCACGGAGACGAAGCTGGAGACGGATTGGAAGCCGTTGTCGTTTTCAGAGGTCGGCGCGGTCGCAGCCGCCGAGATCGTGTTTGCCGGCTACGGCATCGAGACGCCTGACAGCGCCACCGGCGCCGACGGTCAAAAGCTGGAGCCATACAGCAGCTACGCCCACCTCGAGGTGAAGGACAAGTGGGTCATCATCTTCCGCTACCTGCCGGAGGGCCTCGGCAAGGAGCGCCGCAACGAACTGATCCGCTACTCCAGCCTGCGGCACAAAGCGCTCACCGCGCGGCAAAAGGGCGCGCGCGGGTTGATCGTGGTCAGCGGGCCGAACAGCAAGGTCACCGACCAACTCGTGCCGCTGGCCTTTGACGCCTCCCTGGCCAGCTCCGGCCTCGCCGCCATCAGCGTCACCGACGCGCTCGCCGACCGCCTGCTCAAACCGACAGGCAAGACCCTCAAAGCCCTGCAAGACCAGCTCGACACCGGCGAGCTGATGGGCGGTCTGTTGTGCGCGGGCATCACCCTGGGCGCGACCATCGACATCCAGCAGGAAAAAAAAACCGGCCGCAACGTGCTCGGCGTGCTGCCCGCGCGTGACCAGCCGGATTTCCACATCCCCCCGCTCATCCTCGGCGCGCACGTCGATCACCTCGGCCCCAAAGGCGGCAGCAACTCGCGCGCGAAGGGCGACGAAATCAACATGATCCACCACGGCGCCGATGACAACGCCTCCGGCACCGCCGGCCTGCTGGAGATCGCGCAGTGGCTGGCCGCGCAGAAGCGCGAGGGCAAAGTCAAACTCGCGCGCGATGTCATCTTTGCCGCCTGGTCCGGTGAGGAACTCGGCCTGCTCGGCTCCAACCACTTTGTCTCCAGCCTGGCGAAGATGATCAAGGGCGATCCCTCCGCCAAACTCGAAGGCATGATGGCCGCCTGCTTGAACATGGACATGATCGGCCGCTTCAGCAAAACGCTCGTGCTGCAAGGCGTCGGCTCCAGCCCCTTCTGGCCGGGCGAGATCGAGAAGCGCAACGTCCCCATCGGCCTGCCCCTCACCCTGCAAAAGGACGCCCACCTGCCCACCGACTCCACCACCTTCTATCTGCGCGGCATCCCCACCCTGAACGCCTTCACCGGCGCGCACGAGGACTACCACCTGCCCTCCGACACCGCCGACAAACTCGACTACGCCAAGGCGGCGGACATCGCCAAACTCATGGGCTTAATCGCGCGCTCGGTGGCCACCAACCACGAGCTGCCGCCCTACGAGGCCATGGAGGCCCCGCGCAACGAGGGCAGCCGCGGTGGCCTGCGCGCCTACCTCGGCACCATCCCCGACTACGCCCAGGGCGACATCGTGGGCGTCAAGCTCTCCGGCGTCTCCCCAGTCGGGCCCGCCGCCAAAGCCGGCGTCAAAGGCGGCGACATCATCATCAAACTGGCCGGCCAGGAGGTGAAGAACATCTATGACTACACCTACCTCATGGGCGACCTCAAAATTGGCGAGGAAACCGAGATCATCGTCCAGCGCGAGGGCAAAGAGGTGCCGATGAAGATCACGCCGCAGTCACGGGATTGAGCCGCCAGCGGACTACAGCGGCGCCAGCAACTGCTGCAAGTCCTCGGGACTGAGTCGTGCGCGATCGCCGCCGCCGAGCAGACTGGCCAGCAGGGCGGCTTTGCTGCGCTGTAGCTCAAGAATTTTGTCCTCAATGGTGCCGGCGCAAATGAGCTTGTGGATGAAGACGGGTTTGGTCTGGCCGATGCGGTGGGCGCGGTCCGAGGCCTGGGCTTCGGCGGCGGGATTCCACCAAGGGTCGTAATGGATGACGGTGTCAGCGGCAGTGAGATTCAAACCCGCGCCGCCGGCTTTGAGGCTGATGAGAAAGAGCGGCACCTCGCCCTCCTGAAAACGCCGCACGGGCGTCTCGCGATCCTTGGTGCTGCCGGTGAGTTTGACAAACGTCAGGCCGGCGCGCCTGAACTCGGCTTCGATGATCGCCAGCATCTCGGTGAACTGGGAGAAAATGAGGACGCGGCGACCTTCCTCCAGCAGTTCGGGCAGGAGGTCGTCGAGTAGGTAGCTGAGTTTGGCGGAGTCAATGCCGGCGGCGCGCGCGGCCTCGGCCTTGAGCAGGCGCGGGTGGCAGCAGACCTGGCGCAGCTTCAGCAGGGCGTCGAGCACGACGATGTGGGAGCGGTCCATGCCGCGGGCGGCGATGGCTTCACGCACGCGCTCGTCCATGAGAGCGCGGATGGTCTCGTAAAGATCGGCCTGCGCGCCCTCAATCTCGATGTGATGCAGCAGCTCGGTCTTCGGCGGCAACTCGCGGGCGACGGCGTCCTTGGTGCGGCGCAGCAGCAGCGGCTGCAACCGGCGGCTGAGAAGTTCCTGGCGCTCGCGGTCCTGCTTTTTCTCGATGGGATTGCGAAAGGCGCGGCGGAAACTGTCGGCCTCACCGAGGAAGCCGGGCATGAGGAAATGGAAGAGGCTCCACAGCTCGCCAAGATGGTTCTCCATTGGCGTGCCGGTGAGGCAGAGGCGGTGGCGGGCGGCGAGCGCGGCGGCGGCCTGCGCGGCCTGGCTGCGCGGGTTCTTGATGTTTTGCGCCTCGTCGAGCACGACGAGATGCCAGGGCGTTTTTTGCAGCGACTCCAGGTCCCTCACCAGCAGCGGGTAGGAGGTGATGACGACGTTCTGGGCGGGGAGCTTTTTGAACAACCGGCGCCGCTCCGTGCCGTGCAGAAGGAGCACGCGCAAATCAGGCGCGAAACGCTCGATCTCGCGTTGCCAGTTCCGCAGCACGGAGGTGGGGGCGATGACGAGACTGGGGCGGTCAGCGCGGCCCTGCTCGTGCTCGACGAGCAGGTGGGCGATGGTTTGCAGGGTCTTGCCGAGACCCATGTCGTCGGCGAGCACGCCATGCAGGTCGAACTCGCGCAGGAATTGCAGCCAGGCGAGACCGGCGCGCTGGTAGTCCCGCATCTCCGCGCGCAGACCGGCGGGCGGCGGCACGGGGTGGATTTCCTCGAAGGCGGCGAGGCGCTCACGCAACCGCGCCAATTCCGGCGCGTTCACGCGCAGCTCCTCCAGCCCGCTCAATTGCGCGGCGCGCAGGCGGTCGAGCCGCAAGCCGCCCTGCCCCGCCCCGGCGCTGGCGCGTCCGCCCGGCGCCAAGGACATCAGTTCAGTGAGCAGGCGCATCAAGGGCAGCAGGCGAGCGGCGGCGATGTTCACCACGGGGTCGCCCTCCTCGCCTTCCAACACGAGCAGGAAGTCGCGCTGTTCCTCGGCGGCTTCGACGAGCACCTCGGGCGTGAGTCCCTCGTCCAGCGCGCGGCTGAGCACGGGCACCAGGGAGATGCGACGGTCGGCGATGGCGAAGCCGAGGTTCAAACGGAACCAGTGACCGGTGCCGCCGCCCTCCTCGGCATCAAGGTCGCTGAACCAGGTGTCTTCGTCAGGCGTGAGGATTTCAAAACCGAAGTCGGGCGCGATCTCCACCTGCCAGCCGTCCTCCACTAAAGCGGCCACGGTGGTGTCGCGAAAGCGCGCCCAGAACAGCGCCTGCTGATCGAGCGGCACGGTGAGCGCACCGGTGGTGGAACCCTCCGGTTGAAAGTCCGGCAGCACCACGCCCAGCGAGTCCAGCCCGGACATGCGCAGCTCGGTGAGCAGGGAGCGCTCGCGATAAAGCTCCCGCCGCAGCAGAACGCGGCGGCCCTCCTCGTCATTGAACTCATGATGAGTGGTGAGACGGGAGGCGGCGAGATAAAATCGCGCGGTGCAGCCTTCGTACACCAGCCTCGGGATGGCGACCCCGACGGCAGTCTGGCGCCGCCTGGTTTTTCCGCGCTTGGTGGCGGTGGCCAGGTCGCCTTTAACGCGGCGCAGCTCGAGCACGGGCTGCATCCGGGCGGATTCGATGATGCGCGGGGGATCGGGGGCGGTCGTTGGCGGTGACTTCGCTGCCGTGAAACCGCCCGTCTTCTCCGATAGTTGAGCCTGCTCGCTCCGCGCTGGCGCCGCCTGCGTCACTTTGACGAGAACGCGCGCGGCATCGGGTTCCATGAGGCGGGCCAGCAAGGCGGCGGTGTGCCAGCAATGCGGCCGCCCGCAACTGCCGCATTCCGTGGTGAGACTGAGGCTGCCGGTGGCAGTGAGGCGCAAATGCACGGCGGTGACGCGGTTCTCATAAGTGCCGGGCAGATTGGACGCGGCCTGGACTTCGAGTTCGCCAGGACTGCTCCAGCCCGCCCGCTCCACGGACACGGAACTGATGTGCGCGAGACCGCGCTGCAAGTCGCTCTGTCGGTAGAGCCAATACCACGCGCGGGCACGGAGCTGCGCCAGGATGCGCTCGCGATGAAGCTTGGTGTCCTCGTCACTCATGCACGGACCGGGCCGCCTTCAACTCCTCCCACACCGCGTCCATCTCCTCCAGCGTGGCCGCCTCCAGGCTGCCGTCTTTTTCCCGCAGACGCGCCTCCATCGCGTGGAACCGGCGAGTGAACTTCTCGTTGGCGGCGGCCAGCGCCGCCTCCGCCTGCACGCCGGCTTTGCGCGCCAGATTGACCACGCTGAAAAGCAAGTCGCCGATCTCCTCCTCAATCGCGCGCGCGTCACCCTCAGCCAGCGCCGCCTCGGTCTCGGCCAGTTCCTCCCGCACTTTCGCCGTCACCGGTTCCATCTCCTTCCAATCAAAACCCACCCGCGCCGCTTTCTTTTGCAGCTTCTGCGCGCGCATGAGCGCCGGCAGTCCGCCGCCCACACCATGCAAAAAGCCGGTGTCCTCCTGCCCCTTTTCCGCGCGTTTGATCACGTCCCACTGCGCCAGCACCGCGTCGGAGGTGGCGGCGTCTGATTCCGCGAACACATGCGGGTGGCGGCGGATCAGTTTCTCGGTGAGCGCGCGCGCCATTTGATCGAGGTCAAAGGCGCCCGTCTCCGCCGCGATCTCGGCGTGCAGCACGGGCTGCAAAAGCAGGTCGCCCAACTCCTCGCAAATGAGCAGCGGATCGCCCGAACGGATGGCGTCCGCCGCCTCATACGCCTCCTCCAGCAGGTGCGGGATGAGGCTCTCGTGAGTCTGCTCGCGATCCCAGGGACAACCGCCCGGCGCGCGCAGGCGGTGAACGATTTGACGAAGGGTGGTTAGCGCGTCCGGCTCGTGTTGACTCATCGCTCCCACCATGCCGCAGGCGGACGCGGGCGCGACAGAAAACTGGAAAAAGGGCGGTGTTTCCAGCGCGGACAAACAGGCGTTGCGGGCCGCCTTTTCAGGCGTATCCAGTATCGTCATCATGGATTGCAAGCAGGCGGAAATCGTTCAGAGTTTGATGTCGTCCTATTCCGACATGGGAGGGATCAATCATGTGGATTGCGGCAATCTGCCGTCGAAGCCCACCATCGCGACGCTTTGCGAGGACCTGCTGCACCTGCTCTTTCCCGGCTTTTTCTCGGAGGTGGCGGTGTCCTCCTCCGATCTGGAGCTGATGACGCACGAACTGGTGGCCAGCATCCGCGAGCGCCTCAACGTGGAGGTGCGCCGCAGCCTGCGCCTGGAACCCCGCATCGAGGACCCGGACCAGGAGGCGGTGCGCCGCGTCTGCAACTTCATGATGGCACTGCCCAAGGTGCGCGCCCTGCTGCAAACCGATGTCCAGGCCGCCTACGATGGCGACCCGGCGGCGCGCAACTTTGAGGAGATCATCCTCGCTTATCCGGGGCTGGAGGCCATCGCCATCCAGCGCGCGGCGCATGTGCTTTACCTTGACGGCGTGCCGTTGCTGCCGCGCATGATGACGGAGTGGGCGCACAGCCGCACCGGCATCGACCTCCATCCGGGCGCGCGCATCGGCAGCCATTTTTTCATCGACCACGGCACCGGCGTGGTGGTCGGGGAAACCTGCGAGATCGGCAACCACGTCAAACTCTATCACGGCGTCACCCTCGGCGCGCGCAGCTTTGAGAAGGACGAGGACGGCAATCCCATCAAGGGCATCAAACGCCACCCGAACGTCGAGGACCACGTCACCATCTATCCGAACGCCACCGTGCTCGGCGGCGGCACCGTCATCGGCGCGCGCTGCACCATCGGCGCCAACGTCTTCCTCATGGAAAGCGTGCCGCCCGACCGCGTTTATGCCCTCGGCGATCAGGAGCATCGCATCCGCGAGAAAAACGGGCCGCGCCCGAAACGGATGACCGCGAACCCATGAGCGAGCCTTCAGGCCAGCCCGAATCAGCAGCCTGGGAGCAGCTCGACTTCGCCTTCGACGCCAGTCTCTCGCCGCCGCCCGCCCCGCACGACAGCGCGCGCGGTCCGGCGCCGGCACCCACCGAGGGCGCGTTGGGCGGCAACGAACTGCCGAAGCCCGTGCCGGAGACCGCCTCCGCCCTGACCCGGCGCTGCCAGCAGTGGCTGCATGAGCTGGGCCTGCCCGGCGCGGCCAAGCTGGTCAGCGTGCAATGGAACCCGCGCCTGCGCAGCACCGCCGGCTATGCCTCCTACCCGGCCTGGCGCATCGAGTTGAATCCCCGGCTGCGTGAGTATCCCGGCCAGGTGGACCGCACCCTTCGGCACGAACTGGCGCACCTCGTCGCCTACCACGGCGCCGGCCGCAAACGCATCGAGCCGCACGGCGCGGAATGGCGCGCCGCCTGCGCCGCGCTCGGCATCCCGGACGAAAAAGCCTGCCACTCCCTGCCGCTGCCGCGCGCGCGCCAGCAGCGCAAGCTGCTCTATCGCTGCGCCGCCTGCGGCTTCATCCTGCACCGCGTGCGCCGCTTTCGCCGCCCCACCGCCTGCCGAAGTTGTTGCGACACCCACAACGGCGGCGCCTACGACGCGCAGTTCCGTTTTCAGTTGGTGGAAAAAGAATAGCGCCGCGCCGCCTTCTGGTGCAACGACACGCACCCCATCGCCGTCATGCCCGCCGAGAACACCGCGCCCAATTCCGCCGCCGAACTCGCGGATCCCGGCGGCGCGATCCATGACGCGCGCGTGGCCTTGCAGCGCTACTTCGGGTTCCGCGAATTCCTCGACGGCCAGGACCTCGTCATCTCCGGCATCCTCGCGGGGCGCGACACCTTGGTCATCATGCCCACCGGCGGCGGCAAGAGCCTCTGCTATCAACTGCCGGCCATGGTCATGGCCGGCGTCACCGTGGTGGTCAGCCCCTTGATCGCGTTGATGAAAGATCAGGTGGACGCGCTCACCCGGCGCGGCATTCCGGCGGCGCTCATCAACAGCTCCCTCACCGGCACCGAGCAAATGGAGCGCCTCGACGGTCTGCGCCGTGGCGACTTCAAGCTCGTCTATGTCGCTCCCGAACGCTTCCGCAGCCGCTCCTTCCTGCGCGCGCTGCGCGAGGTCGAGATCGCGCTCTTCGCCGTGGACGAGGCGCACTGTCTCTCCCAGTGGGGGCATGATTTCCGGCCCGACTACATCCGCCTGGGCGAGGCCCTGCGCGAGCTTGGCCGCCCGCAGGTCGTCGCCCTCACCGCCACAGCCACCCCCGAGGTGCGCGCCGACATTTTGAGCGTGCTCGATCTGCGCGACCCGCTGCTGGCGATGCGCGGTTTCGAGCGCCCCAACCTCAGCCTCAACATCTCCCACACCAAAAATCACGGCGAAAAATACGAGCGCCTGCTCCGCCTGCTCGACCAGTGGAAAACCGGCATCGTCTATTGCGCCACCCGCAAACGCGTGGACGAGGTGGCGGACCAGCTCGCCGAGTGGAAAATCAAATCCATCCGCTACCACGGCGGCCTCGACGACAAAGAGCGCGAGCACCTGCAAAACCGCTTCATCGAGCGCAAGTGCGACGTGGCCGTGGCCACCAACGCCTTCGGCATGGGCATCGACCGCGCGGACGTGCGTTTCGTGGCCCACTTCGACGTGCCCGGCAGCATCGAGGCCTATTATCAGGAGGCGGGCCGCGCCGGGCGCGACGGCGAGCCAGCCTGCTGCGAGCTTTTTTTCAACTACGCCGACATCGGCACCCAGGAGTTTTTCATCGAAGGCAACAACCCGCCCTTCGAAACCATCCAGGCCGTCTATCAAGCCCTGCTGAGCTGGTCGGATGAAAATCACGAGGTCGCGTGCAGCATCGACGACCTCACCGACCGCGCCGGCGTCAAGAACGGCATGGCCACCAGCACCGCCATCAGCCACCTCGTGCGCGCCGGTTACATCGAGCGCTTCGACATCCCCGGCAAACGCATCCGCGGCACCCGCCTGCTGCGCCCGGACGTGCTCGCGCGCAACCTGGAGATCGACCGCGCCGCCCTCGCCGAAAAAGCGCGGCGCGACGCCGCCAAGCTCAAGGCCATGACCGAGCTGTGCTACGCCCAGGCCTGCCGTCAGGAGTTCATCCTCGAGTACTTCGGCGAGGACGACGCCACGCCCTGCGGCAACTGCGACATGTGTCGCCAGTCCGGCGCGCAACCCGCCCGCGAAGGCACCGAGGCCGAGATCACCCTGCTGCGCCAAGCCCTCAGCGGCGTCGCCCGCATGAGCGCCCGCCAGGGCGGCAGCCTGCGCGGCCGCTTCGGCAAAGGCCGCATCATCCAGATGCTCGTCGGCAGCAAGTCCAAGGAGATCGTCGAGGCCGGCCTCGACCGCCTCAGCACCTACGGCCTGCTCCGCCACGTCGGCACCCAGGCCCTGCATCCGCTTTTCCGGGAGATGGAGCGCCACGGCTTGATCGAGGCCAGCAGCGGTGAGTACCCGGTGGTGTCGCTCACCGCCAAAGGCATCCACCACATGAAAACCGGCGACAACCTGCGCCTGCGCTGGCCCGCCCTCACGCCTGCCTCCACCAACGCCAGCAACACCGGCAAAACCAGCCACTCCCCCGCCGAAGTCATCGCCCGCGAGCTCGGTTTCGACGAGGCCTTGTTCGAAAAATTGAAACGTCACCGCGCCGTGCTCGCCCAGGCCGAGGGCGTGCCCGCCTACCGCATCTTCGACAACAAAACCCTCGAGTTCCTGACCCGCCTCAAACCGCGCAGCATCGAGGCCGGCCTCCACATCCGCGGCGTTGGCGAAGTCAAAGCCCGCGACTACCTGCCGGACTTCATCCGTCTCATCGAACAGCACGCAGGGTAAATCCGCGTCGGACGGCCGCCGAACCTGCCTTGTCTGCCCAAACGAACGCCTATTTGCCCGCCAGCCTGTGCCTGCGGCTTGCCGTGCCTGGCAACAGGGTTCTACCCCGCGGCGCGCTTTGTTCCCAATGTGCCGCGTGCGGGCACGGCGGCAGCGTGCTTCGCTCCACGGCGCGCATCTTCCGCCCACAGCGTCCGTGCGACCATGCCAGCCCGCCGCGCTGCTCCCTCAGCGGGCGGGTTTTGAGCAGCGAATCGCGGTTGATTCAGTCCCCTGGCGCGTTCATATCCCCGCACAGGCGGGCCAGCGTCCGCGCTCCTTTTTTCCATGACCGCCCCCGATGCCACCGCCAGCCCGAGCCGATTGACCGGCGCGGACTTGCTGGTGCTGACCAAATTCCGGCTCAGCACCCTGGTGATCGTGACGACTTTTGTCGGTTTTTGGCTGCGCCGTGCTCCCGACTGGAGCCTGGGCCTGCTGCTCCACACCCTTGCTGGCGCGACTTTGGCGGCCTTCGGCGCGGCGGTGTTCAACCAACTGATGGAGATCGAGCCGGACTCGCGCATGACCCGCACCGCCGACCGGCCGCTGCCGGCTGGCCGGATCAGTCCGTCGGCGGCCTTTGGCATTGGCTGGCTGTTGAGCGCGCTGGCGCTGATTCACCTGGTGAAAATGGTGAATCTGGAGGCGGCGGCCATCACCGCTCTGACACTGGCGGTTTATCTTTTCATCTACACGCCGCTGAAACAGCAATCGGCCGCGAACACCCTGGTGGGCGCCGTCTCCGGCGCGCTGCCACCCTTGATCGGCTGGGCCGGCGCGGCGGGTCCGCCGCTGGCGGGTGATCCGTATTTCCGGTGGTCGCTGCTGGTGGAGCCTGGGGCGCTGTTTTTGTTTGCCCTGCTCTTCCTCTGGCAGTTGCCGCATTTCCTGGCCATCAACTGGATGTACCGGGACGAGTACCGGCGCGGCGGTTTCGTGATGCTTGCCAATGAGGACGAACAAGGCCGCGCCACCTCGACGCATGCGCTGGCCTATGCGCTGGCCATGCTGCTGCTGATGTTTTATCCGGCGGGCGCGGGACTGGTGCGGCCCTGGTGGTTCCTGCCGCCGGCCTTGCTGCTGGCCGGCTGGTTGTGCCTGCTGGCTTGGCGGTTCTTCAAAACCCCCGAACGTCCGGCCGCGCGTCGCTTGTTCTTCTGCACGCTCGCTTATCTGCCGCTGGTGCTGCTGCTGACGGCCCTGGCTTGGAAACGCTAAAACTGCAGCCAGCGCCCCCCTCCCCCCTATCCCTGCCCTGATCTCGATGACAACCGATTTTCGCGCACGACTGCGGCAGGGCCTGGCCATTCCCGCGCATCCACTGGCGCTCAACTCATCACGACGGCTCGACGAACGGCGCCAAAACGCGCTGACCCGCTATTACATCGCCGCTGGCGCGGGCGGCCTGGCGGTGGGCGTGCATACCACGCAGTTTGCCATTCGCGAGGCGGGCCTGCTGGAGCCGGTGCTGGCCCTGGCGGCTGGGGAAATGACACGTGCAGAGCGGGCGCTGGTCAAGATCGGCGGCATTTGCGGCGGCACCCGGCAGGCGCTGGCAGAGGCCGCCTTGCTGGCGGACCTGGGCTACGACGCCGGCCTGCTCAGCCTCGCCGCCCTGCGCGACGCCGACGAGGACGCCTTGATCGCGCACTGCCGGGAAGTGGCGGCGGTGCTGCCGGTGATCGGCTTTTATTTGCAACCCGATGTTGGCGGCCGCGTGCTGCCGCACTCGTTCTGGCGGCGCTTTGCCGAAATCGAGGGCGTGGTGGCGGTCAAAATCGCGCCGTTCAACCGCTATCGCACCCTCGACGTGGTACGCGCGGTGGCCGCCTCCGGCCGGGAGGACATCGCGCTTTACACGGGCAACGACGACCACATCGTCGGCGACTTGGTGACGTCTTTTGAAGTGGCGGACGTTAGCCGGCGCATCGTCGGCGGCTTGCTCGGGCATTGGTCGGTGTGGACGCGGCGCGCGGTGGAGCTGCTGGAGCGCTGCCAGCGCGAAGGCGCGACGCCTGACCTGCTGCGGCTGGGAGCGCAGGTGACCGACTGCAACGCCGCTTTTTTTGACGCCGCCAACGGCTTCCAGGGCTGCATCGCCGGCTTGCACGAGGTGCTGCGCCGGCAGGGCTTGCTGGAGGGTCTGTGGTGTCTCGATGAGAAGGAGGGGCTGAGTCCCGGGCAGCGGCAGGAGATCGACCGCGTTTACACGGCCTACCCGCATCTGCACGACGACGACTTCGTGGCGTCGCACCGCGACGAGTGGCTGCGCTGACAAACCGCGGCCGCGGCTGGCCTGGCTTCAGAACGCGCGCGGCAGCCGGACTTCCCCAGCAATCAAGCAGCGATCATCATTGCCTGTAAAATCAGGTTGTGCACCTCGAAGTTGCGCAGGAAGGCTGGAAAACGCTCGCTGCCGGGGCCGAGCGCGCAGAGTTCGACGAGTTCGCCAGTGTGGCTGCCGCTGGTCCAGCCGACACCGGTATGATTTTGCAAAGCCTTGGCGAGGTCCGCCTTTAAGCCCTGCGCCTGTTTTAGCTCAGACTCTGTGAGTTCGAGGCCGCTGAACTGTTTGAGTGCGGTGCCGAGTTTGGCGCCGCTGAGGGCGTCGATGCCGTTCTGCTTCATCCATTCATAGGAGCGGGTGAAGCCGCGCAGGCGGTCGAAAAAGGCGTTGCTGGCATTGTAAATGCCGGGCGCAAAACCCTGTTCCGCCTTCACACTGACGCCATTCATCTGGATGCCGCCGCAGCCGTGGTCAGTGGTGATGAGCAGCAGGGTGTCGGGATTTTGATCGACGAATTCGAGCGCGACGCCGATGGCCTCGTCAAACGCGAGCTGATCGTGGATGGAGGCGGCGGCGTCATTGGCGTGCCCGGCGTGGTCGATGCGCGCGCCCTCAATCATCAGAAAAAAACCCTCGGGTGACTTGGCAAGCCTGCCCAGCGCGGCGCGGCTCATTTCCGCCAGGGTCGGCACTTTTTCGGCGAGGGTCTCGACATGATTGCGGTCGATGCTGAACGGCAGATGGCCGTCATAAAAAATGCCGAGCACAGGCTGGCTGGCGTCATGCGCGGCGCGCATGAAGGGGCGGCGTTGATGGAAGACCTCGTAACCGGCGGCGCGATAGCGGCCCAGCAGAGCATCGCTGAAGAATTTCTGGCCACCACCAAGCAGCACGTCCACCCTTCGCTCCAGGTACTGCTCCGCGATCACGTCCTCCTCGGCGCGGCTGTCCACGTTGGCGGCGAACCCGGCGGGCGTGGCATGGGTGATGGTGGCAGTGGTGACGAGCCCGGTTTTGCGCCCTGACTTTTGCAGCTTGTGATGAAGCGGCGTGACCTCCTTGCCATCCGCCAGCACGTTGAGCGCGCCGTTGTTGACGCGCTGTCCCCCGCCCCAGGCGCTGGCGGCGGCGGCGGAGTCGGTGACACAACTGTTCGCGGAGAAAGTTTCCGCCAGACAGCGCACCACCGGTCGCTCCCGATAAAGCTTGCTCCAGTGCGTTTCTTTTGCAGCGACAAGATTCTGATACTGGCGCGCCAGACTGAGCGCGCCGTGGTTCATGCCATCGCTGACCATGAGGATGACATTTTTGGCGGCACCCTGGTTGGCGGCGGCAGCGCGAGTGCCAGCGGCGGTGAGGGAATTTTCGGCGCCGAAAACAGCGCCCGTCAGCAGCGAGGCGCGCAGGAAATCCCGGCGCGAGGTCTGGGGAACATGGGGCATGGCTACTACTTTGAGGGAGGGTTTGCGGGAGCTCTGACTGAATCCTCATTCTAGCACTGTTTTGCGCGATTGCCCGCGTCATTTTTGAAATGCGCGCATGGCCTATTCCCGTGTGGTCAAATCCCGGCGGTTCGGCTAGCATCCTGCCACTCACCATGAAAAAGCTCCTCGCTTTCTTCGCGCTGGCGTGCGCGTTATCGCCGCTTCACCCGGTCCTGGCGCAGACCCAACGCTCCCTTCCAGGCGCCCTGAAAGACTGGCAGACCTGGGTCACCTGGGATGAAACCCAATACGACGGTCTTCCCACCCGCTTCGACGATCACCGGCAACTCATGCCGCTCTGGCCCGCTCCGCTTTCCGTCACTGCCGGCAATCAGAGCGGCGGCTTCAGCGTCAGCATCGAAGCCGCCGCTGATGCCTGGCTCACTTTGCCCGGCGATGCCGACCACTGGCCACAGCAGGTCACGCTCAATGGCGAACCTGCTCCTGTCCTCAGCCGCGACGGCCGCCCCTGCCTGCATCTCAAACGCGCCTCCGCCCCCTATGAGATTATCGGCCAGTTCCGCTGGGCGCAGATGCCGCAGAGCCTGCTCATTCCCGCCCACTACGGCTTGCTGCGCCTCCAACTCAATGGTCAACCCGTCGAGCAGCCGGTGCTGGACCAAGCTGGCCGCCTGTGGCTGCAACGCACCAGCACCGAACCCGCGGACAAGGATTTTCTCAGCCTCCAAGTCTATCGCCTGCTGCAGGACGGCTCGCCGCAATGGCTGCACACCCGCATCGAGCTCAGCGTCACCGGCAAGAGCCGCGAGGAAACACTTGGCCATGCTCTGCCGGAAGGCTGGCGGCTTTCCTCCATCGATGCCCCGATCCCCTGCGCCATCGAGGACAATGGCCGCCTCAAAGCCCAGGTGCGCGCCGGCAAATGGGTGCTTAAACTCGCCGCCTACCGCACCAGTCCGGCCACCACGGTCGCTTTTGCCGAGGGAACCGCGCCGCTTACCGCTCAGGAGTTGGTGGGCCTGCAAAACCAAACCGGTTTCCGGCTCATCGAAATCAGCGGCATTCCCGCCGTCGATGTCGCGCAAACCACCTTCCCGGACGACTGGCGTCAGCATCCTGTCTATCAATGGAACACGGCGCAGGCTTTTCAAATCGAGGAAAAACTGCGCGGCATGGGACTCATGAAACCACCCGGTCTCAGCATCCATCGCCGCTTCTGGCTCGACGAGGATGGCCGCCGTTTCACCTATCAGGATGATCTGCAAGGCAGCGGCCAGCAAACCTGGCGGCTTGATGCCGCCCCCGGACACCACCTTGGCGCGGTGAAAATCGGGGGCGAATCCCAGCTCATCACCCGCAACCCCGCCACCAGTTCAGAGGGAGTTGAAATCCGCGCCCGCGAGTTGCAAATGCAAGCGGTTGGACGCCTCGACCGCGCCCCGACGATTGCCGCCACCGGCTGGCAAAAAGACGCTGAATCCCTTGAAGCCACCCTCAACCTGCCGCCTGGCTGGCGGCTCTTCGCCGTGTTCGGTGCCGACTGGAGCAGCGGTGACTGGCTCACCGCCTGGTCGCTCTACGATGTCTTCATCATCCTCATCTTCACGCTCGCCGTCTGGCGACTGTGGGGTTGGGGCGCGGGGCTGGTGGCTTTGCTTGGCGCGCTGGCCACGTTCCATGAGCCGGGCGCGCCGCGTCTGTCCTGGATCCTTTTGCTGGCCGTGCTCGCCGCGCTGCAACGCGTCCCCCACCCCGCTGCGCGCGCCTGGCTCGGCAAACTCCGTCTTACCTCCCTCATCCTGCTCGCCGCCAGTGCCGCTCCTTTTATCATCAAACAAATTCAGCAGGCGCTCTACCCTCAACTCGAGCCCTATCAATTCACCTGGCAGCAGGCAGGCAAACACACGCCGCAAGCCGCTGCCGCTATCGCCAATGAGTACGTGGATCAGCTATCCGTATCGCGTTCCGAGGCCGCAGCCGCGCCCATGGGTCGCGATAGCGAGTCGAAAAAAGCCGCGCTGAGCAATCTAAAATACGACACCAAGGCCAAAATCCAGACGGGCCCCGCGGTGCCGCAATGGACTTGGCGCCAGACGCGATTTGGCTGGCGCGGACCTGTGTCCGCCGGGGAAAACGTGCGTCTCTGGCTCATTCCCGCCTCGCTTGGCCGCCTGCTCTGCCTCGCTCGTGTCGGCCTCGTGCTGGCTCTCGCCTGGCTCCTGCTAAGACGCCGCGCTTCCTCACCGGACGCCCCCGTAACCGCAACAACCTCACCGCCAAGCGGCACCGCTCCTGCCCTCGCCGCCGCGCTCATCGCCCTCTGCTTGTTGCCCGCCGTTCTGAGCGCCCAGTCGCCGCCCGACAACCTGCTCGAACAATTGCGCGAGCGCCTGCTCGCCGACCGGGCCGACCTGCCGCAGCGCGCCGAAATCCCCCATGCCCGCCTCACTCTCGATGGCCGGAAACTCACTTTGGATGTGGAGATTCACGCGCGTGAAACCGTCGCCGTTCCCCTGCCCGGCCGCCTGCCTTCCTGGTCCCCGCTCAGCGTCAGTGAGGGCCGGCGCGTCCTGCGTCACGAGGACTTTCTCTGGGTGCTCGTCACGCCGGGCACACACCAAATTCAAGTCACCGGACTGCTGCCCGCCGGTGCTGAGTGGCAGTGGAGCTTTCTTTTGAAACCGCGCCAAGTCATCGTGGAAGCTCCAGGCTGGACCGTCACTGGCATCAAGCCCGGTGGGGCGCCCGAGGACCAGGTTTTCCTGGTCGAGCAAAACCGCAGCGCAAGCTCCGAGGCCGCCTATGACCGGCGCGACTTCGACCCCGTCGTCATCGTTGAGCGCGAACTGGAACTCGGCCTTGTCTGGCAGGCGCGCACCCGCGTGCGCCGGCTTTCGCCTCCTGGGAAAGCCATCGCTCTCGCCATCCCGCTGCTGCCGGGCGAGCGACTGCTCAGCGGCGGTGTCAGCGCCGAGTCGGGCCGCGTCCAGGTCCGCCTCGGCAGCAATGCGACCGAAACGCACTGGGAAAGCGAGCTGGACCCCGCCACCGAAATTCAACTCAACGCCGAACCTGCCGATCATTGGGTTGAGCGCTGGTCCCTGATCGCCTCCCCCGTCTGGAACGTCCATACCACCGGGATCGACCCTGTTTACGAGGAGAACCAGGGCAGCCTGATGCCGGTTTGGAGGCCCTGGCCCGGCGAAAACGTCAGCATCGCTGTCTCCCGGCCTGAAGCGGTGCAGGGAGCCACCACCACCATCCATCGAGCCAGACAGCTCACCCAACTCGGCGAACGCCAGCGCGTCACCACCCTCGCTTTGACTCTGCAATCCAGCCTGAGCGAGGACTTCCGCCTGCGCTTGCCGGAAAACGCCGAGGTCACCCGCCTGCGCCACCTCAACCGTGATCTTCCCGTCCGCCTCGACAACGGTCAAATCGTCGTCCCCCTTCGTCCCGGAGATCAGGAGCTTGAGATCGCCTGGAAAACGCCCGGTCAACTTGCCGCCCGCGCCACCACCGACCCCGTCGCGCTTCCGGTTTCAGCTTCCAACATCACCAGCATCGTTGAGCTGCCCTCCTCGCGCTGGTTGCTGTGGGCTTATGGTCCCACGCGCGGACCCGCCGTGCGTTTTTGGGGACTGGCCCTGGCCGCCACCCTGCTCGGCTTTCTGCTCGCGCGCGTGCCCTTGTCCCCTCTGCGCGGCCCTCAATGGGCGTTGCTGTTGCTCGGTTTCATGCAACTGCCGCTCCTCGTCGGCGGCGGTGTCACCGCCTGGTTTTTCGCCCTCGCTTGGCGTGGAGCGCGCGGCAGCGAGCAGACAGGCCGCTGGCGCTTCAATCTGCGGCAACTGATCCTCCTCGGCGCGAGCGGGTGCGCCTTGATCGCCATGCTTGCCGTCGTCCAACAGGGCCTGCTCGGCCAGCCGGAAATGTTCGTCACCGGCAACGGCTCCAGCACCACCCATCTGCAATGGTTTCAAGACCGTGGCGGCGAAAACGGCCAGCTCCCGCAGCCATTGATCCTGTCCGTCTCGATTTGGGTCTATCGCGCCCTCATGCTGGCCTGGGCGCTCTGGCTCGCCCGCTCCGTGCTGCGCTGGATTCCCTGGGCCAGCCGCCAGCTCGGCAATGGCGGATTCTGGCGCGGCGCCCCGCCCCAAGCCAGCCCGCCACCGCTTCCAGGTTCTTGATAGTCAATCTTTCTTGCCTAAGTCGAGGCGTCAAAAAATTTTCAAGGCGTCACTTGCGCGTTGCAAAGCTCGACGCATTCTAGCCGCCGCCGCGAACCAACAAGCGGCATGCATGAAAACGAAACGGCGCACTGTCGTTACCCTCGAACAACTGAACCGCGCCAACGTGGCCGTCATGAAAGAATTGATGGACTACGGGTTCTGGACGCCGCGTCTTAACCAGGTGCAGGTCTGGCTGGTGCCGCGCGGCATTCCCCACGGCTGGCAGTGGTACGGTGGCGATCATTCCATCTGCATCGCCGCCTTCAGCAAAGCCCGTTTGCGCGAGGCGCTGGCGCGCAAAAAACGCACCCATCTGCGCGATGTGCTGCGCCACGAATGGGCGCACGCCATCGCCAGCGTGCATCGCGGTCTCTTTCGCGCGCGCGCTTTTCGCGAGGCCTTTGGCGGTCCGCACGGCTGGGACTTTTCCTGGGTCTATGATCCGGCCTTCCACGTCTCCCACTACGCCTCCACCGCCACCAGCGAGGACTTCGCGGAGACCTTCATGTTTTTCCTCAAGTACGGCGGCCGCCTGCCCCGCCGCTTTGACACGCCGGTCATCCGCCGCAAGTGGCGCTTCATCGCCCGTCTCGCCCGCCGCCTGCGTCTCTACCGCCGCACTTACTTCCGGCTCAACCGGTAGAACAGCACGCCGCCGATGCCGAGGAACAACGCGTTTGGCGCCCACATGAGCAGGTGGGGATAGGAGGACGGCTGATCGTTGAGAATGTCCCCCAGGAGAATGAAAAGCATGTAAACCAGGGCCGTGATGAGACTGAGAGCGAAGCCAGCCGAGGTCTCCCGCCGTTGCGCGGTGACGCCGAGCGGAATGCCCACCAGGGCAAAGGTCAGGCAGGCAAGGGGGAAGCTGTAGCGTTTGTTCAACTCGGTGCGGGAGGAACTCAGCGCTTTTTCGTCCATCGGCAGCGCGGTCGTCGTGTCCACGCCGCTTTCGAGTTCCGTCCAAAGCTCGGTAGTGGACTTCATGCCGGCGTTCACGCGCTCTTTGCTCTCCTTGAGACGGGAAAGATCGAACGTCAGGGAGAACTCGTCAAAGTAGATCGGCTCAAGGCCGGAGATGTTGCCCTGGACATCCAGCCGGGGCGTCTCCACCGCGCCGTTTTCCAGCCGCAGCACGAATGCAAGCTCACCGGGCGTGACCTCGAGTTTGGCCCGCTGCGCGCGGATGGTGCGTTTGACCTTGGTGGCGCCCTCCAGCTCGATGATGGTCAGGTTGGTCAGTTCCTCGCCATGGCGCTGGCCGGTGTAAATGCGGTAGCCGGGAAATTTGTCCTGCACCCGGTTCTCCGGAAACAGCGCGCTGGGATCCTCGGTGGCCACCTGATAAAAAAGTCGTTTCATGCGGTTCTTCGCCGCCGGCGCCAAGTCCACGTTCACCCAGTAGCACACGCCGGAAAGCAGCGCCGCCAGCAAAAACACCGGCAGGCAAATGCGCGGCATCGACGTTCCGGTCATGCGCAGAGACACCAGTTCGTTGTCCGCCGACAGACGCCCATAGACGAGCAGGATGGCGGTCAGAAACGCCCACGGAATGGTGAAGATGAGGGAGAACGGAATGACCAGGGCGATGAACTCCAGCACCACCGACAGCGGCAGCTCGGTGTTGCCGAGAAGTTGATCGAGTTTTTTGTACACGTTGCCCAGCACCATCACCCCGCTGAGCACCACCAAACCAGTCAGCGTCGCCATCCAAACTTGGCGGCCGATGTAGCGGTCAAAAATGCGTGGAAACATGCCTCTAGTTGCTCCGGCGCGGCGCGGTCTCCGGCGGTCCGCGCTCAGTCTTGAAATCGCAGCACGAATTCGCCGCCTTTTTGCAGGTTCAAACGGTCGCGCACTTCCATCTCCAGGTAGTTGTCGTCGGTTTGAATCCAGTTCAGCCGGCGCAGCATCTTGTCACGCTGCTGGCGCAGCCCCTCCTTTTCCGCGTTCAAAGCGGCGAGTTTGGCGCGCATCGCGTTCTGCTCCGCCAGCGGCTCCTTGAAGCAGGACATCACCGCCACAAACCCCACGAGCACCAGGAGCCCCTTGAACACCCGCAAGCCCCAGCGCAGCACACGATCAATGCGCTGCTCTGGAATCATGCGGTGGCCTTGAATCTCCTGGTATCTCATGGGTTGGTCATTGAACTCACACCTTCATGCGGCCGCCAAAGACGGCGCTCTCGCCCAGTTCCTGCTCGATGCGCAGCAACTGGTTGTACTTCGCGATGCGGTCGGAACGGCTCAGCGACCCGGTCTTGATCTGGCCGGCATTCGTCGCCACCGCGATGTCCGCGATGGTCGAATCCTCCGTCTCGCCGGAGCGATGGCTGATCACCGAGGTGTAGCGGTTTTCCTTCGCCAGTTCCACCGAGTCGAAGGTCTCCGTCAGCGAGCCGATCTGGTTCACCTTCACCAGGATCGAGTTCGCCACGCCCAGGTCGATGCCTTTGCGCAGGAATTCGACGTTGGTCACAAACAAATCGTCGCCGACGAGCTGCGTGGTCGCGCCGAGCTTGTCCGTCAGCACCTTCCAGCCGTCCCAGTCGTTCTCGGCGCAGCCGTCCTCAATCGAGATGATCGGGAACTTCTTCTGCAAGCCCGCGTAGTAATCCACCAGTTCCGCCGCCGTGCGCTTGCTCTTGTCGGATTTCTTGAAGACATAAAGCCCGCTGTCCTTGTCGAAGAACTCGGAGGAAGCCACGTCCAGCGCGATGGCGATGTCGTCGCCGATCTTGTAGCCAGCTTTTTCAATCGCCTGCGCGATCACCTCCAGCGCGTCATCAGCCGACTTCAGCGTCGGAGCGAAGCCGCCCTCGTCGCCCACCGCCGTGCTCAGACCGCGGTCATGCAGGATTTTTTTCAGCGCGTGAAAAACTTCCGCGCCATAGCGCAGCGCCTCGGAGAAACTTGGCGCGCCTTTCGGCATGATCATGAACTCCTGGAAATCAATCGGCGCATCGCTGTGCGCGCCGCCGTTGATGATGTTCATCATCGGCACCGGCAGCACCTTCGCGTTCGGACCGCCGAGGTACTTGTAAAGCGGCTGGCCGAGCTGGATTGCCGCCGCCTTCGCCACCGCCATGGAGACACCCAGGATGGCGTTGGCACCGAGCTTGGACTTGGTTTTGGTGCCGTCCAGTTCCAGCATCGCGTTGTCGATGCCGAGCTGGTCCGCCGCGTCGAAACCGATGATCGCGTCGGCGATCTCGTCATTGACCGAGGCCACCGCCTTCAACACGCCTTTGCCCAGGTAACGCTTCTTGTCGCCATCGCGCAATTCCAGCGCCTCATGCTCGCCCGTACTGGCGCCGCTCGGCACCGCCGCCCGTCCCACGGCACCGCCGTCGAGCATCACATCCACCTCCACGGTGGGGTTGCCGCGCGAGTCGAGGATCTCGCGCCCGGTCACTGCCACAATCGTCAGTTCGTCCATTTTATTGAATTCTTTAAGTTTTGCTGATATTTCGGGGATTTTCAAGGGCCGGTTTCATTTTCGCACCGACCGCCCATCCGATACCCCGATTCCCGCCCCGCACAACTGGAGAAAACCCGCCCGCCTTCCACCGCATTCTTCCATCGACAAAACCCCGCCGCCCGCGTATAAAAGCCCGTCACGACAGGGGCGTCCCACCGCAGGGACTGAGACGGGCCTTCCTCGGCCCGAACCCTCCGAACCTGATGCGGGTCATGCCGCCGAAGGGAGCTCGCTCGGAGGTATCTCAGTTTCAGCACGCAGCGCCCACTTGAAACTTGAAACTGAATCCTTGCCACTTCGTTATGATCGCCGACCCCAAATCCTCCTTCGATCCCCACTCCTCCGACCAGCTCCCCGCCAGCACCCGCGTTTATGTCGAAGGCCAAATCCACAAGGACGTCCGCGTCCCCATGCGCGAGATCGCCCTTTCCCCCACCAAAGCCTTCAACGGCCGCATCGAGGTCAACGAACCCGTCCGCGTCTATGACACCTCCGGCCCCTGGGGCGATCCCGCCTACCGCGGCACCGTCGAGGAAGGCCTCCCAGCCCTGCGCAAAAACTGGATCGAAGCCCGCAACGACACCGAATCCTACCAGGGCCGCGCCATCGAGCCGCGCGACAACGGCTACCTCACCGCCAACCACGCCGAATACGCCGCCGCCAAGCGCGAGGGCATCCTCAGCCCCCTGAAGGCCCCCATCAACGCCCAGCGCAATCCCCTCCGCGCCAAGCCCGGCAAAGTCGTCACCCAACTCGCCTACGCCCGCGCCGGCATCATCACCCCCGAGATGGAGTTCATCGCCATCCGGGAAAACATCAAAAGGTTTCAAGCTTCAAGTGGTCAGTTTCAAGTGGCCGATCTCAAAGACGACATCCTCCGCAACGATCTCCAAAAGCAGCACGAAGGATCCGGCAATCTGACCACTGAAAACTTGAAACTTGAAACTCCGGCCATTTTCCGCCGCTTCCCCCAGCGCATCCCCGCCGAGATCACCCCCGAGTTCGTCCGCTCCGAAGTCGCCGCCGGCCGCGCCATCATCCCCGCCAACATCAACCACCCCGAGCTCGAGCCGATGATCATCGGCCGGAACTTCCTCGTCAAAATCAACGCCAACATCGGCAACAGCGCCGTCGCCTCCAGCATCGAGGAAGAGGTCGAGAAAATGCGCTGGGCCACCAAGTGGGGCGCGGACACCGTCATGGACCTCTCCACCGGCAAGAACATCCACGCCACGCGCGAATGGATCCTGCGCAACTCGCCCGTGCCCATCGGCACCGTGCCCATCTACCAGGCGCTCGAAAAAGTGAACGGCAAGGCCGAGGACCTCACCTGGGAGCTGTTTAGAGATACCCTCATCGAGCAGGCCGAGCAGGGCGTCGATTACTTCACCATCCACGCCGGCGTCCTGCTGCGCTTCGTGCCCATGACCGCCTCCCGCATGACCGGCATCGTCAGCCGCGGCGGCAGCATCATGGCCAAGTGGTGCCTCGCCCATCACAAGGAAAACTTCCTCTACACCCACTGGGACGACATCTGCGACATCATGGCCGCCTACGACGTCTCCTTCTCCATCGGCGACGGCCTGCGCCCCGGCTCCATCGCCGACGCGAATGACAAAGCCCAGTTTGGCGAACTCGAAGTCCAAGGCGAGCTCACCAAACGCGCCTGGGCCAAAGGCGTCCAAGTCATGAACGAAGGCCCCGGCCACGTCCCCATGCACATGATCGAGGAAAACATGGCCAAACAGCTCGAATGGTGCCACGAAGCCCCCTTCTACACCCTCGGACCCCTCACCACCGACATCGCCCCCGGCTACGACCACATCACCAGCGGCATCGGTGCCGCCATGATCGGCTGGTATGGCTGCGCCATGCTCTGCTACGTCACGCCCAAGGAACACCTCGGCCTCCCGAACAAGGAAGACGTCAAAGCCGGCGTCATCACCTACAAACTCGCCGCCCACGCCGCCGACCTCGCCAAAGGCCACCCCGGCGCCCAATACCGCGACAACGCCCTCTCCAAAGCCCGCTTCGAGTTCCGCTGGGAAGACCAGTTCAACCTCAGCCTCGACCCCGTCACCGCCCGCGAATACCACGACGAAACGCTGCCGCAGGACGGAGCCAAATCCGCCCACTTCTGCTCCATGTGCGGCCCCCACTTCTGCTCCATGAAGATCACCGAAGACGTCCGCAAATACGCCGCCGAACAAGCCATCTCCGAGGAAGAAGCCCTGCAAAAAGGCATGGCAGAGAAAAGCCAGGAGTTCCTCCAAAGCGGCGCGGAGGTTTACACCACAGCTTCATGAAATAGGTCGCTTAGGCCCTATAAGTCCTATACCCCCAGCCCCAATTCTCCCACACCGCCATGCCCCAGGATCAGCCTTCGCCAGAACCGGAAGGCTTCCTCCCCCAGGGCGGCCACTACCAGGACCTCCTCTCCTACCGCAAAGCCGAGATCCTCTACGACTTCACCTTCCGCTTCTGTGAAAAGCACCTGAAGCGCGGAGACCGCACCATCGACCAGATGGTGCAGGCCGCCCGCTCGGGGAAGCAGAACATCGCCGAAGGCTGCAAGGCCTCCGTCACCTCCGCCGAGACCGAGCTGAAGCTGATCAACGTCGCCCGGGCCAGCCTGGAGGAGTTGCTGTTGGACTACCAGGACTACCTCCGAGTCCGCGACCACCCCCTCTGGGACAAGAACAGCAAGGAAGCCCGCTACGTCCGCCAACTGGGCCGCAAGCCCGACGAGAGCTACGACACCTACCGGCCCTTCATGGACACGCGTCCGCCCGAGGTCCTCGCCAACATCGCCCTCTGCCTGATCCATCAGGCCAATTACCTCCTCGACCAGCAGCGCCGCCGCCTGGAAAAGGACTTCGTCAAGAAAGGCGGCATCCGCGAGCAAATGACCCAGGCCCGCCTGGCCTACCGGAAAAAGCAGTCGCAAAAGTAGCCTCCGCCCCCAGCCTGACCCCACCGCACCACCCTCACCCCTCACCCCTCACCCATCCTCATAGCCTCATCCGCCCCATTTGCCCTATCCTCTCCCGCTTAACCCCCTCTTGCAAACCCACGGCCTTCACCTGACAGATCACCCATGAAGATCACCAAAGCCGTCCGCAAACACGCCGCCAAACAATCCATCTTCGAGGAAGAAGCGCTTCCGCGTGGGATGGCCGAGAATATCAAGGAGTTCGTGGAAGCGGGAGCCGAAGTTTACACCACCGCTTGAATCCGTTAAGTTGTCACCATGAGCACGATGCAGTTGATCGAAAAAGAAATCGCCCGCCTTCCCGAGCCGCAGCAACGCGAGGTCTATGACTTCGCGCGTTTCCTCCGCGTCAAAACTCAAGACGAACATTTCGACGGCCTGCTGGCCAGCGAAACCGTCCTGGCCCGCGATTGGGACACTCCAGAGGAGGACGCCGCATGGGCAAGCCTGTAGCAGGCGATGTCGTGGTGCTGCCCTTCCCGCAGACCAACCTGCAAACCGGCAAGCGCCGCCCCGCGCTCGTCGTCGCTGATCTTCCAGGCGACGACCTCATTCTCTGCCAGATCACTAGCCAGATTCGCTCCGATGGATTCTCCATCTCGCTCACCCAGGCCGATTTTCAGAATGGACGACTGGCGCAGGACAGCTACATCCGTTCGCAACGCCTCTTCACTGTTGAAAAAAGCGTCATTCTCTACACCGCGGGCCAGATTTCCGCCTCCAAACTCACCGAGGTCAAAATCCAACTCCGCCAACTCTTCACCTGATGCGCCACTTTTTACAACATGAGCCGAAGCGATTGGCGGGAACTGAGACAGATTCACCCAAGGTGAACCCGCAGGGTGCCCCGACCGTGGAGCGAACGGGGCATCAACCGAGCCGAGGGATCGGAGGCGAGGCAGCCAGCCGTCAGGCTGCCCGTAGGGTGAACCTGCCGGGTGGAGGCAGGTTCAGCAACATCATCGAAGACGTCCGCCAATACGCCGCCGAGCCGAGCGGAGCGAGTCAGATCATCCACAAGATGACCCGAAGGGCGAGCCGGCTGGCGAGTCAACAAGCCATCTCCGAGGAGGAGGCGCTTCAGCGCGGGATGGAGGAGAAGAGCAAGGAGTTCGTCGAAAGCGGGTGCCGAAGTCTATCAACCCGCATGAGCCATGGGCAAAGTCTGTCGAGGAGGCTACGTGTTTGAATGGTGGATCGGTGACCACGATCCTCGTCACATCCATGTCTCCAAGATGGACGGACGCATCCTCGGGCGTGTCGTGCTCGCCACGAAGCAGCCGATGGATGCTTGGAATCCGCCCAAAAAGGTGTTAAAACTCATTGAAGAACTCGAAAAGGAAGGCCGCCTATGAAATCGAAAACGCTCAACCCTCTCAAAGTCCCCTTCGGCACCGCCAAAGGAGTGCGTCTGCGCAACGTCCGGTTCCTCCAGTGGGAAGACGCCTTCGATGTGGACTTCGAGGACGGTGTCAGCTTCCTCGAGCCCCACGCCACCATTCGCAAGGCGAACAAGATCGCCCCCACCGCATCGGTGAAGTCGGTCGCACTCGATACCGAACTCTATCACGGCTTCTACGTTCACTACGACAACGGCCAGACCGCCGAAGTCTCCTGGGCCTTCATCCGCGAACTTCCCCCCAAGCCCACCAAGAAGTAATGTCGTATTCTCTGCTCCATGAGCCAAGCCGAGGCTTCGGAGGCGAACCGAAGCGTAGCGAAGAGTGCCCGCCACGCTTGAGTCCTCCTGATCACTGGCAAACCGACAGGCGTCAGGCTGCCGGTAGAGTGAACCTGCCGAGTGGAGGTAATGCCGTCAACATCACCGAAGACGTCCGCAAATACGCCGCCGAACAAGCCATTTCAGATGAGAGGGCCAACGAACGCGGCATGGGAAAACTCGAAAGACTTTGCCGAGTTCGGAGTGGAGGATTACGCGAAGGCGTGAATCGCGAAATTCCCTGCCAATACTCGAAGTTTTGATATGAAAACAAGCACACAATCGGTTGTCGTTGTAACCCAAAACGCGCGGAAGTTTTTCCTAACCCTGCTTTCGGCGCGAGAGCTCGTTCAAATCAGCTACGCCTCAGTGCGAAATCGAGATGATGAGGAAGGGGCCGTTCAACGCCTTTTGAATCCTCGACGAATCGACAGCATTAAGGATTTCACAGTTAAGGGTGGTGATTATCCAAACTGTATCATCCTGAACTGGGTCGATGAAAAAACAAAGCTTACTCAAAAAGCAGGCAAATTAGTTATCCCAATCAAGGATCGGGTTGCCCAAATCATCGACGGGCAGCATCGGGTCGAAGGCATTCGCTCGGCCATCAAAGCCAAACCAGTTCTCGGAAAACTCGAGATTCCGGTGGTCTTCTACCAAAACCTCACGACGCAAGAGTGCGCCGACATTTTCCTTTCCATCAACACTGAGCAGAAGCCGGTGCAGCGCAGTTTGGTTTTCGACCTCTATGATGTAGCGAGCGCACATGTCGTCGATCCCGCAGCAGTCCGAGCTAGGGACATCGCGACACGACTAAATGACCAAGAGAATTCTCCGTTTAAGCAACTCATCAGACTTCCAAACACAGAAACGGCAAAAGGCTCAAAAAATGATAAGAGGAGTTCGGGCGTCGATCTCTCTACTGTTGTCAGTTCCTTGAAGCCACTTGTTGAGGAGAAGGGAGTCTTCGAGCAAGTCGGCGTTGCAGAGCTTGAGATGCAGACTTCGGCGCTGCTGAACTTCTTTGAAGTTTTGCGCGAATGGTATGGCGGCTTATGGACTGACAAAGACAACGTGTTTCTTACCGCCGCTGGTTTTTCCGGGGCAATGGACTTCTTCAAGAATAAGCTTGTTTCATACTGCTATTCGAAGGCCTCTTTCGAAGCTAGCACGATCGCAGAGTCCATGGATCTCGATCCTCAAGCATTCATTCTGCGTTCGCACCTGAAGGGATTGCAAGGCCGCCACGCGCTTCGTGCAGTATCTGACATGCTCGTAGAGCGGTTCACACCAAAGGTCAAGAAAGGAACTGTAAAGCTTAAGTTCTAGGCTTCATGCCACGAGCCAGCATCTTCATGTCCGGTCTTTTTGCTCCCGGCGCAAAAAAGACTCTCGTACACAGCAGGGTTTTGACGCCTGTAGAAGCGGCGACTTTGTCGATTTCGCTGCGTGAAGATGCCCGAGACATGTATTATTCCGCATGGGTGACATTTTTGGATGCACTGCACGGCATCAATAAAGGGTTTTATAGTTGGGCGGCAGTTAAACTGTACTACACCGTCTTTTATGCCCTTAGGGCATCGTTGGCGTTTGCTGATGTTTGCGCATTTCACGTTGATCGCTCATCGTTCACTATCATTGCACAAGCCGGCAACTCGCCCGTGTCTTGCAAAGAACGCGGAACACATAAGACTGTTCTGAAGACGTTCGAACAACAGAATGCCGGTCACCTGTTAATGTCACAGCAAATTGACCTTCAGAGTGCTATAGATTGGCTAATTGATAGGAGAGAAGAGGCAAACTACCGCAAGGTGAGATTTGGGGAGCCAGACTGCTCCCCGGCGTTCGACCAAGTAGCAAAAAACGGCCTTCGGAAGTTAATAAACGGGTATCTCGCCGAGCCAAGTGCCCTTTACGTTTTTGACCCCGACCACGCGATTCTGGCTTACGCGCTGCGCACGCTTCAAATTATTGGAGGTGACCTTGCCCCTAGTGGAATCACAACACCTTCGGCAGATGAGCAGGCGTTCCTTCGCGCCAAGGCCAAGGATCAATCTGGCAACTTGTCCGCTCTAATAAATGAAATGAAACGGCTGGCTGTACTCTAATGACCCGGGAATGGGGTTAGGTGAGCAGGAAACGGGGTCAGGGAAACGGGGTCAGGCGACTGGCTGACAAATCACGTTCCTCTCTCGTCCCTGCTCCCGCGAGGCAGCGGAGCCTGAATCGAGCCCCGAAAGCCTCCCTCCCGCCGTTTCCTGGGCGTCCCGGCGGCTCCTCGGACGCGGAGCCCGACGCGGATGCACCGCGGATGAGACGCTCCCCCTTCTGGCTCTCGCTCCCGCTCTTCATCACCCCTCGGCGGCCACAAAACAGATTCACCACAGAGGCACGGAGCACACAGAGAGTAACCGTCACACCCAGCGCCGTATGAAGGCGCTGGCTTCATATAGGCGAGCGCTCGAAGGCTCTCGCCTGTATGAGCAGCGAAGCAATGTTCTTGAAGCGGAAACGGAAACGGGGCAGGGTGCAAAATTCTGACAAACGTGTGTCAGCTACTCGCTCCACGAACCTTCCGGCACGAAAGGATCAGAAACCGATCTCTGACCGATGATCGGGCTTAGTCCGGTTCTCGAAATTCCTGTCACCTTGCCCGGCGGCGGAGCGGCCTCATGGGCTGCGTCAGCCGCTTGCCCGTTATCGTTCTGATAGCGGGCTGTGCGACTTTCTTGCCCATGACGCCACTGCGCTCGCCGGATCAAAATGACCATCTTTTCGAGAACCGGTCTAGTCCGCCAATTGCTGACAAGAGGCACTTCGGTCTGTTCTGTGGTGAGCACCCCTTGCAGAATTGACCCTGGCCTCACGGGTGGCGACGGAGGTCGGACGTGGTGCGAAAACCGCAGGCCAACAACTCAAAAGCCCGTCAAACAAGGGTTTTGGCCTCGATTACCCGCCTATTTTCTCCGAAGTCGATGCTTTTTGCTTCAATTTCCCGACCTTTTGGTCGTATTTCGCAGCTTTGAAGGTCGATGCCGGAGCAAAAATGGTCGATTATCCGATGTTTTTCTCCGAGATCGGGGTAAAAGACTCCGAATTCAAAGCTCAAAGGGTCGGATTCGATGCTCAGAGCGTCGGCTTCGGAGCCAAAAGCATCGAATTCCCGCCAAATTACTCCGAAATCGGAGCCTTTAAGCTGGGTTGTCTGATTATTCGGTCGGAGATTTGGCTTGCTTGCGGAGGCGGTTTGGCGGTAGGCTGCGGGCATGAGCGATGAATCTGCTTTGCCGCCGGTGGGGGCGGGACCGTTGCCGGCTGGGGAGGCTTTGCCGCCAGGCCGGGCTTTTTCCCCGCAGCAGTCTTCCAAGGCACCGCGCTTTTTCGCGGCGCTGGGGAAACGGGGTCAGTGTGCACCTGGCTGACAAAACATTTCCCGCCCCCTCTTCCCGGCTGCTCCGCCGCTCAGCATGAGATGCGTCCTGAATCAGCGCAGGGCTGCGACCAAATCACGCATCAGCTCCGACGCCTTGCGATGCCGGATGAGCGGAGCGGCTTGTCCAGTGTAGAGTGGCAGGAGGGAAGAATCACCAAGGCGGATACCTGCGGTCTTCACTGGATGGTTGAAGGCGGCTTGCAGCGGAAAAGGCAGAGCTGGAGCGGGGCTGTTCTCCAGTTCATCCAGCAAAGCAGTGCTCATGAAACGGGCGAGCCTCCCGGTGAAGCGACGGCTGAGCTGCGTGCGCGCCGCTGCAGGAGTGAACAAGGCCGAGCGGTGCGGTTGCGGGCAGTTCGATTCCTCGCAGGCGAGAAAAGCGGTCCCGATCTGCACGGCATCCGCGCCCAGTTGGAAGGCTGCCCGGATGCCGCGAGTCTCCGCAATGCCCCCTGCGGCGATCACCAGCTTGCGGGAGATGTTTCGCACCTGCGGCACGAGGGCCAGCGTGCCCGTGAGTGACTGCTCGGCGGGCCTCAGAAAGCTCGGGCGATGTCCCCCGGCCTCCGAACCCGTGGCAACGATCATGTCCACGCCAGCCTCATCCAGCGCGGCGGCTTCCTCCTGTGTCGTGGCGGCTCCAACCGTCACAATGCCGCGCCGGGTGCACTCGCGCAGAATCCAGACATCCGGAATGCCGAACACAAAGCTAAAAACCGCAGGCCGTGAATCGAGAATGACCTCCACCTGCTCCTCAAAGCTGAAATCATCCGGTGGCTCGATGGGCGGGGCTTCGATGCCAAGACGTTCGTAAAGGGCCTCAAACTGCCGCATGCCGAGGTCATGATGCGCGGCTGTCATTTCCTCCGCATCCGGATCATGTCGTGAGACCCACAGGTTGATGTTGAAGGGCTTGACGGTGGCCGATTGCAGATCGCGAATCACCTCCCGCATCTGCGTTGGAGACAGATGATGCGCTCCGAAGGAGCCGAGGCCGCCTGCATTGGAAACCGCCGCCGCAAGCTTCACGGACGACAACCCGCCGCCGAAGGGACCCTGAATGATCGGATGCTCGATGCCGAGCTTGGAGGTGAACGCATTCATAGTCAGGCGTGGAACTGGTTCACGATCACCGTTTCACTCGCGTCGAGACGATCCCCGCGCGGCCACGGCTCCTGCAAGCTTTTTCCAATCGCGATCATGAAGCTGATCGCGTGGTCGTCGGGCAGACGGATGATTTTCGAGACCGCCTCGGGGTCAAATCCCACCATCGGGCAAGTCTCGTAGCCCAATCCTCGTGCCGCCAGCATCAGCGTCATGCCGCCCAGCGCTGTGGAACGCATCGCTTCATCGCGGATGAGTTGGTCCTTTCCGGCATAGAAGCCTTTCAGGGCAGGCACCAGAATGTCCTGCACCGGCTGCGGGGCATGACTCCAGTAACGCTCCGGCTGATGCTCATGCGCCCTCAAATCCGCGCACATCACGACCAGCAGCGAGGCATCCGTCACCTGGGCCTGATCCCAGGCCACTGAGCGGATCTGTTGGCGCAGTTCCGGGTCGCGCACGAGCACAAACCGGTAGTTCTGCATGTTGAATGACGACGGGGCGAGCCGGGCAAGCTCCAGCAGCTGATCCACCTCAGCCTGTGTCATGACATGGGCAGGATCAAAGTGCTTGATGGAACGACGGGTTTCGATGGCTTCGAGGATATTCATGGGATGTGGCGGGGATGTTGCCCTCCTGGTTACCTTTGTAAACCGCCAGCCTTGCAGAGGGCGCTGAATCCGGTATCCAATCAGTAACCACCCCGACGCTCACCATGGTCCCTCGACGCAAAAGCAAAGTCAGTCCCCCACCACCTGCTTGTCCGCTGAAACTCTGCATGAGCTTCCTCGGAGGTGCCTGGACGCCGAACATCATCTGGTATCTCAGCGGCGGCCCTCGCCGCTTCACCGAGCTGAAGAACGATCTCGTGGGTGTGTCGGCCAAAATGCTCACGCAGCGCCTGCGCCACCTCGTCGAGATCGGCGTGGTGCATCGAAACGAACAGCCCACCTCACCCCCAACGATCGAATACTCGCTCACCGAGATCGGCTGTGAACTCAAACCGGCGATCGAAGCCATTGTCCGTGTTGGTGAAAAGCTCAAGCGCCTGGGGAAGCGAGTCGAAGGAGCCTGAATCAAGCCCCGAAGACCTCCTCCACCCGCTCTCAACTCCCCTCCGGGATCCAAGTGTCTTCCACTTGATGATCCACATCAGGTCTCATCGATGACCCATTCGCCTGCGCAGAGAAAGACCGAGAGTCAAACCATGCACGAGAGTCAATCCCGAAAGCCTCTCGCTCCAGAGCCTTCATGACGGAGGATTACTTGGCAGCAGGGGCTTCGGTGAGGATGGGCAGATCGAACACCAACTTGGCCACCTTGGAGTACTCCCCGGGTTCGTTGAGGGCGACTTCGCCCTTCACGCGATCGCCCGTGACGGTGGCTTTGCCTTGGAGCAGGGTTTGGTCGGCCTCGTTCTTTTTGGAGAATACGGCGCCTCCGCCATCGCCGACAAGGTAACGCAGGGTGCCGTCTTCCTTGAAGGACGCTTTGATGTAGGAAACGTAGCCTTCCAGCGTCTGGGTCTCTTCCGCGTTCGCCTTGAACACTTGCGCAAACTGTTGGGTGGTGAGCGGCTTCTCGGTCGCGATGACGATCACGCGTGACTCATTGAAGCATTTCCCGCGCAGGGCCACGACATGCGGATAAACCGTGGGGCGTCCCTGCACGCTAAGGCTGGCCTCGGTGGAGGTTTCCTGGGCCTGAGTCAGGGCAGGGCTGGTCAAGGCGAGGGCGGCGGCAACGGCGAAGGCGCGGAAGAAGGAGGGATGCATGCCGCCATGAAAGCAGGGAGGACAGGCCGTGACCATCCGACGAAAGGCGGAGGGCTTGCGACGGCTCTTCCTCTCCCATCGAGGGCCCATCCTAGCGGGGCGACCAAAGGGTCTGGCCTCGTGCCCGCCGCTTGGCGAATTCAGAATCCGCCGGTTCCGTTATGGGCCTTGGCCATGCTCCGCCCCACGAGGAAGGTGAGGAGGCCGACCACGCCTATCAGAACGGGCAGAAGCAGGCCGCCATCGAGGAGGAAAGCCAAGGCTGACCAGATCACTCCAACGAGGAGAAGGAAGATCCCCCCTCTTTTCGTGGACTGACCTTCGACTCCGGTGTGTCCTTTGTATGCCATTAGGGTGCTTGGAGTCTCAATGGTGCAGAGGTTTCAATGATGCTCATGGAAATCGAGGTGACCTACCGTTTCTTCTTCTCCGCCTTGGCGAGCTTTTTCTCTTTGGCGGTCTTTTGGGCGGGCTTCTTCTTTTCTTTTTTGGTGTCTTTCGATTTCATGTCGGCAAGGGGGGAGGAAAGGGGTGGCGTCGGGCGGGCGGGTAAAAGAAGAGGACTTCCCGTTCAGGAAGTCCTCCGAAGTCGCCCTTCCGGCTGAGGGAGGCGGGAGTGGTTACCAGCGTTTGGCGCTGTTTTTGCCGCCTGCGCCAGCACCAGCGAAGGCGGGGCGCTCCTCGCGGGGACGCGCCTCGTTCACGACGAGCGGTCTGCCGTTCAGGTTCTTGCCACTGAGGTTCTGGATCGCTCGGTCCATCCCCTCCTTGGTGTTCATCGTCACGAAAGCAAAGCCGCGTGGGCGCTGGGTCTCACGGTCCATGATCAGGGCGATTTCATTCACGGGGCCGTGCTCGCTGAAAAGCTCGCGGATTTCGGCTTCGTCGGCGTCAAAGGGGAGGTTCCCCACATACATTTTGGTGTTCATCGTTAAAGGTGTCCTGCTCATACCAGTCGTTTTCGTGTGACTGGTCCCGGAAAACGGGTTTAAGGATCATCCCCGGAAATTCCGGCCGATGAGCTGCCATGCCATTGAAGCGTCTTTGCTAGCTCGAACAGAGGACCCATCGTCGCGAAACACCCGCCTGGCAATCGATATCGGGAAAATAAAAGGTTCAGGGTCAGTCTGCCCAGCGCTGACAAGGGCACCCCCCTTCGCGCCGATGTCCAGCACGCAGGCTTTTGAGGAGGCAGTTGCCTGGACCGGCGGCTCACTTCAAACCGGGGAAACTCTTCAGGGCGTCGTTGATCAGGCGGTTCGCCTCCGCCTCGATGGCGTCGGCATCGGCCTCGATTTTGGCGGGTGCGGTGGCAGGCGCGGAAGCTGGCGTGTCCGACCAGTCGAAGCCCTCGGTGAACACCTTCACCGTGCACCCCCCGGTGGCGGCCTGCACCATGGCCGTGAGTTCAGCGCCGTTGAGCTGGCGTTTGAGGATGGCATTCGTTTTGCCCATCAGGCTGCCGGGCGCTTCCTTCCAACCTTGAGCCGCGAGCTTGGAAGAAAACTCCTTCGCCACCGTGTTCACCGGGGCATCGGCGCTGAACGCGATCTGCTGGACGATGCTCTTGTATTCCACGTCGCGCGCACCGGCAGGCAGCGGGAGCTGGGCCACCGTCGGCTTCGGCCCCTTCGCCGCGGTTTCGGCTTCGTCGTCCGTCTTGGCCTTCTCCTTCGCCGCCATCGGCTTGGCGTCAGCCGTGTCCTCCACCGCTGCCACGGCAAAAGCGCCCGCAGGGAGAGGCGCGGAGAACTGGAGATCCACCGCCCATTTTTCACCGAAGGCATCCAGTTCACCTCCCGTGGTAACGCGACCGCTGACCTGCGTGTCGGTGACTTTGAAGTTCTCCGTCTTGATCTCACCGAGGGCGGTGAAGCCCGACTTTTCATGAGCCGAGTGGGAGACCACGCAGCCAAAGATGGTGCCGTCTTTGAAGACGCTGATCATGAGGGCACTGCCAAGCCGGTTGAAGGTCACGTCCATGTCCACATTCTTGGACTGGGAGGGGTCCTTCTCCGCGAAGATCAGTTTGATGGCCCCTTTGTCGTTAAAGGCCTCTCGCGCGGTGACGACGAGGTGCTTGATGTTGCCGTCCTTGCCGTTGCCGATGAAGGTTCCGGAGACGGAGGGTTTGTCCGAAGGCGTCTGTGCCAGGGAGACGCCGAGCATGGCAGCGCCGAGCGTCGCGCGGACTGCGTGTTTGAAGAGGTGTGAGGTGATGTTCATGACAACGCCATCCTGCCCACCTTTTCAAAGCTGCCAATCCGACGATAGTCCTAGGTGCTGCGTGGATAGTTTCATCGCGGCCACCCTCCAGCCGTTTCCTGGGCGTCCCGGCGGCACCTCATGGCTGGTAGGGACCCGCTGCGTCGGGTCCGTGTTTTTAGAGGAGGGCGAAGGTGGCGGGTGGTGCGGAGCGGATCTGTGCTTCGAACGCGCTGAGGGGCTCCGCACCGCCTCCGCCCGCAGACAAGTCGGACGCGGCGCAGCGCGTCCCTACCGATTGCGGAGCCGCCAGTGCGGCGCTAGTCTCGGCATCCACTCGCCGCCTCACTCGACACGCCCATGACCCCTCCCCGCATCCTCGCCTTCGGCGGCAGCCTACGCCGCGATTCCTTCAACCAAAAACTCGCCGCCGTGGCTGCGGCAGGAGCACGGGAGGCGGGGGCGGAGGTCACCTTGATCGCCCTGCGCGATTTCCCCCTGCCGGTCTTCGACCAGGATCTGGAGGACGCGGAGGGCATGCCGGCAGCGGCCAAGGCTTTGAAACAACTTTTCCGCGCGCATGATGGACTGCTCATCGCCGCGCCGGAATACAACAGCAGCCTCACCGCCGCCTTGAAGAACGCCTTCGACTGGGTCTCCCGCGCCGAAACCGACGACGAACCGCCGCTGGCCGCCTTCACCGGCAAAACCGCCGCCCTCTGCGCGGCCTCCCCCGGCGCCCTGGGCGGCCTGCGCGGTCTGGTGCATGTCCGCGCCATCCTGGGCAATATCGGTGTCACCGTCCTGCCGGATCAAGCCGTCGTCAGCAAGGCGCACGAAGCGTTTGCGGCGGACGGCACGCTGTCAGACGCAAAGCAGGCTGCCCGCGTGCAAAAACTCGGTGCCCAACTGGCCCGCCACCTGACCAAGATGCTGGCCTGAGACGAGGTCCCTCGGTTGGCTTGAGGTGGGTGGTCCAGTGCTGCGGATAAGACTCAGCATGGGTGAACACAGATCGGGATTGTGAAACGTCAGAGCAGGAAAACGGGGTCAGGCAACCGGCTGACAAATCTCGTTCCTCTCTCGTGACTGATCCGCGCATGGCGACCGCCTGCACCGTCGCCGCCGTTGGGCCGATCCCGGCCCTCCATTCCCGCGCAACAATCCGCGGAGAGACAGGTAAAGGAGGCTGGAGTGAATCACGCGGGGCGTGCCCGCGCTCAGGCGGCGTCCCTGGCCTCGATGTTGTTGACCATCTTTCTCACGTGGCTGGCTTTGCCCTGGCGCGGTTTGAGGATCGCGAGACTTTTGCTGTAGCACCCCCATTTCAGCACGTGAATGCTCACGTGGCGGCTGCCCCAGGCGTTCATGGCCGTGATGGAAGGTTTGTAGAGATCGATGGTGGAGGTGCCCACCAGGGCGGAACCATAGTCATCGACAACGTAAAGCTGCGCGTCGCCTTCGATCTGGAACACGGTTCCAACGGGATACACAGACCAGTCCGCAGCAGCGCTGCGAACCTTGCCATACTTGAGTGAACCGCCGGCCGCGCTCTGCGTGCCATACTGGATGTGGTCGCTCTCGCTATGGGTGAAGGCCGTGGTACGGACGTTGTGGATCACGTGCGCGGGCTCTTCGGCGCCGCTTTTCGCATCCGTTGGGGTGGTTTTGCTCAGTGGGAGTTCTCCGGCGAAGGAGGAGACGCCAAGCGCCGCCAGACCAATCAGGGTGTGTTGGATCAACTAAGGTGGGTGTGTTGTTCAGGTCGCGCTTCGCGAACCAAGGGGTTCGTGAAGGGACGCGGACAGTGTTCATTTTGACAGGTTTGTCAAGTTGACAATTTTCATCAACGGGCGCGCGCGGCGCAGACTCAGCCAACCCGCGCCAGGCTTGCCTCGTGCCTTCGCCTCCGCCACCGCCGTGCCCGGAAGAGATTCACTTTGTCAGAACCACCTTCGCCCTTTACCCTCCCCCCTTTTCCTCGCAATGTTCAAAGCGCACTACCAATGGGACTCCTACTTCGTCGAACTCTTCGATGCCTGCGTCGATGAATACGACGACGGCAACAAAGACTTCGCCACCTGGTTCAGCGACGAGGATCTCGCGTTTCTCGATTCCATCGGCTGCAAGCAGCGGGAGTTCTTCGATTTGGTCGAGGACAACGTGACCTCGGACGGCGATGGACCCACCGGCACCACCGCGCTGCTGATCGCTGCGGTGCGCCGGGATTTTTTCCGGGTGGTGCAGAACGGCGTGCCCAGCACCAAGGTCGTGCCCGCCTCCAGCCTGCCCGCCAAGACCGCCGAAGTCGCCGGTCTGGTCTGGCTGCCCCGCATCATCGCCAAAGCGCGTGCCAAGCTGAGAGGCGAGCTCGACGACGACACCATGTTTTGCTGTGGCGGGGACCGCGCCTTCCTCGCCCGTGTCAACATCCACCCGGCCGATTTCTTGCGCGCCGTGTGGGCTGCCGAAGACGATGACCAAAAAATCATCGACTACGTGAAAGCGCAGGTCTGAACGCCCCGCCGCCTGAAAAGTCCACCCATCCTCACCCTGAAACCCAAAACAGAGCCACACCTGTCCGGATGTCGAACGAGTGAAGAGGCTCCACACCACCTCCGCCCGCAGACAAGTGGGACGCGGCACAGCGCATCCCTCCCGATTGTGGCGGGACTCCGGGAAGGGTGAGGGTGCCTGACCCGAATCTCGATCAACTTCTCCCATGTCCCTCCTCGGACGCCTCTTTTGCATCCCGTCTATTCGCAAGGGCATCTGGCGGCTCTGGTATCCTTTTCTCACGCGCCGGCTGCGGGGCGAGGAGGTGCTGTTTCTCAATTACGCTTTTGAAACCGATCCGCCGGTCGGTTTGCAGCTCGATGCCGGGGACGAGCCGAACCGGGCCTGCATCCAGCTTTATCATCACGTCGCCACCCAGGCCGATCTGCGCGGCAAGGACGTGCTGGAAGTGAGCTGCGGTCACGGTGGCGGCGCGTCGTGGCTGACGCGCACGTTGCAGCCTGCCAGCTACACCGGCCTTGATCTCAATCCCGCCGGCATCGCCTTCTGCCGGCAGCGCCATCGTGTGCCCGGCCTCAGCTTCCAAAAGGGCGACGCGCAGAAGCTCCCCTTCGCTGATCAATCGCTCGACGCGGTGATCAATGTCGAGGCCTCGCATTGCTATCCTGATTTTCCCGGTTTTCTGGCAGGGGTGGCGCGGGTGCTGAAGCCCGGCGGCCACTTTCTCTATGCCGACTTCCGTTTTCGCGACCAGTTCGCCGAATGGGAGGCCGCCTTCGCCCAAGCGCCGTTGCAGATCGTGCAAACGCGCGACATCCGTGACGAGGTGCTGCGCGGCATGGAAACCAACGCGGCATGCAGCGAGGCGCTCATCCGCCGGCGGCTGCCCGGCTTTTTGCACTCGCTGGGCCGCGACTTTGCCGGGCTGCCGGGATCGCGGGTGTATGAGGCGCTGAAATCACGTGCGCTGTCCTACCGCTCCTGGTGCTTCCGCAAGGCCTGATCACGGCCCGACGGCCAGCCAGTTGAACTCGGCGGCATTGACGTGGAAGTTGGCCCGGATGGTGAGGATGGCCTGAAAGCCGGATTCGGTGATCAGCCCGGTTTTGAGCGCCAGACGGGTGCGGGAGCTTTGAGCCGGGGGGCGAGTACGGGCGGGGGCACCGCTGCGCGCCGCGTGCCAGCGGGCAGTTGCGCATCAATGAAATCGGGGATTAATTCAGGGGGGGTTGTGCTGGTTTGGCGGGGTTTGGACGCCTGTGTTGTCAACACAACGCGCGCCAGACTCAGCCCGCTGTTCTGGCCTTGTGAACAATCCAAGCCTATGTATCACGCCATCATTTTTGCCTTTCTTTGCTCCCTCGCGCAGGCCCAACCGTTTGCCTGGGGTGTCAACGGCCATCCGTTGTCCCAGGAAGGCTACTGGCAGGTGCCGCTGTCGAGGCAATTGGATCTGGCAAGGGACTTGGGAACCCAGTGGTACCGGATCGACATCAGCGCCGCCTCCTTTCAGGCCAACACAGCGAGAATGGACGAACTGCTGGACGAGGCCGGACAACGGGGGATCAAACTGCTGCCGGTGCTGCTGCCTGACACACCGTGGATGTCGGAGGAAGCATCGGTGGCTCAACTCCAGAGTGCCGCCGCGGATTTTGCGCGCGCCATCGTCAGCCGCTATCAGGGCCGCATCAGCCATTGGGAGTTGGGAAACGAACTCGATCTCTTCGCTCTCCTGAAGAAGGGCGAGGTCACACGCGGGGGAAAACTTTGGGAATGGGACGGCGCGCCGGACGGCAGCAATGTGGAAGATTTTCATCAGGAGCGCTATGAACGCGCAAGTGCCCTCATCCAGGGTTTGCAAGCTGGCGTGAAGGAGGCTGACCCCGCCGCGCTCACCCTGGTCAATACGGCGGGCTGGCTGCACTACGGTTTCATCGAAAGGCTGGTCAAGGAGGACCGCGTGCCGTTCGACATCCTGGCTTGGCATTGGTACTCGGAGATGGGCGACATGACAAAGGTCCGCGGCAGCCTTGACCTTGTCGCCCTTTTGAACAGCTACGGAAAACCGCTCTGGATCACTGAGATCAACCGCCGCGACGGCAGCAAAGGCGGCAAGGAGGGAGACGCGGCGGACTACCTGGCGGCGACAGCCAAACAGCTCGGGAACCACGCCGGCATCGAAGGCTTCTTTGTTTATGAGCTGCTCGATGAGCCGTATTTTGGCACCGAAGGCGAGTCCGACTACGGCCTCGTTCGACTCCTGCGCGATGCGAACACTGGCTGGAAGGAGGGTGGGAAGAAACCCGCCTTCGAGCGGTTGCGCGAGGTGATTCACGACCGTCAATAGCCTCCATCAAGAAGATCCAGGTGTTCGTCCCACTGGAGCGCTTCCGGTCATCAAGGTGCGCAGGTGCGCTTCCAGCCGGGCACAGTGCAAGAGGGGAAAGTACCGCAGGAAACGGGGTCAGGCAACTGGATGACAAATCCCTTTCCACTCTCGTACCTTCTCCCGCGAGACAAACGAGCCTGAATCAAGCCTCGAAAGCCCCTCTTGCCGTTTCCTGGGCGTCGCGGCGGCTCCTCGAAGGCGAGGCCAGACGTTGATAAGACCGTAAACGGGCAAAAATTGACAGGCTGACGCAATGAAAACATTACGCGAACCCTTGGTGTCCTCCTCTTGGCAAAAGCTCGATCCTTGGGCGTGACGCAGGTTCCGCTCGCCATGAATACGCCGAATCATGGGGATGACATTCAAACCGAAGCCTCCCGGCGCTGGTTCGGGGGTGAGTCAGATCGTCCCGCGCGACCAGCCGAAATCCTGGCCGGAGGTTGCCAGCGTGGCGCTTTGCGGCTGGTGGTCGGTGAACTCTCTGCCGCCACCTGGTGTGCGGGTCGTGCTCATCGGCATGCACCTGGACCCGCGTTGTTTGCTGCGGCTGGCTAAAGCCCACTGGCGGCGTGTGCGCAAGCTGGTGGAGCGGCAAGGATTCCCCATGGGCTGCCGTGAGCTGGCGATGCTCGAAGCGGTGCGCCGGCATGAGGTGACCGCGGTGTTCAGCGGCTGCGTGACCCAAACCCTGCCCGCCGCCCAGCCCGCCACACGCCAGGGCCGCTATGCGGAGGATTGCACCCCGCCGGACGAATCCTGGACGCCCGTCCGGCATCGCTTCAACTCCCTGCAGTCGATGAGCGGCGATCAAGGCCCGCCGGCACAGCGTATTGGCGTGACCAGGCCGGTCGCGCCACGGAAGCCATGAATTTCGCTGTCCCGCCGTTTCTTTTGGTGCATCTTGACCCATGTCCGCCCGGCTGACCGCCTTTCGTTTTGCCGCCCTGCTCGCCCTCGGCGCGGCACCCCTGCCCGCCCAAGAGGCCAGCGCGCCTGCGGACGACCCCTTGGTCCAGATGGAAGTGCTGACGCGCGCCATCGAGGTCGTGCGCCGTCATTACGTCGAGTCCGACAAGGTCACCTATGCCACCTTGATCGAGGGTGCGCTGGAAGGCATGCTGCGCAAACTGGACCCGCACTGCGAGTTCATGGGCCGCACCTTATTCGAGGATTTGCAGCGCGAACAAACCGACACCTCCGAGGGCGTCGGCATCACCGTCGCCCTGCGCAGCGGCATTTTGACCATCATCACCGTGCGCGAGGACGGTCCCGCCGCGCGCGCCGGTGTGCTGGCGGGCGATCAAATCGTGCGCGTGGATGACGTGCTGACTGACACCGTCGGTGTCGTGGAGGGCGTGCAACTGCTCAAAGGCGAGGCCGGCGAACCGCTGCGCCTCACCGTGCGCCGGCCCGGCACTCAGCAGTTTCTGGAGTTCAACCTCGTGCGCGAGACCCTCATCGAAACCTCGGTGCACGACGCCATGCTGCTGCCGCCCAAAATTGCCGCCGGCCATCGCATCGGCTATGTGCGCATCTCCCAGTTCACCCAGCCCACCACGCGCGACCTCGCGCGCGCGCTCGACGATTTGGAAAAGCAGGGCATGACCGCGCTCGTGCTCGACCTGCGCAACAATCCCGGCGGCCTGCTCGACGCGGCGGTCGGCGTTTGCGGCGAGTTTTTGCCGGAGAACACCGTGGTGGTCACCACCGAGGGCCGCGTCGCCGCCGACAACCCGCCGCCCTACCGCACCCCCAAGCGCCCCGGCAAAAGCCCGCGCCGCTACCCGCTGGCCATCCTCATCAACCACGGCAGCGCCAGCGCCGCCGAGATCATCGCCGCCGCCTTGCAGGATCTGAACCGCGCCATCGTCGTCGGCACCACCAGTTTCGGCAAAGGCTCCGTGCAAACCATCCTGCCCCTCAGCACCGGCGCCGCCATGCGCCTGACCACCGCCAAGTACTACACCCCCGGCAAACGCACCATCCACGAGCATGGGGTCGAGCCGGACATCGTCTCCATCCTGACCACCAAGGAGGAACTCGCCATCAACAAATGGCGCTCCGCCCACAGCACCGGCGACGCCGCCGCCCTCGAGCTCGCCAACCTTGGAGACCGCCAGCTCGAACGCGCCGCCGACGCCCTCAAAGGCGTGCTTGTGTATGCGCAGTTCAAGGACAAACAACCCGCCCCACCCGCCACCGATCCCAAGCCCGCCGCGCTCCCCGAACTCAAAGAACCCGCCGCCGCGCCCGAATGAAAATTGCAGTGAAGCCTCCAGACGACACCGTTGGAGCGCAGCCTTCAAGCGACACGGGGAGTGGACTCCGCAGCGGAACCAACCCTTCACCAACCAAACTTTGAACTCCAACTCGATCACTAACCTGAAGCCAGCGTGTCCATTTGATCCCCGTCGTCTCTTTGCCGCCATGCACCGCCACCCCGCCTTCCTCCTAGCGCTCCTCTGCCTGATTTCTTCAGCCTCGGAGATCCGCGCCCAAGCCGCCACTGTGCCCGCCCGCCACGCGTCTCTCAAGCAGGAAATCGCCCTCGCCTACCAGCGCGGCCTCGGTTTCCTCCGCTCCCGGCAAAACACCGCCACCGGCCAGTGGGGCGCTGATGAGCCGGTCGCCTTCACCGGCCTCATGACCGCCTGCTTCCTGATGGATCCGAATCGCGATCCCGGCGCTCCCCCCCCCGCCGCGGCTGAAAAAGGCATCGCCTTCCTGTTGCAAAACGTCCAGCCCGACGGCGGCATCTACGTCAAAGCCCGCGCCAACTACAACACCGCCCTCGCGTTGATGGCCCTGCTGCTGCATCCCAAACTCGAAAACGAGGAGGTCATGCTGCGCGCCCGCCGCTTCCTCGTCAGCCGCCAGATGGACCTCGACGAGCCAGGGAAAAACGACAACCCGCTCGACGGCGGCATCGGCTATGGCGATGACAAAGGCAATCACGCCGACCTTTCCAACACTCACTTCGTGATGGAGGCCCTGCATCACGCTGAAGCCCTGCTTGCCGACAAAGGTGACGCCGCCAAAAACGAGCCCAGACTGAACTTCGCCGCCGCCATCGACTTCATCCAGCGCTGCCAAAACCGCCCCGAATCCAACAAAGCCGCCTGGGTCAGCACCGATCCCAAAGATGCCGGCGGCTTCGTCTATGGCCCCGGCGAAACCCGCGGCGGCGAATATCAAACCCCCGATGGCCGCACCGCCCTACGCTCCTATGGCAGCATCAGCTACGCCGGCCTGCTCAGCTTCATTTACGCCGGACTCGACCGCGACGACCCGCGCGTCCAGGCCGCGCTCGACTGGCTCACGAAAAACTACACTCTTGACGAAAACCCCGGCCTCGGCCCCCAAGGCAAGTTCTACTACTTCCACACCATGGCCAAGGCCCTCAATGCCGCCGGCGTCGATTACCTCAAGCTGGGCGACGGCAAAACCATCGACTGGCGCCGCGACCTCGCCGAAAAACTGCTCAACATCCAAAAAGGCGACGGCTCCTGGGTCAACGACGAGGCCGCCCGCTGGATGGAGGGCGACGCCGTGCTCACCACCGGTTACATCCTCATGGCGCTCGCCCGCCTGCACCAGAGTTTGTGAGTCCGTTTCGCCTCAACACCGAATACGCCCCGCAGGGCGACCAGGGCCAGGCCATCGCCAAATTGGTGAAGTCCATCCGCGCCGGCAACCGCCACCAGACCCTCCTCGGCGTCACCGGCTCCGGCAAGACCTTCACCATGGCCAACATCATTGAGCAGATCGGCAAGCCGACGCTCATCATGAGCCACAACAAAACCCTGGCAGCCCAGCTTTACTCCGAGTTCAAGAACTTCTTCCCCGACAACGCCGTCGAGTACTTCGTCTCCTACTTCGACTACTACCAGCCCGAGGCCTACATCCCGCGCACCGACACCTACATCGAGAAGGATTCCAGCATCAACGACGAAATCGAGCGGCTCCGCCTTTCCTCCATGGGCGCCCTGCTCAGCCGCAAGGACGTGATTGTCGTCGCCTCCGTCTCCTGCATCTACGGCCTCGGCTCGCCCGAGGACTACGAGGGCATGATGCTGCCCTTCAAGGTCGGCGGCCAGATGTCGCGCGAACTCTTCCTCACCAAGCTGGTGGACATGCTCTACGAGCGCAATGACATCGTCCTCAAGCGCGGCTGCTTCCGCGCCCGCGGCGATGTCGTCGAGGTCGTGCCCGCCTACCTCGACTCCGACGCCATCCGCATCGAGTTCTTTGGCGACGAAATCGACCGCATCTCGCTCATCGACATCCTCACCGGCACAGTGACGATGAAAATGCCGCACTACACCCTTTACCCCGCCAAGCAGTTCGTCACCCCCGGCGACAAATTGCGCCGCGCCATCGTCGCCATCCGCGCGGAGATGGAGGAACGCGTCGCCTGGTTTGAAAAGGAAGGCAAACTCCTCGAAGCCCAGCGCCTCAAAATGCGCACCGAGTACGACATCGAGATGATGCAGGAAATGGGCTTCTGCCAGGGCATCGAAAACTACTCCCGCCACCTCACCAACCGCGAGCCCGGCGCCACCCCCGGCACCTTGCTCGACTTCTTCCCCGACGACTTTCTCCTCTTCCTCGACGAAAGCCACGCCACCGTCCCGCAAATCGGCGCCATGTATGAGGGTGACCGCTCACGCAAAACCGTGCTCGTGGAGCACGGCTTTCGTCTCCCCTCCGCGCTCGACAACCGCCCGCTGAAGTTCGACGAGTTCATGGCCGCCGTGCCGCAGATCCTGTACGTGTCCGCCACCCCCGCCCGCTTCGAGATCGAAAATTCCACCGTCGGCAACACCGGCTACATCCCCCATAAACGCGACCGCATCGGCGAGCCCGAGACTACCCCAGCCCTTCTCCCCCGCGTCTCCGGCAGCAGCCAATCCGTCGAAAACTTCGATGTGCTCACCCCCGGCAAGGCCCTCATCGTCGAGCAAATCATCCGCCCCACCGGCCTGCTCGACCCTGTCATCACCCTCAAACCTCTCCAGGGTCAGATCGACGAAACCATCGAACTCTGCCGCCAGCGCATCGAGCGCGGCGAGCGCGTCCTCGTCACCACCCTCACCAAACGCACCGCCGAGGACCTCACCGACTACCTCCGCGACATCGGCCTCAAAGTCCGCTACCTCCACAGCGACATTGACGCCATCGAGCGTGTCGAAATCCTCCGCTCCCTGCGCAAGGGCGACTGCGACGTGCTCGTCGGCATCAACCTCCTGCGCGAGGGCCTCGACCTGCCCGAAGTCTCTCTCGTCTGCATCCTCGACGCCGACAAGGAGGGCTTCCTGCGCAGCGAGACCTCCCTGATGCAAACCGCCGGCCGCGCCGCCCGCCATGTCGGCGGCGAGGTCATCCTTTTTGCCGACCAGCAGACCCAGAGCATTCAGTCCTTGCTCGCCGTCTCCGGCTATCGCCGCCAGGTCCAGACCGACCACAACCAAAAGCACGGCATCACTCCCCAGACCGTCAAACGCGCTGTTCAGGAGTCCCTGCAAATGTTCGCCAAAGCCCGCGAGGTCGAAGAGGGCGTCGTGCGCGAGGACGGCCGCGAATACGCCGTCACCGAAGTCATCCGCGAGCTAGAGGGCGAGATGGCCGAAGCCGCCTCCAAACTCGACTTCGAACGCGCCGCCCTGCTGCGCGATCAAATCAACGAGCTCAAAAAACGCGCCGGCCTCAACCCCGCGCCCGCCGCCACCAGTCAACGCAAAGCCGTCACCTACCCCAAAGGCATCGGCAAACGCCGCAAATAACCAAGGCGGCGAAATTGCTTCCGTGGAGCCAGATCCCGTTCCCTTGCAGGCGTGGCAACACGGCGGGATAAAAAACGCCCCGGAGAGGAACTCCCCGGGGCGTCCGCTTTGCGGCAACCAACCGCTGCCATCCCATCAGAAGCGGATCTCCACCCCGCCGTAGTAGGCGCGGGGCTGGTTGCCGCGCGCTCCATACGGCAGACGGCTGACGATGAACTCCTCGCCAGTGAGATTGCTGATGCCGGCGATGAGCCGAATGTGGTTGTTGATCTGGTATTGCAGCGAAAGATCGAGCAGGAAGGCACTGTCGGTCTTGCCGTAGCGCGCGTCCGGATTGCCCTCGAAATCGCGCAGGCTGCTGGTGTTGCGCGCGGTGCCATACATCTCGCTGGTGTAGGTGCCGTCAAGATAAAGGCCAAAGCCGCGATATTCGATTCCGATGCCGGCGGAGGCGGCGAATTCCGGCGTGTAGGGAAGCTGGCTGCCCGGGCCGCCGCCACTGAAGATGGACTCGGCATCGGCTGAGGGACTCGCGGAGTTGATCTCGGACTTCGTGTAGGTGGCGGAGGCGCGCAATGGCAGACGCCAGTCGCTGTGGGTCGCGGCCAGCGCATCCCATCGCACGGCAAACTCCAAACCATACACCTCGGCGGAGCCGCCGTTGACATCGCCCGCGCTGCCAGCACCGCCGAGGTTGTCACGCACGATGAGACTGTCGAAGTCCGTGTAGAAACCTACGAGTTCGGCCTGGAGCGCCTGGCCGTAGCGTCGGATGCCAAGTTCGTAGCCATTACTGGTTTCGAGACCAATGCCGTCCCTCAGAAAATCGCGCGGACCCGGGGTCGAAATGCCGCGGTAGTAGCCGCCAAAAACGCTCCAGGTGTCGGCGAGCTCATAAACAAGGCCGATGCCGGGAGCGAGGGCGTCGAGGCTGCCGGAACCGCTGCTGGTGACGCGACTCAGATTGCCTTCCTCAGCGCGGTCCGTGTAATCAAGTTCAAGGTGCTCCCAGCGCAGGCCGGGTTTCACAGTGAGACGGCCCAGTTTGATGCTGTCCTCGATGAACATCGAGTAAGCGAGCACATTGCCCTCACGGTTGCCGGCTTCGCCCTGGCGGCCGCGGCTGACGCCGCGCACGCTGCCATTGCCATTAACCCAGACGCGGTCATCGCGCTGGAAGCGGCTGGTTTCATCGTAGTGGAGGCGGGCGCCCAGGGTCAGGTCGTGCTCCAGGGAACCGGTCTCAAATGCCCAATCCGCCCGCGTCTGAATGCCCATGGTGTAATACTCGCGATTGTTGGAGCGGATTTTCCAGGAACCCGGCGCGGCGCCGCGCACGATGTCGTAACCCAGGCCGGTGGCGCCGAGAGCCTCGGCCAGACCAATGTCGTTGCCTTCGATGTCGCGCACGTTGTCGAGCTTGTACCAGTCGCGCTGGAACGAGGTGTAATAGGCGGTGGTCTCGATGCGCAGGTCATCCGTGGGTTGCATGACATGACTCAGTGAGTAGCGGAACTGGTCGCTGCGAATGTTGTCAAACTGGCTGGAGACGTAGCGACGGAAAGGATCGGCGCGGAAGTCGCGGTCAAGCAAACCGAGATAAGTTTCATTGGCGTCGAAGTAGGTGTAGCCAAAGCGAAACTCGAAGCGCTGCCGCAAGAGGGAGTCAGGCTCCCAGAACAGACGCACCATCGGCTCGATGGTGGTGAAGCCGGTGTTGCCGCCGACTTTGTCGATGTCGCGGTAGCCGTCCGACTGGTTGTGGAAGAGTTCCAACAACACCCCAAGAGTGCCGGCACTGGTGCGCTGGGTGTGCCCCCACCAGGCGTGATTGTACCAGGTGTTGAAGGAACCGTAGGTGGACTTCAAGTAACCGGCGCTGGCGGAGTCCGGGCCCGCGTCAACAGTGGGTGTGACAGGTGATTTGCCGCTTTTGCCACCGGGGCTTTTGGCGTCGCCAGGAGCCGGCTCCAGGAGCATCGGCGCGGGCAGTTCGACGAAGGGTGTGGCCAGGTAGTTGATGACCCCGCCGGTGGTCTGCGGGCCGAAGCGGACTTGGCTGGAGCCTTTGAGGACCTCCACACCACTCATGCGGCCAATGCGCGGCGAGAAATAAGCGGACGGATCCGAATACGGCGCGGGCGCCATCATGATACCGTCCTCCATGACGGTCACCTTGCTGCTGCGACCGCCGTCGGCGCCGCGCAGGGAGATGTTGGGGAAGTTGCCGAAACCATCCTCCTCACGCACATATACGCCGGGCACCTGCTGCAGCACACGGTTTGGATTGGCGTAAGTTTGCCGCTGAATCTGCTGCTGATCGATCAGCGCGGCGGAGCCGGCAATGTTTGGGATGTTCATCGCGTCGCCAATGACCGTGATAGGGGCCAGATCAATGGCATCGGCGGCGATGGTGGGAGCGATCTCCTGGGCGCCGCCGGTTTGCAGAGTCAAGGCAAGCAGACCGAGAGGATAAAGCCGGGAGAGCTTTTGAAGCGGCTGCGAGCAGCCGCGCTGACGATGAGGAGGGAGGATGATGGGCATAATTGAGTGCGATTGGGTCTCAGTAACGAGATGGAAAAGTAGCGCAGCGCGACAGATTGCAAGCTATTTTATGAAAATGTGTCGCAATAGCGTTTTAAATTGGCGCGTTCTTGTCTTGCGCTTACCTTCCTTGCCGTCCCGCGATGCTTTCGCCCCACCCCGCCCTTTCCCGCTCGTCTCTTTCGATCTCTTTGCCACTCGAACAGCAAAGTGGAGGGAAGCAGTTGTCCTTGTGGCAGTGCGGCCCCTGCCCCGCCGACTGCCAGCGCCCCACTTTGTTGCTCTCCTGGACGCTGGCCGTGGCGTTGTCCTGCCTGGCCGCAGGCCTGATGGGGCTTCTCCAGCCCGTGTCCCAGCCGATTGTACTGCAGGAAATGAGCAGTCATGCCGATACCGACACGCAGGGTGAAATTGCCCTGCTGGAAATGGCCGCACCCGCGCCGGAGGCTGCGGCTGAAATCTCCGAGGTGGTGGAGAAAACCACGGTCCTGGAAACGTTGCCGGCTCTAATCGAGGTCGTACCGGAAACTCTTGACTTGCCGGAACCACTTGAGTTGCTCACCGAAGCCGACCTCGTCGAAATTGACCCGAGCCCGCCCCTGGAGGTCATGCTCACCCCCGCCCAGCCTGCCGCGCCACGCCCGCCCGCGCCCGTCATTCGATCTTCCAATACACCGAGCGCGTCTTCGACACCGCCGCGCGCCAGTTCCACCAACAGTGGCATGGTTGGCGGCACACCCGGTGGCAGCGGAGCCAGCACCACCGGCGCCAGCAAAAGCTACTTTCCTTCCCCACCCTACCCGGCCGCCGCCCGCAGCCGCGGCATGCAAGGCACCGTCTATCTCAGCATCACCTTTGGCTCGGACGGCCGTGTCACCGGCGCCAGCGTCGCCCGCAGCAGTGGCTACTCGGAACTCGACCGCGCGGCCAGCGACTGGGTGCGCCGGACTTGGCGCGCTGCCAGCGGCCAAAGCGGCACCTTCCGCCAACCCGTTCACTTCCGCTTGCGCTGACGCGTGATTACTCACTACTCACTACTCACTACTCACTACTGATTACTGATCACTGATGCCCCCCCCTCCCCTCGCCAATCTAGTCGTCGATTTTTTCATCAAAGGCGGCCCCATCATGTGGCCCATCCTCGCCGTCACCCTGATGGCTGTCTGTGTGATCGTGGAGCGCGCATTCTGGTGGGCGGGCACCGGATTGAAACGCAACCCGAAGCAGCTCGAATCCGTTTACGAAGCGCTTGAGGCTGGCGATCTCGACGCTGCCATCCGGCAATCGGCGCAAGCGGCGGATCCGGTGGTGCGCATGGTTCATCACGGTCTCAATCACCCGCACACCTCCATGGAAGGCGCGCTCGAAGTGGCCTCCGGACAGGAGTTGCGCGGCGCCGGACGATTCCTCAGCGCCATGGACACCATCGTCACCCTCGGCCCACTGCTCGGCCTGCTCGGCACCGTCACCGGCATTATGGGGTCCTTCACTTCCATCGGCAGCGCCGAACTGGCCGTCGAAAAAGTCACTGGCGGCATTGGCGAGGCGCTCATCGCCACCGCTGCCGGTCTCGGCATCGCCATCGTCACGCTGATCCCAATGAACTACTTCCACAGCCGGCTGGCCTCCCTGCAATTCGACCTCGAAGCCGCCGCCAACAACGTGCTCATCCTCGCGGCCCGCAAAGGGCTGGGCGACACCCCCTCGCGCGCGAGTTGATCCCATGAAAGTCCGTTCGCCGCTGCCTGCCCGCAAGACCCGGCTGGAGATCATCCCGCTGATCGACGTGATGTTCTTCCTGCTCGCCTCCTTCATGATGGTCAGCCTGACCATGACCAAGCAGCAGACCATCGGCGTCAATCTTCCCGTGGCCGCCTCCGCGCAGAGCGACTTCAAACCGGACATGATCAACCTCGGCGTCAGCGCGGTCGGGGATGTGTTCTGGGACAAGGAAGCCATCACCCTGCCCGATTTGCAGCGCCAGCTTCAGGAGCGCCGCCAGCTCAATCCCGACACACCCGTCTATATCAGCGGCGACGCCGACACCCGCCACGCCGACATGGTGCGCCTGCTCGACGAGGTGCGCCGCGCCGGCTTCCTCAAGGTCGCCTTCAACGTCCGCCCCGCCCAACCGTGAAAAAAACCCTCACCGCCCTGCTGATCCTTGCTGCGCTCGGCTTGTGCGGCCTGAGCGTGGCACAGTGGCAGCGCGAGGCCCGGCTGCGCGCCGAGATCGGACGCATCACCGGCCTTTACCAGGCCGAGAACCAACTGAGGGTCAAAACCGAGGAAAAGGCCGCCGCCTTCGAACAGGAAATCGCTCGCCTCACCCAGCTCCGCGCCGACACCGAAGCACGCCTCCTGGAGGTCACCGACGAACTCACCGCCACCCAGACCGACCAACTGCAGCGCGGCTTCAGCATCGCCGTCCTCGGCAGCGAACTCACCGCCTCACGGGAGCGCCTCCAGCTCGCAGAGCAGCGCCTCGCCGAATTCAGCAAGCTCATCGCCGAGCGTCAGGAAAGCGTCACCGATCAAAACACCGTCATCACCGAGGCCAACGCCCGCCTCAAACAACTCGCCGCCGAACGCGACAAGGCCATCGCCGAGCTCAACACCCGCACCAAGGCCTACAACGAGCTGGTCGAGAAGTACAACAAGCAGATGCAAAGACCATGATCGACCGCGGATTTCGCGGATGACACAGATTTTTGATTCATCTTCGACAGTTTCATCATCCCACGCCCCATGCTCCACGAAGAAATCACGAAAGACATCATCGGCTCGGCGATCACCGTTTTGAACGAACTCCGTCCTGGGTTGGATGAAAAACTATACGAAAATGCTCTGGCAATAGAACTGAAGGCACGAGGTCATGCTGTCGAACAGCAACGGGAATTCAATGTTCAGTACCGTGACCAGTGGATTGGAAAATTGATTCCCGATCTCATTGTGGATGGCAAAGTCATTGCCGACCCAAAAGTGGTTACAGCCTTTAACGATACTCATGTCGCGCAAATGCTTGGCTATCTGAATATCACCGGATTGCAGGTGGCTCTACTGCTCAACTTCAAAGAATCCAAATTGTCCTGGAAACGAGTCGTCAACGAAAGAAGAAGTCAAACACAGACAATTTGAGAGATCAAAAAATTTAAATTCAGCCTCAGTCCATCCGAGCCATCCGCGAAATCTGCGGTTTTAATCACTCATCCACCAGCGGCGCGGTTTCCTCCGGGGTCGCGCGGCCGCCAGGAAGCTCCAGGATGCGGATATTGCGGAAATGGATCTCTGCGCCCTCGGACTCCAGGCAGAGATAGCCCTTCTTCACGCTCGACTGGCTGATGCCGTTCACAAACTTGCCGTTGATGGCCAGCTTCACCACGCCATCCACCGCCACCACGTCGTAGGTGTTCCACTCGCCTTTGCCTTTGCAGCGCATCTCCCAGGACATGCTGCGGCTCCCGCGCGGGTTGTCCGGCACCGCCGTCAGCCCGTTCGCACCAAAAAGCTCCCCTGAAACATAACCCGGATGGTTCGGCTGACCGTCCTTGGTACGATTAATTTGAGGCCACTGCAGCTCCAGCATCTGCACCTCCATTCCCTTCGGCAGGGTCTTGCCTTCCGCGGGCGTGCCCTCGCTCCAAATGAACACCCCGGAGTTGCCACCCGCCTCCATGTGCCGCCATTCGATGTGCAAAACGAAGTTCTCATACTGCTTCTCCGAGCGCATCACCCCGATGGGATGCCCGCTGCACACCAGCAGCCCGTCACGCACACTCCAGGTTTCAGGACTCGTGTTCACATCCACCCAGCCGGTCAGGTCCTTGCCATTGAACAAGTCTTTGAAGCTTGCCGTCTCTTCCTCTGCGCGGCATGAGAAGGCGACGGAAGCAATCAAAGTGAGAGCGAAAAAACGAGAGCGTGGCTGAAGCATCATAGCCCCATACCAACGCCGCATTCCCCGCCATTTTGAATCGAAGATCGGGTTTTCATCCCTGCACCCGCTTTGTCTGCGGACGCGGCCACCACCACACCAGCGCGGCGCACACAAACAGGCAAGCGTCCTTGATCAAGCCGCCAAAGGGATCGAACAAAGCCGCCGGGTGCGTGCCGATGACACAGACCATCAGCACCAGCACACCCAGCGTGGACAGCAGAACCAGCCAGCGCTCCTGCCAGCCGCTGAGAATCAGCAGACCGCCCAACGCGATGAACACTCCCAACCAAAAAAGGGTTTGCTCCGGAGATCCAATCCACAGTCCGCTGCGCGCCACCATCTCATGCTGCAAGCCGCTGGGGAAAAGAATTTTCGGCACCAAACCTTCGTACAGCCAGACCAGGCCGATGGCGAGGCGCGCGGCGGTTTTGATGCGATGCAGGCGGCGGATGTCGTCAGTGTTCATTTTCGTTTTGTGTTTGATCTTCATGAAGCCAGCCTGGAAAACCCATCCAGACGGACGGCAAACCCGGGCTGTAATGCGCGCCCTCAAATCGAGCCTCTGCGGCCCACCCGCCCGTAAGCTGAAGCAGGCTGCATTGCCGCACCTCCGCCTTCACCGCCACCTGCCGCCAGGGCGGATGCCAGACGTGAAACCGACGCCGCCAGCCCCGCCATTCGGTGAAGGCACGGTAGCGCTCCATCAAAAATTCCGTCAACGATCCCGCCTCGCAAACATCGAAAGTCGAACCGACCTCCGCCTCATACTCCAGACAAGCGCCCGCTGCCCGCACCACACCGCGCAAATAACCTGACTCATGTTCATGCTCATACCGCATCCGGCCAGGCACAAACGGCAGTCCATAGAGCGGCCGCGACAACGCCACGGTCGGCAGCCACGGCACCCATTCGCGCAGAAAGAAGATGCCCGCTGCATCCGCCACTTTGACGTAAGCCCGCAGGTTCAGAAACGCATGATGCGTGAATGGCAACGACCAGCCGCGACCCGGCAGCTTCATGCCGCGCAAGGTGAACGCCACCGCCGAAACCCAGGCCCTTCCGTCCCGCAAATCGAGCGGGAACGGCACCACCCCTTGCAAAGCCTCCGCCGGCACCGACCAATGCAGCATCAATGCCCGGTCCCACTCCGCCTCGCACCTCTTCCCCTTGTCCTCAGCCAGCATGACCTCGCGCGCCACCGCGCTCGGCAGCCAGCTCTTCATCGCCCGCGCCGGACCGACCTCTACCATTCGCGTGCTCATGGCGCCCTCCCCGCCGTCAGGCCGTAAATCACCGCCCAGGCGGTATAAACAAAGAACACCGCCCAGTGAATCAACGTGCGCTCCCGGTGCCCGCGCCAATGGATGCGGCTGTAGTGGGTCCATTGCAGCACACAACGCAGCCCCCAGAACAGGCCAATCGCACCGCAGAGCCAGCGCGACAGCTCATCCGGCGCGCTCACCCAGCGTTCCGCGAACCGCCAGGTCAGCACCCCGAAAATGCCGCAGATCAGCGTGATGAAAATGGCGTGCACCTCGAAGATTTCGCGCACCAGCAGGGACACCCGCGCCAACTCCGGTTTCCAATTCAGCAGACGCGGCAGCGCGAGGTTGAGCGGCACCAGCAGCAACTGCCCAACCGCCGTGGCGCGCAACAGCAGGGCGTGGGTTTCAGGATCAAGGTCGAGGATGTTCATGGTGATGAGCTTGGGGGCGGTGGCGATTCACAACACCGGCCTGATGGCCGCCCAGCCATAGACCAGCGTGAAAAACAGAAAGGCGGCTGTCAGCGTGTGATCGCCCAGTTTCAGCCAGCCGTTGGTGAGATAGGGGCGAGTGTCAAAAACGAACCATTGCACGACCAGGCGCAGCCCCCAGAACACCGCCGCAAAAACCGCCAGCGAACGCGCCACCGGATCACCGCAGGCGATGTCCTGGGCGTGCCGCAAGGTCAACGTCCCCAAACTGATGATGGTCAGCACAATGAACGCGCCATAAACCCAGAATAACTGGCGCAGCAGCGTCGGCAGCGCCCGCAACTGCCCCCGCCAGTCCAGCACCAGCGGCGTCAGCGCGCTGGCCGCCAGCAGGAGAAAATGGCCGATGCCAGCGAGCAACAGCAGATGAGTCAATGTCAGGCTGGCAATCATGGCAGCGCTCCCAAAGCAGTGAGAAATGGCAGAATGACCCGTTCCACGAACGGCGGATGAAACAGCAGCAAGGCCGGCGCATAGGTCGTCAAAGCCACCCAGGTGCGACCGCGAAATCCCCGGCGTTTTTCGATCTCGATGGCCAGGGCTTGCAATAGGAAGTACAACAGCGGCCAGCCATAACCCGCCCCCGCCGGCACGCTGATGACCAGCTCATGCAGCAGGCCTGAGACGGCAAAGACCATCCACAGCGCCGCGTGTCCACCATGCGATTTGGAGAGCGGCCGCCCCAGCAATTCGCGAGCGAGATCCCGAAAAGCAAGGTTCCAGCGCGCTCCCCAAAACTCCGCCACGCTGCGTGCCACCAGCGGGCGGTTCATCAACGGCGCCACCGCCACCCCGCGTCTTTGCCAAAAACCCGCCAGCCAGCGAAAACCGCCGAAATGCAGCATCAGAACCACCCCGATCATGCCCACCCAACCCGCCGCCAGCGGCAAAGGCACCCAGCGCGCCACACCCCAAATGAGAACACCTCCAAGCAGCATTGCGGGCAGTCCGGCAGACCACGGCAATGCTCTGCTCGTGCAGTGCATGACACCCCTCCATGTCCGGGTCTCCATGCCCGGCCAGGCCAGCGCCCATGCCCAGCCGCGCCAGCCCTGCATTTCCGTCGCGCGCAACAGCATCGCCAGCTTCGCGAAAATAAAAATCAGCGAGGCAATCCCCCACATCACCAGCCAGGCAGGCAATGACCCCGCACCCAAAATCATGTTGTTTAAATCAGTCATTTCGGAAATTTAAGAAATAACAAACCAAAAATGAGCTCAGCCAGCCGCGGAACCGGAACGACGCTCCGCCTTGCCCTTGCCCGCCAAACCCAGCAAACGCAGCGCCTTGTCCCCCATGCGCGCGGCCTTGACCAGGGCCGCCGTCGGCACCCGGTCTAGCTGGGCGCTGAAATCGAGGGTCAACTCAAAAAACTCCCTCATGCGCTGCAAGCGCTCCCGCACCCGCTTGTCCCCGCTGGCGTCCGCCTCCAGGCAGTCGTCAATCAAACGCAGGGTCGGATCAATCTCGCGCCGGCGCCGCTCATTCAGAATGACTCGGAACATCTCAAACACATCCGCCATGCTCTCAAAGTGGTCGCGGCGGTCGCCTGGCAGATGCGTCACCCGCACGATGCCCCAGCCCTGCAACTCGCGCAGCGCCACGCTGACATTCGAGCGCGCCAGCACCAGCGTCTGGCAGATTTCCTCGGCGTTCAAAGGGCGGTCCGAGAGGTAAAGCAGCGCGTGAATCTGCGCCACTGTCCGGTTGACCCCCCAGCGCGTGCCCATCTCCCCCCAGTGGAGGATGAACTTGCGGGCGGCTTCACTCAGATCGTTCATATCTTTAATTTCGGTTAAGACAGAAATAACCGATGAAAAGGATCGTGTCAAACCGGTTTTCCGCAAACCGGTTTTCCGCAAACCGGGCAGTCCGCCCGCCGCGGCAGGCGCACCTCGCGGGCGCGCCCGCCGGCCAGATCGAGACTGAGCAGCCGGCCCGCCAGCGGTTCCCCAACGCCGGTGACCAGTTTGATGACCTCCGTCGCGCCTATGCAGGCGGCGGCGCCCGAGACAGCCCCAAAAACGGGAAAGCGTCGCTTCCACTCAGGCGGCACCTCCGGCACATAACAACGCAGACAACCGGTCTGCCCGGGAATGAAGGTGGTGACGGTGGCCTCCATGCCGTGCATGGCGCATTCCACCATTGGCCGGCGCAGGCGCGCGGCGGCATCGTTGAGCGCCAGCCGTTCCTCAAACATCGGCGCCGCATCCACCACCCAATCCACGCCGGCAACGAGTCGCTCCGCGTTTGATGGCGAAATGTTTTCCTCATGCCCCTCCAGCACCACATCGGGATTCAGATCGCGCAACCGGCGCAGGATGGATTCCATGCGCGGCAGCCCGATGTGCTCGCGCGTCTGCAAAAGCTGGCGATTCAAATCGGACGGGCGCAAGGGTCCGGCATGAGCCAGCACCAGGCGGCCGATGCCCGCGGCGGCAAGCTGCATCGCCACCAAGCCGCCAATGCCTCCCACCCTCGAAATGAGCACGCTCGCCGCTTTAAGCTTGCGCTGCCCTTGCTCGCCCACTCCCGGCACCCACATCTGCCACTCGTAAAGCGCGCGATCCTCGTCGGTTAGTTCTGGCGGAGACATGGAAGGGAAATGACGCATGGAGAACGAGGAAGGCGAAGTCCAGAGGTCAAGGCCGGCGCATGGCACTCCCGTCTTCACCCCTATCCTGTCAATCCTTTCGAAATCTTGTCAATCCTGTCAACAAGCGGCGGGAGCGAAAAGGCCTCACACCCCATTCACTTTCAGCAGCGCCTCCAACCGGTCGCGGCTCCGATAAAAAGCCACCTCCTCACGCCCGCAGGCGTCCAGTTCGGCGCTGATTTCGGCGGCGGCGCCAGGCTCGACCAGGTGACGGCTGATCAACGCGGTTTTGCGCCCTTGCAACGCGAGAAACTCCGGTTCCACCGCGGGAGTGGGCGTATAAACCCCGGCTTGTTGACCGTCCCTGAGCACCTGCTTGAAGGGCGCGCCGCTGCGTTTGGCCTCGGCTTTGGCGGCGTTGACCCCGGCATACCACTCGGGGTGAATGAGACGATAATAATCGCGCATGGCCTGCTTGTTGTAGTGGATGACCAGTTGGCGGCCCTCCACCTCCAGAAAGCGGGTGGCACGGAAACTGTCAGCGTCAATGGTATCGACAAAAAACAGCGTCTCCCGGTCCACGGCGAACTCCCATTTCAAATCCCACAGCAGCAGGCCGATGTCGGCCAGCGGTTCGCGCACCGCGTACGCGCCGAGCAAAGCCATTTTCACGGTGTCAAGGAAATGCCGGCCGCTGAGGCCGGACATGAGCAGCGCCTCCTGCTTCGAGACGTTGCGGTCCTCCGGCTCGTATTTGCTGGTGAGATCAAAAATGGGCGGACTGAGCATCGTCCAGGGCTCCATCGTTTTCCCCAAGCCCAGCTCCTGTTCGTAAGCGCGGCGCGCGGCCTCGCTGAGGCTTTCGTATTTGCGAAGAATCGACGAGCCGCTGGTGATGCCGAAGCGCACGATGTACTCAAGCGGGACGACATAGGTGTCGCTCTGATGAAACTGCGCGTAGTCGAACACAAACGCGCCGAGCAAGGGACGCTGCGGCGGCTTCATCACTGGAAAACGCCGAACGACATTGAACGTCCCTGGGTTTTCCGGCATGGCATCGTTGACAACCGCGCCACTGACCGCGTCCACCATGCCGGCATGATGCGTGCGCGCGCCCGACTCCAGCATCTGCTCCAGCGGCCCGGTCAGCATCTCCTGTTTCCAGTCCGTGTCGAGCGCGTCATCGGTCTCGATGGCGGCCTTGACGCGCTGCCACGTCGCGGGCTGCCGCAGCCGGGTGTACATGGCGTGGCGGAAAAGCGCGCGCGCAAGATCGTTGCCCTCGATGTGAAAAATGGAGCCGACATCAAACACGGACCCGGCCTCGGTGGTCTGGCAGGCCAGATAAGCCGGGTGCTCCGGGATGGCGTAAAGATGCTGCACGGAGCCGCGGTAAACCGGCTCGCCCAGTTGGGCGAGATCGACGCGGTCTGGTTGAGGGGCGGGGTAGCTCATGAGGGCGGTTTTCAGTGGTCAATAGTCAGTAGTCAGAGGTCAAGAGAGTCAAGAAGCCTCTCGCATCCCGCCCGCTTTCCTACGGAACACCGAAAACGGGATACGAACGAACGCCTCAACTCAGCTTGCGTTTGAAGTCCTCGTAACCAAAGCGGCGCACGACGTGATACTCGCCGGTGGCGGGATCATAGGTGGCGATGTCGGGGTGCGGCACCCCGTTGAAGGTGGTGGTCTTGACCATGGTGTAGTGGGCCATGTCGGTGAAGACGAGTTTTTGACCCGGTGTCAAAGGCGCGTCAAAGGAATACGCGTTGATCACATCCCCGGCCAGGCAGCTCAAGCCCCCGAGCTTGTAAGTGTGCGCTTTTTCCCCCGGCAAACCGCCGCCGATGACATGAGGCCGGTAGGGCATCTCCAGCGTGTCCGGCATGTGGCAGGTGGCGGAGGTGTCCAGGATGGCGGTGGGCAAGGCCGGGCCGCCAGCGGGCGCCGGTTGCAGAGAGCGCAAGTCCGCCAGGCTCACCCCCAAGACATGCACATCGACAGGCATTAGGAGACCGTCGGGATTGCAAAGGAGGTTGTCTGGCCGGGCATCCGCGATGGTGATCCCCTGCCCGTTCTGGTAAGTGTTCTCGCGGACTTTTTCAAAACCCAGCTCGCCGAAGTGACTGTCGATCTCTTCGACAGTGGCTCTTCTCCCGCGAATGAGCGGCTGACTGGTGACGATGCGCACGCCGTCGCCGCCCCGATAGACGCCTTCAAAGCGCCAGTCAAAAGCGAGCAGTTCCCAGCAAGCCAGCACATTGGTCAGGTAATCCACCGCATTGCCGCGCGCGCCAAAATTCGGCGGCTTGGTCAGCTTGAGCACCCGGCCGGCTTGGGTATCCAGGAGCAGGTCATGCTCGGAGGCGCCCTCTAGTTCGGGCACCTCTCCTGCCAGCCCGGCGAGTTCGGCCTCGCTGATCAGCCATTGATTTTCCCCGGCCCAGCCAAGAAGGGATTGGGCCTCGGCGTCGAACCGTTGCTGCGCATCTGCTCGATCCATTCCGGCAAGCTGATGATCCAGGCGCTCGATGAGTGCCTGCGTTGCGCGTCGATTCGCTTCCGGCGCTCGGCCTCGGTAAGTATCGGCTGAAGTGTTTTCATGTTCGTCAGGATAATCACTTTGATTGAAAATGGCAACGGCAGGCTTTGGCGTCGGCGTGCCGACCACATCCAGCACCGAGGCGACCAAATAACCCGTGTTTAAAGCCACGGCCTCTCCCGGCTCCAAGTACACTTCCTTGCCCCAGCGCTCTTTGAAACCGCGGATGACGCGCACGAGGCGGTCGATGTCGTAGTCGTCGCGGGTGATGTGATGACCGCCGCCCATGTTGACCCAGCTCACCTGCTCAAGCAGGCGCGGAAACCGGCGCTCCACCGCCGCCAGCGTGCGCTCCAGCACATCCGAGTTTTGCTCGCACAGCGCGTGAAAATGCAGCCCCTCCAAGCCGGACAAATCCTCATCCTCAAGGGCCGCCGCGCGCGCGCCCAGACGGCAGCCGGGCGAGCACGGATCATACAGAGCGACTTCCACCTCGGAATGCTCCGGGTTCACCCGCAGGCCGGGACTCGGCACCGGCCGCCCCGCCGCGCGCGCGGCGTCGAGCGCGGGCCGGTGCGCGCGCCACTGCGCCAGGGAGTTGAAACTGATATGATGCGCGATGGGCAGCAGCCGGGTGATTTCCTCCGGCTTGAAGGCGGGCGCATAAACATGCACCTCCTTGCCAAACTCCTCATGCGCCAGCAGCGCCTCGTTGATGCCGCTGGCACAGCAGCCCTGCAAATACTGCCGCACCAGCGGAAAGGTGGAGAACATGGCGAAGCCCTTCAGCGCCAACAGGATTTTACAGCCCGCTTCCTCCTGCACCCGGCCCAATGTCTCCAGATTGCGCCGCAGCAGCGCCAAATCCACGACAAAGGCGGGTGTCGCAATGTGGGCGGGATCAAAAGAGGTCATGGGAAATGGAGACAGTGTGGCCGCGTTTGACCAACGCGCCTACCACTAGCCGCGCGACTGGGAGGCGCAATCGTCAGATTGCGGTGACTTCTGACCGGCAGACAGCGTCTGGAAAAATTTTCTTGACTGAATTTACATTTGTAGTTGAATTGATAAAATTACACTTGTAAATATATCTCGATGTCCAAGCCCGCACGTCACGCCCCCGAAATTCCTTCCTCCATTTCCGATGCCGAATGGACGGTCATGCAGGCCTTCTGGCAGCGTGGCGAGGCGACCTCCTCCGAAGTGATCGATGATGTGGCCGAGGCCCAAGGCTGGAAACCGCCCACCGTGCAGACACTCATTTCCCGGCTGGTCAAAAAAGGCGCGCTCAGCTTCACCCGCAATGGCCGCGAGTATCTCTACCGACCGGCGGTGCGGGAGGCCGACTGCGTGCACGAGGCCAGTCGCAGTTTCGTGGACCGCGTCTTCGGTGGCAAACTGGCGCCGATGCTCTCCTGCTTTGTGCAACGCGAGAAACTATCCCGCGCTGAAATCGAGGAACTCAAACGCATTCTGGATCAAGGAGGCAAACCCTCATGATGACCTCGTTTTTGGAAGCCTTGCAGCCTTGCGCAAACTGGCTCGCGCGCAACGCCCTGCACACTGCTCTGCCGGCGCTGCTGGTCGCCTGGCTGTGCTGGCGGCGCTGGGGTTCGGCCAAACTGCGCTTTGTCCTCGTCGCCCTGGTTCTCGCCAAACTGATGCTGCCCGCGCTGCCGGGTTTTTCCTGGCAAGTGACGCTGCCAGAGTGGCCTGCGCAAGAACTGACGCCCCTGACCCCATCCTGGTCAGGCGAGGTTGCCGTTGCTTCTTCAGCCTCATCGCAGACGCCTGCAACGGTAGTTTCCTCACCCGCTTGGTGGGCGCTCATTTGGATTCTCGGCGTCATGTCTCTCGCCGCATGGTGGTTCACTGGGCAATGGCGGGTGAGCCGTTGGATCAAAAATCAGCGTCAATCATCCCCGGCTTGGCTGACACGCCTTTTGCAGGAGGAGAGCCGCCACATGCAGGTGGCGGAGGTTCCTGAATTGTGCGTGCTGCGCGGCTGGCCGCAGGCGGCGGTGCATGGCTGGCGTCGTCCGCGCGTGCTGGTGCCGGAATCCTGGCTGAACCGCCTCTCCGAATCGGAATGGCGCGGTGTGCTGCGCCACGAACTCGCCCATGTGCGCCGCCACGATGTGCTGTGGAGCGCGCTCGCTTTCGCTGTGGCGACGTTGCACTGGTTTCATCCGCTCGGCTGGCTGGCGCTGCGCCGCCTGCGCGCAGAGGCGGAGGTTCTCTGTGATGAAATGGCTCTCGCCAATCACAGCGAACAAGACCGGCGCGACTATGGTCGCGCGCTAATCCGCCTGATCGAACCTTTCACCCCCGCGCCGCCGCAAGCGGTCGCGGCTTTCGCCAGACACCGAACCGACATCCAACACCGCATCCACATGATCGCCCAACCCAATCCAACCAAAACCTGGAGCCGCGCCGCCGCGTGGCTCGTCGTCCCCACCCTTGGCCTCGCCTTGCTCACCGCCGGGGAGAGGGAAACTAACAAAAAGGTGAACGAGCAAGAGCGCCGCGAACTGGCAGAACTTGAGCGCCATGAACTCGCCGAACTCGAACGCAAAGAATTGGCCCGACTGGAGGAGAAAGAACGCGATCAACGCGCCGTCCGTGAAAGCGAGCGCGGTCGCGATGGTGAGAGGGGCCGTGACGGTGAGCGCGGCAAGGATGGAAAACCCGGCATCGGTCGCGATGGCGCAATACGCAAGGAAGGGCCGCGCGATGGCGAGCGTCCTCGCGCAGAAGGCACGCGTGACGGCGAGCGTTCGCGAGAAGGCGTCGTCCGCGATGGCGACCGCGCCCGCGAAAGCGGCACCCGAGACGGCGACCGCCCTCGTGAAAGCAGCGCTCGCGATGGCGACCGCCCGCGTGAAGGCGCTGCCCGCGACGGGGATCGTCCGCGTGAGGGTTCACGCGAGGGAGATCGTCCGCGCGAAGGCATGAAGGAGGGCGAACGAGGTGCGGAAGGAGGTGAGCGTGCCAGCAACGCCAACGCCAACGCGACAGCCACCACCACAAAAACCCCGGCGCTTGTGATTCAACTCAACGCCGGCGGCGAAGTCGTCAACAGCGAAGGCCGCGTCATTCCCGACAGTGAAGTCAAAGAGCGCATCAGCCAGATCGCCCGCGGCAATCCCGGCCAGGAGATCCTTCTCAGAGGCGAAAAAGACACGCGCTACGACAGCCTCGTCCGGGTCTTGAATTTGCTCAAGGGCCTCGATGTGAAACCGACGCTCGGGCTGTAATGTGGTGCAAGCATCCTGCTTGCACTCCCTCAAATCAAACCGGGCAATCAAGATGATTGCCCCACCTTGCCATGCGCGCCTTCCTGCTCAGCCTCTGCTTCCTCGCAACCGCAAGCGCCGCGGAACGGACCGTTCTCCCTTGGTCCTTCGCGCCCCTCAAACGCCCCGCTATGCCGCAGGTCGAGGGCGCCTGGATGGACCTCGACCGTTTCCTGATCGCCCGCCAGCAAAACGAGGGCGCCCGCTTCAACGACCCCGCAAACCGCCCTGCCCTGCTGCGGCGCATCACACTCGATCTGCACGGTCTGCTGCCCACGCCTGCGGAACAAACCGCGTTTGAAAACGATCCCGCCGACGACTCCACCGCCTTCGCCAAAGTCGTCGAACGCCTGCTCGACTCGCCCCGCTTCGGCGAGCGCTGGGCGCGGCACTGGCTCGATGTGGTGCGTTACGCCGACTCCGTGGGCCGCTCCTGGAACGCGCCGCTCATCCATGCCTTCCGCTATCGCGACTGGGTGATCGACGCCTTCAACCAGGACATGCCCTATCATCATTTCGTCGCCGCCCAACTTGCCGGTGATCTGCTGCCCGCGCCCGACGCCGCCGCGCGCCAGCGCAATGTGATTGCCACCGGCCTGTTGGCGCTCGGCAGCATGGACCTCACCGCGCTGCAATACGAGCAGTTCCGACTCGACCGCATTGACGACCAAATTGATGTCACCAGCCGCGCCTTCCTCGGTCTCACCCTCGCCTGTGCGAGATGTCACGACCACAAAATGGACCCGGTCAGCCAGGCCGATTATTACGCGCTGGCCGGCATTTTTGAAAGCTCGCGCACCTGGACCGGCACCGCGCACAAGGCGGAGCATCGCGGCAATCTTTATGTCGAGCCGGACTACCTGTTCCGTCTCGTGGGAGGAGCCGCTGGCTCGTTTTCTCCCGGCGACCGAGCAGGTCGCCCCACCAGCCCTGTCAACGCCATGGACGCCGCGCCGGCGATGATGGGCATGGAAGTCACCCAGCGCAACGGCAACGAACCTGTGCGCTACCTCTACGACAGCAGCCTGGCGATGGGCGTCAGCGAGGACAAACCCGCACACTGCGCCATCCGCATCGCGGGCGACCCTTATGAGGAAGGCAAAAAAGTGCGGCGCGGCGAGCTCGCCATCCCCGGTCTGCCACCACTGCCGAAGATCGGCGCGCAGGAAAGCGGGCGGCTGCAACTCGCGCAGTGGATCACCACGCCCACCCACCCGCTCACCGCCCGCGTCATGGCCAATCGGGTGTGGTCGCATCTGTTCGGCAGCGGTCTCGTGCGCACCGTGGATGACTTCGGCATCACCGGGGAAAAACCCTCGCACCCGGAGTTGCTCGATCATCTCGCCGTGCGTTTTGTCGAGCACGGTTGGTCGGTAAAAAAACTCATCCGCGAGATCGTGCTGAGCCGCGCCTACCGGCAAAGCAGCACGCGTCGTGCGGATGACGAGGCCGATGCCACGCTGCTCAGCCGCATGCCCCTGCGCCGTCTCGAACTGGAACCCTTGCGCGACACGCTGCTGCAAGTCAGCGGTCGGCTGCGTTTTGATCGCCCCGACGGCATCCAAGTCCAGGGCACCGGTGGCAAGGGCAACAGCGGCCGCACCCGCAGCGCGCTTGGCATCGAATCACCCCACCGCAGCGTTTACCTGCCCGTGCTGCGCGACCTGCTGCCGTCCATGCACGAGGTCTGGGATTTCCCCAATCCCAGCCAGATCCAAGGCCAGCGCAGCGTCACCACCGTGCCCGCGCAAAGTTTGTTCCTGCTCAACAACGACCTCGTTCTCGAAACCGCGCGCGCTGTCGCGGACCGCGTTTCCACAGAGTCGAAAGACCCCATCACCGACCTCTGGCGGCTCCTGCTCTGCCGTCCGCCCTCCTCCGAGGAAAAAAACGAGGCGAAATCGCTGCTCGACGAATTTGAAACCCGCCAACCCGCCGTCACCGCCCTGGCCCAATCGCTCATCGGCAGCGCCGAGTTTCGGTATAGTCACTGACAAGCAATTCAACCCATCCTTTAATGAGCCCTTCTCTTCTCTCGCGTCGCCATCTTCTCTCCCAAACCGGCCTCGGTTTTGGCTGGCTGGCCTTTTCCGCGTTGGCGGCGGAGAAACAGCGCCGCACTTTTGTCGATCCGCTGGCCCCCAAGCCGGGGCATCATCCGGCGCGGGCGAAGCGGGTCATCTTTGTCTTCCTCAACGGCGGCCCCAGCCACCTCGACACCTTCGATTGGAAACCGGAACTCGCCAAACAAGCCGCGCCCTACCTGCCACCGCAGTTCGAGTTCAAACCGCGCGGACAGAGCGGCCTCATGATTTCGGAAGCCTTTCCGGAACTGGCGCGGCACGCTGACGACCTCTGCCTCATCAACAGCGCCACCACCAACAACCCCGGGCATCAGCAGGCGGTGGTGGCCCTGCACACCGGCAACGAAATGTTCGTGCGCCCCTCGATGGGCGCCTGGGTGAGCTATGGTCTCGGCAGCGAGGCACGTGATCTGCCCGGCTTCATCACCATCAATCCCATCGGCGATCTCGGCGGCGCGATGAACTATGGCTCCGCCTTCCTGCCCGCCAGCTACCAAGGCACCCGCGTCAGCGGCGGCGGCGGCGTGCCGGATTTGTACAATCGCCAGTGGACCAGTGACGAGCAGGCCCGCCAGTTGCGTTTCACGCAGGGATTGAACCGCCGATTCATGGAGCAAACCGCGCCGGGTCATCCCGAGTTGGAGGGCGTCATTCAATCCTATGAACTCGCGTTTCAAATGCAGCGCAGTGTGCCGGAGGTGTTCGCCATTGACGACGAACCGCCCCATGTGCGCGACCTTTACGGCATCGGCCAGGGCCAAACCGATCCATTTGGCCGCTCCTGCCTGCTGGCGCGCCGCCTCGCGGAAAAAGGCGTGCGCTTCATCCAGGTCACCTCATCCGGCTGGGATCATCACAACCGCATTCAAGAAGCGCTGGGAGAACGCGCCGCCGCCATCGATTTGCCGCTGGCCGGCCTCATCGCCGACCTGAAGCAGCGCGACATGCTCAAGGACACGCTGATCGTTTGCGGCGGCGAGTTCGGACGCGGCGCGCGCATGGACAACGGCGGCGGACGAGGACACCAGGCCAGCGGCTTCACCGTGTGGATGGCCGGCGGCGGCGTCAAAGGCGGTCACGTCCATGGCGCCACCGACGAACTCGGTGTGAGCGCCGTGGACAAAGCCATGCCCACTCCCGATCTGCACGCCACCCTCCTGCACCTGCTCGGCCTGGATCACGAGCGGCTCACCTTCCGTCATGCCGGACGGGATTTCCGCCTCACCGATGTCGCGGGCGCGGTGCATGAAGGCGTCATCGCCTGACGCGCTGCCCTCGCCGACGCCGGTCCATATCCGGTGCCAAAAGCTTCTGCGTTACCCCTGGATCAAGGCTGAGGGATGGCGATCCGTTCGAGTTCCTCGTCAGTCAGCGCCCGGTTATAGACGGCGAGGCCGGCAAGACGTCCGCCGAAAAAATTCCCCCACTCGCCGCCGCGATGCACGGCGCCCACGGTGAAATCAGCGCCGTCGGTTCCGCCATCGAACAAACCATCGGGATACGGAAAAGGATTGTAGTGCTCGAGGCTGTCGAGCTTGCCGTTGACATAGACACGCGACTCCTTGCCGTCGTAGCGCATGGCGAGGCAGACCCATTTGCCGAAGGGGATCTCGCTCGCACCGCTGGAGTAGGTGATGCAAAACGGCTCGCCGGGGGTGGGACCGCCAATGGCGGAGACATGGCCGTGAATGCGGTTGGCGAGCGGGTAACGCACCATCTCGTCGGCGCGGGTGCCGCGCGGGGCGTTGAGGAAAAGGCAATACTGGCGCTTTTTGCGGGTTTCATCCCAGACCCCGGCGATGGCCTGCCAGGAGCTTTTATCCTCGCGCCAGACCCAGGCAGCGGTGGTGACTTCCGCCGCCGGACCATGAATATCGAGCGGGCCGATGTCATTGCGCTTGATCATCAGCCACTGACCGCGCTTGATGCGCGCGGCGTGGGATCCAAAGACACCGCCTTCGACCCGCTCCACCGGCCCCTTTTGCTCATGCAAGAGCAGGGTTTGGTCTCCGGCTTTGGGAACGCGCGGATGTCCGGCAGGCTCTTGAAAATCCCAAAAGGCCACCAGACCCGGCAGGCTCTCGACGACGGCGGCATGTCCATTGCGGGCGGCGACGGCGCGATGCGCGGTGGCGCGCAGGAAGCGGGCGTGTTCGGCGTCCAGACCTGCGGGCACGAAGTCGAGTTGGGTGCAGTCGTCCTTAAACAGCACTTCAAACCAGACACATGCGCCCAAGTACTCGCCGGCAAGGTTGGCATGGTGGCCATCCATGCCGAGTACATACCGGTCGTCTTTTTTCGTCCATCGCCAGCCGACATGGAGTGAATGCGTTTGATCCGGCAGGTTCGGGTGTCTGGCTTTGGCGGCGTTGAAACCAACCTGCGGACGATAACCCCAATCCGGGTCGCGTTCGGCCAGATCGAAGGCATCCCCTACTGGCAGCAACCCCGCACCGATTTCGGCGGCCAGCATTTCATAAGCGGCAGTCAGGCCGGCGTGCATCTCGGCGCGGGTCAAAGGCTCGTCCTCGGACTTGGGCGGCTGGGTGAAACGCGGGTCATCAGCGCGGTAGGCCCAAGTCTGATGCACCATGAGGCGGGCGCCGGGCGCGTGCTGACGGATGTAGTCCGCCAGCCAGGAGCCAAAGGGTTGATAGGTGGTGTAGTCATGGCTTTTGATGCTGGCCTGCTGGATGGTGACAAAATCCCACGGCTGCTCCTGCAGGCGCTCTTTGAGACTGGATTGATCGGCATAGCGTCCCCAATCGCCTTCCGCTTTGGCCTCATGCGCCTGGGCTTTGGTGGCGTGGAGTTCCAGGGAAGCGCCGCCGACGATGATCGGGTGATGAATCAACTCATGCCCGCCGGCTTTCGCGAGAGCGTCCAGATGACGCGTGGCATTGCGGGAGAAGCTGTTGCCGACACTGAGCAGGCGCACGGTGCGCGCGCCAGCCTCCTGCGCGGCGAGACTGAATAGGAGCAGGGTGAATAGCCAGAGGGTGCTGCGTTTCATGCGCGCAAAAAAGCTCGCCGCACCGCCGGCACAACCCCGAGTTCACGCAAGCGCGATTATTGCCGCGTCCTGGCGGAAAAATCGCCGCCGAGAGCCAAATGAAGATTGATGCGATTTTCGAGGCGGAGGCGGTGCAGGGTGAGGTGCTGCGAGCGCAGCCGCAACACACTGTTCTGCGCGGCCAGAATGGTGAGCAGGTCGCCCACTCCAGCGGCAAATTCGGAGCGCGCGGCCTCGTCCGCCTGGCGGGCGAGGGCGAGGGCGGCATCGACCGCGGCGGCGCGCTCGGCGAGCAGGCGTTCCGCGGCGAGCGCGCTTTCGACTTCGCCAAACGCGTTTAACACGGTCTGCTGGAGATCGGCAAGGGTTTCGCGCTCCCTGGCATAACGCACGTTGGCCTCGGCGCGAAGCTGGCCGCCGGTGAAGATGGGCTGCACCACATTGCCGGCAAGCTGCCAGACGCCGAAGTCGGAGTTAAGCAGGTCACTGAGCTCGCCAGTGGCGGTGCCGGCGCTGGAGGTGAGGGCAAGGCGGGGGAACAAGGCGCGACGGGCCTCGCTGAGCCGTTTGCCGGCGGCGGCAAAACGGCGCTCGGCAGCCAGCACATCCGGCCGGCGCTGCAACAACTCGGAGGGCAGTCCGACAGGCGGCTTGGCGGGAACCGGCGGCAGGCTCACGGCCTGGATGCGCCCGGCGGGATAGCTGCCGAGCAGGACCTCAAGCCGGCGCGTGGCGCTGTCGAGGCTTTGCTCGCGCTCGATACGGGCGGCGCGCGCGGTGGCGACATCGGTCTCGGCGAGGCGCAACTGCGAGGCGGCGCCGCCGTCCTCCTGCTGGCCGCGGGCAAAACGGTCGCGCACCGCGTCGGCGGTCTTTTGAAAGGTGGCCTCGGTCTCGCGGGCGAGCGCGATCTGCGCGCTCTCCTCGGTGAGGCTGAACCAAGCGCTGGCGACCCGCGCGGCCAGGGAAGTTTGCGCGGCGAGCCAATCCTGCGCGGCGGCCTCGGCATCCGCCAGCGCGGCGGCTTTGCCGGCACGGATGCGACCCCAGACATCCGCCTCCCATTGCGCGCCCAGGCTGAGGTTGAACTGGTTGAAGGTGTTTGAAGCGACGCCGCCAGCCGGTCCATCCCCGATGGGGAAGCCGATGAAGTTCTGCTTCTGGCGGTTGCCGCCGAAAGTGAGGTCAGCCGTGGGCAGCGCGGCGGCACCGGCGATGCGGACTTGCTGCAGCGCCTGCTCGTAGCGCGCAAAGGCGGCGCGCAGGTCGCGGTTATTGGCCACCGCCTCATCGACGAGCTGGCGCAGGCGCGTGTCTTTGAAGCGGCTGACCCAGTCCCGGTCCACGCCGGAACGACCCTCGCGCGTGGCTTGCCAGGTGGCGGGCGCGTCAATCTCCGCCTCATCCATGCGGTTCACTGGCGAAAGGCCCGCGCATCCTACCAGCAGCAAACTCAAGACCAGACCAGTGAGGAGAGACGGGGGCAACAGCAGGCGCATTTCAGACGGCGGGAAAAGTGCATCGCTTGCGCCCGCTGTCGAGCCGGCGCGTGAATTTTGTTTGGCCGGGCCGGCTGACTCAAAAAACGAGGCGCCGGGAGCGCGTCCCGACGCCTCGCCACACACAACAACACAGCCCCAAGGCTGCCTTGTTTTTTACCAGCGGAAGCGAATGCCGCCGGCAAATCCGGTGAACTCGTCGCCCAAGTCCACGCCAACGCTGAGGTCGAGCTGGCTGAGCACACGGAAGTAAGCCGAGAAATCGATGATGCTGGTGTCGTAATTGTCGGCGCTGGTGATGGTGATGCCGGCCTGCAATTCAATGGCTTCGGTGATGGCGAAACGCAGCGCGGGGCGCGCGTAAAACGCGCCTTCGGTGAAGCTGAGGTTGTTCCTGCTGGCGTCCAGTTTGCTGTAAATGCCGCCGACTTCGCCGACAAAATGAAACCTGGAAACGATGGGGAGATAAAGACCGACTCCGAGCGAGGCATTGGTGAAGTCGTACTCCCGGGACGCCCTGCCACCGCCGGATGACTTGGACCAGTCGAACCCAGCCTTAATGAAGAGCGGCTGAAAAAGCTGCGCGCTGAGGGTCAGACCGAGGCCATGAGCCCCCTCAAGACCGTTGTTTTTGGGATCGCGATATTGGTAACCACCCTCAAGAAAGCCATAGCTCAAAATGCCGGGACTGGAGGTCGCGAAGCTGGAATTGCCCGAGGGAGCGGACGAATAACCGGACGAATCGTAGCTCATGTCACCGCCGCCATAGTAGTCATAGGAGGGTGGCGGTCCCGGCGGCGGCGCGGGCGGCATGGTGGGCATGGCTCCCATGCCGCCGGATGGCGCTCCGTAGTATTGGGCGAAAGCAGGGGCGGCAGCCAAAACCAGCAGCAGCGTGAGGGGGCGCTTCATGATCACAAAAGAGAGGTTAATATTTCAGTTATCTTAAATTATACGGTTTTGACGGCCAAATCAATTGATTTTTATTGTTGTGGCTTTTCTAGAACCGACCCCTCTCTTTGCGCCAACAAGAAATCAGTGGATGACGGCAGCTTTGGTCGTATGCTATTAAAATCCCCCTTTTGATGCCCACTGAATTCGATATTTCCTATGCCCTGGAGAACACTGATGTCATCCATGAGCCGGACCGTCGAATCGACACTTTCGGCTCCACTCGCTTTGAGTTCAGCCTGGTTTCGGAATTGATGGATTCGGTGGGGGCGGTGCGTGTGCGGGATGGCAGCATCGAAGCGGAAAAACCGCTCATTTTGCGGCCGGAGGGGTTCAATGGTTTTGACTTCGACGGGTTTGGACCCGAAGCGCAAGCGTTCGGCCACTGGCTGCGCGAGCACAGGGACAAGCTGGCCATCCTCAAGTACGGATTCCATTTCAAAAAGAGCGAGATCAGCGAACACGTCGTGAACGAACCGATGGAGTTGGTCTGCGGCAAACTGGTGGAGGAAACCCGGCGCTCCGGCAACCCGACCCGGGCGATCATCCGCGGCGTGGACGATGCCTGGGAAATCTGCCTGTTGAAGTTCACTGTGGAGATGATCGAAAAGTCGCACGGCATCAATTTGTTTGACTTCAAGCGCCGCGGCCTGTTGTGAGACGGTCATCTGAGCGACCCATGAACCCCGTGGAGGTGAACGACTGACATGGCCAAAGCGCAGTTCAAGCTCCTGCTTTTTTTCACCACCATCGGGCTGATGCTCGCCAGCATGGCGACCGCCTGGTGGTTCTATGCGCGGGTTTTGCGTCCGGAGATGCGGGTGAAGTCAGAGATTGCCCAGATTCAAAAGAGCGAGCAGCCTCTGGTGGATCCTGGCGCGAGGCGATTCGAGGCGGCGGTGGCGGAAATTCGCCAGGGCAATCTCGACGCCGGCAGGGAGGCGCTCTACAACCTGCTTCGGCAGTTTCCTGAATCCCCCACCTGCCTTGAGGCCCGCCGCATCATTGGCGAGATCAATCTCGACCGCCTGTTCTCGCCGACCTATTTGGAAGGCAAAGTGGACTACATCGTGCAGCCAGGGGACAGCGGCCTGCTTGCCATCGCCAACAAGCACAAAACCAGCCTCGACGCCATCACCCGCCTCAACGGCCTGCGCGGCACCACCATCCACCCCGGTGACCGCCTTCTCATCATGCCCATGGACTTCGATTTCGCGGTGCGGGTGCCCGAGAAAAAAGTCGTCGTGCTGCGCCAGGGGCGTTTCTTCGCCGAGTACGAGGCGGCGGAGCTGCGCCTGCCGCAGGGTTTGCGGCTGCCCGCGCAGTTGAAGCTCGGCAACAAAAGCGCCAGCAGCGGCGGCAACGTCATCAGTCCCACTGAAAGCGGTTATCTTGAGGCGGACAAATGGATCCCCGGGGGCCGGCCCGGCGTTGTCATCCGCACCCTGCCGCCTGCGCGCGCGGTGCCCGTGAACGCCCCTGGCGCGCCGCCCCCCGCCGCCGAACCTGTCCAGGAGAGCGGCATCTTTCTCCAGCGCGAGGACATGGAAGAAGTGTTTGCAATGGCGCGCAGTGGAGCCTCACTTACCCTGGTGACGGACGCCTCCTGGTAGCGCCGCCCCTTATACCATGAAACAAGTTTTGGATTTCGAGAAACCCATCCTCAAATTGCGCGAGGAAGTTGACGAGGCGCGCGCCCGGCTGGCGGCCAAGCCCAACGACAAGCTCGCGCAAAAAATTGTGGAAATGGAGCAGCGCCTGGAGACGCTTCAGCGCGAGACCCACGCCAACCTCTCACCCTGGCAGCGCGTGCAAATTTCCCGCCACATCAATCGTCCCTACATGCTCGACTATGTCCGGCATGCCTTTGACGATTTCACCGAACTGCATGGCGACCGCCACATCGGTGACGACAACGCCATGCCTGCCGGCTTTGCCACCCTCGGCGGCCGCCGCGTGCTGCTGGTCGGTCATCAAAAAGGCCGCGACACCAAAGAGAACCTCCTGCGCAACTTCGGCAGCGCCCATCCCGAAGGCTATCGCAAAGCCCTGCGCCTCATGCGTCTCGCCGAAAAGTTCGGCCTGCCCATCGTCGCCCTGATTGACACTCCCGGCGCCTTCCCTGGCATCGGCGCCGAGGAACGCAACATCGCCGAGGCCATCGCCTTCAACCTGCGCGAAATGATGCTGCTGCGCACCCCCATCGTCGCCGTCGTCATCGGCGAGGGCGGCTCCGGCGGCGCGCTCGGCATCGGCGTCGCCGACAAGGTCCTCATGATGGAGAATGCCTATTACTCCGTCATCAGCCCCGAGGGTTGCGCCGCCATTCTTTGGAAGCATCGCGAGCACGCCCCCGAAGCCGCCCAGGCGCTCAAGCTCAGCGCCCCCGATTTGCTCAAGCTCGGCATCATCGACAAGGTGATCCCCGAGCCCCTCGGCGGCGCCCACCACGACCACGAGACCGCCGCGACCTCCCTCAAAGAAGCCGTCCTCACCGCCGTCCGCGAGTTGGACACCCTGACCCGGGAGCAACTGCTCAACCTGCGTTACGACAAGTTCCGTCGGCTCGGGCAGGTGGAGGGGGTGTGATCACGCGCTCACCCGCTCAATCCAGGATTTCGCGGGCGCGGCATAAGGCCGGAAGGTTTCCAGCGTGCCCTGCTGCTCGCTGTAAAGCAGCGCGCGGTGCAGACCGAGGTCAGCGGCTTTGGTGCTGTCGATGAGGCTGGCGCTGTCGTTGGCGCTCATTTGGAAAACCACGCGCAGCTCGAACTCGGTCAAGGCCTTGCGGCTGAGGCAGCGCGAGACGTTGTTGTAGGTGTCGAGCGTGGCGATCAAATGCAGGCCGAGCGCGGCGCCCTCGGTGACGAGCGTGCTGAACATGGCTCCGGGTTTCGGGCCGCTGTCATCATCGCTGCTGCTGAAGGAGAAATCCATGTCGTCCTCGTGCCGCAGTTTTTTGAACTTGTGCAGGCCATGCACGAACACGAACACCGGCGGCGCCTCGGTGGCGCCCTCGTCATTGCGGCGCTGCAACTCATGATGAATCTCCGTCATCACGGTCTGCACCTCATGAGCGCGGGCAACAGTGACCGGATGCGGCAGGCGCGGAAACAGATCCTCCAATAAAGCGGCGTCGGCGGTGCCGGGCGCGGCGCTGTGGAAGAAGTAAAACTTGGCGCCGTCCTGCGGATGCTGCGCGGCGAGCGCGATCAAGGCGAGGCCGAGCATGGTGGCGATGGCCTCCTCGCGCTGGCCGACGATCAGCAAATGGCTGCCGCTCTGGCGCGGGAAGGCGGCCTCGGTGGGGCCTTTGATGGCGTTGGGCGCGCCGAGCCAGGCGACGGGGATGGCGGGTGCCTTGTCGGGACGTTGTTTGAGCACGGCGGCCAGACGGCTGTTTTGCGTCACGTCGGCGGGAGCGTTGCCCTCGAACACAATGGGCGGCTCGCGGTCCACACTTCTGGCCTGGGCGAGCGCGTGAATCTTCTGCAAATAACGGTCCCGCGTCTCGTCGTTGATCCAGACGACCTGGAAGGGGCTGTTGCCCTCGACGGCGCCGGCGGCGTCGTTGTAGATGCCCTCGCCGGGGCGCGTGAGCAGGCGCGGGGCGGGGTTGTTTTCATCCATGATGAGCGCCGCGTCCGCCTCGTTGCATTGAAGGGCGACGCGGATGACCATCTGGCCGAGCGTGGCGCGCGCCAGGGTGTAGGCGCCGCCGAGCGTTTGCGAGCCCAGCAGGACGTGGATGCCAAATGCACGACCCTGCCGCACGATGCGGTCGAACAAAACGGAGGCGTTTTGCGCGACGGTGTCGTCCTCGACGAAGAACTCCTGGAACTCGTCGATGATGAGCAGGCTGCGCGGCATCGGCTCGGTGCCGCCGGCTTTTTTATAACCGGCGATGTCCTGGGCGCCGAGCGCGCGGAAGAGATCGCCACGGCGCTTCAATTCCTCATCCACACGCTGCAAAACGGAGAGGCCGAACTCGCGGTCGGACTCGATGGCGATGACACGGGCGTGCGGGAGCTGGCTCTCCGCGTAGCACTTGAACTCGACGCCTTTTTTGAAGTCGATCAGGTAAAACTCCACCTCGTCCGGGCTGCAATGCAGGGACAGGTTGGTGATGATGACGTGGAAGAGCGTGGACTTGCCGGAGCCGGTTTTGCCGGCAAAGAGCGCGTGCTGGCGGGTGCCCTTGCCGATGGCGAGGTACTGCAGTTTGGTGGCGCCAGTGCGGCCAACCGGCACGCGCAGCTCGTTGGTGGTGCTGTCCTCCCACAGATGGTCCGGCGCGGGCGCGATGGTCTCAAACGGCACCTCGACGCGATTGGAATCGACACTGGCCTTGCCGATGCGATGCACGAGCGCCAGTTCCAGTTCTGGCGCGGGCGGCGCGTCGATCGTGACGCTGGCACCGGCCTTGGCGAGCGCCTCGTCGGTGATGAATCCTTGCGCGGTCTGGCGCAAGCAGAGGGCGCTCTGACGGAACTCGTCCGGCACAAAGCCCTCGGGCGCTTTTTGCTGGCGGTTCCAATGCATGAGCACGAAGACACCGCAGCGCGCGCCGGTGAGGATGATGCTTTGCAGGCGCTGCACGGAGGTCTCGGTGAAGTTGGCGGGAAAATCCGCCAGCACGAGAAAGTGGTATTTCTCGGCGACGGAGCCAGCCTGCTCGTTGTACTGCGTGATGGTCTCGTATTCGTTGCGCAGGTACATCTGGATGACTTTTTCGATATGCTCGTTGAGCTCGCCGAGCCGCTCGTCGATCTGGTCGCGCTGGGTCCAGATGCGACGGTTGATGAGCTGCTCCTCGTAATCCGCCAGATGCATCAGGCCGGCAAAGTTCTGGCCAAGGCCGACGGGATCAAGGATGGTAAAGGCCGCCTTGCCGGCGGGGCTGGCGGTGAGGATGGAAAGGATGGCCTGATTGAAGACGGCGGCGACATTTTCATCGCAAGGTCCTTCGGTCTCAATGAAAAGGCTGCCGCAATCGGGGAAGCCCAGGGTGAGCGGCAGCGTCAGTTGCGTGTCACCGCCTGGCAGGGCCAGCGCCTCATGCTGCGGCAGACTGCCCTCCGGCTGGGAGAGGTCGAGGGTGATCTGACCGAGGCGAATGTGTTCGGGAAAAACGCCGGGCGGATTCCAGTCGGCGATGCGGTCTTTTGTCCAAACGAAGTGTTGCAGCGCGGTGTTGTTTTGATGCTTGATCAGGCGCTCGTGAAGAGGCCGCACGCTGCTCTGCCAGTCAGCCTGGAGAGCGTCCTGACGCTGTTTCTCCTCCCCGGCCAATGTGCCCAACTCGCCCTCAATGCTGCCGGCGGCGCCCATGAGCCCAGCGCAGAGGTCATGCGCGGCGGCGGCCACTTTTTGCGCGCGTTCGTGTTCCACGGCGAGCAGGCGATGGTCGAGAGCGCGGGCGATCTTGCTGAGCACGCGCTGCGGTTGCTCCGCCAGCTTGGCGCGCGCGCGCTGCTCGAACTGCGCGGCGATTTGATCGACGTTGTCCCATTCCTTTTGAATGGCGGCGCGCGCGGTTTCGAGCTGCTGGTCGAGGCGCTCCAACTCCTTGGCCCGCAATTGAGCCAGGCTGCCGAGAATGGCGGACTCGGTGGCGCGAGCGTCCTTAAGATGCTGCGCCAGCGCGCTGGCGGCGGGCCGCAATTGACCGCCTGCGATGAGATGCAGGAGCCAGGAGAAAACGGCGAGCCCCCCGCCGGCAGCCAAGCCGAAAATCAGAGCGTCCGGCGCCGGCCAGCGCGCGGCGACCACGACCCCCCCGATGGCCAGCGCGGCAACGATAGCGGCCCCCAGCGGCACGGTGCGGAAAAGACCGGCGAGGGGTTTGCCAAGACAGGAACGCAACTGCGCCTCGCCCGCGTCGAGCTGGCGATTGAGTGTGGCCAGCAGCGTGTCGCGCGACTCGTGGATGGCCTCCTCGCTGGCGGCAGGCGCGGCGGCGGCGGGCAGCAGCGCCTTCACGCTGGCGTGACTGCCGAGCGCGATGCGGGAGCGCTTCTCCAGCAAACGCAGTTTCTGCGTGGCCTCGCCCAGGCCCTCCTCCCACTGCGCGAGCCGGGTCTCATGACGCTTCCACTCCGTCTGATGCGCGGCCTCGGCCTTGCGTTTGCGAAACTGGAGCCTGCCCAGGTAGCGCGAGCGCTCCTCCTCGACGCGCTTGCCGAGATTGCGGCGGGCGGTGTTGGTGACGCGCTCCACACGCTGCCGGCGCTGCTCGTACTTGGCCCGCAACCAATCCGTGGTGGCGGCGCTGGCGGCCTCAATTTCCTGGCGCGCGGCTTCGAGCCGGGCCTGCTGGGTCTCCTGGGCGGTCTCCTTGCGGCGCTGCACGGCGAACCGGCGGCTGCGCAGGTCTTTGACCAGCGCCTGCTCGCGCGTGGCGATATCGGCGGCTTGGCGGCGGAGTTGACGGAGAAGGTCGAGGGTTTGGCAGGCGCTCAAGGGAAAATCGGGGCTCAGGTTGCGGCGGAACAATCATTGTGGATCTTGCGGAAGGCGGCGTCGATTTCCTCCGCCGCGCCGCGCGCCTGGGTGGCGAGGGCGGGGAGTTTTTCGAGGAAATCCTTCTCAAATGCAAGCGCCTGCTGGTCCCGCCAATAATCGCGAGTGTGCGACCAGGCGGCCATCAGCTCTTTGACAGCTTCATCGATGGTGGAGGAGGAGACGCGGTGCATGGGGAGAGTGGGGGAGTAAACAGTAGTGAGTTGTGAGTGGATTTGCGCTTTAGTTTCGTCATACCTCATTCGTTCCTTCGTCAATCCGCAGCGGGCGGCGCGGAGGAGTCCAGGGTGGTTTCGCGGTAGCCTTCCAGGGCGCGCACGAGTTGCTCCATAAGGTGGATGCCCTTCGGCAGGTCGTGTTCGAGGTAATAATGCAGGTTTTCGAGTTTCTTCGCCAGCGGACTGACGACACGGTCGTACTCCTGGCACCAGCGCTTGGTTTTGCGCAGCTTGTCCTCCGCCTCGGCCAGGGCCGCCTTGGCTTTGCGCACGGCCTGCTCCTGCACCATCAAAGTGGCGCGCAAGGTGGAGAATCGGGCGGTGATGAGCTCCTGATTGGCTTGGTCATACTTGCGCGAGCGTTTCTTGATCTCCATCTCCCAATGCGGCCGCTGAATGGCCTCCAGCCACTGGCGCATGCGCTTGACCTCGTCGAGAATTTGCGACACCCCGCGCCGGGCCTTGCTCTGAAACACGATCAAGCTGGAGCGCCAGGTGGTCAGGGCTTCCAGGGAGCGTACGCGGGCTTCGTTCATTGGAGCAGAGAGCCAGGGGCAGAGGGCTTAGGGTTCATCGCTGGTTCAAGTATTCCTCGATGCGCTGGGCCTTGCGCAGCAGGAAGGGCGTGTGCCGCTCCGACACCTCGGTGAATTTTTTCAGCGCCTTCATCGTGGTAATGAATTCCTCCGCGAACTTCTCGTGCTCCTGGTCCTGCCAGGTGGCGGAGAGATTGACGAAGCGGGAGTTGAGCGCCTGGGCGCGCGCGGTGAGGTCGTCGTTGAAGCGCTTCAATTCCTTGGCGAAGCGCCGCACCTCTTCGGGATCCATGATTGCCTGGGCCATGATGAAAATTGGATTGTTTGTGTTTGCAGAGCCATCTTAACCGAGGAATGCCCCCCGGAACAAGCAGTTCGTCCGTGAGATTTGACCCTTTCCTCCGTTTATGGAACTTGTCCGCCTTACCACCCCATGATCCCCCGCCTCCGTCCCCTGCCCGTCTTGCTGCTCGCCGGCTTGCTGTCCCCCGCCCTGCTTTCCGCCAAGACCGAGTGGAGCCGCTTCCGCGGCCCCAACGGCACCGGCAATTTCGAGACCAGCGGCCTGCCCGTCTCCGTCGATGACAGCACGACATTGTGGAAGGCGCCCGTCGGCAAAGGCTGGTCCTCGCCAGTGCTGTGGGAAGACATGGTGGTGGTCACCGCCGAGACAGGCGACGCGCAGCGCGCAGTGATCGCCCTCTCCGCCACCGATGGCCGCGAGCTGTGGCGTCATGAGGAAACTTTTCAGCCGCATCACATCCACAATTTCAACAGCCTGGCCAGCAGTTCCGCCTTCATCGACGCGGAGCGCATCTATATCAACTGGAGCACCGGCACCACCATCCAGGCGCTGGCGCTGGATCACCGCGGCAAACAAATTTGGAAAAACGAGCATGTGGCCGACTACATCCACGAGCACGGCACCGGCATCTCGCCCGTGGTGGCGGACGGCATCATGCTGGTGCGCAGCGAGTTTGACTGGCAGCGCGACGGCAAGGAATACACCGACGATCCCGTGCAGAAATCATGGAAGACCTGCTTCGTCGGCCTCGACGCCGCCACCGGCAAACAGGTGTGGAAGCGCGAGCTGCCGAACTGCCTGAACACCTTCTCCACCCCCGTCGTGCGCGAATTGCCGGGCGGCAAAAAAGAGTTCATCTGCGCCAACACTGCCAGCGGTGTTTTCGGCGTCGATGTCAAAACCGGCGCCATCAACTGGCAGCACAATCCCGGCTACAATCAGCGCAGCCTCGGCTCCGGCGTGCTGCATGACGACTTTTACTTCTGCACCTTCGGCACTGGCGGCGGCGTCAAGGAAGTGGCGGCGCTCGACCTCAAAGGCGGCAAGCCGCGCCCGGTCGAGTTTGAAATCCCGAAGGGCCTGCCCTATGTGCCCTCGCCCCTGGTAATCGGCGACCACATGTACCTGCTCGGCGACGGCGGCATTCTGCGCTGCGTTGAGTTCAAGACCGGCAAGCTGGTCTATGAGGAGCGCGTGGAGGGCGTGCAAGGCAGCTCGAAATTCTTCAGCAGTCCGGTGGCGGCCGACGGTAAAATTTTTGCTGGCAGCCAGCAGGGTGATTTGATTGTGATCAAAGCCGGTCCCCAATTCGAGCGCCTCGGTGCCAGCAAGCTCGACGGCATGATCAATGCCACCCCAGCCATCGGCGATGGTCGCCTCTTCGTGCGCACCGCCGAAAGCCTGTGGTGCATTGGCAGCAAGGCGGCGCCGGTGCCTTGAGCCGATTTCAGTCTGTGGTTGACCCGCACGGAGGCCCGCCCGCCGGGGTCAATGCCACTGCCCCGCACCACCATGCGCAACCACGCCGTTGTGCGCGGGTTGTATCGGGGTCATGAAGACCGCCGTTCCCGCCCTCGTCATGCTGGCCTCCGCTTGGGGGATGCTGCCAACTCACGCCGCCGACTGGCCGCGCTTCCGTGGGCCTGAGGGCAACGGCATCGCGCCGGACGGCAAAACGCCGCCGTTGGAATGGAGCGAGTCGAAGCACCTCAAGTGGCGCGCCACGCTGCCCGGCCCCGGCTCGTCCAGCCCCATCGTGGTGGGCGACCGCGTCTTCGTCACCTGCTGGAGCGGCTACGCAGTGGATGGCCGGGAGGACGGCGATCAAGCCAGCCTGAAACGTCATCTCGTTTGCGTGGACCGCACCAGCGGCGCCATCCTTTGGGATCGCACGGTGCCGGCGCGCCTGCCGGAGGATCGTTACGGCGGCATGTTCGCGCAAAACGGCTACGCCAGCCACACCCCGGTCTCGGACGGCGAGCGTGTGTATGCTTTTTTTGGCAAGTCCGGCGTGCATGCCTTCGATCTCGACGGCAAACCGCTCTGGCAGGCGGAGACCGGCGACTGGCTGGACCGGCGCGGCTGGGGCAGCGCGTCGAGCCCGATCCTGCACGGCGACACCTTGATCGTGCCGGCGTTGGTGGAAAACCTGGCGCTGCTTGGCTTTGACAAAAAGACCGGCAAACAACTTTGGAAATCCGAGGCGGACGGCTTTGCCAGCACTTGGGGCACACCGGCACTGGTGGTGGCGGCAGGCCGCACCGACTTGGTGATCTCCGTTCCTGGCGAGCTGTGGGGCTTCAATCCTGAGACGGGCAAACTGCGCTGGTTCGCCCCCGGACTGCAAAGCGATTCCGTCTGCAACAGCGTCATCACCGATGGCGACATCGTCTTCACCCTGGGCGAGCGCGGCGGCGGCTCGCTGGCCGTGCGCGCCGGCGGCTCCGGCGATGTGGGCGCCACCCACACCCTATGGACCGGCCCGAACGGTCCGCGCATTCCGACACCGATTCTCTGGGAGGGCCGCCTGCATTGGGTCAGCGGCTCCATCGCTGCCTGCCGTGACGCGGCGACGGGCGCGGAAATTTACACCGAACGGCTGGCCACCAGTAGTGAAAGAGCGACTTCAGAGAGGAGCACGGGCGAGACCGAAGGCCGCGGCTTTGGACGCGGTCGCGGCGGCGGCATGAGCGGGCAGGACTATGCCTCGCCCGTGGCGGCGGGCGGTTACCTCTTCCAAGTCACCCGGCGCGGCGAAGTGCTGGTGGTCAAGATGGGAGAGAAATTCGAGCTCGTCGCTCGCAACCGCATCGCGGACGACAGCTCCGATCACAGCGCCACCCCCGCCATCAGCAACGGCCAGCTTTTCCTGCGCTCGGCGCGTGCTTTGTATTGCATCGCGGAGTGAGGTCCCACCTCACTCCAACAGCTCCTCTTTCGGTTCCGGCAGGAAGAACGACAGCACGAGGCCGAGCAAATAAACGCTGAAGCCGACGGCGGCGGCGGTGTAGGCGAGTTTGGCGGGCGCGTCGGCGGGATTGGCGGTGGCGGCCAGGGTGGTCGTCAGCCAGGCGAAGGAAGTGCCGATGAGGCGGCCCCCGATGTTGGCGGCAAAACTCTCGCCCGTGCCACGCAGGTGCATGGGATAGACGCGCGGCAGGTAGTTCCCCCAGAAGCTGAATTGGCCGACGGTGAGCAGTCCGGCGAAGAAGATGCCCACTTGCAACGGCAGCAACCCGGTGACGGCGGCCCAGGCAAACACCAGCGGCATCACGGCCAGACCGGGCACCAGAAACAAGCGGATCAGCTTGCGCCGGCTGATGATGATGACGGTGAGCACGGCCAGCGCAAAACGGCCAACCAACCCGCCGACCTCCTGCACCTTGGTGACGTTGGCGGCGACCGCCTGCTCGGCGCGTTTGCCGGCTCCGATGGCGGCTTTTTTCACCACGTCCTCGGGCTTGCCGGCGTTGTCTTTGATCGCCTGCTCGGAGGCGGCTTGCGCGGCGGCTTTCACCTCGGGCAGACCGGGCACGATGCGCGGGATGTGCTGGATGGCACCAAAGGCCGCGCCATAAGCCAGGGCAAACATGCCGGTGGTGACCAGAGTGGCGCGGCGCAACTCCGGCGTGAACAGCTCACCCAGACTCGGACGCTTCAAAGTGCCCGCCGCTTTTTTCTGCGACCAGGCCGGCGACTCGGGCAGGAAGGGGCGGATCACGATGAGCGGGATGGCCGGGATGATGCCGGACATCAGGGTGTAACGCCAGGCCGCATGCTCGTCGGCGACGATGCCGCCGCCCATGGAGGTGAGCCAGTCAGGAAAATGAATGGCCGGGAAGGTGGCGGCATACTTGATGCACAAACCGTTTGCCACCGCCACCAGCAGACCGCCGATGGAGGAGAAAGCCTGGGTGTAGCCCAGCACCTTCTCGCGCTGCTTGGGATCGGGGAACAACTCGGCCAGCCAGGCCACCGCGGCCACGAACTCGACACAAACGCCGATGAAAACCAGACAGCGGAAAAACAGCAGCATGTACACGGATGTGGAGTAACCGGCGGCGAAGGCGGAGAAGGCGTAAATGAGAATGCTCCAGGTCAGCACCCGGCGGCGGCCAAGACGGTCGGTGAGGTAGCCGCCGAGCAGACCGAACAGACCGCCGGCGATGGCCGGGATGTAAAAAAGCTTGCCCACCCAACTGTTGAACTCCGGCGTGCCCGGCGCCGCGCCCACCAACTCCTGCAAGGCCGGCCCGACGATGAGCGGCAGCATCAGCAGCTCGTAAATGTCAAAAGCGAAGCCAATGGAGGCGATGATGCAAATGAGCCACTGAGTGGTGGTGAGCTTGGGAGCGGACATGGTTCGGGAGGGGTAATCGGGGCGAGCCTAAAGGCGAGCGGCACTCAACGCAACTTTTCGGGCGGTCTTTGCGGGGAAACTTCAACAAGCGCCTCACGCCACCCGCAATCTCGCGGCACGTGCACCACCACCCTGCGCAGGCTGAGCCATAGTCACCCGAGATACCCGCTCCCACCTGAAATAAGAATCCTGTTTTGACTCCCATCACCTTCTTCGCTTAAGCTTTCGCCTCAATGAATAACTCAAAATACTTTTTCCTCCTGGCCCTTCTGCTGGGCCTGCTGGGTTTCATGTTTTGGCGTGACCGGACGGCGGCGGGCACAACCGGGGACGCACCTCTATCAAACAAGGGATCCGCGCCGGCAACACGGGTATTTGAGTCCAGCCCCTGGCAGGACGAGGCTCATTGGCTGGTGGAAACCATGGTGAGCGACCTCGCGGAGCTGGCTGCCTTCGCGGCGGAAGGCGCAGACCTGAAGGAAGGCCGGGTGCAAGTCACCGTGCTGCCTCTCGACGCGCGTTCGGGGGCGCCGGCCTGGCATGTGAACGTCACAGGACCGGGCGGCGAAGTCGGGCACCGTGTTGAGTTAAGCGGGCATCTTTGGGCGGTCGAGTCTTACGCCGAACTGGCCCGGTCACTTCTTGATGGCTGGGCGAAAAAACAGCCCCGCTCCAACGCTCCCGCCCCTGTTGATCTCGCCACCGCGTTGACGACACCCGACTCCGAAACCTTGACGCGCGAGATCACCCGAGTCTCCGGGGCTTTGCAGAATGCCCCCCTGGCAAAATCAGCGCACGAGGAAGCCGCCCTGCTGCTCGGCACACTGGCATGGCGCGAATCCGCGGGCGCCTTTACTGACATCCGGCTTCTGCTGTCACGGATGACCACCCACATGGTGATGGCGGCGGCACTCGGCGGAGAAACCGGACCGGTCAGCAGCTTGAACACCGCCCTGCAGTTGACTTTGATCGACCGGCAAACGGAGGCTCTGACAGCAGTGGAGAATCTGCCTGAGGCGCTGAACCCCTGGAAAACAGCGTTGAAAATGAGAGCGACCGGCGACTGGCGGTTGTTGCAGGACATCAAAAATGCCACCTTGCTCGAACTGCTGGCGCACGGTCAGGCTCGACGGAAGAGCATCGGCGCGACGGGACTGCTTGCTTTTTTGCAAAACCTCGGCGCTCCCCCCACCGTCCCAGATTGGTCGCGACAAGGACTGGCGGGATCTTTTTCGGTTGGCGAGGGGCATGTCTTCACCGATGAGAGTCTTCAGCATGAGTTTGCGGAAGCGGCCGCCGCCTGCAAAGCGCTGACGGGTGAGGACAAAGCAGAGGCGGCAGCCTTGCTGGCGGCCATGGCGCTGCCCGAAACGCGGGCTGTGGTCTGGCAGCAGGACGGGAAAGCCCGGCTGCAGGCTGTCAGTTGGGGAACACTGGCTTCCTGGCATGTCCGGCACCTGCTGCATGTGACGGATCGCACCCATTACTTCTACGAGCATCTCTACGGCGTGCCGGCGGAGGCTGCGGCACTGCGGGAGTTCGCTGGCAAGGCATTTTCCAATCTGCCGCTTTTTCCGCTGTTGCTGATGACCACTTTCTGCCAGACGGACCCTGATCCTGAGCACTACGCGCGCGCCATCCGACTGATGAAGGAGCAGCCGCAGCGCGTGACCGCGGCAGCCTGGGCGGCGATGAAGAATGCCAGGCCGGGCAATCCGCCGGCCCCCGCCGCCGCGTCCTGGTTCGGCACGTCACTGCCTTTCGGCACCCTTTTTGAATACGTTGAGCGCTGCTGCCTGCTGCGCTGTGCGCGTCCGCCGTCCGCGCAGGAGGGCGCGGCACTCAGCGCTCAAGCGCCTTATCTTTTTGACTTGCTCAGCGATTACGCCCACGCCAAGCCCGGTGACCGCCTTGCCCTCACCCGGGAACTGCTTGAACCGCTCGCCGGCTATCATCTTGAGGCATGCCGCAGTCTGGCCGACTTGGTGAAGCATGATGTCCCGGCCTACATCGAGGCCATGCACCGCGGCGCCGCGCTTGATCCCGACATGTATCGCTTTCTCGGCAACCATCTTGTCGAGATGGGACGCGCCGATGAAGCCGCCAGCGCCTATGAATTGGCGCTCGATCATCATGCTGACGCGGTGGCTTTGGCCAATCGCAGCGAGTGGTTGCTCCAGTATTTCAGCGACAAGGGCGACACGGAACGAGTCGAAAAAGTGGCCGCGTTTGCCGAGGAGGTGTTTTCCGCCCGCGGCTTGCAGGCGGTGCTGAATTTGCGCTTGCGCCAGCAGCAGTGGGCGGAGGCGCGGCGTCTTGGTGAAGCCATCCTGGAGCGTTATGGTGACACCTCCCCCCTGATGCGCGTGCTTTATGAAGGCAAGGACAAGGATCCTGAGGCCGGCGAAACATGGCGAAACTTCATCAAAGCCCTGTTCCCTGAAGGCATGAAAACGGTCGCCCTCCCTGACTTCAAGCAATCTCCGAAACACGGAGTGCTGGTCGCCACAAACTCCGATCTCGCCGCAGGTCATGGCATTCAGGCCGGGCATGTCATCGTGGCCTTGGACGGTTTCACTGTGGAGGACACCGCTCAGTACATGTTGGTGCGCGGCTTGGAGGCGGACTCGGTGCCCTTGCGCCTGATTATCTGGGATGGCACCGAATACCGCGAAGTGACCGCCCAAGTGCCTGAGCGGAAACTGCAATGTCAGATCAACGATTTCGTTGCTGACAAATAGAAGAGATTGCCACTTTTAGTGGACAAAACCGCTCTATTTCCGTTACAAAAGGGAACAGTCGCCCCTTCCGCGCCCGATTCATTCCTTTTGCCCCGCCATTGCCATGAACGATCCCCAACCGAATTCCGACTTAGCGCCGCCGACACCCTTGCCCGTGAACGACGATGTGCGCCCCGTGCTGCCAGTGCCACTGGCCGCCCCCACCGCCGCTGTGGAAAACGCGATGCTACTGCCGGTGCCGGACGTGGACGACGGGGAAGCCGTCGCGGTGGCCGTGGCGGATCACGAGGGGCACGTCATCCTCACCGGTGGCCCCGCCGACCTGCCGCCGCCGGACAGCAACAGCCTGCAAAAGGAAAAAGCCGCCGCCGTCATCGCCGCCATTATCGTGCACGCGTTGCTGGCGGTGCTGCTCGGCGTGCTCGTCGTCGTGGTGCCGGGTCCGCCTGCCTCCGAGATCACCGCCATCGCCGCGCCCGCCACCACCGAGCAGCTCCCCACCTCGCAAAAAATCGCCGAGCCGCCCCCGCAGCAGACGACGCCGCAGATGACGACCAGCATGAAGTTTGTCACCGCCGCCGGCATCTCCGCCGCGCCGATGCCCGCGGTCGAGTTCGATCCCAGCGCCACCACGCTCGACCTCGGCACCACCCTCGGCAACTTCAACAACAACTTCGCCGGAGCCGGCACCGGCAGCATCACGATGTTCGGCAAACAAATCAGCACCCGCAGCATCTCCGTCGTCATGGACGTGTCCGGCTCGATGACCCCTTTCATTCCCATTGTCGCCAAGGAACTCGACAAGGTCGCGCCGGGCAGCAATCTCGTACTTTACGCCGGCTGTGGCCTGCTTCAAGAGCCTGAAAACGTGGACCGCGAGCTTTACACCTTCGAGGAGGCCGGTGACCGCTTCAAAAACTTGCCGCCCGATGTCTTTCAGCAGATGATGACACGCAAAAAGACCTTTATCATCAAGGCCCGCAACATCAACCATGCCCAGACCGCCCTGCTCTCCCGCCGCGCCATGATGGCGGACACGGTGTACTGGTTCGCCGACTTCCAGGACGCCATCGACCTAGGCGTTGCGAAAAGTCTGGTGGAGACCTTCAAATCCAAGAACAAAAAAATCTACATGCACGCCGTGCGCCGCGGCCGCTCGTTTGACATCGTCGTCGAGCATGTCATCAAACCCCTCGGCGGTGAAGTCATCGAGACCAAGGTCAACTGAGCCGCTTCCAGCAAGCCGGCATTGGCCGCTCCGGCACAGTCATTTTAGCCCTGCCCCGACAGACGCCGCAGGCGCCGACGCTTCGCGGCGGCATACCCCTCCGGCCTTTTGATAGCGCGCCGCAGACATTCCCCGGAATAAGTCAGGTCAGGGACATTCAACAAATCGGGCACGGCTCGCGTATTGGCGTCAGCTTGGCGCGGATCGTGATTTGAGACTGGTTTTCAACTGACGGATACCCCGGTCTTCACGCAGATCGTTGGACTGTTTGAAGTTGTTGTGATGTTTTCGCGGCCGCTTGGCGGTGTCGGCATGATCCGCGCCGGGTTTGCGGGGAAGCAACGGCGGCGCGGATTCGGAATCAGCAACGGTTGTGGATGAGGTCCTTTTGTTCATGACTGTGTGGTAAAAGCCGCCGCGCGTTCCGGAAAGCAGAGGTGTCTCAACTCTTCACTGAAACCGGGGATCATAAGCATTGCGGTCAGGCAACTGCCACGAGAAAAATCCCTCTTTGTTTCTCAGCCAATGGCTGAGTTTCATCGCGAAGTTCTGCGTGTTGCCTGAAATCTCAGCCGGCGAGTAGTGATAAAACCGTCCATCGTGCCAACGACGGGACTCAAAGGCCCTATGCTCTCAATCCACTCGCGACCAATTCTCATGGCTTCGATCCCGCCTTAGGGTTTTAGGAGCACTTCTGACCGAAGGACGCTCAAGATCGCTCCGACAAACTCACTGCGCACCAAACCTCGCGAGGGAATCCCAACTTCAACGCAAACTCGCCATGCTAGCCAAATTCAAGATTGAATACATCGTCAAGCCCGACCACAACAAGCGCCTGGATTGCCACCACACGGACGATCCGGTGGAAGCCGAGGACTTCCTCATGAGCCTACTCGGCGCCGGCGCCCGCATCGTTGCGATCAAGCACGAAGGCGTTGACCTCGACACCGCGCAAGCGGACCGCATGCTACGTGTGGCTGCGGAGCGTCTGGCAGCCCGCTTGCTGGGCCAGTCGCTTGATCTTGACCCGGCCGAGGTCAAACATCGTTTCGGTTTCGCCGCCTGATTCATGGAGGGTCTCCCCTGCCGGTTCCGTGATCTATTTTGCGCGCCACCCGCCACTGTGTCGTCATGAAACATGCTCATTTAGCCGCCGTGCCCGCCATGCTTTGCCTGGTGGCCTGCGGGCATTTGAGGTTGGAGCGCCCGTCGTCTCGTGAAGTGGACTTTGTGAGCGAGGTGAAACCTCTTTTGGAGACACGCTGTCTGGAATGCCATCACCGTCGCTACGTCTTTGCGGGGTTGAATCTCGAATCGAAAACGCTGGCGATGCAAGGCGGCCGCAGCGGTCCGGTCATCATTCCAGGGTCTCCTCATCAAAGCCTCCTCTATAAGGTGCTCCTGCTCGGTCACGACAGCCCGGTGGCCATGCCGCCAACACCCGAACGAATCGAGCGCGAGCAGCAAAAAATCCTGCACGACTGGATTCTGCAAGGCGCGCACTGGCCCTCGGAGGTGCGCCTGATTCCGCCGCAGGATTGGGCCAACAAGCCATCCTGAAGTGAAGACGCCCCGCAAATCCTGCCCCTTGTCCAAGGTCTATGGCCTGCTTGAACCCGGGCCGGTCGTTCTGATGACAACCGCCCACAAAGGGCGGCGCAACATCATGACCCTGTCATGGCATACGATGATGGAGTTCGAACCGCCGCTGGTGGGTTGTATTGTCAGCGACTGGAACCATTCTTTTTCCCTGCTAAAGGCCTCCAGAAACTGTGTGCTCAACCTTCCCGCAGTCGAACTCGCGCGGGCAGTCGTGGGCTGCGGCAATACTTCGGGTGCGCAGACCGACAAGTTCAAGCGGTTCGGTCTCACGCCCTTGCCCGCCAAAAAAATCGGCGCGCCGCTCATCCAGGAGTGCCATGCCAACCTGGAATGCCGGGTGGTGGACACCAGGTTGGTCTCGAACTACGGTTTCTTTGTTCTGGAAGTCGTCCAGGCGTGGGTGGATCCCGCGGTGAAGAATCCCCGCACCTTGCATCATCGCGGACGCGGCAGCTTCATGGTGGCCGGAGAAACCATCCGGCTGAGATCAAAGATGAAATAATCCCGGCAACCACTTTCGCTGCCTGCTCAGAAGATCGGCGCATTTCCCCTCGTGAACTCACCAATGAGATCGGTTACATTAAACCTGCATGAAGGATTGACGCGCCAATCCGCCCCCTGGATCATTAGGTCGCACACTGACTATTTGAAACATCCTGCTCGACCATGAAAACAACGAGGGGCCGAATCCTGGCAAAGACGCGATGTTCGGATCGCCATGTCTCCGCGGTAAAGCAGCCGCGGATCGAGCCAGAGACGCCGCTCACCGCGCTGAAGCGGCTCAATCAAGCCAGCGCACGACTGTGGCAGACTCAGGATTTGCAGCAAGGGCTTCAAAAAATCCTGGCCGCCACGATCCAGCTTCTGGGCGCGGACTTCGGCAACATCCAGATCTTTGACCCTGCGGACCGCGTGCTGCGCATCGCCGTGCACCAGGGGTTCAAGCCTGGCTTTCTCAACCACTTCCGCGAAGTTTCCACGGGGGGCCGTGCGGCCTGCGGGCGCGCCCTGCGCTCCGGCCGACGTGTTATTGTCGAGGATGTGGAAAAAGACGCGGCGTACGCACCGCACCGTTCGATAGCCCGCGCCGCCGGTTATCGCGCGGAACTGTCCACGCCGCTCATCGCGCGCGATGGCAGGCCGCTAGGCATGGTCTCGACGCACTTCCGGCTGCCGCATCGTCCGGGCGAACTCGCTCTTCAGAGCCTCGATTTGTATGCGCGGCAGGCAGCCGATTTCATTGAGCGCTGCGGCATCGAGCAGGTGCTGCGCGACCGCGAGGAGAAACTGCAGCTCGCCCTTGATGCGGCAGCGGCGGGGACATGGACCTGGAATGCGAAGACCGGCGAGGCTTCATGGGACAATAATTTCCACGCGCTGCATGGACTCACACGCAAACATCCGCGCAGCTTTGAAACATGGGTGTCCCGCCTGCACAAGGAGGACAAGGCGCGCGTGCTGGCGGAAATAGAGAGACTGAGGTGCGAGCCCGCCGATGACATCTGGAATGTCGAGTTCCGCGCAGTGCGCCCCGACGGCGCCGTCATCTGGCTCCACGGGCTCGGCCATGCGGGGCGTGACAAAAAGGGGAAGCTGGCGCGGCTCGACGGCATTGTCATGGACATCACTGTCCGCCGACAAACCGAGGCCGCCCTGCGCGAACAAGAGGAGCGCTTCCGCGCGCTGGTTCGGGCAAGTTCGTGCGCGGTGTATCACATGAACGCGGACTGGACGGAGATGCAGCAGCTCGTGGGCCGGGATTTCATTGCCGACACGGAAAGTCCGACCCGCGACTGGCTGCGGAAATACATTTGCCCGGAAGACCAAGGTCGCATCATGGCCGTCATCAAGAAAGCCATCCGCACCAAAGGCATCTTCGAGCTTGAGCACCGCATCATCCGCCCGGATGGCGCAATCGGCTGGACGTTTTCGCGCGCGATTCCGATTCTCGATGCGAAGGGCATAATCAGCGAGTGGTTCGGCATGGCAAGCGACGTGACCGCGCGCAAGCAGGCTGAGGCGGCGGTTCGCGAACAGCGGGACACCGCCCAGCGGTATTTGGATGTCGCCGGTGTCATTTTGGTGGCGCTGGATGCCTCCGGGAAGGTCACCCTCATCAACCGCAAGGGGTGCGATCTGCTGGGGTATCGTGAACAGGAAATCATTGGCCGGTCCTGGTTCGACAGGATTCTCCCGGCCCGCCAGCGGGCTGGCACGCGCAAGGTTTTTGAGCAAATTCTTTCCGGAAAACTGCAGGAGGTGGAGTATCATGAAAACACAATCCTCACACGCGAAGGCTGCGAGCGACTGGTGGCCTGGCAAAACCGGGCCTTGACCGATGAAAATGGCAGGATCATCGGCACGCTGAGTTCCGGTGAGGACATCACCGCGCGCAAGCAGGCTGAGATGGCGTTGCAAGAGAGCGAGACGCGCTACCGCCAGCTCATTCACTTGCTGCCCGTGGCGGTGAGCACCTGCGACAAGGCTGGCAGAATCACGCTTCACAATGCGGCGGCGGTGACGCTTTGGGGGCGCAAACCGGACAATCGCTCGCGCTGGGACGCTTCGCACCGGACTTTTAACATTGCGGGCAAGCCCCTGGCCCGCTCGCAGACATGCCTGGCCCGGGCCACCCTCGAAGGGGAACCCATCCGCGGTGTCGAGCGTATCATCGAGAGGCCGGACGGAACCCGGTCGCATGTGCTAGCCTTCGCCGATCCGCTTTACGACGGCACGGACCAAGTCACCGGGGGTGTCAACGTGCTCGTGGACATCACCGAGCGCCGGCGCGCCCTTCAGGAATTGCGCGAGAGCGAGGAACGCCTGCGCGCGATCCTCAACACCGTGGTGGACGCCGTCATCACCATCGACAAACGCGGCATCATCATCAATGTCAACCCGGCGACGGAGCGGATGTTCGGCTACACGGTGACGGAGATGATTGGTCAGAACGTGAAAATGCTCATGCCCTCGCCTTATCGCGAGGAGCACGATGGTTACATTAGAAATTATCACAGCACCGGCCAGGCGAAGATCATCGGCATTGGCCGCGAGGTGAAGGGGCAGCGCAAAAACGGGGCGATCTTTCCCATCGAACTTGCCGTGAGCGAGGTGGCTCACCTGCAGCTCTTCACAGGAGTGATTCGTGACCTCAGCGAGCGCAGAATGCTGGAGAAGGAAATCCTCAATGTCAGTGAGAAGGAGAGGGCCGCCATCGGCCAGGATTTGCATGATGACCTCGGACAGCAGCTTGCCGGACTCTGGCTGCTTGGGGATGCGTTGAGGTCCAACCTGGCCGCCCAGGGATCGCCGGAGGTGGCACATGCCGACGAGATCATCCATTTTGTCAAAGAAGCCCTGGCGATGACGCGATCGCTCGCCCGGGGATTGCACCCCGTGGCGGTGCTGGCGGGAGGGCTTGTTTCCGCGTTGAACGAACTGGCCGCCCGCACCCGTGACATGTTCCGCATTGACTGCCGCTTCAACTGTCCACAGGCCATCGATATCGACAACCACACGGCCACCCATCTCTACCGCATCACGCAGGAGGCGGTGACCAACGCGGTGAAGCATACCGACACCAAGGAAATCGACATTGAGATTTCCATCAATCGAAATCAGCTGGTGCTTTCGGTGAAGGATCAAGGCAAGGGCAAGGGCAACGCGGAAACGATGCCTGAGCGGCATGGCCTGGGCCTGAGGATCATGCGTTACCGCGCCGATCTCATCGGCGGCCTTCTAGACATCCAGCACCATCCATCCGGCATCGGCACCACGGTTTTGTGTTCCGTGCCCATTCCCCATCCTGCTGATTTGGATGACCATCCACCGTTCTCCAACCGCCATTGAATGAAAGCCCATTCCCGCATGACCAAGGCCAAACTCATCGAACGACTCATCCAGATGGAGGCAAGCTCGCAGGAGAACATCCATCTTCCCGGCGCCGATCCCGCAGCGGCGCAGTTCGTCCCGGTGAAGGACCTGATGGATTTGAAAGCGGCGCTGGATGCCCATTCCATCGTGGCCATCACGGACGCAAGGGGGATCATCACCTACGTGAACGACAAGTTTTGCGAGATCTCCAAGTACAGCCGGGCTGAGCTGCTCGGCCAGGACCACCGCATCATCAACTCCGGCCACCATCCGAAGGAGTTCTTCCGTGATTTGTGGGGCACCATCGGAAAGGGGCGGATTTGGAAGGGGGAAATCCGCAACCGGGCCAAGGATGATGGCATCTACTGGGTGGACACCACCATTTTCCCTTTTGTGGATGCCTCGGGCAAACCCCAGCAGTACATCGCGATCCGCACGGACATCACGCAACGCAAGCGTGACGAGGAAAAGCTGGCGGAACTGGCGCAATCACTGGCAGAAAAAAACAAGGAACTGGAGGCCATCGTGTATGTGGCGTCCCATGACCTGCGCTCACCGCTGGTGAACATCCAGGGCTTTGGCAAGGAGCTGACGCGAACCTGCGAGGATCTGCGCGCAAGTCTGACGAAGGCGCCGGGATCCCTGATAGCCAAGGATGACCTGCGGATGGCGCTTGAGGAGGACATCCCCGAGTCACTGGGCTTCATCCAGGCGGGGGTGACCAAGATCGACTCGCTGTTGAACGGCCTGCTGCGTTTTTCCCGCCTGGGGCGCGCGGCCTTGTCCATCGAGTCCTTGTCCATGCCGGTGATGATCCGGCAGATTGCCCACGCCATGGAATTCCAGGTGCAACAGGCTGGCGCCCGGTTCGAAATCGGTGATCTGCCTGACTGCCGGGGTGACGCCACGCAGGTCAACCAGGTCTTCTCCAACCTGCTGGACAACGCGGTGAAGTACCTCGATCCGCAGCGTCCCGGGCTTATCAGCGTGAGCGGACGCGTGGAGGACGGGCGCGCGGTATATGCGGTGAGTGATAATGGCATTGGCATCGCGCCCGCGCATCAAGCGAAGGCATTCGAGATTTTTCACCGGCTGAACCCCTCCCAGGGCGCGGGCGAGGGCCTCGGACTGACCATCGCCCAGCGCATTCTTGAAAGGCTGGATGGAAAGATTTGGGTCGAATCCCAAGCCGGCCATGGCAGTACTTTTTTTGTAAGCTTGCCAACCACGAACAGCCGGTTAACATGTTGAACGCCATGGCTCAAGAAGTAGTGATCATCATCGCGGAAGACGATGCCGGTCACGCGAGGCTCATCGAGAAGAACCTCGCCCGCGTGGGGCTGCACAACCCGGTGAGGCGCTTCGAGAACGGCCAGGAAGTGCTCGACTTCCTGTTTGCGCGCGGAGGTGGTCGGCGTCGTCAAACGGATGCCGCCTATCTTTTGCTGCTGGACATCCGCATGCCGAAGGTGGACGGCGTGGAGGTGCTGCGTCAGATCAAGGAGGACAAAGAATGGCGCAAACTGCCCGTGATCATGCTCACCACCACCGACGATCCGCGCGAGATCGAGCGCTGCCATCTGCTGGGCTGCAACAGTTACATCGTCAAGCCGGTGGACTACGACAAGTTCGCCGAAGCCATCAAACAGCTCGGCATGTTCATATCCATCGTTCGGGTGCCGGGTGGAAATAACGCAAACTGATTCCAGCCATGTCCGCCGATTGCCTGCCTTGCACAATCCTCGTGGTGGATGACGATCCGGGCGTCGCGCGTTTGATGGAGCGCGAACTCAGGCGTGAAGGCTACCTTACCAGCACGGCCGGCTCCGGCCGCGAGGCCACGAACTGGCTGGATCAGCATCAGGCTGACCTGCTGCTGCTTGATTTGAAGCTGCCGGATATGGAGGGGCCGGAGCTTGTCCGGATCATGACGGAGAAGAAGCGCTCGGTACCGTTTGTCATCATCACCGGGCAGGGGGATGAACGCGTGGCCGTGGACATGATGAAGCGCGGGGCGCTCGACTACCTGGTCAAAGACGTGAAGTTCATCGAGTTTGTGCCGACGGTCGTCCAGCGCGCGCTAGCCCAGGTAGCGCAGCAGAAACAGCTCGCCGCTGCTGGCGCCGAACTGCGCGCCACAAACGAGGGACTGCGCGAGGAGATCGCCAAACGACGGCTGCTGGAGAAGGAGATTCTGAACGTCAGCGAGCGTGAGCAGCAGCGCATCGGCCAGGATTTGCATGACGACCTCGGCCAGCATCTTGCGGGCACCTGGCTGCTGAGCGACACGCTGAAAAAAAAACTTGTCGAAAAGGGACTGGCCGAGGCGGCTGATGCGGCGGAGATCAGCGTGCTGCTCAAGGACGCGCTGGCATTGACGCGGACGCTTGCGCGCGGCCTGCATCCCGTGGCGATCGCGGATGGCGGCCTGTTCGCAGCGCTGAGCGAACTGTCCGCGCGCACGCGGCAGATGTTCCGCGTGCGCTGTGATTGCCAAAGCCCGCCGAACCTCGAACTGGACATCGCCACCGCCACCCACCTCTACCGCATCGCCCAGGAGGCGGTGACCAATGCGGTGAAACATGGCGGGGCGAAGAAGATCTCCATTGAGATTTCCACCAATCCGCACAGCTGCGTGTTGTCCGTGAAGAACGACGGCGAGCCGCTGCCCGCCTCCCCCTCCGGCGAAGGCATGGGCCTGCGCATCATGAGATACCGCGCCGACCTCATCGGCGCGGCGCTTGAGCTTCAAAACAATCCAGACAACCTCGGCACGGTGGTCGTCTGCACCCTACCCGCTGCTAAGCCAATAAAACCAACCAGCGAACCCTCCCATGGCCAAGAGAGCAACCCACGCGTCGGCAAACCAGCCGCAAAAAAGAGTGTTCATCGTTGACGACCACCCGGTGTTCCGCGACGGACTCGTGCGGATTGCCAACCAGGTGCCAGGACTCGTTGTTTGCGGCGAGGCGGACAATGCGGCGCAAGCATTTGAGGCGATTTCGAAGCTCCATCCCGACCTCGTGCTGATGGACATCAACCTGCCAGGAAAAAGCGGGCTGGAACTGCTGCAGGACGTGCATGCGATGAGACCCGAGTTGTCCGTGCTGGTCATTTCCATGCATGACGAGCAGCTTTACGCCGAGCGGGTGCTGCGCGCCGGAGGCCGCGGCTACATCATGAAGCAGGAGGGCCCGGACAAAATGCGGGAGGCCATCATCAAGGTCTTGAACGGCCAGGTGTATGCCAGCGAAAGAACTGCCGCGGCGATTCTTGACGCGCTCTCCCGCCCTCGCTCCGCCGCGAGCACCTCCGTGCTCAGCAAATTGACCGACCGCGAACTGGAAATTTTGCGTCTTATCGGGCAGGGCAAGGACACGCATGAAATCGCGGACACCTTGCATATCAGCACCAAGACGGTGGACACGCATCGCGGCCATCTTCGGGAGAAATTGGGCCTGAAGAACGGCACCGAACTCATTCACTACGCCGTGCGCTGGACCGGCGAGCAGGTCTGAGTGGCTGCCAGTTCATCTTGCGCAGCACAACGCAAGATAAGGATGGTTTTGCCTGCGTCGCGCGTTTCAGCCAGAAAGAAATGCGGGATGACTCGTCTGGCGTGCGCTATTTGCCGCTGCGCGAGTCCCTGCCGTGTTTTGCAATGTTGCAGGCGGTGATTGTGATTTGTGACGAGGCATGGGCGCGGCGCGCGGCGTCCGAATACCCGGAAACGGACATTTTCCTGGTCAGTCTGACCGAGGCCGTCCGGGGTGCCGGCACCGCTCCAACCGGCCTCCCCACCTCAATTATCCCGGAAGCGGCGACATGCCGGCACTGGAGTGCGGCCTGTTACTGTAATGCTGAGGGCATCTCAGCCAATTGCGGAGACGCGTCAGGTCACTCTGCCGATTGCCCAGACACGCCCGCCCGTCAAAATCGAAACCATGAAACCTGCAAATCTAGCTGACGCTCCTCCCATGGGAATGCAAACGTCTGGCGGCACGCCTGAGCCCGGCTCCATTGCCGTGGCGGCCATCTACGACGATTTGTCGGATGGGCTGCGGGCAAAGGAGGCGCTTGCACGGCTGCGGTGCTCGCAGGTTTCCTTTGTACCCGTGAGCACGTTTGCCTGGAGCTTTCAGCAGTTGGAGCGTCTTGATGTCAGGTCGCATGCTTTCCGCGTCGCGAGTTCCGTGGATATGATCGTCATCGCCGCTCATGCCGGATGCGTGCTGACCGGCCAGATCAACCATTGGCTCGAACGCTGTCTGGCGGCGCGTCCGCCGGGACTAAGGATACTCGTGGCGCTGGATGCCGGCATGGATGCCAGTCCGGCCTCCGAGTGGGAAGATCGTGGATTGCGATTTTCGGTGAGACAGTTCGCGGCCCGCTGGGGGGCAAAATTCATGAACAACGAGGAGTTTGAACAGCAAACCGACCCCGCATCCGCTGCGCCATGGAGGGGAAGCCAACCCATGCCACCGCTCCTTGCCAGGCAGGCCCGCGGAATGAACTCATCCCACATCCCGCGTCGTTTTGGCATCAACGACTAGCGCGGCTGTCCTGCAAGTCAGGCGCCGTGAGCATAAAACAACCTCCCTCCCTGCGCAATAATCCAACCTCTGAGCCATTCCCGGCCGGGTCTGCCTTGCGGCGGGCATATCCGCAAGCCGGCCACCGCAAACAAACGCCGCCAACCCCAAAACTCAATCATCATGAATACCCTGACTACCTGGAATCCTCTCCGCGACATCAACAATCTTGAGAACCGCCTCGAACGCTTCTGGGGCGCGGTCTTTCCATCACGCAATGGAGAGAAGGAAGCGCTGACTGTCTCGCAATGGACACCGCTTGTGGACATCAGCGAGGATGACAAAGAATACCTCGTCAAAGCGGAACTGCCCGAACTGAAAAAAGACGACGTGAAAGTCAGCGTCGAAAACGGCGAGCTCACCATCTCCGGCGAACGCAAAAGCGAGAAAGAGGAGAAGGGAAAAAAGTTTCACCGTATCGAGCGCTCTTATGGCAGCTTCATGCGCAGTTTCACGCTGCCTGAAGCCGTCAAAGCGGATAAAGTCACGGCGGAATTCAAGGATGGCGTGCTGAGCGTGCGCCTGCCAAAGGATGAAAGTGCCAAACCGAAGACCATCGAAGTCAAGGTGAACTAACCCCACGACCAATCGGCCTTCTTTCCCTTGGGAGGGCACGCGGTGAACTTGATGGGCGCATGAAGAAAATGGGCGGGTTGAATGTCGCCATAGGCACTTGCTCATCCTTCATGCTCCCATCTTAACTTCACCTTTGCCGCACAGCGGCCAACCGACATGAATTTCGCGCCAACCATCACCGCGGCGACGCAACGCACCCTTGTCAGCATTCCCGTGGGACCTGTGGAGCTGAAGGGGGAATTGGAAATGCCCGGCCTCGCATCTGGCGTGGTGCTCTTTGCGCATGGCAGCGGCAGCAGCCGGTTCAGCCCGCGCAACCAGTGCGTGGCGCGCGTGATCCGTGATGCGGGCATCGGAACGTTGTTGTTTGACCTTCTCACAATCGAGGAGGAAGCGGCGGACGAGGTCACCAAGGAACTGCGTTTTGACATCGGAATGCTGGCCGGCCGGCTTGCGGCAGCCACACAATGGCTTTTGCAACAGCCGGAGGCCAGCGACTTGCGGGTCGGTTATTTCGGCGCCAGCACCGGGGGAGCAGCGGCATTGGTGGCCGCCGCCCGGTTGGGCGCGCGGGTGGGCGCTGTCGTTTCGCGCGGCGGGCGCCCCGATCTCGCCGGCAGCGCGCTGCCGCAAGTGCAATCACCGACGCTGCTCATTGTCGGCGGATGTGATGCTCTGGTGCTCTCCCTGAACCGAAAAGCTCTGGAGGACTTGCGTTGTGAAAAAGAACTGCGTGTCGTGCCCAGGGCGACGCACCTGTTCCAGGAACCCGGCAAGCTCGAACAGGTGGCCCGCATCAGCGCGGATTGGTTCCGCCGTCACCTTGCGCCGCCTGCAACGGAGGAAACGGCATGAACATGCGCTGCTTTAAAGACCGATTTCATGCCGGACGCCTCCTCGCCGGGGCCCTGCAACAATATGCAAGCCGTGAGGATACGATCGTGCTCGGGATGCCGCGTGGCGGAGTGCCAGTGGCATACGAGGTGGCCAGCAGACTTCAGTTGCCGCTCGATGTGATCGTCGTGCGCAAGCTCGGCGTCCCGGGCTATGAGGAACTGGCGATGGGGGCGATCGCCAGTGGAGGCATTCTCGTCATCAACGAACCGGTGGTGAGAGCCGTCGGCGTGCCGCGCGAGATCATAGACAAGGTCGCCGAGGAGGAATTGCAGGAATTGCGCAGGCGTGAAATCGCCTACAGGGGCCACGGAGGGGCACCTGAGATTCGGGGCAGGATGATCATTCTTGTTGACGACGGCATCGCCACAGGCTCGACGATTCACGCGGCAATCAAAGCTTTGCGCGAGCAGGCTCCAGCAAGGATTATTGTCGCGGTGCCGACCGCGCCCCGCGAGACCTGCGCCGAACTGGAACTCGTGGCTGACGAGGTCGTCTGCCTGAAACAGCCGCAGAATTTTGGGGCGGTAGGCCTGTGGTATGAGGATTTTACGCAAACAAGCGACGCCGAGGTGGCGAGCCTGCTTGAGGCCGCGACGAGGCATGCGCACAAGACATCCCTGCAACCACAGACCCTCACACTAGCCGGCGCCAAAGGCGGCCCGATGAATGAAAACGGATGAACGCATTCAACCAGGCACTTTTCCATGTCCGCAAAGCACCTCCGCGCCCCCTTCAGCGCCGCAAAAGGCCAGTTCGAAGACGTGTCTTCCAGGATCAGCGCGGACATCAACCCCGGCCAGTTCCAAACACAATCATGAGGCAAACCACGCGCGCCTCTTCCTCCGCCGCCCTCGTCAAGGCTGCCGCTTGTCCGCTGCGCCGGGGAGAAATGAGTGATTATGACCCGCTTCTCGATATGATAGGCGATGCCCGTTTTGTGCTACTCGGCGAGGCTTCGCATGGCACACATGAGTTTTATCGCGAGCGGGCCCAGATCACCAAAAGATTGATCACTGAGAAGGGGTTCAATGCGGTGGCGGTCGAGGCGGATTTCCCCGATGCCCAGCGCGTCAATCATTTCGTCCGCGGCATGAGCAGCGACTTGGACGCCGTCGATTCGCTTGGCGGCTTCCAACGGTTCCCGGCTTGGATGTGGCGAAACGCCGACGTGCTCGATTTCATTGGCTGGCTGCGCGCGCATAACGACAGCCTGCGCCACCCCATGGCAAAAACCGGCTTTTATGGCCTGGATCTGTACAGCCTGAACGCGTCCATGAGCGCCGTGCTTGCCTACCTTGATAAAATCGACCCGCCGGCGGCGAAACGAGCGCGCGAGCGCTACTCATGCTTCAGTGGCTTCGGCGGTGACACGCAACGCTATGGCCATGAGATCGCCATGGGCCGCGGCCCGTCTTGCGAGGAGGAGGTCGTCAGCCAGTTTGTCGAGTTGTTCTCACGCTCCGCCGAACTGGCGAAACTCGACGGGCGCGTGGCTGCGGATGCCTTTTTCAACGCGGAGCAAAACGCGCGCCTGGTAAAGAACGCCGAGCACTATTACCGCACGATGTATCGCGGCGATGTCTCATCCTGGAATCTGCGCGACAGGCACATGACTGAAACGCTTATCGAAGTGGAGGCCCATCTCGCCTCGTTCTATCATCAGACACCGCGGATTGTCGTGTGGGAACACAACTCCCATGTCGGTGACGCGCGCGCCACCGACATGGCGCTGCGAGGCGAATGGAATGTGGGCCAGCTCGTGCGGCAGCGTCATGCTGGCAACGCGGTGCTCGTGGGTTTCACCACCGCGCACGGCACCGTCACGGCAAGCTCTGACTGGGGTGGCCAGGCTGAGAGAAAACGCGTGCGCCGGCCCCTGGGCGGAAGCGTCGAAGCCCTGTTTCATCAAACAGGACTGCCGGATTTCCTGCTGCGGCTTCGCGAGGAAAGCCACGTCAAGGCCCTGCTGCGGGAGCCGCTGCTTGAGCGCGCCATTGGCGTGATCTATCGGCCCGACACCGAACGCTTCAGCCATTATTTTCACACGCGCCTGTCCGACCAATTCGACGCGGTGCTTCATTTTGATGAAACCCGCGCCGTCGAGCCGCTGGAACGCACGGCGCTTTGGGAGAGCGGTGAAACACCGGAGACTTTTCCGTCTGGCCTGTAGAATGGATCACCCCCTGCCACAATCCCAAATTCGTCACCTCCTGATGCTTGGCAACTCGACAGGAGCGTCTGCCTTTCCAAACCCACTTTGCCGCCATGTCCACCGTCAAGAAACTCGCGCTTTTTTGTCCTGCTTTTGCAAACGGAGGGCTGATTCCAGCCAGGCACACTCGCGACGGTCTTAATGTGTCGCCGGCGCTTGAATGGGCACACGCTCCCAGCCGCACCCGAAGTTTTGCTTTGATCTGTGACGATCCTGACGCGCCATTCGGCACCTGGGCGCATTGGGTGCTGTGGAATCTGCCCAGGGCCACCACTTGCCTGCCCGAGGCCGTGGAGAAAAACCAGCTCCTGCCAGGCGACACCCAGGCGGGCAGAAATGATTTTGGCACGAACAACTACGGGGGTCCCGCGCCACCCCTTGGCAAACCACACCGTTACTTCTTCAAACTCTACGCGCTCGACACGACACTGGCCTTGGAACCAGGCAGCAAAAAATCAGCCCTCGAAATCGCTATGGCGGGTCATGTCCTCGCAGAAGGCTTGTGGATGGGAGTTTATCAACGCGAATGCCTTCGCCGCTCTCCCTCAACAACGCCCTCCGTTCTGGAGACAGCGCATGGGCTGGCAAGTTCAGGACGGATTAATTGGCCGGAGCGGCATTCAGAACGTGCTTGAGAAGCCTGGACTTCTCGTCGTTGACAAACAGAAAGACTCTGATGACCTCATGGCCAGGCAAACTTGGCGCAAGCGGGTTGATTGAGCCGACCCGGCTCCGACCTCCCTCAGCTCATTCCATCCAAACCGGACTCACAGCCGCTCCAGCTTGTACGGGTAAACTTGACCGCTGTTCCACTGGCAGACATAGAGGTCGCCGTCGGTGTCCACGCAGACATCGTGGCAGTTTTTGAACACCGGCTCCGCTTGCAACAGCTGCGTCAGTTTGCCCTCCCGATACTCGGGCGTGCTGCCGCCGGGATTGGAGACGTTTCTGCCCTCATCATCAAGGATCGTCACAAAACCCCGGTTCTGCCACATGCGGAAGTCATTCTGAAAGGTTCCAAAGCAGACTCCTGAGTAGAGATGCCGGCCCGCGATCACAGGCCGGCTGATATAGGCTCCGGGCAGATAAACAGTGCGCACAAACTCGCCCGCCAGGGTAAACCAGTGAAACTCGTTGCGGATGCGCGCCGTGCACAGCACCAGCGGCTCCGGCCCGCGCGCGTCCAGCGCCACCCCATGCGCTTGCAGGAACTTGCCCGGATTCGCCGGTTGCGAGCTTTTGCCGCCAAACTTGCGGATGAATTTGCCCTCGGCGTCGAACTGCAAAATCCACTGCGAACCGTAGCCGTCCGCCACATAAATATCGCCGTTCAGTCCCTGCGCCGTTTCCGTCGGACGGTAGTCCTCGCGCTCGGTGTAGGCGCCGACTTTGGCGGGGTGCGGCAGTTCCAGCAGCACCTCGCCCGCCAGTGTCGTCTTCACCACCCGGCCCGCGCCCGCGTCGGTGATCAGCAAATGCTCCACGTCCGCCGCCGATTTCGCCAGCGACAGCCCGTGTGCGCCTGAGAAACCCAGCGTCCAAGCCTCCAGCAGCCTGCCCGCAGTGTCAAAAACGAGGACATTGTTTTGCTTGTGATTGGTGAGCAGAAAAAGCCGGCCATCCGCCGTCTGCACCATCTCGTGGCAGTCTCTCACCGGATGCGACGCCGGATCGGCCTGGCACCAGCGCTTTTGCACCCGGTAGCGAAACTCGCCATGACCGATGACGATGCCATCCAACGGATCGGTTTTGCTTTGCGCACGGACATGGGGCGCGGCAGCGGCGGCAAGCGTGGCGGCAAGGAAACGGCGGCGGGATGAGGTCTTCATAACGACTCAATAAACAATTGAATCCGACGTGGCGCGGTCTTGCAGGATTTGAATCGACTCAAAGAAGAGGATGAAAAAACAAACCGCCACCGACAGCAGCAGCAGCAGCCAGGCGAGACGCGCGGGCTTTTCCCCCACCCGCAGCGCCCGCAGACTGAGGCCCACCGCCACCGCTGTGAACGAGCCTTGCAACAGCAAGTCCAGCACCAGCGCGCGCGGTGATCCGAGCAGGGCCTCGTCCGCCGGAATGAACCCCGGCCCGTAGCGGAAAGGCAGCAGCAGACAGCAGGCGGCGAACACCACCGGCAGCCAATAAGACCAGCCTGGCGGCGCCATCGCCGCTGTCGCTCGCAGCACCCCGGCACTAAAGGCCAGCGTGGCCAAAGCGGGAACCAGGGTGATGAAGATGTCGGTTGGATTCACAAGGTGAGCGATTTCAAACTAAACCCGTTTGCGCCGCAGCACACGTCTCAAATAAAACGCCCCTGAAAAAAGGCGCCGCCCAGGCAAGTCAGTATCCCTCCCTGGCGGCGGCCATCCCCCACTGCCCCAGCACACCCAGCGTGGTCAAAGCGGCGGTCTCGGCGCGCAGGATCAAAGGGCCGAGACACACGGGTTGAAAGCCTGCCTCAACCGCGAGAGCCAGTTCCTCGCGGGTGAAGTCGCCCTCAGGACCAGTCAGGACAAAGGCCGTCTTCGTCGCCTTTCCCCAGGACTCCAGCGCTTGCGCCAGGGGCCGCGTGTCTCCGAAAAGCGACGGCACGAGGCGTAGCGTGCCGGTCTCCGCGGCGGTCTGGCTGACCGCCAAGGCAAACGGTTGCGGCGGGCGCAACTCCGGCAGGAAGGGGGTATGGCATTGCTTGGCGGCCTCCAGCATATGCCGCCGCCATTTGGCCAGTTTTTTTTCCGCCTGCGCCGCATCCCAGCGCGCCACGGTGTTGGCGGTCAACACCGGGCGCACCGAGGCGGCCCCCAGTTCGACCGCTTTTTCAAGCAGCCACTCGAAGGCCTCGCCCTTGATCAGGGCCGGCAGGAGTTGGACGCGCCACGGCAGCGGTGGATGACGTGATTCGGACTCGATGACCAACGTCACCGCATCCCGCCGCAGCTCCGTGACGCGTGCCAGCGCCACCCGGCCGGCGCCGTCAAACAACTCCACTTCATCCCCCGGCCGATGACGCCGCACCCGCGCGCAGTGATGCGCCTCGTCGCCGGTGAGGCGCGGCGCGCGCTCCTGCCAGCACGCGGGTTCGAGAAAAAAGCGGCTATGTGACATGCGGCGCGGCCTCAGGCGATGGGCCCGGCGTCCCCGAAGGTGCGCTCGTAACGCGCCAGTTTTTTCAGATAGTCGGCGTACTCAGTTTTGCCGAGCTTGTCCGCCGTGGCCAGCAGGTCGTCGCGGCTGATCCAGCGCTTGTTGTAGGCGATCTCCTCCAGACAGGCGATCTTCAGCCCCTGCCGGTGCTGGATGACCTTGACGAAATCCGTGGCCTCGGCGAGCGCGTCCGGCGACCCCGTGTCCAGCCAGGCGGTGCCGCGTCCGAGCACCTCGACGTTGAGCGCGCCCCGCTCCAGATAGACGCGGTTCAAATCCGTGATCTCCAGCTCGCCGCGCTTGGAGGGTTTTAATTCGCGCGCGATCGTGCAGACCTGCTCGTCATAAAAATAGATGCCGGGCACCGCGTAGTTGCTCTTCGGCTGGGCCGGCTTTTCCTCCAGCGAAACGGCGCGCCCCTCGGCATCGAACTCCACCACCCCGTAAATCTCCGGCGTGGCCGTGTAGTAGCCAAAAATGGTGGCGCCGCTCGCCTGCGCGGCGGCGCTTTCGATGCCTTTGCGGAACTGCGAGCCGTAGAAAAGATTGTCGCCCAGCACCAGTGCCGCCTTGCCGCCGTCGATGAAGCTCTCCCCAATCAGGAACGCCTGCGCAAGCCCCTCAGGGCGCGGCTGCTCGGCATACTCGAAGCGCACTCCCCACTGCGAGCCATCGCCGAGCAATTTGCGAAAGTTCGGCAGATCATGCGGGGTGGAGATGATGAGGATGTCCTGAATGTCCGCCAGCATCAGCGCCGAGATTGGATAATAAATCATCGGCTTGTCATAGACAGGCATGAGCTGCTTGCTGACAGCGATGGTAAGCGGATAGAGCCGGGTGCCTGAGCCTCCGGCGAGGACGATGCCTTTGCGATTGGACATGAGGGCAGCAAAGCGCAGGTCATGCGCGCGCGCAAGCCAGGGACGAAAAGGCATCAAGCTGAATTTTTCTCGCAGCCCGGAGCAACGAAAAACGCGGCGCGGTTCACGCCGCGCCGGCGGAGCGCGCCGCGAACACATCCTGATGACCCGCCCACCCCGCGGGCAGATGCAAGTGTCGGGTCAGACCGCAGTCAACGATCAGCCGCTCCACCCATGCCGTGGTCATGGCGGAGACGCCGTAGCCGGTGGTGCCAGGGTAGTCCGCATAACCGTGCCCGGCCCGCTCCCGATCCGCCAAAATCCGGTCAAGCAAGGCCGGCTCCAGCCGGTAGATCTCCTTGTGCGCCGCCATGCGCTCCGCTGCCGAATCCCCGTGCGTGGTGAACACCACCAAGCCGCCGGGCCGCAGGAAGGCCGCCAGATGCCGCAGCAGGCGCTCGCAATCCGGCACGTCGAGGTGGGTGAAGACACTGCCCACCCAAATCAGATCGAAACGCGCCGGCACCCATTGCAGACCATGCTCCAAATCAGTGCGGAAGCCGAAGCCGTTGAAGTGATGCGTGCAGAAGCCGAGACCTTCGGCATCCATGTCGGTATGATAGAGTGCCGCATCGGGATATGCGGCGCGCAGAAAGCGCAGCACCCGCCCGTAACCGCAGCCAAAATCCAAAATGAACTCCGGCGTCCCCGCCCCCGCCAGTGCCTGCTGCACACAAGCCAGCGCGGAGAGACCCGTGCCCACATAGGCGCGCGCGGTGGCCTTCACCAGCATGATGTCACAGGCGGACACCGCGGTGCTGACCCGCTGCGCCAAGGCGGGCCACCCCTGCACCCTGCCTTCCCAGGCCTTTGCGGCCGCCAACTCCGCGAGCGCCGTCCGCAGCGCCTGCTCGTGCTCCGGGACCGAGTCCAGCGGGCGGCGCGGTGGCCGCGCCTTCAACGCCGCCACGCGGGACTTCAGATCACGATTCACTGCCTGCAACCGCTCCACCTCCGCCCGCAGCCGTTTGGCCGCGCCGCTGCGCTCAAACAAAAACGATTTTAATCCCATCTTCCCCGCCCTTCTACCGTGCCACCGCCTCCTGTCAAACCCGCGCGCGCTAACAGGTCACGCAGGTTTTTCTTGCATCCCGGCCTTCCCTCCCTGATTTCGGGGGCATGTTCACGCGTCCTTTCCGTCTGCCCGGGGTCACTCTAGTGCTGCTTGGCCTCGCCGCCTGCGGCAAACCCGCCGACCCGCCGCCGCCTTCCCCACCCGCCGCCGCGCGCGCAGCGGCGGATGCCTCCACCCCGTCCGCCACCGCCGAGGCCCCGCCTGTCAAGAAAGTCTATTGGACGGATGAAATGCTGCACACGGAAATCAAATACCACAACCCCGCCTACGCTGGCGACGGCCAGTTTGAAATTCGCAACGGCCAGCCCCTGGCGCTGGTGCTGCGCGGCTGCCAGGTCGAGAGCCTGCGTTTCGTGGACAAGCTGGAGCCGCTCATGCTCGATTTGAGCGAGACCCCGCTGACCGACCTCGGCCCGCTGCGCGGCAAACCCGTCGTCGAGCTTTACCTCGAAGACACCCAGGCCACCGACCTCTCCGCCCTGCGCGGCATGCCGCTCGAAAAACTCTACCTCAGCCGCACCCCGGCGCGCGATCTCTCCGCCCTGGAAAACGCGCCGCTGGTGGAACTCAACGTCATCCACTCCCAGGTCGCCGACATCAGCGCCCTGGCCACCTGTCAAAACCTGCAAATGCTCTGGCTGACCGACTGCCCGGTGGAGGACATCAGCGCCCTGGCCAAGCCGCCTCTGATCAGCGTCACCCTCCACCGCACCAAAGTCCGCGACTTGCGCCCGCTGGCCGGCACCCGGCTGCAGCGTCTGCATATCGGCGAAACCCCCGTCACTGACCTCACCCCGCTCAAAGGCCTGCGCCTGACACGCCTGGTTTTCACCCCCGCCAACATCACCAAGGGCCTGGATATCGCCCGGGCGCTGCCGCTTCAGGAAATCGGCACCCAGTTCGACGACGGCGGCCGCGATCTGGCGCCGCCTGACGTGTTCTGGGCCAAATTCGACGCTGAACACACGCCGCGCCCGCCCCTGGCGCTGCCAAATCAGTGAGCCCGCGACGCTGCGAAAAACATTCCCCCCGCTCGCTTTGGGCTGTCAATTGCCGCCGCCTTCTGGCATTCTACTCCGCATATTATGAAAGAATTCGCCTACATTCATGATCATGGCGACCTGCCGGCCTCCTTGCGCGCGATTCCATTCTTGAGCAGTTTCACCGAGGACCAACTCGACGATGTGCTCAACTCCTCCAGCCTGATCCAGTGCGACCCCGGTGATGTCATCATCAAAGAAGGCAGCATCGACTCCCGCTTTTACATCCTCCTCAGCGGTGAGCTGGAAGTTCGTGTCGCCGGGAAAAAAGTCGCCGCCATCGCCCGCAGCGGCGAAGTCTTCGGGGAGCTCGCCGTGGTGAACCAGGACCGCCGCCTCGCCTCCGTCATCTCCCCTGCCAAAGCCGTCTGCTTGGCCGTCGATCAAAAATTCCTCCAGGACATCCGGCCGCGCGACGAGGATCCCGCCTTCCACGCCTCGCTCTACGAGTTCGTCGCGCGCCTCATCGCGCGCAAACTCGACCTCACCTCGCGCCGGCTCGCCGAGGTGGAAAAAGAACTGCTGGAACTCAAAGCCAGCGTTGCCAGCCCTGCAGGCGGCGCCAAAAACGGCAAGAAGAGCAAAAGCGCGGATTAACCGGGCACTGCGGGCTTGTCACCAGGGCTTTCCTCCGCTCCAATGCGGGCATGAAACCTTTCGATATCCAAGTCAACGGCTACGCCGGCACCGATTTCAATTCCGACGACCTCACCGCCGACGGCCTGCATCACGCCTGCCAGTGCCTGGCTCAGGACGGAGTGGACGCCATCTTGCTCACGCTCATCACTGACACCGTGGAGGCGATGGAATCCCGTCTCCAGCGCATCACTGGATTTCTGGAGAAGGACAGCTTCGCCCGCCAGATGATTCCCGGTTTCCATCTTGAGGGACCTTTCATCTCGCCCGAGCCCGGCTATGTCGGCGCGCATCCGCCGCACGCGGTGAAACCGGCCAACCTGGAGGACATGAAGCGCCTGCTGGACGCCGCCGCCGGCAAGACCCGGCTCGTCACCCTGGCGCCCGAGCATGACGCGCATTTCCATGTCACCGAGTTCCTGGCCGGAGCCGGCATCACTGTCTCTGCCGGACATTGCGACCCGACCCTGGCCCAACTGGAGGCCGCCATCGGCCACGGCCTGAGCATGGTCACGCATCTCGGCAACGGCTGCCCCCTGCAAATGCACCGCCACAACAACATCATCCAGCGCGCCCTCGCCCTGCATGACCGGCTCTGGCTGTGCTTCATCCCGGACGGCGTGCATGTCGATTTCTTCGCGCTGAAAAACTACCTGCGCTGCGCCAGCCTCGAGCGCGTCATCTTCGTCACCGACGCCATCTCCGCCGCCCGCCTCGGTCCTGGCAAATACCACCTCGCCGGCCGCGAAATCGCCGTCGGCTCCGACCTCGTCGCCCGCCTGCCCAACGGCCAGTTCTGCGGCTCGACGGTGACTCTGCCGCGCATCCAGACGCACGCCCAGCAAGACCTCGCACTGGACAAAGAAACCCTCGCGCGACTCGTGGACGAAAACCCGCGCAAAGCCGTCCCCCTTCCTTGATTCGACACCGGACCGGCCATCCTCACGAACCCATGGTTGTCATTCCTCCCATCACCGTTTAGTTTGCCCATTCATGGACGCTCAAATCGCTGAAAGACTCAACGAGCACCTCTCCACCAAAGGGCTGCGCCGCACCCGCCAGCGCGAGGTCATCGTCGAGACCGTTTTCGCCTCCGACGAGCACTTCAACGCCGAGGACCTGCTCGACCGCGTGCGCGCCGTGGACCGCACCGTCTCCCGCGCCACCGTCTATCGCACCCTCGCTCTCATGGTCGAGTGCGGCCTGCTGCGCCATGTCGATCTCGGTCGCGACCAGACCTACTACGACCCCAATTTCCTCGACAAACCGCAGCACAATCACCTCATCTGCCTCGACTGCGACCGCGTCGTCGAGTTCGAGGACGAGCACATCGCCCTGCTCAACGACTGCATCACCCGCCGCCTCGGTTTCCGCCCGCAGTTGCAAAGCATGCGCATCGAGGCCCATTGCGACGAGCTGGCCCGCCACGGCCACTGCCGCTACAAAGACGAGCGCGCCGCCGCCCATCGTTGATCTCCCGCCCATGGCCGCCCTCATCGCCACCGCTGATTACCAGGTCATCGACCGCGCCCCGCTCACTCTCGCCGCCAGCGACGTGGTCCGCCTCGGCCCCGCCGATGCCGACTGGCCCGGCTGGGTGTGGGTCACCGCCGTCAACGGCCGCGGCAGTTATGTGCCCGAGGATCATCTCGACCCCCTTCCCGACGGCACCGCCCGCGTGCTGACCGCCTTCGCCGCCCACGACCTCAGCGTGCGCCGCGGCGATGAAGTCGCCTCCCTGCGCGAAGTCAAAGGCTGGCACTGGTGCCGCGACGCCGCCGGCGCCGAGGGCTGGCTGCCCTCCTACCTCCTGCGTCCCGCCGCGATTTGAGGCTGACAGCCGCCGCCCGCGTGCTTACATGACCGGGACCGAACCTCCCGCCATGTCCGCCCACCAGGAATCCGCTCCCCCGCCCCCAAAAATCCTGCACCCAGAGCGCCTGCCCGGCGGCGGCGGTTTTATGATTCTGCCCAGCGAGCTGCCCCTCACCGACCTCGCGCGCCTCGAGCACCTGCTGGCAGGACGTCAAATCACCTTCCTCGTCCAGCATGGCGCCGCCTTGCCTGCCGGCGTGCAGGAGCACCTCGACCACGCTCACCGCGAAGTCATCGCCTTCGCCGCCAACGCCCCGGACCCCGCCGCGCTCAGCGCCAATCTGCAGGAACTCGTCGCGCGGGACCACATCCTCATCCATGTGCCCGCCGCCGCCGCGCACCTGAACGCCCCCGTCACCACCGTGCCCGGCGAGACCTTGCGCCTGCTGCTGGACAGCGGTGTCCCCGTGCTGCCGCTCCATGTGCATCACGCCTGTGAAGTCCGCCTCGCCATCGAAGCCTGCGCTCCCGCCAGCGACAGCCTGTTCGCCTTCGGACCCTTGCTGGAGGCCGGACAGGCCAGTCTCGCCTCCTATCTGGAAAGCCTCTTCCTGCTCGCCACCGAGACCTTTTCCACCCATCGCTATCTCGATCTCAGCCTGCCTTACGCCCTCATCCGCGGCTTCAAAAAACATGGCAAACGCTGCCGTGTCGTCGATGGCAAGGACGAGAAAATCCTCGCATACGACAAAGTCTTCGCCGCCGCCATCGCCCTCAGCCGTCATCTCATCAAGGAGACGCAAAAAGACCGCGTCGGCATCGTCCTGCCCCCCGGACTCGGCGGCCTCATCGCCAACGTCGCCGTCCTGCTCGCCGGCAAGACCCCGGTGAACTTCAACTTCACCGCCTCCCACGACGCCGTCACCTCCGCCATGCGCCAGTCCGGCGTGGACCGCTACCTCACCGCCGACATCTTCGTGCGCAAGATGCAGGCTTTCCCCTGGCCGCCGAGCCGCCAGCTCGTGCTCATCGAGCGCCTCCTCCCCGTCCTCAAAGGCAGCATCACCAAGTGGTTCATCCTTTCCAAACTCCTGCCCGCCGCCCTGCTCGCCAGCCTGCTCGGCGTGAGGAAAAAAGGCGGCGACCGCGAAGCCATCCTGCTCTTCACCAGCGGCAGCTCCGGCGCGCCGAAGGGCGTCGTCCTCACCCATCGCAACGTCATCGCCAACGTCGCCCAGTTTGGCAGCCGGCTCGACCTGCATGAAAAAGACGCCGTGCTCGGCTGCCTGCCCTTGTTTCACAGCTTCGGCTGCACCGTCACCCTCTGGTATCCCGTCATCGAGGGCGTCCAACTCGTCACCTACCCCTCCCCGCTCGAGACCAAGCGCCTCGCCGAATTGATCGACAAATACCGCGTCTCCCTGCTCGTCGCCACCCCCACCTTCCTGCGCGGCTACCTGCGCGGCGTCAATCGCGAGCAGCTCGGCTCCCTCAAGCTCGTCGTCACCGGCGCCGAAAAACTGCCAGGCACCGTCGCCGCCGCCTTCGAGGACAAGTTCGGCAAAAAAGTGCTCGAAGGCTACGGCCTCACCGAAACTTCCCCCGTCACCAACGTCAACCTGCCCGACCCCGCCCCCCTGCCCCAGGACGGCGCCATCAGCCAGCCCGCGTACCGCCCCGGCTCCGTCGGCCAGCTCATGCCCGGTCTCGCCATCCGCATCACCGACCCCCAGACCGGCGCCCCCTGCCCGCTCGACCAGTCCGGCATCATCTGGTTCAAAGGACCCAACATCTTCCCCGGCTACCTCGACGACCCCAAGCGCACCGCCGACGTGCTCGACGAGCACGGCTGGTTCCGCACCGGCGACGTCGGCCGCGTCGATGCCGACGGCTTTCTTTACATCGAAGGCCGCCTCTCCCGCTTCAGCAAGATCGGCGGCGAGATGATCCCGCACGAGACCGTCGAGGAAGCCATCATCAAAGCCCTCGGCCTGGAGAGCGAAGACACCCGCCGCATCACCGTCGTCGGCATCCCCGACGCCGACCGCGGCGAGGCCCTCGTCCTGCTCTCCACCCTGCCCGGCGGCTCCGAGCAGCAAGACCTCACCGACCTCCGCTACCGCCTGTTAGAGGCCGGCGTGCCCGCCCTCTGGATCCCCAAAGTCCTCAAACGCATCCCCGAGATCCCCCTCCTCGCCTCCGGCAAACTCGACGTGCAAACCTGCGTCAAAATCGCCGAAAGCTGATCCACCCGCGCCCTCCCCCAACCGGAAGGCCGGATTGCATCCAGCCTTAATTTTCGCGAGCAAAGTGCTTGGCGGGTGTTCAGATCCACTTTCCAGTCATCTTTCCCCCAACGCTGCTGGATGACCAGGCAAAACGCCGCCCAAGTCTCCAGAAGCTTTCCACCTTCACCCGACCCGCCCAGCGGCAGACGCAGGACTCATGAGCGGTCACCACACGGCGCGGCAACGCATGACTGTCCAACGGCAAGCGCGGCCAGCACCCGAGTTGGACGGACTTTATGCGGCTCAGATCAGTGAAAGGATAACGCAGCAGCAGCACCACATCACCGCAAACGAATCCCGCCCCTCTGCCGGCTCACCGGGCGCGAGATGCGGCCCATGCCCGACCGCATAGCCCAGCTTCCCCGAACCACGTCAGGGCGGCGTCTTCGACGATGGATTCGATGAGGCTCATAAAATGGGCTTAAATAAGCAATCCCTTGATTTTGCTGGGTTTTCGAGGTGCTGGCACACAGTCACACGGCTTGTAATTTAATAAAATCAGGCCCAGAAGGGCAGATAGCGGGCGAACTTTCGGGAGCCTCCTGCCTTTTCGTCCAGCTTGATCAGCTTGGCGTCGGTCGCAGCCGAAATGACTTGGGAAATGCTCGCCACCTTGGCCTCGGGGAGGTGGAAGCGTTCTCGCAGGGTTTGGTTCGTCATCCGCTCCGACATCACCCACTTCAAGGAGCAGTGCTGGTAGCAGGCCCGCACCCGATCATCGCGATCCATGTCTTCAAAAGGTTTGGGGCCAAAAATCACCACGATGGTGCGCCGCAAGCCGACCCGGAAAGCAGGCGCGGGCAGTTGAAATGCCTCCGCCGCCTGCACCAGCCGGTCGATGCCGCTGCTCTTTTCTTCGCAGATGTGCATCCGTCGCATCAGGTCAGCCACCCGTTCGTTGCGCGACTGATAGCCGTCAATGAACCGGTCCACTGGCACCAGCGGCTCTCCCGGATTTGAGATTTCCACCCGGTTCGCATAGACCTCCACCATGACCGAAGCTCCGGTCATCTAGAAATCCTGATGAATCAGAGCATTGGCCACCACCTCGCGAATGGCCACTTCCGGCACCAGCTTCACCTCCTTGCGCAGCGCGTCCTCGATCACTTCGTTCTGCGGAAGCTGACCCACGACAAACCGGACCAAGGCTTGAAATCCTACCGCGTAGCCTTTCGTGGCGGTTCGGACGAGTTTGGTGTCCAGCTTCGAGGTTCCGTTATAGACCACCACACGCGGCGCCTTTCGGGCCAGATCATCGAAATCGCCCAGCTTCTTCGCCAGCAGCAGCGCCCCGATCCGGCGGATGGCGTAGCTCCCTGCCTCCAAATCAATCAACCGCTCTGTCACCAGACGGTCCAGCACACCTGCGCGGTCTGTCGGATACGGCAGCTTCAGCAGTTCGAAGAAGGTCTGCGTATCCAGCAGTTCCACCACCTGCTGACCGTCCAGCCCGGTCTTGCTGTGCTCCTCCACCCAGTCCGGCCCGCCTTCAGCAAAGATGCGCCGCAACTGATCCTCTGACATCGGCACCAGCGCCTCACCGGCCCGCATCAGATACTTGCCATCCAGATGATACGCCGTGCCGCGCGGCCGTGACGGAATGTGAAACACCAGCACCCGTCCGTCAGGATGCGCGACCGCCTCGATGTCCACGCGAAAACCCACCGCCTCGAACAGCTTCCCTGCCATCGCCACGGGATCGTTAAAAGCCGCCGTGCCCACCACCGCGCGCGGCGGCGTGTCCGCAACACCGAGCAGCAGATGGCCGCCGCCCTCATTCGCCAGCGCCACGCAGTATTCATAGAGCTTCCGGTTATCGAACTGGTTCTTCGCCTCCTTGAACTCCAGGCGCTGGTGCTCCGAGGAAGCGGAACGCCAGAGGTCAATCTGTTGCGGAGTGGTTGCCATGATCAGTTCGCAGTTTGGAGGAGATTTGCGGTGTCCGCCACGCTCAACTCCCCGCTGATGAGCTTTAGCAGCAGCGTGTCGCGCAGGGTGGCGAGGGCGCTCGATTCGGTGGAGTTGGCTTTGATCTTTGCCAGCAGCGGCGCGGTGAGTTCGTCGAAGCGTTTGGCGATGGCGGGCGGCGGGACGGCGAGCCTGAAGGTGTCGAAGCACTCCGACGGGACGCGCTGGCGGCCGCTGGCGCCGGTCATGTTCCAGATGGCGTCGGTGCGCAGCGTGTGGGAGTGGGCGTAGTCTTTCGGCAGGACGCCTTTGAGGCGCGGGTTGTCGCGCTCGATGGCGACCATGGCGTCGT